>Ga0209812_10000025_pt1 | contig 125636 bp, 94 predicted proteins | sample JI71714BDNA_FD_187502 | JGI IMG/M metagenome (GOLD analysis project Ga0209812, IMG submission 187502) | Wastewater effluent complex algal communities from Wisconsin, to seasonally profile nutrient transformation and Carbon sequestration -... | ecosystem: Engineered > WWTP > Effluent > Algae... | reverse complement strand
GCCGATCAGGGTTTACCATCCGAAGGTAAAAGTGATCGGCTTGCTATGTTATTGAGCGATCGACATGGATGTTATTACGTGATCGGCATGAATGTTATTGGGTGATCGCCATGCGTGGGAATACGCAATAGTTATGACGAAATTTATGTGGCACCTTGGTAGTTAACTATGTTAATGGATGAATAGATGGCAATTCCAACTTACGACCTTTTATGTGACGGTGGCATTGATGGGGTGATCTCACTTGATAAATTGGGGCTGGAAAAGGTCTATGTACAGGCTAAACGCTGGCAAAGCAGCGTAGGGCGCCCAGAAATTCAGGGTTTCTATGGCGCTTTGGCAGGGCAGCGTGCCAGCAAAGGAGTGTTTATCACCACTTCAGCTTACACCTCACAGGCCGTTGAGTTTGCCAAATCAGTCGAAAAGATTGTTTTAGTGGACGGGATTAAACTAGCTGAACTGATGATTGACCATGAAGTGGGTGTGTCAACCAGGGTCATCAAACTGCCTAAACTAGGCAGCGATTATTTCGAAGAGTAATGCCATAAGGAACAGTATTGGTGTCTTTTGATATGTTGTTACCAGGCCTTCGATTGGCCGGTATTGATTTAGCCTGGCATGGCATCAAACCAAGCGGTCTTGCGCTCGGGCGGTTGCACCAGCAGCAGTTAATTGTTGATTTGTTGTTAAGCGATGTTTTAAGCAACGACGAACTTTGCCTCAAGCTTGAAGAGTACGATGTTGTGGGTGCTGCTATTGATGCACCGCTGATTATCAAGAACCTGAGCGGTATGCGTGACTGTGAAAAACAGATCGGTAAGCTCTATGGCAGCAAAGGCGCAAGTTGTCATACCGCAAATTTGACTTTGTTTCCACAAGCGCTAAGTGTTCAGTTATCGCAAGACTTACAACAACGTAATTACCAGCATATTTCCGGCAAGCGCTGGCAAATTGAGGTTTACCCACATCCAGCAATCATCGAACTGTTTGAGCTGGATTACCGGCTGGCATACAAAAAAGGCAGTATTGCACAGCGTAAAGCCGGGCAGCTATTACTTGCCACTTATTTAGTCGGTCTGGACAACCGGTTGCCATTCAAGCTAAATCTGCCATCCAATTTATCAGTTGCTTTGACTAAACAGGAAATCGACCAACTCAAAGGTGAACATCTCAAACATAACGAAGATAAGTTGGATGCTTTGGTATGTTTGGTGGTTGCAGCACTGCATTCCTTAACACAATCAAAAGTCATTGGTCATGAGCAAACGGGTTACATCGTAGTGCCAATGATTCAAAGTGCTAAACACCGTTAGTCGGCAATTCGATAACAAGCCGTGTAAAAAATGACGATGACACATGTGAACTTCAGCGTATAGGGTAATCGCATAACACCTTGTTTTGATAATCTACATAGCCAATTTAACATAATATACATTATAGGATATTATCAATATGGATGTTCAATCCTTGATTATTGCTCTCCACTGCAGTAACGTCGCTCTAATTTTTTAACAAAATCTGAGCAACGGCATGGCTTTTACCTTGTTATGGGCAGCATTAGGTGCTTTTTCTGCATTGCTATTGGATGCCAATGAATTTGCAGTGTTGCTGGCCGCGGTTGTTGCTAGTTTGGCACATCGATGGTACGAAACACAGCGTGCGGTTTACGCACTACAACAACAATTATCACGGCTCACGCAGCGGATCAATTTGCTAGATGGCAAGGAGCACGGTGTATCTGCTACAACGCGGCCTGTCGATCAATTTAGCTCAGCTATCAATAGCGCTGCTGCCGCTGGCTTATCGCCGGAGGCAACTTCAAATAAACATAGCGAACAGCCAGTCGCCATGGCAACAACGTCATTCACCCCGATGGATGTTGTACTACAAACTAAATATCAAGGTGATGAAAAACAAGCTTCGGATGTCGATGTAAACTCACATCATTTTGATATGTCGATTGAACATAATACGACACATAACATCTGGCAACAGTGCTATCAACGTGGCAAAGATTGGCTTTTAACGGGTAATCCACTTGTTAAAATCGGTATGTTGGTGCTGTTTATCGGCCTGAGTTTTTTAGCAAAACACGTGGCAAGCAGCCAATTATTACCGTTTGCTGCTCGATTTGTATTGCTGGGCATGGTTGGCGTTGCTCTGGTGATCACGGGATGGCGCACACGACATCGGCAGCGTTATGGCCTTGTATTACAAGGCGGCGGTTTGGCGGTGATGTATTTAACCTTGTATACGGCCGCGAGCTTTTATCCGGTACTCAATCTTTCAATTGCCTTTGCACTCATGCTGCTGGTAGTTATTGCTGCGACTGCACTTGCTGTTATGCAAAACGCACAAATTTTGGCGATGATGGCCAGCGCGGGCGGATTTTTAGTACCACTGCTAACCTCGGACGGTGGTAATAATTATGTCGGTTTGTTCAGTTATTATTTTCTACTTAACACGGGGTTATTGGCGATTGCCTGGTTTAAATCGTGGCGACGGCTTAATTTCACCGGCTTTATCTTTACCTTTATCATCACACTAAGCTGGTGCTTGCTGGCGTATAAGCCTGAATTTTACATGAGCGTTCAAATTTTTATCGTGCTGTTTTTTTTGCAGTATTGCAGCATGATGTTGTTATTTTCGATGCGTCAACCGCCAAAGCTGAAGGGCTTTATTGATAGTAGTCTGATGTTTGGCTTACCGTTGGTGGTGTATGGGCAACAGGTCACCATCACTTCGCATATTGTGCATGGTGACAGTATCAGTGCGCTGCTATTGGCGCTGTTTTACGCAGGGGTATCTTTTGCATTATCACGCACCTTAACGACGTCGCATCAGTTATTTCGCTACTGCTTAAATGTGCTCTCGGTATCCTTTGCCACTGTAGTGCTATTCACATTGTTGGATAGCCAATGGGCCAGCGTCAGTTTTGCGCTGGAAGCGACCGCCTTAGTGTGGCTTGGTTTTAAACAACAACGTGCCTTTAGCCGCTGGTGCGGTATTGCACTTTATGTGATGGCCGTCATTTTATTGCTCATGGATGATGTTAGCGCTGGAACTATTGCCTTTATTCAAGGTGATTTTTTACATCTAGTACTATTGGCGGCTAGTGCTTGTGTGATCAGTTACCTGTACGATCGCTTTACCGAACTGTCATCAGATTCCGAACGAATTATGCCGAAGCTTCTGTTCTATACGGGTATGCTCTGGTTTTTAATTTGTTTTTTGATGGAGTTCCGGGCCCACAGACCCGAACACTTTATCATGCCGTTGGTGCTTGCCATGACGAGTATCGTTTTCTGTTTGCAATTCCTCGGTCGGCAACTGCAATGGTTGCGCCCTCGCCTGCTAAATTATGCAGTTCTGCCTTTTGCAGCATTTTGCTGGCTATTTGATTTCTGGCAGCAAGCCGCATGGCGATGGCAAAATCCATTTGCTGATATAGGCATAGTTACTATAGCCGCGGTGCTAGGCATGCATTATCGCTGGCTGTATCAACGTTATTTAGACCATAGCTCTAGTCAGGATTTAAGAGACGCGGAACTGTCCTTGAGCGCCGATGTGGTGTTGCCAAATACAGCGCAAGGCCACACTGGATACAATACGCCGGCACAACAACGAGCAGCTGCTAACGATGGGCATGCTGTCGAGCCGATGCCTTTGATTCCAAATGACAGTGTTTGGCATGGCGCCGCGACTTATGTCATTAGTGGTTTATGGCTATGGTTTGGGTTTTACCTGTGCCAAGCATGGCAAGCGCAGCCACCCGTTGACGCGTGGATAATGCTGATCGCGCTGTTCATACCATGGCTTTTAATCCTGCTTTTTGCACGAACATCACGTTGGCCAGTCACCACACTTCCAAGATTGTACCAGTTACAGCTACCTAAACCATGGTTGCTGGGTCTACTTGTGATCATTTTTTACAGCATGCAACTACCACAGCACCCGATGCAACATCTGGTGTTTATACCTATGTTAAATCCAATAGATGGCGTTATGCTTTTGGCGGCAGCAATGATTGGCGCGTATATTATGCAATATAGGCGCTTTCAAAAAGCCCATCAGGCAGATGAACGTTCAGGGACTCCGCATATTGATCTCGCGGCTTTAAAAGCCAATCGAAGCTATCAGCTGTTTGCCGCATTTTTGTTACTTTGCTTTGTGTCACTAAACACTATCTTACTGCGCAGTCTGCATGTTTATTTGGACATCCCTTATCAGCTTACCGATTTGCTGGCCACATCATCGGTGCAATTGGCGTTATCGATCTGCTGGGCTTTATTGGCCATGAGTTCGATGTTATTGGCATGCCGCTGGCTTCAGCGCTGGCTGTGGTTGCTTGGATTTGGATTGATGGCGGTGGTCGTGGCTAAATTATTCTTTATCGATATTGCTGAACTGAGCACCATCAGCCGCATCATTGCCTTTGTGTCGGTGGGCGCTATTATGCTGTTGTTAGGTTACCTCACCCCCATACCGCCTAAACCAGCGCATCCGCAACAGCACCAATAAAAAAAAAGGACGTCAAGTGACGTCCTTTCATACACCAAATACCATGCACCAAATACCATGCTCGTTTTGGCGAGTAAGGGGTGTCCTTAGCTGCTGACGCGCTTGTACTGACGATATGCTGGTCGCCAGAAATTTGCCTCGATTTTACGGCCTAAGGTTGCATCATCTAACTCAAGCGCATGGCCTTGTGACATGGCCACTTTTGCTACTGCAAAGGCGATTTGTTTTGATAAATCAGCTAATTGCGTCAGCGGTGGTAACAAAGCTCCGCTTCCTGTATTGGCCAGTGGTGATGCTGCGGCCAAGGTTTCACTGGCGGCGCGCAGCATCTCATCACTGATGCGACGTGCTTTCACCGCCAACACGCCAAGGCCAATGCCTGGGAAAATATAACTATTGTTACACTGGGCTATAGTGTAGGTTTTTCCATTAAAATCAATCGGTTTGAATGGGCTGCCGGTGGCGATAATCACCTTACCGTCGGTCCATTCCAATAATTTCTCAGGATGTGCTTCAATCTGCCGGATCGGATTACTCAGTGGCATAATAATCGGTAGTTCACAGTGACGTTTCATGGCGCGAACCACGTTTTCGGTAAAGAGGCCCGGGACGCCACTGACACCAATGAGAATATCCGGTTTGGCGCAATTCATGACATCGCGCAGTGACGCATAGTCACCACTATAGGACCAATCGGCAATGGCGGCTTTCGATTGCACTAACGCCGCTTGGAAATCGCGCAAATCACTCATGCCTTCGGTGAGCATGCCAAGCCGATCCACCATAAATACTTGTTGCCGCGCCTGTGCATCAGTCAGCCCTTCTGTGATCATTTGTCGGATCACTTGCTCGGCAATACCGCAACCGGCTGAACCTGCACCAACAAACACTACTTTTTGCGACGACAACGCCACACCTTTGGAGCGACAGGCCGCCAATAAGGTGCCAACCGTCACCGCTGCAGTGCCTTGTATATCATCGTTAAAACAGCAAATTTCATCACGGTAGCGATTGAGCAGCGGCATGGCATTTGGCTGGGCGAAATCTTCAAATTGCACCATGGCCTCAGGCCAGCGGCGCTTTACAGCCTGAATGAACTGATCAACAAAAGCATAATATTCATCACCTGAAATGCGACGATGCCGGTTTCCCATGTAATAAGGATCATTTAACAATTTTTCATTGTTAGTGCCAACGTCTAGACACACTGGCAAGGTATAGGCTGGGCTAACACCACCACAGGCGGTATACAGTGAAAGTTTACCAATCGAGATCCCCATGCCGCCAATACCCTGATCGCCAAGGCCTAGAACGCGCTCGCCATCGGTGACGACAATGACTTTGACTTTCTTTTTGGTGGCGCTTCGCAGTACATCATCTAAATGATCGCGATCAGCATAAGAGATAAACAAGCCGCGGGCACTGCGGTAAATGTCAGAAAAACGCTCGCACGCATCGCCTACCGTTGGGGTATAGATGATAGGCAACATCTCTTCGAGATGGTTTTGCAGCAAACGGTGAAACAAGGTTTCATTGTTATCTTGCACCACGCGAAGATAAATATGTTTATTGATGGGTTCATCAAAGGATGAATATTGCATGTAAGCGCGACTGGCTTGTTCTTCGATGGTTTCGTAACGCGGCGGCAATAACCCCGTCAGGTTAAAGGCTGCACGTTCTTCTTTGGTGAAGGCGCTGCCTTTATTTAGCAATGGTGTTTCAAGCAGAGCTGGGCCAGCATAGTGAATATACAGCGGGGTGTTTTCCGATTGGCTCATAAATTTCCCGAATAATCATGATTCAACAACTGAATATGACTATTGTAACGCTGTTTTACTTAAGTAGTAAAATTTCAGACCAATGGTCAGATGATCCAGTTAAAGTGAATTTTGTAGTAAACCAACAATTATCGTTTGAATTTAGTTTCTAAAATAACCGCTGAGTTGGTCCGTTCTACGCCATCTAAATTGCCGATATCATCCAGTATTTGGCTCAGTTGTTCGGTGTTTTGTGCCTGAACAACGGCGATCAAATCGTATTCGCCACTGATGGCATAGAGTTCCGATATTTGTGGCATTTGTCGAAGTTCAACATTGGTTTTGGTGGTCAGTTTCTGTTTAACCTTGATAGACACATGCGCACTGATCAGTTGACTTAGATAAGCATGACCATATTCCACTACATAGCCTTTAATGACGCCTTGTTGTTCGAGCCGACTGATGCGGCTTTGCACTGTACTTCGAGATAGATCCAATACGCGCGCGAGATCCGAAACGCTTGCGCGAGCATTGGTACGTAGGATAGAGAGCAAGCGTTCGTCATCGGGTGTCAACATTTTGAGGAATTCCTTCGTAATTATGGTCAATTTAAACTGCAAATTGACCATAATGGTACTGCATTTTGGCAGCAATGCTCAATATAATGCAAACATCGCGGGTTTTGCACATCACAAAATCGACTAGAATACCTATGCGATAGTTCGTTTTGCCATGACAGTTGTAGTCTTCGGCGGTGTGCCGATAAAGTACCACTGCAGCCGTCATTGGTAGCAGCATTCATAAATAGCTGCATTTATACATAGCGACCTATAAAAATAGTTACAAAATTCATAATAAAAACATCCATGCGCCCATCACTATGACCATCACGATGATGTTCGCGAACACAATAGTTTGAGTTAACACCCAGTACCGAGGTTTGTATGCAAGTAACAAGAAGTTTATTCGATGAAGTCATGGTGCCAAACTACGCACCCTCGCCCATTATTCCTGTCAAAGGTGTGGGTTCTCGGTTATGGGATCAACAAGGTCGTGAATTTATCGATTTTGCCGGCGGCATCGCGGTTAACTGTTTAGGTCATTGCCACCCCGCGTTAGTGGCCGCGCTGACCGAACAAGCCAATAAAATTTGGCACTTATCCAACACCATGACCAATGAACCGGCATTACTGCTGGCGAAACGTTTAACCGACCATACGTTTGCGGAAAAAGTATATTTTGCCAACTCGGGTGCCGAAGCGAACGAAGCAGCACTTAAATTGGTACGCCGTTATGCGCTTGACAAGTTTGGCCCTGAAAAAACCCAGATTATTTCGTTTAAACAAGGCTTCCACGGCCGTACGCTATTTACGGTCACGGTGGGCGGTCAGCCAGCGTACTCTGATGGATTTGGTCCAAAACCAGCGGATATCGACCATGCGGTTTATAACGATATCGCCAGTGTTGAGGCGCTGATTTCGGATAAAACCTGTGCGGTTGTGCTTGAGCCATTGCAAGGTGAAGGCGGTATTATCAGCCCAACACGTGAATTTATCCAGCAAGTACGTGCCCTGTGTGATAAACACCAAGCGTTGCTTGTGTTTGATGAAGTGCAATCGGGTGTCGGCCGTACCGGTGAATTGTATGCTTACATGGGATTGGGTGTTACCCCTGATGTATTAACGACCGCCAAAGCGCTCGGTGGTGGCTTCCCTATTGGAGCCATGTTGACGACGACCGAGATCGCCAAACATTTGGTGGTTGGGACGCACGGTTCTACCTATGGTGGTAATCCATTGGCTTGTGCCGTCGGTTTAGCGGCGTTTGATACGGTTAATACCCCAGAGGTGTTACAAGGCGTGAAAGATCGCGAAGTGCTATTCAAACAAGCCTTACACGCAATTAATGAAAAATATCATGTATTTAGTGAAATCCGTGGTCAAGGCCTACTGCTAGGTGCGGCATTGGCGCCAGAGTGGGCAGGTAAATCACGCGACTTTATGTTGGCAGCCGCCGAGCAAGGATTGTTGGTATTGATGGCGGGCTATAACGTGGTTCGTTTTGCACCGTCGCTGATCATCCCTGAAGCGGATATTACCGATGGTATGGCCCGCTTTGAAGCTGCTATCGCCAAATTAGTGGCGAACAAGACCGCGTAAGGCGCCGTGTAAGCGCAAATTGAGCAACGCTAGCGGCTGGCCTGTTTAAAACAAGGTTTTCCACCAAGGAATTCCATGTTTTGATCAGGCCATGCTTTGGTGATATCCACCCTAGCGTTGTCGCATGTTGACCGACAACCTCGACTTCGGTTGTCTAATTGAATGAGCCGCATCTTATGTTAGTGATCCGCCCTATCCAACAATCCGACTATCCAGCACTGATGCAAATTGCGGTAGAATCAGGTGCAGGTTTTACCTCATTGCCGGTGAATGAACAAAAGCTAAAACAAAAAATCGCACATGCCGAACATAGCTTTGCCGTAGATGTCGATAAACCTGGCAATCAAGGTTATTTATTTGTGCTTGAGGATACTGAGACTGGCGAAATTCTTGGTACCTCAGGTATTGAAGCATCTGTTGGGCTCACCAACCCGCTGTATCATTTCCATAAAAGTACCGTGATCCATCATTCGAATGAATTGAATGTGTTTAACCCGGTTGAAGTGTTGACCATGTGTAATGACTACACCGGTGTCTCTGAGATCTGTACTTTGTTTTTACGCGAACCTTATCGCAGCGGCATGAATGGCCGTTTTTTATCGAAAGTTCGCTTCATGTTTATGGCGGAACATCCGAAACGTTTTGCCAAATTAGTCATTGCCGAAATGCGTGGCGTTGCCGATGAAAATAGTCTGCCCCCTTTTTGGCAGTGGCTGCAATCCTATTTCTTTAGCATCGATTTCCCAACCGCCGACCATTTGATTGGTATTGGCAATAAAGGATTTATTGCTGATTTGATGCCACGCCATCCGATCTATGTGAGCTTGTTACCCGAATCGGCGCAAGCGGTGATTGGTGAAGTGCATACCAACACCAAACCAGCACTGAAGTTATTAGAAGCTGAAGGCTTTATCCATCGCGGTTATGTCGATTTATTTGATGCCGGCCCGACAGTGGAAGCTCAGTTGAAGCAAATAAAATCAGTCCGGCAAAGCCATCGCATCCAGGTGTCTATCGGTGAGGTTGAGGCTGGCCCACACTTGGCGCTGTGCAATTTATCCACCCAGGCATTTCGCGCCACTGTGACGCAACATGCGGCGCTCAATAGCGCGCATGATCGCTTAATCATTTCGCAGGCGGCGGCGGATGCGTTACAAGTCCGTGCCGGTGATTTCATCCGTTATCTCAATATTGATCGAGGTGTCAAATAATGACAGCTACACCACACACCATGTCGCAACAGGTTCAATTTATCAATGGCGAATGGCTCGAAGGCCAAGGCCATGCGGTGTATTCGTATAACCCAGCAACGAACGTCTTGGTTTGGCAAGGTAAAACGGCCACAGAAGCGCAAGTTGCCCTTGCCATAAAAGCGGCTCGGCAGGCATTTGTTGCCTGGGCGCGTCGTGACTTAGCAGAACGTATTGCTATCGTTGAAAGCTTTGCCCAACAACTAAAAGACAACACGGAAACCATGGCACAGCTTATTGCCAGCGAAACCGGTAAAGCGCTTTGGGAGAGCCGTACCGAAGTAGCGGCCATGATTGGTAAAATCGCCATTTCGGTAAAAGCCCATGCCGAACGCACGGGGACGGTAGAAAACCCCATGCCTGGCGCGCGTGCATTTATTCGGCATAAACCCCATGGTGTGGTTGCTGTCTATGGCCCTTACAACTTTCCAGGGCATTTGCCCAATGGCCATATTGTGCCGGCACTGATAGCCGGTAATACCGTGGTGTTTAAACCCTCAGAATTAACGCCTGCGGTTGCCGACTATACCGTCAAATTATGGCAAGCCGCGGGCTTGCCTGCGGGAGTACTGAACTTAGTGCAAGGTGAAGTCGCGACCGGCAAAGCCTTAGCCAGTGATAATGGCATTGATGGTTTGTTTTTTACCGGCAGCTCTGGGACAGGCCACTATCTACATCAACAGTTTGCCGGCCAACCTGGTAAAATTTTGGCACTCGAAATGGGTGGCAACAATCCACTGATCGTCAAAGACGTAGCAAATATTGATGCGGCTGTGCACGACATTGTGCAGTCAGCCTTTATTACCAGTGGTCAACGCTGTACCTGTGCGCGCCGTTTGTTTATCCCACGTACGGCCAATGGTGATGCCATCTTAGCCCGATTGATTGAGGTCACTCGTCAGCTGCGTATTGCTGATCCATTTGCGGATGAACAACCGTTTTATGGCAGTATGATCAGCCGTAAAGCGGCCGAAGGCATGATGAAAGCGCAACAAGCCATTCTCGACTTAGGTGCGACTGCCCTATTGGAAATGACACTGCTCGATGCCGACACAGCCTTTGTCACCCCAGGTATTTTGGATGTCACCGATGCGGCCGCCTTGCCGGACGAAGAACACTTTGGCCCACTGCTGAAAGTCTATCGCTACGATGATTTTGACGCCGCGATCGACGAAGCGAATAACACTCGGTTTGGTTTATCCGCCGGTTTACTCGCCGACAACAGCGCCGATTATGAGCACTTTTTCCTGAGGATCCGTGCCGGTATCGTCAATTGGAATAAACCCATTACTGGCGCATCAAGTGCTGCGCCTTTTGGCGGGATTGGCGCCAGTGGTAATCATCGTGCCAGTGCGTATTATGCGGCCGATTATTGTGCCTATCCGGTGGCGTCGGTTGAAGCCGAGGCGGTGTCGCTGCCAGCGTCGTTATCACCGGGCTTACGTCTGAGCTAAAACGTGGTGGCAAAACCATCATTTAAAAAGGATGCCGCAGGTTTTGGCAAATTGCGTCTACCTGCGGTAGTGTAAAAAATACATAACATTAATGTAGATCAAATCACTGGGGGGACGTGTGGCGTATGCTACGCAAAACCACTAAAACTGACCCTACAAAGCACGAACGATAAGGAATGAACATGCATACTAATGTGAATGATTTATTTGCAAATTTGTGGCAAAACTATTTGACCGTCACCCCTTCGGCGAAAAAAATTCATGCGCTACTTGGCTCTTCGCAACAAGATGATGTGATTAATGATCACATTGCACTACGCACCTTTAATATTGAAAAAGTCGGTTTAGAAAAATTAGCGGCCCATTTTATTGCGGTGGGTTATAAAGAATGTGGTGAATACCACTTTGAAGCGAAAAAACTCTATGCCAAGCACTATGAGCATCCGGATCCGACGCAACCAAAAGTTTTTATCTCTGAGTTACTGTTAGAGAAATGCTCACCAGCGCTGCAACAGATTGTCACGAAGATGGTTGATGCAATTGACCCTGCCGCCGTGACTGCGGACAATTTTTTATATTCAGGTGCGCACTGGTCGATCGATCAAGCCACTTACCAGCAATTATTGGCCGAAAGTGAGTATGCGGCATGGATGTCGGTGTGGGGCTATCGTGCCAATCATTTCACTGTGTCAGTCAATCACTTAAGCAATTTCGAGACCTTGCAAAGTGTTAATAATGCGCTTAAAGATGCTGGTTTCCCGCTGAATACCTCCGGCGGCGAGATTAAAGGTTCACCTGAAGTTTTATTAGAGCAATCTTCCACGCTGGCTGATGAAGCGGAAGTCAATTTCACCGATGGTAAAGCCATGATCCCAAGCTGCTTCTATGAGTTTGCCTTGCGTTATGCACTGCCTAATGGCGAGTTGTACACTGGATTTGTCGCCGCTTCTGCGGATAAAATCTTTGAAAGTACCAATGCTCGTTAATCAGGAAGGTCGTTGCTGACGGATGTGTTTGTCCTCGACGACCTTTTTATTGAAAACAGAAAAGCCGCATCATGCGGCTTTTCTGTTTTTTGCGATCAATACATTCGGTTCGCGCAAGACTAGCCTAAAAGACTACGCAGCATCCACGCATTTTTTTCATGCACTTGCATCCGCTGCGTGAGTAAATCTAAGGTGGGTTCATCCGACGCTTTATCTGCAATCGGCACTATAGAGCGTGCGGTTTTCGCCAGCGCTTCTTGGCCTCGGACGAGATCTTTAATCATCTCTTCGCTCGTTGGATGGCCATCAGCTTCTTTGATACTGGTTAATTTGGCAAACTCTTTATAGGACCCTGGCGCAAATTCACCTAAGGCGCGGATGCGTTCGGCAATTAAATCGACGGCCATCGCCATTTCGGTGTATTGGGTTTCAAACAGCGTATGCAAGGTTTGAAACATGGGCCCTGTTACATTCCAATGATAATTATGTGTTTTTAAATACAAGGTGTAGGTATCGGCCAATAGAATCGATAAGCCTGCGGCGATTTCTTTGCGATCACCATCATCAATACCAATATTAATCTTCATAGGATCTCCTGCCGAGCGTTAAGACGTTGCTGTGAACTACACATCAAAACCAAGAAAACACAGGAAAAATGTAGCTGTAATATGGTGCTAACACAATGAAAAAAATCAAAGAACACTATAGAAATTAAGGGGCTGCTTGCAGTCTACTGGCATTAGGATGTGAACTTTGTGGCGGATAAACCTGAGCTCGAAGGTTGAGGTTACCCGCAACCGCATGGCGGTCATGCATTTGAGCGGTTAAACGTGGTTCTTTGGTTAAAACAACGCTAGCCGAAGCTAGCGTTGTCATAACAATCAATCATACTGGATTTATCTACACCAGTAATTGCGCACTATGATGCGCCCTGCAGCGCCAATTGTTGCGCTAAGTAATCGTCATAGTTACCAACGAAGTTACGAATGTCGTTTTCGGTGATTTCAATGATTCGCGTTGCCAGTGATGATACAAACTCACGGTCATGGCTGACAAACAACAAGGTGCCTTTGTAGAGCTCCAGAGCCATGTTTAAGCTTTCGATCGATTCCATATCCAAGTGGTTGGTTGGCTCATCCATGATCAAGATATTTGGCCGTTGCAGCATCAATTTGCCAAATAACATCCGACCCTTTTCACCGCCAGACAACACTTTAACCTTTTTCTTGATATCATCTTGGCTGAATAATAACCGGCCTAAAATACCACGTACCGCCTGCTCGTCATCGCTGGGTTGTTTCCACTGCGACATCCAGTCAAACAATGTCATGTCATCCGCAAACTCATATTCATGGTCTTGCGCATAGTAACCGATGTTAACGTTTTCGGACCATTTAACCAAACCACCATCCACGGGCAATTGGCAAACCAAACACTTTAATAGCGTAGATTTACCAATACCGTTGGCACCCAAAATGGCAACCTTTTCACCGACTTCAATCATCATATTGAGTTTTTTCAGCAGGTATAAATCACCGAAGGATTTTTCTAAATCCATCACTTCCAGTGCCAGACGGTACAATTGTTTTTGCTGCTCAAAGCGGATGAATGGGTTTACACGACTTGAGGCTTTTACTTCCTCGAGCTGAATCTTATCAATTTGCTTGGCGCGAGATGTCGCTTGACGTGCTTTTGAAGCATTGGCCGAGAAACGGGCCACGAAGGTTTTCAGCTCATCAATTTGCGCTTTTTTCTTGGCATTATCGGCCAACAAGCGCTCACGGGCCTGAGTGGCTGCAAACATATACTCGTCGTAGTTACCTGGATATAGGCGCAGTTCACCATAATCCAGGTCGGCCATATGGGTACAGACACTGTTTAAGAAGTGACGGTCGTGCGAGATAATAATCATGGTGCTGTTACGTTCAGCCAGCACATCTTCCAACCAGCGAATGGTGTTGATATCCAAGTTGTTGGTCGGTTCGTCCAGCAACATGATATCCGGATCGGCAAACAGGACTTGTGCCAATAAGACCCGCAGTTTCCAGCCCGGAGCCACTGCTGACATGGGACCGTAATGCTGCTCTAACGGAATACCAACGCCGAGTAATAATTCACCGGCGCGCGATTCTGCGGTATAACCGTCCATCTCACCAAAGGCAACTTCCAGATCGGCAACACGCATGCCATCTTCTTCACTCATCTCGGCACTGGCGTAAATCCGATCACGTTCTGCTTTTACTTGCCACAGTTCCGCATGGCCCATGATCACGGTGTCGATGACAGAATACTGCTCAAAGGCAAATTGATCTTGGTGTAACTTGGCAACCCGCATATTGGGTTCCACCATGACATGGCCACCGCTTGGGTCTAATTCGCGGCTTAAAATTTTCATAAAGGTGGATTTACCACAGCCATTGGCGCCGATTAAACCATAACGGTTGCCTGAGCCAAACTTGACGGAGATGTTTTCAAACAGCGGCTTAGCGCCAAACTGCATGGTAATATTTGCGGTTGCTATCACGTTACTTGATCCGGATCGAGGCCATTGCTGGCAAGGTAGGCCCACGCTTATGCGTAGGCTAGAAAAAACGCGCTACTATACCGGTTTTAGCCTATAAAAAAAAGCCAGCTTAGCTGGCGTTTTGACTTTTCTGCACGGCATCACGGCAAAGCTGCGTGATGCGATCCCAGTCGCCACTGGCAATAGCATCATCGGGTACGATCCAAGAACCTCCGACACAACTGACGTTGGGTAGCGCTAGATATTCCAAGAAATTCTTTTCGTTGATGCCGCCGGTTGGGCAGAATCGAATATCTGAAAACGGACCGTGGATGGATTTTAAGGTTTTCACTCCACCGGCTGCTTCGGCTGGGAAAAATTTGAAATGCGTGTATCCCAGCCCTGTGCCTTCCATCAGTTCAGAAATACTCGCGATGCCAGGAATAAGCGGTATGGCCGCAGCCTTCCCCGCGTGTAATAACTCACGCGTAAGTCCGGGGCTGATGGCAAATTGTGCACCGGCCTCAATTACCTGGGCTAACTGCTCTGGCGTGGTGACTGTTCCTGCACCGATCATTGCCTCAGGGACGTCTCGGCTTAACAATGCGATCGCCTCTAACGCGACAGGGGTGCGCAACGTCACTTCCAGTACCTTTATACCACCCGCCAATAATGCTTTTGCCAGTGGAACCGCCGTGGATAAATCCTTGATAACGATGACCGGCACGACCGGGCCTTGCGCAAAAATTGAAGCCGGTTGTGTTATCCAATTTGGAAAAGACATAAATTAGCCCGCCAGAGTTTGTTTAAGATAAACCGCACAACCCAATAAACCGGGTTGTTCGGCGGTCACAATGAAAGTGGGAATGGCATGGTTAAAGCCACTAAAGCGGCCTTTTTGCTCAAATCGTTGACGAAACTCGCTGTTATGCACCAAGCTCAGTAACCGCGGCACTATGCCACCCGCGACATAAACGCCACCTCGGGTGGAAAGATTGAGCGCTAAATCGCCGGCTAAGCTGCCAAGACTGGCAAAAAATTGCTCGACGGCCGCCTTTGCTATCTCATCCGATCCATCTAACGCGTATTGGCCTATTGCCGCGGCGGATAATGGTGTGACTGTTTGTTCTTTATAGGCAGCGATGGCGACATAAAGCGCTTCAAGACCCGGACCGGATAACAAACGTTCCGGTGATACATGGCCATAGTGGGCAGCCAGATAGCGCTGAATAAACCATTCTTGTTCATTGGTCGCTGCCCAATCGGTATGCCCGCCCTCACCTGGCAATGGTATATAACCATGTGCCGTGGTGATTAAATGGCCAACGCCAAGCCCTGTGCCGGCACCGAGCACAGCACGCGGCGCATCAATTACAGCATCGCCCGGGCCGACTTTCACCAATTCATGCGCATTCAGTGCCGGCAGCGACATGGCAACCGCGGTAAAATCGTTTAACACGACAAAATGTCGCAGTCCCAGCTCAACCTTCACGGCCTGAATCGAAAATTCCCAATGGAAGTTGGTCATTTTGACCACATCACCCTGTACTGGACAGGCGATGGCCACCGCAACATCAACAATGTGCTGTAATTGCTGTTCGGTACGATAGTAATTCAGCGCCAAACTCAAACTGGCAAAATCGGCACAAGGATAAACCACCACCTTGTCCATGTGCAGTGTGGTTAAGTCAACCCGACAAAACCGAGCATTGGTGCCACCAATATCAGCAACAATGGCAAAATTACCCATGTAAATGTTCCTCTGTAATAAACAGACTGCAAGCACCTTGCTCAGCTCCGGTTAATACCGTGCGCAATCCGCCAAAAATTTCTCGCCCCATGCCATAGTAGCAATCGGACATATCACGTGTTGCCACTGGTCGTGCCGCAAATTCCTCTGCATCAACCAAAACCTCTAAACGACCAGTTTCACCGTCAACGCGAATAATGTCGCCATTTTGAATACGAGCAATGGCGCCGCCATCAATCGCTTCGGGTGTCACGTGGATGGCGGCAGGCACCTTACCTGATGCGCCTGACATACGGCCATCGGTGACCAAGGCGACTTTGAATCCCTTATCTTGTAACACCCCAAGCGGCGGTGTCAGCTTGTGTAATTCCGGCATGCCACAGGCTTTGGGACCTTGGAAGCGAACCACCACCACACAGTCTTTGTTTAACTCACCAGCTTTGAATGCCGCCTCTAACTCATGCTGGCTAGAAAACACCACGGCAGGCGCTTGCACAACTTCTGTACCCTCGCGTAGGGCTGAGGTTTTAATCACACCACGGCCCACATTGCCCGATAATACTTGTAAACCACCATGGCTCTTAAACGGCTTGGCCACCGACGTCAAAACGCTGTCATCGCCGGACACGGTTGGGCCTTCTTGCCATACCAGTTCATCGCCCTGTAACACAGGGACTTGGGTATAACGACGCAGACCAAACCCAGCGACCGTATTAACATCTTCATGTAATAAACCAGCATCGAGCAATTCTCGGATTAACAGTGCCATACCACCGGCATGTTGGAAGTGGTTAATATCGGCTTGGCCATTGGGGTAAATCTTGGTTAATAACGGTGTAGCATTAGATAAATCGGCAAAGTCATCCCAGTTCACAATAAAGCCGGCGCTGCGAGCAACCGCCACGAGGTGCATGGTGTGATTGGTTGAGCCTCCGGTTGCCAGCAAACCGACAATGCCATTCACGACGGCTTTGGCATCGACAATGTGGCCAATGGGCATGTAATTAGTACCGAGATCGGTTAAACGTGTCACCTGTCGCCCGGCCGCTTTGGTCAATGCATCACGCAGTGGCGTCCCAGGATTGACAAAGGATGAGCCGGGTAGATGTAGGCCCATCATTTCCACCACCAATTGGTTAGAGTTAGCGGTTCCGTAGAACGTACAGGTACCGGCCGAATGATATGAGGCAGCCTCCGAATCTAGTAATGCTTCTTTGTCGACTTTGCCCTCGGCAAACAATTGACGCACCCGGGCTTTTTCTTTGTTTGGGATCCCAGATGGCATAGGACCGGCAGGAACAAATACAAACGGTAAATGACCAAACGATAATGCAGCCATTAAAAGACCTGGCACGATTTTGTCGCAGATCCCAAGCATCAAGCCGCCGTCAAACATATTGTGCGATAAACCCACTGCGGCCGACATGGCAATCACATCACGTGAGAGTAAACTCAGTTCCATGCCTGGCTGACCCTGCGTCACCCCATCACACATCGCAGGCACACCACCGGCAAACTGCGCCACACTGCCTACCTCGGCGATGGCCTGTTTGAGGATGGCAGGGTATGCTTCATAGGGTTGGTGAGCGGAAAGCATATCGTTATAACTGGAAATAATGCCGATGTTCGCTTTGGTCAGGCTACGTAAATCGGCCTTTTCTTGTGCACTACAGGCAGCAAAACCATGCGCAAGATTACCACAGGCCAAAGCGCCCCGATGCGGGCCTTTGAGCCGCGCCTTTTCAAGCCGCTCTAAATAGATGGCTCGGCTGCGTGCACTACGTGCAATGATACGATCTGTGACCTGCTGGATAACCGGGTGCATGATAACCTCGTCTGTTATTGTTCGCTGTACATCACCTGAAGCTCAGGTGTATTGGCATGAATGAATGCGCGGATCGGCATGGCAAATATATCGTGACCGGCCACGGCGTGTTGCAACACGGCCAGCTTTTTTGCGCCAACTACATGCAGATATATGTGTTTACTGCGCTGTAATTTGGGGCGCGAGAAACTGATTCGCGCATAAGGGGCCGTGGTTGGATGGACAGCAACCACATCGGGCGCGGCATCCGCCATGGCATAACTGAGTTGCTGACTACATGGGAACAAGGATGCGGTGTGACCGTCTTCCCCCATCCCCAAAATCAATACATCAAAATCAGGCAGCGATTTCACGCGTTGCAGTAACCGCGGGATGGCGGCATCGGCATCCAAATCACCATCGGTCGCGGGGCTATACAAACTGACAAAGCTTGCCGCCGCCGCATGCTGCTGCAGTAAAAACGACTTTACCAATCCTTCATTACTATCTGGATGTTCGGGCGGTAAAAATCGATCATCTGCCAATGTAATGATGACTTTATCCCACGGCAGTGGCGTTGCCGCTAATTGGCGAAACAAGGCTTGAGGCGTACGTCCACCTGAAACAGCCAGTACCGCCTGGCCACGTTGTTGGATCGCCTCAGTAAGATGCGCCACAATGTGCTGACAAAAGGCCTGATTTAACTGCTCACTGCTTTTAAATTCACGAAGTTGCATCATTATTCATCCCAGTTACGATCATCACGCGCCAGCAATGAAATTGCGGCGACCGGCCCCCAAGTCCCCGCTTGATAGGCCTTGGGCGGCTCGTTGTTGATACGCCACGCATCGATAATGCCATCCACCCATTTCCAGGCTTGTTCAACTTCGTCGCGGCGCACAAACAGGTATTGATTTCCAAGCATGGCCTCTAGCAATAAACGTTCATAGGCGTCGGCGATACGCTGCGCTTGGAAGGTTTCATCAAAACTCAAATCCAACTTGCTTTGCTGCAACTGCATGGTTTCGCCTAAGCCTGGAATTTTGTTCATGATTTCAATTTCAACACCCTCGTCAGGCTGTAGACGAATGGTCAATTTGTTGGCTGGCAGGTGACGGTATGTTTCATGGAAGATGTTATGCGGTTGCGGTTTAAAGCAAATCACCACCTCAGAGTGTTTCTTCGGCATGCGTTTGCCGGTGCGCAGATAAAATGGCACGCCAGCCCAGCGCCAATTGTCGATGTCAACTTTGATGGCGACAAAGGTCTCCGTTTTGCTATTAGGACGTGCATCCTCTTCCTCTAGATAACCAGGCACGGCTTTGCCGGTAACAAAGCCCGCGCTGTACTGGCCACGCACGGTTTTTTCTTGCACGTTTTGCAAATTTATCGGCCTTAACGCTTTTAAGACTTTTAATTTTTCATCACGAATACTATCGGCATCGAGACTGGCGGGTGGCTCCATGGCGATCAACGACAATACTTGCAGCAAATGGTTTTGCACCATGTCACGCATCTGACCTGCATCGTCGTAGTACCCCCAGCGGCCTTCTACCCCGACTTCTTCAGCGACCGAAATTTGTACGTGGTCAATGGCATTATGATCCCAGTTTGAGGCAAAAATGGCATTGGCGAACCGCAAAGCCAGCAGGTTAAGTACCGTTTCTTTACCAAGGTAATGATCGATGCGATAAATTTGCGATTCTTTGAAATAGCGCGCGACTTCGTCATTAATGACTTTTGACGAGGCTAAACAGTGACCGATGGGTTTTTCTAACACTACGCGCGATGGTTCTGCAGATAAACCTGCACTATCGAGGCCCTTACAAATATGACCAAACAGCGATGGTGCCGTCGCAAAGTAACTCACGGTGATCCGCTCTTTCGGCGCGGTCACCTCAACTAAACGTTGGTAGTCGTCATTTTGTGTTAAATCAATACAAACGTATTGCAGTTTTTGCTGCAAGGATTCCAATACATTGGCGTCGAGGGGTTGTTTGATAAAGGTGTGTAAGTTTTCCACGACCATCTGCTGATATTGCGCAACCGTCATTGCATCGCGTGCAACCCCAGTGATACGCGTATCGGCGTGAAGTAAGCCGGCTTTTTCCAATTGGTATAAAGCGGGCAATAATTTACGACGGGCTAAATCCCCTTTAGTACCAAACAAAATTAAGTCACACGCTTTATTTGATTGTGCTGCGTTTGTCATCAGACGGACCCTTGCTTAGATGTAATTTTACAACACTTAGCCGCATGCTAGCGCAGCAGTTGTCAGTTGTAAACCAATAAAGATGTAATTAAATTACAATTTTACGAAAGTTTTGCAGTGACCTATATCATAAGGCAGTATTTACGATGTATCATTACTAAAGTTGTAAATTTCATAAAATGTTGTCTGGACCGATGAGTCCTTTCAGCCTTGGTTTCAGCCTTGGTTTCAGCCTTGGTTTCAGCCAGGCATCTTTTAGCAGCGTCGACCGCGGGTCGTCACCGGTTATATGCAGGAAAGCCTTATGAACGTGCTCGAAAAAATAATGAATAGCGTCAATAGCTTCAGCAAATCAGAACGCAAAGTTGCCGATGTCATTTTGGCCAACCCCCAAATTACTATCCATAGCAGCATTGCGGCCTTGGCAAAAATGGCGGATGTGTCTGAGCCGACCGTCAATCGGTTTTGTCGACGCCTTGACACGAAAGGCTTTCCTGATTTCAAGCTGCACCTTGCACAAAGCTTGGCCAACGGTACACCTTATGTAAATCGTCATGTTGAAGAGGACGACGGGCCGGAGGCATACACAGCTAAGATTTTTGAATCAACCATGGCTGCACTAGATTCGGCACGGCAAAACGTTGATATTAATACGATAAATCGCGCGGTCGATGTGTTAACCCAGGCGAAAAAAATATCCTTTTTTGGCTTAGGCGCCTCAGCCTCGGTTGCGCATGACGCACAAAATAAATTTTTCCGCTTTAACGTTCCTGTGGTTTGTTTTGACGATATCGTCATGCAGCGTATGTCTGCGATTAACAGCACTGAGGGTGATGTGGTGGTTTGTATCAGCCATACCGGTCGGACCAAAAATCTGTGTGATATTGCCACCATCGCCCGCGAAAACGATGCGACTGTCATTGGGATCACGGCCTATGATAGCCCGCTGGCCAAAGAATGTAGCTTAGTCCTCTCGTTAGATGTGCCTGAAGATACGGATATGTATATGCCGATGGCATCGCGTGTCGCGCAACTGGTATTGATTGATATCTTAGCGACCGGTTTTACCTTGCGTCGTGGAACAAAATTCCGCGAAAACCTGAAAAAAGTCAAAGATAGCTTACGTGGCTCTCGCTTTGATAAGAAAGATTTCTCTAACTAAATTACGGAAAAATGCCCTTTATGGGCATCTTCACAAGAAATTTCACTATTTTGTGTAATTAAATTACATTAAACTGTTATTTAATCTGACGATCACCGATCTTGCTATTCAACTTAAGGTGATCTAATGAAATACAGCCTATGGATATAACCACCTTTAACTCAGGATATCCACACCACGTGCTGTGTAAGTAGCATCAATATCATGTTAATCAATGACGATAGCGGCGTGAATCTATACACATCCACTACTCTTTAGGTGCGTTTTAACGACAAACCTTGAAATGGTTGCTTATACATCATGATTCACGTGCGTTGGAAGCTGCCGAATAGTTCGGTACCGATTCAAATCAGCAGGCAGGAGCATGCAATGCCAAGAAGAACTAAAATAGTCGCAACCTTAGGTCCAGCCACCAACAGTCAAGAAGCCATCGAAAAGCTTATCTTGGCCGGTGCCACGGTATTTCGTTTCAATTTTTCGCACGGTAGTGCCGATGATCACCAGCAGCGCGCCGCCATGGTTCGGGCTGCCGCGGCGAAAACTGGCGTGCATGTTGCCATTTTGGGTGATTTGCAAGGCCCAAAAATTCGTGTTTCCACCTTTCAAGATGGCAGCGTCATCCTCGCTGAGGGCCAGCCGTTTGTATTGGATGCCACCTTACCCAAAGGGGCGGGTGACATCACGCAAGTGGGGATCGACTATAAAGAGCTTCCTGCTGATGTAAGCCGCGGCGATGTATTGTTGCTGGACGATGGACGTATCCAACTGATCGTAGATCATGTTGATGGTCAGCGCATTCATACCAAAGTGTCGGTAGCGGGCAAGTTATCCAATAACAAGGGTATCAATCGTCAAGGTGGTGGTTTATCAGCTCCAGCGCTGACCGACAAAGATAAAGCGGACATTGGCTTAGCCGCCAGTATTGATGTTGATTACCTTGCGGTCAGTTTTCCACGTTGTGGTGACGATTTACGACTAGCTCGTGAATTAGCGCGCGCCGCTGGCTCTGAGGCCTTGATTATGGCCAAGGTTGAACGTGCAGAAGCGGTCGCGGATGATGCCACCTTAGACGATATTATTATCGCCTCTGATGCGGTCATGGTGGCTCGCGGTGATTTGGGCGTTGAAATTGGTGATGCTGAATTGGTTGGCCAACAAAAACGTATTATTGCACGTTCACGTCAGCTCAACCGTGTGGTCATCACTGCGACGCAGATGATGGAGACCATGATTGAACAGCCGATGCCGACGCGGGCGGAAGTGATGGACGTTGCCAATGCTGTTTTAGATGGTACTGATGCGGTCATGTTGTCCGCGGAAACCGCGGCGGGTAAATACCCAACCGAAACGGTAAAAGCCATGGCGCGGGTGTGTGATGGTGCAGAGAAACATCCACGGGTGCAAATGTCAAAGCACCGTATGGATATTACCTTTCATGAAATTAGTGAAACTATCGCTTTATCAGCCATGTATGCGGCCAATCACCTTGAGGGCATTAAAGCTATTATTGCACTCACCGAATCGGGTCACACGGCCAAGATTATGTCGCGTATAACCTCTAGCCATCCGATTTATGCATTATCTCGGCATCAGCGCACCCTGAACAAAATGGCTTTGTATCGTGGTGTTTATCCTGTGTCCTTCGATAGTCATGGTATCAGCCATGATCATCTCTCCGATGAAGCAGTTGCTGCCGTGAAAAAAGCGGCCGGCCTGACAACTGGTGATTTAGTGATCTTGACGCATGGTGATGTGATGGAACAAGTTGGCGCGTCCAATACCTGTAAAATTGTGACCGTTAAATAGTCCTCTCATGTCTTATCCGCGTTGCCAGGCACGTGGTGATCTCATAAAAAAACCAGCATTGCTGGTTTTTTTATGGGGCGTACAATTTATGGCGCGGTGCAATTTATAGGGTGTACAAAGCGTGTTGTTATGCTCGATGACGCCGAGATGGAACTGAACCTAGCCGTCGATAACATCGGTATGAATTAGCGACTGCCAAAAAATGCTCGGAAAACAAAGGCATCTATCTTACCACCTTCATCTATGCCGTTTTTGCCGGTTGCAGCGGCTGTTGTAGTTGCGGTGCTAACGCGGTTAACGCCGAACCTAATACCACCATGACCGCACCTACAATCGCATAGAGATTTAAAGGCTGTGGCGCTTGCGCTTGTACAAAAATATGTGTCGCAAGATTGGCAAATAAAATGGTTAATAAGGGCGTGATCGCTAGAACCGCTGAAACCTTCGAGGTTTCCCAATGGGCCAAGGCTTCGGCAAAAGCGCCATACGCAAAAATAGTATTCAAGCAGCAGAATGCCAACAAGCCCCAATGCAAGTTGGATAAGGTCGGCAGCGGGCTTAAGTCAGTGAACGGCAAAAAACTGATGGCACCACAAAGATAGATCAGCAACATAATTTGTTGGGACTGAAAATCTTTTAATAGCTGTTTTTGTGCCAAGGCGTAGGCCGCCCACGTAATGGCTGAAATAATGACCAGCACGACGCCAAGCGTTTCCGTACCAAAGGAGCTGACCAAATCGACTAACCGTTCATTAAAAAACGCGAGTAAGCCAATGACCAACAAAACCGCCCCAACCTTCTGCCATAGTAACATTTGCTCTTTAAACAATACGATGCCACCTAGCATCATCAAAAATGGAGCCAATTGGATCACCAATTGCGCGGTTTCTGGGGTAAGAAGTTTAACGCCGAGCAAAAATAAGATGTAATTTGTTAATAGACCAACCACAGCAATGGCCAGCAAATGCAAGGTGGTTTTGCTAAATTGCGTGGCTTTTGGCAATGCACCCTGCTGTTTTAAAATAACCCCCACAAAGATGGTGGCGGCTAAAAATCGCACCCAGGTAATGGTATTGGCGCTAAGCTCAGTCAGTAGCATTTTAAGCGCCACAGGCAGCATGCCCCACAATACTGCCGTGAGTAGCGCTAATGAAAAACCCAACCACGCCTTGCCTGACACCTGATGCATGTAATCCTCGAGTTATTAGTTTTATGTTGAATTATCAAATTGTTATTCGTTTTTAAATATGGATACATTCAAAGCGCCACGCTAGAAGAGAACCTATCATGGGGAATTGTATACAATTTAGCGCAGGTATTTTGCGCCAAGTTTATCGATTTGTCGCCTACTTTATCAACGTTATATGATGTGGTTTGGATAACACAATTGTCGACCTGTTCGCTGGTCATTTTTATCTGGTTGTTATATCTACCGCGCTATGGGCGCTACGGGCGCCATGTTGCGTATGGCTAAGCATCAACCCCAAGCTGTTCATCTTTTTCATATCAGTTATATTTTCATGTTCTGAAGAACGGCGGTTTGATCAGATTGTTTTTACCCCCTTTAAACGCAAAAAATAAACCCCCAAATAATGGCGTATGCTTGCTTTGCCGCAGTGCGCGATGTTGGCCGCTGTTAACGGTTTTATGGATGAATGTATAAAGTCCGAGGCGGGTTGTTTTAGCGGTTCGCTTGCGCTGTATCAACAGCGGTGATGGTGATGAATCATACAATATACGAGTCAATCAACATCTTCTGGGTTAAGGCCAGGTGATCGCAATCCGTTACTTATCCGCCCAGACCGTGCACGCCGCGATAAATTTACTTGGAGGAAACTCATATGGACACAGACATCATACAATGTGCGCAGCATAACGAGCCCAAAAATGACAAGCAACAGCCTACAGAGGCGGCGATAAATAGCCACGATCTTGACGTTATGCCCCATAAGCAAGGTCTGCAACCGCGAACACGCTATCTCAGTAGCGAACATCATCCGCGGATCCATCGTTTAGCTGTATTGACGTCCGGTGGTGACGCGCCTGGCATGAATGCCGCTATAAAAGCGGTGGTCGATGCAGCGGATTTACAACATATCGATGTTATTGGGTTTATGCACGGCTTTAACGGTATTTTTGATCGCGACTACGTGCCTCTTACACCACGAGATGTAAAACATATCATTCATCTTGGTGGAACCATTTTAAAAAGTGCGCGTTGTAAAACCATGCACGAAACACAGGGCCCTAGCATGGCCGCCGCGATATTGCATGAATTGTCGGTTGATGCATTGGTGATCATTGGCGGCGATGGTAGCTTTCGCGGCGCCACGGCGTTAGCGCCCTACTATCATGGGCAGATCATCGGTATTCCAGGCACTATCGATAACGATATCGATGGCAGTGATTATTCCATTGGATTTGCCACCGCGGTCGATACTGCCTTGGATGCCATTGATAAAATTCGTGATACTGCCGATGCCTTTGAGCGCATTTTTTTGGTAGAAGTCATGGGACGCCACAGCGGCTATTTAGCGATGGCGGCAGGTATTGCCAGCGCGGCAGAGCAAGTGATTTGTCCGGAACTGCATCCGCAATTGGATCTTCCTGCGATTGCCGCTGACATTCGTTATGCCCAACAACAAAATGGTAAACAAAGTTATATTATCGTCGTGGCCGAACAACAAGGTTTATCCACCACCCATTTAGCGGATGAATTGACCAAATTGACTCATACCGACTGCCGAGCCTGTGTACTTGGACATCTACAACGTGGCGGTAGCCCGGTCTTTTCCGATCGGATTTTGGCCACAAAACTTGGACATTTTGCCGTGCAACAATTGTTGACGGGAGCGCATCTGATGATGGCCGGTGAAATCGGTGGTGTGGCCGGGTTATATCCTCTGCACTTAACGGGGGAGCGGCATAAATCACCCGATCCTGCCCTGCTGCTTTGGCAGCAGCAGCAACAAAAGTCACGCGACAGTTCGGGTGAAGATGTTTAACCGCGTCGTCATCAACATTGACAACACTCGCATTCGCAGCCGTGCTTTTCCTAGGATAGTACGGGTAAACGCTATTCGCTGTGGATGTAAAGATGTAATGATGAAAAGATAAAACGCTGAAAAGGGGCAAAACGCCCCTTTGGCCGTTTTACCAAAACACACGGCCTGCACTTGCTAAACCGCTGATAAGTCCAATGCCGCCGGCGATAGCACCTCCGATACTGCCCAGCGCACAGCCCCACCATTGCCGACGTTGTCGATAAGCTTCGGCACTGTCTTGCATGCGTTCTCTGGCCAAACGTGGTGAAATAATCCGGTACAGCTGCAGCACACTGGTTGCGATGCCGGCAAGCAAAAGTAGATAAACACTGACAGGCGCAAGCCAGCCATCGGTAAGTTCATAGCTTGCAACAAACAATACGGCAATAGCAGCAATAAAAAGCAGGGTCTGGCGTCTTAGCCGAAGCAACGCTTGTCGCTCTTGGATGGAATCCGCAGCCCGGAGCGCCGGTTGCATGCCCAGATAGGCCGCCCCTGCTGCCAAACCGCCGCCAAGCATGGCGCCACTGGCCATCGTCGCCACGCCAAGGGGGTGACTTGCGATCTGTGCATTGGCACTGATGGCGCCGTTCATACCTTGTGCCGCACCGGTTGCAGCCGTTATCGACGCCATGCTCGCTGCTGCTACGCTGGGTGAACTGGCAATCGCCGCCACAATCAGCGCGGAAAAACCAAGTGTCGGTGCTGTGGTGAAAATTAGATCACCGTAGCGATCGAGGAGTTTATCTTTCAGCCCCTCGCGTACCCGTTGTAATTTCTTTCTCACATTCGCCTCGCTCAATCCGAGCAAATCGGCCACTTGCTGACTTGATTGTTCTTCGCGATAGTAAAGCAACACAATTTCACGACTATCATCAGGCAATGCATCGATAAACTGACGCAGTATCAATGATTGTTCGTTGCGTTCATATGCATGACTGATACTACTTGCTGGATCGACAAAACTCGCCAGTATATCGTCTGCCTCTTCGCCTTGAATTTTTTGTTTTACCCGGTCATCACGTAAATAATTGAACGCACGATAACGCGTCATTTGCCGTACCCAGGGTAAAAAACTGGCGGGTTCACGTAAGGTATTCAGTTGCTGCCAAATGTATATAAACACATCTTGCGTGACTTCATCGCTGGCATCGAGATCTTTGACAATGGCCAGCGCGATCGAACTGACCGAGTGTCGACAACGTTGGACGAGGCGTTCATAAGCGGCCACATTACCTTGCTGCGCGGCTGTTACATCAGGCACAAGGGTTAGTTCAATGCTGCTCATCATAAAATGTCTCCTTTCGCATGATCATGCAAATTAGTTGATGTTTCTCTAAACCTGCAGCATCGGTGTTGAATGTATCCATCTGTTTGGCGAATTCAATGCGCCAAACAGATGGATACAACTGCGTATGATGTATTTACAAGCGCTTGTTTATCATCATTTTTTATCATGACATCATAACGCTGTAAATGCCTCAACCGCTCATAGTCGCTGCTTTTGTGGGCAGTGGCTTGGCCTGAGGTTCCTGCCGAGTCTTCATATCAGATAACCAAATCAAGCCACATGCGATATATAGAAACAACAGCGCTGCGTTTTGTGACAAAAAATGTTCGAGATGGATGCAATTAGCAACACCGAGTAAGCGTTTTTGAATGAGAGCAGATGAAATTCAGGCCTGCTATTTTGTGTTGTGCAACGGCTAATGATATGGCTCAAACTGATCTAAGCTGAACGAATCGACGAAAATAGTCAGCGGCAACCCTATGTTAAACCAGTTAAAAGTCCGAAGTCGTTTACTTTTACTCAGCATGATCCCGCTTTGTTTTTTAGTGATGCAGGCGGTGATGTCATTAAATGATATGCGCGTGTTGGCCTGAGGCGTCGATAGTTTATATCAAGATCGCGTGATCCCCTTGCAGCAACTTAAATCTGTGTCTGATGCTTAGGCCGCAACCATTGTCGATGCCTTGCATGAATACCCTGCATAAATACCTTGTATAAATACCGCGCCGGTTTGCTAAGCCATCGTCAGGCATCTGCCGATATAGCCAGCGCGGAGCAGCAAGCCAAATCTATGTGGCAAGCGTATTTGGCCACACAATTAACATCGCGTGAGCGGAAGTTGGTCGCCGTGGCGGCTCAGCACATCGAGGTCTGGACTCGTCAATTGCAGCAGTATCAAACATCGCTTGATGGTGAGCGTTTAAAAAATGAGGCGAACGAAGCTTTTAATCAAACACTTACGCCACAGCAGATCCGCTGAGTCAAGCCCTCAATCAATTGTATTACAGCAAGAAGAGGCCGGTCGTGGCTTCGCGGTTGTTGCCGATGAGGTCCGCACCTTGGCCACCAATACCCAGCAAGCAACAGAGTCTATCCGTGCCATGATTGATACTCTTCAGCTAAAAGCCAAAGAAGCTGTGCATGCTATGCAAGAATCACATGGTCATGCCCAAGGCAGTGTGAGCAACGCACAGCAAGCCGGTGTTGTGTTAGATCAAATCCAGCACGCGGTTCAACGTATTGTTGATATGAATGTACAGATTTGTACTGCAGCTGAGCAGCAAACCGTGGTTGCCGAAGAAATTAATCGGAATGTTACAGAGTTTAATAGCAGCATTACTGAAGTGAGCCGTAGTTCTACACAAAGTGCGGATGCAAGCGCTGCGTTAGCAGAGCTTGCGAACCGATTACGGCAACAAACGGCGCAATTTCAAGTGTGAAATAGCACCGCAACGATTGGTTAAGCACTAAATACGGTTTTAACACGATCCTTATAACTACGGCTGACCTTAACCGCTTGGCCGTTCGTTAACATCAATTGATGTTCACCATTCGCCAGCATTTGTAGTTTGGCGATGGTGTTGACGTTGACGATGGCTGAGCGATGGACGCGGACAAATTGTCGAGGATCCAACTCCTGCTCTAATTCCTTCATGGTGCGACGTAAAATATGCGTCTGGCCATCATTGGTATGAATACACATATAATCACCGGCAGCATCAACCCAGTCGATATGCGCGACGGGGACACGTGTGATTTCACCACTGTCTTTAATGCTGATGGTCTCAGGGAATTTTTGCGTGAGGCTTGGTGATGCATTATCGAGCGATTGCAAAATTGAATCCGGTGCTTCGCCTGTCAAACGTGATACAACCGCTGCCAACTGATCTTTATAGCGCTCATCATCGCGTGCACTAAAAACCTTTAATACCTTAGCGATGGCCGTTTGCAGACGGTCTGCTTCGACGGGCTTCAACACATAATCCAGTGCATTGACTTCAAATGCGTTGAGTGCATATTGGTCATAGGCCGTCACAAAAATGATATGTGGCATCGGTTGATGGCCACGATCTTGCAGCGTTTTTAACACCGTAAAACCATCCATCACTGGCATCTCAACGTCAAGGAATACCACATCAGGCGATTGCGCCATGATTTGTTCGACGGCTTCAGCGCCATTTCCACACTCAGCCACCACACTCAATTCACTAAAGGACGCAAGACGCATCAACATGCCACGACGCGCTAGCGGCTCATCATCTACCACTATCACTTTAAGTATGCTTTTCATCGGCCAACTCTACCTCAAATGGAATGCGAATATTAACTTTGACCCCTGATGGACTGTTTTCGGTTAACACCAGGGAGAATTCTTTATCATAGAGCGCTGCCAATCGCTCACGCGTGTTAGCCAAACCAACACCACTATCTGGGTTCACGACCTTTTGTTGTGCTTGGGTCGCTTGTAAACCTGGTCCATTGTCACTTACCTCAATCAGCAAATCGTGACCAAACTTACGCGATTTAATGGCAATCAGCCCACCTTCCAAACGCTTAGCTACCGCAAATTTTATCGCATTCTCGATCAGCGGCTGTAAAATTAGGCTAGGTACCAACGCATCTTCAGTATTATCTGCGATGTCATACTCAATACTTAACCGCTCTGAAAAACGAACTTTTTCAATGTCGAGATATAAACTTGCAGCATGGATTTCTTGTGACAAAGGCACTTTTTTAATTGGATCTTTGTAAAGGGAGTAACGCAAAAAATCGCTTAACCGTAACAGCATTTTGTTCGCGGTTTCCGTCTCTTGCAGCAGCACCAGTGTTGAAATAGCATTAAGGGTATTAAATAAAAAATGTGGATTTAGTTGATAACGCAACATTTTTAATTGCGCTTCATGGGCTTTATTACTTGCCGTTAGGGTTTTTTGCTTTTCTTGTTGCAAGGTTTGGTAGTATCGCACACCCAAATACAAACCACTCCACGATAAAATTACGTAGAAGCTAACCGAAGTTTGGCGAAGATATTGATACCATTCGTCGGGCTGAAAACCGTGCTTGTAAAGTTGCCAATAATTGAAATTTTTTACCGCAGTCCAGCTGCAAGCCACGGCCAGCGATAGCAGCAAAATGGCCAGTGCTAATACCCAAGGTGTCCAGTCCCACATGCGTTGATACGCATATCGAAGCGGTATGGTTAACAACCACCCTGCATATGCATCCAGCACAACAACCAAGACATAAGTGTCACGCATGTCTTGAAAAAAAGTACCGAAATAGCTGACGATAGCAAAACCTAGCCAACCAAAGGTATGCAGTAACCAGAATTGCTGATAACGCTGTTCAAAGATCCGCTGCAAGGCTGTGACCTAATAACAAAAGGATATCCGATTATACCAACATCCAGCCGCCAAGCGCCGTGATTAAACCCAGCGAAATGCAATTTAGTCGCAATGGCTGGGTTGGCTGCGCTAGATGCCCAAGTTGGCACTGCTCAGGCTAATCGACTGAATCATCTCAATTCAATGAATTAGCCAAGAACAGGTGTCGGTTTGCGATCGGGGCCTAATGCAACAAAGGTAAAGCTACCTGAAATCGCTTTGTGTTGATCGTCGTTATACATATGTTCAACGAAGATATCGACGTGCACTTTGATACTGGTGCGGCCGACATGTTCTATCTTAGCCACCAACTCAATGATGGTGCCGGCTGGGATGGATTCCTTAAAATCAACACGATCAGAACATACGGTGACTAAAGGTTTGCGGCAGAAGCGCGTAGCCGCAATAAAAGCAGCTTCGTCCATCCACGCCAACGCTTCGCCACCAAACAAGGTGTTGTGATGGTTGGTGCGACCCGGAAACACGGTTTTGGTCACTCGTGTCACGGCTTGTTCCATCCGTTTTGCAATTAACGCGTCTTGACTCATGCTCAATCCTCTGTGGCAAAAAGGGGGGCATTTTAGGCCTACCCCACAGAAAAACCAACCCTATCCCATCGGTTTCATGCAAAAGTGGCTTTGCACATCTTCAGAGCTGATCTTCAATCTCACACAACGCCAGCCTACTTATGGCTTATGTGCCAACATCGCGCCTAGCGGTTTACCACCGACCAAATGCATATGAATATGAAACACCTCTTGACCGCCATGTTGATTGCAATTCATGATCAAACGATAACCGTTTTCGGCAATGCCGGCATCGTTTGCCAGTTTTCTCGCGACAGTAAATAAACGACCGAGCGCAGCTTCATGTTCCGCTTCGACATCATTAACGGTTGGGATCAAGACATTAGGAACAATCAAAATATGCGTTGGTGCACGTGGGCTAATGTCACGAAACGCGGTAACGAGTTCATCTTGATACAAAATGTCAGCGGGAATTTCACGCCGAATGATTTTCGAAAAGATAGTTTCTTGTGCCATCATGCATCCTTAAAAGATAAACTATACATAGTAAGAAAACGAAACCCATATCTGTGGCAGGTCTCAACATAAAACGCCGTTTTACCCGCATTGAAACGGTTGTCTCAATGTGTACCAGCTTTGCTATCGTCATTAGTGTACACAAAGCCAATGCTAAAACGAAATCTGCGGTAAGGAATTCTGCATGTCGATTATTGATTATCAAATTGATCTTATTGATGTTGTTGCGCACCGAATTCAAGTTTGTATTTCAGTACCACAACAGCTCTGCAACGATGTAAGCGTACTCGAACTAAGATTGCCCGCTTGGATCCCTGGCAGTTATTTAGTGCGCGATTTTGCGAAACATTTATCAAATTTGCGCGCCTATGACGCCCAAGGGCAAGCACTGACGGTATATGCGCTCGATAAACAGCGTTGGCAACTGGAACTGGCATCAAATCAATCTGAATCTCTCCCCGCCACAGCCCTAACATTGCCATTACCAACTCCACGCACATTAAGAGCAGACGCATGCCTAGATGCGCCCGCCATTCAAATTTATTACGAGTTATACTGTTTTGATTTGTCGGTACGGGCTAACTATCTCAATGATGTGATGGGGTGTATAAATCCTGCGGCCACTTGCTTAGAGCTCGTCGGTTTTGCGGAGCATATTCATCGACTACATATCAAAAATCCCGACCAATCGTCGGTAACGAACGCGGCAATAGCCAAACCATCATTGGGTTGGCAAATGGCGTGTGCATTGCCAGAACAATTAAAGCCTGCAGATACAGATGCTACATCAGAGCCGCATTTGCTAGCGTTTAGCCCACGATATGCACGTAACTACCATCAACTGATTGATAGTCCGGTACTGTTAGGAAAGCTACAGCACCATAGTTTTGTGGTCAATGAGGTAGCGCATCATTTAGTATTTGCCGGGGCACGACCACAAGCCATGGCAGACATCTGTGCTGACTTGGCCCGTATTTGTCAGCAACAAGCCAATGTATTTCAGGGTTTACCATCATCTTTACCCAGTTATTGGTTTTTAACACTAGTCACAGATCAAGGTTATGGTGGTTTAGAGCACGATAACTCTACATTGCTGTTGTGCCAGCATTCTGATCTGCCAGGGAAAAAGTTTTCCCACACAGACAATGCCTGCCGCCGAAGCGATGCGTATTTGGGATTTTTAGGTCTATGCAGTCACGAATACTTTCATGCGTGGTGGATAAAACGGCTTCGTCCGCAAGCATTACTGCCTTACCAGCTCTCGCAAGAACAATACACGGATCAGTTATGGTTGTATGAAGGCTTTACCAGTTATTATGATGATTTGGCACTCTATCGTGCCGCTATCATGGATCAGACGCAGTATCTTGCGGCATTATCCAAGACCATCAACCGCGTATTAAAAGCTCCCAGTCAGCAAGCGCAATCGGTTGCGGAAAGCAGCTTCTTCGCCTGGAGCAAATTTTATAAACAAGATGAAAATGCTGTGAATGCGGTGGTGAGTTATTATGCCAAAGGGGCGGTGATTGCATGGTGCATGGATGCACTTTTACAGCAACATGGCTTGGCACTGGATCCTTGGATGTTGATGCTGTGGCAACAGCGTGAAAAAGGAACAACATTTGACAGTATTTGCCAAGCACTTCGTCATTACGTCCTAGCAACCTACCCTGATGGTGCGCTTGCGGAACACCTATGCCAAGAGCTTCGGCGTATGGTGTATAGTTGCGACCCCTTACCCATAGATGACGCAGCAAAGGCCATGCAACTGCAGTGGCAATGGCGGCAAGCGCAAGATAGCCAAGATTTGCTAGGGGTTGTTCAAGCACAACCACAACGTGATTTGTTATTTGCAAGCCAATCCAGTGCGGATGGTTTCTTACAAGTGAAATCAGTACCGCTACAAAGCGCTGCGCATGAAGCGGGGCTCATGGTGGGTGATTTGATTATTGCGTGCGATGGCATCAGAGTATCTGCCACCGCGTTTGCTAGTCAGTTACGAGACGCTGACATTGGAGACCACTTGCAACTGGTGGTCTTGCGTCAAGCACGGCTATTGCAGTTGGATTATCCAGTTCGAGAAGCGCCGTTTCATATTGGCGCCCTACTACCTCTAGCATCGACTACAGCATCGACGGCGCAATAGCTAAAATAGCTGAGTAAAAGTCCATGCTGTAAATAATTCATGCTGTAAAAAATGCATGGATTGCCTTCTAATCAGAGGCATTGTGTAGGATCTAATGATGGCATAGAAACACTGCGGAACAGAAGCTGCCATGTTTCTATGTCATATTCTGCTCCGCATATTTAGCTTAGCTCTTTTGAGTATTTGGTTCTCAAAAATGAGTGGAGCCGCGGCACACTGAGCGGCTCATAGAGAGCTACGCGCTAGAACCACTCGCTAGAACCACGCGCGAAGCGATTAAAGACTGCTATCGGCAAAACCAATTGCGCCTTTGCCAATACCTTCATAAGCCACAACTTTATAACGGCCAACTTCTTGAGCAGCCAAAGTGTCGGCAATGTACTGTGCAAGACATTCCACAGTAGTATCGCACGGAACAATTTCACAGATAGCCATTGGCAGCACAATCTCAAAGTATCCTTGTCCACTTCGATACGCAAAAGCAAAACTATCTGAACTTGGTTCTAAAAATCGCAGTTGATCGGACTGAATTTGATCTTCGGCAGACGCCAAGTAAATATCTTCCCAGCGCTCGGCCCACGATTTATTTAGGCGAGGATTTAACATATTATTCTGGAAAATCTCAATAAGCGAACGATGACCGTGGGCAATCCGTTGACAATTACCATCATGTTTTTTCAAACCATGGGTGTAATGGTAGTAAAATCCGCTCATTTTCTCTGGCCGCAATTGGATCACCAGTTGTCCAACATTCACCGGTAGCGCCGGTTTTATTTGCCCAAGTAAAAAATCGACAACGGCCTGCTCGTTAATATGCTCCGCAGCAATGGCGACATGCCCCTGCGACGGCGAGGCCACTTGAATACGACCACGCGCTGTTTCCATACGGATGATATGTTGCTCTCCATCTTGGTTAGCGTGGAGGCTGGGATGTAGCGCGGGATACGCCAATTTGTGATCAATAGTGCTATCAATAATTTGCTTGATGACTTTTTTTACCTTGGCAAAGTCAAACACCATGGATGTATCGTCAAGATCACCATGCAGCTCGACATCAACGATCCAGCTTTCACCGAGAACACCCCGTTTGGCACAAAGGTATGAAAAATCAATAACAGTTAGATCACGCACAAACAAGATCATGGCAAACTCATCACTTACAAATTAACTGGGCAGCAATTATACGGGATATCTACGTCATCGCATATAAAAGGATCGGTTAGCCATTACTTTTTGTGTTCGTTAAGCCAGGCGTTTAACAAACCAATCTGCCCCAATTTATAGGCCGCATAGGTTAAACGCAGCGCGTTACTCAACAAAACACTGTCATTCCAATGGGTTTTTTCGGCCAATTCTTGATAACAAGCCAAGGCTTCTGGCGTGAGGTAACCACGCAATTCTTTTTTCCCCGACTGCATTTGTCGTTCACGGTATCGTTGTTGTTTTTGCGCATTGGTCAGGGGTTTGGCTTTCTCACCAGGCATGGGGTTGACGATCCTTAGAATTAAATAACTTATTTTTATATATTTATCGACTAATCGGACTTGTCGCGTTCACGTCCGTTCGCTAGAGTGTTCCGGCTTTGCTAGCGTTTGGCAGCATTTTTTATGGATCTAACATACATGACTCAGAATAGCTTTACAAAAGAAGAATTAATTGCTTGCGGCGAAGGCCGTTTATTTGGTCCAGGTAATAGCCAGCTACCTGTTGATAACATGCTGATGATTGATCGTATATTGCACATCAGTGAAGAAGGTGGCAAATACGGCAAAGGCCAAATCATTGCTGAGTTTGATATCAATCCCGATCTTTGGTTCTTTAAATGTCACTTCCAAGGTGATCCCGTCATGCCAGGTTGTTTGGGATTAGATGCCATGTGGCAACTCCTAGGCTTCTTCTTGGGCTGGAGTGGCGGCCCTGGCAAAGGTCGGGCTCTGGGCGTTGCTGAGGTAAAATTTACCGGACAAATTTTACCAACCGCGAAAAAAGTAACTTACACCATCGATTTAAAGCGTGTGATTAAACGCAAGTTGTTTATGGGTATCGCCGATGGTTCTGTTGCGGTTGATGGTCGTGAAATTTATACCGCCGAAGAGCTCAAAGTTGGTTTGTTCCAGGATACATCTAGTTTTTAAACCAACAATGAATCTATCATTTCGTTGGTAGTTTCGTGTAACTAAGGCGTCTTGTGTTAAATCGCCTTAGTACACGTAACCACTTGAAATTATGCACCTGATTAATCTTGTGCCGCGACTAATTCCAAACGCTTAATACGACCATGGGCCAGAGACTCAGCAACATCACGTAGGTCAATACAAGTCACCATCGGATTTTTCACACGTTCTATCCTAGTAAATTTTGCTTTTATGATGCCATTATCAGCTTCAACTTGATCTCTTCCAAGGTGGTTCTCATCAAAGATTATTGGTTCTTTGCTACGTTCAATACTGATCAACCTATCCACGGCAAAACCATAATAACTATCTGCAATGGCAACCACCATCACGATAGTATTTTGATTGGTTTCCTTCACTGGCACTCGGTTCGTGTCATTGTTAAAAAAAGTCGAACTTGGCTGAGATTCGTCATTTATGAAGCTGGATTCTATAAGATTAATCGCAGCAATATCGCCACTTAGTTCTAGTCCGCATAGCTTTGCCAAACTAAACACTGTAATAGCCTTATCTCGGTAAACAATTAGTCCACAGCTTGAATGATCGTTTTGTTGCCAGTACCGGCGCTTTTGCCAAGGTAATATTTCGATTATCTGATTGAGCGGAACACAAAGTTCTACGCCGATGCTAAACAATATAACGTCATCCCCTTGTGGCAAAAATCGCTGATGTTCATGATTTTTTTGTGCAGTAGCACGCGAAACTTTTGTAAGTTCAGAATCGTCTTGAAAAGCTTGAGGTGCAATGGTTATATAAAATTGGACTTGCTCTTCGGTATGTAAACCACGTTGCTGGAAAACAATACTTGAGTAGACACCGCTGAATTTGAACTGTTGCGCAAAGGTAAGCTCAGATAACGCAACCGGTGGTTGATTTGGAATATCAATCACATCGATGATGGCTTCAACCAACATCGCAATGTACCCATCCTCAAGTTTAATAACAAACGCTTGCTTATTTTCATGCTGGATTTGAGCATTTAATTGACACCATGCTAAAAAGTCAACGGCCGGAATGGTGAATCCTTGAAACGCAATGGCTCCAACTAAATATTCACTTTGCACATCCAGACTGATCAATTGAGGATTGAGTACAGTGCTATGAATTGCCAATGCATCTATACAAAAAGCTAAACTACCGCAACGAAACAACATATAGGATTGCAACAATTGTTCGCTGTTGAGTGCTTGTTGTCGTCGAAAATCAACCAATGGTACCTGACTCTTTGTGATCAATGCCGATATATCTAAAAGAAATACAGGAGCTGCGATATCATCATGTTGAAATCCCCCATGAATTAGATGTTGGATTTTCGTTGCTTCTAACTGAAGTTTACTAAGGCTGCTCGATTCTATAGTTACAATGCCTTCCACCCGCTCGGTGGTCAACGCAAACACACCTTGTTCAGACTGAATTATCGATACACTATTAAAACAAATAGGCGTTTTCTCAAACCAGTACTGCAGGTCAATCACGGGTAATATATTGCCGCGAACTTCAATAGCACCGCAAATGGCATCTAAGTCTGTTGGCCATGGCTTTAGTTCCTTGCAAGGTACCACTTCAATCAATTGATCGATTGGCAACGCAAAATGCCATCGACCGTGCATTATGATACCGAGCGATAATGATTTCATTTATAACGAAACCACACTTTTAAGTTCATTAATAACTGTTTCTAGATTCTGAACAGCTTTAAACTGTTGATTACTAATTTGATTTAGGTTTTCCACCTGCTCCTCGGTGAACGCTAACGTTTCGACAATTTTGCCAAATTGCTGTGTGACATCTACCGACTGTTTTTCGCTTATGTCAGAGTTATGCAGAGAATGGTCGATGAGTTGTGTGATTTCTTTGGTGGCACTAGCACTACGTTCAGCTAACTTACGAACTTCGCTCGCGACTACTGAAAACCCAATACCATGTTGCCCTGCACGGGCCGCTTCGATAGCAGCATTGAAAGCCAACAGATTCGTCTGATTGGAAATTTCGGTAATAACTTCAAGGATATCATGTACTTTTTTTAGATTAGTATGAGTTTCTCGAAGGCTTTCAAGTGATTTATCTATACTCTCTGAGCCACGCCTTGCAGCACCTACGAATTTAGTTGAGTATTCTTGAGTTAAGTTTATCTTGTCAGATATGGAGTTAAAACCGTTCAAAAGCTGTTGTACATCAGATGCCATAACTTTGGATTGTTGTAAAATACGCTGCTCTAACATTACCTCTTTCGTGACATCATATGCATATTTTATAATTTTGGTAACCTTGCCGTTAAGATCAAAAATTGGATTATACGTAGCTTGGATCCACACATCGCGATTAAATTTACCTACACGATGAAATCGCCCAGAAATATGTTCACCATCATTTAGACGCAACCAGAAACTGCGGTACTCCTCGCTGTGGGTGTAGTCAGCAGTACAAAAAATACTGTGGTGATGGCCTTGCACTTCTCGGACGGTATACCCCATCGCAGTTAAAAAATTACGATTGGCATCAATTATATTGCCATCAAGATCAAACTCAATAACGGCTAATCCTTTGTAAATTGCCGCAACCTTAGCCTCAAATTCTGCATTCTTGATTTTTGTTGAGGTCACATCGGTGGCAAATTTAACAATCTTGACGGTCTTCCCTTGATGATCAAATACAGGATTATAGGTCGCCTGGATCCAGACATCTTTACCACTCCGAGTTAACCGTTTGTATTCGCCTGATTGATATTCGCCTCGGGCTAGATGATCCCAAAACGTTTGATATTGCGTAGATGAAGCTTCATGTTCATCGACAAACATACGATGATGCATGCCGCGGATGTCCTCAAGACGATATCCCATGAGCTGCAAGAAATTATCATTCGCGTGTAAAATTTTGCCGCTGGTGTCAAATTCGATAACGGCTTGCGAGCGATGAATCGCACTGATTTTACCTTCTGCATCCAGTCGTTCACGTTTGATCTTTGTAATGTCTTCACAAAGCACAATAATTTTTCGTAGCTGCCCATCCAACCCCATCATCGGACTCATAATGGCATTAAACCATACTTCGCCAAGAGCACCTTTACGCCGTAATTCCCCAGTCACGGTTTTACCTTCACGCAAGTGCACCCAGCCTCGCTGGTGTTGATCAACCTCTTTTTCATCATCAAACAATAACGCGCTGTCACTTTTACCGATCAAATCCACTTTGCTAAAGCCGATGGCTTTTTCAAATAAAGAATTTACGTTGATAATCTCACCCAAATGATTAAGTTCAACCATACAATTACTTTTTGATACCGCCTCTAATTGGGTTTGTATTTCAATATTATTAAGCTTAGCAGCTGTGACATCTGAACAGAATTTAACAATCTTAAAAACATGGCCATCAATGTTATAGACTGGGTTATAACTTGCCTGCAACCAAATGATGTCTCCTTTTTTGGTAAATCGTTGGAACTCGCCTTGAAAAACTTCGCCTCTGCCAAGTTTCAACCAAAAAGACTTATATTCTTGTGATTGCGCTTCATTTTTATCAACAAAAATACGATGATGTTGGCCTTTTAATTCCTGTTCGGTATAGCCCGTAACCATTAAAAAATTATCGTTTGCAGATAAAATATTGCCATGCAAATCAAATTCAATAATACCTTGGGACTTATCGATTGCATTGAGTCTTGCTTCATGTTCTAACGCTATAAGTTTTTCTTTAGTAATATCGCTAGCGAATTTTATAATTTTGTATGGTAACCCATCATTACCAAAAACTGGGGTGTATGATGCTTTTAACCATACAGCTTCTCCACGGCTGTTATAACGCAAATACTCGCCATGCTGCTCTTCTCCTGCCCTTAATTTTTGCCAGAAAAGTTCATAATCAAAACTTTCAGCATAATCATCCCCCACAAACAAGCGGTGCAATTTTTGGCGCAATTGTTCATGTGTGTAACCCATGACATCCAGGAAATGCTGATTAGCTCGCAATATATGACCTTGCATATCAAACTCAATAACGGCAAGGCTATTATTGATAGCCCGCTGAATAGCCTTGTCTTCTAAATCTTTTAATTTATCCTTAGTAATATCTCTGGCTATTTTAATGATTTTATAAATTCGACCTTCTTGATCATACACCGGGCTGAACACCGCATTAAACCAGACAATCTCTCCTAATTTAGTGACCCGCTGAAATTCTCCACTTTGCGTTTTGCCCTCAGTTAAGTTATGCCAAAAATTATGAAAATCATCGCTTTGAGCAAATTCTGGTAGGCAGAACATACGCTGACTTGCACCAATAACTTCAGTTTTTAAATAGCCCATTCGCTCTAAAAACAATGAATTCGCGGTAATAACAGTACCATCAGGTTTAAATTCAACTACCGACTGCGTGTTATTTATTGCAATCAGCTTTGCGTTATCTTCCACTGCTTTATGGCTGTTATCTGTTACCTTGCAAGCGATACAGAGAACTTGGCTTATCACTCCATCCGTGATATGCGGAATAAAGGATGTATGTAAGTACTGCGGTGATCCATCTGATTTGTAAAACAAGCAATCAGCAGAGTAATGCTTACCCTCACGGATCCCTTGCCACCAATAATCATAATCGGTATCCGTCTGTGAAGGATCGACCAAGTCTCGGATCGATTTGGATTGTAGATCTGCAGATTTATAATTCAGGAGCTGACAAAAATAGTCATCAATATGAATGATTCGGCCATCCAATGTTAACTGCAACATCGGGCAATACTGTGCCATAGTGGCAGCAAATGCAACATGACTGAGTTGGCCTTGAGTTGAGGTTGACATACGATGCTCTCAAATATGGGGTCACATTTAAAAAGGGTAGCTCAGCACTGAGTGACGTCCAGTTCGGGGCATAAAAATGTTCCACTTCCTAGTGGATACTTAGACTGTTTTAGATCTGTAATAACAAGGGCTAAATCTTTGGAACATAAAGACGCTATTGGTGGTTGGCATAGGAAAAAACAAGAGTGTAAGATTTAAACAACATAATTGAGATTTGTTAACGTCGCGATATAGCTAAACCAGTTCTAAAGGCGATAGGGTTTATTCTCAACTTTAGAACTGGTCACAGTGCTTATTAGGTTTTGCTAAAAAGCCCACCGGATTTATCTTCCATCGCTTCGCGATATCCCCCTAACCATTGCGAGCGAGCGTCCAAATTTTGATACGGACATAACTCTTTTGAGCGACCAATTACGGCTGCTTTGTACCCCTGCGCATGTGCACGTTCCAGTCGATCACGTTTTTGTCTTTTCATACGTCAATGTCCTCAACTAGTGGTAGTAGAATGCGATTTGCATCGCACCCATTACATAGATAGCTGTTGTACCAAAAAGGTTCCACCTAATGTATAAATCGAATTTGCTTGACAACAGCTAAGACGCTGAATGAAAACGATTATCGAAAGAAAATCATTTGAATTTTTTTTGAAATTTTTTAGACAAAAAAGCAATATATGGAATTAAGGCTATAAAAAATGGCTATTAGGGTTGAATTTCAATAAGAATTCTCAATTTTCCCAACAAGGATGCATAGGTTTTGTATGTGAAGCATAGGTTAATACAAGCACGTCACATGTCGTATTTGTGGCAGCACAGGGCATTTAAACAAACGGGGCGCCAAGCGCCCCGTTTCCATCTCGAAACACAAATGGATGTTATGAGATTCTGCGGCGTCGTAATCCGAATAAACCTAATAACGATAAAAGACCTAACATCCCAAATGACGCACCTTGCCGTTGGTATGTTTGTTCTTCTTTTTTACCACAATCAGACACTGTGCCATTGGCGACAGGCGTCAACATAACAACTTTATTAAGATATTCTTTTTCAACAACACCATTGGCATCTTTGACCAGCTCACCTTTGACATCGCGTTTATCAACTTGTTGCAAAGCATGAGCAATGACGACGTTATTATCATTGATGTCTATAGCACCGACAATATTATAGCCACTGTTGCATGGTAAATAGTTGTTCAAGTCGGCAAAGGTTTTACTTGCGATATCATAGATAAAACCGACTTGAGGCCGCGATGTTAAACCACTGACGTATATTTGGGTAGAACCGACCACTTTGCCTTGGTTATTAATGGCACGTGGCACCGTGCTGGCAGTTTCAAAAAAATCTGTTGGCCAAGTTACTTGTTTTGTTGCGTGGTCGTATACAAAAAAGCGGGCTGCATCAACACCTTTAATACGTGTTTGAGCTGCGCCCACTACGATATCTTTATCGTTGATAGCAACTGCGTTTGATGATGTATAGGTCAATGGATCGAGGATGCTGATGGCCTTATCATTTTCAATGAGCACCGCAATATTACGCACGACATATTGAATACATTGATAGAAATCACACACCGTGTATGGATTCGCGTCATCTGAAAAAGAAGACTGTCCAACAATCACACCTTTATTATTTATCGCCGCCGGCTCAGTGGAATAGGTAAGTGATTTAAATTCTTCTTTTGTATTAATCTGATTCGAGCCCTTCTCACCTATAAAAGGTAAAGCAACCGCGGGAGAGACTGAGCCATCAGGCATAATTTGCCATTTTAAGCCGCCAACCTTGTATGTGGAAGATAAGGATAAACAGAGATTCACGGGTTGGGTCGCACCTGAGCACGATTTAGCTATATCGTCACTGCCACTGATGCTTACGCTACCATTACCAATAACAACACCATTGTTATTGATAGCTGTCGCTGCACTGACACCGCCAAATGTTTTATCAATAGGTGGCAGCGTTAAACGTTGACCATCTTTCACCAGTATCGCTGTTTGTTTCGGAAGTTCCGGCACCCAATACGTTGTTGCGCTTGGCGTAGGGACTTCTGTGGTTGGCGCTGGAGTAAAACTTTGTTTGGACGATGGCGCAGTCGCGAAGCCAACCATCCAACCTAAATCGTTAATATCCCGTAGAATTTCATAGTTACTTTGTGGTGTATTACCCGCCCGTAAGCGATAGAACTCATTGGTGTCTAAGCGCAGAGGAAAACTGTCGGCAACTTTTGCTGTCCGAGATGCTGCATTCGCCGCAGCGAGATAAGACAATAATGCGGCAACACTTTTGGCATCACCTTGGCCGTTTTTCAGAGCATTAACTTGAGATTCAGTTAATGATGCAAAGTATTGCTGATTGGTGAAATCAACATTTGTAACGTCATAAGGGTGATTAAATAATCCGGTAGCTGTACCTATCACTTGATTATTATTATTTAGCGCGGTTGCAAATACTTGACGGTGCGTATTTACATTGCCAATTTCTTTGATTTGATACACTTCAGCATGACTCGCTACACTCAATAGCGCTGGTATCATGGCGGCAACTAAAGCCGTTTTTTTCATTGTAATCCCCTACTACTGCTGGTTTATCGCTTCTAATTGTTCCCATCGCTCATAAGCGGTCGCCAGCTTCGACTCAGTCTGCTGTAATTGGTTCAATAAGGCGTTGGTTTTGTCAGCTTCCTGACGGAAAAAATTCGGATCATTCACTTGGGTTTGCAGCGCTGCAAGTTCAGCATCCAATTGCTCAATCAATGCCGGTAAGTGTTCCAATTCCCGTTTTTCTTTATATGACAGTTTTTTGCTATTGTTGGCGGTATTTGCACTACCGTTGGCATAAAGCTGCGCCGTCGTTGTCGATTCTGATGTGATTGGCGCGGAGTCTGAACTTTCAGCGCGATGCACAGCAGCACCACTATCGCTGACTGGCTCTGACGCTTGCTTTGCATCAGTCATGGACGATGTTGATTTTGCCGCAGTTTCTACTGTTTTGCTAGCACCAACACGTTGTTGATAGGCAATAACTTCATCATAGCCACCAGGCAGCTCAACAATTCTGCCGGCGCCGGCAAACCATAACGAACTGGTGACGGTATTATTGACGAACTCACGGTCGTGACTTACAAGAATGACCGTGCCTTGATATTGGTCGAGAATTTCTTCCAATAATTCAAGTGTTTCAACGTCTAAATCGTTGGTGGGTTCGTCGAGGATCAGTAAATTGCTCGGTTTGGCGAATAAGCGAGCTAATAAAAGCCGATTTTTCTCACCTCCCGAAAGTGCGCGAACGGGGGTGCGAGCACGTGCTGGTGCAAATAAGAAGTCTTGTAAGTAACTCAGAACGTGGCGCGTTTGGCCATTGATGGTGATTTCTTGCCGACCATCCGCAACGTTATCCTGCACGGTGGCGTCAAGGTTTAACGCCATCCGATGTTGGTCAAAGTAGGCCACTTCTAAGTTGGTGCCACGTTTTACTAGGCCAGCATCGGCTTCGTATTCACCTAACAAAATTTTGATTAAGCTTGATTTACCCACACCATTAGGGCCAATCAAGGCGACACGATCACCACGCATCACCAGCCAATTAAGTTTCGTCAGTAATGATTTACCTTCAAATGATAAATCCATATTTTGGCATTCAAACACCAGTTTACCGGAGCGCTGCGCTTGTTCGATATTAAATTCAACTTTCCCCTGCTGCTCAATCCGTGCCGCGCGCTCTCGACGAAGCGCTTTCAAGGCGCGAACCCGGCCTTCATTACGGGTGCGACGGGCTTTCACGCCTTGGCGGATCCAAACTTCTTCTTCGGCGAGCTTTTTGTCGAACAGCGCATTTTGCTGCTGCTCTACTTCAAGCATTTTTTGTTTACGTTCCAGATATTCTGCGTAATTGCCAGGGTGCGATGTCACTAAACCGCGATCGAGATCGATAATGCGAGTGGCCACACTACGAATAAAGGCGCGGTCGTGCGAAACAAACACGATGGCACCGCTAAAGTTTTTCAAGAATCCTTCCAACCATTCAATGGCCGCCACGTCCAAGTGGTTGGTGGGTTCATCCAGTAATAGCACGTTGGGCTGGCTCACCAACGCTCGCGCCAATGCAGCTTTACGTAACCAACCGCCTGATAAGCTGGCCAAGGTCGCATCAGGACGCATGGCGAATTGTTGACAAAGCTGTTCTACCCGAGCTTCTAGCTGCCAACCTTCACGGGCATCAATTTCCATTTGCAGCGCTGAAAACTCATTCATTTGCTGCTCAGTCGCATCACCAAGGGATTCTGATAATGCATAAAAACGCTGCATTTTTTCCGCTAAATCACCGGCACCTTCGCGAATATAATCCGCAATTTGTACATCTACCCGTGCCGGAGGATCCTGCTGTAAGGTACTTAACCGAACATTGTTTTCCATCACGACCTGACCATCATCCAGCTGCTGCTGACCGGTCAATACTTTTAGAATGGTCGACTTACCTGCCCCATTTCGGCCAACCAAACAAACGCGCTCACCAGCAAAGAAGCTGACGTCAGCATGATCTAAAATCGGATTGGTTCCAAATGCTAAACAAGCCTGTTGTAAACGAATTAATTCCACGGATTATTTACTCACAATGATTGGCGTGATGAGATTGATAAATTTCGCAAGGTTGTAGTAACGCTAATAATGCCTGCACAACGTCGTCAACTTGAAAGGGCCAACACAACTCACGATGAGGTGCCGGCAATGTCATAGCAGGCGGTGACGCTTCGTCGACTAAATAAGGTTTGTGACTATCCATACGATTGTCGCTGGTCTTAGATAGTCGCACTACGGGAATACGATAACGATATTGCGCAAACAAATCTGGATCATCCACAATATCAAGTTGTTGATATTCAATGGTGGTTGCTCGACCTGCAATACTGCCGATCGCCGCAGCAACGTGAGGATGTGCCAAGGCCATCTGCAGCACCGAGGCTGCATCGTCGCACAAATGACACCCCCACGTGCCCAATAATACAATATCCAGCGGCTGCTGCAGACGCTGATGTGTAGTACCCAATAATGACTCCGCTGTGAAAGACATCTTATGGCCGCGTTAGTTCAAAACAAACATGAATATGAGGATTGCGTTTAAAATCTTCCGGCAAGCTTGGCGCTGAAATATCTTTAATCGACCAGCCCGCTTCCTCGAGCGCAGCCCGCTCTAACTTAAAGCGACGTTTATTATTGGAAAAAATGACCTTACCGCCTGGCGCGAGGACGCGGCCAATCATGGATAACAGTTTTAAATGATCGCGCTGCACATCCCAGGTATCTTCCATGCGTTTTGAGTTGGAGAAGGTTGGTGGGTCAACAAATATCAAATCAAATTGGTTATGACAGCCTTTTAACCAATCCAGCACATTGGCTTGTATGAATTGATACTGCTTGCCCGCCAATTGATTAATAGCAAAATTACGCTGTGCCCAATCCAGATAGGTATTTGACATATCGACCGTCGTAACCGTTCGTGCGCCACCGATAGCCGCATGCACTGAGGCAGTCCCGGTGTAGGCGAATAAATTCAGTACCGATTTATCTTTGGCTTGCTGCTGAATGCTGCGCCGCGTAAGGCGATGATCTAAAAACAGGCCGGTATCTAAATAATCGCGTAAATTCACTAAAAAGCGCGCACCATATTCCTGAACTTCTTTGTATTGGCCTTGTTTGGCTAACACTTGATACTGCTCTTTGCCTTTTTGTTTTTCACGAACCTTGAGTACCATCGCATCTGCGCTGATATCCAACACCTTTGGCAGTTGGTTCACCACATCAAATAACCGCTTTTGCGCAATCGCTGGGTCGACCTGCGCGGGCGCGGCATATTCATGGACCACCACTTCACCATCGTACCAATCAATTGCGACGTTATATTCAGGGATATCCGCATCATACAAACGATAACAGCTGATTCCTTCGCGAGCAGCCCATTTTTGCAGTGTTTTCAGATTCTTCTTCAAACGATTGGCAAAAGATTCGCTTTCAGCAAAAAATAACGCTGGTGCATTGGAATTGATCTGCACTTGTTTTTCGGTGAGATCAAACAAGCTAAATTCACAGTCCAGTGGACCGTTACTGAATTTATAACTTTTTAATTTTGATAGCTTTAATGCACGCAGCAAATCGGTGTTTGACGTAATGATTGCCAAACGCCAATTGGCAAAATGCTGTTTGAGTCGTAGCGAAAAATCAGCATAAAGCGGCAATAAGGCTGGCATATCACTTAAACGCTCACCATACGGCGGATTGGTAATGACAAGCCCTGGCGTCACATCAGCAGGCACAGATAAGGCCGTCGCGTCCCCCACCTCAAAACGAACTAGATCCGCCACACCAGCAGCTTTGGCGTTAATTCGCGCTTTCTCGACCACGCGCGGATCCAAATCAAACCCAAAGAATTTAACATGGCTATCCACCACTTTACGCGCGCCTAACGCCTCCGCACGTAGGCTTTGCCATGCTTGCAGCGTCAATTTTGCCGCATCTTTGCCACTCGTAAGATCGGCTTCATCAGCAAAACCATCACGCTCAAACGCAAACTCCGGACGTTTTAATCCTGGTGCAATATGACGCGCCATCAGCGCTGCTTCAATCAATAGTGTGCCGCTACCACAAAATGGATCCACCACAGGCCGGTCTTGTTGCCATCCACTGCGTTTTAACAGTGCCGCCGCCAAGTGCTCTTTAAGCGGTGCCCCGCCTTGCTCTTTTCGATAACCGCGTTGATGCAGCGATGGACCAGAGAAATCTTTCAGAAAATAAAATGTCTGCCGCTCCATTCGCAGCTGAAAGCGAACATCGGGATCATCTTTATCTACATTGGGCCGAGCACCTGTCCGCTGGCGAAATTGATCGGCAATGGCATCTTTAACGCGCATGGCACCAAATTGGGTATTATCAATTGCTGGGTGTTTGCCCACACACTCAATGGCCATGGTCTGGTGCAATTGCATCCACTGCGGCCAGTCCACATTCGTTGCCACTTGATAAACATCACTTTGAGCATCAATGTCGCAGCTATAGATCTGGCGTAAAATGCGCGTTGCTAAGCGAGACCACAAACATAATGTACTGGCTGTTTGGATATCCGCGCTAAAACGCACCGCTCCCAATCCGACTTTTGACACCTCGCCACCATAGGATTGGATCTCTGCGGCTAACAACTCTTCAACCCCTTTCGAGGTTAATGCCCAAAATTCAAACATAACACGTCCTGTCTACAGGCTAAAATGGTGGGCATTATAACAGAGCTTGCACCTGATTGCCGTCACTTCCTGCAGCGTGCGGCCACAGAACGGCCAGTTTTACCACAATACGCTGCATTAATCGGCAATCGGACCGAAAGCAGCGATAAAGTCGTATATTACGCTTGCACTTCTGACACTTCCGCCCTATTATGCGCCCCGCAATGACGGACGCGGGATGGAGCAGCCTGGTAGCTCGTCGGGCTCATAACCCGAAGGTCGTCGGTTCAAATCCGGCTCCCGCAACCAAATTTGCCTTTTAGGGTTAGACGAAGTAGAAAATATCGTTTTTTTACCTCAGTTACCGTTATTGTACAGTGTTTTTCGGACGCGGGATGGAGCAGCCTGGTAGCTCGTCGGGCTCATAACCCGAAGGTCGTCGGTTCAAATCCGGCTCCCGCAACCAAATCATCGATTTTACTCTCTTTGGTTAAAACACTATAAATCAATAGATTACACTCCCTGCTCAAGTGTAATTTCGGACGCGGGATGGAGCAGCCTGGTAGCTCGTCGGGCTCATAACCCGAAGGTCGTCGGTTCAAATCCGGCTCCCGCAACCAACTTTTATTGATTGAAACTTTTTAGAAAACTTCAGCAAATACCCCTCTGCTCAGGTATTTGACTCGGACGCGGGATGGAGCAGCCTGGTAGCTCGTCGGGCTCATAACCCGAAGGTCGTCGGTTCAAATCCGGCTCCCGCAACCAATTTCACGCCTTTATAATCCATTGAAGAATATAGAGTACCATCTACTAGGGATTTCTTGTTTCTGAAAAATTGAATTTATCTTTTTCAAACATTTCTCCCCTAGCTAAATCTATAAATTTTATGCGTAAGTCGCTGTTTAGCAAAATGATATACGGCTTTATCTGCGCTTCATGACCTGAAGCATCCTCACCATCTGATGCATATATCAACGCAGCTTGCGCGCAAGGCCTTTGCAGACGTTTTGTACCCATTTCACCACAATTTCTTCTATGAAAACTGCCATCTTACAAGTGATCAGACATCTCGAAATGCTGCGTCTTAGTTCGTATGCGAATATAGAGTTCTAAATGCCGAACCGTTGTATAAATTAAGGGGTTGTCACTTACACCGATCGTTGGCACAGAGAACTGGTGTAGCCCATGACTGATTAAAAAATTTGTACAGTCAGAAAGCGGCGGCATTGCGCAAATTAGCTGAATTAGCTGCGACAATTTGTCACATTACCTTATCACGTTGATCTGATTACCATGGAAAGTAACTATTTTCCAAATCATGGTTGGCCAATTTTGATCACATTTCAAGAACCTCAAACTGCATTTGCCTACAGCGTTATAACACTGGCATTGATACTCACTTATCCGTCCCCACTGAAAGCCGAAGATATTGAACATATCAGCGTCAAAGGTCAGTCCTTAACAGCGAAATCGTCACAACAGGCTTTAGCAAAGACACTAAAAAGCCAACTTGCTGCGACCAGCGACACCGCCTCATTACTCAGCCGATTTGCCGGCGTCAGTACCAAATCGGCTGGTGCGGTCTCTGGTTTACCCAGCATTCGAGGTCTGGCAGACGATAGACTCCGGATCCAAGTGGATGGGATGGATCTGGTTGCCGCGTGCCCCAACCATATGAATCCGCCGCTATCGTATCAGGCGCCTGCGGATATCGGTAAAATTCAGGTTTTTGCCGGCGTCACTCCCGTCAGCTTGGGAGGCGACAGTATTGGCGGTACTATTATTAGCGAATCAGTAGCACCGAAGTTTTCCGATAATCCTCGATTTGAAGGCAACTTTGGTGCCTTTTATCGCAGTAATAATCAGGCTCGCGGCAGCCATTTAAAACTCAGTCAAAGCGACCAGCAACATGCCATCAGTTACAGTGGCAATTGGAGCCAGGGCAATAATTACCGTGCCGCAGCGGATTTTAAAACCCAAACTGCCAGCGGTCGGCCAAATCATCTGATTGCACTTGATGAAGTCGCATCATCTGCTTTTGAAACGCAAAATCATCAGCTACGGCTCGCTCGGCGGCATGCGGATGACTTATTCGAAGTCCAGCTGGGTTATCAGCAAATGCCGTTTCAAGGTTTTCCAAATCAACGGATGGATCTGCTGGAGAACGAGCAACAACGGGTCAACCTAAGCTGGCAGCGCGACACTAGCTGGGGTCAACTCCACAGCCGAATTTATCAGGAAAAGGTTGAGCATGTCATGGATTTCGGACCTGATCGTCAGTTCTGGTATGGCAGTTTAGCTGGGATGGGCCGTACCTGCGAGCCGATCCGATTCCACGGTGATCCAGCCGGCACCTGTGCTGCTGGCATGCCGATGTACTCTGAATCAACCAATCGTGGTGCGAACGTTAGCAGTGACATCAATCTAAGTAGCAAGTCATTGCTACGTTTAGGTTCTGCATGGCAACAATTTCAATTGGATGACTACTGGACTGCATCAGGGGGCGCGATGGGGCTAGGTACCTTTTTAAATATCAATAATGGTCGTCGCAGCCGTGTCGCACTCTATGCAGAACATGAATTGGCTTTAACTAACACTTGGCTGATCCAATATGGTGCCCGTCATGAATGGGTGCGTCGGGATGCCGATCCAGTCACTGGATATTCGAATGCGGCCAATGCGATGGGGATGCAAGCTGCCCAAGCAGCAGCCTTTAATCAGGCTGACCGTGAACACCACGATGACAATCTGGATTTAAGCCTGCTTAGCCGCTATCAGTTGACACCGCAGTGGCAGTTTGAGCTGGCGCTGGCACAAAAGAGCCGTTCGGCAAATCTTTATGAGACATACACATGGTCAAGTTGGGCCATGGCGGCATCGATGAACAACTTAGTCGGAGATGGCAATGGTTACGTGGGTAATCTTAGCCTTCGCCCAGAACGCGCCAGATTAGTGGCGCTGGGCCTCCAATGGCAAAGTGCAGATCAACAGCATCAAATCTCGCTAAAACCATATCTGACCCACGTCGATGATTATATTGATGCGGTTGCTATAAACAGCAATTGGAAAGTCGGTCAATTTAATATCTTGCAGTATCAGAACCAACAGGCAGAACTCAAAGGCATGGATCTGACGGCAGAAACCCAGTTGGCAGATAACAGCACTGGAAACTGGCAGCTGTTGAGCACGGTAAGCTATGTGGATGCCTGCAATACTGACACGGAGGATAGCCTCCATCAGACGCAACCTCTGCATGCCCGTTTCGGTGTGACACAGCAACTCGCCGGTTGGGAAAACAGTTTGGAATGGCAACTAACCAAACGTAAAACCAGCTTGTCAGCAATCCGGGGGGAGCAGCCAACACCAGGCTTTGGTGTACTAAATCTGCGTTTTAGCCATAGCTGGCAACAACTGCGGGTAGATTTGGGTGTTGAAAATATGCTCGATAAATTCTACTTCCAACCGCAAGGGGGTGTTTATACGGCGCAAGGGATGACAATGTCACTTAATGGCATCCCATTTGGGCTGCGTATGCCAGGCATGGGGCGTTCAATCCATGCCGGATTTAACTATGCGTTTTAATGTTTGAGTTTAACAACGAAGCGCGTTGAAAAAACAAAGCGCTTCGTTTTGCTGTTCTACTTTTTTTGCGATGCAAAGTGTGGCAAAAAAGTGTTCAACAAGATGGCAAACAGACTTATTCGTCAATCAAACGAGCCCGAAAACTACGTCCTTTGATGCCTTGCATTAATTTTTGCAGCGCGTTTTTACCATGCGCGCGCACAATAGCGACATAAGCAACATCATCTAACAGATTGATTTTACCAATATGTTCGCGAGTCAGCTGCTGATCGGCCGTTAGAGCGCCTAAAATATCACCGGCGCGCAGTTTTTGTCGCTTACCGCCGTCGATTTGCAATGTGATCATCCGCGCCTGTTGACGTTGCAATCGAGCTTCCGCTTGCGGTGCTGGCGCTAGCGGCAACAAAGCCTCTGGATAGAGATCCGCCAGCATCGCCAGTTTATAATCATCCGCCGGCCCTACCAAGCTATAGGCGAGCCCTTGAGATCCAGCGCGGCCAGTGCGGCCGATGCGATGCACATGGGTATCGGTATCATGCGCCAATTGATAATTGATAACGATATCGAGCGCGTCAATATCAAGACCGCGCGCCGCGACGTCGGTGGCCACTAAAACGCTGACGCTTTTGTTGGCAAAACGAATTAAAATTTGTTCACGCTCGCGCTGTTCGTAATCGCCATGTAAGGCTAAGACGCTAAACCCTGCCTCATACAGCGCATCGGCAAGTTCTTGTGTTTCTTTACGGGTATTACAAAACACCACAAAGCTGCTGACTCCCGAAGGATCACCATTGGCTGGTAAGAATTCAGCTTTTGTTAGCAATGCAATGGTGGCTTGCACCCGCGTTTGTGTGCTATCCACGCTAAAAAAACGCTGGCTGATCAAATTTTGCTGAATGGGACTTGCCACCTCGACCACGGCAGGATCGTGCATGATACGCTTGGCAATATCGGCAATCGCATTGGGATAAGTTGCACTAAACAACAGCGTCATGCGCTTGGCAGGAGCAAGGGCAAGAATACTATCGAGCGCAGGCGCAAAGCCCATATCCAGCATCCGATCGGCTTCATCAAGCACCAGCGTATTTAGCTCATCAAGCCGCAGTGAGCCTTTTTCTAAATGCTCTAATACGCGGCCAGGTGTACCAACAATAATATGTGCACCATGTTCAAGGCTTCCAAGTTGTGGTCCAAATGGGACGCCGCCACACAAGGTCAGCACTTTAATATTGTGTATGCCTCGGCCTAGTTTACGGATCTCGACAGCCACTTGATCGGCAAGTTCGCGAGTTGGACACAATACTAAACTTTGCACCCGAAAGCGTTTCACCTGTAACCGTGCTAACACACCAAGACCAAACGCTGCCGTTTTACCGGAACCTGTTTTGGCTTTGGCGATCACATCACGACCCGCCAAAATAAGTGGCAGACTGGCCGCTTGAACCGGCGTCATGGTTTGATAGCCAAGGCTGGCTAGATTATCCGTCAGCGCAGTTGATAACGCTAAGGTGCTAAATGAAGTGTTGGCAGTGTCAGTCACAATAAACTCGATGAATAATTTGAACCAAATAAAAAAGGCAACTCATGGAGTTGCCCTTCGATAACGCATGCGAGTGATATTGTAAAACGACGTATTTACCGCCACAAGCTGCTCAGACACACGTTATTGGATGTTTTGTATATCCGTTGAAAAAACGAATTATAAAACAACGATGTTTTCAGCTTGTGGGCCTTTTTGACCTTGAGTCACAGTAAACTGTACACGTTGGCCTTCTTGTAAGGTTTTGAAACCTGAACTAGAAATAGCGCTGAAGTGAGCGAAAACGTCAGGGCCTGAAGCTTGTTCGATAAAGCCAAAACCTTTAGTTTCGTTGAACCATTTTACGGTACCGGTCGTTGTATTAGACATGGAATAATCCTGCAAAAATTTAATGTATGAACCTGAAACAGGCAATGATGCTGAAAGTGATGTTTTACTTATGTATACAGGACGTACTAAACAACAGTAACGGTTCGGTGTGCATAAATTGGAACTGACTTACAAACAAAGCCCAGTCTATAGTGTTTTGCTTGAGAGTCAACGCTTATTTCAGAAATAAAAAATCTCATCGCATGCAACCACAATCGACAGACACTGCGCAGCCTTCGATTTGCCACAGAGGATACGGCTTGAACTTAGGCTTGAACTTAGGCTTGGACTTAGGCTTGAGTTTAGGCTTGATTCGCTCTTTAACGGCTAAACCAGCGCGCAAGGCGTGGGCCTAGCCTTTAATCGCTGCCATCAATTTAGCTAAATCACTCAAGGATTCCGTTTGCTGCACCGCACCAAGTTTTATCGCCTCTTTTGGCATGCCAAATACGACACAGCTGGCTTCATCTTGTGCGTAAGTACGAGCACCGGCGTTTCGCATCTCCAATAAACCACGAGCACCATCATCCCCCATGCCGGTTAAAATAAATCCAAACGCATTTTTACCCGCATGGGTGGCGACGGAGGAAAATAACACATTGACGGACGGTTTGTGTCGTGAAACGGGCGCACCATCTTTGACCACCGTGTAGTAGTACGCACCTTGCCGACGGATCTCCAAATGTCGACCACCGCGTGCGATATACACATGGCCAGGTAAAATCCGCTCGTTATCTTCAGCCTCTTTCACTTTCACAACGGAGCATTTATCCAAACGCTCGGCAAAGGCTTTGGTGAAGGCTTCTGGCATATGCTGAACCACCACAATGCCGGGCACGGTAATGGGCAATTGCTGTACCAAAAAATCCAATGCTTGGGTGCCACCGGTTGAAGTGCCAATGGCAATAATTCGATCCGTAGTTTCACTCATCGCTTTGCCAGCAACGGCTTGCAGCTGTTGCTGCGCATTTTTAAGCAGCCCTTCCTTCACAGCCCCATCGATCACGCCCGACGAAACCCGCTGTGAACCACGGACATTGGCACGGGCTGCCGATTTTACCGCCCGTACCATGTCATGCGCCATACTGGCAAAATGCGCTTTTAAGCCACCGAGCGGTTTGGCAATAATTTCTATTGCACCGGCTTGCAAGGCCTCCAGGGTGGTGGCAGCACCGTCGACGGTTAACGAAGAGCAAATAATAACGGGCAGTGGATTTGTTTTCATTAAGGTTTTTAAGAAGGTAATGCCGTCCATCCCAGGCATTTCAACATCCAACACTATGACATCCGGCCAGAGTTGTTGCATCGCATTCATCGCAAATATGGGATTGCTATGTGCACCAATGACTTCAAGCTCAGCGTCACTGGCAAAGATTTGGCTTAACGTTTGCCGCATTACGGCCGAGTCGTCAACAATCATAACTTTAATGCGTTGTGCTGCCATGGATACCTCATTTAGTAAGGCTCGTGTGTATGACACGCCTTTCTATTTCTCGCGTTGCGATTAGACTTTAGCAACGTTTAAAGTAACGTTTAAAACATCATTACGTTGATAACCGGCTTTTAACGCCTATTGTTGACTGCGGTATAGGGATAACGCTAGTTGTTATCAAAACAATTCACCATGGCCTTCTCGACATGGAAACGCCCCGTGTGGCAATTTACCTTTAAACGGCGATAAAAGTTGCCTCCCGTATCTTCCGAAAGAATCGCTACTCCGGCGTGCTCCAATAACTGCTTCGTCATCTGAATGTTTTGTAGTCCAATTTGATTTTTCAAGCCAATATCCGGAAACATATCACCCCCACCAAAAATGTGTGCTTGATAGCTTGGTAATGGCACTGCAAATTTGCGTGTTTTTTGCAAAAAAAGTTGGGTAATGTCTTCCACAAATCGCCCTGCCGTCTCGGCTTCATGGTCACTGTGTCGGCTACGTTTGGGCAATAATGCGTGCGAAAGCGCAATCACCTTAATTTGTGGTTGCCACAACAACAAGGATACACAAGAACCTAAAATGGTATGCAATTCACCATGTCCTTGGCCAAAAAACCATTCGCCTGGTTTTAAAAAAAGTGTGGTTGGGCTTATCGACGCGCTCATGCTTTACCCCGTTGATAGATCGCCGGTTGTATCGGGATCAAGTCATCACATACGCCATTGAGCGATTCTGAATGCCCAACAAATAAATACCCCTCAGGTTTTAATGCCGCCACCAACTGATTCACGATGCGTTTTTTCACCGCAGGTTCAAAATAAATCAAAACGTTACGAAGAAAAATTAAATCAAAAGGTCCCATACTCGGTAGAGGTTCGGTCAGATTAAGTTGGCGAAACTGCACATGCTGTCGTATCGACTCATCCACCATTAGCCAACCATCATATTCACCTTGCCCCTTTAAACAGTATGCTTTTAAAAATTCAGTGGGCATTTCACGCGCACGTGCCATCGGGTATAAGCCTTCTTTAGCGGTTTCCAGCATTCGTGTGGATAAATCAGACGCTTGAATTTTCCAAATCCGTTTGGGGTAATGATGCTGCAACAACATCGCTATCGAATATGGCTCTTCCCCAGACGAACAGGCCGCACTCCAAATTTCTGGCGTTTTTTCTTGGCCCGGCCAGCCTTTATCCAATAATTTATCTAAAAATGCGAAGTGCTTGGGTTCACGAAAAAAATACGTTTCATTGGTTGTAAGTAAATCAATCGCTTGTTGGCGCTCCGTATGGTTGCCCGGCTGCGCAATATAATGCATATAACTGGCATAATCTGGAATATTCAATTTGCGCAGACGAGCGCCAAGCCGGCCACAGACCAGACTGCGTTTGGTATCGTTTAAACGAATACCGGAGGCATCAAAAAAGAAGCGGCGTACCAGTTCAAATTCTTTGATCGAAATCTCATCACCGATCATGTCTAAGCTCCTGTTACGTCAACGTCATATGTCGATCGGTGGGAATACACCTTTCGCTAGATAGTTTTTCTACTATTTGTCTATATGTTTTTCCTTGATGGCTACGTTGCCGCGGCGTGCCTCCACAGTTTGGTCGTGTTTGTGCACGCAGGCGAGGTAAAGCAAGGTCCATCGTCTGCGCGCGTGGTGTTAGTTAAAATCGGGTAAAGCTTCCCTGCGGATTTGGCCGGCTACTCACATTTTTCGTAACAGCAAAACGACTCGTGCCACTTTGGCCCGCACTCGCGCGTTTTGTATTTGTCACGCTTGAAGCAAATGCGGAATGTCCATCGTCCAACTGGAAGAAACTCACCAGCTGCATTAACGTTTCGGCCTGACCAGACATCTCCTCCGCCGTTGCCGCTAACTCTTCCGATGCCGATGCATTTTGTTGGGTCGCCGTTGTCACTTGCGTCATAGATTCATTAATTTGTCCAACGCCGGATGATTGCTCTTCAGAAGCTGCGGATATTTCTTGCACTAAATCCGAGGTTTTGGCGATCGCCGGCACTATTTCTTTCAGCAGGCTCCCTGCCCGCTCCGCCGTTTGCACAGAACCCGATGCCAATTGGGAAATTTCTTGTGCTGCGACCTGTGAACGTTCCGCTAACTTCCGCACTTCTGCCGCTACCACAGCAAAGCCTTTGCCATGTTCACCCGCGCGCGCGGCTTCTATGGCGGCATTGAGCGCTAATAAGTTGGTTTGATAGGCGATATCATCAACAATGCCAATTTTTGACGCAATTTGCTTCATGGCATGGACAGTATCTTCCACCGCTTTGCCGCCTTCGCGAGCTTCACCGGCGGCTTTTGATGCCATGCCATCGGTAATTTTGGAGTTTTCCGCATTTTGTGCGATGGATGCTGTCATTTCTTCAACCGCTGCGGATGTCTCTTCCACTGACGCCGCTTGCTCACTGGCGCCTTGTGCCAAGGATTGCGCGGTGGCAGAGACTTCAGTTGCCGCTTGGGCTAACGATTCCGAATTAGATCGAACATCACCAATAATCCGTCGTAAGCTTTCAACGGTGCTATTCACGGACTCTTTTAATTCGTGATAAACCCCTTGATAATCACCGTCGACCGTGACGGTCAACCGGCCCTCTGATAGCCCTTGCATGACGGCGGCGGTTTCTTTAATTGGACGCTCTGTTGCTTCTAAAACTTGATTAATACCTTCGACCATTTGCTGGAAGACATCAACAAAACCACTGGCATCGGCACGATTTTGCAGATCTCCACGCACAGCCCCTGCAACCACATTGATGATTTGCTCGCTAAGCGCTAACAAATTATTCTTTAAGGCATCTGAGGTTTGTTTAAACACGGCTTGCTCGTTCGGTAAATCAGTCATTGTTCGTTTAAAATCGCCTTTGCCATAGGCCAATGCAATCTCTTGAAACTCCTCCATGACGCTCAAATGGCTTTTAACCAGATTATTTACATCCTCAGAGACCTGTTTAAAGACACCGGGCAAGCCATCGGTTGGAATTTGATAACTGATATAACCGAGTTTATGTTGACGCGCTTTTTCAATCATAGCGCGCGCAAAAACATTGAGCCGATCCGTCATCACCGCCGTACTTTGCGATAGCTCAGCCAACAGACCGACACCGGTATGTTCGGGTTTTAAGTCAAGTTGCCCTTGTGCCACCGCAGATAGCACGCGTTGTTGATCTTTAAGCACTAATTCAAGGTCTTGCAGCGCACGATTATAATGCTGCGAAATTTGCCCCATGGTGCCATCGAGTTTGCTACTGTCGATACGTTTACTAAAGTCACCCACGGCAATGCCTTCAAAAGCCGCACCAAACTCTTTTTCCAATAAAATATCTTTGAGGACCAGTTGGCTTACGTCCAACCATTCCACCATGGTCGAGATCCGTTTACCATTGGCATCAAAGACCGGTGAGATCGTCAAGTCATAATACTGTTGGCCAAATTGCAGTCGAGTTTTGCTGCTATTGTGCTGATCGGCAAGCACCCGACGTTGCAAGGCAGTGTTTTGATTAAAGGTTTCTAGGCTGGTACCAAGTACCCGATCGGCACGAAAGTTGGGCATGGTCAATTGCATTGACGTCTCAGCACGTTGCAATAATTGTTGCATAGACCGATTCATATAGATGATGGTGAACCCATCATCCGCCAGCATTAAATTGGCCGAGATCGCATCCAATGCACGCTCTTGCATTTGATGATGTCGAATGGTATCGAGCAGTGAATTGATGGAGGTCACCAAACTGGCATGCTCACCACTATACGTTTGTGCTGATAACGCCGTAAAATCATCATGTTCACATTGTTTGGCAAGTAAAGCTGCGAGTTGTGCGGTTTGTGGATTATTAAATAGATCTCGAATACTCATAAATACCTCGGCTCAGGCTTTCAACGCATTAATTTGCTGGGATTTTTTTGCAATATGGGCATTGATAAGCTTCGGGATATCGAGGATCAAGGCAATTTCTCCTGACCCTAAAATGCTGGAGCCACTAATGCCTTGGATATACTGGAAAAGTTTGCCAAGTGGCTTAATCACGGTTTGGAATTCACCAATCAGCTGATCAACCACCAAACCGGCTTTCTGATTGCCATAGCGCACTACCACAATACTGCGACGTTCACTTGCGGTGTGCTCAATCGCGAATACTTGATCTAGATGTAAAAAAGGTAGGACATCGCCGCGTAAGTTTAAACAATCCGCTTCGAGCTCGGTATGAGATACCATCTGAGGTAATTCTATACATTCAGTGACAAGATCAAGCGGAATCACAAATTTGGCTTGGCCAATACTCACCATAAATCCATCAATAATTGCCAACGTCAGTGGCAAGCGTAACGAAAAAATTGTACCCACGCCTGGGGTGGATTCGATATCCACAGTGCCACGCAGCGCTTCAATATTTTTACGAACTACATCCATACCCACACCACGACCTGATAAATTGCTGATCGCTTCTGCAGTGGAAAACCCAGGTTCAAAGATGAGTGCATCAATCTCGTGCTCCGATAAGATCGCACTGCTACTAATCAAACCTTTTTCAATCGCCTTAGCTTTTACCCGTTCGCGATTAATACCCCGGCCATCATCTCGAATTTCAATTACAATCGAGCCCGAATCATGAAATGCAGATAACTGCAAAACCCCCTGTGAGGATTTGCCACTGGCGATACGTTCATCTGGCGACTCCAAACCATGATCCATCGCATTTCGTACCAAGTGCATCAGCGGATCGCTGATGCGTTCCACCATGGATTTATCTAGTTCAGTTTCGGCACCATTAATCTCTAGCCGTATGTCTTTGCCAAGTTCGGCAGCGATGTCACGTACCACGCGGTTGAACCGATTAAATGTCTCACCAATCTGAACCATGCGAAGTTGTAAGGCACTGCCTTGAATATCATCGACCAAATTTTGTACATGTGCGATGGACTCCATTAATTGCTGATTACCACTGAGCTTGGCTTGCTCATGCATGGTGGCGGTTGCAATCACTAACTCCCCTAACTGATTTACCAGTTGATCCAATTTAGCGGCAGGAACCCGCATCACACGCTGTTCGACTGTCTTTCCTGCTTGGGTTGACCCTGCACGCTGCAGCGATTCTTCTGGCAAAGGAACTACGGCGGTTAGCAAACTCTGCGTAGCCACATCTGTCAGATGATGTTCAGTACTAGGGTTAAGCACAGGATCGGCAGGGAACCAACCTAGCTGACGCCAACGCAGCTCTAATTCATTGGCCAGGTCGTGTGCAAGTGGGCGTAAAACATCTTGATAATTGTCGGGTGTCCGCTCTGGTGCGAACAAGAAAAACCGGCAATCATTACGAATATATTCAAAGGCATCAAGTAATTGCGCTTCATGGCAATTGGATAATAAAAGCTCAACCTCTAAAAAACAGCTTTCTAAAGCTTCTGTTGTCGTGGTTGATAACGGCGGTATGCGTTCGACATACCAATGCTCAGCTAAGATTGTCACTTGACTCGACAGATACCGTACCATCGCCATCGGCTCGAACCCATCACGAAAGGTATCGGCAGCAAAACCTATCGACAAATGCCATGCAGTCGTTTGCTGCTCTGAGGTTTGCTCTGACCATTGACACGTTTGTGATGTTGGATCTTCGTTTACGGTAGTTTCAGACACGATATCAAGTGAACCTTGCTTATGGAATGCCGCCGAAGTTTCCGAGCCGCCGCTGGTCGCAGCCGGTTCCGCCATGAATAAACGCAGTTTTGATAAATATTGTTCGCCACGCACCATGGCAGCTTGGTCAGGACGCTGTTGATATTGCGCAAAATCAAACAACTGATTGATATGATCGGTACACTGTAGCAAGAGCCCCGTTAAATCATGAGTAATAGGTAATCGACCGCTGCGAATTTTCTCAAAGGCGGTTTCAACTAAATGGGTAAACCCCACGACGTCGTCCAATCCGACAACACCCGCAGATCCCTTAATGGTATGAGCCGCGCGAAACAATGCATTGATCGCTTCAGCATCGATATGGTCACAGTGTTGCTCAAGTTGTAACAACCCTTGTTCTAACACCTCTGTGAGTTCGCGACCTTCCGTCAGGAACACCTCAAGCAATTCATTAGAATCAAACATCGTGTGCTCCATTCGTTGTGCTCAAGTGCAAATGTTGCTGATGCTGCGCTATAAAATGAATAAACCAAGCACAAGAATCAGGAATGTTCGGCCAGTAGAGATCTAACGTGCCTGGCTGTAATGCTTTGGCAAGACTCAGCAATAATTGCACGCCTGCCGCATCGAGTTCTTGCAAGGTTTGACAATCAAGCTGAACCTTGACCGCTGAATTGTGTTCAGGCTGTTGCGATAGACAGGTTAGTTTTTTTTGCAATTCAGGAACTAATACGGCCATATCGTAAATAGTGCAGCTTTGCCCCAAACGCCATACGTGTTCTAAAGGCCTCCCTGCGTCGGGTGATGGATCATCATTTTGCGTCAGATTATCGTTGTCATCTTGCTCTTCAAACCTGTGCTCTAACCCAGTTCGTTCATATCTATGCATTGCCATATCATCGCCAGCGTATGGCTGTACAAATTCATCACCCAGCTGCTGTGCCGAGGCTATGTCCGCTGATGGATCCTGTCCTTTTGATCCATTGTCAGGTTCACTGCGCTGCAGATCTGCTAAACCTTGTTGAGGTTGCATAGCGACTCCTTAGGTGTATCACCCAGTAGTTACCTATTCGACGATGATGAACGTTAGCCACCTAATAACGGTACTGTTTAACACCACTTTGCCTTTGGCTGAAAGTTGAAGTTTGTATAATCACAATAACCAATGAGAGTTTAAAGATTTGGATGACGCTTCCACTTTACTTAGCACCTACGCTTATCCTGCCGTCAATTTCTGCACGGCTAACAATAAATTCTCGGCTTTAAACGGCTTGGTAAGCCACGCTTTAGCTCCTGCCGCTTTACCTTTTTCCATAAACTCTTGGCTAGATTCGGTTGTCAACATGATGAATGGCGTAAACTTGTAGGTGCTATGATTTTTAACTTCCTTCAAAAGTGTTAACCCATCCATATTGGGCATATTTAGATCGCTAATAATCAGATGGATTTTTTTTCCATCGAGCTTTTTCAGCGCATCAACACCGTCACATGCATCAATCACCTCGAACCCTTGTGGCGCTAAGGTCATCTTAGTGACTTGGCGAATTGAGGCAGAATCATCGACTATCAAAATGGTTTTCTGCATAACAAAATCCTCTGCAACAAAAATTAAAAGAACGTCATTTCTGCATCTTTCGGAGCATCATTGTTTTGCTCACCTTGATGCGTACGACGCTCATCCTGCATAGTAAAGGATGCATAAAGATTACGATTGACTGCTGCGATTTGTTCCGCGTTCGGCAATTGTGGCTGCTGGAATAATTGGTCTAATTGTTCGAGTGCAGCAATATTGTGCGTCAATTTCTGACTGACACGATCTTGAAACTGAAAATCAGTTATGGCGGCCGTAACTTGATGTTGCACTTGACTCGATGATTGATCGAGGGCCGCAACGGTCTGATTAAGCTCCCGCGTCACATGTTCAATACCTGACACAACATGATTTATTTTCTGTTCGACATTGTGTAAAAGACCGAGATCTTTCGCCTGTGAATCAGCCAATTTCTGGCCACTTGCAGACACTGCTTGTTGCAAATTATCCATCCGTCCCACAATGAGCGCTGCGGCTTCGGAAGTTATATCCGATAGCTCTCGAACACGCTCCGCAACCACGGCAAAACCACGTCCGGCATCTCCTGCGCGCGCGGCTTCAATCGATGCATTTAATGAAAGAAGCGTGATTTCTTTTGAAATTTTTTGAATTGAGACAGTTTGCTGTTTGAGCTCTGATGCCGCCAGGCTGACATCATCAATCGAATGCACAAGTTCATCTTTAAGCGCCGTACTGTCGGCTAACGCTTGTAGCACCATGGCAAGGTCGGCACGGCTTTGTGTGGCAAAACTATGATCATCGGCATGGTTAAATTGCTGACTCGTGGCTTTGGCAATGGTTAATACATGCGCCATGTGTGCATGCAAAGCGGCAAAATCCTCTGATAATGCATTCATGGTAGTATCACCCAAGGTTTGACTTTGCTGCAAACTACGAAACACACTTTGTGTAAGCGAACTTAATTCTTTTAAAAGACTAGAAACATCTGCATGATCAGAAACCGCCGCGGTATTATCCACATTCAGCCCTTGACCATGCGCTGGCATAAAACCTTGCGTAGAACCTTGCCCTGACTGATTTTCGGCTCCAGCCAATATCGTCTGCGTCTCATCAATTTTGTTCTGAACTGAACTCTGAACTGTGCTCTGAACAGTGCTTTGCTGACCTGTTTTAGTATGAGCTTTTGCTTGTTGATAAAGACCAATAAAAATCATGAGCGATAACACAGATGAGACGACGGTGATGAAGATCACAAATCCGTAATTAAACTGAAGCAACATGAACCCTAGATTCAGCCCAATAATCAGCAGGCATAGAATCTTCAACGTCGCGTGATGCCCAAGCGTTGCAGCGCTAAATTTGGTTGGTAAAGTTCTAACTTCATGCGGCAACATCCGTTAAACCCCTTCATACACACTTAACAAACAACGATTAGATAAATTTAAGCTAGATGCAATAACTGAAATAGCCACAACCGCTGTCGTCATAGATCTGTTGCGCCCTGTTCCCGTAGGGCAACTAAGGCCGACATTTCTTCGATGGAAAGAACTTTATCCAGCGCTAATACCATGACCAATTTTTCATTGATCCGAGCCATCGCTTCAATAAAATCGGTGCGAATACGACTGCCGAAATTAGGGGCTTGTGATAAATCAGTGCTGCTTAATTCGAGTACTTCATTGACCGCATCGACCACGATGCCTAATTCCATCAAGCCGTCTGGCGTATTGATCTCCACGATGACAACGCAAGTCCGTTTTCCTTCGCTGATGCAGTGGCCATACAAACGTGCCGACAGGTCAATCACAGGCACCACAGCACCACGAAGGTTGATCACACCACGTACAAACAAAGGTACAAGTGGCACCTTGGTTATATTGCCAAATTCGATGATTTCCTTGATTGACAAAATACCCAGTGCATAACACTCACCCGACGTGTTGAACGTTAAATACTGTCGACTAATAGGCTCATGCTCGTGCCCCGCTTTTGCCGCTGTGCTTTGTCGCATATGAGCCGATGGGATACCACTAGGGCCAGATGCAGCTTGAGAAGAAGGATGAACATTAGCAAGGTCGTTACTCATGGGGACATACTCTGCAATCCGGTTTTTTTAAACTTAGAACAGCCCTGCTTTAAGTCAAATAAGACGCTAAAACTAAGCCGCTAATTTTTATCAGTCATGCATAATTCATCGTCGCCAAACCATGAATGTCACCGAATTAACACAAATAAACAACACAGATAAAGAATTATGCATTCACCTTATTCACATTCAATCTGAATGCGCAGGAATAGCGCCGTGAAAGCCTGTCATCTTGTGCAATATCTCACCAAGAGTAATGACAAGTTTACATAGCTAGTGAATCTTGGACGTCAACGCTGATAAATACAGATAAGTAATGCTTATCGCCAGGTACGGCGAACGAACAGCAGTCTATTGATAAAATAAAAGGCAAAATTGCAAAATCACGGCTTCGTAACCATTTGCGAATTTTCACGCCCTCCTCACTTAGTGTGGCTAAGCATAAAAAACATATAAGAATCAAAATTTTAAACTTATATCAATTAATAACACCTCATAAAACTGGACAAAATGGCTGATGCTCCTACGCTTTTAACAGGTTCTCGTCAAGGTCTTATATGGACGTTCTTCCGAATTTAAGGACGAAATAGCTATGCATGTAGAATTTAAACTCAGCAATACCGATGTCATTCTGACAGCACCCTCATGCCCTGCTTTGCTTTTACAACTAACGCCAATTTTAACTGTAAATTCCTATCAAACCTTTTAGTTGCATAACAACATTTTAAGTTATCGACTTACATTCAGAGTGGAGTGGTTATGAATTTCAAGAAAACAATACTATGCGGTATGGTATCTTCAATATTGGTTGGCTGTGGAGGCGATAAAAAACCGCTTAATCAGTTGCCGATACTAAATGCATCACCTGTAATTGTTAAAAGTGGCGGTGTTGCAAAAGTTAAAGTTGATGCTGTTGACTCTGACGGTCGGATTGTCGCTTATAAGTGGGTTGTCCGTTCCGGAGCTACAGGTCTTGCACTCAGTGGCGATACAACCGACACGGTCACCTTTAAAGCTCCTGATATAGTGCAAGATGCAGAGATAATTCTAACTGTTCAAGCAACTGATGACAAAGGAGGAACCAGCACACTTGATGTTGTCGTGAAAGTTCAGAAGAATTTATCTCCAACCATATCAAATTCGAATGTCGCGGTCGCTGGTAACATTACTTATCAATTGACTGCAAACGCAGTAGATCCGGACGGCGAAATCGCATCCTATGCATGGTCGAAAAAATCAGGTCCTACCCTCAACTTATCAGGACAAAACAGCAATACGTTATCATTTCTAACCCCCGTCAGTGACGAAGACGTCGATTATGTGTTTACCCTCAAAGTAACAGACAATCAAGGCGCAACCGCAGAAAAGGATATCAAAGTAACAGTCACTAAGTCCCTAAAATCTCCGGTAGGTGGCGTTGTCGTCAAAGGTACACTTTCGAATGCAAAACTTTTAGTTTATAAATATGTCAATAACCAACCGGTACTGGTTAGTGCATCAGACATCGTCGGTGATTTAAAAACCGATGCCAATGGCGATTATAATTTCTCAGTTTTAAATTACACCGGACCACTCAAAATAAGCGCGATGGCTGCTGATGATGGCTCAACCACAATGCGCTGTGATGCGGTTGCAGGCTGTTTGACCGTCAATGGCGTAAGAGTACTATTTGGGCAAGATGTTAAACTTTCTGATCTCGATCCAAACTTAAAGCTTGATACCATCACCGCAGCGAAACAAGGCACCGCCGTAACAGGCAATATTTCGTCTCTGACACATCTCGCCGCCGCACTTATTTCTAAATCTAGCGAAATTAATTTAGAAAAAATCACTCAAGTCAAAAAACTGGTTATGGAGATTTTTAGTTTAAATGGTGATTTAGACTCACTCACACCAACAAAAGTTGATGACCCATCAAAAGTAACGGCAGAACAAAATGCCGAACAATTACGTTATGGTCTCATCAACTCAGCCATTGCAAATGCCCTTTTCAATAGCCCAGTGAAAGACGGCGAAACCTTCTCCTTGTCGGCTCGTCTTACCGCCGCAGCGAACGATTTTGCGACGAATAATGGTTCGTTAAGATTCAATCGTGATAATGATGCTGGCTTTGAACTTTCTCTCGCCGAAGTGCTTACCAATGCCGCAGAAACAAGCCGCAAAGTGATTCAACTCATCACCGAAGCAGGAATTGGCAACAGTAACCTAGATGGAAAATTAAGCTCTATCGCGACTGACTTTACCAGTAAAAAAAATGAAATTGGTGAAAACGTTGGCGAAGATGGTCGTGTTGTGGTAGTCCCAGAGACACCAACCCAGGGTGGACCGCTAGCGATTGCCAAGGCCATGGTCAATGACGTACGAATTTTCAGCAATCTTGTCGAAAGAACGGGTCAAGATGGTGAAGCATTTGGTGACGAATTATTATCGTTCGACGAGATGGTCACGGCAGCTGGTGACTTGGTTAAAGATGAAGTTGAACAATTCACACTTATCTCTGAACTTGCGGATATCACTGTTGAAATTGATAAACAAAATCGTTCAGTGATTACAGAGCCTGTTACATATCAGTTAGCGGATTATAGCGTTCTTGATGGTATAGGAGGTACTGCAATATATAACCCAACCACAAACACTATTAAAATTGCAGCTACTTACAATAAAGAGATAGTTAACATAGAGGCATCTGTTGAAAGTTCATCAGATGACAAAACACATACTATTTTTGTAGGTGGTCAGTTAGAAAATGACAACATGATGATGAATCTAACTGGTGACTCCAAAATAGTTATTAAATTTGATGAGCCAGTTGTCTTTGATACTGTGAAACGGCCAAATGAGCGGGAGGATTTCGTCAAACGTCTAAAACCTGTCGCGGCGGATCTCTTATTCAACAGTTATCTAGAACAAAAGAAAACGGCACAAGTCCCTAATCCAGTTTCATATCGTGGAAGAATGGATGTAAAACTTGAAGCAATCAACATTATGACGCCTGAATTAACAGATGAAAACTGGCAGTCATTAAATAAAAGTTGGAAGCTAGATGATTCTATTATTCCTGTACCTGTGACGGCATTTTTGTCCGGTGAAATCAAGAGTTCTGATCAAAACTCCATCCGTGTTCAATTTACTGCAGATATTTTGAATCATGAGATATTTAATACTACAGGTATTGATGGCTCTGCTGCCGAATTTAAAGATAAAATAACCTTATCTCTAAATACCAGTGGCGATAAGCTAACGGTAACTGCCCCAGATACCGACAGTAAAGCTGAGTTCAGTTTCATTGCTGGCAATAGTCCATTAACCTGGCAGTTTATGGCCGATATTGTAGGCACAGCAAGCAATGACTCTCCCTTTACGTTTAAAATTGACCAGACCTTTGGTGAGATCGCGAGTGGCCTTGATCGACCCACACTTACCTTCTTAAGTAAGTATCTACACAGCTTGGATGGTAACACTTTCTACGAGGCTCGTTTTATTCCAAGAGATTCGGATAACAACAACCTCGCTGACACAATTGAAGTTTGGACATTGTCTGGTTTCATAAACAGCGATAACCAATTTGTCGATAAACAAGGTAACCTTCTAAACTTTAATTCCAACGCAAGAAAGTTAACACAAACATCAATCAGTGATTTTATTGCAAACTATTCACATCAATTCTATGGCACCCCATATAGTGGGCAAACCTCGGCATTAAACTTCTTTAAAACACTCACAAAAAGATCTGATTTTATCAATGCTCTTGAAATAAAAGATGTTGGGTATGTTGTTTTTGATAAGGGTGAATTTGATGTTTCAACATTAAAAAATGGAACATCGGTTATGCTAGATGCTTATGTAGCAGCCCCATTTGTAACCAACGGAGCTAAGATTTCAGTAAGTGAAAATGGTTTAAATGCGGGCATAGAAATCGAGGATTCAAAACATAACGTATCTGTCGCAACAGGCGCTGGTTCCAAACTTGTGATGCGTAGCGAATGGTTTGAGAAACAAAGCGATCTCGTAAGAAGTGAAGATTTATCCATCGCAAATGTTACTGAAAATGACATTCAATATATAGTTTGTGATAGAAAATCAGGTGATTGGCGCAATGCTACTGTCATAAAAGTGGAAACCGAAAACAATGTGCAGAAAATGTCATACGCGTACCTGGCCGGAGGTTCATATAATGACGCGGGACAAATCACATTCAATGATGGTTCCTCAGTTGCTATCACGTCACTATCCTTTAGCAATAAATCCAATTACAACCAGTTAAATGTCATTGGTACTTGTGGTGGTCGTCCAGGCAGTACGACGCCTGCGATAGATCTCTTGCTGAGTTATCACTATAAATCAAGATATGGTGGTTTCTATCCTGAATTAGATGTTCACAGTAAAGGTATTGCACGTATGGAGAGAACAAAAAATTTCTCCGACCTAACCAATGGATCATCTAAGGTGCTAGGTGCAACCTACATCATGCAAAAATCTGATGAAACTGAAACAAACTTTGTCAAATTAGCTGCAAATCTGAACGCAAAATTTGACATCTCTGGTTATGAAGTTTCGGCCTCCCTTTCAGCACTGCGGACAGGTGTGGAGGATGCCGATATGAATGTAGATGTTCGTTATTCATTACCTAACAAAGAAGGTTTCAGACGCTTCAAGGTTGAAGGAAGCCTAGAAGCAAAACAATATACAGCGACCAATAGTGAAGGTGCGGTGTTAACCTTTGATGATACTATACCTGCATCTAATACAGAGGTTGTTGTGGGCGCTATTAAGGTGAATAATGTGGAAATAGCTAAGATATTACGGCGTGGTAAGATTTACCTCATTTCGTACAACGACGAAACTATTGAAACATTATAGCCCTACCAAACGATGACGCCCATTTTTGGGCGTCATCGCTTCTATTTCACTTGCCAGTAGACTACATATGATAAAAAAAAATAGTATCGAATCTTTAGCGATAAAAATTTTAATCGGTGTATTTTCTTTCCCTTTCACCAGTATGAACGCCTTAGCTTCAGAACATGAATTTTCTTACTTTTCCGATACGACAGGCTCTACCGATATTGCAGCATTACGAGCCGTATTGATTGATGATTTAAAACAAGCCAGTTATGCAAGTGGTGGCTTTGTCAACCATCGATGGGGATTTACATATAATATCAATGACAATTGGACATTTATTCTAGCGGAACGTGCAGGTGGAACCGTAGATACAAATTCGAATACTGTTGAATCTTACTATTTCATAAGTAAGAAAAAAAATATAAGTCAGCAGCCTCTTGACGTTTTTTTAAAATATGAACTACTCCATGCAAAAGGCTTCGGCTTATCCTACAACCAGTCTATTAATGATGTGAGTTTTAAATTTGACTTATATCATTGGAATGTTCAGGAATTTCGTGATTCATTCGCCTCAGGCAACGTTCGTGGAACTAATAAAGGCTCGATTCGTGGCACCGTTGACTTTGTTGAATACTATAGCGACAGAAACTTCCTTAAACGGCCCAAAAGAGAAGGTGCATGGCAAAATAATGGCAAGGGTCTTTCGCTAGACGTTTACATTTCATATGACATTACAGAGGATGTAAATGCTTATTTAGAGGCAAAAGATATTTTATCCAGCATCAAATTCAACAACCTTGGACATACCTTTGGCAAAATAAGCTCCGATAACAGCTTTATAGACTCAAATGGTAATCTTGCATTTTTACCCGTCCTAAGTGGCAAGGAAACCAAAAGTGATCTGAATTATAAAATTCCACAATTTACGAAAATAGGTCTGACCTGGGACATGAACGCGTTGTGGCAGATTGGCACCGAAATAAATTACAATGACATACTTCCACTCTATCAATTTGGTGTCACGCATCCTATTGGATCGCATCGTGTCGGATTTTGGCTAAATCCACGCTATAAAATGCCTAGTTTTCATTGGGCATACGATAAATGGAAAATAAATTTTGGCATGGATAACCTAAACACCAATAAAGCTAAGAATTTTTACCTTGCCGTACAAGCGCCTTTTTCTTTTTGATACGTTGTCGCGTTATTAGACGCGACAACGTATGATAGAGAAACCGCTATTTTTATTGCATTTCATGAAACTAGAAATGAAAAAAACTGCTCTTTTGACCTGCGTTGCACTGTTGCAAGCTTGCTCAAGCAATTCGTCGAATGACACTAATGCTCACAACAACGTCATTGAACCGACTCAGGTGCTGTCTTCCAATAGTTCAGATCAGCAAAGACGGAAACTGTCGACGAAACAGCTGCGTGACGACGTTTTAGCTGCCAATAAAAATAACATTCATGTCTCAATGTTTTTATCCAACATTGATGCTCACACGGCCGCGGCGCATGACGGTAAGTCACTGCACGAAAATGACGTCATTGCGGTAAATGAACATCAACTGATGAATCCAGCGTCCACCATGAAGCTAGTGACCACGTCAAGTGCGCTCGGTTTGTTGGATTTAACCTATCAATCACAAACCTCCATCTGGATAGAACCACAAAAACATGCAGAAACACCTGATGTGTTACAGGGCCCCGTTTATTTAAAAGGTCAAGCATCCGCTGCATTTGACAGAGGACAACTCTTACAGCTGCTCGAACAGTTATGGCTTCGTGGCTATCGTCATTTACCCGAAGGCGTGGTGTTTGACCGAGCGTTTTTTCAGCCGTTGCGGGAGGATTTAACGGCGCCAGCATTTGATGAAACGCCATTAGCCCTGTATAACCTTATCCCTGATAGTCTGTTATTTGACGAAGGGATCCAGCGTATTTTGCTTCGCAGTGATGAGCGTTCACTTCGTATCGCGCTAGCTCCGGTGTTGCACAATGTGGACATTGATACCTCACACGTCATGATCAAGGGCAAGTGTGGTCAATGGCGTTATCCGGGGCAGCTAACATGGCAGTGGGTTAGTTTCAACCGTTCTACCGCATCTTCCGATGCTAAAGTAGCTGAATTGTCCACGCGAGGACAAACAACAAAACCATCCCCCTATGCTCGCCTTATTGTTCGTGGTCATTTCCCTGCCAACTGCCAACAACACGTATTTGCCCCTTGGTTCGACCGCGATGACCAGCTTGCGCTAATCATCGCGCAAAGTTGGCAACAACTCGGAGGAACCTTTGGTTTGGGCAAATCAACAACAGCACCAATCAGTCGTTCGGCAGCCGTTCCATCAAATGCCATCCAAATTGCTGCATTACCATCCATTGCGTTAACGGAATGGATACGCCGAATCAACAAATATTCGGACAACCCATTGGCTCGAAGTTTATTTATGACGCTAGGACAATCGTGTTTATCTAAAAAATCCCGAAACGATGCGCTTGATGACAGCACAACCGATGAACTCGCCACATCCACATCACAGTCTGCGTCAACCCCTTCTTCAAAACAATGTGCAACCGCACAAATTTTCGAGTATCTAAGCGCAAAAGGTATTGATCCATCAGGGATAGTGTTAGAAAACGGTTCAGGATTGTCTCGGCAAGAACGGATCTCGGCCAAGCAGTTGGCAGATATTATTGTGATGGCGTATCAGCAACCAACCTCGGCGGAGTTTGTCAGTAGTTTACCAATCGCTGGTAAGGATGGCACCATGAAGCGACGCCTTAGTCAGCCATGTTTGGCAGGTCGCCTTCGCTTAAAAACCGGCAGTTTACGAAATGTCACCAGTATTGCGGGTTTGTACCTGCCGCCAACGGGTTCGCCACATGTCTTGGTGATCATGATCAATGGCAGCATGAGCAATAACAACGCAAGGCAGTTGATTGATCAGTGGTTATGGCAATATTTAGCGCCCATGACACCTGAATGCAACAATGCAAAATAATGGATAGAACGAATTTTGCCGGCCAAACTCCACGACAATAACGATGAATAAACACTGGTTCAATTTGTATTTAATCGATATGCTACTGAAATAAAATAAGAAAAAAAGCGGAGTTCATACATGAGTTGGTTAACATTGCTGCCTGCCTTGGTCGCCATTGTGGTTGTATTTTGGCGAAAAGAAGTAATCATTGCGCTCGGCGCTGCTTTATTCACTGCAGTTTTGTTATTACAACTGCAACAAGCTCAGCTCGGTCCTTTGTTACCCCTTGATACGCTCGTTGCCAGCATTGAAGTTATCGTAGCCACAGTTGCTGACGAAGGTAATGCACGATTGTTACTTTTTGCCTTATTGGTGGGTGCCTTAATGGCGTATATGCGCGACTCCGGAGGAGTGAGCGCGCTGGTACAGCGTCTCATCCACGCGGGTGTTGCTAAAAACGCTCGTCAAAGCCGATTCCTCGCTTTTTTTACCGGCATTATCATTTTTATCGAATCAAATCTATCGGTCTTAACCGCTGGTTTCTTAACGCGAGGCTTGTTTGATAAATTTAAACTAAGTCGTGCCGAACTGGCGTACATCGTTGACAGCACAAGTGCCCCGATCTGTATTTTGATTTTATTAAATGGCTGGGGCGCTTTTATTTTGGGATTGCTTGGCCATTATCAGCTGGGAATATCGTCAGTTGATGTCATGCTCGGCAGTATCGCACTTAATTTCTATCCAATACTTACGTTGTTGTTGGTGTTATTTACGGTGATCACAGGTAAACACTTTGGCCCAATGCGGTATGCTCGCGTTTACAGTCACAACGACACTGCCAGCCATGGCACAAATGTTCATCAGGCAATAGCCGTACACCACGATAGTGATGTAGCACAGGTGCATACCACTACAGCAACCCCGTCAGCGGCTCAGCCAACACCAGCACAAGATCAGCTGCAGGGAAAAGTTCGTTATATGCTTTTACCTTTACTCACCATGATCATAAGTATGATCGGTGTCATGCTGTGGACCGGCAATGGCGATTTAACCGCAGGTTCTGGCTCCAAAGCCGTGCTTTATGCCACCGCAGCTGCATGTCTGATGAGTTATGTGCTGCTGACCATCGATAAACGATTTAGCCACCAGCAATTGGTCGATATTGGCTTTAAAGGCATGAGTGAATTACTAGGCTTAGTCAGCATTCTTCTGCTCGCCATTGCCTTGGGGTCGGCATTAAAATCGCTTGGCACCGGCGCGTTTATTGCGCAACTCGTCAGTGATAGTCTGCCCTTATGGTTGATCCCAGCCATGTTATTCCTCGCTGGCGCGCTTATATCTTTTACCACGGGTACATCCTGGGGCACCTTTGCTATCTTGATCCCCATCGGTATGCCACTGGTTGCGGCCTTAGATCTGCCTCCGGCCCTTCTGCTGGCCGCTATTCTTGGCGGTGGCGTGTTTGGTGATCACTGCTCACCAATTTCTGATACGACCGCAGTCAGTGCGGTGGCGGCTGGCTGCGATTTACTAGAACACGTGCAAACGCAGTTGCCCTACGCATTGTGTTGTGCAGCACTGAGTTTGATCGGTTATTTAGTGGTGGGTTGGGTATGGTTGGCTTAGATATAAACTTATTAATGCCAACTTAATGCCTGGTCAAACGTTCATTGTCTTTCGGTTAAGCTGGTGGCGAGTACTGATGGCGTTGTCAATGCCATAGCCTGCTCGCCTCAGTTGTATGGCGGTCGCCATCTTAAAAGCTCTATATCGACCTGAATCTGGGTTCGCTGTTGGATGGCGGTTTTAAAATCAAAGAAACTAGTGACATCGTTAACGCGGCCATCGATACATTCCAGACAAAATCGGTGGCAGTTGTAGCGAAGTACATCATAGGGGCGATAGGTATACAACGCAGAAATGGCTCGCCCCGCTGCCTCGGCAAAGCCCAATGGTCGACCCGCAGTGTCGACTAAGACCTGCAAATCTTCACCACTACGACCGTGCAGAAATCGACAAAAACTGACAGCTCGAACCAATCCCGTACCCGCGAGCTCTACAATTTGGCCATCACCAATATAAATACCCGTGTGATCAAAGAGTTGATAAATCTCACAAACGATGACTGCGCCCAAAGGAGGCTCGCACGCCGTAGAAGCATGTTTTTGGTGGCGCATGAAATTCGCCCGTCCAATCATGGATGCATCCTTTTGTACAGGTACCCATCGCACGCTGTCGCAGTCGTTTAAGGCACAACTAACGCGCAAACACCGCGATGAGAAAGGGCTAAAACAACCCGACAAACCAAACTAACTCGCCCGCAACAGCTAATAACGCGATACGAATGCCTGCAAATGGCGCTCTATGTCACGTGGCCATACGGCCTCAGGTCGCGGCTGATTTACACCCGTCACCCCCTCTTGTGGCCGACACTGGGCCAAGGCGTCTAGCCATTGTTGTTGCAATGCCGACTCACCATCACGAGCCGCGATGATGGGGGCCACCAGTGCACAATGGGTGCCGGTGTCGCCGCCCAATTTAATAATTTCAAGCAACACATCGGACAACGATTGGCCATACAGCAGCATAAACAGGCACAGTTGTAATGCTGCTAAAATCGGCACCTGTGGCTGCGCGATATCGACCGGCGGCATAAACAGCGCTTCTTCAATCCGATACAATACCAGAGGTTCAGCTTGTAAATCACGCGCCCATTGGCTTACTTTCTGATACAACTCCAATGGTTCGGTGCCATGATGGATAAGTTCAGACAACAGCATGGCATAAAGTGCGCAACAATGTTGCGACAAGACCGTCGGATGCGTTAATGCACAATCGCTCATGGCAATATCGGCCAGTTGGCGACGATTAAGTCGCGGTAACAACGCAAATACCATTTGTCGAGCCAAGGGCGTGACGGAAAAATTCAGTTGCGGCGCTTGGCGAAGCGATAACAACCACTCATCAGATACCGCAAATGGCTCTGAATTTAACCAATAATGATACACTTGCAAGGCTTGTCGGCTATCGTATTGCTGCTCAAATGCCAATAACTGCAGCAGCAACATACTAATCTCACCTTCTTCGGTGGGTTGTCCTGCCAGTGTATGCCAAGGTCCATCATCCCGCATTTGTAAGAGCCAAGATGACATTTCCGGCGATAGCGCGGTTTGCTGCTGGTCTGGATCTAAAAATTCAGCCTGTGATCCAATCACATCACCACAGAGATGCGCATAAAACGCGCTCGTTGCGCGTTCTTTTGAAGTTAATGACATGCAATCCTCTGCTTTATCACCAGTCGTCACTGGTGTAATTTCAGTTCTATATGAGAAACAACGTCACACCGACGCCTTTCTACTTATGCACGTGTATGACGGTATTGATCACAAAAGACCGAAGAATCAACCGACCGAAATCACATTGCGTATTCACGCTGACACTCTGCTATGTCAGCCCAAAAAATTTATGCTAATGCTGCATTTTCATCAGTTGCAGCGTTTCATCAAGCTGAATTTGCCAAGGCGTGATCGATAGCTTGAATTTTGTGCGTATTTTACCAAGTGCTAACATAGAATTTGCTGGACGTGCCGCAGGTAAACATAATTGTGTACTCTGAATGGCATGGATCGTCGGCATCTCATGAATCATGGCATAATCATAGGCTTGCTGGAAAATAGCACAGGCAAAATCATACCAGCTTGTGGCACCATCTGCACATAAATGATAAATGCCAAACAGCGCCTGGGCCTGTTCAGGGCTACTTTCTAGCACTTGTTCCAACACCATGGCGACGTGCTCGGCTAAAAAATGCACACTGGTCGGGGCGCCGAATTGGTCGGCAACCACACGAAACTCTCGTTCACCACCTTGATATCGCTGCCATAGTGTTTGTAAGAAATTCCGCCCCCAGGCACCATAAAGCCAGCTGGTACGAAAAATAAGGGCCCGACAGCCACTGGCCAAAATAAAATCATCACCGGCAAGTTTACAGCGACCGTAATATTGAAGGGGTTGCGTTGGTTCAGTTTCAGCTCGGGGTAAATAGCGCGGCATCGGTAAGCGTAGTAACGAATGATTATCCAGTGGCTGCTTCTGCGCGCTCAGCGCAGGAGAACTGGACAGGTCCGTCTGTTGAGCGAGAACATCATAAGAAGCATCAACATGTTGCTGAGCACACTGTATATCTGTATTGCCATATACATAATCGGATGAAAAATGGACTAAATAACTCTGGTGTGCCGCGGCGTACTGCGCAAGTTGTTTTGGTAGCTCAGCATTTAACCGCCAACAAATATTATGTTCCGCCGTCGTTGAGTTCATAGGTTCGAAGGATGGAACATCGCTAGGTTTATTAAATTGTTCGGCCGCATCCACCTGCGTATAGCCAACAGCATTCACGATAATATCAGGTGTGATCTTGGCTAAGTAAGCAGACAATGCGGTCGGATCCGTCACATCAAGCTCAGTATGTGATGGGCAATGCAGTATGCCAAACGCGGCTAAATCGTGCATTAACGCTTTGCCGAGTAACCCACTGCCACCTAGCAATACAATATCTAACATAGCATCTCATTATGCGGACGGATGATATGGTAAGTCTAAGCAATTAAACATAAAATCCCAACCCATTCCAGCAAAGGCGGTAACGAAATAATTTAGAAATTATCATTGGCTGGTTTACATCCTAACCTGTTTACATCCCAACCTTTGTTTAATTGTGCAGCCTTCCACAGTGGCGAGCCTAAACAATAAAGCCAGCATCAGCTGGCTTTATCACATAAGCGGCGACCACTTTATCGCTATAACAGATTACTGACCGTATTTCTCTGCCAAATACAACCAGGTCTCCAGCACGGTATCAGGGTTGAGCGACACAGAATCAATGCCTTGCTCCATCAACCACGCGGCAAAGTCTTCGTGATCCGATGGGCCTTGGCCACAGATCCCAACGTATTTACCACGCGCCTTCGCCGTTGAAATTGCCATGGCTAACAGCTTTTTGATCGCAGGATTACGCTCATCGAACAAATGCGCAATCAAGCCACTGTCACGATCCAGGCCCAGTGTGAGCTGGGTTAAATCGTTTGAACCAATGGAGAAGCCATCAAAGTAATCCAAGAATTCATCCGCCAGCAAACAGTTGGATGGCAATTCACACATCATGATGACTTTTAAGCCGTTTTCGCCACGTTTTAAGCCATGTTCCGCCAGTAAATCAATAACAGCACTGGCTTCGCTTAAGGTACGTACAAACGGGATCATAATCTCAACGTTGGTCAGGCCCATATCGTTACGGACACGTTTGAGTGCTTCACACTCGAGCGCAAAACAATCACGGAAATCTGGCGAAATATAACGTGACGCTCCGCGGAAACCAATCATTGGGTTTTCTTCATGCGGCTCATACTGACGGCCACCGACCAAGTTGGCATATTCGTTGGATTTAAAATCTGACATCCGTACAATCACACGCTCTGGTGCAAAGGCTGCCGCTAAGGTAGCAATACCCTCGGTCAGCTTGGCAATATAGAACTCGACTGGAGAAGCATAGCCCGCCATCATCTCATCAATTTGCGCTTTTACATCATGAGGTTGACTGCTGTAATTCAACAGTGCTTTTGGATGCACACCGATCATACGGTTGATAATAAATTCAAGTCGTGCCAAGCCGATACCCGCATGCGGTAATTTAGCAAAGCTAAACGCTCGCTCTGGATTACCCACGTTCATCATAATCTTCATGCTAAGGGTTGGCATTTGGTCCACGCGTGACGTGATGACCTTAAATGGCAACTCACCTTCATACACAAAGCCAGTGTCACCTTCGGCACAAGACACCGTCACCGTTTGACCATGTTTAATCAAGTCCGTCGCGTTGCCACAACCCACAACGGCAGGAATGCCTAATTCACGCGCAATAATAGCGGCATGGCAGGTGCGACCGCCACGATTGGTGACAATTGCCGACGCCCGCTTCATGATCGGTTCCCAATCTGGATCGGTCATGTCGGTGACCAGTACATCACCTGGCTGGATTTGGTCCATATCGGCAATAGACGCCAGTACTTTGGCAGTCCCTGCACCAATTTTATGACCAATGGCACGACCTTCGACCACCACGCTACTGCTGGCCTCTAACTGATAGCGCTCCATGGAATTGCTATCTTCACGGCTACGCACCGTTTCAGGACGCGCTTGTACGATATACAGTTTGCCATCAATGCCATCTTTGGCCCATTCAATATCCATGGGACGGCCATAATGTTGCTCGATAATGATGGCTTGACGTGCGAGCGTTTCCACTTCGGCATCGGTTAATGAAAACTGACGACGTTTGTCGCTCGCCACATCCTCAATTTTGACCTGCTTACCATGGCTGTTGTCGCTTGAATATACCATTTGTACAAGTTTACTACCCAGCGTACGACGTACCACCGCCGGACGATTGGCTTGTACCGTTGGCTTGTGAACATAAAATTCATCAGGGTTAACCGCGCCCTGCACCACCATTTCACCCAAACCATAAGATGAGGTGATAAAGACGACGTCTTCGAAGCCTGATTCGGTGTCAATCGAGAACATCACCCCCGACGACGCACAATCTGAGCGCACCATACGCTGTACACCGGCCGATAACGCCACGCCGCGGTGGTCATAGCCTTGGTGGACACGATAAGAAATGGCGCGATCGTTAAATAAGGAGGCAAAGACATGTTTAATGGCTTCGATCACCTGATCGTAACCACGCACATTCAAAAAGGTTTCCTGCTGACCGGCAAACGACGCATCCGGCATATCCTCTGCCGTGGCGGATGAACGTACCGCAAACGAGGCATCATTGCCCATACCTGCAGTGAGAGTATCAAAGCTACTGCGGATAGCCGCTTCAAACTCGGGTTGAAATGGGGTATCGATGATCCACTGACGGATCTGAGCGCCGGCCTTGGCTAAAGCGTTTACATCATTAACATCCAAGCCATCCAACAACTGATAAATTCGCTCATTGACACCACTTTGCTCTAGGAATTGATTAAAGGCCTCCGCTGTGGTCGCAAAACCACCTGGTACTTGCACACCAACACCGGCTAGGTTACTAATCATCTCACCTAAGGACGCATTTTTTCCGCCAACTCGGGGTACATCATGCATGCCCAAGTCCTGGTACCAAACAACGAATTCTTGCACAGTCAGTCTCCAATTTTTGTTGCAGGTTATGTAAGCTTACAGGGCGAGCCACAGAAGCAATCTGATTTTACACCGCCACGGCAGTGAATTAAAACCTTAATTTTTAATGTAATTTAATAACAACATCATGGAGTTTGTCATGCGTACCGCCTTTTATATCTCTGATGGAACGGGTATCACATCAGAAGTGTTCGGACATGCGTTACTCTCGCTTTTTCCTGCAGAATTTGACCACGTTACCATCCCATTTATCGAAACACTTGAGTTGGCAGAACAAACCAAGCAGCGTATTAACGATCGTTATAAAACAACCGGAATTAAACCTTTGGTGTTTTTTACCTTCGTTGATGATCAGCTACGCCAAATTATCCAAAGCTCGGATGGTATTTGTTATGACTTCCTAAACGCATTTGTCGAACCCATGCAGCAGGCGCTGGGTATTACCGCCATGCCAAAAGCACACCGAACGCACAGCATGCATGAAAAAACCTACGATTTTCGCATCGATGCCGTGAACTATGCCTTGGCCAATGACGATGGTGCCAATCTAAAAGACTATGCCAAAGCAGATATTATCTTAGTGGGGGTTAGCCGCTCGGGTAAAACACCAACCAGCTTATATTTAGCACTGCAATATGGTATTAAAGCGGCGAATTATCCGTTTGTCGAAGAAGATATGGATAGTTTAAAGCTACCTGAGGTGCTGCGAAAAAATCGTGAGAAATTATTTGGTTTAACCATCACGCCAGAGCGGCTCAGTCAAATCCGCGAACAACGACGGCCCAATAGCCGCTATTCATCATTGCGACAGTGCAAATACGAATTGGATGAAGTAGAGAATTTATTTAAGCGCGAACGTATCCCCTACTTGCACTCTACCACGTTATCTATCGAAGAAATTTCAGCCAAAATCATGGCACAAACCGGATTAACGAGGCACAAGTATTAAGTGAAGCGACGGTGAGAAAAGAAAGGCAATGCTGACGTTGTATTTCTAAGCTGCGCGACTACAACCTATGTGTATCGCGCAGTTCACACCATGAGCTGCTGACAATGAGCTGCTGACTATGAAGTCGGACAAACTCAGGGAGCCATTTTCCTGTATTGCCACCTCAAGAACCAACCACATAACACGACCGCATACCCCAGCAGCGAATAAGCAAGATCGAGCCAATTGCTGCTACGATGCGGCATCAATGCTTGCGCCATTTCATCAGCCGCATAGGCAAGTGGAAATAAACTGAAAAAACAAATCTGCATCCGATACGAACGCCGCCATAACCTACTGAGTAGCAGTAACGCAAAAGGAAGCATAGCGCCGACCAAGAGATGCAATAGATGATCACCGCCCAACGCACGTAATATGGGTTTGAATGCTTGATGACTCTCAGGTTGGCTTTGAATAAGTACCAAGGAAATACTCAAAAGTAAGCCCAGCAATGCAACAGCATCAAACAGCAACCACCACAATGAGCGTGTGTTGATAGGACCCAACGACAGTGTATTTGATCTGTGAGCACCCATTTTTTCATCGGGATTTTTAGTTTTAACAGTAGCATTTAGCGTGGTAAGCCTGCGAGTCATGATTTTTCCAACGAACAACTCATTAAAGTGAAATTAAATTATTTTATTGCTTCAACAACAACGGCGTGTTCCACTCGATCAGCTATTTCAATCACACGGATGTCGTGGATGGCACTATTAAATCCAGCGCTTGCCTCTGCGGTAAAACCCTGTGCAGTCAGGATGTTGATCAAGGTATCAGTATCATACATACAGCGATGCGGGTATTGATAAAAAGGGGCCAGCCAAGTTTTTAAACGATTTGCACTGGGCAGATAAAGCACCCCCAAGCGCTCAACAAACTCATCTGCGCTAAACTCACCCGCTTGGTACTGCGCGACAAAACTCGCTAAGTCAGGAACAACTATGCGTAATACGCCACCTGGCTTTAAAATTCGATAACATTCCGCGATGAACTGCAGACCTTGTGTACGATCCAGATGCTCAAGCGTATGTGAGCTATAAATGACATCCACCGAATCGTTGTGCCACTGCAAAGGTTTTGTAAGGTCCTGCAATACAATAGTTGGCTGCCAGTTGAGCCGAAATAAACCAAAATGTCTATTCAGCCACCCAATAAAGGATCCCAGCAGCGGGACTTGCCGCAAGCGCGCGCCAAGCGCATAGTCCACGTTGATCCAATTTGGTGGGGTATGGTGCCCACAGCCAAGGTTTAACTTTATTTGTGATTGTGATTGTGATTGTGCGTTCATCTTATGGTGTTTCTATCGCAAAGACATCGATAAGGGGGAAGTCCCTTACAGCGACGCTAGCTTAGCTTATTTTTGCCTTCGATGGATATCGGTGTGGCTGTAGCCGTCTCGCCAGCGAAGGCCGCTGTTTTAACATCAAATCCAGCATTTTTTTCGATTTAGGCGGCTATCTTGGTCAGTTCAATGTAGAATATACGGTTTAAAGCTGAACTAGCTTTACCTATGACTGAAGACCTGTTGGAACATTAATGAAAAAGACATTTGCTTTAACCCATCCGAAAATCAAACCCGCCCGTTTAACCGACGCCATTAAGCACGAGGTCAAAAAATATTTGAATCGTGAACGTCGCAAGGCACTCCCACCACACGCGGACTATTGGACCTTTGATTGCCGGTTTGGTGCCACAGAAGACACCGCCACCCCCATCTTTACCTCTGAGATTGGTAAACATATCGATGGGGCCTTAGCGCAAGAACTACCGTCATTTTATTTAGAAATTTTGGCGCGTGCGGCCAATCACCAACCGCGTGATGACGACGACTACGCGGAATAAGCTGCTATCCTAACCAGCATGTTTTACCTTCGTTTGCTGATGTGACGGTATTTGAGTTGCTAACGTGCGCAATTACGTTAGCCGCCCGGCGATTGGATGTATTGATGTCACCTTCGCATATGCCGTGTGTCGACATCACACAGGAACCACCAGCAACACTATAAATCTCGTTTTTGGACTGTAGCCATTCTACAGAGGAACCTCTATGCACTTTTCATCTTTAGATTTAGCGCCAGATCTGCTTCGTGGACTGGTTGAATACGGTTACAGCACCATGACACCGGTGCAAATCCAAGCCATTGTGCCAGCGCGGCGTGGCAAAGATTTGCAAGTCACCGCTCAAACCGGTACCGGCAAAACCGCCGCGTTCGCCGTGCCAGTGTTGCAGCGCATGTTAGATACCCCCAAAGATCGCAAAGAAAAAAGACCACGCGCACTTATTTTAACCCCGACACGCGAACTGGCTGAGCAAATCGGTGAGGCGATGCAAGGCTATGCCAAATTTTTGCCGCTCACCATGACCGCCATGTATGGTGGCGTTAAATTAGGTGGGCAAGCCAACAAGCTCAATGCCGGTGTTGATGTGGTCATAAGTACCCCAGGACGGTTAATCGAACATTTAACCCTGGGCAATGTGATCCTCTCGGACGTGGAATTTGTTGTCTTAGATGAAGCAGACCGGATGCTTGACATGGGCTTTAGCATTGACGTGCTCAAGATCCTACAACTGACGGCGACGACCAAACAAACATTACTATTCTCGGCCACCTCATCGCCCGCAGTGAATGAGCTGTCGCATAAAATCCTGAAAAACCATCAGCAAATTCGTGTCACTAAAGTGAATAGCACTGCGGATACCGTTCATCATGTGATTTACCCTGTCGAAGAAAATCGCAAAGTGGAACTGTTTGAGAAATTACTTACCGAACAGAATTGGTTCCAAGTGTTGGTCTTTACCAGCACCAAAGAGCAAGCAGATCATTTATTTGCTGGGTTACAACAACGCAAAATCAATGCTGCCGTGTGTCATGGCGACAAAAGCCAAGGTGCGCGCCGTCGGGCTATCGCCGAGTTTAAAAGTGGCGAGCTACAAGTATTAATTGCCACTGAAGTGGCCGCCCGAGGCATTGATATCCAAGGTTTGGACTATGTTGTGAACTTTAACTTGCCTTATTTACCAGAGGATTATGTACACCGCATTGGCCGTACAGGCCGTGCCGGCGCTTCCGGTACCGCGATTTCGTTTGTCAGCCGCGAAGAGGAACATACCTTGGAGCGGATCCAAAAACTCATTGGCAGTAAAATTCAGCGGATCATCACGCCAGGGTTTGAAGTCAGTAACCGAGTGTCGCTATTAAAAAGTATTCAGCGCAAGGTATTAACCGGTCGTAGCAACAAAGCGACTGAGACCATTATTGAGCCTGCGACGAACAAAAAACGGCAAAATGCGGTAAAATCGCCAGCCGGCAAAAAACCGGCTCCTGCTTTTATCAAACGCAGCAATGAAAACTCACCAACAAAAACAAAAAAGCCTAGAGCAAAATAGCCTGAGTTGCCATAAAACGCCTGTGGTAATGTATCTAGTTGCTGAGCGCTAATTTCGCTTTTTATCGTGATGCATAAAAAAACTCGAGCGCAGCGCTCGAGTTTTTTATATGCATCAAACTAGGGTTGTTCATCAAACCTGAGGTTAAAAACTAAACTTGACCCCTAACATCCACTGCGTCGTGGCATAGTTATCGGTATCATAAATACTGGTGGAGAAAGTCACATCCACGTGCTGGACAACGTTATAACTCAATCCAATTTCAGCGGCGGGCACAAAACTGCGATCCGTCACTTTTTGATTCATGGTCGGTCCATCAAACAAAAAGATATTCTCCGATTGCATCAAGCCAATTCGACCCATACCCGTCAACACATCAGATAGTGGATACTTTGCGACCATACTCGCTTCAAGACCACGGCCACGCAGCGGTTGCACCTTAATAAGCATCGCTTCTGATTTTGGTGTTAAGTTGTTGTATTTAAGCTCCGCCTGCCCCAAATCCACCCAGGCAAATTCAGCAGATAGCCAGGCATTGATGGGGAAGCCGGCATACAGACGGTAACTCTGATCCGAATTTTGCATTAATGTGGCATTACCTGCGATGCCTTTTTGTTGCATTTTATTGCTCACATCAACGCCGAGGTCTTCACTACTCTCATTTTTGGCGTTCCCTAGCTGAATACCCATATAACTTTGATTGGCATTGACGACGAAGGATGCAAGCGCAGGTGCGATCAACAGCATGATTTTACCAAAACGTCTTGCCAACACGAGCAGCGCTAATCCAAGGCTAGAAAAGATCCCAAGACTACTGCCTGAGGAGGTAACTTTGGCACTATTCGCCTCCCAAGTCGCAGTCAAGGTAATATTTTGCGCCGGCATCGTCGTTGGGGCGGCCGGACTCCAGCCTTTGAACAAATAGCCGCTGCGGACAGGAACCGGCAATGTTAAGGTGCTGCCGAAATTAACGAGGCGGCTTGGAATGGCAACACCACCATCCGTATTAAAAGTAATTTGATACTGATTCACTTTCCACTGGGCTTTTAAATTGACATTTTGTGCAGGCATTTTGTTCGGAACCTCTGGTGTCCAACCGACAAAGGTATAACCGGTACGAACAGGTACACTCACTTTCACGTCACTGTCATAAGCGAACATCATAGGTGCAATAGCGTCACCCCCATTGGCATCAATACTGAGTTGGAACATTGCCAGTTCCCACTGTGCCGTAAAACGCAGATCAACATTGGGCACCACACCGGGTAAATCTGGCGACCATTTGACGAATTTATAACCTAATCGTGTCGGGTTTTGTGGTGGTGTTAACGCACTGCCCGCGGCTTGTGAAATGGCCGCAACCTCGGAACCGCCAGCACTATCAAAGGTAATATTTACGTTGGTGGTTTGCCACTGCGCATACAATGTCACATTCTCATTGGCGGTGTACTCCGCGCCCGCAGCAAAACTGGTGCCAGTGCCCGCTGGATCGGTATTCCAACCGTTGAACAGATGGTTGGCGCGTACTAAATCTCCGACACCGGCAATAGTAAAGCCCACGTCTTTTAATTTTTTACCGTTGGCTGGTGCAGTACCCGCGCTGGCACCATTGCCATCATAAGTGATGGTATAGGTTGGGATCGCGATATCCTCAGCACTTAGCGCATCGGTTCTGAACAGCACGTCATCGATTTGACCATCGAAGAAGTTCCAAGCGCTATTTTGCGATGTGCGGCCACGACCATTGTTCACACCCAGATAGTTAAACGTCATGCTTAGGTGCTGTGGCACACCATTGGCGCCGCCAATATCTACCCCATCAAGGTATAAGCGAATACTGCTATTGTTGGAGGTCATCACTACATTGTGCCACTGACCATCGTTGACCACATTGGATGAAACCACGTTCATCGAACTACCAATCCACATTTCGCCGTATAATTTGCCGTCATTTCGAACGCTAAGAATGGGCACAAATTGATTGACTGCGTTGTTCACATCGGCTTGCGAATAACCAAACAAACCGCCAGGGCTGGTGGTTTTGAACCACATCGAAATGGTAAATTGCGGGTTGGAGCGAATAAGATTGGATGGCAAGCTTACCCAGCATTGTGATGTTTTATTGAGATTTAATACCTTACCGCCGCGGCCATCAACAAAACTACAGCCTGCGCCTTGCAATGTGCCATTGTTGTTTTGCCCACTGCTGTCCGTTGCATCACTGTTGTTAAAGTTATACCGAACCACTTCCGCGGCACTGATTTGGAAACTTAGCAACAAAAATAGAATTCCCAGAAATTTTTGCATCATACGAACCCCATGTTCAGTCGATATTGACATCAAAAACCCTAGCTTAAGAATTTCATTTTAGAAAGAAATGAGCGTGGAAATTACGATAAGGCCTGCACCAGCTGCAGCGGAATATTACACGAAGATTGACACATGGCCGCAGGTCAAATCTCTACTGCATGGCTCATCCATAGTCTAAACAAACAACAAGGTGACAGATGTGCGGTGTTGAACCGAGGCAGTGCACCCCTGCACCGCACTCGGTAAAAAGAACTAGCGGCGCTGTATAAATTCGCGAACCTGTAGTTGGTCACGCCAAATAATTCGCCACTGCCCGCCACTGGGTAAATCGATGACCGGGCGACAAAATTCAGCCGACGTCTCATTTAAGGCAAGCGTTGTTAGGCCCGAGCTATCTATGCTAGGCGCCACCTGATGTAGCACACTTAATTGCTGATCACCCTTGGCCGGCCAACGGACACAAACCTCGTTACTGGCTTCGTTGATGTTTATCATCGCCGCCAAATCCTCGGCTGCAGAGGAATGTGGCGCAGCAGGTGCCGGCATGGTCGGCGTCGCCGATTTTGCTGCCAACAGCCGTCCGCCTTGCCATAATTGCAACCCAATGACATGTTGATATGGGATCTCAAGCATAAAATCCACCCCATCAGCAGCGTGATCAATCTGTAGCAATTGGGCAGGGAATTGTCCCCACTGACCATTCGAGCCCTGCACCTTCGCGATGAGGTGTTCTGGTGCCATCCCCAAGGCGCCATCGGTAGTCTGCGTCAAGCCGGTCGGGTTGCTGCCCACTGGCATGTGCGCAGCGCGGTTTAATGGGAGCATGGTACGAATAAACAAGGCACCATCGCGGATTGAGCCTGATATGTAGAGCGAGCGCCCCGCCGGCGCCGCACCTGTGATATCAACCTCGATGTCACCTGCAATGTCACTTGCAATGTCACCTTCGATGGCAGCGGCGGCCGTGGACGCAAAGGCGGGTGGCGGGAATTGTTTGACAAATTCTTGCACCGCTTCCACGTTATAGTCAGAGACGTGTTTGGGCGAACAATACGACATCACATCCTTATACTGCTCTGGTAGTCGTAGTGTACTTAGATCAGGCGATAAACCAACCGACCCGGTACTATTTGCCGCATATGGATAGTTACGGTCTGGGTTATCTGGTGTACCACAATCAACGTGATTACGACCAAAATTATGCCCTAATTCATGCGCTAAAGTAGCGCCATCGCGATCGGTGTCAAAGCCGACAGCCACTGGGAAACTGACATAACCTAGGCCGCCACAGCACCCATCACCCATCTCAGGCGCAAAATAGCCATAGTAATACACACTCTCACCTTCGATACGGCGCAAGTCGGATAACTCCGCCAGCATGGCATAGGCGGTTGTGGTGGTTCCACTTGCTTTAAGGACGTATGGCGCACGCGTACGCACCGTTACCTCACTAAATGGCCAGAAGTTTTTAACCCAGGTTTCGACTTGCTGAGTGCTGGGCAGTGTCGCTACTTTTTCGCCAAGCTGAAATGGCACTATGCGGATCGCCAGCGGTCGTGACGGCGCAAAACTGGGTTTGAGTGTTTGTGCCACAGTGCCATTGACATAGGCGGTTAATTCTAAGCCCGCTTGCATCCATGATGCAGGGATCAACAGCTGATAGCTGTCGGTTAAACTGCGATGCACTTTACTGGTGGGTAATCGTTGTGGCGCCTTGGCGGTAAAGCTTTGTCGATTGCCATTTAAACTGGCCTGCACTGTCACCTGCGGTAAATTCGTCGGCGTTTGTGCGGCGGTCACATGCAAACGCAGTAACCCATCGCGACCGGCCGTTAACAGCGCCCTGTTCGACAAGGTAATTTGATTCAGATCCATACTCTGCAGCTGCGGGCTAGCTGGCGCAGCACCTGCATCAAACTTCACTAATTTTTCACCGCCAATACCATTGTCAAATAACAACGAAACCCGGAACTGATCGGCGGTGATCCCTGGCAATATCTTGTTCATGCTGACCGAGCAATCCTGCCAGGTCGCCGTTTGATAATTGGGCAATTGATCGTCTAAATCTAAATAAACGGCACACATCAGAGGGTTGGTATTGCCCGACACCTGAATACTGTAATTCAGTTGACGATTTATGACATTGCCATTGGCGACCAGGGTGACGCCCCCCAAGGTATCGGCACAATCGCTACGGCTACCACCATTGGATTGCACGGTAATTTTTTTGGTGGTTTGTAAATCGTTCAACTGAGGAATGTGGCGGCTATAGCCTCGTACGTCCAAACAGCCAGAAATCGACAAGCTCGCATTGGGGCTGTAGTTGAAGCTCGCTAAGGTGGCAATATCAATGACCTTGGTTCTGCTTAGGTTTAATGATTGCAGCGCAGTGGCTTGTTTTAGTACGCTGATATCGACAAGATCTGAACCATCCGCCGTCAAAGTTTGCAGCCCAGCAAGGTTTGATAACATGCTGATCGAACTCACCTTGCTGCCGGTTAATGTCAATTGTCGTAGCGGTGCCGATGCCAAGGCGCTTACATCTGTGGTTTGACTGTTGCGCAGGGTAAATTGTTGCAACGGCATCTGGCGAAGCGGCGATAAATCCAGCACCGTTTTTTGTTCTAACTCTAATGTCTGCAGGGGTAATGCTTGCAGCGGCGACAAGTCGGTCGCAGCGACGCTGGCCAAATACAGACGTTTTAGCTTGGTAAGCCCCGTTAAAGGCTGCAGCTCAGTAACTTTTTTATTAGCACGTAACCACAATTCCTCTAATGCCTTCAGCGACTGCAATGGATAAATGCTGGTAATGTCGTTGTTCGCTAAGTTCAGTGTTTTAAGCCCCGTGAAATGCTGCAACCCCTGAATACTGCTGATACCGGCGTTGGATGCCACTAAACGCTGCAACGTTGCGGCCTGTGCTTTGGTGATATCTGCCGTGGGCGCTAGATTCAAGGCGGTTCGAACCACGCTGGCTAGTTTTGCATCGGCAAGCACCACCAAGTTATTGGGATGAAATTTGGCCTCAATCGTACAGTCACTGGCAATGGGCGCCGTCTGTAAGGTTAAATCGCGCAAGGTACCGCCACAACCACTGGCATCGGTCAGTTCAAAGCCCGCATCGGGTATGAAATTAACCGACAGCACAGTGCCAGCTTTAACGCTCTGGGTCGCCACCGAGGCTTTCCCACCGGCCCCAACATTTACCGCCACATTCCAGCTACGTTCATTAAAGGTCGCCTCGACGTTACAGTCCGCACTGACAGCCCCCGTGGTATAGGTCAGGCCTTCTAGCTTACCGTTACAACCTTTTACCGAACCAACAGCAAACCCCGCCGCAGGTTGCAGGGTAAAGGTGGCGGTTTTACCTTTATCAATCGTTTGACTGGCTGGGGTAATACTGCCACCACGGCTGGTACTGGTGGTGATCTGAAACCGTTTCGTGACAAAAGTGGCACTCACAGTGCAATTGGCAGTGATAGCGGCCGTGGTGTAGGTTTGGCCATTTAATCGCCCATCACAGCCGGAGACGGTGCCAATTTGGTGTTCCGCCGCAGGAGTAATGGTAAATGATACCGACTGCCCCGTATTGACCTTGGCATTGACGGGACTGACAGTTCCGTTCACGCCCGCTTGCGTGCTGACTAAAAATTGTGTCGGTGCTGCGGGTTCTGAACCGCCACCACCGCCACAGGCTGATAACACCAGTGTTAACGCTGGTAAAAGAACTCTGAAATGCACGTTTTATCCCTTATGCACAAAAGAGCGAACGAGCTGAACCTATAGATTTCAACGCGTTTATCGCTCTTATTAAAACTGGCGGCATTATACCTACGTTATCCGTGAAAACATCACAGCGTTAAAGCCATTTTTACAAGTGGCGCGCGCAATAAAAAACCGGCTCTAATTTGAGCCGGTTTTTTTACTTCGGACTGGTTAGCGCGCGCTTTAACCATCACCGCTACTGATGCGATGACAAGCCGCTAGCGCCAACTGTGTAGCAAGGTGATCTTATCAAAAAGCTCAGCTCCCCCTATTAGCGCTGCTGTCTAAACTCGCGCATTGTCAGCTGTTCCCGCCACACCAAGCGCCAAGTTCCACCACTGGGCAATTCTGTCACTGAGCGGCAGAAGTTACCTTGAGTTTCGTTAAGGGCCAGCACCGTGGTGCCGTTGCTTTCATCACTCGCAGGTGCTTGATGCATCAGACTGAGCGTTTGCTGCCCTGTCGCTGGCCAATCCACACAGACCTCATTACTGCGCTCAACAATCTTGATTTGACTGACTAAGTCAGCACGCATCACAGGGTTGTGCTGGCTGTCTGTCGCATGCGCCGCGGCGCTGAGCGTTGGTGCCGCTGCGCTGGGCTTTGATGCCGCTGCGCTGACTGTTGGCGCGACTGCGTTTGTCATGGCTAATCTGCCCAGCAACCGTCCCTGTTGCCACAGCTCCAACTGTGCTATGGACATGGTGGGGATCTCCAACATAAACCGCTTACGCGCGCCACTATCGCCATGACCATATTGCAGCAGCTGCGCCGTATGGGTTGACCAACGACCATTCACATCTTGCACCCGAGCAGTGAGGCGAAGTTCAGGTGTAACGGTGACCAATTGCGGCAGCCGAGACAGCGGTAACATCGTCCGGATCTCTAGGTTATCCCCTTGCAGTTGACCGGCAATATACAAGCTAGCCCCCCGATTCAAAGCAACCTCAGCGCTATCGCCTGTGGCATTTGCAAGATCAGCCTGCCGCGCGGCAAATGCAGCCGGTGGGTTGATTTGCAAAAACTGTTGTACAGCCGCCACGTTATAATCCGAGACATGCCGTGGTCGACAGTAGGACATAATGTCTTTATATACACCTGGGAGTTTTAGCTCATTGAGTTCCAACGATAAACCTACAGAGCCCAAACTATCCCCCGCGTACGGGTAATTGCCATCCGGCGATGCTGGCCCGCCACAATCAACGTGGCGGCGGCCAAAGTTATGGCCTAATTCATGCGCCAACGTGGAACCATCGGTATCGGTATCAATACCAACCGCCGCCGGTAAACCAATAAACCCCATGCCAGACCAGCTATCGTTACTCATTTTGCGATTGTAGTAGCCGTAGTAATACACTTTCTCGCCTTCGATCATGCGTAAATCATGTATCTGATCTAACATGTCGCCGATCTCGACTTTATCGGTGCTACTTTTTAGCTGGTAGGGTGCTCGTGCGCGCACCGTCACATCGCTGATAGGCCAAAACGTTTTGATATTACGTTCAACGGCAACAGGATCTGGTAAGGTCGCGACCTGATCACCAAGTTGCAGCGGCACCATCCGCAGTGACAGTTGGCGTTGTTCGGCAAAGGTTGGGGTTAAGCGCTGCACGACTTGCCCATCCATCAGTGCCGTCAGTTCCAGGCCTTTTTGCATGAGCGCCGCGGGAATGATGACTTGATAACTTTGATTTAAACTGCGATGTACTTTTTCGGTCGGGATCGCAACCGGTGGCCGAGCGGTCAAGGACTCAGTCGCACCATTGCGAGCGGCAAGCACAGTGATGGTAGGCAATTTTTCCGGGTTTTGTGCCGCCGTCACATGCAGCCGTAACAAGCCTTCACGCTGCGGGACCAATAAAGGCCGTGATGAGAGCGTGATTTGACTGAGATCCATCGATTGTAGTTTCGGCGTCGCTGGCGGTTTGCCAACGGCCATACGGACCAGATGTTCGCCACCGATGCCGTTATCAAACAATAGACTCAAGTGGAACTGATCGGCTTGTAGCCCCTTATAAATACGCTCGCCGACGGCCTCACAATCTTCCATCTGGTCTGCGCTGGTTTCTGGGTATTGATCTTCCATATTGACGAAGGCGGCACATTTCATCTCGACCTTTCGCCCGATGATCTGCCAGTTATAGCTTAATTGCCGATCCGTAACCGAGCCATCCACCAAAAAGCTGAGATGTTGTAAGGTGTTCGGGCAGTCGGTCCGCTGTGGGCCATTGGTCAGCACTGTCATGTTTTTGCTTTTTGCCAACTGATTCAGCTGAACTAAATGCTTGCTGTACCCTTTTAAATCTAAACAACCAGAGATACTTAATTCAGATCGCTCGGTAAACCCTAGCTGGCTAAGCACATCTAAGTCCAGCATTTTGGTACCCGACAGCGCTAATTCATCAAGTTCTTTTGCTTTTTTTACCACGTTAACATCGTCGATCGCCGTGTCTCTGGCCGACAACACCCGCAAATTGGTAAGGTTGCTCAGCATACGGATATCGTCGATAAGTGTGTAATCAATATACAATTCTTTGAAGGGCTTATTGGCGATCGCGGTCAGATCAGCAATGGAGGTATCGTTCGCGACAAAGGTGGTTAGCGGAGCGTCACGCAGCGGCGAAAGATCAATAACTTTGCTAAAACTAATATCAAGATACTGGAGCGGCAATCCCGTTAATGACGAGAGATCTGCAACCTTGGTTAACCCCAACCGTAGATGCTCCAAACGCTTAAGTTCAGTTAAAGGGCTGATATCTGATAAATTTGCGTTGTAGGTCAGGTCAAGCTCGACCAATCGGGTTAGTTTCTGCAGCGGGTATAGATCGGTGATGTCGTTCGTTGACAAACGCAACTTACGTAAGCCGGACAGTTGTTCAATACCACGAAGGTTTACAATGTTGGCCGAACCCGCATCTAGGTAGCCAATCGAGCTGACATCAAATTGGGTCAGTGGCCGTTGCGAATCTTCGCCGAGGGCGTCACGTACCTTACGATCCAAATTATCATCGGCAAATACCACAAAGCGTTCCGGATGAAAACTTGCTTTGATACTACAGTTTTCTTTTAATGCTTTGATTTTTAATGTGTTATCACGCAGTAAGCCACCACAGCCCGACGCATCTGTCAAAACATAGCCGCTATTTGGGGTAAAAACGACGTCCAGCGGCGCGCCGAGCACAAAAGGATTACTGCTGATCGATGCTTTGCCGCCCTCACCAACTTGCATGGTCACATTCACTTGGCGTGACACAAAATTAACCGCAACCTCGCAGTCGGCCAACATAAGTGCGGTGGTATAGATGTTATCCTCTAGCGTGCCATTACAGCCGCTGACGCTCTCAATGACATAGCCGAGCTCAGGGGTAATTTGCAGTGTCCCTCGTTCGCCACGGCTTATTTTCGAACTCATGGGTGTGACGCTACCGCCGATGCTCACTTTGGTACTGAGTGTATATTGTTGCAGTGCAAAGCTAACATTGACCACACATGGCGCAGTAATAGCGCCAGTGATATAGGTTTGACCTTGTAAACTACCATTACAGCCCGAAACCTTGTCGACCACATAATTTGCCATGGGTAGCAAGGTAAAACGGGTGCTTTCCCCGGACTTCACCATGACCTTACTGGGACTAATCAAGCCATTGGCGCTACCTTGGCTGGTCACTGTATATTCTGCCGGGGGTGAATCGCCACCACCACAGCCGCTGAGGAGCAGGGTTAACACGGGTAAAAGCAAACGGTACTGCACGTCTTATTCCTTATAAATCAATTCCAATGCGTTTGATGATGTGTTGACGCGACTATAGCTTTGCCGCTATCCGGTGGTTATGTCATGCAGGAGATGGTTCGACTATGGGCGGCATGTTTGTTCGTTAGCTACAATCGGTGCGGCTTGATTAAAAGCTGCTTGGCTAACTTGCGATGTCGCCAGATGCGTCCCGCTCGGAGCGAACCATCGAAACATAAATTGCGCCGTAACGCAGGGGATGCACAGGTATACATGGTGCCTGTATATATTCACGATGCAAGCACCACAACATGTTGACGACGAGTGCAGACAAGGGTCCATTCCATCGCGTTTACAACGTCGCGGTGACAAGATCCAACATCTTCAGCACCAACCTCGGATCAACACGGCGGCCATTATAGTTTGATTTTTAACAACAAGGTTATAATTTGTCGTTTTTGTGAATTATTTGCACAATAAATGCGCAGGCGAAGTTCACACTTAGCGACCATACGTACACCGAGGCCCCATCACGCATGGTGGATGCATCAAAGCGACCTCACGACACAACACAACACAACGCAACACAACGCAGCGCAAGGCAAGGCAAAAGTCTAGCGTTCACACGTTATGCGGTTTAGCTATAACCGTGTAATGTTAAACGGCTTGAACTGCACTTTAAACGCCCCCCACAGTGGACTGCGCGCTGTCACTATGGTGGTGAGGTATTGCCAACCGGCGTTGGTAAAACTTTTAATCGATGGGGTATTGGAATGCCAAATCCGAGCATAAAGCCGAGTAAAGCCCGAGGTTGCCATCATGGCCGCTGAATAACGAATTAATTGACTGGCAATGCCTTTACCGCGCATGGTCGGCAAAGTTTCGATATGCACCAGTTTGGCTTGCTGGGCTTGCAGCCTGATAAAGTTTCGTTTTAAGTAACGCTCACCATACCAATAAATACAGATCGCAACCACGCTACCCTGCTGCAGACAGACAAACACCCGCACGCCATCCTCCGCGTTATCCGCCGTGTTGTCCATCGTGTTGTCTATCGCGTTCTTGGCCGAGTTCTTGGGCGAGTTCTCGGCCGAATTAAGCGCCGAATTTAGCGCTGTGGTTTTCGACATATGTTTAGCAAAATACGCTTGGTTTTTTAGCACCAGTGCATCCTGCCGCAGCGCTTCATGGCGAGGGCTTTCACGGCAAAGACTGTCATTGGACGAGCTTTCTTGATGAAGGGCTTCAGCCGCAACTGCCGCATTTTTCTGCACTGCTGGCGGTATCTCAGGCTGCAGCGCAGGCGTCATCGCCGCAAGGGTAAGATCAGCCCGAAGTTCAGCCCAGCTAAAATCCGTAGTGCCAACTTCAGAAGGTATATTCGAGGTATTCCATTGATAAATTTTATAAATTTCGTAGTCGGACAGCACCGAGTTCACGATTTTTTTCAAGATGGTCTTGATGCTCATATTAACTGGCAGCCCTTCTGATTAATTTTTTAATCTTTTCGCGCAAATTGTATTTATCTAAAAAATTACCCAGCAGCTTGGAGAAGGCATCAACCCGCATGTGTTGACGGACAATAAAGCGGTTCGAAAGCGTATTTTCTAACACCAGACAGTTACAGCACCACGCTTTATCGGTGGCGAACATGTCTTTGTGCTTCCCATCGCCTTCGGTAAAATCGAAAATAACCGCTTTTAACGGGTTGGCATACACATGCATCAGCATCGCCAGTTGCAATACGGTGCCTGGTGAGTGTTCGGCGTATTTCTTTAAATAGCCCAAATAGGCATAGACGTAATGCCCATCGACAATAGGGCAATACAAATAGGCGCAAGGCTCGTTGTCATAAAACAGCATTAACCCCAAAAAATTGCCCTGCTCTGCCAGCTGTTTGATTTTAGCGCGATAGGCGGCATCTGCTGGAATGGACGAGTTAAACAGCTTATGTTGATAGGTTTTCTCGCCCACGGCACAGGCCAATTGATGAAACTCATCGACCTCTGCCACTGTAGTGTAAATTTTGTACTGAAAGCCATGTTGCAAGGCTTGGCGAAATTTACGCAGTAACGTCGAGCGTGTTTTACCAGAGAACTTGCCCATGTAGTCGTCAAAGGTCGTAAAGTTATCCAACTTTAAGTAATAGTTTGGGTAAGTGGTACGGACATAAAAAAGCTTGCCATCGCTGATGGTCAAAGGCGGCTGAGGCTGTGGCTGCGGGTGCTGATCAGCTAAAACCACGCGCATAAAATAATGCGGCAATTGGCTCGATTGCGCGGCCAAATCGGTAATATTTAACACCGGCTCCCCCACCACATTGCCTTGGGTGACATGTGCGATAGGCATCACTTTTTTAAATAAAACAATATCGCCGATTTGGAAATTAAACGTGTAGTTTTGCATGAATTTAGTAGTTCCAAATTTTATCGTTAAGCACGTTTTCGAGGATGGTCACCGCCCCCGCCCACCACGCGCTTTGAATGATTTTGCTGGCGGGCTGGTGCGTCACATGCCTAAACGCAGGATCCTTCCCAAGCGCGGCAAAGGTGGTAAAGCCTAACTGTGGATGTTGGTTAACCCAAGCACACAACTGTTCAAGACGTGTGAGATTAACACGGTTGGCTCGCACATCGACGCCATTAGCGGCATATTTGATGTATTCGTGGATATGTGTCAGCACCACCACATACTCGATACCATGCTGAACACACTGCTCAAGCACGTTTTTTGTTTCTAAAAACGATGTGCCGGTAATGGTGAGCGATTTATGCCGCATCCCCATACTTTGAAATGTAGTGACCGGCAGTTCTATCACATCATGAAAGCGAGCGGTGGTGTTTTCGATACGAAGCTCAGCCGCATCAGGCGCATGGATCGCGACCCCAACATTACTGGCGGTGGCAAAGCCCAGCGCAGTCAACGCTTGGTATAACACGGGCACGGCAAACAAATTGCCGGCGCGAAATGACGTCGGCTTTATAAGCCCCCAGGCCGCACACACATCAACACAGTATTGCAAGATAGCGCCAACCTCTTGCGCAGTCATACCTTTAAAGGTATCGGGAACCGATTGCCCTTTGACCATCGCGGGCCAATCGGAATGCTGAAACACCAACCAACACGGATGCGCATGCAACTGAATATCATGCCCCTGCGCAGCAATCGTTTTGGCATACTGCCCCATCTCCGCCATGCCAAAATAATATGAATTTAAAACTTCGGTAAAAAAGGTAGCCGCCACCTGATGCTGCTGCAGGATCTGTAAAACATCCTGCAGCCCAAGCGTTGCGGTTGGCAACGGTGAAAAATAATGATGTGAGGCTGGTTTTTTACCCTGCGGATCGGCAAAAGCGCCATTAATACTAAACTCGGCGTCAAAGGAGATAATGACTTTTGTTTTGTGTTCCATGTATTGCGCAATCCTTACCAGTGGCAGCCGGCGATATTGTATGCAGGTTAAGGCGCAAGTGGAACCATCACGGCGATAAATGATGCTGAGGTTAAAGATTTTTTCGCAAATACATAATACGTGGATGGCAGTAATGATAAAAAGCGCTTCATGTGACACCAAGTTTAAATAGTGCGTGAGTCGCCCCCTAAGGGAAAAGAACAAAAACGAAGAGCATCATTCAACAAGACCGCGGTTACAGATAATTTTTAGAACGACATTTGAAACCGCTAAAGGCAAGTCAGCTCCATTAAAGAAGACTTGCCTAGCGTTTATATAAAAGCGCTGCAGTAGCGCTATGAAAATATCAAACAGCGATAGCGACATGCATGAATGTAAATCCATGCATAACCCTATTACAAACGAATATCTGCCGCCTCTTTTGGCAACACATATTTTAAGTCGTACACCACACCACTTGGTTTTACAAAATCTCGAATACCAGCTGCACCCAGCGCTTTAAACTGATGATGCGCCACAGCTAAGATCACAGCATCATAGCTTGCCACTTTTGGTGCAGTCACCAAAGACACCCCATACTCAGCTTCGGCCTCATGTTGGTCAACCCAAGGATCAAACACGTCATATTGCATACCGTAATCACCAAGTTCTGCCAAAATATCAACAACTTTGGTATTACGAATATCTGGGCAGTTTTCTTTAAAGGTTAACCCTAGAACTAACACCTTAGCATCGGCGATAGGTAGCCGTTTATGGATCATCTGCTTAACCAGCTGCGAAACCACATAACGCCCCATATTATCGTTTATACGACGGCCAGCCAAAATCACTTCAGGATGATATCCAACGGCTTGCGCTTTGTGCGTCAGGTAATACGGATCTACGCCAATACAGTGTCCACCGACGAGGCCTGGTCGAAACGGTAAAAAGTTCCACTTGGTTCCTGCGGCCAATAGTACTTCTTCGGTATCAATACCTAACCGGTTGAAAATAACCGCAAGTTCATTAATAAGCGCGATGTTCAAATCACGTTGGGTGTTTTCGATAACCTTGGCAGCCTCGGCTACTTTAATACTGGAGGCTTTGTGAGTACCAACCGTTACAATTTGGGCATACAGCTGATCAACGATTTCTGCGACTGCGGGTGTAGAGCCAGAGGTTACCTTTTTAATATTGGTAACGCGATGTTCTTTATCACCAGGGTTGATCCGCTCTGGGCTGTAACCGGCATAAAAATCTTGGTTAAATACTAAACCAGAGACTTTTTCTAGCACTGGAACACAAACCTCCTCAGTGGCGCCCGGGTACACGGTAGATTCGTAAATAACGATATCGCCTTTTTTTAGTACCTTTCCAATGGTTTGGCTGGCCTTAATCAGCGGTGTCATATCTGGCTGGCGATGCTCATCTATAGGTGTAGGAACTGTGACAATAAAAATATTGGCGGCGGCTAATTGTTGCAGATCAGATGTAAAACGTAATTGAGTCGCCAGCGCCAGTTCGGCAGGTTCAACTTCTAAGGTATGATCTTTGCCTGCATTTAATTCATCAATCCGCGTTTGATTAATATCAAATCCAATGACAGGTAGCTTTTTACCAAATTCTACGGCGAGTGGAAGGCCTACGTAGCCAAGGCCGATGATAGCTAATTTTAAATCTTGGGCTGTCATGAATTCTGTCCTTTAAATCTTTCTTTAACTAAGAGATAAGCAAATTTACTGTTAGTGATTAAGTATCTTTTCCACATTCTACCGGGTTCTTGCAAAACTCTATAAAACCACTCAAGACCTGCGTTTTGCATCCAGACTGGTGCTCGACGCACTTTGCCTGCAACGACATCAAAAGTACCGCCAACCCCCATAACAAAATCAACACCTAGCTGATCACGCCATTTATTAATAAAATTTTCTTTTTTCGGCGAAGTTATAGCCACAAATAACAAACGTGCTCCAGAGGCTTTTATCTTCGCAACAACAGCTTGTTCATCATCCCAAAAATAACCATGGTGAAAACCCGCGATCTGTAGACTTGGATTCGCTAATTGAACAATATTTGCCGTTTTTTCAACGATGTCGTTGGTTGCGCCTAACAAAAATACTGGAAACTGCTCCCTTGCACTCATCGCCAAAAGTTGATGAAACAAATCAACCCCTGTAACCCGTTCGGGCACGTGATGGCCACAAAACCTAGCACCCCATACAACACCCATGCCATCGATATTGATAATGTCGCAAGCCTGTACGGATTCTGATAGCGCTTTATCGTCTTTCATATGCACGAGCTTGGCAACATTCACCACGACATGCTGTGTGAATGTTTTGCGGTTGATCCGACTTTGTATGTTTGCAACCGTTTCAGTCATGGTACCAATATCAAGCACAGTATCCATAAACGTAATTTTGTTCATAAGTTCTACTTCCCTTGAACCACAAATTCTTTGATATAGTCTGCAACATAACGTGATCCATAATCGTTCAAATGTCCCGCATCAAGATAAAATGGAACACCTTTTGATGTAGCACAAACAAGGTCACGGCATAAGTATTCTTTTAGATCGACTACTGTAACATTTGGTAATTGCTTGATATCATCCAACATGGCGAATATCTTTTTACTATTGAGAGACTGTTCATTAACAGTGAACGTGCAATGATTGCTATAAAACTCTGAATATGTTGGCAACCCAAGAGTTGAACGAGCCAAACATTGCCCTATGTCTTTACCATTTTTTGGTGGGGGTGACACTACAATAACTTTCTTTCCTGCGGTAATTAATTCGTTCAAAGTCAACTTGAACGTTAGTATATACTTTTCAAAATCAATCTGATTTTCTGTAACACCATCCCAATACGTATACTGTAGCCACTGTTCAAACGTAGATGAGATGACAACAGTAGTGATATGTCGACTCTGCTTAAGGCTAGTAACTACATCCTTATTAAATCTTAAACAACCATTAGCCCAAGCTTCATCATACCCTTTCACCTTAGGTAAAGTAGTAATGACTGCATTGGGTGAACATGCATTTTTGGTTGCCTGAATAAGAGAAAACTTCTCGCTTAATCCAGTAACAAGGTGCATTGCATAAGAATCCCCCCAAACCATAATGGTGGCATTCGGCGCATTTTGGCACTCGGCATTTTGCGTATATTCGCCTTCATAGTCGCAAACCTTGGCAAAGCCCCGGCTGGGGTTCATCGCTATTTGCGCATCAGAAGAAACTATATTTAATTTTAAGTAATTAGAAAAAACACCACCAATACTTGTAAAGACAAATATCGTCGACAATGTGTATGCAAATACTTTTTTTGCTGTTAATTTTACTTTACGTAACGGTGATTCAATATACCGGTAAGAAAGATATGAAAATAAGAATGTGGTAAAAATTGCAAGCAATTGATGAATTATGCCAAATTCACCAAGCGTCAAAATCCGCATAAAAGAGAACATTGGCTGATGCCACAAATAAAGGCTGTAAGAAATTAAACCTATGAAAACAACTAAATTCAACGAAAGCAGTCTAGAAAGCAAGTCCTTACCGTTACAAAATATAATTATCAAAAAAGTTGACAATACAGGCACTAAAGAATATGGCCCAGGAAAACCGAAACTATCTTGGTAAAAAAAATAACCTACAACCAACCCGATAAAAGCAGAAATTACAATGATGTTTCGCAGCAACATTGAGCTTAAATGAACTGAGTTAAGTGTCAGTAACCACGCTGCAATAGAACCTGCTGCTAATTCCCAAGCTCTGGCATGTAACATGTAAAAGTTAAGTGATGTTGCATTAATGTTTGAAAACATCCAAATAAATGATGTTACGAATATTAGTATAAAGAGCAAGCCAAAACCTAGTTTAAAACGTACCGCAATTAACATTACGACTGGAAAAAAAATATAGTATTGCTCTTCAACTGCCAAACTCCACATGTGAAGGAGTGGATTGAGCTCAGATACCGGATTAAAATAATCAACTTTAAAGTAGAAATAGATATTTGCTAAAAAGGAAGTAACAGCTATTAAACTCTGACCGTACTGCTGCATCGCTCTAGGCTCAAGGATAAACAAAGAAATAAAAGTGACAACAGTCAACATAAAAAAAAGAGCCGGTAGGATTCGTCTAGCTCTACGTTCATAAAATGATATAAATGAAAAATTTCCAGCATTAATCTCTTTCATTAATATTGAGGTAATTAAATAGCCAGAAATGACAAAAAAAACATCAACGCCAAGAAATCCACCTGGTAAAAAGTGAAAACCAGAATGATGCATGAGAACCGGTAGAATAGCTAATGCCCTTAAGCCATCGATTTCGGTTCTATAAGTTAAAGAACTCATTTTATTACACCTTCGCATTAATAGCAGTAAATCTCATGTAAAACATCGAGGCCATCGAAATTAGGAATAAAATACTATTACCTCTAAATAACGTAAATTCAAAAAATGAGTCGATTAGCGCTAATGAAAAAATCGCCAAGAAAAAATTTGCGTTTTTGCTAACAAGCATAAAGTCAGAAAAACGACCAAGACAAGCAAAAATATATAAAATAAGCAAAGAAACACCAATGATTCCTGAGGTCAATAATGTCTCGATAAAGCTGTTGTGAGAATGTATAGGTATATAAAATGGCAATTCAGCTATATAACCTAGATCACTACCCCAGATGGAAGATAAACCATAACCAGTTAGCAAACTATCTTTTGCGATTTCCATAGCATGTGCCCAAATTACTGTGCGTCCTGTAAAAGTTAAGTCTCGACCTGCTAGCCCAATCAACTCCTCAACCAACCCCAGAGAAATAAACACAAATGTTATTATAAAAAACAAAGAAAAGAAAATTGACATTTTGTGATATTTATCAGCTAAAACAGATTTAATAAGATAAACAAATCTAACAAAAAAAATTATTCCAATTACAGCAAAAATTTTAGTTGCAGAATTAGCAAGAAACAAACAGGAAATAGACATAAACAAAAGATATGATCTAAGCCGGTCTTGTTTATCAAGAAAGTAAAAAGCATATAAAAATGAAAATGCAGAGACAGCCCCGAAAACGTTTTTATGTTTAAAAACCCCCTGCCTCTCACCAACCAACCCCGAATATTCGAAATCATCAGATGCAGACATCAAGCCATATTCAGGCAAGAGGAAAATATAAAAAACAGAAAAAAACATCAACAAGAGAAGTGTTAAACTAAGATAGTTAGTAGATTTATCGTGTAAGAGTATTACGGCAAAAGCATGTGCAACTACAAAAGTCATAAATAACGAAAACAACTTAAAGATACTGTCTGACACTGAAGATGAAAAAAAACTATTAACAAAGCATAAAAAAACAAAAATCAAAAGAAACTTAGAATCAAGCAATGAAAAATTAAATAACCCGAAGTTTTTGATAATTATCCAGCAAGCAAAAATATAGAGTGGAAATTTCAGAAGACTGTTTATAATTTTAGGTAAGCTACTTAAGTCATCGCCATAACCTTGACCAAAAATAAGATGATCTGTGAAAGCACCAGAGTAAAAGCAAATAGTGCAAAATATAAAAAGAAACTGAAAAAATGAAAAGATCGACTTTTTTCTATAAACCAACATATTACACAGTCTCAAATTAAAAATAATATACAACCAAATTAGAATTTATCTGCTCAAAACTAGCAATCGTCTCTATAATCTTTGACGCAAGAAAAGTTTAAAAAATTTATCGCCAACCAGACAACTGACAAACCAGCTAACATAAAATTAAGTGCATATTGTGATGGCGCAAAAAAAACTGATACGGCTAACATTACAAATGAAAAAGCAGCTATTAGTCGAGTTCTAACCAGAACATCTATCCGTTTAACTCCATAAAAAAATGTCTCGATCGGCCGAGAAATAAATGTACCTATGCAAACCAACGCGTACAAACCGAATGTAACAGCTAAAGTTGCAGGATGATCTCCGTACAAGGTTTCGAAAAGAAAGTAACCAAATAAGGAAAGTATCACCGTTGTTAAAGTTAAAAAACTTGCATTAAGTAGAAATACACGGTTGAAGTTAGAATAGTAACTAGAACCTCCAGAGCTAGCTTTTTTCTCAAATATATCTAACACTCTTGATAAAATTTGCGCTGGTTGAAATATATTTCTCACTTGAACAAAGACTGCTGCTAGAGTTGCATCAATAAAATAAAGTAACCATAGTGGCCCATGCGAATATGATGTGTAAGACAAAGTCATTAGAAAACTATCCCGACTTAGCTTTTCAGGCGCAAGTTCAATGACCTGCCCTTTATCATTATGCAACAAGATAAAATACCGAACGAACAACCATACAGAAGCAACTAAAAACCCATAAATCGATTCAGTTTCAAAAAAATATAAAGCCCCAAAAGATAAAAACAATACAAAAACAGATAATAGGTTCTCAAAGAAACGACCCGTAGCAAAAAGATGTATCTTATACACATCAACTAACGAGTAATAAACAAAAACGAATAAAAAAGCAGTTCCCGCTTGGAGCCATATAAAAATCATAACAGAAATTAGCATTGCCAGATTGAGCTTGTTAAATACAACCTTTAACACTAATGAATTTAATGAACGAAGCGATTGAATGCCTGACGTTAAATACAAATTTAATGCGCCATTTTTTATTAGTGCCGCGTATACCAATGCAAACGAATATATTAAACCAAAATTCGCAACTTGTTGTTGTGATTTTTGTGATAATGCGACAACCACAAAAAAGTTAAATGCAGAAGATAGTACCTGTTCAAACAATAACAGACCGCGTTGCCCGAACAAATTCATACCGCCCTTCCAAATGCTTGCATCGTGTTTGTGTAGTGATTTGATATAGAGACGTCTGAAAACAAATTGCTTAATATTGGAAAATCGTTACGCAACATCTCTTTTATTAAAATCTGTTCCCGGTACAAACGCTCGATTGTTGTTCCAATTTGCATAACATCGCGTTCATCGATACACTGAATGTAAGGCTTTCCATCAACATATCCAGTTATCCCTGCTCGTTTACTCCCAAGCACAGGCACGTTTGCATTCAACGCTTCAACATAAGCCATGCCGAATGTCTCCGGATAACTTGGCATAACCAGACAAACATACTGCGAAAGCCTATTTTTAACCTCTTGATTGGGTAAAGTTCCAATAAAATTTAATTGCGCCTGACAACCTAATTGCGCAGCAAAATGTTTAATTTCTTCGATCGTGTCAATACCACCGCCAATAATGTCCAATGACAGATTTGGTTTATCGGCAATAGCCTTAATAACATTATCTAATCCTTTGAGACGCCAAATAGTTAGCCTTCCGATAAACAACAATTTATTTGAATAGGAAAACTCGTTTTGCAACGGTACAAATTCACAGCCTGAAATATTGGCAAGTTGAGATGACCGATAGGATAAATGGCCAAATATTTCATGGATAACATTTTTCATAAACGCGCTGACAAAAAATATATGTGCAGAGCGTTGAATGATCATTTTAAATATCCATTTCGCGTAAAACTTCTTACGTAGCCATTTTTCATCTGATGCACCACGAACAGAAATAACATATGGTAAACCGAGTAATAAATTGCAGAATAATCCGAATACGCCATCAATTGTAAGTTTATGGCAATGCACGACGTCGACACTCTTCCAAATATCAAAACGCTTGATAAAAACTAAAAACATCAAAAACGATATGGTTGTGTTGAATAAACCAAATTTAAACCGTGGAAACCCCAAATGATAACTGCCGTTATCTAGCTGACGGCAGAAGAAATGTTTCTCCCTATCCACCATTACAATGTGATGTGTTAGTGTGCTTGAGGTACTTTCAAGAAGATTTTTAACCGCGAGAGTCGTCGTCGCCGATAGACTTTCAGGGTAATCCGTTACAAAATGCAAAATTTTAGTCATTCTGTAACTTTCCAAAACGTGTTGTTTTAATTCCTTGTTTTATAACTTTAGCTGGATTACCAGCAACAATTACATTTGCAGGTACCGATTTAGTAACCACAGCACCCGCACCAACGATAGAATTATTTCCAATGTGTACACCCGGCATAATTAGCGAGTGAGCACCTATAAAACAGCACTCGCCAATGACAGTATCTACATGCATGTTTCTTACAAAATCATGTGACAAGACCACAGCGCCAAATGCGATGTAACTATCTTTACCAATAAAGATGCCCTTTGGATTGGTCTTGTCCAAGTTACATTTCATTGACAAGCGAGCACCTTCAGCAATATTCATTTGCCAAAATTTGCGATAGTAAATAACATTGATATCAAGCACAAATGCTCTGAACTTCTTGTATAACGCTCTCATCTGACACTAAACACCTTATTAAACAATCCCACGCGTATCGATCATGACTTTGCTTAAAAACAATGATTTATCACAGGATTTAAATTGTTTATGGTCAACCAGTATCACCACGACATTGGCTTGCTCTAGTGCTTGCTCCAGATTAACCAATTCAACGCCGGCATTAGCGAGTGCGCTTGGCAGTTCGTGGATATTGGGTTCGACCGCCAAAATGCGGCCAATGTCCTGCTCAGCTAAATGTTTAACAATATCCAGCGCTGGGCTTTCACGTAGATCGTCAATATCGGCTTTAAACGCAAGGCCCAAACAAGCAATGACAGGTTTTTTAAATTGGTCGGCGGCAGCAACCACTTTATCAATCACATAATGTGGTTTGGCATCATTAACTAAGCGCGCTTGTTTAATTAAACGGGCTTCATTTGGGCAACTGTTAACAATAAACCAGGGATCAACCGCAATACAGTGGCCGCCTACACCTGGGCCTGGGTTTAGGATATTGACGCGTGGGTGGCGATTGGCCAGTTTAATTAGTTCCCAAACGTTAATTTTTAATTTGTCGCAAATAATGGAAAGCTCGTTGGCAAAAGCAATGTTTACATCGCGGAAACTATTTTCCGTCAACTTTGCCATTTCCGCAGTACGCGCGTTGGTGACGACACATTCGCCCATCACAAAGGTTTTATACAGCGCAACCGCTGCTGCTGAACAAGTCGGTGTCATGCCGCCAATTACACGGTCGTTGGCGACCAACTCACGCAACACATGGCCAGGGAGTACCCGCTCTGGACAATGCGCCACTTTAATATCAGCCGCATCACCCGCGTGTTGTGGAAAGGTTAAATCTGGGCGAGCTTCGGCTAACCATGCCGACATTTGCTCAGTGGCACCAACCGGTGAAGTGCTTTCTAAAATAACCAGATTGTCCTTCTCTAGCACGGGCGCAATGGCTTTCGCCGCTTTTTCGATATAACTTAGGTCTGGCTCGTGATCATCGCCATTCTCTAGGTTGTGAATAAATGGGGTTGGTACTGCAATTAAAAAAGCTTGTGCCGCTTCCGGCTTCGTGGTGGCACGCAGCTTACCCATGCTGACCACAGATTTTACCACGATGTCGAGATCAGGCTCTACGATATGGATTTCGCCACGGTTGATGGTATCGACCGCTTTTTGGTTAACATCAACACCAATCACTTCCAAACCGCGTGATGCAAAAACGGCAGCCGTCGGTAAACCGATGTAACCTAAACCAACCACTGAAATGCGCTTAAAATCCATATAGCTATGTCCTTTTAAAAACTTAAATTAAACACCGACATGCGAGCAACGTCTTGCCGAATATCAATCACTACCAAACAAATCACGGGTATACACTTTTTCAACCACATCACTTAGCTCTGCCACCATACGGTTGGAGACAATCACATCGCTGATGGCTTTAAATTCGTTTAAATCGCGGATCACGCGTGAGTTATAGAAACTATCGTCCGTCAGCACGGGTTCAAACACCACCACCTCCACGCCTTTGGCTTTGATGCGTTTCATAATGCCTTGGATGCTGGAGGCGCGGAAATTATCTGAACCTGCTTTCATAATCAGCCGGTAAATACCAACCACTTTGGGTTGGCGTTTTAAAATGGCACTGGCAATGTGGTCTTTGCGGGTGGTATTCGCATCTACAATCGCGCGGATCAGGTTATTAGGGACCGCATCAAAGTTACGCAGTAATTGTTTGGTGTCTTTCGGTAGGCAGTAACCGCCATAACCAAAGGATGGGTTGTTGTAGTGGTTGCCAATGCGCGGGTCTAACCCTACGCCTTGAATAATTTGCCGGCTATCAAGTCCATGCGTTTCGGCGTAGGTGTCTAGCTCGTTAAAAAATGAAACCCGCATGGCTAAATAAGTATTGGAAAATAGTTTTACCGCTTCCGCTTCGGTACTATCCACAAACAAAGTCGGAATATCGCGTTTGATAGCACCTTGTTGCAGTAAATGCGCAAAACGTTCGGCGCGGGCCGATTTTTCGCCGATGATAATACGCGATGGATGTAAATTATCGTGTAGTGCTTTGCCTTCGCGTAAAAATTCAGGAGAAAACATCAGGTTGTCGCAGCCAAATTGCTGCTTAATTGCTTTGGTATAGCCAACCGGCACCGTCGATTTAATCACCATGACCGCTTGCGGGTTAATGGCCAAAACATCGGCGATGACAGCTTCCACCGAACTGGTGTCAAAGTAATTGGTTTCAGGGTTGTAATCGGTGGGGGTCGCGATGACCACGTAATCGGCGCCCAGATAAGCATCGTGTTTATCGGTGGTGGCCCGGAAATTTAGGGGTTTATGTGCCAAATAATGTTCGATATCGGTATCAACAATCGGCGATTGCTTCTGGTTTAGCTTTTCCACTTTGCTTGGCAGAATATCGAGCGCTACGACCTCGTTATGCTGTGCCAATAAAATAGCATTGGATAAACCGACGTAACCTGTCCCTGCAATCGCGATCTTCATGCCCTACTACCTATTTATCGTTCTATCTACGCTTATTAAACACTGATTGCACTTTATAGTGATTTACAGTGTGCCTTATAAACAGTGCCTTACACACTTTGCTTTATACAAAACCAGCGTATTCATCTGGCCTGCGTTTGGTCAAGCATTGCGCAGATGAATACGTTTTTATGGTGTGATACGTGCCTAAAGTGCTGCGTTACTGCGCCAAAATTTGCTGTAATTTTGCCTTAAACTCGGCACCAAACGACGCCTTTAACGCATATTCGGCATTGGCCAACATATAACCGAGCTTATTGCCGCAATCGTGCGACTTGCCCTGAATATGAAAAGCTTCAATGGTTTCGAGCAGTCGTAATTGGTGCAGCGCATCGGTCAGCTGAATTTCGCCGCCAGCACCAGGTGGCGTAAACTCGAGCAAGTCCCAAATCGTTGGCGACAATACATAACGGCCGGTGATGGCCAGGTTACTTGGCGCTTCGTCAACATCGGGCTTTTCGACCATGTCGGTCACTTTCACGCTTTGTCCGCTTTGCAAGGCGGCACCGGATAAATCAACCACGCCATATTGGTTGACCAATTCGTTCGGCACTGGCTCGACCATGATTTGGCTGTGGTAGGTTTCGTCAAAACGCTTGATCATGGCGGCGAGGTTGTCTTTTTTCAGGTTGGATTGGTATTGGTCAATCAATACATCGGGCAGTAACACTGCAAATGGGTGGTTACGCACCACGGGGCGGGCACACAAAATGGCATGGCCTAGGCCGAGCGCTTGTGGCTGACGTACGGAAATCACCGTGACATGCTTGGGCGTAATGTTACGCACTTCATCCAACAATTGGCGTTTTACCCGCTTCTCCAGCGTGGCTTCTAATTCAAAGCTGGTATCAAAGTGGTTTTCGATGCTGTTTTTCGACGAATGCGTCACCAATACAATTTCAGTGATGCCAGCGGCCACGGCCTCTTGCACCACATATTGGATCAGTGGCTTGTCGACCACGGTAAGCATCTCTTTGGGCATCGCTTTGGTTGCGGGCAGCATCCGTGTGCCTAAGCCTGCCACTGGGATCACCGCACGCGTGACTTTCATGTCCTGTGCGCTACGTGGTTGTTGGGCTTGTTGTTCTATGTTTTGTAAAACAGTTGGCGGAATACGGTCCATAACTACATCCAAATTACATTAAAAATATATAAAACGTTTAGAATCAGCGGCATAAATAGTTTATTAAACGTCAACGGAGAGGCAAGCAACGCTGTTGCTGCAAAAATGCGAAGGGATTGATGCATCGCTTCATCACTACACCATCAGGACTACACCATCAGGGCTTAGCGTTAACCTTAGCTTTCGCATCAGGGTTAAACTGAACCATCTGTTTTGCATCTGTACTTAGCTGCTGAAGAAGCTAACACAGTGCGCTGGCGTATTGCGCAGTTCCGTCTACGTATGTTGTGCGCTCGCATCGTTTGAGGCTTTGCGCACCTTGTTTTAAATCTAAGTTAAGCGCACCTTTTACAGTCGGTTTTACCGCACGGTTTGAAGGCAGGTGCACCTCAACTGGTGTGTCATCTTTCCAATAAATGTCATCTTTCAAAAAAAGTGACATCTGGTGTAAAAAGTGCCATGTGTCAAAAAGAGTGCCAGCATAGCATGACAAGTGCATGACAATGGTCAGCCCAGCGTCATATTTACACTTGTTTACCACCAACACAGGACAACGCTATAGTCGAGTAACGGCAGTCGAGCACTGGTAAATCATCATCGATACCCATCCCTATCAGCGCATCACCTAGCGGCCTATGCGGCGCTGTAGGTAGCTGTATAGGATGTCATGCATGAATACACACTTAATCATGCCGGTGAGGCATCTCGTCAAGCGGTCGCATGTATAGCTCAAAAAAAACACCATTGCGCAGCCCTGCGATAAACGCCAATCGATATTAAATCGACGGCATGGCTTACTGGGGTAAATGGCTGACTGTGGTAAAAAGCGCGACATTTATACCGGAACATGGCATTTTTGGCAATCAAGCTGGATAGACTTATCTGTTTTTTATCAACAATATCATTTGTTTATAATTCAGTATTTTTACCTGCGCAGGACGTGTTGATACCGTATCGCGCAAAAAAACCACGCGGTTAACACACGAGTCACTATAAGTCTCTTTTGTGTTCTATTTTAGTAACTTTACTTATCTTTATTTGCTATTTGTAAATTTATTAAATAACATCGTTAAAGCATAAGTTATCCACCTGCCAGTGATGGCTTATGTCGCCGCAGCCATTAAGGCGCCTTTCCCAGTACCTTATTGGCTGCGCATTTTTGCGTCTTGAACATCACGCCCCCCCCAGGTATTTAACCAAGCTGCTCACCAGACACTTAACCAAACACTTAACCAAGCCGGTAAACAAGCGCGTCAGCCATTTTTTATGGGCAGCAACGCTAAAGTCGACACCAGGCTAACGTATTGAATTTCGGCTTTTTAACATCGCAGCATAACAATTGCGTGAATTCTATCGTTCAAGGCCTTTGAGCAATTGCCGCCAGCGCGCGAGCTGTGATAGGCTCTGTGCTTTGATTTTTTTCAGCCCAAGGAGATGCGTGCCTACACTAAACTGTTGTTAGCATTTCAGTTTTAGTTCGGCCATTGCTTATGAAACGCATTGCCTGCTCGCTCTTTTTTAGCCTGCTGTTTGGGTCAGCTCAGGCGCAGTATAAAGAGCTCGTCCTTAGCGAAACGTTTTTGCAAAGCGTGCAAAATCGCTATGGCACTGCGGCTGTGTCTCGGATCAATGCTTGGCAACAACTGATTAAAGCTGGTGTTAAGCAAACCGATTGGCAACGCATCCATGAAGTAAATCATTTCTTTAACCGCCGCCTGCGCTACGCAAGCGATATTGATCATTGGCTTAAAAACGATTACTGGGCAACGCCGATTGAATTTTTAGGATCGGGGGCCGGCGATTGTGAAGACTACGCCATTGCCAAGTATTTTTCACTGCGTGCCATGGGTGTGCCCAATGAAAAGCTAAGGTTAATGTACGTTCGCGCCCTCTCCGTCAACGAGCCTCATATGGTACTGGTGTATTTTGAAAAACCAGAAGCCATGCCGTTGGTGCTCGACAATATGGTGCTCGAAATAAAATCTGCTGCCGATCGTCCTGACTTAAAACCTGTTTATAGCTTTAACGCAGAAGGCTTATGGTTAGCTAAAGCCAATGGCTTGGGTAAAAAAGTAAATCAAGGCGGCAATATTGCGAATTGGTCTCAAGTGTTGGAACGGATAGAACAAGGATTATAAGCCAGTCCCACACCGAGCTTTGTTTATTAAAGGTAATTGCATGACAGAACAAATGACACCACCCCAGGTTAAAAAATCCAGACGCCGCCTTGGCAAAGGCATGTCGCTTGGCTCGCAACTCAGTATTTTATTGGTGGTATTGGCCATTTTAACCTTTGTCAGCACCCTTTATGCCAGTGTTGGCAATATGCGCAGTTATTTAGATGCACAGTTATCCCGTTCGGCGCTGGATACCGCCAATTCGTTAGGGCTATCGATTGCACCCTATATGGGCGGTAACGATGTCACCACCGGCGAAACCATGATGTTGGCCATTTTCGATTCTGGCTATTATTTATCGATGGAGTTTCGCACCAGCGATAAAGTGATTTTTAGCCGACAAAACCCGCTGCATGTCGACGGCGTGCCCGCGTGGTTTATGCAGCTGTTTCCGCTGATGCCACCGGCCATGAAAACCGAAGTAAATGACGGCTGGCGTATTGCTGGGGTGTTGACGGTGCAATCGCATCCAGGTTGGGCATATTTAAGTTTGTGGTCACATACCCAAGCCGTCTTTTGGACCAGCTTGTTTATTTGTTTATTAGCACTGATTGCGGTGCATGTGCTGTTGATGTTTGTGTTAAAGCCCCTCAAAGCCATCGAGCAACAAGCCAATGCGCTGTCGCAAAAACGTTTCGAGCGGTTAGATACCCTGCCCTTTACCAAAGAGCTGCGCAGCGTGGTGCGGGCGCTCAATCATATGGTAACGAATGTACAACGCAATTTTGACGAGTTGACCGTTCGCGCCGATAAACTCAGCGCAACGGTGTACTTAGATGCCCTTACCGGCACCGCCAATCGCAGTGCCTTTACCCAAGCCTACGAATCCATTCATAGCAACGCCAATACCGATGGCAACGAAGCTTACATGTATTTGATCTCACTGCCATCGCTGCAAGTGGTCAATAACAATCTGGGTTATGCCGCCGGCGATAACTATTTATTAAAAGCGGTTTCGCTTACGCAAGCGCAGCTGAAATCGATTGATGACGGCCAGCTGTTCCGTATTTCTGGCTCAGATTTTGCCATCATGGCACGCTTGGGGCGCGAAAGTGCGGAAAGCCTTTTACAGAATTTAATTCAAAGCTTTGCCCTGGCGGCCACCGATGATATGCCCGCAGGCTTTGCCACAGTGTCGATGATTACCATAGCGCCGCAGCAATCGTTAACCCGTTCGCTGCAAAAACTTGATTTAATGCGCAGCCACCAGCAAGTGGCGCCTAGTAATGGTGATGTGGCGCCTGCCGATGTGGCTGGTCAATGGTCACGGCAAGATTGGCTGGAACTGCTGCACAAGTTTACCCACTTGGTGGTGTCGGAAAATCGGCCAGTATCAGGCTATCAGCAACTGCCCATGCATGCGGAATTTGATGCTGTATTTGATTTGGATGTACAACCCGTGGTCGGCGCCAATGGCAATGTGTTGTACATGGAAACCTTTGTCCGCTTTAAATTAAATAATCGGTTATTGTCCTCGGCAGATGTCTTTGCCATGGCCGAGCGACTGGGGGTGGCGCAGGAATTGGATCGGGCCGTGGTGAGTTACATTTTAAATCGGCTGTTGTCGCAAAAACACATGACGTTTGCCATTAACCTGAGTAAAACCGCGCTGCAAGACCAAGCGTTCACCCAATGGTTATGCCAAACCATACGGGTGAATCAGGCCAGCTTGCCACCACTGCTGTTTGAGATTAACGAACATGCGATAGTCAGTGCGCAAGCCGCCAGCAATGCCTTTATTACGGCGGTAAAACAACTGGGCTGTAAAATTACCATCGAGCGGTTTGGCAGTAGCTTTAGTTCGTTCCGCTATTTGCAGGGGATGGATATTGACTTCATCAAAATTGACGGCAGTTACATCAATATGCTGCAACAGCAAGAAACATACTTCTTTGTAGAGACCATGACCACCATCTGTCATGGTATTGGCATTACCGTGTTGGCATCGCACGTGGAGGATGCCGACACGGCAGAACGTTGTAAAAAGCTGCATATTGACGGCTTACAAGGTCACGGATTAGCCACACCGGCCTCATTTTTACAACTGTCACAAAAATATGGCTTTTATTTCGACAAACTTCAGGTAAACTGGGTATAGTTTTTGGGAATTTTTTGACGCTATTTTCAAAATAAATAGTTCAAATTAATGTGCGGGGAAAGCATATGAAATTAATCGCTATTGCCATGTCTGCTGTGTTTGCAGTCAGTGCATCACAAGTATTAGCACAGGATGTTGCTTCGCAAGACACAGCTGCTCAAGATGTTGCTGGTTTGTTTAGCAAAGCGCAATCTGAAGGTAAAACCTTACCAGAGTTCGTGGCACAAATGACGGAATTAAAGTCATGTAACCCGAAGCTAGCTGAGCGTGTGACTGAGTTTGCGCTGGAAAAAGCCAAATCAAATCCAGTGTTAGTGGAGCAAGTATTAAAAGCAGTCAGCAATGGGTGTGTACCTGTAGATACCGTCACAGCGTATGCCATCGGTTCAGGTATCGATCCGACCATCGTGACGACAGCCTTAAACACAGCCACTGCCGCCAATGCGACCATTGCCGCTAACACAGTGACGCAACAAGCTGCTCCTGCGGCGGGTACCGCTACCCCATCCATCACACCTGCTGCCTTCCCTGGCGCTGGTACCTTAGGTGGTGGTGCGGGTTCAGGTGCAACGACCTTAGCGTCAGGCAACTAATTTTAGTCTCGGCTTAGTCTCTGTTTAGCGTTAGTATATTGCTTGAGCACAGAAAGCTTCATCTTGAAAACGGCCTCATTTGAGGCCTTTTTTATATGTGTGCTGTATCGATATGCGCCATTCGAATGTTGATGTATAACGATGTTTTTGTTCACGATTAAATGGTTGTGCCGGCTTTACCCTTGAAATAAAAAGCAGTCACCAAGCTGCGTCACATGAGTTGTTGTAAGATGCATGGTTTTTCGCTTGATCGCACCATATTTGTTTTGATCTGTTTTGTCATGATTTGGTGGCCAATCCCGCTTGGTTCAAATCGTCCTTGGGCCTGGTCACTGCTGCAGCTCCTCATTTGTGCTGGGTTTGTACTGCACCTTATCAATGTCTGGCAGTTGGCATACCGGCACGGTAAAGCCATAAATGGCCACCGCATCGAAATAGTCCCTTCGCATATTTATCCTGTGCTTGCACCGATTTTGGCGTTGCAGGCCTATCTCGGGCTTCAGCTCTCGGGTCTTGTGCCACAGATCACAACGGTCGATCCGGTACAAACGGAAGTGAGCTTGTATAAAGGGCTCTGTTTAGCCGCCTTTGTCGTACTGCTGGGGAGTTATGTGCAACGTAACAGCCGGATGCGACATTTAATTTTGGCCATCGTATTTAGTGGGTTATTCCAAGCGTGTTACGGTGCCTTTACCAATTTAGCCAACATTGAATATTCGCTGTTTTTTAATATTTTTGAAAATGACCGGGCTCGCGGCAGTTTCGCCTATCAGAACTTTTTTGCCAACTATATGGCACTTTGTTTGTCACTTGGTTTTGGCTTATTGCTCTCCGAACTTGCCATCGAAAAAGGCCGCTGGTCTTGGAAAGATATGCTCGCGACCTTACTGACTAATAAATTTATGCTGCGTTTGGCACTAATAGTGATGGTGATAGGCCTGGTACTGAGTCGTTCGCGCATGGGCAATGCGGCGTTTTTTGCCGCGCTCGCGGTCATTGCGTTATTTGCGGTATTTTTCTACAAAGATCCGCCGCGCATGCTAAAACCAATCGTCATTAGTTTGTTTGTGCTCGATATGCTGATTATTGGCTCTATTTTTGGTTTAGAAAAACTACAACAACGCTACGCAGAAACCTCGTTTGCGTCAGAAGCGCGTGATAACGTGGTGGTCGATAGCCTGCCCATTTTGCACGATTACGGCCTCACCGGCGCTGGCAGTGGTAGCTTTTATACCGTATTCCCGGGCTATCAACCTGGCTATTATTCTGGCTTTTATGATCATGCCCACAATGATTACTTACAGTTTGCCATCGAGATTGGCATACCTATGACGCTGCTGCTTTTTGGCTTTATGCTGTGGCTGTTTTATATGTGTTTGCGGGTGATGATGGTGAGTCGCGATCGGCTGCATCGTGGTATTGCCTTTGGCTGCGCCATGGCGATGCTCCACATGGGGATCCACTGTGTCGTTGATTTCAATCTGCAATCATTTGGTATTGCGTTGCAATTTTGTACGATTTTAGCCTTGGCATCGATGGTATACGCCAAACGCCATCAGGTGCGGCAGCTAAAAACCATGTAAACTCATAAACTTGCACTTGATTGGGTTTTGCGCATCAGCCTAGCGCTGATTAAATTCCTCAAAACGCGCAGCAAGCGCAGTGGCGGCGCATGAGGCACCCGCCAACTGCCACACCATCGCAATCATCTCGGCGGTACACCAACCGCCGTCGATTTGGTTGCGCCGACGGGTAAATTGAGACGCCGGCGCATTGCTAAACTGCAGCGTTGCCATCTGTTGTAGATAGGGGCTTTGCCGATACATTTTGCGTGCGCGTTGCCAGGTGGCATCAAGAATGATCAGTTCCACGCAGTCGTCGTTTAAGCTGTGAGGAGCTGTATCTGGCCCCGTATGATGAGCATGGGTCGTGTCGGTGCGTCGTATATTCTGATCAAGATCTAGCGTTTCTAGCAAGTCTAACGGTGGCAAAAGTCGTGCGGCAGGGTCTTGTAGGTCGATGATGGCAGCCTGTGGTGTGGGAAATAGCAAGTAGCGTGGCGTCGTTGTGGGTGCCATCAAGCGCAGCAGCGCTCTGTGCTCATCACTGGCTTTACGTTGCCAAAGCACCTGCTCTAACGCTAGCACTAGGGTTTGTGCATTCTTGGCCTCATTACAACGCTCTGAACTAGACAGCTCTGAACTAGACAGCTCTGGACTAGACAGCTCTGAACTAGACAGCTCTGGACTAGGTAGCTCTGGACTAAGAAACTCAGCGTTACGAAGCTCAACACGACTCTGCCAAACAGCGCTAAGCTCCGCCAGCACCGCAAAGGCTAAACCTGCAGTGTTGCTAACTTTGCTAAGCTCAGTCTCATGCGTCAGCAGCAGGATCCGTAGTGTTTTTAGCTGTGAATGCGCAGGCCGATGCAACACTACGGCGGCCTGACATAATGTGGGTTGAACTACTAGTGACTGACCTAATGTGGGGCGCGCCCTGTCGTCGCCCTGCGTCGGCTTAATCACCCGCAGCTATCCAAGGTGTGGCTTGCAGCGGTGCTTGTTTAAACTGCAACTGTAAAGGCGCTAGCAGTGCATCTTGGGCTTTGTTGGCCATGATAGCGTCTACATCATCTTCTTTAGCCACCTGATATTTGCTTGCATAGTGGCGTAAATCAATTTCACAGCGGGTGCCTTGGCAGCTCACCAAGCGCTCGATAGCCGCCGGTGCTTCCATCAGCTGCGCTTCATTGGCAAAATGCAATGTAATACCTTTTACCTCCGGCAAAAAATATTTACCAAGCCCAGCAAGGCTATCGAGTAAACCATCAAATTGGCGCTGCAGCTGCATAATCTGCATCATGGACAACCGGCTTTCCAAGGCAATTTTGCTGCGAATATTCATGCTTAAGTCGCAAGGGGCGGCATTGGCGGGCTGGATAATTTTAATCAGCGCTTTGCGATTGTTTAATAATTCCGAAAACGGCATGGTCAGTTCGCCATTGGCGGCCATCCCCATCGGTTCATCGGTTATATCGGTCACGATCCGGACCGCATCCACCTGACACGCACTGCCATCCGCGCTATTTCGCAGACTAAACGCCAGTGTCACATGCGAGAAGTCTGCTTTCTCGCTTTTCTTCAAGCGGGCATATATACCATCGTAGTTAAATTGGGTATGGGCCAGTGCACAGGTACTGGACAACGTGAACAACGCTGCCATAGCTAACCTAACACCCATCTTGATTGCAGTGCTCATGTGGCTTGTTCCAGTAATTTCCGATTGCTATGGATCATATCCGCGATTTCGGTGACATAACGATGGCCGCGCTCAGAGTAACGCAGCAGACCAGGCGTTAACTCATGTGGCGCCACGCTTTTGCCCTGTTGACGCGCTTTGGCGCGAATAGCGCGCAGTTCGTCATACTGATAAAAGGTGTTTAGATTGTAAAAGTAGCTATTGATGCTTTCTGCCACATGAGTGTATTTGGCAACTTCATGGTAGCGGCCTTTACTCCGTGCTTCTGGCACCAAGCCGCAACCAGACCGAAAGCACCATTGGCCAAATAAATTAAAGCCTTCTTTGGCAAAGCGGCTACTGCCCCAGCCTGACTCAACTGCGGCTTGCATTAAAACCAGCTCCAGCGGAATAATATCAACCCGCGTTAACAGCGCATTTAGGCCTGCTAAATCCGCGTCCATCCCTTCAACTTTAAATTCTTCAAATAAGCTATACAGCAAGGCATATTGACTAAGCGTTAGCGGTTTATTGGCGGCTAAGCTTGGTTTTAAGCTCTCTAGATGCTGTCTGATCTGCAGCAAACGGGCGTTTTCACGCTCAATGAATGGGGTTAAGTAGGCAAAAAACGCCATCTTGCGCTGGGCGGTATCAGCAATAGCGGCAAAATCAGGGAGTGCTTGCGCTTCTGGCAATGGTGTTGGATAGGCCACCACCTTGAGCAGCTCCCGCTGTTCATTGCGACTTAACGCCGTCATCTTCGATGGAATCTGCCAGGACGCTAAACCATTGGTATTTATGCTTAGGTTGTAGCGCATCACAGGTATGGCCGCGATATAAAGCACAGCGCCGCCTGCTACGACAGCCAGTATACGTTTTAACCACAGGGGCATTTTACATCCTCAAATCGGCCAGTTATGACCTTTGTTAACCTGATGTTTTGCTAGAAAGGCGAGCATTTTACGCACAAATACAGCACTTAGAAAGCAATCAAAACTATCTTATTGAATAATATGTATTTATTGATTCTTGTTTTACATAAAGCTATTGCTTTTCTTTCGATATATTGCGCGTTTATTTTAAATAGCCCATTGCAAAATATCATGCATTGTTCAACTATAAGTTACGCTTGTTACATCCGACAAAATGCCTGTGGCGCTGTTGTATTGATCATGTTCAGCACAGTGCTATTAGGGTATGCAAGCACAATCCGTGTAATTTTGACGTCTATAAAAAGACAATTAGCCTGTGGAAGTGGAGTTTAGGTCAGCATGAAACCGATAGAGCGCTCAAGTAAGTTAGATGGGGTTTGTTACGATATTCGTGGTCCCGTCGCGCGCGAAGCCAAACGGATGGAAGATGAGGGGCATCGCATCTTAAAACTCAATATCGGTAATCCCGCACCTTTTGGCTTTGAAGCGCCGGATGAAATTTTAAAACATGTGATCCATAACTTACCCACAGCACAAGGCTATACCGATTCACAAGGTATCTACCCTGCCCGGGTCGCTATTGCGCAATATTATCAATCGCGCGGTATTCGCGGCGCGGATGCCGACGATGTGTATGTGGGTAACGGTGTGTCTGAACTCATTTTAATGTCGCTGCAAGCCCTGCTAAATAACGGCGATGAAGTCTTGATCCCATCGCCGGATTATCCGCTATGGACCGCAGCCGTTAATTTAGCCGGTGGTAAAGCGGTGCACTATCGCTGTGACGAGGCACAAGATTGGTACCCCGATACCGCCGATATTCGCGCTAAAATTACGCCCAATACCAAAGCGTTGGTGCTGATTAACCCGAATAATCCGACCGGTGCCGTCTACAGCGATGCCATGCTATTGGACTTATTGCAGATCGCACGTGAGCATGACTTGGTGGTGATGAGCGATGAGATCTATGACAAAATCCTTTACGACGGTGCCACACACACTACTACCGCGGCACTGTGTGATGATTTATTCGTATTAACCTTCGGCGGTTTATCCAAGAATTATCGTATTGCAGGATTTCGCGTTGGCTGGTTATTTTTGTCCGGCCCCAAACAGCGCGCTAAACCTTACATCGAGGGTTTGAATATTCTCGCCTCGATGCGGCTTTGCGCCAATGTGCCCTGCCAACACGCGATCCAAACCGCACTTGGTGGTTATCAAAGCATCAATGAATTGATTGTGCCAGGCGGACGTTTGTACGATCAGATGGATCTGGCGCATCAATTGATCAACAGTATCGATGGCCTCAGTTGTGTTCGGCCAAAAGGCGCGATGTATCTATTCCCTAAAATTGATCGGCGTAAAATCGCGATAGCGGATGATGAATTATTTGTGCTGGATTTCTTACGGCAACACAAAGTGTTATTGGTTCACGGTCGTGCCTTTAACTGGCCTGAGCCGGATCACTTCCGAGTGGTGTTTTTACCGCATAAAGAAGTGCTAGAACAAGCCTTGGGTAAATTAGCCACCTTTTTACCCAGCTACCGGCAACTAGGCAGCTAATTCTTCGTCGTTAAACACTCGGTATTAAACACTAGGTCGTAAAGATTGTGTGTTGACGTCGCCTTTGCGGCAGGGTTGGGCTTATGATGCATGAGCTCAACCACACGCTTAGCGCTTCGTGCTATTCCAACATAAACGGATGTTTAGGATATTTACATGCAAACGCCAACCAGCCATTTTTTTGCTTATTTGTTTCGACTCAAATTAATTCGTCGCTGGCCGCTGATGCGTAATGTGCAAAGTGAGAATGTCGCCGAGCATAGCCATCAAGTGGCCTTGGTCGCACATTTGTTGGCAGTATTAAACCAACACGCCGGTGGCACGTTAAATCCAGAACGGGTAGCAACCTTGGCGCTGTTTCACGATGCCAGTGAAGTGTTAACCGGTGACTTGCCAACCCCGGTTAAGTATTTCAATCCACAAATCGCGGTTGAATACAAAAAAATCGAAGCCATCGCCGAGCAAAAACTACTCGCCATGCTGCCGGCCGAATTACAAACGGTGTATGCCAAACTACTTCAATCTGATGCGTATTCTGATGAAGAAAAACAGTGTGTCAAAGCCGCGGATCACATTTGTGCCTACTTGAAGGCGGTGGAAGAAATCACCGCTGGCAATCATGAATTTCTGCCTGCTCGCCGACGGTTAGAAACTATGCTGCAAAGCCATCCCATGCCTGAAGTCGCGACCTTTATGCAATTGTTTGCTGCCAGTTTTAGCTTATCCCTGGATGAGATAGCCTTGCCGGAAGGGTTATAACTGGTCGTTTTCGTAAAAAAGAAGTAAAAACAGTCGTATACACAATGGTCAAAGCGTGATCGGATAAAAGCGTGATGGGCTTGGCGTTACCCATCACATCTCTTTATAAACCGCTCATATAGCACCTATAAATTAGCGGTATCACGGCATAGCTCATTTGGCCATTCTAGTTCGACCGTGGTATGTGCCAATTGAAACTCAGCCAACCTATCGCGGATCTGCTGTTTGTAGGCAGCGGTATCTTGCCAAGCTGCCTGCTCCGTCATCGTTAGGTGCACGGTCAATACATGATCGGCACCATCGAGCGACCATAAATGCAAATGATGTAAATCATGCACAAAAGGTAATTGCCGCAGCTGTTGTTCAATGCGCTGTTGCAGGGCTGGATCAGGCGTGACTTGTAAGAACAACCGCAAGGTTTGTGTAAATTGGCGCCAGACGTTAAGCAGGATAAACAACGTAACCGCGATACTAAGCAGTGGATCAATAACAGCCCAACCCGTGAGATAAATCAGGATACTGCCAATCAACACGGCCGCCCAGCCTAAAATGTCTTCGAGTAGATGCCAACTAATCACTTGGGCGTTTTGGCTATGACCACCGCGCAGTTGCCATACGGCTGCACCATTCACGGCAATTCCTAACACCGCTAATGCCATCATGCCTGGCGCATGTGGTAGTTCAGGTGACCATAACCGAGGTATGGCATGCCATAAAATAAACACAGAACCACTGATTAAAATACAGCAATTGATAAATGCACTGAGCAATGACCAGCGTTTATAACCATAGCTATACAGCGTGGTTGCCGCACGCCCGGCAACCACGGCCGCGAGCCACGCAAAGGCAATGGCTAGGCTATCGCCCAAATCGTGCATGGCATCCGCAAGGATTGCTACGCTATTGGTCCACCAGCCACCCACTAGCTCGATAAGCGCGAAACAAAAATTTAGCCAAAAGGCCCGTGCAAGCAAACGTGGGTCATTGGTCGTGACATGATGGTGGCCATGGCTATGTGCATGGCGATGATCGTGGTTGTGATTATGATGGGTGTCAGTGCGATCTAGATGGGCTGTAGCATGATGAACCGCATGCTGGTGTTGATGACTGTGCAGATGCGTATGAGTAACGCTGTTCTCATGCTGACAATCATGCGTATGCTGATGCGCATGTAGATGCATATGGGGATGCGTATCATGCCAATCGTGTGTCTCGGTGTTCAAGCCTTGCACCGCGGCATGGGGTTGGTCACCCTTAGGCTCTATACACGTAGCAGGCGTTATTTTCGTTATGGTAAATTTATCTGACATAGGTGTTAGGTCGGTTTCCGTCACGGTTGTTATAGCGAGCTGGACAACTGTTGATAGCGTCTAGTGTGTTCCGCTTTACTTGATATAGCATTGCATGCAAAGCTTAGAATGTCATTGAATGCGATAGAATTTTTCAGCGCAAAATTAGCGCTAGCGCAATATGCTGGCAAAAAAATAGGTCACCACTTTGTTCTTGTGCAATTTCACCGTCCAGTCATGAATTAACGCTTGCCATAATAAAGTTGGATCGCTAGTCTGAGCGGCATTGTTGTAACCTAATTGATGTGGTTTTTTGTGGTAACGTCTTTTCATTCGTTTTTTGCAGCAAGCCTTGTTTTGTCTGCGGTGTTTTCTACGTCTCTTGTGCTGGCTCAGTCCTCGACTACATCGTCGTCTGCTACATTTACCAAGGTCGCGCCACCTGCAATATCGTCAGCTTTACTTGGCGATCCGAATGATCTTTGCTACGTTGCTGATGAAACCCGACGCTATATGCAACAAGGCCACGCCTATGATCCAAACGCCATTCATGCTGGCAAAATTGCCGGTGCACAAATCCCCGTAGCTCGCGTTGAACAAACGTTAGCGTTCATTTGTCAGGTGGTGCGTGAAGATCAAGCGGCTAAGCACGCATCGCGTTTGGCGGATGCAAAATTTATTCAGCAACACTTTGAATTTATTCGCTGGACGCCCGATCGCAAAGCCGCCTCGGCACTGGCAAAAAATAAGCCGTTGCTGCAAAACTTACCGGCCGAGCAAATTTTAAAAACGAAATATTATGTCCGAATGGCAGATGCTGCTGGCACAAAATCAGCATCACACCCGCATGCGCTTTACGGTTTACCATTTGATGAAGCACATCTCGATTTAGCCAGCGCCGATGCCTTGGGTAAAAAAATCACGCGTTTTCAATATGGTAAACAACAGATATTACAAGGTGTGTTAGATGCCAACGCAGGAAAACCAGCTAAAGCACCGGCGTTACTGTGGCTAAGTCGTGATGATTTGGAAGGCGCCTTGTTACAAGGTACAGCCGTGGTAGGTCAGGCGCCAAATTATCGCTATTTTAATGTGCATCGTACCAACGGCATTCCCTATGATCGGCGTGTGACACCTGAGCAACAACAGCGTTATTGGTATTTTAAAGAGGTAAAAAGTGTTTTAGGTTACGGCAAAGATGCCGATTATAAAATACCCATCAAGCCTGAAGTGACAGTGGCGGGCGATATTGCCCAATTTGGCCTTGGCAAGCTATTTTTATTGGGCACGACTGAGCATGGCAAAATGCAGTATCGGCTAACAATTTTAGCCGATACCGGTGGCGCTTTTGCCAATAACCTGTTTCAGCTCGATTGGTTAAGCGGTTACTACCGAGATAACGCCGCGTATTATGCAGCGAATCGTCATCGTGGTGATTATAGCGATGCATGGATCCTAGTAAAAAAATAATCATGGGAACAATGGAATGAGGCTGTTGCAGTTATTAAAACTATCCTCTAAATTTTTGCCGTTGCAGGTAGAGTTTTCACGATTACACAGTTACTTCGCATTCGTGATGTTTGTCGGTGTATTTTGTGATCAGGCGTGGGCGTCATACGATTATGCCGCTTGGTCAACAAAAAATCGTGACGGCAGTTGGACTAAAACAGCAGAATCTGCCGTGATCCGTTCGGCATTAGTCAACACAGTCCCAGCAGATATTGGTTATTTTTGTCCAAGCTATCCCAACCTTAATCGGTTAGACCGTGGCCGTTTTTGGGTGGGATTGTTATCGGCTATGGCAAAACCTGAAAGTAATTTTAAACCTGAAGCCTCTTACACCGAACGTTTTCATGACAGCCAAGGCAACCGGGTTGTGTCACGCGGCTTATTGCAAATTTCCATTGAAAGTGCCAATCAGAAACGCTATGACTGCGATATTCCATACGCCAGCAAATTACACGATCCGAAAATCAATTTGCATTGTGGTGTCAAGATCTTAGCCAAGTGGGTGCATACCGATGGTGTGATCGCAAAAACACGCGGCACCAATGGACAACTGACACCAAGCTTGCGCCAACCCAAAGGCGGTGCACGTTATTGGTCGACGTTACGCGGTAAAAATGGACATCTGCGCAATATCGCCGATTTCACCCGTAACTTGCCGTTTTGCCAGCAGCAATATACCAAACAACCCGTCAAAGTAAGGCAAGGTATACGTATGACATCGCCACGCTGATGTTTTCAACTGATTCGTTTTTCAGATGAAAACTATGCAAGCCTTCGCATGTCGAGTCCCTTAAAAAGGTTGTTTTTGAAATTATCTGCTCGAGAAAAAGCCAAGCATAAAGCTTGGCTTTTTGACGCCCGCGAACATCGTTACTAGTACAATGCTCGCGGAAGCAACTATCTGGTTATAAAGGAAATTTACTCATCGCCTTCTTGCATGGCTTCAAGTAAGGTTTCTTGTAATTCCGTGGGTTGCACAACGATGCCGGGTTCATCAGCATGCGGGAATACAGCGATTAATAACTCGTCGCCATCAAGACCTGCCGTCCATTTATCTAACCAGGTGCTGATGTCTACAGCTTGCGCTTTACAGTTGGCCCAATCACCTTCGATCCACAATTCAGCAATTTCAGCATGTGGCCATACAGGAATGCAGCGTTCTTCATCTGCGTTCACCAGTACAAAGCCCTCTTCATCGGTCAGGATCCAAATCTGCTCGAGATCAGCGACAGCATTAATAAAGTATTGGTAGCGTTGTTCGGCATCAAGGCCTGTGACTTTTTTAATGTCGTCAGCGGTCAGTGCATAATCCATTTTAATTACCTTTTAAGATCAGAAATAACGTATCTATGATGAACTATCTTGGTGAAACTGCCTAGTTTTTTCTTATAGCTCACCGCTGCTCGCTGCTTTTTGGAGCGATACCATGATGAATTTACGACTCTTTTTGAAATTATTGTGACTACATACGACAAACATACAACAATGCAGCTATGCAAATAGGTTTACTGCGGTGGCCGTGGTGTGGAGGCTGCGGCAGGCTGGCTTCGTTTGGGTTTACCTCCTTCGCATAGCTCGGGGGGGCTCCATCGGTGGACAGCAACATTGTTTGCTCTCCGAATTCCCTTCCTTTAAGAGTTCAATTGAACTTACCCTTGCGGTTTCTTTGCGGTTTCTTTGCGGTTTCTTTGCGGTTTCTTGAGCGTCTACACCCTTGCGGATCGTCGGGTGTGTTCTGTCGGAAGAACGCAACATGGGTTGCGCTCTTAAACCCCGGCCCGTTCGCAGAGCTCAGGGCGTTCAGACCGGCCAACGCCAAACTGTTGGCGTTGGCTATTTCGGTCTTCGCTGTACTACTCTACGCGTAGTAAACCACTAGATTCTAAATACAAAAAACCCCGCTCATTGAGCGGGGTTCTTTTGTATTGGGAGCCTGGCGGTGCACTACTCTCGCATGGCAACTGCCACACTACCATCGTCGCAGCTGCGTTTCACTTCTGAGTTCGGAATGGAGTCAGGTGGTTCCACAGCGCTATTGCCACCAGGCAAAAAACTTTATATAAATCTAAACGTTATAAACTAAAAACCCTGCTGAGCAGGGTTAAATTGGGAGCCTGGCGGTGTACTACTCTCGCATGGCAACTGCCACACTACCATCGTCGCAGCTGCGTTTCACTTCTGAGTTCGGAATGGGGTCAGGTGG
>Ga0209812_10000022_pt1 | contig 133118 bp, 89 predicted proteins | sample JI71714BDNA_FD_187502 | JGI IMG/M metagenome (GOLD analysis project Ga0209812, IMG submission 187502) | Wastewater effluent complex algal communities from Wisconsin, to seasonally profile nutrient transformation and Carbon sequestration -... | ecosystem: Engineered > WWTP > Effluent > Algae... | reverse complement strand
AGGTTGGGTAGAGCGGAGCGAAACCCAACTTACATCAGAGAGCCATAATTTTTTCGAGACTTTTCAAGGGAAAATATGGTAGGTTGGGTAGAGCGGAGCGAAACCCAACTTACATCAGAGAGCCATCATTTTTTCGAGACTTTTATAGTTGGCATATATAGCAATGCTAAATAGGTTGTGAGAGTTTTTGCCGTGCCAATATCTTGCTGGTTTGCGCCGAAAGCCTTAGCGAGCGAGACGTTTGTGCTACGCACAGGCTGAGTCGCGGCGCACACGGGCTTGCCCCAACTCCGCACTCCTATTCCTAACATTAAATCTGTGACAACTCATTTGGGATTGCTATAGTTTTAAAGCGAAAATCTTGTAGTTGGGTTTCGCGGAGATCTACCCAACCTACATCATAGAGCTATACAGAATGGGAACTTATTCAGTTTTCAGATTTCAGAGTTCTACATAGTCATTGATGGGAAGCGCGATCGCGACGGCCTGTTATTTGTGTAGAGGATTTCTCAACAAGTGAGGTTAACGATATTTAATGATTGATTAAAATAACCTCTTGTCGGACTTGAATGGCTTTAGTTTCTAAATAAGGAAAATCAGTAATAAATTCTGCCAAACCTTCATCACCTTCAAGGTAATCGAAAAAAGTCCTTAAGGGAACGCGAGTTTCTCTAAACACAAGACTACCACTCATAATTTCAGGATCGGAGTGAATTAGTCTTTTTTGTTGCAAAACTTCTTTTATTTTCATTATTTATCCCTTCCTCAATGTCAATGTTTATCAAATAACTTCTTTATCTATCGCGATCAAGGAAAAATCGGAAATGCGATCGCGTTGCCCTCGCGTGTAGCACTCCGCATTGTCAGCCAGATTGCGTTTATATTATAACAGATTCGACTTTATTTGTCAATATTTTTCCTCAAATAATTAAGACATTATTTGAGGAAAGATATCGCGTTCCTATTCCTGATCAAATACGGGAGACCAAAGCTCAGAGATCGACAGTTCCCAACCGGGCAACAAATCTGGTAGTGTGAGAATGTCACCATTGCCAAAACCCTGACTCGATCCATCGGGGCGATAGACTTCCACGCGTAGTCGATTTTTTAGAGTTTACGCAATCCAAATTTATCGCTTTTATCTGAAGAACCAGGAGGACATTGAAATTCACCATTAACCATTTTCGGCATTTCAGGAGGTGTCATAGATGGCTTATCAGTTTCACAAATGCCTTCAATGAATTTGTCTTTGTTTTTAACAAATATTGTGACTCGGTAACTTTTGAGATCCTCTCTTTTGCTCGTGGCTGTGAAACTAGCTTTCGTTGCATCGCCCTGACTATCATATCGATGAAATAGATTTTTATCTTCTTTTTTGACAGTCAAACCTAATTCTTCCCAATTAGAAGCAAAGCGGTGTTTGTTGCGGTATAAGTCTTTCTGCACATGAATAGAATTTCGTATCACTAATCTCAATTCCCAGGATACTCTCTCAGGATTAGGTGTGAAAAACGGACTGTCACCATTAGATTTAAAGCCAGTAAGAGCAAAGAAAAAAATTGTGTAACTAGCAAAGTTACTGAGGAAAGAAGCTAGTATTATTTTGCCTCTTGGAATATGTTTTGTTTGGAAAAAAATGCCATAAATTGCAGATTCAATCAAAAAAGAAAGTATAAAGCTAATCGGTAATACGACTAGGGCTGTGCCAGGACTGCTCGCAATAATACTATTAAATATAAGAGGAATTCCTAAAATAGAAGTGGCGGTATTTGCCACTAAAACCGCGATGAACAATCGGGAAAAATTAATGGTAATTTCTGAGGTTTTAAAGAATAACAAAATGACTAGAATCTCGACGGGAATGATGCTGAGAGCAATAAAGATATTACCCGTCTTTGACAAAAGGAAAGGTGCGGCTATATTTGCCAGAATTAATTCAGACATTTTATTCTCGTTTTTGTGGCAAAACTTATTCTATTTTCATTATTATTTATCCCTTCCTCAACGTCAATATTAAAATCCTAAATCAGCTTTCGCGGCTTCTGCTGCTTTTAATAACTCCTCCCTCGACATATCATTAAAATCTAAATCCCCAATTTCTCGATAAAATGTTTCATCATAGGGACGGGTTTGCACCACAACTGGCATCGGTACCGCGTGCCCTAATACTAATGCTTGTTGTTTAGAATCTAATTTGGCTAAAACTGATTTTAATCCCTGAGCACCGGAGACTCCCGTAAAAATCGCGTCTATATCTTTATCATCATTTAATAACGCGGTAATTCTTGTCCCTACTTGTGACATGACTTCCGAATCAATGCCGGATGGACGCTGATCGACAATTAATAATGTGACAAAATATTTTCGCATTTCTCTGGCAATTGTACCAAAAATTGTCGATCGCACGATCGCGGGATCTAAAAAACGATGAGCTTCTTCAATGGTAATAACTAATTGACGAGGGCGATCGCCAGGATTTTTCGTCATTAAAAAATGTTCCGATTTTTTCACATAAGCACTATGAATCCGACGAGTAATCATATTAGTCACTAACATATAAGATAACATATCCGATTGTGAGCCAAACTCCACAACCACATTTTTACCCGATTCTAACGTATTCAAAATTTGCCCAACATAATTAGTCGAACCCTTGGGACGAATATATTTAAGATTTTCTAACCGTTGTAATTTTCTTTGTAATGCCATAATAGAGCCTTTATGTCCCCGTCTTTCATCACAAAAATCATTAATTTCGATATTAGTCATTGATAATAATTGACCAATCCAATGTTTCCCAAATTCATTTCGCAAAATATTGGCATTATCAATACTAGCCTCCGATAAATTTAACTCCCTCTGCACAAGGGAAATATCCTCAACTTCGATTTGTTCATAACTTAAATAAACCTCATGGGCATCTCTAATACCCCGTCGTCTTGTCGATTCAGGATCGAGGGTATAAACTTGGACTTGTTCGGGAAATAATTGCCGTAAACCTTTGACAGTATTCATTCCTTTACCTTCGGCTACTGCTTCCCAACCATATTCAGAGTGCATATCAAAAATTAAATTGACTGCCGCTTGTTTGCGGATAATTCCTGATAATAACAAACGGGTTAAAAATGATTTTCCTGTACCAGACTTACCAAAAACGCCATTACTTCTTTCGACAAATCTATCTAAATCAAGACAAACTGGAACATCCATATCAAGGGGTTTACCGATAGCAAAATTACGCTTATAAGGGTCATCTTCCCAACCAAAAACAGTGCGAAAATCATGCTCATTAGCTTCATAGACTTGGGAAAAATGAGTAGGAATTGTCTTAACAGGTAATAATTCTATATCGGTATTCGTATTAGCAATAAAAGAGGCTAAAGTATTAGTTTTTTCTGCTCCTGTGATGTTATTGTTTCTCTTACGTCCTTTTTTTTCAGGAAGCATATCAAAAAACATAGGTTTTGGTTCTGGGATCGCGCTTAACATTAACATCGGAGAAAGATTAATAGTACCATAGGTACTATTTCCCGCGAGAACCTCTTGCAAAAAATCATCATTAGGGTGAGGAGGATTTGCTAAAATACGGGTATTTGCCGTACCGAGAGAAACGTCCGTTAACATACAGAAAAAATGCGATCGCGCCCCTCGGACAACCAAAAATTTACCGACACGCATATCTTCAACAGAAACATCAGCATGAAGACGAACTTCTAAACCCTGAGTGAGAGAGCCTTGAATTACTGATCCTAATGGTTTTTCCATATTTTTTAAATGGGTAATGGGTAATGGGTAATTGGTAATGGGTAATTGGTAATGGGTAATTGGTAATTGGTAATGAGTAATGGGTAATTGGTAATGAGTAATGAGTAATTGGTAATGGGATGAGATATTAAATTTTTCACATAATACCTATAACCTACCATATAAATAACCTTCTTCCTTTGTGCCTTTGTGCCTTTGTGGTTCATTCTCTCTTCCTTCTTCCTTCTTCCTTCTTCCTTCTTCCTTCTTCCTTCTTCCTTCTTCCTTCTTCCTTCTTCCTTCTTCCTTCTTCCTTCTTCCTTCTTCCTTCTTCCTTCTTCCTTCTTCCTTCTTCCTTCTTCCTTCTTCCTTCTTAATTATTATTCACGAATTTGAAACTCAGGGATCGCGTGAAAAAAATCATCACTTAAACTGACACCAGTCATATCCGTTTCACTTAAATACGCGTCGGCGAGAGAAACACCTCTTAAAAAAGCACCTCGTAAATTAGCACCTTTGAGATTAGCACCTTTAAGATTAACATAAAAAAAATTAGAATCGGTTAAATCAACATCACACAAAATCGCGTTTTCTAAATTGACTCTCATTAATTCAGCCTTTCGTAAAGTTGCACCCTTTAAATTTGCCTTAGATAAATTTGCGCGTGTGAGATCAACTCCCCGCAAATCGGCCTCGGTTAAATCAACACCTGTTAAATTAGCACCTGTCAAGTCAGTACCCCTTAAATCAGCTTCTCGCAAAACGGCACCACTCAGATCAGCCCTGGTTAAATCTACCCCCCTTAAATCGGCTAGAGTCAGATTAGCCTGTTGTAAATTCGCAGCACTTAAATCAGCTCCTCTTAAATCAGTCCCTTCAAAATTAGCCTTTCTTAAAATAGCGCGTCGTAATCGTGCTTTACTTAAATCAACTTCGCGTAAATCTACACTACTTAAATTAGAACCGGTTAAATTTGCCCCACTAAGATCGGAGTTACTTAAATCTAAACCATTAAGATTAATTCCTTGGAGAGAAACATTGGGCGCGATTAAATAAGCTCCTGCTAAACGGGGTTCTATTCCTTCGGAAAATAATGTTCTGGCATTATAAACGGCTTTATCCAGAATTGTACCCATTAAACTGGCTTCTCTTAAGTCTGTATCGCTTAAATTAGTCCCTGATAAATTTGCGCGCTCGAGATTTGCTCCTAGTAAATTCGCTTTCATTAAGTTTGCTCTTCTCAAATCCGCACCTTTTAAATCAGCACCACTCAGATCAACATGACTTAAATTAAGCCCCGGAAGAGAAGCATTAGGGCCTAAGAGAATCGCACCATATCGAGTGGGTTCAAAACCAGGAGAAAATATGGTACGATTACTATAAACTGCTTTTTTTAAGTCCGCACCCATGAGTTGAGCACCCCTTAAATCGGCGCCGCTTAAATTCGCACCGGTTAATATTGCGTGATCGAGATTAGCACCCACAAGGTTAGCACGAATTAAACTGGCTTCTGTTAAATTTGCCCCGGATAATTCTGCTCCGACTAATGTGGCTTCTCGGAGATTAGTTCTTCTTAAATAGGCATCTGTGAGGTTAGCTAAATTGAGAAAAGATTCGCTTAAATCCGCCTCACTGAGATTCGCGTGCGTCAGATTGGCTTCGATGAAATCGGCATATCGTAAAATGGCTTCACTAAGATTAATCTCTGTGAGATCGGAACCTCTGAGATTTACTCCCCTGAGCTCTGCACCTACGAGGTTGGCTCCTCTCAGATCCTGTCCTCTCAAGTCCAGACGGTTGAGAAAGTCACCCACGTTCATTAAAATTTCTCCCATTAAGATAATTAACAATATTTTAGGTGGGCAGAACCCACACTAAAGCGTTATATTGTCAGGAAAAACTGTAGATAGTTTGTGCTTTTAGGCGATCGCGTATTTGAGAAACCTCAAGGAGTGGAAGTGTTTGACGCTCTAAATTTACCTGTAAGCTTTTCAAGGGATCAGAACCCGTGGAGACTAAAAGTTCTAATTTTTGTAATTCGGGCCAGGTAACAAGTGCTTGGAGAATTTCCATGAGCGCGTTCAAATAAGGATGATTTTTATGTTGATACCAATCCGGGGCGGCTAAACCCACTTGATCGAATCCTAAATGTACAATTAAAGAAGCTTCTCCAAAGATAGCATTGGCTAAAGGTCGAGCTTCCTCTTGTAATAATAAATCATGTTTTTGTGCTAATTCCCGTAATTTTTCTAAGCGATCGTAGCGATCAGAAATAAAGGCATCATCCAAAGGAGAGTGGATATTACTCCCTTCTTCATTCTTTCCTGTTCCTTCTTCCTTCCTTTCCTTCCAAGTTAACGCGAGGGCAACTAAATAGGTTTGTAAGAGTAAATGACCGAGTTTTTCGGCTTTTGTTGTCAGATAACCCGTATTATAATCATTGGCTTCGATTAAAAGGGGTACGCGATCGACAATTTCAATACCATATCCCTTTAAACCAGCAATTTTGCGAGGGTTATTCGTAATTAAACGAATTTTATTAACCCCTAAATCATTGAGCATTTGAGCTCCCATACCATAATTTCGCAAGTCGGCAGGAAACCCTAACCTTTCATTGGCTTCCACGGTATCGAGTCCTAAATCTTGGAGAGAATAGGCTTTTAATTTATTAATTAAACCAATGCCTCGCCCTTCTTGACGTAAATAGACGACTACACCAGATCCCGCATTATCAATCATTTTTAACGCGGCTTGTAATTGCATTCGACAGTCACAACGCAGAGAGCCTAACGCGTCTCCTGTCAGACATTCGGAATGGACGCGAACCATGATGGGTTTATTGGGAAATTGCGCCAGATCCCCTTTTACAATCGCAACGTGTTCCGTATTGTCTTGGAGGTTGCGATACGCGTAAATCTCAAATTCTCCAAATTCTGTCGGTAAGAGCGCGATCGTTTCTCGACGTACAAAGCGATCGTGTTTGAGACGATAACTAATCAAATCCGCGATATTAATAATTTTGAGTTGATGGGTTTTCGCGTACTCATATAATTCTGGCAACCGCGCCATTGAGCCATCGGCGTTTTGAATTTCACAGATCACCCCCGCGGGATATAAACCGGCTAATCTGGCTAAGTCAACCGCGGCTTCGGTATGGCCTGCCCGTTGTAATACTCCTCCATCTTTAGCGCGCAAAGGGAAGATATGCCCCGGACGGCGTAAGTCTTGGGGTGTGGTGAAGGGGTTAATGGCTACTTGGATCGTAAAGGCGCGATCGTCGGCGGAAATGCCCGTTGAGACTCGACTTCCGGCATCAATACTGACGGTAAAGGCGGTTTGATTACTATCGGTGTTATTTGTCACCATCAGAGGAAGGTCCAGTTGATCGAGGCGATCGCCCGTCATGGCTAAACAAATCAGGCCTCGTGCATTCACGGCCATGAAGTTAATCATATCAGGGGTGGCAAATTGGGCGGCACAGATCACATCGCCCTCGTTTTCGCGATATTCATCATCGACCACTACCAGCGCACGCCCGGCCTTGAGTTCCGCCAGGGCCGTGTCAATTGAGTCAAATTCAAAGGGTTGATTAGATTTAGTTTGAGACTGCACAGAATATTTCCAGGGATTAAAATGCCGACTTGTCTTCTAATTTTAACCTTTTGTTTTGCTCAAGACGCGATCGCGTGACGAGAAACTTCCCGATTTTGACAAGGGAGCTATTTTCCTTTACCATAAAAAGGTGAAAAAGTCAACTTCGATCTTCTGGCAGAGTAAAGAAATGCGTTTAATTGACTTAACTCAATTTTTAGGGCTACCTTATTTTGAAGCACCTAACTGTTTAATTTATAATATGGATTGCCTAGAGGCAATGGGGCGATTGCCGAATGAATTTTTGCATTTAACTGTTACCAGTCCCCCTTATAACATTGGTAAAGAATATGAAAACACTTTACCATTAGATGAGTATTTAAACTGGTGTGAAGGATGGATTAAAGAAATTTATCGGCTCACCGCGTCTAATGGAGCATTTTGGTTGAATTTAGGATATTTGTCACTCCCTGATCGCGCTAAATCGATTCCGATTACTTATTTATTGTGGGATAAAATTTGTTTTTATCTCATTCAAGAAATTGTCTGGAATTATGGTGCTGGAGTCGCGGGTAGTAAATTTTTTTCCCCTCGTAATGGGAAATTTCTTTGGTATGTTAAAAATCAGAAAGACTATACCTTTAATCTGGATGATGTCCGAGCTCCTAATGTGAAATACCCGAATCAAAAGAAAAATGGTAAAATAAAAGTTAATTTAAAGGGGAAAAATCCTACGGATGTTTGGGAATTTCCTAAAGTTACATCGGGTACAAATAGAGCATCAAAAGAACGAACTCCCCATCCCGCGCAATTTCCCCTTAAGGTTATTGAGAGAATTATTAAAGCTTCATCTAATGTTAATGATATTATTTTCGATCCCTTTATGGGTTCAGGTACAACAGCCGTAGCAGCTTTAGGATTAAATCGTCAGGTTATTGGTTTTGAAATTAAACGAGATTACTGTGAGATTGCCGCGAAACGAATTGATGATTTTCTGATATATAGTAATTCCCATTAAAGTTGGAACTTCCCATTATATCAGAAAAGTTGGGTTTCACTACCGTTCAACCCAACCTACCTGTTTCTGTTAATTGGTTGACTTTGTGCCCAGGGTGGTTCATTTTATTTCCCTTATGGGTATAGGCATTCCATAGCCCGATCGCGCCCTAGCCCTCTCACCAGGTTTCTCAGATCACATCAGCCCAAAATCAGAGCAATGGCTCCCAGGATACCTACCCTAGAGTCGTTTTTGGTGAACCCACCCGGCCAGAGAGCACCGCCCTAGTCAAGAAACCGAGCTTCTCAGAGCACTTTGGCCCCTTCCCTACAAGGGAAGGGGGTTAGGCGGTTAGCTCTTAGAATTTATGCTGGGGAATGAAACAGCCCAGCCACCCCAGGCGGGGATGGGATTCTGAAAAAGCCCAAAGTTTGACTCTCAAAGGCGCAGTCAAAGCCCCCCTACTGACTCCATTAAAATTCAATTTTGCCCATGCCCTATTATCCGTTATTTTTCTGTTGGTGCAGGCGACGACGCGCAGCACTGAAGGCTCCTAGAGCCATGACACTACCCAAAATCGTCGTGGGTTCGGGAACCGCCTGTTGGGGGGGAGCCACTACTGGTGCTTGACTGACACTGAGTTGGCTCGCAGCAATTCCCTGTTTAAAATCTAGGTATTGGTCCCCTGAATCTTTATCGTAGAGTTGGTATATTACCTGTCCCGAAGAGAGGGTGTTATAAAAACTTCCTAGCTGAGTTGCGTTATTGGAATAAAACCAACCTGTATCGAGAATGTTATTGCGGAAACCGCCGCCACTTGTCCCGTAAAGACCCACGTTGCCTTGACTGTCAGTATTTACTGCATTAACAGAACTCCAATTGCCAATGTTAATGCCGTTAACCAGCAAAAAATTATCATTCCAGTCAAAGTTAGATTTAGCCGTATCTCCATCGTAGAGGGTAAAGCGAATGCCTACTTCTTTTAGCCCGCCACCCAAGGCACTAATTACCGATGCAGTAAAACCTGTTTGGGTGCCGATCGTGGTATTTGGATTTATCCAGCTAGTCGCGCCTTGAAATAAACTCGCGGCTGACAATTGGCTAATTACTCGAGCATCGTTGGCACCAATCAAATCTAAAACAATACCCCCCACAGCACTGATGTTATTTGGTAAAGCACCGCTTTGAGTCGGAGAAGTGGTGGTGAGACCAAAACTCCAAGCTGGCATCGGCATCGCAGATAAAGCTAGTAAAGGCAGCCCCAATAACACACGACGAGTAATTGCTTTGAGTGTAGATTGAGCGATCTCTTTAGTCAGAAAATTAGAGCAAACCATGATAAATTTCCTCCCCTAAGGAAAAGTAAACTGAAAAACCTTGGGCGGGGGCTTGCAGTCCGCAGGCAGCGCTTAAAGTTATAGTTGTAGTATTCATTGGCATCATAAATTTTTAGGTCTATTAGTAAATGCAGACATACCTACGATTACTCCAGAATGCACAATGAAATCGTAGGAAAGCCGAAAAGCTAGTAAATCTAATTACACGAAATTTCAAGGATACCTTCTTGCTCTAAGTATTATTGCTTGATTGATACCAGAAAAGTGTGATCCGTATCGTTGAATGAGGTGATTGTGATCACTTTCCGCGAATTGTTTGTAACCGCAAATATATAAAAATAAATTTATCGCAACCTATAGCAACAAATCTATATATTACCTGATGCCAATATGCTGCAAATGTATAAATTTATGTACCGCGATCACAAAGAGCGGTGGCTTCACCACGGTTCAAATACTGCCAGAAAGCTATCAAAATTGGTAATTAGAGGTTTGTCGAGAATTTTTCACAGGGGGGTTTACCTGTAGGCCCCCATTCTCCTGTATTCTGGTTATGCTTTGAAGATACCAATAAACCCGCCCTTTCCCTGTTTTGAAGATAGGGGTGAAAGAGCCCCTATTTTCCCCTTTGTCTCTTCTCTTCATTCGATAATGAAAAATTTGGTTCATTTTGTTTCTCTCATGGGTATAGGGACTGCATAGCGCGATTCCTACGGATAGCTCCGCGATCGCGCCCTAGTCAAGAAACCGGGTTTCTGAGTCGCGCCCTAGTCAAGAAACCGGGTTTGGAGGATCACTTTGGCATCCGCACCGAGATTTTGTGAAGAAACCCGGTTTCACAGCGCCGCGAGAAAAAGAATCTTCCTGTTACCACTAAAGTTCGAGTTTGATACTACAATGCAACAAAAGTTAAACCGTTTTGTAGAAAAAGCTTAGGGGTTAAGGATCATGGCAGATAGCAAAAGTATCCCTGTCGGAATTGTGGGCGCGTCAGGGTATGGTGGTGTGCAATTAGTACGACTATTGAAGGATCACCCCAAGGCGGAAGTTGTCTATATGGGGGGTGATAGTAGTGCTGGAAAGCCCTTTTCTAGTCTCTATCCTCATTTGGGACATAGTGTGGATCTCATGATTGAGTCTATTGATTTGGATAAAATTGCCCAGAGGTGTGAGGTGGTGTTTCTCTCTCTTCCTAATGGGTTAGCCTTGAAGATGGCTCCGACTCTGTTGGAAAAGGGTTGTAAGGTTTTGGATCTTTCCGCGGATTATCGTTTTACTAATCTCGATGTCTATAAGACTTGGTATGGGGGCGATCGCGCTGATCACGCGATCGCGTCTCAGGCAGTTTACGGTTTACCGGAATTGTATCGCGATCGTCTAAAAACCGCCAAATTAGTCGGTTGTGCCGGATGTTATGTCACCGCGAGTTTATTAGCCCTCGCGCCCTTAGTCAAACAAGGGATTATTGTGCCAGAAACCGCGATTATTGATGCCAAATCGGGAACCTCTGGAGGGGGAAGAAAAGGGGAAATTAACCTATTATTAGCAGAGGCAGATAATTCTTTAGCCGCCTATAGTGTTGCCCGTCACCGTCACACCCCAGAAATTGAACAAATTTGTAGTGATTTGGCGGGATCTGATATGAAGGTGCAATTTACACCTCACCTCATTCCAATGGTGAGAGGAATTTTAGCAACAGTCTATGCAAATCTCCGCGATCCGGGGTTAGTGCGGGAAGATTTACTCACTATTTATAACGCGTTTTATCGCAATTCTCCTTGGGTAAAAATCTTACCCAGTGGTACTTATCCCCAAACAAAATGGGCCTGTGGTACTAATCTTTGTTATATCGGTGTGGAAGTAGATCCTCGGACTGATCGCGTCATTGTCATGTCGGCCATTGATAATTTAATTAAAGGGCAAGCTGGCCAAGGTATCCAGTGCATGAATTTGATGATGGGATGGGAAGAAACATTAGGTTTACCTCAATTAACTTTTTATCCTTAATTGGGTAAGCTGTTACGCATTTAAAAGTCCTAGTAGCACAGGCATTAGCCTGTGCAGTACAAGCAGGATGCTTGTCCTACTTTATCTGGTTTAAATGCGTTTTAGCTTATAGTAATTCCTAATAAGAATGAAACAGGTAGGTTGGGTTGAACGGTAGTGAAACCCAACTTTTCTGACTGATGGGAAGTTCCAACTTTAATTGGAATTACTATAATACCAATTTGCTCTAAATCTTAGAAAAACCCGGTTTCTTTAAGAAACCGGGTTTTTCATTAGACATTAAGAACTTCTAAAACCTGATTATAAACAATTTCCATATCACGGAAATAAACTTCTTCATCTTCTGAAATCAAGGGAACAAAACAAAGATTAATACAAGACATATTCCCTTCATCGGAGTTTAACATTCGAGTATCGATCACAACTCTTACTAATGTCTGTTTCACTTGATTATTAACAGTATTAGCCAAATCCCGTAAATATTTCAAAAAGTATTGACATTCTTGTTCGTTTCTTGGTATAATACCGACATATCTCTGTCGCATAATCCGAGACTCTTTTGAGGAAAAATGTCCTTGACAACTGGAATAAGTAATACAGTTTAATTTTCTCACTAAACTTAAAGTTAATTTTCTTACTCCCACTTCGATCGCTTTACCAAAAAGAGGATGAGATTTGGTGAGAGTGGGAGACTCATAACAGACGGAATTACCCGCAAAATTGACATTTCCTTTGTCGCTTAATCGTAACATATCTAAATCAATTTCGACATTAAATTGATTCTCATCCCACATTTTGATAAATGTGTTTAAGCCCTGTAAATAGTTTTCACTCATGGCAATATTCCCCATTTTTATAGTATTTAACTCCGATTAAGTCATTACATAAAGACTCAACCCTGGTTTAGCATCAATATTAAACTGCAATCCCACCTCCGTTTCCGTTGTAATTTCTACATAATTCGTAGACTTATCCTCAATTTTAATACTCTCAATGATAACTAAGCTACAATAGGCCGAATTTTCGCTCACGGCAAAAAGACTATCTCCCACAGATAAAGAAATTTCTTTAACTAGCGTGATCGCGGCTTTAGGTTTTTTAAACCACTCTGTAATTTTACCAATTTCTTTCGCTTTACCGATTTCTGTCTGGCGCTTAATAATCTGATAAGTGAGTAACTCGGCTAAAGCTTGGCATAAAATTTCCAGAAAATCACCGTATTTTAGCAAGTCTTGAGAATTGAGAATTGTCTCGACAAAACCATGAGCCGCTTCATTGCGATAAGATACCAACTCATTAAGCACTCTATCAGGAGGAGTATTAGAAACTTCGTCGGCAACAAATTTTTTGATGTCTCTATTTTTTTTGATCCAATTCCAAACATCAGTAATCCCTATATTAGCAAATAAACTATTTAGAATATCTCCGCGTAAATTTTGCTCCTGTAAAAGAAAAGCTTCGGGGAAAAGTTCATAAGAATTTACCGAGTTAGATGTTTGACTATCTTCTGTGACTCCATAAAATAAACCCCTAATAACTTGCTCTGTAGAAAGGTGTTGAAACCGATTTTTTTTCATCTCCACTAATAATCGTCCTACCCCTTCACGATGAGTATTTTTAATCTTATCTGGCAATTCAGCATAAGTAAATAATTTAGATATTTCTAGTAAATAATCACTAATTAACTCTTCGATAAAATGCTCATAAATCGCATATAATCGAGTCACAACAGTACAAGAGTCATAAATACGCCATTCACTCCGATCACGAGGGACACCTTCTATAAGCTGATTTAAGACACTGTTTTGCTTAATTAATTCTTTAAGCGTCAAATCACTTTTTTCAAACGCGATGTTTCTTAGTCTATCGTTGGTTTGAATAATAGCACGAATTGTAGAAATATTCAATCGAATTTCTTTCAGAATATCATTAAACATCGCAAGTTAGTCTCCGATTACTTGCGATAACATATCATCAAATATTTTGATTCTTTCGACTATATCCGGGTTAGTTTTTCCACCCCCAGTCAAAAGACGAAATTCATCTTTTTCAAAAAGGTTTTTGGTTTTTTCAATAATTATTAACTTTCGTGATAATAAAACTTCTGATTGATGTAAATGTCGGCTAAATCCTACCATTACAGAATCATAATAAGCTTTATGCGGTTGTTTTTTCCAAGTATTTAATTGAGAATCAAAAGGTCTAAATAAATGCGTTTCATAAATTTGATACGCGAGATTAATGGTTTGGGAAAAAATAGATCTTAGGCATTTAACATCATCTTGGGAACAATCCAAACTTTTGATCATATATAAGTCGAGAAATCCTTTCAATCCATTTCGGAATTGTTCCACATTTCTCAGGGCAAAAAAACGCAAGACTAATTCCAAATCCTCCATTTTATTATAGGATTTATGCTCAACTATTTCATCGGGATTAATTTCTTGAGGAAATCCCCAAGATTCCACAAAAATGGGATGACGTGCAAGTTCAAATAATAGTGAGTTAAAATTGCCCTGATACAAACAGTTTCGGACTTCCTGCTGAGTCAGTTGCACTCCCCCTGTATTAAGACGCTCAAAGGTTTTTTGTTTGAGTAACATGGCTTCTTCTATATTAGAAGTTGACTCGGTAACAATTACAATAGAAGATATGGAGCGACGATCGATTCCCGCCCTGATTTTTGCGGGTAGATTACCATAGGTACGTCCCTCTAATTCTGGCCAAATTTCTAGCCCTTTTAGGATTAACTTATTTTCATAAAAATCTCTAATCGCGCTTATTCTTTGTTGGCCATCCATTACTTCATAGGAGTTATAATCTTTCTCATAAAGAATAATGGGGGGGACAGGAATATTAATCAGAAATGATTCAATAAGTCGTGATTGTTTTTGGGTATCCCAACGTGCTCTTCTTTGATAAAATGGACGCAAATTCATATAGCCTGGTTTTTTTAAGGCTTCGACAAAACTGGGAAGTTTCTCACGGTTGATTTCGGTGAGGATTCTTTGCTCACCTGAGATATATTTATTATTGATATCACCATCAGACATTTTTGTTGGTTTGGGGGATGGGGATGTCTGCCACATTTTTTCTTCAATGGGTGCAAGTAACATTTTCACGTTTGTCCTTTTATGAAACTTGGCTTAAGGATATTATATCACAGATAGTTGACTCACAAGACGGCAATATCCTGAAAACACCGACGAGTTAACTCTATTCGAGCGGCGGTATCTTTGTCATTACGAATATCAATGTTTGTGGCAAAAAAGTAGACATTTTCTCCTTTCTCTAAATAACCAACATACCATCCGATTTTTGGTGTGACATCATTTCCAAAACCAAATAAACCTGTCTTAGCACGGATTGTGTAATTGGGTGTTTTTTCCATAATCATAATGTCTTTGACGATGGAGGTTGAGCGCTCGGAAAAGGGTAGCTCATTCTGGTAGAGACGACGGAGAAACTGTATTTGCTCTTGAGGTGTAATTTGCAGTTTTCCATCTAACCAAAATTTATCAATATCTTCTTTATCACCTATTTGTTGATTGCCGTAACCTACCTGAGTCACCCATTTTTGCATTCGCTCATACCCGACTCTACGTGCTAAAACTTGATAAAACCAAACCGCTGAAAGTTTGAAGGCTTCTCTCATATTTAAGTCTCGATTCCATGCCGGAATTTGTCTGGTAATTCCATCCCAAGTCAGCACGGCTATTTCATCGGAAATCACTTGACTTTCCAGGGAAATAAGGGAGTTAAGAATCTTAAATGTCGATGCGGCTGGAAAGGCTTTGATATTGCGTTGGGGGTTATGTTGAAAGACGCGATCGTTTTTCGAGTCGTAAATTATAATTGAACCCTCAACCCCTAATTTCTGGAAGTTTTTTCCCAAATTTATATTCTGAGCAATGTTTATGGGGGGTGGAGTTTCCTGTGTGGATTTTGGCATAGTTGATGCTGGTTGCATTGTTTGAAATAGGATCAAGATAATGCTGATTAAGAAAAGGAGAGAAATACTGGTAAAACGCACTATTTTGTTCATATTCTTGTGTTAGATGATTGTAGGGGCAATCCCCCCGTGGTTGCCCCAAAACTTAAGGTGGCGTTGCACAATTAATGGATGATATTGTCGGGCAATCCCCCCGTGGTTGCCCCAAAACCCAAAACCCCCACGCACGGGGGCTGGGGCGGGCACGGGGGCACCGCCCCTACCATTTTTCGCGAAAAAGTGTTACTTTTCTGATAGAATTAAGGTTGAGGACGCGGTACGTCCAAATTCTTCTGGCGCGTATTGTAAATGGGCTTCGCCTCCGGGCCAAAAATAGGTTCCGGGTGTGACCGATCGCGCTAAATAATGTACACTATAAACACCAGGATCGAGATGCTCCGCGTAGGCGAAAATCCGATCACGATACATCATTTTATATTTGATGCCCCAACTATCTTCTTTAACCTGAAGGGCTTGATTTGTGGTTTTGAAACTATTATCAATGGCTTCTAAACCCGCGGGTAGGGGTTCGTTAATGATAACATGATTCACAGCGCGATCGCTAATAATTTCTAACCCAAGATCAAAAATTTGTCCGATGGGTAATTTAACGGGATCGGGTGCATACAAGCGTTGTTTTGCTAAGACTTTTTCCTCACCTGCTGCGCGTATTTGTCGTATGACTCGTAATCCGTTAACGCGCCCGGGTGGATTCCCTTCTACGCGATAATTGTAATTAACGAGATAGTGTAATGTGCCTTTGCCTGATTTTTCCAGAGTTAACTCTGTCTTATTACGAGGTAATTTATCCATCCCCAAGGTAAGGAAACGATTGGCATTTTTATAGCCGTCAAACGCGATCGTGTCTATCTTTTGCCCCCCTAATTTGACAGTGACATTAAACTGAGGCGGAGTCGGTTCGGTTTTACTATATTCGACTAACGCGGTTAAGGCTTCTGCGTTATCGTAAGTGGTTAACCAAGTGCCATTCCGTCGTAAAGTCAGGAGACTTTGTAATAAGTTTGTTGTCAGTGCTTTTTTGCTTTCTTGAGATAAGAATAAGCGCAAGGTTTGAGCTTGAATCGCGGTGGGAGAATTGAGCCAATACAGATTTGTGGGTAAACTTACCGTAGCATTTCTTCCGGTTATGGCAATATTTTTCTCGATTTCTTTGGTGAGAAGATTTGCCTCTTTTTGCCAGTCTTTTAACTGGGATAAATACCGCGCGAGATCAATTTGAGTCACGGCAGAATATTCTTCCCGTTGTTGATAAATATCTGTTAAGAAATCATTGCGTTTTTCGCCAAAGTGTGCTAAGGCGATTAACATCTTTAAACGCACTTGATTGTGACAAAGTTTTTCTTTGCAAAAGTCGGATTTACCCGGCTCGGCTAAGGTGGTTTTGAGGTAATTTTTGAGACTGTCAACCATAGTCATATCGACTAATTCAGGGAAGGTTTGAGTCGAAAGCGCGATCGCGTTTGCGGCGTAGGCGGTGAGATAAGGCTCGGAGGTTGACAAACCCGGAAACATGGCAAAACCGCCATCGGCTAATTGTAATTGTTGTAAACCCCTTAAGGCTTTCTCGGCTTCTTGTTTTGGGTTAAAGTCGCCAACGACTTTTCCGTATTTCTGCGATAATGTTTGTAAATTTGACGCGATGGAGAGTTGACTCGATAGGGGCTCTAAAAAGGGTAAGTTATCTTCGGCGAAAACCTGTTTCGCGGGCGCGATAATTTCAGGAATCAAGCTACTCGCGAGGGAAATTTCTAATCCCCCTACATCCGGCACAACCTTATTATTAAAATTCAAGGGAATCTTAACCACTTCTCTTCCCAATATGGGGGGGTTAGGGGAGGTAACTCCTGTTTCCACGATACTTTCTGTTACTTCTAAGGGTTTCACGGATAAGGGTATTTCAAAGGAGTCGGAGTTATTATTCAATGTCGTGGTAAATTTAATTTTCCCTTCTCCGGGGGTTTCGGCAATAATAGGGAAACGATATCCATTTGTGCCCGACTCGACTTTGGTTTGTAATGTCTCCGTTGTGGGATTATTGCCGGCAAATTCGATCGCGCCTGTTGCTTTTGCGGTAATATTCAAAGTCCCTTTTTCCTGGGATTTGTTGGTAATCGACAAACCCAGAGAAACGCGATCGTGCAAACGGGCAAATTGAGGTAAAAGAGGATTAGAAATTAAGGCTTTTGTGCTGATAAAGGTATTTTCACCATTACCAAAGCGTAAATTACCATCAGTTGCCAGAGCCATAACTCGCCAAGTGGTTAAATCATCCGGTAAAGTAAACGTTACCGTAGCTTTGCCCTTTTCATCGGTTAAAACGGAGCCATCATAATAAGCTAAAGGTTGAAAATTGATCCGGGTGCGAGTATTAGCTAAACCTTCGGAAACACCGCCCCCATATCCCCAACCTTTTGCCAAAGGTGACTCCATTTGCTCTAAAACTACATCGGGGCGATTATCGGCAAAGCGGGTAGAAATCGGCTGTGAAGCATAGACAGTTTTTACCAAGTCGGGTACGCGATATCCCGTTAATTGTAACACCGCGTCATTCACTGCCATTAAGGTAAATTGTCCCTTAACAGGGTTTCCCTGTTTATCCTTTAATTCTAATTCGACAGTTTGCTCTTTTCCGGGGAGTAATTCTCCTTGTTTGGGTGTGACTTTCACTTGTAAATATTTTTCGTCGAAACTGATGTCAAAGGGAGCAAAACCGACTTTGACTAATTTATCTACGTTTTCCCCCTGCTCTAAATTTTTGCCTTGACGCACTAAGACGGCTTCGACTGCGGCATTAGGTAACATTTCTGGGGTGACAGTAAATTGAATTTGGGGAGCCGCACCTTTCACTTGAGTCAATTTTTGATAAAGGGGTTTATCTCGAATGACAGCAAAATATAATTCGGCTTCGGGATAGGGTGATTGAATTAACGCGGTGGCGATTTCACCCGGTTGATAACGGGTTTTATTGAGTTTCACTTCTAAACGATTATTTTGATAACGGTTTTCCCAATTGACTCCGTTATTGCCTGTTGCCCAAATTTGTAAATCCGTCGCGGTAACTTCTTCATTACTATTGGCAAAATTAGCCCGAATGCGATAGGAGCCTGAGTCGGGAGGTGTCAAGGAAACTGTTTGAGGGGTTTTATTTGAGGTAACTTCTTGTTGGGCAATCGTTTTGTATTCAATTTGATTTTTCGGGGTACGACTTCCTTCGATTACTCGCGTGACACTACTATAATTTATCTGTTGTAATTCCAGACGAATTTTTTGCCCTTCGATCGCGTTACCTTGAGCATCTGAGACAATGACTAGAATGGGAAAGGGTTTCTGTGCGTCGGCGACAAAATTGCTTTGTAACCCAATCAGACGGGAGCTTGGTAAAACGGTTAATGTCTGAGAATTGGCGACGGATAAATTAGAAACATCGGAGACTTCGACATCGACTTGATATTTCATGGGGTAGGGTAAATCACTGGGAATTTGGAATATTTCACTCCCTTTACCGTTTTTATCTAAAGACGCGTCTTTTTCTAAGACATCTGAGGTGATAGTGGGCGAATTTTCTGGCCAAAACCACTTACGCCCAAAGGAAAATTCCTCCCATCCTTTGGGAATAAATTCGGTTTTTCGACGGGTGACATAATATTTAGCTTTGCCGCCTTCCACGGGGGAGCCAAAAAGATAGTTACTGACGGTTTGGGCTTGGATTTTATCCCCGATGACTGCAAATTCTTTATCCAAACTTAAATCTACCTTGAAATTCGGGGGTTTAAATTCGGCTACCTGCATTTTCCCGGTGATTTCTACTCCCTTATCACTCTTGGCAATTATTTGATAATTACCTAATTTCAGACTAGGCGCGATCGCGTATTTGAGAGAAAACGTGCCAAAATCATTAGTTTTGTGAGTGCCCAAGTCAGTCTTTTTACCATCGGGACTTTCTACGGTGACTTGGTAGGGGGTATTTTTATCCTGCTGAATCATGCCATTTTTCAGGTAATAAGCCGTACCCGTTAACCAGACAGTTTCACCCGGCTGATACAGAGCGCGATCGGAAAAAATCACCCCCCTAGAAATCGGTTTCCCATTACTCCATCCCGCGTCAATACCATAACCATAACTACCACTATACTCCTCCGTGCGCGTAAAAGCCCAATCTTGATTTTCACGCGCTATTACCAATAATTTTGGGGCTTTATCACCCTTCTCCGAATTAGCATTTAGACATTTTTTTAACTCCTCCCCACTGACTAACCAAGTGCCACTTTTATCAGTTTTCCCTGTGACACAAGGAATCGGTTTCGGTTGAGACTTAGCCTCTAATTGAGATTGATAAATTTCGACAGAAGCCGCAACGGGAGCCCCATCGGAAAGATGATTAACTCTAATTAAGCCCGACTCTGGAAACCATTGGGCAAAAACGCCTAAATTCGTTAATTGTACTAAACCATCATAGAGAGGCTCGCGCCATTTTTCTTGATTATTTTCTTGATAAAGATTTGTACGCGCTTGCACTCCATAGGCTAACATTCCCGTCGTCGCGTTTAACTGCTCTTTCAAAGGAATGCTTATCTCTTGTGTTTCGTTTTTCTTACCGGGGGATACGCGAAACTCTTTCCAATTAGTCGTCGGGGGAAGTAACCCTTTTCCGTCTTCTTGAGCGCGAGCATAATTTTGATAAACTAAATCCGTCGGTTGCACCACTTTAAACGCGGCTTTATACTTCGAGTCGGGTAAATTTATCGTAGAAATATTTAATTGTAAATCTTTCCCCGATGGAAAAATGTTTAAGCCAGTCGGTGCCCAAATATCTGCCGTGATATCCCCCGTTTCATAATTCAATGTCACGGGTTTTCCTAATGTTTGTCCAAATTTATCTTTGACATTCCCGCCAATGGTAATAGTATAATTGGTTGTCGGCTCTAAAGCCCAAGGATTGAGATTAACCGTCGATTCGTTATCATAAGCTTGAAGGAGTTTCGGGGCTTTTTTCGGTGGGGGATTGATGGTAATATTCTTAAGGGCACTTTCGGCAATAATTCCATTATTAAAGGTTAATTGGGCAGCCCCTTTGACAAAACGTCCATAGGTGCTACCTTCATCCGCTTTTCCGACAAATTTTATCCCTTCAAAGGCTAACGGGGAATAGGTTTCTACTTGACTGACAAAGGGGGTTTGACTTGGTAAATTACCCCGTAAAGGGCGTAACCCGGAATTAAATTCTAGTCGATATTTTGTTGCTTTTTCTAAAGGGATTTGCGGAATTATGGTGTAATTCCATTGTTTCATCGAGGGATCAAATTTTTCTGCGGGTGTTTCCGTCTCTTCGTCTCTGATTTCATTCTCTCTTTTTTGGGGTTCGATTTTTTCTGGTTCGATTTTTAACGCGATCGTGGTTTTATGCCCTTCGGGAATCAGTTTAATGTTATCCGACACAGAGGATAAATCTAATTCGAGATTCGAGGTAAATTTCAGAGTCGGTTTAATATCAATCGGTTGCAGAGGAGAGTCGGCGGGATAGGAGTTAGGTAAATGGGAAAGTTTTATTGATTCTGTGTGAAAAGTCCAAGCTAAATCTTGGTTTAACCGTTGATTTTTCAGATTGGTTAAGCCGGATTTAATGGTAACTTTAAATCTCGTAGATTTCGGTAAAGCTTGCTCCGGTTGAAATCCCACCATACGCGGTGTTAAGAAGCGAAACTCCCCCGGAATCTTGGGGATAATTTCAAAATATTTGAGTTTGCTTTTCTGATCATCACTATCTATATTTTCCAGAGGTATTAACGCCTCTTTAAAGCGAATGCGAATTTGCTGAAGGGGTTGGGCTTCTCCCGTGGGATTAACATCTTCAATCCAGTCAGGAAGTTGAGGGGGGGTAAGAGGTGTTACCGTGGGGAGAGGCTCAACGTAGGAGGAGATATTGGCAACACGACAAGCTGTTATGCCAATGATGAAAAGGATAATTACCAAGAAAGAGAATAAACCGGATTTTCGATTGACTCTGAATGGATAAAACCGCGATATTCTGTGAAATAAACCCGATTTTGGAGTCCGTTTTCTCCCGTGTCTATTTTTCATATATTATAGGGTTATTGGCGACAAATTGTGCTACAATTAAATGGGATGTATTTCCCGAAAAAATATTTAAAAAAAAGTCCCTGATTTGGGGAAAGATATCTGAATATGTTAACGCGGTTATTCTGCGGATGATTGGTTGCGGATGATTACAACCAACCTATAGCATTTTTAAATGAGATGTAAATGCAGGGCTCTGAGCCCGTCACAGGCAAGATGCCTGTGCCACAAGTTTCACCTTTTAGAGGGAAACACTATATCAGTCCCATTCTCTATTAAAACTCATTGTGATCAAACTCTGGGTTTTTGTATATTTTCTTAATATTTGGCTATGGTTACGGATGCTCTCACTACTATGTAATCTGGTTTTTTTGAAACCGCAGTTATCGCGGTAAATTTTGTGTAGGTTGGGTTGAGCGCTGCGAAACCCAACACCAAACTTTGATAAGTTGGGTTTTGCGCTACTTTGATAAGTTGGGTTTCGTACCTCAACCCAACCTACTACTGGTTTTTTTTAACCGCTCCTAAACGCAGATAAACGCTGATGGGGATTGACACAGATAGATATTTTTCTGATGGAAGGCGTAGGTTGGGTTGAGCGCTGCGAAACCCAACACCAAACTTTGATAAGTTGGGTTTCGTACCTTAACTTAACCTACTACTGGTTTTTTTAACCGCTCCTAAACGCTCCTAAACGCAGATGGGGATAAACACAGATATTTTGAAACCGCAGGCGTAGGCGTAGGTTGGGTTGAGCGCTGCGAAACCCAACACCAAACTTTGATAAGTTGGGTTTTGCGCTACTTTGATAAGTTGGGTTTCGTACCTCAACCCAACCTACTACTGGTTTTTTTTAACCGCTCCTAAACGCTCCTAAACGCTGATGGGGATAAACACAGATATTTTGAAACCGCAGGCGTAGGTTGGGTTGAGCGCTGCGAAACCCAACACCAAACTTTGATATGTTGGGTTTCGTACCTTAACCCAACCTACTACTGGTTTTTTTAACCGCTCCTAAACGCTCCTAAACGCAGATGGGGATAAACACAGATATTTTGATGATGCGATAAACCCGCCCCCACCTCAATAAATGCAAATTGATTTTTGGCAGCAAAAAAATATCGACCCCGCTGCGCGGGGAGGGCGAGTGTAAAAGAAAGAAGTGCATAGCACAAAAGGGCAAAAGTGTCAAGGGCTATTCGGTCCACGCAGCCACACAGACAAAACGAAAACCGTTGAAGTCGTAGCGGGTGTCCGGCGCATGATTGCTGCGAATCGCCGAACGGGAATACCGCGGATAATTGATCCACGAACCACCGCGCAGCAGCCGGGGTCTGTCATCGTTTCTTGACTTTATTAACAAATCAGCACTTTTTTGATAACGATTATCATTATTTTTTTCATCCCAGACACTTCCATCCGTAGGTGCTTTTCCATAGTCACTGTGCCAAGGATCGGCGCACCACTCCCAGACGTTGCCGTGCATATCGTAAAGCCCAAAGGCATTAGGGGGAAAAGAGCCTACATCTGTTGTTTGTTGTCGATATTTTCCCTTGGGTGCAGCACCGTAAGAATAATTGCCGTCATAATTTACTAAGTCGGGTGTTATTGTTTCTCCGAAGTAAAAAGGGGTTGTTGTACCTGCTCTACAGGCATATTCCCATTCGGCTTCACTAGGTAAGCGATAGTTTTTCCCGGTTTTTTGAGTAAGCTTTTCACAAAAATTTACTGAGTCATACCACGATACCCGTTCGACTGGACGTTTTGCCCCTTTGAAGTTAGAGGGGTTAGTTCCCATGATGGCTTGATATTGTTCTTGAGTTACGGGATATTTTGCCATGAAAAATGGTTGAATTGTCACCCGATGTTGCGGTTTTTCATTATCACGGCTTTCTGCTTCAGTTTTGGGTGAACCCATGATAAAAGTACCACCCGGAATATATACCATTTCTATGATGATGCCATTCCCTAAATTTTCGGTAAAATATTGTGCTTGACTGGGTTGACGGGAGATAATTTTACCTTGATTATTAACTTTAACAGTTTCAAAGGAAAAACTTGGTAAAACAGGGTGTTGCAGCAATGCCACAAACTCTTGCATCGTTTGAGGTCTATTTTGGGGTTCTAGTGCCATCCCTTTTAAGATAACATTATTCACCCTGTCACTAATTCTCACCAGTTGTTTCGGGGCATCTAAAGACGCGTTTCGTAACTTGCGATGTAAGGATGGTGTGGGAAGTTTCCCTGTTATGGCATAATATAAGGACGAGGCTAAACAATAAACATCTACCGTGGGTTTTCCACTCCCTTCAATGAACTGTTCATAGGGGGCAAAAATTTGATGTGCTGGGTGCATTGAACTATTAACACACCCGGTAGGGAGAATTTCTGCCGCGATGCCAAAATCTATTAATACTGCCGCACCATTCTTCCGTAATAAAATATTACCCGGATGGGCATCTCGATGGATAATTCCCGCTTGATGAACGATGATTAATGCTTCTCCTATTTGCCGAATAATAGGCAGGGCTTTTTCTTCTGATAAAGCTCCTTTTTTCTTGACAATCTCCCATAAACTCTCCCCGACTATTAAATCCATTACTAAACAGTGTATCCCCTCTTCTTCAAATAAATCACTCACCCGCACGATCGCGGGATGATGATTAGAGGCCAATTGAGCTAAAATTTGACCTTCTTGTTGAAAGCGTTTGACAAATTTAGGATATTCGGGGTCATTTTGCAGACTCGCGTTAGGAGTTTTAATAACTACCTGATGATTCAATTTTAAATGTCTAGCTTTATAGGCAATACCAAAGCCTCCTTGTCCTAAAATACTTTCTATGCGATAACGTTTCTGCAATTCCTTTCCGGGTGTCCACATTGTCTATTTCCCCTATTGAGTACGCTTAACTGTGATTTTATCTCAATACGTGATCAATCGGGGCGCGATTAACCCCCTCTTCAGGGGGGGCAGGGGGGGTCCCCATCTGCGTTTATCTGCGTTTAGGAGCGGTTAAAAAAAACCTTATGATAGGGGCGGGTTCACCAATATCATTGACAACCATCGATCAATGATAAAAACCCGCCCCAAAGCGCGATCTTATTGAGGTTATCGGTGGGGTGGGGGCGGGTTTATGGAGATTATTTGTTGGTAGGATAAATTTGGGTGAACCCGCCCCTACAAAATCTACCGCGCTTCTTCGATCACCAAAATATCTGTGTAAATCCCCATCTGCGTTTAGGAGCGTTTAGGAGCGGTTAAAAAAAAACAAATGGTAGGGGCGGGTTCACCAATATCATTGACAACCACCGACAAATGATAAAAACCCGCCCCAAAGCGCGATCTTATTGATATCACTAATTATTAAGAGCCGCGATCGTCACGTCTGGCTCTAAATCTTTAAAGAGCACTGTACTGAGATAGCGCTCACCGAAACTGGGTTGGATCATGACAATTAAACGCCCTGCATTTTCAGGACGTTTACCAATTTTGATCGCGGCATATAGGGCCGCACCCGAAGAAATACCCGATAACAGTCCCTCTTCTCTGGCTAGACGACGACTATAGGCGATCGCGTCTTCATCGGGAACAGTAATGATTTCATCGATCATATCTCTGCGGAGGACTTCTGGGATAAAGCCAGCACCAATGCCTTGAATTTTATGAGGTCCCGACTTGCCCCCCGAAAGCACTGGACTATTAATGGGTTCCACCGCGATCGCCTGAAAACTAGGTTTACGTTGTTTCAGCACCTCCGCAATACCAGTAATAGTCCCTCCAGTACCAACACCCGCGATCACAAAATCCACCTCGCCATCCGTATCAGCCCAAATTTCCTCCGCGGTAGTTTCTCTGTGAATTTTGGGATTAGCCGGATTGCGAAATTGTTGTGGTATAAAGCCATTGGGAATAGTCGCGACAATTTCTTCCGCGCGACGAATCGCCCCTCTCATCCCCTCAAGTCCGGGGGTTAATTCTAACTGGGCTCCATAGGCCTTAAGCATTGCCCGTCGCTCTACACTCATGGTATCAGGCATAGTCAAAATTAAACGATATCCCTTCGCGGCCGCCACCATCGCGAGGGCAATACCCGTATTCCCCGAAGTCGGTTCGACGATCACCGTTTTTCCGGGCTGAATTAAGCCGGCTTCCTCCGCGACTTGAATCATTCCCACGCCAATCCGATCTTTCACTGATGACGCGGGGTTCATTCCCTCTAATTTCACCACAATGCGAGCGACTACCCCCTCCGCCTGGGGAATTTTATTAAGTCCCACTAAGGGAGTATGACCAACTAATGCCGTGATATCCTGTGCTATTCGCATAATCTTCCTTATTCTTCCTTTCTAAGGGTTGACATTTTTATTAACTACGATTAACCTATAGGGCTACAGTAGTATATAACGAAATCTGTTCTTTAATCCCTAAAGTTGCCAAGATTTTTCTCTGGCCCCAAAAATGCCTATGACTGTTAGCCAACAATATTCCCTGGAATTGCCTAGGGCCGCGATCGAAACGCGATCGTGTGAAGTGATACGACAGCAATTTCCGCGTCGTGCCTTACTTCCCAACAAAAAAGATGGACTCTGGCAAATTGAAAGCGGAGTCGTGCGGACATTAACCTGGTTAGAAGACGGTACCATCATTACCTTGGGATTGTGGGGGCCGGGGGAGATGGTGGGCAAAATGTTATCAGGATGTAACCCCTATCAAATTGAATGTCTGGGTAAAGTTGAGGCTAATTTTATTCCCAAAGCCGAATGTGATCGCTTTGAAGAGGTGTTATTAAAACATATCTTACAAGGGGAAGAGTTAACAATGATTCGGGCTAATAAAAAAGTAGATACGATGTTGTATCAGCTTTTAAATTGGTTAGCGAAAAAATTTGGTTGTCATGTAGAGAAAGGGCAATTAATTAACCTGAGTTTAACTCACCAAGATATCGCGGAGTTACTGGGTGCGACACGCGTGACGATTACGCGTATTTTAAATCAATTGGAACAACAGGGAATCATTCACCGTTTGAAACTACACCGCATTGTCTTGCATGATGCTGAATTTTGGCATTACGAAATTTGATCCCCTCAATATTTGGGGTTATTTTTCCACGATTAATGTGAGAATTATCATCTCAAATCAATTGTTTTTTCGGGGTGTTTATCTAATATTCTTTTTGCAAAATAACCAAGGGTAAAACTATGCTAATTGCTGACTTACATAACGAGATAAAAATAATTTCTGATCGCGATCCTGCGGCAAAAAATTGGTTAGAAGTATTAATTTGTTATCCGGGTTTGCAAGCAATTTTGTTTCATCGTGTCGCCCATTGGATCAATAATCGAGGGATTCCTTTAATCCCACGTCTGATTTCCAATTTGGCTCGTTTTTTAACGGGTATAGAAATTCATCCGGGTGCAACCCTAGGCAAAGGTGTTTTTATCGATCATGGTATGGGTGTGGTGATTGGGGAAACCGCGATCGTGGGAGATTATACCTTAATTTATCAAGGAGTTACTTTAGGGGGTACGGGAAAAGAAACAGGTAAACGTCATCCGACGGTAGGAGAAAATGTAGTTGTGGGAGCGGGAGCGAAAGTTTTAGGTAATATTTCCGTTGGTAATAATGTTCGGATTGGTGCGGGTTCGGTAGTGTTGCGAGATATACCGAGTGATTGTACAGTTGTGGGGATTCCGGGGAGAATTGTGCGTCAAGAAAATAATCTCAAAAACAAGTTGAATCATCAATCATTTCCTGATGTAGAAGCCTTAGCGATACGCGCTTTGTTTGATCGGATTAAGGATTTGGAAGATCAAATAAGTCACTTAAATGGAGAGGTTAAAGATGATTTTGAACTGGTTTCTGTTGCTGTGAAGAGAAATGGATATAAAAAATATGATCATTCAGCCGAAAATTCTTTGATTGAGGATTTTCTCGATGGTGCAGGTATTTAGACAACTGGGGTGCGTGAATACGCACCCTCTGTTAACCAAAATGAGTTTCTTTCTCTTTTCTTTTCTTTCCTTTGTGTCTCTGTGCCTTTGTGGTTCATAAAAAAAGCCACTAGGATGAGAAACCCGGTTTCTTAAAAATTATGGAGCTAAGCGGACTCGAACCGCTGACCCCCTCAATGCCATTGAGGTGCTCTACCAACTGAGCTATAGCCCCGCTCACACAATTTATAAATATACCTTATGTTTTTGCGTTTGTCAAGGGGTTTCGGAAAATTTTTTTCCCCCTGAGTAAATGCTAATGATTTTCGATTTGCGATTGAGGAAGGAGACGCGATCGCGTGTGCCGTCTCTAGGGTGCGCCACTACAGTCAGGTTAAGGATCTAATGAATAACTGTTTTTCCGACGCACCCTAAATCTTATCCTGGTTGAGGCTCATCATCCTGTCAAAAACAAAGAAAAACGCGATCGCGCTATTCCCTGTGAAAATCCCAGAAAAACCGATCGCGCTATTCCCTGTGAAAATCCCAGAAAAACCGATCGCGCTATTCCCTGTCAAAAACAAAGAAAAACGTGATCGCGCTATTCCCTGTCAAAAACAAAGAAAAACGCGATCGGGCTTTTGGGTGAAAAAATCCCCAAAATTACTTACAAACCGCCTTATAATTAGCATTGCGGACAATAGTACCCACGGTATCATTAAACCAAACCGGATTATTCGTACTCACCCGGAGTAACTTGGGTTTCTTGCCGACACATTCTTTAATAGACTCACCCCAAGCCGCGAGAGCCTTGGTATATTCAGCTCTAATGCGAATAACATCTTCGGCGGTAACACCTTGAGGAATCTCAGGCGGATTAAAAGCATCAGTAATGGGAGTATTAGTAGTGATGCTGTTATCAACAGCAATATTCGTCAAAATCGGATAATCAAAAGCTTTAGGTAAAGTGCGATCTCGAAGGATACCAGGAATTAACTGGTACTTTAAAGCCCCGCCCTTATAATCAACTTTGACGTTCGTATCAGCCAACGCGCTCAAGGGGAGGCTTGCCACTAAAGCCGTACAAAAACCCCAAAACAACTTAGATTTCATTCTCGTCTCCTCACAACATTAACCAATGATCAAACATCTGCAAAAATGATTTAACACATCCCCCCAAATCCATAAAATGATTCCAGTTGAATTAAGATATTATCCTCTGAAACTCTGACAGATTTAAGGATTAGCCCAATTTGGACAAAATCATTTTTGACGGATGTTACTCGGCACTGTATCAAATTTTCTCCCAGATATCAAGTTTAGCTCAACAGGAGTAAAACAGGTGACTGGGCTGGAACCTCGATGATAGTATCGTGATACTCTATACAATGGAATATATTAAAATACCTCACAAAACTTACCCAATCAAACCCATATTCGAGGTTTCTGGCAGTCGTCTCTTGCCTCAAATAACCAATTTGGGTTGACAATACCTTCGCCTTTGAGGAAAAAAGCCTTGAAAAGTAGGTTGGGTTGAGGTACGTTCGCGTGGGGTGCGCGTAGCGCAAAACCCAACATCTTCGGGATCTACCGAACTAGAATTGCTTGGTCTACAGTCGAAACAGCCGAAAGCGAGATTTGGCAAAGGTTTGATTTTCTGATAGTTGGATTTTGATAAACTTTTCGGCAAACTCTTGCTGCATAAGTTTTTTGGCGATTTCTTACATACTAATTTCGGAGTTAACCCATCTTCGTTGGGTTTCGTACCTCAACCCAACCTACAAAGAAATGGCGAAGGTATTGGTTGATAAACCAGGTTTGGCGTAAGTCCCACCTCAGATCCCAATAGACATCTCGCAAAAATCATGTCAATCGCAGGCTCTCTGCCTGCGCCACAATAGTTGTTGGAGATGTCTAATAATTTAAACAAAAATAGGGGGGCTATGCCCCCCTACTAACTGATCAACTCAGAAACCTAACTCAACGTCTTACAGGAAAGTAAAACTATTAGAAGAAAGGGTTGCAGTACGCAAATTCGCAATATTGACAATATCGCCAGGGTTGGAAAGATTCGGATCGTAAGCCAAGATATTATCACTGCCACTCTTGTACAGGATAAACCCAGGACTCGCAGCACCCAATTGTGTCGCATATTGAGATTCCGCTTGCACCAGTGTGGTAATACTGGTAATCGCGGTGAAGTCAACCAGCTTCGCACCATTGATATTCACAGTTGTATTCGCGGGCGACTGAAGCGTTACAGAGGTAATACCACCAAAGTTCGTGGAAGAGAAGTGCAAGACATCTCCCGTCACAAAGTCAGTAATGGTATCTCCACCCTCCGTAGGACTGTTGTACACAAAGACATCATTACCCGCGCCACCCGTGAGGGAATCAGCACCAGCACCGCCAGTAAAGGTATCATCACCAGCACCGCCCGTGAACAGATCCGCACCGGAACCGCCATTGAAGACATCGGAGTAAGCCGTTCCTGTTACTGCACCACCAGTACCCGTAACACCATCAAAGACGATCGGCACAGGGGAAGTGCTGTAATCACCAACTGCACTCACCATCATCGGATTACTACTATTCATTAAGCCCACCAAAGAGCCACCACCGATTAACTCTATATCGGCCGTACTCAGGGAGTTAACTCCTAATACCGCGATCGTGCCATTATTGAAATTGATCACAGCAGAAGAACCTGTATAGCTCACGCTTACCGTTCCCGCAGACGCGATCTGCAATTTATCCGTACCCGTCACGAAATCCGTGATGATATCACTACCTTCATTGAGAGTCGTACTGGTAGAGCCAAAGACAAATACATCCGCACCAGCACCACCCGTAAAGGTATCATCACCAGCACCGCCCGTGAACAGATCCGCACCGGAACCGCCATTGAAGACATCGGAGTAAGCCGTTCCTGTTACTGCACCACCAGTACCCGTCACACCATCAAAGACGATCGGCACAGGGGAAGTGCTGTAATCACCAACTGCACTCACCATCATCGGATTACTACTATTCATTAAGCCCACCAAAGAGCCACCACCGATTAACTCTATATCGGCCGTACTCAGGGAGTTAACTCCTAATAGCGCGATCGTGCCATTGTTATTGACATTTAGTACCGCAGAAGAACCTGTATAGCTTACGCTTACCGTTCCCGATGAACTGATCTTCAATTTATCCGTACCCGTCACGAAATCCGTGATAATATCGCGCCCTTCTTGGAGAGTCGTACTGGTAGAGCCAAAGACAAATACATCCGCACCAGCACCGCCCGTGAACAGATCTGCACCGGAACCGCCCTTAAACACATCGGAGTAAGCCGTTCCTGTTACTGCACCACCAGTACCCGTCACACCATCAAAGACGATCGGCACAGGGGAAGTGCTGTAATCACCATAGGCACTCACCATCATCGGATTACTACTATTCATTAAGCCCACCAAAGAGCCACCACCGATTAACTCTATATCGGCCGTACTCAGGGAGTTAACTCCTAATAGCGCGATCGTGCCATTGTTATTGACATTTAGTACCGCAGAAGAACCTGTATAGCTTACGCTTACCGTTCCCGATGAACTGATCTTCAATTTATCCGTACCCGTCACGAAATCCGTGATAATATCGCGCCCTTCTTGGAGAGTCGTACTGGTAGAGCCAAAGACAAATACATCCGCACCAGCACCGCCAGTAAAGGTATCATCACCGGAACCACCCGTGAACAGATCTGCACCGGAACCGCCCTTAAACACATCGGAGTAAGCCGTTCCTGTTACTGCACCGCCAGGGCCGCTCATACCATCAAAGACGATCGGCACAGGGGAAGTGCTGTAATCACCATAGGCACTCACCATCATCGGATTACTACTATTCATTAAGCCCACTAAAGAGCCACCACCGATTAACTCTATATCGGCCGTACTCAGGGAGTTCACACCCAATAGGGTAATCGTCCCATTGTTATTGACATTTAGTACCGCAGAAGAACCTGTATAGGTAATGCTCACGGTTCCCGATGAGGAAATGTGCAACTCATCAGTACCCGTCACGAAATCTGTGATGATATCACTACCTTCATTGAGAGTCGTACTGGTAGAGCCAAAGACAAACACATCCGCACCATCACCGCCAGTGAAGGTATCATCACCAGCACCGCCCGTGAACAGATCCGCACCGGAACCGCCGTTAAAGACATCGGAGTAAGCCGTTCCTGTCACCGCACCGCCAGGGCCGCTCACACCATCAAAAATGATGGGGGTTGTCATGGTGCTGTAGTCACCATAGGCACTGACGATCGTATTGCTATTGCTCATTGTCGCCAAAGAGCCACCACCGAGAATCTCAATGTCATCTTCACCCAATGACTTCACACCCAAGAGGGTAATAGTGCCATTATTATTCAAATTCAAAATAGCCGCGGAACCCGTATAAGTCACGCTTACCGTTCCACTGGAAGTAATGCGTAGGGTATCGACACCACTGACGAAATCATAGATAACATCATTGCCGAGGTTGACACCACTGCCTGTGTCAAAGACAAAAACATTATGCCCTTCTCCGCCATAGAGGGAGTCATCACCTGTGCCGCCATCAAGAGTATCGTCCCCTTGGCCACCGAGAAGAAGATCATTTCCTTCTCCGCCCTTGAGGGAATCATCGCCTTGTCCACCGTCTACTATGTCATTGCCTTCTCCGCCAACCAGTAAATCCTCACCTTGACCCCCCAACATAGTGTCATTACCGGCTTCTCCAAACAGAGAATCACGTCCCTGATTACCAAAGAGAAGATCGTTTCCTTCTCCGGCGTTGATGGAATCATCACCATAACCACCATAGAGGGTGTCATTACCACCTAAACCATTCACCGTATCATTGGCTGCTGAACCGGCGTAGAAATCAGCTCCGGGGGTGCCTGTCCAGAAGGGATTTAGTTCATCTGGTTTTTTCTCTGTTTCTTTGTCTGTGAGTTTAATACCTTTGATGACGACTTCTTCGTTAAATTTCACCAAGACATTGATGAATTGACCAGATTTTATTTTTTCCTTCTCGCCTGGGTTTTGTTTCAAGTAGAGTAGGAATGTCGGATCTGCGGTGGGAATATCTCCGCGAGATGATCCTACTGTAAGGAAGAAGAGAAAACTACTCTTGCCTTCGATTTTGAAGTTTTGGCGATAAAACTTGGCATCAAAGAAAGCATTAGGACTTAAGTCTTGATCAATTCCTACTTTGAGATAATATTCAAAGGCACTCTTGTATTTGCCTGATTTAATCGCGATCGCGACATCTTGATTTTGTTGCAGGAAATAAGTCTCATCAAACAGTTGTGTAGAACTCAATCCTTTGCTAAATCCTACTTTTAGGTAATATTCAAAGGCACTCTTATATTGACCGGACTGAACTGCATCTGCCGCGTCTTTATTTTGTTCCAGAAAATACTTCTCATCAAAGAGGGGTGTAGATATTTCGCTTTTGCTAAATCCTACTTTGAGGTAATATTCAAAGGCACTCTTGTATTGACCGGACTGAACTGCATCTGCCGCGTCTTGATTTTGTTGCAGGAAATAATCCTTATCAAAAAGAGGACTCGGACTATCGCCTTTGGTTATGCCTTCCTTAACAAAGTATTCAAAGGCACTCTTATATTTGCCTGACTTAACTGCCGTGGCGGCCTCTTGATTCTGTTCAAGATAATAGGCTCCATCAAAGAGAGGACTGCAACTATCGCCTTTGCTCATTCCTTCCTTAACAAAGTATTCAAAGGCACTCTTGTATTTGCCTGACTGAACGGCATCGGCGGCCTCTTGATTCTGCTCAAGATAATAGGCTCCATCAAAGAGAGGACTCGGACTATCGCCTTTGGTTATTCCTTCCTTAACAAAGTATTCAAAGGCACTCTTGTATTTGCCTGACTTAACGGCGGCGGCGGCCTCTTGATTCTGTTCTAAATAATATTGGCCGTCAACGATGGGACTGGGATTATCCCCTTTACTTTCCCCGACTTTGATAAAATATTCAAAGGCATTCTTGTATTGCCCAGACTGCACCGCAGCCGCGGCTTCTTTGTTGGTTTCGAGATAAAATTTACCATCAAAGAGAGGCGAACAACTCAGACCATTTTTCAGGCCTTTCTTCAGGAAGTGTTCTAAGGAATTTTTGAATTTGCCATCCTTCATGTCTTTTTCGACTTCAGGATTTTGCTTTACATAATAATCCAGATCAATCAAGGCATTGGGACTGATGCCATTTTTATATCCTGATTTCAAGAAATGTTGGAATGCTTTCTTGAATTGACCTTTATTGATTTTGCTTTGTAATTTTGGATTTTGTGCCAGGTAATAGCTTTCATCAAATAAAGGTGTACAAACTAAACCTTTGGCTGCTCCTACTTTAAAGAAATATTCCGCGGCACTCTTGACAGATCCCTCCGTGATCGTGCTCTTTACTTCGGGATTGTTATTGACCAAAAATTCACTGTCAAACAAGTCGGAAAATTGCCGACCTTCTTTGATGCCAAATTTAACAAATTGTTCCAGGGGACTCTTGATGTCGCCATTGTCAAGGTTTGCTTGGATGTCAGGATTTTTGGCTAAATACTCCTGGCTACTAAAGAAGATACTAAACTCAAGACTGACATTGTATTGACCAACCTGGAGAAAATAATCAATGGGACTCTTGTATTCGCCCTTATCTACAGCTTCTTTAACTGTCTGGTTTTCCGATAAAATGCTTGAGCTGACGAAGAGACTACATTCCCGTTTTTCTTCTTTACCAAATTTCTTGAAGTGTTCTTTACCGTTCTTAAATTTACCCTTTTTCACCTCCTCGGCGACATCTGGGTTCAGTTCCAAATACAATTCTTCATTAAATATATCCGCCAAGATTAGTCCCTGTGGTTTTGGAGTCACAGGTGCTAGGGTTTCGGCGGATACTGGTACGACTCCATTGCTAATGTCGGGAGAACTACCTAATGATGTTAATTGAGGAGAACTTCCCAAGGGTGTTAATTCGGTGGAACTTCCTAATGGTGTTAATTCGGTGGAACTTCCCAAGGGTGTTAATTCGGTGGAACTTCCTAATGGTGTTAACTGGGTGGAACTTCCTAATGGTGTTAATTCGGTGGAACTTCCTAATGGTGTTAACTGGGTGGAACTTCCTAATGGTGTTAGTTCGGTGGAACTTCCTAATGACGAGAGTTGGGGTGATGTACCTGATTTGTTATTGCTAGAGGTGACATTGGGTAATGTCCCTACTTTTTCTGTTGTTGCCATGATAATTTACCTCGTAAACGAGAAGCGAAAGGAACCCTCTTTAGTGAGTTCTTGCATCAGACTTGTTGATTCAGGGATTCGGCCTAAGTGGACTAATGAACACCTGAAACGATGGAACTTATAATCCGTACCTTTAGCTTTTTTTCTGAACCGACGATTTTGCCACTGTATCAATTAATAGATGCTTCTCAAGTGAATGGTATAAGGAAGCTGATTAAGCTTCACAAATTGACCCCACAGAGATATCAGAAGTGTTAATTCTGATAACCCCTCGTTTTACTGACGAACGAAGAGAAACAAAAGTTCCGAAGGTTTCTAATATTTGTAAAATGCGTTAAAGCAGAAGTACCCTAAATAATAGTGTTCCCTTATTTTCGGGGGAAACTCTCAGTATATTCACGGATCTTTAGAGAAAAAATGTTACTACCACGCTTAAAGGTGGACTCCCTTCGGTTTACATGGGGATGAGTCGGGTTGTGAGGACACCCTGTAGGGACACGGCACTGCCGTGTCCTAGGGACATGGCAGTGCCATGTCCCTACCTGAAGCCAAATGTCGCCTCATCGCGGTTGACAGGAATGCTGATCTGTTTTCATACAAATTGCGCCACGGCATTCGCGTTATTTTGTCAATCTGTAGTGTAGCTTTCGGGGTGTGGCTTTTCGGGTGTGGCTTTTCGGGAGCGCGATCGCTCAAATCTTGAGAGAAAAAATGTTACCACGAATAACCGTAGTCACTGTACCGAATTCTTTGATCGCCAATCAAACCCAAAGGCTGATTGTTTTTAGGTTGATTTTTTTTTGTTAATCAACTTCACCTGCTTAATGTTGTAACAAAATCAAGCTTTCTAAAAAATCCGGTTCTACTGCTGAGGCGGCTTTACCACCTCCTTCTTCCAATAACCTCAGATATTTCTGTAAAAGCCCTTGCATTTTGGGTGTACGATATTGAGGGTTAATTTGATTGAATGCTTCTTGCCAATGATATTCTATTGGGAAGTTTCCATAACCTGCTAAATAAATCGTCTCTTTCACTAGCTTATCAATTTCTGCTCCCGAAAAACCGATGGTATTTTCTACTAAAAACATCAGGAGAGACTCAGAAATCGGCGGAAGTTTGTAAGCTTGGGCACGTTTTTGAATTATCTCCCAACGTTCCTCGGTGTTTGGGGGCATAACAATGAAAATTTCATCAAATCTTCCCGCTCGGAATAATTCGGCTGGCAGGACAGTTCTATCATTAGAAGTGGCAATGAAAAAAATCGGATAATTATGGTCATTTAACCATGAGAGAAATGTGCCGAATTGTCGGGTACTAACTCCAGTATTATCACCTCCAACACCTGCAAAGGCTTTCTCAATTTCATCCATAAATAAAATGTTAGGGGCTGAGGCTTCGATCGCTCTTAATGCTTGAAAGGTATTACTTTCTGATTCACCTACCCATTTTGATTGTAAGCGAGAAATTTCAAAGTTAATTTGGGGTACACGCCATTCTTGGGCAATGGCTCTGGCAATAAATGTTTTACCGCATCCGGGGTATCCTTCTAAGAGAATAGCACGGGGGAGCATTTCGGGTTTAGTATCTTGCTCAAACCATTGTCGGCGACGTTCAATCCAGTGTTTGACATTTTCTAAACCTCCCACTTCTTGTAATCCTTGACCTTGAGGGGCAAAATATTCTAATACTCCTGTTTTTCTAATTTCTTGTTTTTTCACTTCTAAAAGCAATTGGCCTGCTTCTTGGGCGTTTGACCAAAGATTTCTAGTTGTAATTAATCGCGCTGTTTGGCTTGCGGCTTGTAGTGGCATTCCTTGTGCTTGTTCTGATAAGCGTCTAGCTTCGTCATCAGGCAAGGCATATTTGCTAACGGCATTTTGGAAAACGTTATTATAGAGTTCTTCGCCAATGGGCAAAGGTAAGTCTAAAATATGGACGCAGTTGCGGAGAATCGGTGGGATTGACCAATCGGAACCGACAACAATTAAACTCATGCGGGGACGGGGGCGTTTTTGTTCAATGGCAATGACTAATTCTTTGAGTTTTCGGGAAGTAAGATGACAATCGGGTTCGATTAAGGTTGACCAATCGGGGAGAATATAGGTGTATTGTTGCTGTGGATTTTTGCCAGCTTGGTCTTGTAATCTTTTCTGTAAGAAATTGAGGGCATTAGTGATAGGATCACTATTTGCTTCTAGGGTAGAAGCTGTGCTTTGCCAATTGTTTTCTGTTGCTAACTTTTGGAATCCATCAATACTGCTCCATCGTGCTAGTTCTCCTTCAATGTTATTAAGATTAGATAGAGAACGATGAGCCGCGATCGCGCAGTTAATTGCCCGACTTTCTTCGGGGGAACGTAAGAAAATCAGGGGATATTGAGCGTGCAAGAGTTCTTGAAGTTCGCGTTGACATTTATCGTAAGGTAGTTCCATTGTTTTTGACCTCTGTTAAAAATCAGCTTGATTGTTAGTTGATCGTGTTTCAGTTTGAGGGGGGTTCTGATTCTGATTTTTTTCACCATTGTGATCCCGAGTATTGCCTGTGACTGAAGATTGTGATTTATCACCTGAAGAAGTTTCCGATACTTCTGGTGGATTGCGGGTTTTAACAGGGGGATAGTCAGAATTACTATCCGTAGAAGTACTTTTATTGTCTCTAAGACGATCGCGATCGGATACGAAAGTCCGAGTTGTAGCAATTCCTATGGGGGGTAAGTCTCGGCGTACTGTAGTCGGAGTCAACCCCTGTCGAATGTCATGACACCATTTTTGAATAAAGAAGTCTAAGTCTGCTTCGCTCACTTGTCGTGCAGATTGAGTTTCTATATCAGTCTTCAGCTTGGTGCGATTTTCCGGCTTCCTAAAATAGTCCTTGGGACAATCCACAAAATAACCTGTGAGATTTACAGAGTTCCTTATTTGGCGATTTCCCGCATTGGGAATTTCGATAATCAAAGTATATTCTGGCATGGTCGATCTGTTTCCTTAATTTGATGATGAATTTTGCGAAGGATTTTCTGCTTGCTCTTTGATGTTTTTACTCCAGGTTATAAATAACTTTAAACCGAATAAACCCCCAATTAACGTTAAAATAAGAATCCCCAAACGATTGGGCAGAGGTAGAGGACAATAATTAAAATTAGACATCCGAATTGCTTCTGGTTCAGCGGTAAGATTAAGCTGTCGAGATGGAGCAATCACTCCTACTGTCGTTTGATGTAGTGAAGCGCGATCGCTCCCTGGTTGTCGATAGGTAATTTCATATTCGCGTAATGTGGTTAAAAATGTCCTTAAGGTTTCTACAACTTCCTGTGCATTCCCCGGCAGTCTGTAAATTCCCCCTGTTGCTTGGGCAATCTCATTGAGACGGCTTTCATCAACGATAAATTCATTGATATCTTTTCCTGGCAGTCGGCAAACAGCACTGATATTATCAACTGTCAGTTGACTGTCACTTAAAGAACAATTTGATCGCTCGCGCAATTGCCTTAAGGTTTCCCCATATCCCATTGCATGAACTGTTACTTGGGGATATTGATGCAGTACCTCAATTAAGTTTTGAAACCGCTCTTTTTCATTACTTCTTAAAACATCATAGCCATCAGAAAGCAGAATAACAGCTAGTCTCGGCGGCAATGGTTGTCCCATCATATCATTCCTAGGCGATTCAAAATTGCTTTCTCCTAAAAATTTAACGGTTTCTGCTAAATGCTCATAAATTTTGGTAGCAGCACAAACATTAACGGCAGCTAAAGCATCTAGCTGTCGATCTAACTGATTATCTGTGATTTTGACTAAATTGCCAGAAATTACCTCAGTATCAATTTTAAATCCTTCACAATTTCCACCCCCTTCACCAAAGGGAATTAGAGCAATTTGCACAGGCATATTTTCCCCCCGAATATCGCGAATCACTTCTCGAATTGCCTTAACCGCTTCTTCCTGCTTCTTTTTCCCCGCTAAATCTTTGTTTTTCATGCTCCCGCTCATGTCCAAAAGCATGACAAGATAAGCTGGATCGGGTTGAGATTGCTGAGAAGACAGAAATTTAATTTGAGAGGGTTTTAAGGTAATTGGCTCTCCCCGTGCGTTGGTTGTTTTAAGCTGAAAATCCTTAGCTTTTAAGCCTTGAATGGGAACATTACTATCATCAACGGCTTTAACTCTCAACTTGACATTATCACATTGGGTACTCCAACGCACAATCTCTACTGAACTCGCTAAAACTGGTTGCGACCATAAAGCCATTAAAAACACAATGGCAATTCTTTTAAGCCTGTGGATCGAGGAATCTGTCATAAAAAACAAAGCGATAAAGTTGGCTGTCTTCTTCTGCATCAGGTTGTGGATTTTCATAGTAAAAGGTGATAATCTGATTGTGGATTAATCTTTGGGAATCATTTTGACTCATCGGGGTATTCTGAATTTTGACTTTCTGATGAAACCTGCAAGTAAGCTTCACTTCACGGTTATTCACTTCCAGACAGGCACATTCTTTGGGAATATGGGGAATATAAATATCCGCGCTATCTCCTGACCCAATAATTATAGGAGAAGTGGTTTGAGAAGGTAGCTTAATTGATAGACCTTCTTCAATAAATTGAGACGATGAGCGAGTGGCAAATTTTAAATTAAAATTATTATTTCTTAATTTGGGAAGAGAGTTGCTCACAACAATTGCTTCAGATGGTGGAGGTTCAAATCCTTTGCCTGCTCTCAAAGCTACTTGGTAAGTTGGAGCAGTGGCGAAACTTAGGGAAAGACCTAGCATCAGTCCTAACACAAGAAAACCTGCCGGATCTTCATAGCCACCTAGCTGCATACCACTACGAAGTATTTCCACTAAAACCGCAGCCCCAAAACCTGCACCAAATCCAAATAAAATAGCTTTTTTGATGCGTTGATTTGCCTGACTGCTTGAGGCTTCAATACTACGCAGTCGCCAACTGAGACTCTCACCCAAACCTGTGAAAAACCCCACTAAACTCCAAGCTGCTACTCTGATAATTCCACTAGGAATTCCTGTAGCATAGAGGAAGGAAGTGCAAACGGCGGATATTAGACCTGCAAAGGCTCCAGTGGCTAATGCTCCCCAAAAGTAGGGAGGTAAAACTCGCCTATTAGCACGATAACGAGTGGGGTTACTGAGGAAAATTTCTGTCACTACCATTGCCACAGCTAGGCAAGCTCCCACAACCGGAAGCAAAATAAAATCAGGGTTAAAGAGAAGAGCATCTTTGATAAAGAATTGACCTAAATCAATTAGCAATATTTGGCTTAAAAACCAGCCAATAATCGCTGATACTATGCCAGATAAAGTGTAGAATAATGCTCTGTAGAATGAAAGACTAATTTCCATTTGAATTCTCCTTACTTAACAGGTTTTAAGCATTTTATAAAATCTTCGGGTAGAATAAGTTTTTGATGATTTTTGGGATCGCTATTTTTACATTTCTGAATATGTTCCTCTATTTTAAGGTCAGTTTCCCCCGGCTTTAGACTTTCTATCTGATAATCTAAAACAGCAATAACTTGTTGCTTTTGAACATAATTGGATAAACATTTCCATGTCTCTGACCCAACTTGACCGTCGTCTGGCTGTTTACATTTGTTTTTTTGAAACTCTTTAACCGCTTTTTCAAGAGTCTCATCAAATACGCCTAAATCACCCACTTTTTTGGCTCCTGAAATTTTCAAACTTTGCTGCAAAAAAATCACCATTTCATCAGGATTTTTTTTGTCTCTATTTCTTGCTAACATTTTGGGAGCGGAACTTTCTCCTGCTTTAATAGGTGCGCCTTGGGGTGGTTCAGGAAGCTCAGGCCAGTCAGGAAGGGTACTTTTAGTTTTCTTATAAATTTGGCACTCTGAAGGAGTGGCGAATGAACCTCCATCCTTGCATTCTGTTGTCACCGACTTTTCCTTAATAAATTTTCTGGCAGCTTGTAGCTGAACTGTGTATTTTTGATTTGCATCCTTACTCGCTCCTGGTTCCTGGGGGGACGGTGCTACACTAAAAATTTTATTAATCATCGGTTTTAGGGGGTTGATTTCCAGAGGAAGGAAAGAAAAAAAAACCAATATAATGAATAAACCCATTGTTAGCCGAGAATAATTGTTACCCCCTATATTTTTTAATAACTTAAGCGCAGATTCAAGTAAATTATCATTACCTTGACTGGGATCTTCACCTGACAGGCTTTTACGCAAATCAGCAATATTTCGTTTTAACTGAGAGACAGATTGCTTGTCGGTATTTTCGTACTTGCTGATAGCTGAAAGATTATTCAGATACTCTATAGCCCAGTTTTTATGCTTCTCACTAAAATTGTATGTGCTTTGTTGCCCGGACTCACCTTGGCTCTGAACATCCCAGATGAACACACTCACAAGCGTTAGGTAGTTAACGTCAGCCTCATATAGTGTTTTATCAGTGTTAAAAACCTCTTGGTTAACACAGTTGCGCCACAAATCTTGGTTTTGTTTAGGCGGTCTTTTTTGATAAAATTCAATCAGGGATCGCAGGGATGGTGACTCAGTATTGTTGGCAACATCTTTAAGATACTTTTCTAAATCAGAAGTATCTGGAGTGGAACTTGAAGAAATTGACCTTGACTGAATTGTTAAATTGGCATTAAGTGAAGAATCAGACTGCTGCGACTGATTTGGAGAGCCAGAATTCGTCGTTATTGACCCCGTTGTTGCTGAGGGTTCAATAGGTTTTAAAACTGGACTGAAAAACTGATCGTAGGATGCGCGATCGGCACAATAAACCACTTGAAATGTTTCAGGTTTCGTGAGTTTACGGACATTCCACGCCCAAGCAGGTTTTTGCATGGTGTTGCATAAGTGCAAAGCCTGAGCGTGCAGGTTCCTAAAATCTATCTCCCCATCTTTAGTAGGTTCAAAAAGACAGGGAAGATTGGAGTTAGAAATTTGGGAAACTGGTGGGTACTTTTTTTTGATTTCTTCTTTAGATATAACTCTCTGCCCCAGATATGGACTATTTTTGTTAGGGCTATGTCCATAGGAGCTAGGATTCATGTCAAAGCATGGGCGTCCGTTCTCAGTCCACCAGGAAAGCAAAGTGGTAATTCCATCCAATAAATAAGGAGACTGAGGATTCAAGTCATAAGTTTTCAGCCAGAAATATCGATAACCAAGCATCTTACTCCGCCATGTATTGTCCATTTGACGGGTGGCTACGGCTAAGACACAGTAATCACCTAACTCTCTAGCAATTAAAGCTATATTTTCAACCGGAGGATGAGCGATATCTAGCTGTTTATTTGCGACTTTTTGATGAAATTCCTCGTTACTAAGCGGGTTGGGTGGATAGGCATTAGGAATCTCGAATAAACCGCTAACAACAGCTTGACGAATTTCATCAGGAATTTCAGTGATGTTACCATTCCCATAATTCGACCGAAAAAAAGCCTGGGATTTTTCAACTTCAAAGCCTCCTGATACCCAGATACTCTCCTTGCACTCAATGTGATTAAATTGTTTTGAAAATTCATAAATGTGAATTTGTGTCATTGTAATTTTCCTCCTTGTTTAAAGATCGAGATTTTTATCTTTTTGAGCTTTTAGTTTTGGATGGCGATGCCCTGTCTGTAACCAATAAATCGGCTGGACTAGCCCCCCAGGTCTCCATACATTAGGATCTTCAATGATTGCTTTAGTTCCTTGGGTTCCTCTCTCAATTACTTTTACATTGGGTTGATTTTTTGTCCCCATCCAACCAAAGGCAGAGCAAGCAAAGTATTCTACTTGACATTTCCATTCGGTTTTCCAATTATTCAAAGCCTTTTGAGTATAGGGAAATTTGCGATTAATAAAGTCAGGTAAATTACCCAGTTTTCCCCAAAGTTGCGGTAACTCAGCCTTGGAAATTACAACAGCTATCCGATAGTTCTTGATGCGATCAGGGGTATTAGCAAGTCTTCGGTTTAGCTGTGTCTCTAATTGCTTAATAGCCTTAGCGTAGTCTTCATCAGTTTGGCTTGTTCCATCAATTAATAAGAGCAAACCAGCGGCTGATTGTAAATCGTTTAAGTAGCTGTCTACTATTGCTTTATTAGTCCTGAGATTCTTGAAAAATTCTCCGGGATAATCCACGCAAGATATTCTAATCTTGGCTGGTTTTCCTGTTAATTGATCTGCGAAATTTTGTTTCAGTTCAACGGTTAGGCTATAAAGAATAGGTTCTTCGCTCTGAGGTAACTCGTCACCCTGTCGTAAAATATTTTCTGCCATAGTAATTAATACTTCTGTATTGGCATCATAAGGCTCTACCCTGAGAATAGGGGAGTTGTCATTTTGTAGAGAAATCGGCCAGTAAGCTAAGGCTGCTAAATAGGTGGTTTTCCCAGAGGCGCGATCGCCTATCATGCGAAATTCAACTGTTCCCCTTTGAGGATTGTTCTGACCGAAATTCAATAATCTTTGAATCATAGTTTAAGTTTCCTGTCAATACTTGAGAGTAAAATCATCAAATAACTAAACGCTAGGTTGCGATAAAACCTTTCCTGTACTCAACCAATAAAGCGGTGTAATTAAACCATAGGGCTGCCACTGACAATCATTTCTAAGAATTGCGCTAAACTCAGAGGGAAGATTATTCTCAAAACTCTCGCGGTTAGGGCGTGGATCTCGATCTCCTCGCACTCCAAAAGAAGAACAAGCAAAAAATCTAAGTCTTTCACTGGATATCTTTTCAGTTTGAGTCAAATACTTGTAAGTATTTGGCAAGCGTATTTTGAATAAGTCCTCATCGGGGTCAAGACGACCGGGCCAAAGTTCTCCCCGTTCACACTTACTCATTACCACCGCCATCCGTAGCTTTTTTCGACCCCGATTTTTTTGTTCTTCACTGGTAATTTTCTGCCAAAGATATTCCAAGATAGGTTGATATTCACTGTCGGCTTTTTGTGGCTGAAAATCCGTGAGCATTACCATCCAAGCTTCTACTTTCAATAGTTGCTCTATGTACGATCTAACTTCATGCGGTCGACGGGCTATTTTATCAAAAATTCCTCCAGCATAATCAACAAATGATAATTTGATTTGTGTTTGTTTTGCTCCATATTTGCCCGCAGGAATGTTAACTGTAAAAGCATAGGTAGGTTCATCTCCTGGCTCAGTTTGTCCGACTATATCTTTCAGTTCAATCAAGTTATAGGCCATATTGATGAGTGTTTCATTATTTCGATCTTTAACAAGATTAATATCTAATCCAGAAAAAATATTTTTTTGGGAAAGATGGGCTAATGCTGCTAAATAGGTTGTCTTACCAGCCGCTCTCGGTCCAATAATTGCAATTTCTGTCATTCCGATTACTCCCGATAAAATTTTAACAATTTAGTATTGCGGTCTTATAGACTCACGAGTTCCAATATAAAGCCAGGGCAATTCTAGCAATGAACGATTGTGAATTGTTGTGACAAAACGACGTATTTCTTGATGTTGATGTTGTTTTTGGTAGAGTTCAATTTGATCTTTGATTTCTCCAAAATCAATGCTAGTGGAATTAAAATATTCTTTCCATGAAAACCCCGAAATTCCATATCTATTTTGATTTCCTAAATCTTCAATATTTGGATTATACATATCTGCTTTGTGACGACAAATTAAAATGTGTTTTGCCTGTTGACAGTTTTGACTCAAAAAAGGAATCCACCAGTCCTTAAACCTGTTTTTCGAGTTCAGAGAAGTAGTGAGTTTCTCATTTCTGTTATTGAATAAGCTTTGATGAGGTGGCAACAGCAGAATAATATAGCGGCTTGTTTGGAGTTCCTTGCATATTTCCTGCCAAACATCAGTTTTATCCTCTTTTTTCTGTCGATCTATATATAATTCTCCAGGAGTATCGATCCATACCAATGAAAGCTCGACGCTTTTAGCAGGGAGATCGCAGATCACTTGCAATGTTCTATTTCCTATACTTTCGGTTTGAGCAACCTCCTCATCTGGACCATTTTTTAGTTCAACCTTTTCATAGGGTTTTTTAGCCAAAGCATGAACCATGCTTGTTTTACCAACGGCCCGATCGCCTATCAACACTACTTTACTCATAAAAACCTCCTAAACTGGAAACCCTGTATAAGTCATTGTCTCGGAATTAATCACCCACTCTTGACGCGGAATATCGACCAATTCCGCCTCTATAATTCTCCCCGATAAAAAATGTAACCTCTGATTTTTTGACCCCCTTAAAACTTCATTTCCTGCTAAACTTTCCACAAATAAACCATCTATCAATAAATCAATATGTTGCAATAATTCCCTCGCCCCCACGATCGCGCTTCTTTGTAACTCTTCCAAACGATATCCACTCCAACAAACCACGGTTTTCCCCACACTTTGCACTCGCGCCGCTAACTCCGCAAATGCCACTGCTTGGGCAAAAGGTTCCCCACCGGAAAACGATATCCCTGCTAATCCGGGTTGCTGTTGAAACACTTCCCACACGCGATCGACTGTCACAACTTGATTAAATTTAAACTCCAAATAATCTGAGTTTTGGCAATTTGGACAACGAAACGGACAACCCTGTGCCCATAACACCATCCGCGTCCCTGGCCCATTGGCACACGATCGCGCCAACCATGATGCTAGATTTAACAATCTGGGATTACCCATCTTTAATACCCCTGACTTTCCCGACGACGGCGCGAGCTCTGATAACTCTCTGTTGTTCCTTGATTTTCTGAGATGTCTTCAGAGGGAACAGAATATAAATGTCGTAAATCCTCCGCGACAGGTTCGCCATCCCATTCAGTCCACTCCAACTGATAACCCTGTTCTCGAAAGCGCCTCAACGCCTCCACAGTCCTCGCGGCACAAGAGTTTGACTCTTCTGGGGGACCGACCAAATTCAGGCGCTCGCCATAAAAATCAAGTCGGATCTGAGTATTAACCCCTTCATGGGTTTCTGCCTGCACAACTGCATCACCATTGTCAATTCCCCCTAAATAAGCTGCATATCCCTCCTGACGGTAAGACTCCGCCAGGTTTTCAGCGGCTTGTTGAATTCTATCTGCTTGGTTTTCAAAGGTACTAATCTGTTGGTGTAAAGCGTCGAGATCAGCTTGCGTCAATTGCTGCCAGTTATTTTTTGCCCCGTCAATATTCGTCTGGAGTTCTTGAATTAGGGCGATCGGAATCCGGGAACGCAACCCAGCCAATCTTTGTTCTATATATTCAATTTGAAGAAGCCACTGCTTCTCTAGCCCTTCCATAGCTTGTATTCGCGCATCATCCAAAGCTCGTAAATAGCCTTGGGCTTGAGCGAGATTATTATTATTCAAGGCTTGCTGCGTTTTCTCAAGTGCCTGCTTAACCGTTGAAGGATCTAGCATTTGTTGATCAATCAAGGCTTGATATTCAGCCTCGATATTGGGCAATCTTGAATTCCACTCCCTAATTTGTCGTTGATTATCCTTCTGTTGTTCCGTTTTTGCTGATTCACCAGAAACAGTCCCCTGAAACTGAGTTTCTGGAGGTAATTTAACCGTTACTTTGGCTTGACTGCCACGACTCCGACTTTGGGCGCGAATATCGGCAATACGTTGCTGGATTTCTCCTTCGCGTTTTTCGGAGGCTTCCCGTTGTTGACGCACACGCTCTTGGTAAGCGTCAATCGCTTTTCCTGTCAATACTACAGCTACTCCGGCCGCCGCCACAAGGGCTGCTAATGCGAGAATAGTCGCGGCTCCCGACGCGATCGCGACCCCAGATATAGCAGATGCGGTTGTTGCACCCGCGGAGGGTGCGATCCCTGAAATTGCAATAACCTTTGTACCACTCATACCGATTTCATATTTGGGATGTTGGACTGATCAAGGCAAGCTAACCGCCTAAGCACGGATGATTAGGAAGGGGCTTTATTTATTTAATCTGTGCATATTAACCGTGTTGAAAAAAAAATCAACACATGTGCAACAAAAATTAACAAAAATCAGGAAAGGTCTCGTGGTTAAGTGAAAAAATAAGATAAATCGAGTTAATTATCATTACTACTGTTTTATTAATTCTCAACAATAGGTATTAAATTATAAGAGATATCAGTGTTCAAGTCAAGTTATTAACACCCATACCAGCCCCCCAGGGATTGAAATCCCTGTCTCATAGCTAAAGTCCGTTAAAACGGACTAAAATCATAACACCAACATAGATATAATTATCTTTTTCCCTACCCAACAATGAGCCTCATTTTGGTATCTTTTGAAAAGGGATATCAAGGAGAGAGAATTTTTGCTAGTCTTCCGAGTAAAAATGCCACCCTTCAGTTGATAATCGGATAAATGATTCTTCTGTCATTACTCTTTCTAATAATTGACTCTTGGGGCGATACTGATAACGCTCTCCCTCATGATTTCGATAAACTTTTTCAGTAAAATCATCTAAATCGGTAGCTAATTTTAATGCTTTACCATGACGATTAACTAATATTAAATCCACCGCGGCACCTTGGTTATGACAGGAACGTTTCGTGGGAAGGATTGGCAAATTCACATTTCTGGTATGATGTAAACATTATCATGGTCAAAGCTAATCCGCGCCTAATCGCCAATACTATGTGACGAGAAGCAAGAGAGGCAGTAAACCCGCCCATCCTCAATATTTAATGGTTAATCAACCGGACTAGGTATGAGTTGGGTTTATGTTTATATCTGTCGGATTGTTACTGCCCAAGTCGAACAGATTATGCTTATAGGCCACGATGTCAACAAAAACATCGACCACAAGTAGGACTACACCGACGGTCAATAGTTGGGGAGTATCAGGCCAAAAGTTAGCTTTAAATATGCTTTGATGTTAGGTTGACTCACCTAATCAAAACTGATGGAGTGACAAGCTCAAACGCGATCGTGCTACTGATATAGCATTTTTAAATGAGATGTCAATCCGGGGCTCTGAGCCCGTCACAGGCAAGAGGCCTGTGCCACAAGTTTTACTTCTGAAAGGTCAACACTATATAATAAACAGGTATTTTGACTGTGATGGTTCCAGATAATGGTTGAAAATGCTATCCTTCTGTGGTTATCAGTCCAAAAACTATTACCCCAAGTTACAGGTAGAAATTTTTTAAACTATTGAAGAGCCACAGTTCTCCATAGTCAAAAAAAGTTTTAATTGCTCTACTAAAGGCTAACATTAATATGTTTGATGGAGAAAGAAAATGACCAAAATTCTGCTAATTGAAGATACAGATTCTCTTAGAGAACTAATTCTAAAAATTTTGGAATGTTTCGATTATCAGGCGATAGCAGCCGCAAACGGGAAAGTTGGCGTGCAACTGGCCGAGGAACATTTACCCGATATCATTCTTTGCGACATTATGATGCCAGAAATGGATGGCTACGAAGTGTTGACAGCCCTGCGCCAAAATCCGGCAACCGCGATTATTCCCTTTATTTTCCTCAGTGCTAAAGCTGATAAATCAGATATTCGCCAAGGTATGAATCTCGGAGCCGATGACTATCTGACAAAGCCTTTTACCACTGAGGAATTAAAGGAGGCGATCGCGGTTCGACTAGAAAAACAAGCAGCCCGTAAGCAAACGGAAGAGAAGTTACGCGAAAGTGAGACAAAATTTCGTCTATTAGCCCAGCGCGAAGAACTCCTCAATCATCTGGCCAAGCAGATTCGCCACTCCCTAGATCTGAATACTATTCTCAATACTGTAGTTAATGAAATTCGTAATCTTTTAGAGATTCATTGGTGCGGGTTTCTTTGGTATCGGACTGATGTGGAAAACCCCTACTTTGAACTGATCCATGAAGCGAGAGATCCCGCGTTAGAAAGCATAACTAACTGTAATTTTTGGGACTGGCTTCCCTTGCTAGAAACAACTGTCTTAAAGCACCAGATACTCCAGTTAGATAACATCTCAATAGCTCCCGATATAGATGAGAAGAGTCGAGACTTTTTCACTCATTTGGGAGTTACTTCTCTATTAGCTATTTCCATTAAAACTAATTCTCAGCGAGTGGGTGTGGTGATTTGCGAACACTTTACTAATCCTCGAGAATGGAATATTAATGAAGTCGAACTGTTGCGAGCCGTGGCGGATCAACTCGGCATCGGCATCGATCAAGGGGAACTTTACACTCAAAGTCGCTTCGCGGCAACTAGGGCTCAAATCCAAGCCCAACAGTTAGAGCAAGCTTTGTCTAAAATACAACAAGCTCAAGCTCAACTCATTCAGACAGAAAAGATGTCAAGTCTAGGACAACTCGTAGCTGGAGTGGCCCATGAAATCAATAATCCAGTCAACTTTATCCACGGCAATGTGGGCTATATGAGAGACTACATCCAAAACCTGCTGCAATTGCTACATCTTTATCAGGAGGATGATCATGATCCTAGCCCACAGATCCAAGAGCTGGTTCAATCTATTGATCTTGAGTTTCTCATAGATGACTTGCCTAAAGTTCTTTCTTCAATGGAAATGGGTACTAACCGCATTCAGGAGATTGTGCGCTCTCTGCGAAATTTCTCTCGCCTCGATGAGGCAGAGATGAAAAAAGTTGACATTCACCAAGGTATTGATAGCACGTTATTAATTTTGCACAGTCGATTGAAAAATAATGGTACTCGTCCAGTGATTGAGATTATTAAAGACTACGGTAATTTGCCTTTAGTCGAGTGCTATCCTGGGCAACTTAATCAGGTATTTATGAATATTCTCAATAACGCGATCGATGCCCAGGAAGATTACAATACTCAAAGATCGGCTGCCGATTTACAAAAGCAACCCAGTACCATCACAATTCGCACTAGACTGTCGGAGATTGACTGTGTAACTGTAGAGATTATTGACAATGGCCCCGGAATGCCAGAAGAGGTAAGAAATCGGATTTTTGACCCGTTTTTTACCACAAAACCAGTGGGCAAAGGTACAGGATTGGGTTTGTCAATTAGCTACCAAATTATAGTCGATAAACATAGAGGAACTCTTGATTGCCTGTCAGAAATAGGAGAAGGAACGGAGTTTAGGATTAAAATTCCTATATAACATGGCAATTGATAAAAGCCCAGTATTTGATTCTTACATTCGGCACGCGGGCGGCTAGAGTCTGAGATATTTTTCTGTAAAGAATGAAACTTTAATAAAGTAGTGCAGGCATCTTGCCTGCTTTTGATCTCAATGGCTCCCCGACAAACTAAATAGTCAAGTTATTTAATTTCCATTTCTCAGCTATTTAAAAATAACATAAACCGTAAGGCAAAAGGGTTCCACTTAATTTGATAAATTCTACCCTATTTTCATCGGAGTCAAAAATGCCATAACGAATAAATTGTCCACCGCCACGAGGATAACCGATTGCCCCGAAGGAAATTATATAACGATCTGTGGGATTCAGATAATAACTCCCGCCGTCCACTTTGTAATCTCTTGCCTCTCTAAAGTCTTCGCTTTCATAACCAAAAAGAGCCGGAAAATGGATATGACCGATAAAACATAATCGGTAATCTGTTTCGTCAAATACATTCCAAGCTTCGATGTTATTCTTAATTTTTTTTTGCTTACTTCTGGGAGAAATATGAGTAAAAATGACCGACTCTTCGACAATTTCTTGGGGAAGTTGATTTAACCATTTCTTATTCTCTGGCTCCAATTTACAGTTATAGTTTTCATCGTGGTTCCCTCTGACTGTGCTGATGTTATTAGCTTTAAGCCAATTGACAACTGCATCGTTTTCTTCTCCCCCATCTACTACATCACCAAGACAAATAATTCGATCAACTTGCCGTGACTTAATATCTTCTAAAACGGTATTAAATCCGTCCCAATTTCCATGAATATCTGAAACAATTGCTGTTTTCATAAGCAATTAAAATTAAATAAATTGAGGATTTTGTTGATCGGGGAACCCTTGAATCCGAACGCAGGCAAGATGCCTGCGCTACTTTATGGGATTTTCATTTCTTATGAAAATTAAATAAATTGAGGATTTTGTTGATCGGGGAACCCTTGAATCCGAACGCAGGCAAGATGCCTGCGCTACTTTATTGGGTTTTCATTTTTAAGTTTAATTACATTGGTGGCATGGTGCAATTTTTGGGGTAATGATGATGCAGTTGTACGTTATGATATTAGCAGGTAATTTATTTTTCTAAGTCCGCGATCGCTTTGGGAACTCCCGCGGTTAAGACTTCATGGCCATGAGGTGTCACAAGGACATCATCTTCGATACGGATACCAATACCACGCCATTTTTCGGGGACTTCGGGTTGACCTTCAACGGGCTTAATATTAGGCCCAATATAAATACCCGGTTCAACCGTTAAAACTTGACCTGGTTGTAATAATTGGGGATTTTCACCATATTGATAAACGCCTACATCATGGACATCTAACCCTAACCAATGTCCGGTTCGGTGCATATAAAATGGTTTATATTTCTCCTCTTTAATAATCTCTTCAATGTCTCCTTGTAATAATCCTAATTCCATTAATCCTTCCACTAAAACTCGCACCGCGGTTTCGTGAATTTTGCTATAGGGATTTCCGGGTTTCACTTCTTCAATTGCCTTGATTTGGGCTTCTAATACCAATTCGTAAATAATTTTTTGTTCACGGGTAAATTTGCCATTAACGGGGTATGTGCGAGTAATATCCGCGTTATAATACTGATAGGCACATCCGGCATCAATTAGTAATAAATCATTGTCTTGTAATTGACAGTTATTCTCGATATAATGGAGAATACAAGCATTAGCTCCAGATGCCACAATGGAAGGATAAGCAGGACCATCACCGCCGTTTTTCCGAAAAATATATTCTAATTCTGCTTGAATTTCATGTTCATAACGTCCGGGTTTCGCGAAATTCATTACATAATTATGAGCTTCTACGGAAATATCCGCGGCTTTTCGCATTAATTCCAATTCACTTTCGCTTTTAATGAGACGTTGGGGGTGCAGAATAATTCCTGCATCTTCGATCGCGGTTGGCCCGATCCCTTTTTTGGGATAAGTAGCTAAAAGCCGTTGCCAATGACTGATAATAGTATTATTAAAATCACGATCGCGTCCCATCCGATAATAAACGCGATCGGCCTTTTCTAAATACTTAGGTAATTTTTCCTCTAATTCATTAATCGGAAAAGCTTCATCAGCTCCATAAAGTTCCTTTGCCCCTTCTACCCCAGCACGATAACCACTCCAAGTTTCCTTTTCGGGATCTTTCGGACGCACAAATAACACAAATTTATGTTCTTCATGATGGGGAGCCAAAACAGCAACCGTCGCGGGTTCATTAAACCCAGTCAAATAGAAAAAATCGCTATCTTGACGAAAATTATATTCAACATCATTGTGCATAACCGCGGTAGGAGCACTGCGAAAAATCGCGGTTCCATTGCCAATTTTTGCCATTAATTGTTCTCGACGGGAGCGATATTCCAGAGGGGTGATCATGGGATTATTCCTGTTTGGCTGATGCTTTTCTCAAATGAACCACAAAGGCACAGAGGACACAAAGGGGGGATTTTGCCTTAGAGTTAGGTTAAGGAAGAAAGAGAAGAAATAAAGTCTAATTTTGGTTTTTTCCTGTTGTCTTTGTCTCTCTTTTCTTTGTGCCCTTTTCGTTATACTATAAGGGTAATTAAAATGAACCACAAAGGCACAGAGGACACAAAGGGGGGATTTTGCCTTAGAGTTAGGTTAAGGAAGAAAGAGAAGAAATAAAGCTTAATTAGGGGTTTCTCCTGTTGCCTTTCTCTTTCTTTGTGCCTTTGTGGTTATACTCTTAAAAAACTGCTCTTGTCGCAATTTTTTGGGAAAATTCTTATCACAATAAAACGAAATCCCAATACAAGTTAATCTTATTGGGATTTAGGTTTGTGATCAAATTTAAAAGTGGGAGACCTGGGATTCGAACCCAGAACCAGCGGATTAAGAGTCCGATGCGCTACCGTTGCGCTAGTCACCCCTGGTATTATATTAGCACAGGTCTATCGAGAAATCAATAGCTCGAATGAAGAAATTTTATCTTCAAATAGACATCTCCAAAAACTACTGTAGGGTAGCATTAGCCTGCCATTGCTCCGATTTGTAGGAGATGTCTAATGTAAAACCGAGACAGAGTAGGGGTTTTGTCGCGGGGCTGTTTCCAGAGAAACAGCCCCGCGGGGATGAAGGGGGTTAGTTAAGGACGCGCGCGTTCGCCTTTGGGCTTTCAAATGCCCCAAAATTAGAGAACGGGTTGAAATTGCTCTTTTTCGGGAACCGTCGTGTATTCCGCGACGATTTGGCGCAATTCTTCACCGTCAATGGTTTCCTTTTCAATCAATAAGTCAACCAGGCGATCGATGACAACACGATTGTCGCGAATGATGCGACGGGTGTCATTATAACAATGGTCAACAATGCTTCGCACTTGCATATCAATCTGAGAAGCAATTTTTTCGGAATATTCGGAACGAGCCGTAAAGTCCCGTCCTAAGAATACTTCACTTTGTTGAGCTTCTAAAGATAAAGGCCCTAATGTTGACATTCCGAACCGTGTTACCATTTGACGAGCCATTCCGGTGACTTGTTGTAAGTCATTTCCTGCACCTGTTGTGACTTCGGCATTACCAAAAATCACTTCTTCGGCGGCTCGTCCACCTAGAGCGCCACAAATACGGGCTAGTATTTGCGATCGCGAAATTAAGCCTTGTTCTTCATTGGGCATAAACCAGGTTAAACCGCGTGCTTGGCCACGAGGGACAAGGGTGACTTTTTGCACAGGATCATGGTCTTTTATCAGTGTACCAACGATCGCGTGACCGATTTCGTGATATCCGATCAGTCGCTTACTCTTACTATCGACTAAGGGAGTTCCTTCCATACCTGCGACTACACGATCTACCGCGTCATCAATTTCTAACATGGTAATCGCGTCTTTACGACGACGGGCTGTTAAAATTGCCGCTTCATTGAGTAAGTTGGCTAAGTCGGCACCGCTAAAACCGGGGGTACGACGGGCGATGGCTTCTAAGGCAATTTCGGGGGCTAATTTTTTATTGCGCGCGTGGACTTCTAAAACGGATAAACGTCCTTTAATATCAGGTGTATCAACGGTAATTTGACGATCAAAACGCCCCGGACGTAATAACGCGGAGTCAAGGACATCTGGGCGGTTAGTCGCGGCAATGACAATAATACCTGTATTGCCTTCAAATCCGTCCATTTCCGTTAACATTTGGTTAAGGGTTTGTTCGCGTTCATCGTTGCCACCGCCAATACCGGAGCCCCGTTGACGACCTACCGCGTCTATTTCATCAATAAAGATGATACAAGGTGCGTTTTCTTTGGCTTTTTTGAATAAGTCTCGGACACGGGATGCCCCTACACCGACAAACATTTCCACAAATTCGGAACCGGAGATGCTAAAGAAGGGGACTCCGGCTTCACCCGCGATCGCCTTAGCTAATAAGGTTTTCCCTGTACCCGGAGGGCCGACTAATAAGACACCTTTGGGAATGCGAGCACCTACGGCGGTAAAGCGTTCTGGTTTTTTCAGGAAGGTAACAACTTCTTGTAATTCTTCTTTGGCTTCATCGACACCCGCGACATCATCAAATAAGACTCCGGTTTTGGCTTCCATTGAGAAACGGGCTTTGGATTTGCCAAAATTCATGGCTTGGCCCGGACCCCCTGGGACGTTATTACTGCGACGGAAGAGGAAATAAAGGCCGCCCACGAGAAGGAGAGGGAAAACGAGATTTCCTAAGATACTCCAGATCGCGCCATCATTACGCATGGGGTGGGAGTCAAAGGCAATATTGGCATCTCGGAGTTTGGTAATAAGTTCCGGGGAATTGGAGGGCAAGTCAACGCGTAACCGTTGTACTCGGTTATCTAAGTCGGGATCTACCGCTTCGACGATCGCGGTACGTCCTCCATCATAGAGATCCACGCTGGTTACGCGATCGGCGTTTAAATAGTCTAAGAAACGCCCATAACTCATGCGAGTGTTGGGTGTATTCTTAGTCATTTCCCCCGGTGTCGTGGCAAAAGCGTTTTGCCATACGAAAAACCCGATGACTAAGATGGGTATGGTCCAAAGTAAGACAATTCTCCAAGATATTTTCATAATTTAGTTTGCGGGTTGGATAGGCTTTTTACAGGCACTCTGACAGTGCAGGTGAAATGCAGCAGTTATTTAGTTTCACAATCTTAACATAAGTTAACGTATCGTAACGGAGATGGGTAATGGGTAATGGGTGATGGGTAATGGGTGAAATTTTTGTTGTCACCATAGACACGGCACTGCCGTGTCTATGGTCACGAAAAAAATTTGGTTTAGGGTATTGCATTATGGGAGAGAGTATGTTAGATTGATTAATTGTGCGGGCGATTAGCACAGTGGTAGCGCACTTCCTTCACACGGAAGGGGTCACAGGTTCAAATCCTGTATCGCCCATAGGTTTCAGCTTTTTGTGGGGTGATGAGATTCTCCTCACAATTCCCCAAAGCCTTACCCTGAGCGAAGAGTACCATTCTCCTCACTCTCTCCCCAGGCAAAATATCGCATTATCATTTTTGTCGGTTCTTCCCCCGGTGGGTTTTGCATTTATTTAATGGCTCATAAATGGTCATTGAGAAATGTCAAAAAATTTTTTTTTGCTATGGCTTGACATTTTACATCAATCTATGTAATCATTGATTGATGTAAAACGATAAGGTGTTAGGGGCATGAATTTTGACCTTATGCGCCAGTGGCGGGGAACCGCTGAGGCACTGACAAATGAACTAAAACGCCAAATTATGCAGTTTGGCCTTTCGGTGGAACCCCCAGCCCTGCGGACAGTTCGATCGTGGCGGACTAAGCAACTGTTATCGCAACCAAAAGGACAGGTATTTGGATTTAGGCAAATTTTAGAGGGATTGGCGATAACTCTCCTGTTAAAAAAAGGTTGGACATTAGCCGCGATCGCTCAAGTTTTACCATCTTTTCCCGATTCGGAATTAGAAAAACAAATCATTAGTGAGGCTGATAACCAAGATCCTAGTTGGTCCCCAATGACACAAGTAAATTCTGTGTCATTACTGGCGGGACATCGGCAAATGGTTGATCTAGCTAAAGATGCTGTAATTTTGTTGGCACAGGGAATTTTGCGCCAATATGATCGAGTTCTTAATGGCGAAGTTGTCAGACAAAATGACAGTATGCCACCAGAATTATATCGCGCTATGTGTAAATTAGGACGTTTATATATTGAAGAAGGAAAGAGCGATCGCGCTGCTTGTGTGCATACTGTTTTAGACATGGCACGCTATTCTTTGGATGATTACCAAAAATGGGAATTAGAAGTTTTTCGTCAAGCCGATTTTACCTATGGGAGTGTTAATCTAATTGACTGGGATTTGCGAGTACCGACTTCCGATTGTGCCCAACTTGCTATTAAATCAGGTTATGGTGAAGATAATGTCATTCAAGATCGTTTATATCAACAATTAAAAGAGGCAACTGAACGCTTAGGTAGTCGTAGTCAAAACAAAGCCTACACCGCGGTTCGCCAGTTAATCGGAAGGAGATCGCTCATTGCTAAAAACGAGTTATATGATTATTTGGTAGAACATAATTTGACACCAATTCAATCAACTATGTTTGATTTTTTTGATCCAGTCCCCGATTTGTGGTTAATTAATGGAAAAGCTCATCGTTGCGCTCACTGTGGCACTCTAATGAGACCAGATCCCAACCGAAATCGTTTCCCTGATGGTCGTTGTCCATTGCGTGAGTGCAATAGTCGTTATGAAGCTAAGGTATCGGAAAAGTTAGATATAGCTGATGAATTGCTAATTGCTAAACCGCAAATTTTGACTTATTGGACAAGTCCGGCGATCGACGAATTAGCAATTTTTGATCTTGCTAAAGAGAAAGGTTTAAATGTTGAATTATATCCAGAATCAGATTCATGTGATGTCGCAATTAATGGGAGAAAGATCGGGATTGACGCTAAATCATACAATAGTCCAGTGACTCTTGCTTTGCGTTTAAACCGTAGTATTGGTGGCTTAGTTTACTATCACCGTCGCATCATTGCAGTGAGCGATCGCGTCATAGAAACTCAACCAAACTACATTTCTATTTTGCAGTCAACACTTGATCGACAAGGCGATCCTGCTACCTTAGAAATTCTAACTGTTAGCCAAGTAATTGAATTATTGAGAGGAATGTAACATGAGAAGGAAACCAGATTTTTGGACGGGAGTTGAGCGGATTTGCTGGCTTTGTGTTCTGATGGAAGAATTTATCGGCACTAATTCCTTAGAGTATGCGCCCTTAATTATGTCAGGCATGGCTAGTATTATGAATGCCCCCAAACTAAAAACAGCCCGACAAGCTATTTTTAATTTAAGACAAATTTGCCCTGATTATACCACAGAGCAATCAATAAAACACGCGGTGGAAATTTATCGAGACGATCATTACCGTAAACAAACTCAAGGGACTTATGAAATCAACCCAGAAAATAGGGAATTTAAGAGAGTTGATCCTTTAGAAGATAGCAGAATTGCTAAAGCTAGAGAGATTCTAAACCAGCCTCTTGAGTATGAAGAACACTCGATTAAGTTTGCTAATTCAAATCAAGAAATGGCGGTATCTTTAAGCAAAGATAATGATTTTAAAATCCCGATTTCTCCCATTACAGCACCTTTAGAACCACCGAAAATTCATCAAATAAACCGTCAGCCAAAAGGAAATATTCGCATCCCTTTAGCTGAACTAAAAAAACTAGGGATTGAGATGGATCAACGTGAGGCAGAATATCCCGAAAAACGGCAAGGTAATTGGAGTGAAAGGTTTGAACGCTTTAGTTTGATGGTTCCAGAAATTGGCAAAGGTTTAAAAGAAGAAAACACCCTAGAATTATCAGAAGTTAAACACTTAATTGGTTTACCCGGATCAGGGAAAACTACTCTGCTGATATTACTCGCAGTTTGGTTAGGAAGAAATGGTTATAAAGCCATGTTTATTTTCCCTTCGATTGAAGTCGCTAGACAATATCTAGTAGAGTTACAATTTCACGGAATTAACGTGGGAATGTTAGTCGGACAAAGTGATGAAACTCGTCGCCGACACGCAAATAAAATTGCCGAAAATATAGCAGCTTCCGGTAATTTAGGAGGCTTTGGTAATAGCATAGAAGCAGCCGAACTTTTTGGCTTGAATTGTGTGTTACCAGCTTTCTCTTCTGCTGATACTTCGATGTGGGGATTTAGTTATGCACCTTGTCAGGAAATCTTGCAAAAAAGTGATGATAAAAAAGGAGAAATGAAAAAGCATCTTTGTCCTGTATGGACAATGTGCGGACGAAATAAAGCACCACGGGATTTGATTAATGCTGATATTTGGGTTGGTCATGTTTTATCAATGGATACTCATGTTCCCTCCCAAGCTATTCAAGAAAAAATTCGTTATTTTGAATTAATTGCTCGCACATTTGATGTAGTAGTTTTTGATGAAGCTGATATGGTTCAATCTAAGCTTGATGATCATGGTGTAGCGACTTTAAGTATTTCTGGTGCTGAAGATTCTATTCATCGAGAGATTCAAGAGAAAATTCATAAACGTTTTGCGGGGGGTAATAACCATCGCTTAATTGACCGAGATGTCGAACTTTATAGTCGCGATTTAGCCGAATTTGGCAATCATAATACTTCTCTAATTACTACTGTTTTACATAAATATGATTCAGGAATTAGTGAAAAATATGCAGATCGCCTCTTAACTGTCAGGACAATTATTAGTGAACTATTAGATACAGGAGAAAAAATTAAGCGTGACGATCTTGATAATTCTGCGATACAACAAAGATTTAGGAAAGTGCGAGATTTAACCGAATTTTGGTCATCAGCCGCTTACAAATCTTTTTTTGATCGCACCACAAGAATTGATCCGAGAGAATGGTCTCAAGCTGAGAAATGTGCTAAAAGTTTAGAGATGAAACCTGATGAATTAGAGGAAAAATGGTTAAAAACAATAGATAAATTTAGAATTTACTTAGCAGAAAACTCCATCGAAAGACGCGACAAAATCGTTAAAGAAATTGCCACATTATTTTTTTGTATTTGTTTCCCCACTCAATCAATAAAACCCGCTAGTGAAGACATAATTATGTTACTGGTTGGCATCACTTTTGTTATTATCAGTTATCAAAGAATTGTCCCTGGAACTAGGGCAATGGTAGCCGATGGATTGATAGAGGAACCAATTATTAAATCAACGGCTACACCAGAAATGCGAAAAATTATCCCAGAAAATATTTTAGGCTCATTTTCTGGAGTAAAATATAGCTTTAAAAAAGCTGAATCAACCCGCACTAATGCACGTAATGTACACATATCTCATATTAGTTTTATCGGAGCACCCCGAATGTTAATGTACCATTTTCACAAACTTTTAGAACCAGATGGGAACAGTTTGGGACCAGCAGTTTTAATGACTTCTGCCACATCTTTTTTAGAAGCAAGTCCGGCTTATCATATCAATGTTGGACCAGATTATTTACTCAAACCACGGGAGTTAGAGCATAATCTGGAACATACTTCTTACCAGTTTAAATGGATACCTGATTCAGAGAGGGGCGATCAACCGTTGCGGTATAGTGGTGCGGGTGATTTGAGAAACCGTAATCTCGAAAAAATGGTCAAGTTTCTAGTAGAAAAAGGGGAAAAATCAGAAATTTATAAAGCTATCCGTAAATTTGATGTTAAGGATGGTATTCATCGGAAAGCGGCTTTAGTTGTTAATAGTTATCAACAAGCCCGTGATCTGAAAAAATTTCTGAATTACAATTATCCCCAAATTAGTCGACGCACAAAAGCCGTTGTAGATTTTCTTAAAGAGGGTGAAAAGTCAGCAGATTTTGTGACTTCGGCTCAGTGCGAAGCCTTGGGAGATGATGAAAATTGTGATATTATTATTTTTCCTTTATTAGCGATCGGACGTGGTGTTAATATTGTTTTTACCAAAGGGCCTAGGAAACTTGATGCTGCCATTGGTTTAATCTACTTTCTGACTCGCCCTCATCCGACAATGGATGATACGCAGTTATTATATAGTTTAGCGGGTAGGGCAACTCAAAAATTCGATAGTCAATTTTTTGGAGAAAACGATGATTTAGATAAGATTAAACAGGCTTGGCAAGATTCGCGTAAAAACTTGAATAAAACTGCTAAACGACTCTTAAGAGAACCTTTAATGGCCAGTCGTTTAGGACCAGATTTGTTTGAAGCATTTACAGCTAATCTTATGGTGGCTATTTTACAGGCGATCGGGCGTGGTATGCGTAACGGTTGTCCGGTAAAAGTTTACTTTGTTGATGCTGCTTGGGCGATCAAATCTACTGAGGAAAAAACCGACTCGGGGCGCTATAGTATGCTAGTCCAAATGCGAATTATTTTAGAAAATTGTATGAAAGATACAGATCCAGTTAAAAAAGCCATTTATCAGGAACTTTATCGCGCATTTCTCCAACCATTAAGGGATATTGAAGGGGTGTGTTATCCTGATTATTTACAAACATCAGATGATGATTCAGATGATGAGGATGATGGTGAGGATGGTGAGGATGATTACTTTTGATCTTTCTATAGATGTTAAAGTGTCATTTTGATCAACGGCGGTTAAAACCGCCACTACACAAAAGAAGTCGGCTTCCTCCGACTATCAAAGCTACCAAAGCAATTGATTATTTACCTTAAAAGGAGATTAATTATGACTAAAATTTTTTCTGCCAATATGAGCGAAGAAGAAGAAAATGATCTAAATGAAGAACTCGATATTAATGAAGAAAATGATTTAGATGAAGAAGACGAAACAGTTACTCCAACTTCAGATCAATTTTACATTCAGATCAGCAATAAAAACTGTGGATCTAAACCATCAGCTTTAGCTTTCACCATACCAGATGATTTAGAACCAGTTATAGTTAAAGGTTTTACTTTAGCTTGGACAAAACCTGCTTTAAAAGATTTATCTGCTATCCAAAAAGCAACTGCTAAGGATGACAAGTCTGCTGTGAAAAATTTACCTTACGTCTCATTGCGAGGGCTAATGGAAATTGGATTACCAAATATTGCACGGATTCAGTCTAATATTGGTTTAAGTAAGTATGATTTTGATAGTTATCAATCAGAAAAAGACTCAGAGCCTTTTGCTTATTTAACTGATGAAAGCAAAGGGGAAATTGAAAAAAAATTAAAGCCTATTCTGAATGAATGGATTACTAATTACCTGAAACATTTTGCTGACAAAATAGAGGTGCCAACAGAGACTCTGGAAAACTTAGCAAAAATGCAAGAAAAAGGAGAACTTCTAACGATTTCTGGGATTAAAGTTCAAGTTTTACCTTGGAAGTGGGATGAAAAAACGGATACAACTAAATCAAGAGGTAAGTATGATTTTCGTGTATTAGCTGATTATGCAGCCCGCTTGATTGCGGGAAAAGAAATTTTTACTGGTTTAGGACCAATGAAGCGGATAATTTCTAGCAGTAGTAGCTTCACATCTGGTGTTGCTGAACTCATTACAGATCCTTTTAGGATAGATGATGAATCCGGTAAATTTAGCTTACTACTGCACTTACAAGTTATCACGATTCCTTCTCTTCATCAACCTTTGCTCAAAATAGATGTGTCTAAGCGTCGCTGGCTAAATGATTTGAAAGATGATGTTTATAATCCTAGTCAGATTACGGGCTTTATCTTTTCTGAGGACTATACCGATCGCGCTTTTACTTACACAGTGTTCCCTAAAAAAGAGCAGACAAATAGCCAGCCAGCAAAAAAAACGAGAAAGAAAAAATCCGAGCCACAAGAAACTTCTAAGGAAAATCCTAAATATTCTTGGGTAACAGGTAAAGATTTTGAACCGTTACGTTTTAAATTAAGGTTATCTACACAAACCTTTAATGGCACACAAATTGTTGCTGGTGAAGCATCGACTGAGAAATGTAAAGTTTTGCTAACTCACAAAAATGGCTTGCAAGATGATCATGGGATTGACGCAGGTGTACCAGAGACGGATAAGTTAGAGGCTTACGAGAAAATTGCAGAAATATTTGAGTCAATTGGGATGAAACATTTTGATGCTTATGATAAAGTGAAAGCTACCCATTCTGTTGATGATAAATCTTCCCGCATGATTAATCTACCAACATTATTAGGAGCTATTTTAAACATAGCAGATACTAACTCAAACTTAAATATAGCATCATTAAGTGACTCTGAATTAGATACACTCCTACAGGAAAAAATTGGGATTAACTTAGAAGTTATTTGGGGTAGCAGGAAGTCTCTGCAATTCAAATCTCCAACCCAAAATCAAACCCGTGATCTAAAATTATTGATTGAGGAAAATAAAGCTGCTTTAGCCCGTTTATATCCCAATGAAAAATTAAGATTGATTATGTTCTGTGAAAATACGAATAGTTCTGATGCAAAATTGTTAAAAGCGATCACATATCTTCTCTATGGTGAATCATTAGAAATAATAGTTAACCGTTTACCCGAAAATACTCACGGACCCAGAATTAACTTACCAGATCGTACTTTAAAAGCAAAAGATCGATCGGCTAAAAGAATTGAAGCATGGCAGCATACTAGCGAACAGGTTGCCAATCCAGAATATCGAACTTTTTGTTTAGTGATGGCGCGAGATTTTTATGCAGAAGCCAAAAAACCTGATGATAAAGTCAATAAACCTTCAACTCGTAAGGCTTTAGCGACAGATGGGCGATCGTGTGTTCAATTCCTTCTCCCGATAGAAAAGACGATTAAAACTCAACAATTGAAATTAGAAAACTTTTTCCATCGGGTACAGGCAGCATTAAAAGATTTATTCTTTGCACATTCTGGACGCATTGATGGAGTTAAAGAAAAAGTTGACAAATATTTGGCAAATACCCCCGCAGAAAAGAGACCAAAAGAAATTATTGGCCTGACAATTGTCCGCAAACAAAGCGGTCGTGTGCGTGGTAAGATTGAAGGCACTTTTTTACCTGTTGCTATCCGCATCAAAGTGGATACAGGTATCTGCGAAATGTCTTGTGCTTATGAGAAAGGAAATACATTAGCAGATATTAAATGGCTCAATTTTTCTGAGGCTCTTGCTTTTATTTCAAAACTTTCTCCCATCAAACTAGCTGATAAAGAAGATAAGCGTAAAACTCGCTTTATGGAATTTGTCAACCAAGTTATTTCTGCTTCCGTTGATTCAGAAAACCAACCATTAGTAATGATTGATTCTACTAACTGTGTGCAGTTATGGGGATGGTTGGCTGATAGTAGGATTAATGCTAATCAAATTAACTTAGATCAGCAACACGAGAATATGCAGGAAGATTGGCAAGGCGCACGCTTGGTGAGGATTCGTCAAGATATTGCTCCTGGGATGATTCAGAAAAAAGAAAGATGGTTAGTAGAAAGTTCACCTGAAGATACTCGCACCAAAGAAGAACTGAAAAAACTACCCCCTTCTAAAAAAATACCTTCTGCTACCAGTCCCACGGGATTGTTTCAACTCAATACGATCAATCAAACTGGCTGTATTGTCTATATATCTATGGAACATAAAACCCTCCAACAAAAACTCCGAGGACAAAGTTGTTATCGATCAATAGAGATCAATGAACTTGTTAAAAAAGATGGGGTTAAGATTTGTAATAGAGCAGGAGAAGCACTTGGTAAAATTTCAAATTCTCTGCCCTTTAAAGATCAATGGCCTACGCCTAATCCCTTGGAGATAGTTGTTACTTTGCGACAACAGGATGATAATCCTGATGACTTAGCAGCTTTAGTAGAATCATTGCGCTATAGTTTTGGTCATTACAGTGATTGGGCAATTTTACCAGCACCACTTTTCTTTGAGCGCGTGGTACGGGATTATATTAGTGAGTTTCATATAGATGATAACGAAACTGAAGAGGAGTTAGAGGTGAAAGAACCACAATATATACAGCCATCGCTATTCTAGGAAATATACAGTAGGATGCCTCATCCAAAAGATTACGCACCCTACTGTATGGGATTAAACCGATCTCAATTTGACCATCGACATTCTACTAATTCCTTGATAATTGCTCTATCTGATAACTGATAATCATCTTCTAAAGGTTCTCCGTAAAGTTCGGTAGTGCAGTTGTCATTAGATTAGGAATTATCTCAAAACTAATCCGAATGTTTGTGAAAACGATCGCGCTCTCTGCGATGGTATTTGCACTAAAACTTAATCGGTGTAGGTGAGTAACAAAAACCCGGTGGAGAAACCGGGTTTTGTCAATTTCACAGGCTGGAAGCCTGTGCTACTTTTCCTGTCTTAAATATCTAAGTCGGTGAAGTTCAATTGAGAGCCGTATTTCTCGATAAATTCACGCCTTGGAGCCACGCGATCGCGTTTTGGGTGAAGGGGGAGCGCGATCGGAAACTTGAGAATACACTAAAATCATTAAGTACCTACACAAAATTAATTGTATATTTTATTAATTGATTGGGCGAATGCCATTCGCCCCTACACAAACAAAGATGAGATTGATTGGGCGAATGCCATTCGCCCCTACTGAAGAAATTCCACCTGCTCCGGCGGGTTTCGCGCTACGCGAACGTCTGTGCAGATCGCGGTTTGAACCGCCCGGTCTTCTGAAGAAATTCAACCCGCTCCGGCGGGTTTCGCGCTACGCGCACGCTACGCGTTAGCGCAGCTTGCGCGCAGCGCAAACGTCTGTGCAGATCGCGGTTTGAACCGCCCGGTCAAATTAATTCGACTTAATCCAACGAAGATGTTGGGTTTTGCGCTACGCGCACGCGATCGCGAACGTACCTCAACCCAACCTACGAATCAAGGCATTTTTCCTAAAAGGCGAAGGTATTATCCTCAGAAACCGGGTTTCTCAAGCCGATGCGTCATTTAACCTTGATTCTCCTCAGAAACCCGGTTTCGAGGGCGCGCTTAACTCCTATCCACGATAAATTGTAACAAGAGTAACAGGGTTTAAGGGATCAAAACGAGTTAAATTCGCGATGGGAATCGATCGCGATAACTGCACCTGCAAAAGTCGATAATTCCAAGACTTTTCCCGATTGTTTTTCGCCTCTAACCATCCCAACACATCCCTCAAATTTTCTAAAGTGGCTAAAGCTAAAACAATGACTCCACCCGTCTGTATTCGCCAACTACAAATGCCTAAAATTTTGACAATTTCTCCACCACTTCCGCCAATAAAAATGCGATGGGGTGCGGGTAAATTATGTAAAATATCTGGCGCATTGCCATGAATCGAAATCACATTATTAAGGCGAAATCGGCGACTATTTTTTTCGATTAAATTGGTTCCCGCGGCACTTTTTTCGATCGCGTAAATTTGAGAATTAGGAAAAAGACGGGCAATTTCGATGGAAACGGAACCTGTACCCGCGCCAATATCCCAGATAATTTGATTCGGTTTTAATTCTAATTCTCCTAATCCTAAAATTCTCACTTCTCTTTTTGTCATTAAACCCGGACGATCGCGATAAGTCAAAAAATAATGGTCTGGAATGCCCAATAACGGTATATTTGCTAAATCTAAGGTTTTTTCTTCTGACAATTCTCTCAATAAAATTACCACATTTAAGGCAGAAAATTGACTTTCTAATACCTCATTTAATTGCCATTTTTTTACTCTTTCATCGGTTCCACCTAAATTTTCACAGACCCAAAAATGATAATATATCGGTAAATTTAAAGATAATAAAAGACGGGCGATCGCCTTAGGAGTATAAACATTATCCGTGAGAATAGCCAGTTTAGGATTTCCTTGTTGTAAGGCTTTCAATAGTTCATCTAAAGAGCGTCCATGAGCACTAATAATAGACGCGTCTTGCCAAGGTACTTTTACTCGATTAAATGCTAATTGAACGGAACTTAACTGAGGATAAAATGTTAATAATTCAGGAGAAAAAGCTTCTAATATTAACCGACCAAAACCAAAAAAAAGTGGATCTCCTGATACTAAAATTATAATTTTTACTTGATTTTCTGTCTGGGATAAACGGTTTTTAATATCTTTAAGGGCTTGAGTTAAATCTCCTAAAATTAATTTTTCGCCTTGATATGTAGGAAAATAACCAAGATGGCGATCGCTACCGACTAAAAGGGTTGCTTGTTTAATGAGATTTTGCACGGAGGGCGATAAACTTGCCACCCCATCTAAACCAATACCAACAACATTAATTTTACTACTCATGCTTTAAAAAGATTGTAATGATGAGATTATTCCTGATAAAATTTAAACATACTTATAGCAGTTTTTATTATTTTTATTTTTACCAAGTTAAAATAAGTAACGTGCGAGTTTTTTACAAAAAATTAAGAAATAGGGAATAGGAATAGGGAATAGGGAATAGGGAATAGGGAATAGGAAATAGGTAATAACCCAAATTCTCCCTTCTCCCTTCTTCCTTCTTCCTTCTTCCTTCTTCCTTTATCCCCCAATCACCAATCCCCAATCACCAATCACCGATTAAGAAAACTCAAAAACAGGCCAATCATCTTGTCGATAATAGCGAGTCATATCATCAAACTTGCGGAGCTCCACTCGCGACACCCCAAGAGATTGAGGGGCATCTAGCCATTCCATATTTAAGTCAGAAAGCAGTTCCGAAATATTATCGCGATCGAGTTGTGAGGGAATCGAACCAAAATAACCAAGAGTCAGATGTGCAGTAAAATTATACTGCTGTTCAATACCCAAAGCAATTAAACTCGGATTTTGATAAAGGGAGCGACGTAACTCCATAGTTTGCACGAAAGAATTCTGATCCGTTGGTGCTAAACAAACACCTATAGCCCTAGTTCTTAACATACATCCCAAAACCATCCAACGGATAGGTTCGGGGGATTTAGCACAAGAACTAAATGACTCGGCAACACGCGATCGTAATTGCTCTTCAAAGTCAGGATTTTTAGTCGTGGCATCCTGATAAGCACTATCCCAAATCAAATCGCCTATAGTCAGATGAAAACTATCACGAGGAACAGGTACTATTAAACCAGGTTCCATTTGCTCAAACAATCGTTTTTGACAGTCTTGCAAATTCTGATAAAAAAGCGTATTGTCCGAGTCATCACACCAAGGGGGAGTAATCACCGTATAGCCCGGAAAAGGCGAGGGGATTCTCTTACCTTCCCAAAGCTTAAACTTGGGTGACTCTTGGATATGCTCTAACTGGGATTTGTAGGTTTCCGTCAGGGTAAGCTGGGCTACCCGATGTACATAGGATTGATAAGTGTCGTCCAATCTCAATTGCCTCGCGCTCAGAACTTTAAACACTCAGCACTCAGCAACCCGAAGGGGATCGCTTAGAGGTGAGTCCATGAAAAGCATGGGGCTCAAAAACCCCTGACTCGCCCATCTCCGATCCCGCTGGGGGATCAAACCAAAGCGGATCGCTGAGAGCCTTATATTTCCTGATTTTATAGAAAAAGAGAAACTGATCAAAATAATTATTATGTCAATTTACCTTTTTTGGGGAGAAGATGATTTCGCGATGGCGCGGGCTATTGCCTCTTTACGCGAATCATCCCTTGATCCCAACTGGGAAAGCTTTAATTATGATAGGATTACCCCGGATCAGTCAGACGCGGTGATGCAGGGGATGACTCAAGCGATGACTCCCCCCTTTGGCTCTGGTTGTCGTTTTGTCTGGTTAGTCGATACCACGGTGACGCAACAGTGTCCCCCAGAACTTTTAAGTCAGTTAGATTCTACTCTTTCTGTGGTTCCCGATACCACTGTGTTATTATTTACCACGCGTAATAAACCGGATGGCCGTCTTAAGTCTACTAAATTATTACAAGATAAGGCTACGGTGAAGGAGTTTTCCCTGATCCCCCCTTGGAAAACTGAGGATATTGAAAAACAAGTCGCACAAGTCGCCCAGGAGTTAGGGGTGAAATTAACTTCTCCCGCGGTACAATTGCTGGGGGAGGCGGTTGGTAATAATACTCGTCTTCTTTATAGTGAATTAGAGAAATTACAGCTTTACTCCGGTAATACTGGTAAACCTCTGGGGGAAGACGCGATCGCGTCTTTAGTGCGTTTTAATACCCAAAATAGTTTGCAATTGGCGGGTGCAATTCGTCAAGGGGACAGTAGTAAAGCCCTGGGTTTACTAGGAGAATTAATCAGTCATAATGAACCCGGATTAAAAATCGTCGCGACTTTAGTGGGGCAATTTCGCACTTGGTTATGGGTTAAAGTGATGACAGACGCGAGGGAAACTGATGATAAAATTGCCCAAGCTATTGAATTAAGCAATCCTAAACGAGTGTATTTTTTGAAGCAAGAAGTTAAAGCCCTACGACTAGAACAATTACAACAGGCTTTACCCCGACTTTTGGAATTAGAAGGAAGTCTGAAGCGAGGGGCCCAGGAAACTTCGACTTTACAAACTAAAGTGATCGAACTCTGTCACCTGTTTCGATAAAAGATAGCCGGAGTCAGGAGTCAGGAGTCAGGAGTAGGATGCTTAAGTATCCGGTGGCGTTAATAGTGCATTTCACTAAGGAATCAGAGAATAAACGCAACATTTAGTTACAGGTGCATCCGGGTGGGGGTAAAACTTATTTACCGCCAGAGGTGGAATTGATTGTTTTGGATGATACGGGTGGTGTGTTTTTAGAAGCGCGATCGCGCCACGCTGATAATTAGATTCAACTGGAGTTTCGGGGAGTGCCAGGGGATATCTTTAGTGTTAAAGTAGCTTTAGGGGATGCTAGTATTGTGGAAAATTTTGTTTTATGAATGTTGGGGACGGTTTACTATGAACTATCACGAACGGATCGCGATCGAACCCGGTAAGCGAAGTGGTAAACCTTGCATTCGTGGAATGCGGATTACCGTTGACGATGTGTTGTCTTATCTGGCATCAGGAATGACTTACGAAGAAATTTTTGAGGATTTTCCTTATGTGACTCAAGAGGATATTTTAGCTTGTTTGAGCTATGCAGCAGATCGGGAACAAACATTAGTATTGGGTAGCTGATTGTGTTGGATGATTGGTAGGTTTTGGGGAGCGCGATCGTGTTTTCCATTCCCTCTCAACTGAGCTAATCTCTGTTAAAATATAACGATAGCAATCCTATTAGAGTTGCGAAGGTTTTTTTTTTGACCACAAAGGCACAAAGACACAAAGGAGACGTAAAATAGAGAAATGATAAATAGTTCACATATAATCTAGAATTGCTATATCATCCCTTTCACAACCAGATCAGCCTAGTAATTTCCATTGCATGAGGATATAACCCATGTCAACAGCACAACTAACAGATTATTTCAACTTTCTCACCCCCGATGATATTCGACTGAAAGGCACAAGAATCGGCATCGAAACCATCCTTTATGAATATATAGATCGCGCTTTAACTCCAGAAGAAATTGTCCAAACCTACCCCTCCCTAACCTTAGAACAAGTTTATGCCACGATTCTTTATTACCTACAGAACAAAGAAACTATCAGCAATTACATGAAAAATTGGATAGAACATGGTTACAGAATGAGAGAACAACAGCGACTAAACCCTCCACCTGTATCCGAAAAACTTCGGCAATTGAGAGCTACCAGAAAAGCCCAAATGTAAAAATTATTGCTACAGTTACGAGGTCTCGTTCCCAGGCTGGAGCCTGGAAGGACGCAAATATCAGCCACAAATTTTAGGGGCGCAATGCTTGCGCCCCTTTTTTGCCGAAAATTTCCTCTATTCGCATAAACATTCTCCTCCCCACCGATAAACCAGTAAGCAGACACAAGCAAGGGAACTCGACCAAAATTCCCCCGCGACTTCTGCATAAAACTCAAACGGTCTAACGACTGAATAGTAGAAGCACTCAAAAGCTAATAGAGGTAAATATGGCACAACAAGTCGATCTTAACGAACTACGACGCACGATGCTAGATAGCCAAAGACGTGGAGAAGTTCTCCCCACTAGCACAGCCAAAAAAATTTCTGTTGATCGTGACGGAAAAATTATCCTTGGGGATACAGAGGGACGTATAACTTCTGAAGTGCAGCAAGGAGTTTGGGCTGCAACCCTAGAACGTGATCGCCAAATTGTTGCTCATAAGTTGCCCTCTAATACTCAAGAACTCTCCATCGGTGGAGTAACAGGTTGGGGCTACCGTATTGTTAGTGAGTTAGGCGATCCTTATATGCTATTCGCTTACAACGATGGCAGCTTATACCAAGTCTTAGTTTTTGCACCTGATCTCGTTGGTCTTTGTAATCCTCACGATGTACATCTGTTCAATGATGGTCGCATTTGCTTTGGTGATACTGGCGGACTTCCTACATTAGAACAAGCCTACGCCAAATCTGTAGTTTGGGCGACAGGCTTCAGCGTTTTCGCCCGCACGGGTCAGTTCCCTTTTTCTACCAACAACCTTTAAGAATTTGTAGCACCTCATGCTCTAAAAAGCTGGATTTCTTGAACAAGCAGAAATCCAGTTCTAGACTTACCTCTTTAACTGAAAGTAACTCATCAAACCATGTCAAACTTACTGTATATTTCCCAACAAGTCATTCGTGAAATTGAACAGGATATTGCTATCTATCCCCCTGAGCGGGGCGGAGCATTACTAGGACCGATTGGAAAACCTATTGTAACGCGCTTTCTTTTTGACGGAGAAGCCATTACTAGCTATACAAGTTACCGCCCTTCTCGAACTCTAAATCAACAGGTTAAGCAGGTCGAACTCTCAGAAAATCTCGAATTGAAAGGAATTATTCACTCTCATCCTAATGGGATGGATCGGCCATCAGGACAAGATGAGTACGAGCTAAAAGTAGGTCTTGAACTCAATCCTCACATGGCTTTTTACTTAGCACCGATAGTTACTACCCTACAATCTTATCAACATCTACGAGAACATGAATTAAGGGTAGGACGAGATGCAAAAATCTCCTTCTTCAGTGCTTACCGACAAAAAGGTGGTAGCATTCGCGTCGAACCGATAGCTGTTCAAGAAATCAGCGCTCTCGAGTTAGTCCAAATTGAGCAAAACCTAGCACCAGTAGCACTGCCATCACCATCCCCAAAAATATTATTGCAACCTCATCTAGAGCGGATTTGTCACCACTTCGGTAGCAATGTACCACCCGAAATCTTTATCACTGAAATTGAGGGAATTTCCATCCCCGTTGGTCGTGTGATCCTCAATGGTGGCTTAGAATTGCTTTTCCTCGTTAGTCAGTCTTACCCTGTGACACCGCCTATCTTGTGGGTAACACCGATGGGGGGAGACACTGAACAGGTAGAACTGCCTTGGTCATTAGTTACACCTCCAGAAGAAAGGTTGGTCAAGGCTATAACTAGCCTGATCACAGGTCATGGCCCCTACCGAAAAGTTTACCGCCCTTTGGGAAAGTCCGCCCTCACCGCAGACAGCGAAATTGCTCGTTTAGCTGGTTGGGCTGGCTGTTATTCTGGAGAAGACCCAAAACTCGCCGCGACTGAGGTGCAACAAGGGTTATTTGCTCGCAGTACCGGACTTCTGAGTCAACAGATTAGCTCGAAACGGGTACTGATTGCCGGGACTGGTTCTGTGGGTTCCTACTTAGCGGAACAACTCATTCGCAGTGGTGTGGGTGCGGTGACTTTAATTGACCCGGAAATGGTGGAAACGGTTAATCTTTGTCGCACGACTTACGATCTCACCGACGTGGGACATCCCAAAGTGGAAGCTTTAGCACGGCGACTATTGCATATTAACCCGTTGGTAGAATTGACGGTACAACCAAAGAGTTTGTTAGATTATCAAGTGGCAGACTTCGATGCTTTGGTACAACAAGCAGATTTGGTAATAGCGACAACGGATGACCCAGCAGCACAGCGCATTCTCAACCGTTTTGCATATTTTCACGGCAAACCTACTTTGTTTGTGGGATTATATAAGGGTGCAGAAGGTGGAGAGGTGATTTTTACGATTCGCGATCGCACTCCCTGTTACCTCTGCGCTACTGCCAATCGCCATCAAGCTGAATTGGACTTAGGACGGGTAAGCGCGGATGGAGATTATGGTAGCAACGGTCGGGTGATGGGTGAAGTCGCGATCGCGGCGGATATCCACCACGTTACCAGTGTCGCGGTGAAAATGGCGCTGTCATTGTTGCTGCCGGAGAATGCACAGGTGAAGCTAAAGGGATTTTTGAATCCAGCAATTGAGGCAGGGTTTAATTATCTAACCCTTTCAATGGTGCCGAATTACTGGTTTTATCCGGCTATATTTGGCGATACGGCGGGACAGTACGCTTATCAGAGCGTTTGGTTAACAGCAAAGAGTCGGGAGGAATGTCCTGTTTGTGGTAGCGTACACCATCGGGTTGATCCGCGATCGATCGCGTTACAGAGTGTGCAAGCTGATGAAATTCGGGCTGCTTTGAACGGTTCTCGTTCTTAAGAATAGCTTAAAAGGTAATGCGATCGCGCTCGGTTTGGGTGGCGCGATCGTCTCAGAGAGAAACCCGGTTTCTCTCCCAAATGTCGGTTAGGAGACAAAATATCTCTGACTCACATTCCTCACTTCTTTTTGTAATATGCCTTGTCGGATATCCTCTCTGCATAAACTCCCCCACCCGTGACGATAAACCTATAGCAAACAACAACACGCGAGGCTCTCATGGCGACAACACTAAACCAAATTGCACGATATCTCGACAACCGCGACTGGAAATACGACTTTCAACCGGAAAACTCCCGTATCATCACTGGAGTCAACGCGGATAACGTTGATCCCTTCGCGATCGTCATCACTCTCACAGAAGAGGGCGAATACCTGGAATTGGCTGCACCTCAGTTACTCCAGGTCCAAAACCACCTTTATAAAGGTGTACTCTTTCAAACCCTGTTGGCAATTTCTTGGTCAACCAAAATGCTCAGGTGGGAATATGATCCGATCGATGGGGAAATTCGCGCCTCGATTGGTTTTCCTCTGGAAGATTCCCCCCTCACGGAACAACAATTTAATCGCGCTTTAAGTGGTTTAATTCATCTTGTAGATGAATATGCAATGCCACGCCTGAAAATAGTATTAGCAACGGGTTATGATCCTGGGGAAAAAGAACTCGGTGAACGCTTACTTCTGACTTTACAGGAAATCCTCCCCGATGGCTCTTTGAACTTACTCGAAAAAGCGATTGAAGCTCGTAAAGAAAGGGGGACTGTTTAAGTTTTGCATAAATCGTTGCACCTCTGACGATAAACCATTATCAACTGTTAAGTTGGGAGTTACCCCCAGATGGACATCTCCAAATTTTCCACTTTTTTTCAGGGTTATCCTGGCTCTACTTGGAGCAAGGATAGAAATTTAGAACGCAATTTAGCTCGGTTACTCAAGCAACGTCCTGATCTGAATAATGAATCGGCTTTGCTGCAATATTTCTGTGAAGCAGTGCAACAGGATTCCGATTCCTTAGCTCTAGAACATTTATCTGCTTATTTGGAACCTGCTTGTTTATGGACTGCGTATAAACTGGACTCTGATTTTAACATAAATGGCTATAGTCGCTCAGACTATTTACAACTCGCGAGAACGCAGTTGTTGGAACCTAAAATTATTCCTGATCAACAGGGATTGAAACGGGAAGTGCCATATATTGTCTGGTTGTGCTTACAGTACAAACCTAACAAAAGTAAAATCAAGAATTACGGGTATTTAAAACTGCGTTCAGAGCTTGTATCTCAGTTGTTTAAACATCAGGAAACTGCCAGATTATCGGATTGGGTTTTATTGAAAAATTCCAGTAAAAAATCTCTCAAAAATGCCTTAGAAAAAACGGGTATTTCTGAGGTCAAAATCCAACGTTGCTTAGGTGCTTGGCAAGGATTTTGTGCGGTTTATGGTCAAGTCACGGTTCCTCAAAATCGTAAGTTACCTGAACCTACTGAAGCACAATGGATGGCAATTTTTCAATATTTCTATGAACAAAATTTAACGGGTGATATTCCTGAAGTAAAAAAGCTGTTAAAAACCTGTGTTCAGGTGTTGCGAGAACGCAATCTCATCCAAATTATTGCATTGGATGGTGTCGATGAGGCTGTGCAGGAAAAGCAACAATTAGAGATGGTTGAACAGTGTGAATTTCAGCAGTTAGAATGGGAAGAAAAAGATGCTGGAGATGCACGCGATCGACAACTGAGTGATTTTTTAGGAGCGACGATCGCGACTCTTCCTAAAAACAACCGGAAAAAATCAATCGACCCGCGTAAACTCGTAATTTTATATTACAGTTTCCCCGGATTAAATGAAACTCAAATCGGTAAGTTATTGGGAGTGAATCAATCAACAATTTCTCGTCATTTAGAAAAACACAAAACCTCGATTTTAGAAAGTCTGGCCCAATGGTGTCAGAAGGAAAGGGGTTTACCGTTAACGGTTGAAAATAATAATGCTCTGTCGGAAAAGTTAGAAATTGGGTTAAAAGAATATTGCAAAAATCGGGTTATCTTCTGTGTTTTGCGGAGAAGTTTAAAATGTCATCCTGACTTAAAAACCGATCTGAAATTATTGTCTGATTACTTTGGTAATTTACCCGAAAAGCTTTGGGATAAAGCCTCAAAATTGGAGTTCAAACCATCTGAGTTGAGTCATAAAGTTACTCAATTAAATCAAGGTTGCGAAAACAACGGTTCGACGATCGCGGGTGCTTTTCACTGTAGCGAAATTGAATTGCAAGGTAAATTAGAAGCAACCAAAGCTAAGTTATCTCAACAATTACAATATTGGGTGAAAGAAACTTTGGGTTTAACAGAAGGGAATTTAGACGCGATCGCGGAACCTTCACGTTTATTGGTTGACACTTTTCTGCATCAAGCTGACTATGCTATTTTAGAACAAGAACGGAGATAAAACCATGTCATTCACTTTAGAACAATTAAGACTCGCTTACCCTGAGCAATTATGGGTTGAATTAACCTCAGAAAACCTGAAAAATACTTTACCAAGCACAGAAGATTTTTCCCATGAAGCGGCGGTTTATCGTGCTTATTTAAACTTGCTTTGCCTCAATTATTTATTACCCCTGTTTGCTGACATTGCTAATGTCGAAGAGTTACCGAAAAGTGATGCCCCAGACTACCGGAAAAGTCTTTGGGAATTTATCAATGGGACAAGGATAGAATTTCTCGGCCATCGTTTGATTATTATTCCTAGTGAAACGATTGATTTGGATGAATTTTTAATTGAACAAGAATGGGTGGATATTCCTGAATTGGCGGGGGATTATTATTTAGCTGTGCAGATTAATTTAGAAGGGGGATGGTTGCGGGTTTGGGGATTTACTACTCATCGAAAAGTGAAAACAGAGGGAAAATATGATACCCGCGATCGTACCTACTCTATAGACTCAGAAGACTTGTTTGAAAACCTCAATGCTTTGTGGGTTTCTCTGAAACTTTGTCAGGGAGAAAAGGGGTTGATTGAACCGTTACCAACCTTATCTCATAACCAAATAGAAAGGCTCTTGACAGAATTAGGTAAACCATCTCTTTATTCTCCACGATTGAAAGTCCCTTTTGCACAGTGGGGGGCATTTTTAGCGGCGGATAATTTGAGACAAAAATTGTATTTTCGGCGCATGGGGAAAGAATCGGCACTGCAAAAATTGGGAAATTTGAGTGAGAAGATTCTTCATCAATTGTGGTTATCATTGGATGAATTAGTAACCGCGTGTAACGTCAATCTTTCCTTGGTTAGAAGTGGAGCGCGATCTGGAGATAATAAAAATCGCACTCCTGAAATCAGTCGCGGACGAGTAATTGATTTTGGTATCCAATTAGTAAATCATCCGGTGGCGTTAATACTGCATTTCACTAACGAATCAGAGAATAAACGCAACATTTTGTTACAGGTGCATCCGGGTGGGGGTAAAACTTATTTACCGCCAGAGGTGGAATTGATTGTTTTGGATGATAAGGGAGAGGTGTTTTTGGAAGCAAAATCTCGTCAAGCTGACAATTGGATACAATTAGAATTTCGAGGTGAGCCTGGGGAGCGCTTTAGTGTTAAAGTGGCTTTAGGAGATGCTAGTATTGTGGAAAATTTTATCATTTGAATGTTGGGGAAGGTTTACTATGAACTATCAGGAACGGATCGCGATCGAACCAGGTAAGCGAAGTGGTAAACCTTGCATTCGTGGAATGCGGATTACCGTTTACGATGTGTTGTCTTATCTGGCATCAGGAATGACTTACCAAGAAATTCTTGAGGATTTTCCTTATCTGACTCAAGAGGATATTTTAGCTTGTTTGAGCTATGCAGCAGATCGGGAACAAACATTAGTATTGGGTAGCTGATTGTGTTGGATGATATTGGTAGGTTTTGAGGAGCGCGATCGGGCAGTGCTGATAATTGGATTCAATTGGAGTTCCGGGGGGAACCTGGGGAGCGCTTTAGTGTTAAAGTTGCTTTAGGGGATGCTAGTATTGTGGAAGGTTTTGTTATTTGACTGTGGGGGGAGAGTCAGCAATGGGTAAGTTGGTGGTTTTGACTCTGGGAGAGGGGGACTTTCATCAAGGTTTTCCAGTGACGTTGCAGGTGGGGGAAGAGGGCGAGATGCCTTCTACCCAGCGTACTGGGCATTTACCGCCCAACCCAGCAATTATCGAATCGTACACAAATTGGAAATCCATCTACGATGGCTATATGGGGGTAAACAGTAGGTTAGAAAAGCCTGCTGCACAGATTACCAATTTTTCTGTCGCTGATGTTATAGCAGTTAGTCAGAAATTGATTATAGCGATGAATGAATGGCTTCGATCTCCCCAGTTTAGGCAAATTTGGGAAACTTTACTGACAAGCCTTGATCCTTCAGCACCAATACGATTGGTTATTCAAACGCTAGATATTCAGATCAAAAGACTTCCTTGGAATCAATGGGATTTCCTGGTGAGATATCTCCATGTAGAAATTACAATTGGTAAACCATACTATAACACAATTCAGCCGCAAAAAAAATCTAAGCCAAAGAATAATAAAGTTAACATTTTAGCTATTTTAGGCAACAATGACAATATTGATATTAACCAAGATCAAATAGCAATTCAAAAAATAAAAGGGGCAGATCCGCACTTTTTAGTAAAGCCTAATCGACAGGATTTGAATGACCAGCTTTGGGATAAACCCTGGGATATCCTGTTTTTTGCTGGCCATAGCAACACTGAAGGCGAAAAGGGAAGAATTTACATCAATGATACTGAAAGTCTGACAATTAGTGAGTTAAAATATGCTTTGAGGAGGGCAATTTCATCGGGATTGCAACTAGCTCTTTTTAACTCTTGTGATGGCTTGGGACTAGCACAAGAGTTATCTGATTTAGATATCCCCCAAATTATTGTCATGCGAGACCCAGTTGCAGATCGAGTAGCACAAGAGTTTTTAAAGTATTTTCTTAATGCTTTTTCTGAAGGTCAACCATTTTATCTAGCTGTCAGAGAAGCAAGGGAACGGTTACAAGCTTTAGAGACTCAATTTCCCTGTGCTAGTTGGCTGCCAGTAATATATCAGCATCCAGCAGTGATGCCTCCAACTTGGAAAGAATTATGTGGTATCGATTCTTCTCCCCAAAGTATCGAAGTTTTCTTCTCCTATGCCGACGAAGATGAAGATTTGCTTAATGAAATAGAGAAGCATCTCAGTAGTTTGAAAAAACAGGGTAAAATTAAGCCCTGGTCTGTTCGTCAACTTAGTCCAGGAGCAGAACCAGAAAGGGAGATTGATAAGCATTTAAATTCAGCCCGTGCGATCGTCTTGTTGATTAGTCAGTATTTCCTTGATTCCCACGATTGCTATAGCGTTCAACTAACACGAGCAATGGAACGCTATGAAAAAGGCGAGGCTATTGTTATTCCTGTCATTCTTCGTTCAGTTGACTGGCGAAATGAAGCATTTGGCAAGCTTAGACCTCTTCCAGAAAGGGGAAAGCCTGTCACCAGTTGGGCAAATCGGGATGAAGCTTTCGAGAATATTGCTAGAGGCATCCGAGCAGTAATTGAAAGCTTGACTAAAAGCTAATATAAAGAACGGCAAAAAGTCTAGACCTTAAAACTACTACATACCGAAGATCAACCATGTTTGACCATAATTCAGTATCTCGACCTACCAGAGCAATTGAAGTTGTATACTGCTACTTTGAGTCTGACAAAGACGAAGAACTGCGGGATGAACTAGAGAAACACCTAACGACCTTAAAGCGGGAAGGCTTAATTACATCTTGGTGTAAAAAAGAAATTCATGCTGGAGGGGAAGAGGAGAGTCAGATTAACAAACACATAGACACGGCAAGTCTTATTTTGCTGTTAATTAGTTCAGATTTTATTGCGTCGCCGACTTGTTATGATCAACAATTTGATCGTGCTATCAAGCGTTATGAAAATGCAGAAGCTCACGTTATGCCTGTACTTCTGCGTCCTGTAGATTGGCATGATAGCCGATTTGGTGATATGCGACCATTGCCTACTAATGGTGTACCTGTCACCAGTTGGTCAAATAGTGATGAGGCATTTCAAGATATCACTAAAGAAATTCGCAATGTTGTTAAGGAATTTTGGTTAAGAGATGAACAGAGAATCAATGAATCTTACAATCAACTAAGAAAGGAACTAGCTGCACAAGAGTGGAGAAAGGCTAACGATACAACTAAATCTATTCTATTCAGAATAGCTCTCAAAGAAGAAATAGGGAATCTTTCAGCCGAAGATATCAAAATAGTTCCTTTCCAGGATATATATGCGATCAACAAACTTTGGTCAGAATACAGTAATGGGCATTTTGGCTTTAGTATCCAGAAGTACCTCTTGCAACAAAGTGATTACGAAAGTTTTATCAAACAGATAGGTTGGAATGTTGATGACTCTTGGTTAGAGTATGAAAATCTTCAATTTAATTTAAACTCTCCAGAGGGACATCTTCCCTATAGCGGGGTTCATTTTTGGCAAGCAGTACCTTCATTCCCTTCTATTCCTCCTAATATTAATTACTACAAACTACCTCGTACTCCTAACGAATTTTACTACAGGTATCCGGTTAATTATTATCAGCGACAAAAGACTTTTCAGGAGCAGTTTAAGCAAAGAAATAAGCTAGATTTAGATTTGTCAAATTCAGAGTTTAAGCGCGAAATAGAGCAAATCTCTAATTTTCCACCTATTACTCCATCACCAGTAATTAACAACCGTTCTGGTGGGGGCGCTGGCGGTGCATTGATTGGTCTTGGGATTTTAGCTAGAGCCGCGTTGCCTTGGGCTTTGGGAGCAGCAGCAGTGGCAGGCGTAGTGTGGTTGGGATATGAGGGGTATAAGATGTATGAAAAAAACAAAAAAGAAAATGAGATAAAAGAAAAAGTTGAATCTCTTCTCTCTCGCTTTAACTAATAACATCCAAAAGAATAAAATGAGGATATAACCAATGTCAACAGCACAACTAACAGATTATTTCAACTTTATCACGCCCGATGATATTCGGCTGAAAGGAACAAGAATCGGCATCGCAACCATCCTTCATGAATACATCGATCGCGCTCTAACTCCAGAACAAATTGCCCAAACCTACCCCTCGCTAACCTTAGAACAAGTTTATGCCACAATTCTCTATTACCTACAGAACAAAGAAACCATCAGCAATTACCTAAAAAAATGGATAGAACATGGTCATAAAATGAGAGAACAACAACGCATTAACCCTCCACCAACATCGGAAAAACTGCGCCAATTGAGAGCCACTAGACAAGCCCAAAAATCAATCGAGTCAATTTACCCCACAGCAAACCCAGTAAATCGACGGATATAAGGCGCTTTAAAAGCTAAAACAATATCCTCTTTAGGAACTCCGGCGGCTACTAATTCATTCGCAATTCCTGTTTCCGTTCTATCTCTCTGAATCCAAATTTTACCATCTTTTATATCGACGTGAATCACACAACCATAAACCCGTTTTTGCTCCTCCCATCCCAAATGAACGACTTGATAATGATCCCTTTCCGTGTCAAAAAGTAATTGTACTTCTGTCTGAGTATCTAAATCATTTCTTGAGTGTCCAGTCAGAATTGTTTGGACTAATTCTCTGTAGTTTATTCTTTCCATAAAACAATTTACTCTGCACTATCATATTATCACACTGATTCACGATCGCGTGTTCTAATTCCCACCCAGAAAAACCGGGTTTTTGTCCTTAACTCTACTGCACAACTTCACCTTTTCTCGGAAAAACCCGGTTTCTTGATTCGCGATCGCGTGTTCTAATTCCCACCCAGAAAAACCGGGTTTTTGTCCTTAACTCTACTGCACAACTTCACCTTTTCTCGGAAAAACCCGGTTTCTTGATTCACGATCGCGCTTTCTAATTCCCACCCAGAAAAACCGGGTTTTTGTCCTTAACTCTACTGCACAACTTCACCTTTTCTCGGAAAAACCCGGTTTCTTGATTCGCGATCGCGCTTTCTAATTCCCACCCAGAGAAACCGGGTTTTTGTCCTTAACTCTACTGCACAACTTCACCTTTTCTCGGAAAAACCCGGTTTCTTGCTCCCCGATCGCGTGTTCTAATTCCCACCCCCTGAAACCGGGTTTTTGTCGTTAACAACCCGGTTTCTCGCCTCACCTTAAGGAAATAACAAATTAGAGGCCGCTTCAATACGCGCTAAAGGTGGAGCAGATCGCGGTAAAATCGGTAAACGAATAATAATTTTATCCAAATTAAAACTCTCGTCTATTTCTTCCCCCATTATATAACGATTCTGCACAACATAACGCTGAGAAACCCCCATTTTTTCTAAAGATTTCTGTAACCGTATTTGTTCAGAAATAATCGCATTTTGCGCTTGGACTACTCCCACAAATTCCGTATAATTAGGATTTTTCAAATTCTTTTGGGCTTGCATCACTTGTTGACGTAATTTCCGTAAACGTCCCATTAAATCAACCCTTCCTAACACATCCTGATATTTCATCCATAACTTAAATATCCATGCTAACCAGTCTCCTAACGCGGAAGGCATTTCCAAAAATCGTAATAAATGTCCTGTGGGTGCTGTATCTAAAATAATCAAATCTTGCTCTTTTTTCTCTAATAAATCCATCACGGCAATTAAAGATAACATTTCATCAATTCCGGGTAAGGCTTGGGAAACGATTTGTCGCCATGCTTGGGGACTATAGGCCAATTTTACCGCGCCTTCTTTTTGACTTTCTCCACTCATCATTTCTGCTAATTCCCATAAATAATCATCCCGAAATTGATCTAAGATAATTTGAGCATCTATTTCTTGAGCACTTAAATTTTCCGTTAATTGTTTGGGTTCATTTCCTAATTGTTCTCCAAAAGCATCCCCTAAGGAATGGGCAGGATCGATCGAAATCATCCGAATATTTTTATCGGGGTATTGATGGGCTAATTTCCAACCGATCGACGCGGCTACGGTTGTTTTTCCTACCCCTCCTTTACCTCCAATAATTAATAATTGGCGTTTTTCTGTGATAAAATCTGTGAAATAAGGAGGGATTTTCGTCGGCCATTCAATCACGGGCGGTGACGCGATCGCGACTTCTGCGATTTTGGTTAATTGACTAATTGTTTCGTCTAAAGCTTCACTTCCTAAAGGCTCCTGGGATTGTTGAGGGACAACAAAAACGGGTTGATTTCCGGGTAATTCAAGGAATTTTTGCAGTAGTTGTTGTTGCTCATAATAACGATCGCGATCCATTTCCGCGGTAATAATTCGATTGACAAATACACCCGAACAGGGAATTTCTAAGGTTATTAAACCTTCTAAAAATCGCGTAGTTTCTAATAAACTCATCGGCTCCGCGATCGCGACTACTAAACATCCGGCAAAAGTGCTATCTTCTAATAACTTTTTCCCTTCAGTAAAATCAGATTTCATCTCAACCAAAAAATGATCGACTTCATCGGGGGTATAACGTCCCCCCAAAGTTTGGGAAATCACTCGATGTTTTTCTTGGAAAAGGGCAACGGAATCTAATAAAATATCCAAAAAATCCTTCAGTTTAAACAAGTTTAAAGTATGCCCCGATGGAGCCATATCAACCACCACGCGATCGACCTCTTTTTCCCGCAATAAACGCTCAATTTCTAATAACCCCATTAATTCATCTAAACCCGGCCAACTTAAATCCCAAACCGGGGTTAAATCTTCACCCTCGACAAAACTTCCCCTTTCCACCAATAACTCTAAAACAGTGCCATATTTTGCCTTAAATTCCTCTAATAACTTTTGCGCGTCCAGAGATTGAATACTCAAATTAGGTAAATCAGGAGAAGGTTGAGCAATATCCCCTATTTCTAACTGTAAGACATCCCCCAAAGAATGGGCAGGATCGGTAGAAATTAAGCGGATTTTTTCCTTAGGAAATTCTTGCGCCCAACGACGAGCAAACCCACAGGAAAGCGTCGTTTTACCAACACCGCCTTTACCACTAAACATAACTAAGTGTAACGAGTCGTATAGATTCATAGGAATTGGGAATTTTTAGGATAAAGAGGAGTGAGAAACCGGGTTTCTTTGCGGATAAAATCGAGAAAAATGATACTCTCACTTGAGAAACCCGGTTGGGAGCATTTCATTTTTGTAAATTGGTAGTGGGAGCGTCTCGCTCCCTAGCCCGATCCCGCCGGGAGCGAGACGTTTGTGCTACGCACAGGCTACGCCAACCCACTACAGTTTTTTTTGCAAATTTGAGATGCACCCAACCCGGTTTCTGTGTGGAGAAAAATGAGAAACTAATTACTCTCACTTGAGAAACCGGGTTTCTTGATGGATAAAATCGAGAAAAATGATACTCATTTGAGAAACCGGGTTTCTTGGTGGATGAAATCGAGAAAAATGATACTCTCACTTGAGAAACCCGGTTTCTATGGACCCTGCACAAATGTTTCATAATCGCTCAAAAACCAAGGGGGAAGCGAGGTATTAGCATCCTGCACTTTTAATTGTCCGGGGCGACAATAAAGCAGAATCGCTAATAAATAATTCATCGAATTAGATTCCGTCATTCCTTTACTAATTTCAGTAATTAAGGAAGTAAAGAACGTTTTTTCCGCCTCTAACATAGACTCCTTGACAATGCCGCTACGAAGCAACGCGTAATAAGCCTTGTTTAAGTCACTTTGATAGAGAGACTGTAATTTTTCAGGTGGAGTAAGAATCCAAAAATCAGCTAGTTGTTTTCGCAATTGTCGTAATTCCATTACTACCCCTTGATCCGATGAATCAATACGATAAAGATTGATAGTCCCTAACAATTGATTTAAAAATAGAGGGGATGTCATATATTGAACTTGGAGCAAATATGTTGATTTTTCCTCAGTTACATCCTGATTCCCTATGACGATTCCCGTTTCAAAGATATTTTTGTAATCACTAATTAACCAATGGGGTAAACGGTTATCGGCATTAGGAATACGCATTGTCCCTGGTTTAAAGTATAACATAGATGCTAATAAACCATTGATGGCTTGGGGATGAATTAATCCTTTTGTCAGTTGAGTTAATTGTTGGACAAAAATTTGTTCTTCTTGGGTTAATTCTTCATTTTGAATGCCACTATTAAGTAAGGTTTGATAAGCTTTACCGATTTCACTTTCATAGATTTTTTCCAGTTTTTCCGATGGTGTCATTAACCATAAATTTGCGAATTTTTGGCGAATTTGTCGTAATTCTGTTACCACCGATTCTACAGATGGATCGATTTGATACAGATTGACACAACCCATAACTTGATTAACATTTAAGACAAATTGACTATCACTAAGGGCCATTTTTTCCGATACCCCTTGACTATTTTGCCATTGTTGGAATAAGTCTTTTAAGAGGTTGCCTAGAGATAATGAATAGGCACGACTGTCTAAAAATTGCGGATTATTCTGCATTTTTTGTGCAATTTCTTCGCGTTTTTGTTGTCGTAGTTGAGGGTTGATTGCGAGGGAGACAGCTAATTGAATATAAGACTCTTCATTGTTGGTAATTAAATCATTAATGGAGAGCGATCGCAACAAAGCGGCCCCCATTCTCGAACGTAATTTATTTCCTTCTTGTACAACGGTTGGAAGTGCCACTTCTAAGGGATCAACTAAGGAAGTAGTACCCGCGTAGGGATAAGAATCTAAATACACATCTGCTAACTTCAAAACTTCTTTAACATCGGCACGGTTAGGAAATGCTTTTAACACCCGCAGACGGTTACTCTCAACTCCATATTTCTGCAAAATGCTCTCCATATTTTTGACAAAGTTAACCGCTGGATAAGAATTTGTCCAGCTTTGGCCAAAGGGCATTAAAACTAAGAAGGAATTGGGAACTTTTGCCAAAATTTTTGCCCAAGTTTCTCGTAATTCGGGAATGAGTTTAAAAAAGTTTGCACTAGAAATGAAAACTATTGCATCCTCAGAAATACCGATATTTTTCCGATTAGATTTAACTGTCGCGCTATAGGGTTCCATGTTATAACTGAAACAACAACCTACGCCTTCTATTGTTACTAATTTCTCTCGATAATTTTCTTGGGATTCTGGCGAAGGCTCCATTAATTTCCCCGCGATATAATAATCAATATTGCGAATACCTGTGGTTACGGGAGAATTAAAACAAGTGACTTGTATCCGTGCTAATCGGTGGATTGCTAAAAGTGTAATCGGATGAGTCACCGCGGCGACATTCGTACCAATCAGGAGAATATCTAAGTCATCTCCGCGAAGGGTTTGCACTTGATTGGCTAAATCATCTGATAGTTTAACGAGTTTATCGGCTCGTTGCTGACAATATTTTTCTAGGGCATTTCCATTGAGATTAATGGCATATAAAATAATCTCAAACTGATTTCTGTCTAAGTATTCAAAGGCGGGAAGAGTGGCAAAGGTTTCTGTCATCGCACCAAAATGTTTAGTGAGAATACCTAGGCGAATTTTTTGACGCTCAAGGGGACGCGCTGGAAAAATATAGTCAATAGACGCGCCCCGTTTTTTCAGGGCATATTCGATAATATCTCCCCGTTGGCTGTAAACTTTTTTCAGGTTTTCGGTATTGAAGTAGAGGGGAATAAAGTTATGAAATTGTGTAAAAAACCACGCGACTTGTTGCCAAAGGGGTGTCTCTGAATTACTCAATATTTTCTGATGTAGATACTGATACCATCCCTGGATATAATGATAGTAATTGTTTGATTCTCCTACCTCTTGGAATAAGTCCGGGGTGGTAAACATAAATTTGAGATAATCATTGACTAGCCAATTGGGAATGGCGGCATTTTCGTAATTAAATGCTAATTGATCAGCTCGGCGATAGAGCATTCCGGCTAGGAGATAGGCACTGGCATTCGGCTGTTTCAACCCGGAGCTTAAATGAGAAATTAATTGATTAGTAAATTTTTGTTCATTTTCGGTTAAAGGTTCCTGTTTTAAGCCACTTTGGCATAATTTTTGATGAAGTTTGCCGAGATCACTTCCATAATGATTGGCTAATTCTTCTAAGGTGGAATTTAACCATTTTTGTGCTAGTTGAAAACGGGCTTGACGAAGGTGCGCGATCGCGCTATCATTACCGGCTTCTTTTTGATAAGCCTCCCAAGCTTTCTCGATGGAAACCGAGAGAGATTCTTGGGGGCTATTAAGTTGTTTTAATTCCTCCGCGATTAAATAATAATTCTGACTCAAAATCTTTTCCCCCCAACGTATTTCTTCGGGAGTATATAAGGCTGAATGGAGATGAATAATAACGGCTCTCATTAAGTCTAATTTCACGCGATCGCGTACCATTTCTTGGGTTCGGCTAGAGCCGTCGCCATGTTGTCTGTAATAGAGGTAAGGCTTAGGCACGCGATAGCCTAGCCAACCTTTTTCATAGGCGGAAATCCAAAACTCCCAATCTTCACATCCCAATTTCATCACCTTTTTCAAACCCCCTACTTGCTCATAAATTTCCCGCCGAAAGAGAGAAGTAGCCGGGGCTTGATTATCTCGGACAAAGGTATTAATATCAAAGTCACCATGCACCACTAAATTACAATTAAAACCAAAGTGCTGCACATCTGTATAGACAAAGCCCACGGTGGGTTTTTCTAATAAAACTTGCAAACATTCCGAGATGAAATTGGGATGAATTTTATCATCAGCATCGAGAAATAAAATAAATAAACCGGAAGACTTTTGCACACCAACATTGCGGGAATCGGCCGGACCTGTATTCTCTTTATTGATAATGGAAATTGTTTTCGATGGATATAAATTCTTTAAATATTCTGTGAGGGCAGAGGTATCATCGGTGCTACCATCATTAACAATAATACACTCACAATTTTGATAGGTTTGATTAACGACACTTTCTACGGCTTCTCTCAAAAATGTCGCGTGATTATAACAAGGGATAATCACACTCACTAGAGGAGCCGTCGAAGCGCGATCGTGTAAACTATTTAATTCTGATTTTGACAGAGGAATAGGAACAGATATTTTCGGTTGTATGCCGCGATCGCGGATGCCATATTCATCCCAAATTTTCAAGGTTTCTTGATCGGAGCGCGAGGAACTATTTTCTAAACCTTGTTGATTATAGTAGTGTAATCCTAAAATTTCTGGAATCCGCGATATTTTTTCGGTTTTACCGATTCTCAACCAAAACTCATAATCCCCCGCGCAGGCAAATTCACCGCGAAAATAGCCATATTTTTCATGGAGAGATTTACGCCATAAAGGTTGAGGACCTATGATACAGCGTCTCTCTAATTCACTATAGGAAAACTCCGGCCAATTCCAACATTTATCCGCGTTGGTAGTTGCCCAAGTATCATTAGCAATATTAGTAATTAATTGATCACCATAAACCAGGACTATATCAGAATTTTTGTCTAAATAATTAGCCATGATTTCCAGGGCATCGGGGCGATGTCTATCATCCGCATTAGCATTAGTAATATAAACGCCTTTAGCTTTGGCAATAGCTCGATTCCACGCGGTATAGAGGGTTTCTCTTTCTGCCGTGCGCTCATAAATAATATGGGGATATTTTGCCTGAAAGGTTTGAACGATCGCGCCTTCATTTTGAGGGGAATTACTATCAATGATAATAATTTCTAATTGTCCTTTTTGATAAAGGGTTTGATTGATTAAATCTTCGAGACAACCTTGGATAAACTTTTCCGCGTTATAGACGGAAACAATGGCCGAAACTTTTATCGAAGTTTTTTGGGCAGTTTCTAATAAAACGGAACTAATAATAGTTGCCATTTTTGACCAAGAAAATTGTTGAGATTGTGCCAATCCGGCCTTAATTAAGGATTGACGAATGTCTGTTTTTTGAACATTTAAGAGAGCTTCCTTCATAGCATTAACATCATTTTCACCCACATATAGGGCGGCTTTTCCTGCTACTTCGGGAAGGGATGCTTTGGGGCAAGTAATTACCGGACATCCACAAGCCATTGCTTCTAAAACGGGTAAGCCAAATCCTTCATATTTTGAGGGATAGATTAACGCGATCGCGCCCGAATAAGCCTTCTTTAATTCCGAGTCATCTAATTGTAAAATCTGGACTTTTACCCCAGAAGTACATTCCAGAAAGTGTTTTTCTAATTGGGATTTACCGCCGACACACAGGAGTTCAAAATTAGCTTGATTGGGTAACTGCTCAAAGGCTTTGAAAAATAATATCGCGTTTTTGTAACCATACCAACCCACGCGATCGCCCACGAAAAGAAAATAAGGTTTTGTTATGTTATATTTAGTGCAGAATTTCTGAATTTCTGAGGAAGTAGCAGGGGAAAAACTCTGATTTATACCACAATGGGCAACGGTAATCGTATCAGGGGAAATCTGGGGAAAATACCGGAGTAGATCACGGGATGTATTTTGGGAAATCGTAATAAAAGCTGATGCTTGTCGAATTGCATAGTGTTTTTCTCGCCACTCCCCTTGCTCAAGTTTTTGTCCGATTAGCTCTGGAATCATATCATAGGCCATAAATACTGATCGCGTTGACTTGGGCGTTGTATAATAAGTAGAAATAAATAAATCGGCTTTTTCTTCATGGCATATCTGTTGGAGCATAGCCCGATCGCGATCGGTATTACCATAATCATAAAGGGGAATCGTGCGATAACGAAGGCCCGGAATTTTCGGTGCAGTTCCGTTACGATCTAAAATGATAATATGTTGGGCCAAGTTCGTGTTTGCCCATTCTTCCCAGAGAGATTTCCAAACGCGAGCAATGCCTGTATTATTCAGTTGGAAAAATACACCATCAATGACAATTTTCGGAGATTTTTCACGAGGCTTAACCGGAAGTGCAGGTAACGCCGACGCGGTTTTAAATTGCCAACTTTTTGTATTAATATCTCGTTGTGCCAGGGGTTCGACTCCACACGCGATCGCACTATTGACTTGAGTGTCATCCTTTACCCAATTCAAATATTGACGCAATAAGACAGGAAATTGAGTCTTTTGTTGGAGATTTAACCATTGAGAAGTCGCATTTTGATAACCATAATATTGCTCTTTAAAGCGTAATTGATTCTCTGTAACATAGGCAAAATGTTGGAAAATCAACTCCTCTTTTTCCGTCTCTTGATGGGAAAAAGGATTGACGGCTGCGACATCACGCCATTTACCATTAGGCAAGGGTTCCGCTAATCTAGGAGGTTCATGGGTTGCCCATACCATACCAGGCTTAAAACGCCAAGTGCGTAACCATTCATATTGAGGATTATTGGCATAACAATTACGAGTGCTAATTACTAAATTTTCACCAACAAAATACCAACACCAATAAAAAGCCGCGGTTTTTTCAGGATGTTCAATAAACATCTGTTGCATTGTGCAAATTTGCTCAACAGTCCATAATTCATCAGCATCTATTTGCCAAAGTAAACACTCTTCATTAATCCGAGCAAGAGGAGCATTGATCATCTCGCGTTTGCCTTCCCAAAATGCCCCCTTTGGCTTACGATAAATGGTAATATTTTCGGGATAAAGACGGGCAAGTTCATCTAAATATTTGGAAGTCCCATCCTGGCTCAGTCCCTCGCGATGAATGTCATCAGAAATGCTACCGCCGAGAGTGACACTCCAAGCCGTATCATGTTTTAAATCTGCTACCCCTTCCACAATATGCCAATGCCATCGAAAGGGTAAATTTTTCAAGACATCAATATGATAACGGATGAAGGGTTCACCATTAAGGACAATAGTAAAAAAGTGAATACTCAGGGGTTTTGTATCTGCCAGAGGTTTTGTACCCTCTACATAGATTGACTCATGCTTCCTTTCTTCTAAATCTAAGCCTGTTTCAAAGGATCTGAGTCTGACATCTTCAAATCCAGCATTAGCAATAATCTTGGGGAGGTTTTCTTCATCAAACAGAAAGCGGTGATGACCATCCATGTACGCGATATAGTTAATAAAGTCTATTTTTGAATGATAGTGAAATGCTGGTTTATAGAGACAATATTCTTGCGCGTCAAAGCTTTCTGGCTTCCCATAAGCCTCTATATATATCCTCGCGTTGGGGACTGCTACTTTGAATACTCCTCCTGGTTGTAGTACCCGATAGCATTCAGAGAGCAAGTTAACCATAGGGCAGGGGTAAGAGAAGTGTTCTAATAAATGAGATGAATATATTTGCTCTACACAATTGTCTGGGAAAGGAAGGGGTTGTGATAAATCAAGACATAAATCGCTCCTGGGATCTAGATCAATTGTCGTCCACCCTTCCATTCTTTTTTCTGAAGCTCCTAGCTCCAGCTTAATAGGCTTTCCGCTCTGAAAAAGGGACTCAATCGCATTTTTATTTTTCAGAGAAAGGTGTGATAATGACTTACTCATAAGTTTGAGTCCGTCCGAGTCTAATGTTTTAGAAGCGAGGGGCTTCGAGAACTCCTTCGGGCTGACTTCATTTTTGATTTGTGCTGGAATGAGAGCGATATTATTCTCAGATAAAGAGTTTGAGCCAGTTACGGCGGACTCTAATTTGCGGAAAACCGCATAACCGTGCCGAATAGAAAAGCTTTCTGCTAGGATTTTGTAGTTGGGATCGTTGAGAAGTTTATGGTAATTTTTATAATTTTTAAAGGTATTAATATCATCTAGTAATATAAATTTAGCACCATAGATTTCATCTAATTCCGCTTCCCCCGTAAATTCGGAACCATCTATTAAGACTACATCAAAAAAAATGATCTTATTTTCGGATTTTATTTTCTTAATTCCTGCCTGAGAAACTCCTGAATTTTGGAGATATTGTCGATCTTGTCTGAGCCAATCTAATACTTGCTCAAGGGGGTATTGATTCAGTGCTGTTTGGTAAGAATTATAGAAATTAATAACTTCTTGTTGTTGGGCAAACTGATTAATTCCTACAGAGGAAACGTTATAGCATTTGACAAAAGAATCCTGAGCATATCTTTTTTGTAATTCGGCAAATCTCGCCTGGGAAATTTCCATACAAAAAAGTTGAGGATGATGGTGATTTTCTCTAAGCCCTGTGACAAAAGCTTCTGTACTTCCAGCCCCCGATGATGATCCTATTTCTAAAACAGTTTTTATCTCTTCTTCTCTCGCTATTTGCTGAATCGCGGCATAAAATTCATCATGTTTAATTTCAGGTGGAATAATTTGATTAATTTCTGAAGTCATTATGAAATTGGCTCCTTCATTTTTTTGTTGATAATACACGAGTGCGTTTTCGAGAAAACCCCCTGAAGTTAAATCTAGTCACGAAATAAACCCGGTTTCTGGTAAATGACGATTTTTGGTAAAGCCATTTCTTTGTAGGTTGGGTTGAGGTACGAAACCCAAGGAAGATGTTGGGTTTCGTACCTCAACCCAACCTACGAATCTTAATAGTTTACTACAACTGTGCTATAAAGAACTGATCGCGCACAGGCTCCCTTCTCTTTTTTTCTCCAACCCCCCTTGACAAATTTGATTAAATCTGATAATAAACCTCAAACCCGACGAGAAATCAGGGAGAAAGCCTAGGCAAAAGCATAAAAGTAGCTAGAATATTAAAGTAAGTTAAAATAAATTAACAAAACAGAGAAAGACCCAAGATCCAGGGACTTAACCGATAGGAGGAATGACCCCAGTGAACAACAAGCGGTGGAGAAATGCAGGACTTTACGCCCTGCTTGCGATCGTTGTCATAGCTATAGCAACCGCCTTTTTTGACAAACAACCCCCCAGTCGGGAGCAGTGGAAATATAGTTACTTCGTTCAGGAAGTAGAAAGCAAACGGGTAGACAAGGTGAGCCTCAGCGCTGACCGTAGCAAGGCTTTGGTAACAGCCGCGGATGGTTCCAAGGTCATTGTTAATTTACCCAATGACCCAGGCCTGATTGATATCTTGACGAAAAACGGTGTTGATATTTCCGTTTTTCCCCAAAATGAAGACGGCTTCTGGCTCAAGGCTATGAGTAGTCTTGTCTTACCTATATTAGTATTAGTCGGTTTGTTCTTCCTGCTACGGCGAGCCCAAAATGGCCCCGGAAATCAGGCGATGAACTTTGGCAAGTCCAAGGCTCGTGTGCAAATGGAACCCCAAACTCAAGTCACTTTTGGTGATGTCGCGGGTATTGAACAAGCCAAATTAGAATTAGCGGAAGTTGTTGACTTCTTAAAAAATGCCGATCGCTTTACCGCGATTGGTGCCAAAATTCCCAAGGGCGTATTATTAGTCGGCCCCCCAGGTACGGGTAAAACTCTTCTCGCGAAAGCTGTCGCGGGTGAAGCGGGTGTACCCTTCTTCTCTATCTCCGGTTCTGAGTTTGTGGAAATGTTCGTGGGGGTGGGCGCGTCCCGTGTCCGCGATCTGTTTGAACAGGCGAAGACGAATGCTCCTTGTATTGTCTTTATTGATGAAATTGACGCGGTGGGTCGTCAACGGGGCGCGGGTTTAGGGGGCGGTAATGATGAACGGGAACAAACCCTGAACCAGTTATTAACGGAAATGGACGGGTTTGAAGGGAATACGGGCATCATTATTATTGCTGCTACTAACCGTCCTGATGTTTTGGATTCCGCGTTATTACGTCCGGGTCGTTTTGATCGTCAAGTTGTGGTCGATCGCCCTGACTACGCGGGACGTTTGGAAATTCTCAATGTTCATGCTCGCGGTAAAAGTCTCTCGAAGGATGTGGACTTGGAAAAAATTGCCCGTCGCACTCCTGGGTTTACGGGCGCGGATTTGTCTAATCTCTTAAATGAGGCGGCAATTTTGGCTGCTCGTCGTAATTTAACGGAAATTTCGATGGATGAGGTTAATGACGCGATCGATCGCGTATTAGCGGGCCCTGAGAAGAAAGACCGGGTAATGAGTGAAAAGCGCAAAACTTTAGTAGCTTATCACGAAGCGGGTCACGCGTTAGTCGGTGCTTTAATGCCTGATTATGATCCTGTTCAAAAGATTAGTATTATTCCTCGCGGTCGTGCGGGTGGTTTAACTTGGTTTACCCCTTCCGAAGATCGTATGGATTCTGGTCTTTACAGTCGTTCTTATCTGCAAAATCAGATGGCCGTCGCCTTAGGTGGTCGCATCGCCGAAGAGATTATTTTTGGTGAAGAAGAAGTGACGACTGGTGCTTCTAATGATTTGCAACAGGTGGCGCGAGTTGCCCGTCAAATGATTACACGATTTGGGATGAGCGAGCGCTTAGGTCCTGTCGCCTTAGGCCGTCAAAATGGCAATATGTTTATGGGTCGCGATATCATGACGGAGCGGGATTTTTCTGAAGAAACCGCGTCTATTATTGATGGGGAAGTTCGCGAGTTAGTTGATGAGGCTTATCGACGTGCTAAGGATGTTTTAGTGAGTAACCGTGTGGTTCTCGATCAGTTAGCACAAATGTTAATTGATAAGGAAACTGTTGACTCCGAAGAGTTACAAGATTTGTTGATTCATAGTGATGTGAAAGTCGCCGCGATCGCGTAATTGTTGCTCTTTCTGGTTAACAAAAACCCGGTTTCTCCAAGAAACCGGGTTTTTTTCATGAGAAAATAACAATTTCATTTAAAATTAAATCTAGTTATCGGAAAATTTGATTATGAAAGTCATTATTATTACCGCGGCTGACTCGAAATATTTTGAACTGGTACAAGGCACAATTTTATCGATCCGAGAAAAACCTCAAGGCCAAAATGTCACCATCGGTTTTTTTGACTTGGGTTGCACACTAGAGGAATTACAATGGCTTCAGAAATATACTAATATTATTAAACAACCTGATTGGGATTTTGATTTTCGACAACGTTCCCAAACCCCCGAATATATCAAGGGTTTATTAGTACGTCCCCATTTACGAAAATACTTCCCTAATTTTGATATTTATTTATGGATAGATGCAGATGCTTGGGTACAAGACTGGAGTGCTATAGATTTATTCATTCAAGGTGCAGCAAAACGGCGTGGTTTAGCCATTGTGCCTGAACTCCATCGCGCTAGTTTACAACAATATGGCGGAGTTCCTGAATTTTCTCAATGGATTTATCAACAATATAAACTTAGTTATGAAATAGAAATCGCTGAAAAATTATGTACTTATCCTATGTTAAATGCGGGTATTTTTTCTCTCCATAAAGATGCACCTCACTGGGAACAATGGAAAGAATATCTTGATCAAGCACTGAGAAAAAACTGCTCTGTAATGACGGATCAATTGGCTTTAAATCTAGTTGTTTATCTCGGTGAATTATTTAATCGAACCGAAATGCTACCCCCTTGGTGTAATTGGATTTTGAATGGTGATCCGGTTTGGGATAAACAGCAAAATCGTTTGGTTGAAACCTATTTACCTCATACTCCCATTGGTATTTTACATTTAGCGGGTCGTCAAGAACTAAATCAGGTAAAACTTCTGACAACGACGGGAGATATTGTGGAAGTTAGTATCCGCTATCAACCCCGAAAAAACTCACAACAAACACCGTTATTTCCTTTGGGAGATTATGTCTCACCAGGCTGGCAATTAATTCAACCAGATCGCTATTTTCCTCAGATGATAATAGGCGATCGTAATGCCAGTCAATGGCCTTATCTGCGTCGGGAAATTCCCCATAATTGGTATGTAGATAAACGGTATCCTTATATTGGATTTGCCAATCGAGATGAAGCCCATATTCTTTATAATACAGCCCTGATTTTTCGGGGGAAAAATGCCTTAGAAATAGGTTGTTGGATGGGTTGGTCTGCTTGTCATTTAGCCCTAGGAGGTGTTAATTTAGATGTCATAGATCCGAGCTTAGAAAAACCGGAAATTCGTCAAAGTGTCATCGAGTCCCTACAAGGGGTAATTTCTGATGAAAATCTTCAGTCTTTAATTATCCTTCATAGTGGTTATAGTCCTGGGAAAGTAGAAGAATTAGCGCTTCAAGGAAAACGATGGTCTTTAATTTTTATCGATGGAGAACATGGAGCACCAGGACCTTTAAATGACGCGATCGTTTGTGAAAAATATGCCGAACAAGATGCCATGATTTTATTTCACGATTTAATCGCCCCCGATGTCGCCGCTGGATTATTCTATTTGAGAGAAAAAGGATGGCAAACTATGATTTACCAAACGATGCAAATTATGGGAGTCGCATGGCGGGGAAATGTTGAACCGATTCGGCATCAACCTGATCCAACAATTACTTGGGAATTACCCACACATCTTCAAATTTATCGGGTGAGTGAGGGAAACGTTATTTCTTGAGAAAATTATCCCTCTTTTGTTAGTAGATAACGAGACTTTTTTTATGAACCACAGAGGGCGCAGAGGGCGCAGAGGAAGAGCAAATCAACCGGCTTTCTCTGTGCCTAACGCAAGTTGCTAGTTGAGTGAAGAAACCCGGTTTCTATCTCTTTTATTACTAAATAACTATCAATTATAGGAACAAAAAAAAATGCTTCATTTCTACTATCTTTTTGGGATTTTACCAGAGAGAATCAATATTATCTAAAAATCTTTGGGTTTGTTTTTCCCATGTCCACTTTTCCATAAATTGTGCGGCGGCTTCACCTCGTTTTTGGGCTTCTTCTCGGTTATGATAAACCATTTCTAAGGTTTCTAAAACTTCCTCAACATTAGATTCTCCCCATCCTTCAACACCCTGAAAAAATGAAGTTGATTTTACCTTTTTTTGCAGGCGTAAGGGATAACAATGATTATTTTGAATTAAGTCTAAATGGCCTGTATTCGCGGATAAAATTGTGGGAATGCCACAAGCCATTACTTCCATCGCGACTAAATTTGTCCCCCCTTCACAACGATTGGTAAAAACCGCGATATCGGCTTCTCTGATGATTTGTCCACAGAGATGATTAGGCATTAAACCGATATCAATAAAGGCATTAGAGGGTAATCCATTCGCAATTAACCATTCGCTAATTTCTAATTTTCTATTGGGGTTGAGTCTCGGTAATCCTATGACATTTCCCGTTTGTTCTATTCCTTGCATAAATTCCGGCCAAAAGTTATGCCATGCTACTATTAATAATGAGTCGGGATGACGGGCGTGAAATTTTTTAAATGCCGCGATGATTATATCTTGTCCTTTGCGATATTCTAATTTGCCACCGGAAAATATCACAAAGCGATCGCGAAAGAATTTAGACTTAGGTGCGGGATGAAAAATAGTCGGATCAATGCCTTGATGCACCATTTTTATATTTGTCAAGCCGTAACTTTTGAGGATTTCGGCATTCCATTGAGAACCGGCAATTATTAATTGATACTGTTCAGCTTGTTTTAATGCGTTTTTTGTTAATTTTGTATCTTCAAAAAAGATTACTCCGATTTTTCTATCGCTCGTTACTCTCTCTTTTAACGCGGAAGTGGAAAAATTATTACCAAGGGCGTGAAGAATGGTAAAATTACAGGTAATTGAACTATTGGGATTATTGGCTAATAATTGTTGAAAGTGATTTGGTTGTGCCAATAGAGGACGTAATAAAAAATCATGGAGAGGATTTAGCTCCCCTGAAGTGATTACAGAAGGTGCTAAAAGTGCGACTTCCCAATTAGGTTTTTGTTGCAGTTGTAATGCTAAATTCATACCATAAATTCCCCAGCCATTATTGACACTAATTGGCCAACTAATCCCTAATCCCTTGACTGGGGACCTATCTATAGGTAAATTTTGATAAGAGGATTTAGGCAGAAAGCTGGTTTCTGGATGCAATTGTGTGATCTCAGGCAAGAGTTGACGCGAAACCAGGCTTTCGGGATTTTGACTTAAGGTTTGTAAAGAGGTTTTTAGCTTATGAAAAACACTATCCCAATCTCCTAAACTGGGTTGGCGAAACAGTTTCATGGTGGGATACCAAGGGCTATCTTCTCTTTCTAATAACCATCGCCAATCGGGAATATAGGATAATAATAACCAGACGGGTTTACCCATTGCTCCTGCTAAATGGGCGACGGATGTATCTACTGTAATGACTAAATCTAATTGAGAAATAATCGCGGCTGTATCGGTAAAGTCTCCTAAATATTGACTTAAGTCTTGAATATTTGTTTGATTTAAAAGAGCGCGATCGCGTTCGGATACCTCTTTTTGAAGAGAATAGAAAGACACTTGAAAAATATCCAAAAGTTCAGTAAATTTAGTTAAGGAGCAGGAGCGTTGATGATTTTTTTGATGGGCAACACTGCCAGACCAAACTATGCCAACTTTGAGTAATGATGAGGCCGAAAAGATAAAATATGAAGTAAAAATATTCCCCTTTAAATAGGGAATAGGCGCGGGAATATTTGCCAAAGTTGTACCTAAGATATGAGGTAAACTCATTAGGGACGCGTAAACATCAAAATGTGGAATTTGTCCCCCAGAAATAACCCATTGTTCAATCCCAGGAATTTGAGAAAATAACTTTAATAAATGGGGATAACATTCGACAATAATTCGACCGCCTTTTTCTTTAACAAGGGGAATATAACGAATAAATTGAATCATATCGCCTAAACCTTGTTCCAGATGTAGAAAAATGGTCTTTCCTTGTAAGTTAGAGCCATCCCATATTGGTTGAGAATAATTGCGAATTTCATTTTTTCTGGATTCCCAACGCCACTCGTATTCTCTAAACCCTTGAATGAGATCGCCTCTTAATAATAATGATAGAGAAAAATTCAAATGAGCATCTGCATAATCTGGTTTGATCGTAATGGCTTTTTCATAATACCCGATCGCGTCTTCCAATTGACCAATTTCTTGCAAAGCATGACCGAGATTATTAATAGCTTCGGCAAAATTAGGATGCTGAGATATGGCTTGTTGATAAATGGTAATCGCGTCTTGAAATAATCCTTGTTTTTGTAAGGAATTTCCTAAATTATTGAAAACGGCTAGAAAATCCGGTTTGATACTAATAGCTTTTTTATAACACGCGATCGCGTCTTCTAATTGTCCATTTTGTTCTAAGGAAATACCTAAATTATTGAGAAGTTCCACGAAATTTGGATTGATATCTAATGCTTTATTTAAACAAATTAAAGCTTCGGATAATTGACCTTTTTTTTGCTTTAAAAGTCCTAAATGCCCTAATGCTTCTGCATAATTAGGTTCTAATTCAATCGCTTTTTTATAAAAAGTTTCTGCTGTTTCTAAATTCTCTTTTGTCATCAAAGCATTGCCACAATTAAAATAAGATTGGGCAAAATTAGGATTAATCAGAAGGGCTTTTTCATAGGCAGAAATCGCCTCATTAATTTGACCTGATTCTTGAAAGGCGTTCCCCAGATTATTCAATGCTTCTACATAATCAGGTTTGAGAGTTAAAGCTTTTTGATAGACTTCGATCGCGTCGGTTAAATTACCCTGTTGATGGAGCAGAATACCGAGATTATTATAAACTGATATCTGAGTGGGATTAATCTTGATAATTTCTTGATAACACGCGATCGCGTTGTCTCTGTCCCCACTGGTTAAAAATGCTTGTACTAAGTTTAATCGTACTTCTAAGAAATCCGGTTGAAAAGTAATGGCTTTTTGATAATGATTAATAGCTTCTGTCAATTGACCTTTTTCTTGATAAAGATTCCCAAGATTATTTAAGGCTTGAACATGATTCGGTTTGATCGTAATGGCTTGTTGATAATGAAAAATAGCATCTTCAATTTTACCTTGTTGTTGTAAAAGAGCCCCTAAATTATTATAGACTTCACAATGGTTCGGATCAAGGGCGATTACTTCCTGATAAGACGCGATCGCGCTTTCTAAATTCCCTTGTTGCAGAAAAAGATTTCCCTGTTGAAATAATTGCTCTGCCTTGTCTTGTAAATTCTCAGGAGAAGTCGGAGAAATATTACTTGGAGAGGTGGTAGAAATTGCACGAGATGATGGGCGAGAATATTTTTTTTTCATAAAATTAATGTTCCTCATCTTAAAATAGTTACGAGATTACGGAGAAACCGGGTTTCTTTACCCCAAATTGTGATTCACTCTCAGAATATCATATCAGAAACCCGGTTTCTTTACCCCAAATTGTGATTCTGAGAGGATTACTCAGAAACCGGGTTTCTTTACCAACGTATCATCTCAGACACCTGGTTTCTTTCAAACTATCACAAACAGGTAATCGGAAAAATGATATATTCCAGAAAAAATAGTTTCCAGATGAATTGATAAAAACCCGCGATCGCGCTTTTATCTTCTATATCAACCTGCTGACTTTTCCCTAACATAAATCCCATCAGTAATAAATGAGAACTTGCTAACATTACCCGATTAACAGAAGGTAAGAGAAAAACTCCCGCGACTGTTATTCCTAGATAACAAATGGTTAGCACAATTAAGGAAAAATCAAACACGGTTTTCCCACCGAGTCTCACCGTGAAAGTCTTGATATTATAAGTCCGATCGCCTTCGATATCGGGAATATCTTTCAAAAGCGCGATCACGAAGGTAAACCCCAACACAAACAAAGTTAACACCCATATTTCTAAAGGAAGAATGCGGAAGGAAGAATTAGAGATAATTATCTCAGGGAATAACCCCCATGTTTTCCCGTTGAATTGTAAAAGCCATTGAAAATGTAAAAACAATCCTAAATTGACAATAACTCCACGCACGGTAAAAATACAAAAAGCCGCCCAAAAGGGAAAACGTTTTAAACGAATAGGCGGTAAAGAATAAGCCGTACCTAATAATAAACTAATACCTACAACACCCAACAAAAAAGGGCCCCCTAATGCCGCCAAGACGATCCCGACAAATCCCGTAATCCCGACAATAAATTGACCCTGCCTCTGTGAAAATTCCCCCGAAGCTAGGGGAAGATGGGGTTTATTAATCAAATCAATTTCCACATCTTCTAATTGATTTAATCCCACAATATAGATATTACCACAAATACACGCGCACCAACCTATAAAAACACCTAATAAATAGGTATTTATCGAGAATAGTTGAGCATTTTTGGTGAGGGCCAATGCCAGAAAAGACAATCCGCAGACACTCAGAGTTGTGCCAATAATGGTATGAGGACGTGAGAATTTCCAAAGGGCAGAAATTTGATTTAATTTCAAAAAAAATCCTGCTTTTTCTAGGTTCGTATTACTCATATTAGAAGAAAAAACCGTGTATTGTTGAAAACATTAGACATCTCGATAAACTACTGTAGGGTAGCATTAGCCTGCCATTACTCCCATTTTTAGCAGATGTCTATTAAAGGACGAGCCACCAGGGAATTACCAGCCATAACAATCGGATTAGTCACGAGCAGATTTGTTCGCACGCAGTAGCCCATAACGAATTAAACCACGCTGATAACCACGACTCATTAACCCTAAAGAAAGAGCACCCTCAATGGTTTGCCATCCACTCATTAATATACCTAAAATTACACTGGGATTAAAGGCAGAATCTATGACAATATCCCAAAAAGGAGCAACCGCTTTTGACCAATCTATTGTATTAATATTCGTGAAATTACAACGACGGGCAAAGGCTTCATATTCAGGTAAAGAAATGACATAAGGTAAAGCATAAATTCGATAAATTTCGGCTAAATGACGACGTTCATCATCCGTTAATTGTCCCTCTTTCTCATCCAGAGGACGATGACACCAAGTCGCCATTAGTAAAGTTCCACCCGGTTTCAAAATTCGATAAGCTTCTTGCAAAAATTTACGCTTATCAGGAAAATGTTCCGCACTTTCTAAGGACCATAATAAATCAAAAGAATCATCGGCAAAACCTGTATTTAACGCGTCACTTACTAGAAAATCAACCGAATTTTCTAACCCCGCGTGTTTTGCCCGTTCCGTCGCCCTTTTTGCTTGGACAGGACTTAAAGTAATTCCTGTGACTTTTGCCTTGAATTTTTCCGCCAAATAGAGAGAACTTCCCCCTATTCCACAGCCTATATCAAGGATATTAGGAGCATTATTGACAATAGTAAAATTAGCAGGAAGCCCCCATTTCAACAATTCTTCAATTAAGTCAATTTGTGCTTGACGACGGTCTATTTTACGAGTTCCATCAGCGCCATAGTAACCATGATGGAGATGTTCACCCCATACCTGCTCCCATAAACCCGTAGAAGCATCATAAAATTGTCGAATTTGCTCGTAAAGTGTTGCACTCATCAGTTTTTTCTTATCGCTTTAGTTTCAGTATATCTTATCTTATGCCAGATGAGTTATTTTGTTATGCTTTTTTTTCCTATTGACAAATTTACCATCAAAAAGTATATTTTTTATACTGGATGAGTGATGGTAAATTGTCTAAGCTATCTTCTAAAATTCCCAATCTCAAATTCAAAATCCAAAATTAATATGACTGTCTCTCGAACTATTTGTCTCGGCTTTTTGGGGATCATCTTAGTCGGCTCTTTTCTGCTCTTACTTCCGATCTCTACCAGTAATGGGACATGGAGCGATCCCATTACGGCGCTTTTTACCACGACTTCCGCGGTTTGTGTCACAGGTTTATCTGTTGTCGATGTGGGTCAATATTATTCATTTTGGGGGCAATTTTTTCTAGTTATATTAGTGCAGTTAGGGGGGTTAGGATATATGACTGCAACCACATTTCTTTTGATTGTTTTAGGGCGTAAATTTAGGTTGAAAGAGAAAATCGCGATTCAACAATCTTTAGATAAACAGGGTATGGCGGGAGTTTCGGAATTAGTGAAATCTATTTTAGCGACTACCGCGCTTTTTGAATTGACGGGAATATTTTTATTTATGCTGGTATTTGTCCCAAAATACGGTTTTTATGATGGACTTTGGTCGGCAATTTTTCACAGTATTAATTCTTTTAATAATGCCGGATTTAGTATTTATTCCGATAATTTAATGGGCTTTGTAAAGTCGCCATTAGTTAATTTAGTTGTCACGGGATTAATTATCTTTGGCGGTATTGGTTATCAGGTAATTATGGAGTTTTTTCTCTGGATACGCGATCGCGTCTCTCGACATTCGACTTGTGTCGTATTTTCTCTCAATTTTAAGATTGTTACCACGACAACGATCACGTTACTTGGAGTAGGAACGATCGGGTTTTTCTTGACAGAATACCATAATCCTGATACATTAGCCCCCCTAAGTTTCGGGAACCAAATCATGGCCGCGTGGTTTCAATCCGTCACCCCAAGAACAGCGGGATTTAATACCATTGATATTGGTAAAATGACAGAAGTAGGATTATTTCTGACAATGATATTAATGTTTATTGGTGCCAGCCCAGGGAGTACGGGTGGGGGCATAAAAACGACAACTTTTTTACTTTTATTGACAACAACAAGGTCTATTTTAGAAGGGAGAGAAACCGTTTATTCTTTTCAGCGTCAAATCCCATTTTCCCTGATTTTAAAGACGATTGGTGTTATTTTCGGCTCCGCAACAGTTGTCGCAATTTCCGCGATATTAGTGGAACTATTTAATCCAGAGATCGAATTTTTGAAAATCCTCTTTGAATCTATTTCCGCTTTTGCTACCGTCGGACTTTCCACAGGCATTACCGCGAAACTATCAGCCGCGAGTAAATTAGTCATTATTGCCACTATGTATATCGGTCGTGTTGGTGTATTATTACTAATGAGTGCAATTATTGGTGATCCAAAACCCCGCTTTATTAAGTATCCAGAGGGCAATCTCTTAGTGGGATAATCTCACTCAATCTGATAAACTATACCTAGATAATCTTAGTCAAAAATTGAACGGAGGCTGCGCTATTTTAGTGCTGAAAGTTTTATGAATTTAGCATCTTTGAATTTTTTTCGTAGTTTACGATTGTCCGTGAAAAAACAGTTTGCTATTATTGGGTTAGGACGCTTTGGCACTGCTGTTTGTGAAACACTACATAATTTAGGTTATGAAGTATTAGGAGTTGATACGGATGAAAAAAAAGTGAATCAAGTCTTGATAGATGAAGTTGTTTCCCATGCACTGCAACTAGACTCAACTGAATATTCTAGTTTGAAAGAAGCCGGTATTTTTGAATTTGATACCGTCATTGTTGCCATTGGTACTTTTCTGGCCGAAAGTATTACAACCACTCTTAATCTTAAGGAAGGAGGAGTGCCTCATGTTGTCGCGAAAGCCTCCTCAGAAACCCATTTAAAATTATTAAAAAAAGTCGGGGCTGATCATGTGGTTTTCCCAGAGCGTGAAATGGGTTGTGAATTAGCGCGATCGCTGACAAAACCAAGTATTTTAGAAAGATTTGACTTAGATCCCGAACACACGATTGTTGAAATAATTGTCCCCGAAAAATTCGATGGCAAAAGTATCGCGGAATTAGAACTCCGTAACCGCTATGGTTTAAATGTAATTGCTGTCAGTCAAGATAATAAATTTGTGATTAATCCTCTTCCCACTCAACGGATGAAAAAAGGTACCGCGATGGTTGTTATTGGCTCTAATCAAGACATCAATCGTTTACCAATTTAATCATGTTTTAGGTTGTCGGTTCCCGGTTGCAAGTTGTAGGTAAAAACCAGAAACCTCACACCTAATACCTCACACAGATCATCTAAAATAGAAGTCAATAACTTAGGAAGGAATTGAGAAGAAAATGCTAGGTAAATTTTTTCGTAAACCCGAAACCGAAAACCGCGATCGCGTGCCTCCGGGTCAATATTTAACCAATGGTTTTCCCATTATGACTTATGGCGATACGCCACAAGTTAGTCAACAAGAATGGGAATTTAAAGTATGGGGTTTAGTCACAGAAGAAAAAACCTTTACTTGGCAAGATTTCATCACAATGCCCCAATCTAATTTCACCATTGATTTTCACTGTGTTACGCATTGGTCAAAATTAGATGTCAAATGGACAGGAATAAAAGTAACAGATTTTATCAAATATATTGATATAGATCCGAAAGCTGTTCATATTATGCAACATTGTTATGGCGACTACACTACCAATATTTCCCTAGAAGACTTTTTACGCGAAGAAAATTTCTTTGCCCATAGTCTTTTTGGGGAACCTTTACCCATTGATAATGGCGGCCCGATGCGTTTAGTTGTTCCCCATCTTTACGCGTGGAAAAGTGCTAAATGGATACGGGGAATCGAATTTCTTAACCATGAAGAATTAGGTTTCTGGGAACGGAATGGATATCATCGCCGCGGTGAACCTTTTGCCGAGGAGCGTTATAGTGGTTTATTTGGCTTCTAGTTGACATAGATTTACCGTTTTGATTCTGGTGAGTAGTAACTATTTTTCTCTACTATTCACCTCATTTTTATAGTCAATTTATTAATCTTATGATGGTAGCGGTGGATGTAGATTATCGAGCCAGTATCGCGATCGTTGCTGGAGTCATTTTTGATAATTGGCTTGACAATAAACCCGTGAGGGAAATTACGGCTCAAATTTGTGAGGTAAAAGAATACATATCCGGTCAATTTTATCAGCGAGAATTACCCTGTATCCTAGAACTTTTACAACAAATTAATGAATTACCGGAGTGCATAATAATTGATGGATATGTTTATCTGAACCCGGAAAAACGACCGGGGCTGGGCAAGCATTTATACGATGCTCTGGAAGGGAAAGTGGCTGTCATTGGTGTAGCCAAAAAGCCCTTTAAAGATATGCCACCTGAGATTGAAGTATATAGAGGAAAAAGTAAACGTCCTTTGTATGTAACGGCCACTGGAATTAGTGCAGAAGTCGCGAAGCAACATATAGCAGAAATGGATGGAAATAACAGATTACCTACTTTACTTAAAAGAGTAGATCAACTTTGTCGAAGCACAAAGTTATAGGATGAGACGGGATTCTGAGAAACCCGGTTTCTTTGGTTTACGACTCAGGTTAGGAATGAAAAATTAATAAAGTAGTGCAGGCATCTTGCCTGCCTTCCGGCACTTATGGGCGAAACTACCAACCAAATAGTCAAGTTATTTAATTTCCATTCCTTAATGGTTTGCCAGCTATCAGAAACTCGGTTTCTTTACCCTTAGACATTTCCCAAAAATCCGATCAAAGGCAGGCAGGATGCCTACCCTACAGTTGTGATAATAATGATTATTTAACCGAAATTAATGGGGTTTATCCGTCAATCTAGCTCGATTAAAAACCGATAATTTTTTTGATTAAATCGACTTTTCCTTCATAGGGAGGATATCGCCAATTTAGGTCAAGTAAAAACGTCTTTTGCATCACACTTTTAAAATGAGAAAATGTGTCAAAACTAGCTTTTCCGTGATAATTTCCGATGCCACTATCACCGACTCCTCCAAAGGGTAATTCTGTCACGGCAATTTGCATCACTGTATCATTAATACAAACTCCACCCGATGATGTTTCTCGCAAGATCCGTTCTTGTTTCTCTTGATCTTTAGAAAAGAAATATAGGGCTAAGGGTTTGGGACGGGCGTTAATTTTCGCGATCGCGTCTCCTAAGTCACTATATTCTAAAACAGGTAAAATCGGACCAAAAATCTCTTCTTCCATAACCGGAGAGTCCCAGGAAACACCGTCAATAATAGTAGGAGAAAGATAGCGATCGCGTGAGTTAACCTCTCCCCCGATGACAATTTTACCATCCTTGAGAAAACCGGCTAATCTTTCTAAATGACGTTGACTAATAAGGCGACCATAATCAGGACTTTTTGCCGGATTTTCACCATAAAACTCTTCGACACATTTCTGTATTTCCTGTAACAAATTATCTTTGATATTTTTATGGACTAAGAGATAATCAGGGGAAATACAAGTTTGACCCGCATTAATAAATTTACCCCAAGTAATGCGTTTCGCGGTATATTCTAAATGGACATTTTCATCAACAATACAGGGACTTTTTCCCCCTAATTCTAAAGTCACAGGTGTGAGATGTTTCGCCGCCGCTTCCATGACAATTTTGCCGATTTTTGTTCCCCCAGTAAAAAAGATATGATCAAATTTTTGGGCTAATAATTCTTGGGCCACTTGGGCATCCCCTTCCACAGAAGCAATATAGGATGGATCGAAAGTTTTAGTAATAATTTCACTAATTACTTTTGAGGTATTTTCGGCCAGCTCTGAGGGTTTTAATATCGCACAATTTCCCGCCGCGATCGCGCCCACTAAAGGCGATATCATTAACTGAAAAGGATAATTCCAAGGGGCAATAATTAACACTACTCCCTTCGGCTCAGGATAAATTTTAGCCGACGCGGGCAATTGTTCCAAAGAAACAGGCACTTTCTTCGGTTTCATCCATGATTTCAGATGTTTGATCGCGTAACTCACTTCCGAAATAGAAGCTATTTCAAAATAAGCTTCATATTCGGGACGGCCAATATCCATCTTCACCGCGTCGACAATTTCTCTTTGATAAGACGCGATCGTTTCCTTCAGTTTTTCTAATTGAGCCAGCCGGAAATTAATATCTTTTGTTTTACCAGTAGCAAAAAAATCGCGTTGCTGTTGTAAAATATTAGTAATACTCAATCCCATCATATTGCACCATCCATGAAAATACCACAAAAGTCTTTTGGATGCAAAATTTTAACCATTTTGCTTTTATTGATTATAGCAGGATGTAATACTAAATCAGAACAGCGAGTGACAATTTGCTCTAAAGATTTTACAGAGCAAGCAATTCTGGTGGAAATTCTCGCACAACATATTGAAGCTAAAACGGATCTAAAAGTTGACAAAAAACTCAATTTAGGAGGCTCCCTTTGTCATCAATCTCTGACATCGGGACAAATTGACCTCTATGTAGAATATACAGGGACAGCTTTTACTAATATTCTTAAGCAAAAACCGATCGCCGATGCCCAAAAAGTTTTGGCTTATCTCCAACAAGAATACCCTAAACAATTTAAGGCTGAATGGACAGCCCCCCTAGGTTTTAATAATACTTTTGCAATTATTATTCGTGGAGATGATGCGAAAAAATTTAATTTAGAAACAATCAGCCAATTAGGAACAGTTTCTTCCCAATTTCGCGCCGGGTTTGGCCCGGAATTTCAACAACGAGAAGATGGTTTTCCGGGGTTAGCCAAAACTTATGGATTAAAGTTTGGTGAAGCCCCCAAAGAAATGATGTTAGGTTTATTATATCAAGCCTTGAAAGAAAAGCAAGTTGATGTAATCGCGGGTGCTTCAACCGATGGATTAATTGATAGTTTAGGCTTAGTCGTACTGAAGGATGATAAACAATATTTCCCCCCCTATGACGCAGCCCCCGTTGTACGGACTGAAGTCTTACAAAAATATCCTCAATTGCGATCAGCTTTACAAGAGTTAGGGGGTAAAATTTCGGAGGTTGATATGCGAAAGATGAATTTTGAAGTTGATGGTAATAAGCGGGAAGCAAAACAAGTCGCACAGGAATTTTTACAAAATAAATTTACGAATAAGTAAGACAAATTGATAGGAAAATTCAGGATGTTATCATAATGACAAAAATTAAAACCAGTAAAACCAAATCACAAGTATGGGTGGTCGAAAAGGGGACTATTCGACATCGTTTTGATCAAGTGACTACCGAAGAGCCTTTAGAAATTCGTCTCGTTAACCCCCATAAAACTCTCGCGGTGACAATGCGATCACCGGGCCATGACTTTGAACTCGCAGCCGGTTTTTTATATGGTGAAGGAGTGATTACAAAACGAGAGGATATAGGCAAAATTAGTTATTGTGTTAACCCCAAAGTTGATGGAGAACAACGCGAGAATATTGTTAATATTGAATTACAAAATGATTTAAACATTGATTTCCCATCATTAGAGCGTCATTTTTACACCTCTAGTGCCTGTGGAGTCTGTGGCAAAGCGAATTTAGACGCGTTACGTTTCAAGGGATATCCCTCAATCACTTCTGAGATTAAAGTATCTCCTGAAGTTATTTATCAATTACCACAAAAACTCAAAGATGCACAAAAAATCTTTGCCAAAACTGGTGGTTTACACGCGGCAGCTTTATTTGATCATCAAGGAAAATTGTTATTATTACGAGAAGATATTGGGCGACATAATGCCGTTGATAAATTAATTGGCTCGGTTTTGTTAAATCGAGAATTACCCCTGAGCGAACATATCTTAATGGTAAGTGGAAGATCCAGTTTTGAAATATTACAAAAAAGTTTAGTCGCGGGTATTCCTATTGTTTGCGCGGTTTCTGCCCCTAGTAGTTTAGCCGTTTCCTTAGCACAAGAATTTGGTATCACTTTAATCGGTTTTGTACGCGAGGAACGCTTTAATGTTTACACAGGTATGGAAAAAATAAAACTCCCAAAACTCAATTAGAAATTGGGTTTCTTTACCACAAATCCGGCGTTTTTCTTAATCGCGGAGGGGGGAGAAACCGGGTTTCTTTACCACAAATCGTCATTTTATCAACTATTCAACCTGAGAAACCCGGTTTCTGAGAACCCAGTCATTTCTCTCAATAGCTGAGGGGGAGAAACCGGGTTTCTTTACCACAAATCGTCATTTTTGTCAAGTTTTCGTGAGAAACCCGGTTTCTTGGGTGAGAAATCTGGTTTCTTTAGTTCCCACGTCGGTGCTGAAAAAAAACTATAACGTATGCTTACTATTAGTTAAGCGAAATGTGTGGGGAAATTGTGACACTTTATCAGGTGGACTATCCTTGAAAGATATCTCAGGACGGAGATTGATACTGGAAATAGGGTAGTAACGTAATTTTTTTTAAATTTTCTATTGTCAAAAAAAAGAAGCCCACCAAGGTTCAGGAGGTGGGCGTTGCTCATACCAGCTTATTGATAGCTAGGTAATTAGGGTCTCAAAAGTCACAGACGTAAAAGAGCCAAAAAAGATTCCAGTGGAGGAAAACTTTTTTGGTAACTTTTTCGTGTCTCGGTGTGGGAGTGTGGGGGTAATAAGCGATCGCGCCCACTGCCGAAGAATGATCAAAAAAACTTATCAGTGCAAGGTAACGAATAAACATAAAAATAAAGCTTCGGTCCATTCTACCACCGCACCTAATGTATCTCCAGTATGACCGCCGAAACGCCAATGAAACCATAACCCCGTTAAAAACGCGATCGCGACTCCTGAGATAGCCATCCCCAGAGCCAGAAAAACGCGATCGGCTCTTAACAATACCAATAAACCCGTTAAGCCCAATAATAATAAGGCCCCACCCAGGAAATCCCACCACTTATAATCAAAATCCTGATGAAAAGCACCCTTACCCGTTGCCTTTAAATAAGGATAACGGACAATGCAGATTAATTGTCCCCAGCGTCCCCACCCCCCCGCCAACATTAACCCCAAAACGCGATCGTCAGGCAAATCCGATAAAGCACAAATTTTCAAGACAACCAGACAAATCCCCGCGATCGCGCCCATAGCCCCCGTCACACTATCAGCCATAACCAGCAAACGACGTTGGGGATCTTGAACCCCCAAACCATCCCCAGAATCCATCACACCATCCAAATGTAATCCCCCCGTCAGCGCGATCCCAGCCAAAATCACCAACGCGGAGCGAGTCAAAATTGGCATACCCGAAACCTGTAACAGAGAATCCCATCCGGCTAAAATCCCCCCAATCAAAACCCCGATCAAAGGAGCCCAACGCGCAATCCCCCGAAAATCCAAAGCCCAAGAAGAAGGAAGGGGAATACAAGTATAAAAAACCACAGCCCCCCCTAGAGAAGCCCCCAGGTTACAACAAAAATTAGCAAGATCACGAAACAAATTTAGAGCAATCATAAAGAAAAAAAAATTATTTCTCCGATGGGAGTTAAATCGCAAAGGGTATGCCAGAATGGGATCAAGAACACCCATAAGCCCTTGGGGATCAGTCAATCTGTAACCCAAGCAGCCAGAGATGGAGGATTTAAAATCTCACCCTGGCAAAGGTTTCCCATTAAACTAAGTATTCTCCCCTCCGACGAACTCTAGCCGATTCCGTGAATTCCGAGAGGGGAACCTATCACACAAGAGGCTTTTGTTAAATGAGTCACCATCAATTCAATCAAATGGTATCCGCACCTTGCATAATTGATACCGGAATTATTGTCAACAAGCGTGATATGCAAAGACTACTTGTTGACTTAGGTCGCGTCCGTTATATCCATTCCCTCGATGGTAAAATTAAGACCGAGGGTGAAGGATATATAATGGAAGTCTGTGCCGATCCGAGTCGTTCCACCCTGGTTGCCAATCACACCTTATATTTGAATGTTTATAGTTTTGATTATTTAGAACTCAGGGAGTCTCCTGAGCAATTGACTTTTTTTGATTTGGTACAAGATGGGCGACAGTTACGACTTATTCCCCTTTCTAACCCCCTTCAAGACGAATTTTCTCGCAATTTAAACGCGGCCGCGTTAGATGCTGTGGTTGATCAAGTCCTTTCCTCGAATTGGGATCTCCAGATCGATGAGGATGATTGCCCTTTTTAAGGAAGAGGGAAGAAGGAAGAAGGAAGAAGGAAGAAGGAAGAAGGTTGACAGTTGACAGTTGACAGTTGACAGTTGACAGTTACCCATTACCCAATCCGCAATCCCTAATCCCCATCCCCCATCCCCCATCCCCCATAAAAGTACAACCTACTACCTAGCACCTAAATAGCTAATAACTAACACCTATCCCTAATCACTCTTTTCCATTACCATTACCTATTGGCTCCCCTTTATTTTCCTACCCTTTAAGTGACATTACACTCTAACTTTTCCTTTCATTGTCAAGCTTCTTGTTGTCATTCTCAAGCACGCGCAGGTGTCTTTTCTACTCCTCATGGAATTGTAGAAACACCTCGTTTTATGCCCGTAGGGACTCTCGCGAATGTCAAAACTTTGACTCCCGCGCAATTAGAAGCAACGGGAGCTCACATGGTTTTGGCAAATACTTATCATTTACATCTCCAACCAGGAGAAGCGATCGTTTCTGGTGCTGGTGGCCTACATAAATTTATGGCTTGGAAAGGCCCGATTTTAACTGACTCTGGCGGGTTTCAAGTTTTTAGTTTAAGTGAAATGCGAACTATTACAGAGGAGGGTGTTAAGTTTCGCTCTCCCCGTGATGGCCTGATGATTTATTTAACACCGGAAAAGTCGATCCAAATTCAAAATGAATTGGGGGCCGATGTAATTATGGCCTTTGATGAGTGTCCTCCTTATACCGCGACCCGCGAAGAGGTGCAATTAGCGACAGATCGTACTTATCGCTGGTTGGAACGATGTATAAAGGCCCATCAACGCCCGGATCAGGCTTTATTTGGTATTGTCCAAGGGGGGATTTATCCTGATTTAAGGGTTCACGCGGCCAAGCAGTTGGCGGCCTTAGATTTACCCGGTTATGCCATTGGTGGTGTCAGTGTCGGGGAACCTTCCGAATTAATTGAACAAATCGTCAAGGTGACAACACCTTTATTACCTCAGAATAAACCCCGTTATTTAATGGGAATAGGGACTCATCGCGAGATGGTACAAGCGATCGCGGCTGGAATTGACTTATTTGATTGTGTAATTCCTACCCGTTTAGCACGACATGGCGCGATATTGGTGAACGGGGAACGATGGCAAATTAAAAATGCTTGTTTTCGCGAAGATTTTCAACCCATCGACGAAACTTGTCCCTGTTATACTTGTCAAAATTTTAGTCGTGCTTATCTGGCTCATTTGGTGCGCGCCCAAGAAACAGTCGGTTATACCCTTCTCTCCATTCATAATGTGACAGAGTTAGTCCATTTTACCAAACGGATCAGAGAGGCAATCTTGGCCAATCGCTTCATGGAAGAATTTGGTCATTGGATTACTGCGAAGGAAGATCATAAGTGAATCGCGTATGTTAAGATTAGTCGCAATTATGAGAAATTTGGGTGAAAAACCCCGTCCCTTCAGGACGGCTTTGTGTTAGAGTATTTACTACTCAAGAGATTTCTAGGCTCAAGACGCGTTGAAACAGCTACGATGAGAGCAAACTTAGAAACAGCCGAAGGGCAATGGTAAAGTCCAACCTAAAAGCAGAGTTGAAAAAACAATGTAAATGTCGCCGGAGGGCATTCGGAGACTCAAAACGGACGTGGAGACAGTGTAAGACTACTTCTAAAGTAGCAACAGTCTACGAAGCGTCAACCCCATTCAGCGACCACCTCTAAACAAGGTGGCGTGGTGAGGAATCCCCGATCCTTGAGATCGGGGAGGATGTCAAGAAAAAAACTGTGTTGGAGAGGTAGATTCATAAATGGAAGCCGCATTACTCTTGGCAAAACTGCCCGAAGCTTATTCTGTCTTTGACCCCTTGGTTGATGTTTTGCCCGTAATTCCCGTCTTTTTCTTGTTGCTGGCTTTTGTGTGGCAAGCAGCCGTTGGTTTCAGATAGATTTCTCGGCATAAATTCGCGTTCTCCGAATTTATCTCCCAGTGATCCATCAGGGGCGAAACAATGGGATAATAATAAGGGTATTCTTACCTTTATGATAGGTCTAATTGTCGCGCCCCTAACTTATTCCGGTTCTGTGATTGTTACTGACGATTCGCGATCGCGTTTTGGAAAGCCGGACGTTCGGAAATCCGTTTAATATAATCCAAAACCGCGGGATACGCGCTTAAATCCAATTTTAACATCATCGGAATATAAGCTAACATAGCCCCCACAGCCACATCAGCAACCGTAAATTGATCTCCCATTAAAAAGGGTTGTTTGCTAAAAATTTCATTTAATGGAGATAACAAACGGGGAGTTTCTTTTTCCCGACTGGCTTCGACAAAAATTCCCGGTCCCAAAGTGGCATTAGCAAAAAATACCCATTGAGTAATTTGTGCTTTTTCCTCTAAAGATTGTGGCAATTTACCATATTTTTCGGCTAAATATAGTAAAATTGCGCCCGACTCCCATAAGCTAAAATCACCCTCGGAGATCGCGGGAACTTTGCCAATGGGATTAATCGCTAAAAATTCCGGTTGTAAATGAGCACCAGCTTGCATATCAAGCAATACAAACTCATAGCTTACATCAATTTCTTCTAAATACCATTTAACAATAGAAGCCCGACTGCGAGCACCGCCATAGAGTTTCAACACAGACATTTCTCCTTTTCTTTGATATTGGCCCTATCAACATCATTATAACAAAAATTTGCCCATTAAACCACTCTTTTTTATTGAATTTTCCTGATAAATTTTGAGCTTTTTTATTTTTTTATGAACCACAAAGGCACAGAGGACACAAAGGAAAGAAAAGAGTATATATTACAATAATATAGCCCCCAAACCATGAGGATTCTCTTAATAGCTCAAACCCTTGATTTTCTTCCTTCTTCCTTCTTCCTTCTTCCTTCTTCCTTCTTCCTTCTTTCTTATGATATAATTATCGATCATTCCTGACTCTCAGACAGAAAAATGTCTCCTTCTAAACCCTATCAACCTTTATTACTGAGACTGCTACATGGCGCGAATGCCTCCATCGCGCTCTTGGCAGTATTAACATCATTCTTAGTGTACATTATCTACGATCATAGATTATTCAATTTAGGCATTCCTGAAATTCCACGTATTATCGGCATTCATGGGACTTTCGGGAAATTATTACTATTAGGCATTATGCCCGCGTTTGCCTTATATAGTTTTCATCTAGGGGAAAAACGCCTGATTCAACCGGATACCTTTGACAAACTCAAAGAAGTAGGAAAACCGATTTGGTGGTATAGTCTCCATCGTGTTGCGAATACTTTAATGTTATTAGCCATTACCTTTGCCCTCATCACGGGAAGTCGGATGGAAGAAGAATGGTTATTCAAAAAAGAGTTTGACCAAATTTGGTATAATTTACATTTAATTTCCTGGGTAATTTTAGTAGGTTGTTTAGCCTTTCATCTATTAATGATCGCGCGAGTGGGTGGAGTTCCTTTAATGCTCTCATTATTTGATATAAAATATAGACAGAGTGATTCTCCCGCGACTTGGTTACAAAAGATTCGTGCTTTTTTTAATCGTTCCTCTAGTTGATAGTAGGGGCGGGTTAACTTGTATTCGGGTGATTTTTTGAAGTTCCGGGCGAAAGATCCCCTACAAACTCGTCAAAGTTGGTATAATTAGCTATGAAACCAAACATCTTATTAAGAATTATCGAAGTTATCGTCTTAGGAGGTTGGTTATTTGCCTTACTTGCTCCCCTTTTATTCAAGTAATTTGACCCCGACTTCCATCAAGTAAAAACATCTGTGTTTATCTGCGTTTATCTGCGGTTAAATAAATTTCTCTACACACCAATCGGGATGCTTAAACGCAACCGACTCCGATAAGGTGAAAAGAAACCCGGTTTCTCATATCAATACCAAAGAAACCCGGTTTCTCTCTTCGGGGTAAACTATTACCCATTACCGATTACCCATTCCCCCGTTTTTACAGAACTTGGTGAGTATATTCGTGTTGTTTTACATTATCTTCGGTGCGGATAATGCGTTGAGAATTGAGCACACGCTTGCGCTCTAAAGAGAAATTAAAATCACGGCGAATAGTGCCTACAGGAATATGAGATTGAGATGAGACACGGGTTTTATAGGTTCGTGCCGCCGCGATCGCGCGGAAAGTAAAATCATCCGCGAATTGAGTTTCTGGGGGAAAAACCGGGGGAATTTGAGGAGAAAGATCCGGCATTAATTGACCTAATGTTGTCGCGTAGGCCATTTCATAGGAAGTAGGAATACCCTTTAAAATTGCTTCTAAAGCCGCGGAGGGGATGGGTTCTAAAACTTTCACTTGATGAACTTCACCATCATCCTTAATAAAACAATTCGCTAAACCCAAGAGAATATAGTCATCAAGGCCGAGATCAGGTGCATTGGGATAAGTTGCAGTTGTCATAATTATTTTCTGTCCGAGTTCAAAGCACGCGAAAATGGGAATATCAGACTTAAGGTTTTTTTCAAGTCTGAAACTATTATCCCATTAAAGGGGTATTTTTGGGCAAAAAAACTGGCGATTAATGGGATACAGTACAGAATTTGTGCTAATTCCCATTAAGAAACCCCGTGTTAATAGACCAAATTTATGCCGATTCCGGTTTTGGTAAAGATGAGGGATGGACTAACAATTCTGCCGTCGAACGCTTCTCTACCATTTCCTTAGTAATCATACACCGTGTCACATCCTTACGCGAGGGTAACTCATACATCACATCTAACATTAATTCTTCCACAATCCCCCGTAAGGCACGCGCTCCCGTTTTGCGACGATAGGCTTCCTGCGCGATCGCCCGGATCGAATCCGGTTTAAAATCTAACTGGACATTATCCATTTTCAGTAATTTTTGATACTGCTTGACTAACGCGTTTTTCGGTTCCGTTAAAATCGCCATTAACGTTTCTTCACTCAAGGGTTCCACCACCGCGACCATCGGAATACGACCAATAAATTCAGGAATCATCCCATACTTAACTAAATCATCCGGTTCTAAGTTTTTCAACACATCCGCGGCGCGTTTTTCCTTCGGTAGAGAGGCATCTCCGGGTTGGACAAACCCCATTGACTTTTTACCCATGCGTTGTTCAACCACCTTTTCTAATCCGACAAAAGCACCCCCACAAACAAATAAAATATTACTCGTATCAATCTGAATACAATCTTGATAAGGATGTTTACGTCCCCCTTGAGGTGGCACATTCGCGATCGTACCTTCTAACATTTTCAGTAAAGCTTGTTGAACCCCTTCCCCCGATACATCCCGCGTAATAGAAGGATTTTCACTCTTACGAGCAATCTTATCAATTTCATCAATATAAATAATGCCCCGTTGTGCTTCTTCGACATCCAAATCAGCGACTTGTAACAAACGCAATAAAATATTTTCCACATCTTCCCCGACATAACCCGCCTCAGTCAATGTCGTCGCGTCAGCCACAGCAAAAGGAACATCCAATAAACTTGCCAAAGTTTGGGCTAAAAGAGTTTTCCCACATCCGGTTGGCCCAATTAACAAAATATTGGATTTTTGTAATTCAACATCATCCCCAGGCGGTTTAGCCGTCCCCTTTGCCTGAATAAAACTGAGACGTTTATAATGATTATAAACCGCGACCGAGAGCACCTTTTTCGCCTCATCTTGACCAATAACGTGCTCATCCAAAAACTTCTTAATTTCCCTAGGTTTAGGAATTTGATTAAGAGATAAAGACTTACTGACACCATTGCGACGTTTGGGCGGCATCTCAGGACGATGAGCTTGAGCGCTGACGGAATTTCCGTCAAACAACTCCTCATCTAAAATTTCATTGCACAAGTCAACACACTCATCGCAAATATAAACTCCAGGCCCAGCAATCAACTTGCGAACTTGCTCCTGAGACTTGCCGCAAAAGGAACATTTTAGATGGGAGTCGTACTTAGACATAACAGCAGCCTCTTACTTAATTGCAGTAATTTTATCTGCCGCGGAAGGAATATCTTTTTTGCTAATCACTTGATCGATTAAGCCATAGTCTTTAGCTTCCGCCGCGGACATGAAAAAGTCTCGTTCAGTATCAGCCTCAATCCTCTCCAGCGGTTGACTCGTATGTTGCGCGAGCAATTCATTGAGCTTACGCTTATGATAAAGGATTTCTTTGGCTTGAATCTCAATATCTACGGCTTGTCCTTGAGCCCCTCCCAAGGGTTGGTGAATCATAATACGGGAACTGGGAAGGGACATCCGTTTTCCTTGGGTGCCCCCTGAGAGCAGAAACGCGCCCATACTAGCAGCTAAACCATAACAAATTGTCACGACATCGGGGCGAATTTGTTGCATGGTATCATAAATTGCCATGCCCGCGGTGACGGAACCACCAGGGGAATTTATATACAGTTGGATGTCTTTTTCAGGATCTTCGGCATCCAGAAATAGTAATTGAGCGACGATGGAATCAGCAACCTCGTCAGTCACGGGGGTTCCTAAAAAGACAATGCGTTCTCGCAATAGACGCGAGTACAGATCAAAAGCCCTTTCCCCCATCCCCGATTGTTCGAGTACCATCGGCACGACATTACTAGGGCCACAAGAGAGATCGAATTGTTTATGGCTCGTGATTTGGTAGTTGGAAGACTGAGAGACAAGCATAGGATACCAGTCAAGGATATTTTTAATTATGTGACTTTTTTTGATTCTTTTGAGCCACTTTTCTATCTTTCATTATGCCTTAACTTCTGACAATTGGCTGAGGGAAGAAGGAAGAAGGAAGAAGGAAGAAGGAAGAAGGAAGAAGGAAGAAGGAAAGAAGGAAAGAAGGAAGAATGAACCAGGGGGGGCCACCTGGTGGATAATGGTTTTCACCCCCTCACGAGTCATTAAGACTACTCTTGGCCTTCGCCTTGGCTTTCGCCTTGAGCTTCGTCTTCGCCTTCGTCTTCGCCTTCGTCTTCGCCTTCGTCTTCGCCTTCGTCGCCCGCTTCCGCGGGGGGATTGAGAGTTCCTTCGGGGACGAGCTCAACGGTGCCGTTTTCTTCTAACCATTTTACGGTTTTTTGCTTCACTAAGTCCGCTTGTACTACTTCCCGTAGGCGATCGGGATCAACATCGGTATTTGGGTCCAGTTGTTGACGCACTTTCTTCATCTCTTCTTGCAATTCTTCTTCAGTGACGGTGAGAGATTCCCGTTTCGCGACTTCCCGTATTGCCAGAGATTCTTTAATACGCGCGATCGCGTCTGGGCGACTACGTTCGCGCATAACAGGGATGGTTTCGCTCGTAAAGAATTGACGGATATCAACCCCATAATTACTTAACTGCATCGCCTGTTGAGTTAAGAGATAATCAATTTCTTGATTAATCATCGTCGCGGGCAATTCCACCTCTACCAATTTTACCAACGCCTTTAATAAGGCCTCTTCCTTATTGGCATTGGTGCGACGTTCCACATCCGCTTTATAACGGGTTTCTAAAGATTCCCGTAATTCGGCTAAGGTATCAAAATCACTCACTTCTTGGGCAAAGTCATCCGTTAATTCCGGTAACTCTTTCCCCTTCAATTCCTTCAGAGTAATGCTAAATACCGCGGCTTTTCCCGCTAACTCTTCACTACCATACTCCGTAGGGAATTGTACCGAAATTTCCTTGGTTTCACCCGGTTTCATCCCTAGAATACCTTCGATAAAACCAGGGATAAATTGACCTTCTGTTAACTCTACTTGGAAATCCTCTGCCTTACCCCCCGGAATTTCTTGGGGTTCTTCACCTTCTGGCGCATAGGCGAAACGTCCGTGAAAATCAACTAAGGCCATATCACCTTCTTTGGCGGGTTGATCTTCGATCGGGATTAAAGTCGCCTTTTCCGAACGATAATTATCTAAGGTCTTATTGACCTCATTCTCATCAAACTTGACCTCTTCGGCCTTTACCTGTAATCCCTTATACTCACCCAGAGTGATTTCTGGGACAACATCCACCGCGGCAGCAAAAGTTAAGGGTTTTCCAGATTCAAAGTTATTGACTAAATCATCAAACTGACTACGGAGTTCAAACTCACCAATGACCTGAATTTTCTCATCGGCAACCGCTTTGCGAATAGAATCTTGGATTAAATCCTCTAACGCGGCAGCTTTAAGGTTACGTTGACCGATACGTTGGAGTAAAATCTGGCGCGGGACTTTGCCTTTGCGGAACCCAGGAATATTAGCAGAGCGTGTAAACTGCTGAATCACCTTCTCATAGGCGTTCTTCGACATTTCTGGGGTAATTTCAATTTCTAAACCAATTTGACTGGAGGGAAGCTTTTCCTGGGTTACTTTCATCAGCTTTTTCTTACTCTATAAAAACAATACATTTGAACACATGGACGCGATCGGCTGAAGTCTGCGGACTGAGGCTGAAACAGGGTTCATCTCAGGAGTCCCTTTATTTCCGTCACTGACGTTTACCCGAAAACCCCCTTTCTTGGAGTTTTGTCTGATCATCCGCCTTTTGATAAGGTGGATAATTGCTTACATCACCAGCTATGGGTATAATCTGGACTTAGCCCGTGAGCCATCGCGCAACATCTCAAATAGTGCAATAGATCATCGTAACTGATCCTGAAGTCACCTAACATTGCATTAAGATTAAATTTTGCTTCTAGGTAATATCCTTATTTTAATTTTTGTCTAAGTTAATGGAGGACACGATTTTGCCCAAATCCTATCGAGTAGCTATATTAGGCTCCACTGGAGCCGTTGGCACAGAGTTGCTAGAATTATTAGAAGCCCGTAATTTTCCCCTGGGGGATTTGAAGTTATTGGCTTCTGTGCGCTCCGCGGGTACTACCTTACCTTTCCAAGGGGAATCTTTAACGGTTGAAGCCGTCACAGAGGAATCTTTTCACAATGTGGACTTGGTTTTGGCCTCCGCGGGAGGTTCTACCTCTAAACTCTGGGCCCCTAAAGCTGTCCAAGCAGGCGCGGTGGTTATTGATAATTCTAGTGCCTTTCGCATGATGCCCGATGTCCCTCTGGTAGTGCCGGAAGTCAACCCAGAGGCCGCACAGTTTCATCAAGGTATTATCGCGAACCCCAATTGCACTACTATTTTAATGAGTGTGGCTCTGTGGCCTCTCCATTGTGTCCAACCCATTAAACGCGTTGTCGTCGCGACTTATCAATCGGCCAGTGGTGCTGGGGCGCGCGCGATGGAGGAAATGAAGGAACAAGCGCGGGCGATTTTGGCGGGGGAAACACCCAAAACTGATATTTTTCCCTATCCTTTGGCCTTTAATTTGTTCCCTCATAATTCCGCGTTGACGGAAATAGGTTATTGTGAGGAAGAACTGAAAATGGTCAATGAAACTCGCAAGATTTTTGGGACTCAAGATATTCAGATTTCTCCTACTTGTATCCGCGTTCCGGTTATGCGCGCTCACTCCGAAGCCATTAATTTAGAGTTTGCTTCTCCTTTTCCGGTGGCAAAAGCACGGGAATTGTTAAGTCACGCTCCGGGTGTTACACTTTTAGAAGATTGGCAGAAAAATTATTTCCCTATGCCGATGGAAACCAGCGGTAAGGATGATGTTTTTGTGGGCCGGATTCGTCAAGATATTTCTCATCCCTGTGGGTTGGAATTATGGATTAGTGGCGACCAAATTCGCAAGGGTGCAGCCTTAAACGCGGTACAAATTGCTGAGTTATTGGTCGCGAAAAATTGGTTGAAAGTTCCCGCGAGTGTGCTAAAAGTATAAAAAAAATCTTCAGAAATTTGGGTGAAACTGTCCTGACTGGTAAAATTGGTTCTGGTTTGTCACAAAATTTACAGGCAAGGAGTAGAGTCCAGTTTATACTCATTATTTCTGTAACAGGGCTATTTTTAGGAGCCCCAGATATTAGTGTCAACTTACTTAAGAGATTTGGGCGAGTGAGAAACCGGGTTTCTCATCAAGCCAAGAGGAAAATTTCGTGATTTCTTCCTAGAGAAACCGGGTTTCTGTGATTTTTTAAGTTGACAGAATCGCATTTCCCCTATCTAAGAGTGATAGTAAATTCAACCTTTGAGAAAGGTAACTATAGCAATTCCAATTGAGATGTAAATGTGGTACGGGCATCTTGCCCGTCACAGGCAAGATGCCTGTGCCACAAGTTTTACTTCTGAAAGGTCAACACTATAGCAATTCCAATTGAGATGTAAATGTGGTACGGGTATCTTGCCCGTCACAGGCAAGATGCCTGTGCCACAAGTTTTACTTCTGAAAGGTCAACACTATATCACCCAAAATCGACGAAAAAATGCCGATTTTGTGTGAAAAACGTAGAACAAGCGCAGTCGGTGAACTAAATAAAGTTGACTTACTGAAATGCTAATTCTACGGAACTTGAAAAAGTGGAAGTCTCCAATCTATTGAGGATTTTTGATGAAAAAATTAGAGTTCATCAAAAATCCTAACTCTAAAATCTCAGATTTAAAATAGGAGCTTGTGTGGTAAACTTTGGTAGAGTGATAACGGCAATGATTACGCCGTTTAAGGAAGATGGCAGTGTTAATTATGCTGTCGCGCAACAGTTGGCAGTTTATTTAGTGGAGCATGGCTCTGATGGTTTGGTCATTTGTGGGACAACAGGTGAGTCTCCGACTTTGAGTTGGGAGGAGGAATATGAGTTATTTCAGGTGATTAAAAAGGCAGTCCCCAGTCAAGTCAAAATTATCGCGGGTACGGGTTCAAATTCGACCTCAGAAGCGATCGCGGCAACCCAAGAAGCGGGTAAACTAGGTTTAGATGGGTCATTACAAGTAGTCCCTTATTATAATAAGCCACCACAAGAGGGGTTATATCGACATTTTAAGGCGATCGCGGAAAGTTCACCCGAATTACCAATAATATTGTATAATATTCCTGGGAGGACGGGTCAAAATCTCCTACCAGAAACGGTGGCACGTTTAGCAGAAATACCTAATATTGTCGCGATAAAAGAAGCGAGTGGAAGTTTAGAGCAAAGCAGTCAAATTCGTCGCTTGACATCCCCTGACTTTGCCATTTATTCTGGAGATGATTCTCTGACGTTGCCAATTTTGGCGGTGGGAGGCTCTGGAATTGTGAGTGTAGCCAGCCATCTGGTAGGTGATAAACTCCAAGAAATGATTAAAGCCTTTGAAACAGGTAATGTCAAAGTCGCGACTCAAATCCATCTGGAAATGTTAGACTTGTTTAAAGTGCTATTTTTAACCACCAATCCCATTCCCCTAAAAATGGCTTTAAATTTACAAGGCTGGAATGTGGGTTCAACTCGTCTGCCCTTATGTGACGCGCCCCCTGATGTGACTCAAAAGTTAAAGGATGTGATGAGTCAACTCGGTTTATTATCGGCTAACTAAAGCGCGACTATGGTTTTTTGACAACTGAATATTGTCTCAGAGGTCAATTTTGATCGCGATCGTTTTTTAAGGCTCATTAGTCCTTGATTAACTGTTATTAACCTTTGGGGTTAATAAATTACGCGATCGCGTTTTTATTCCCATTATTTCAAGAAGGAGGATAAATGACATCGTGTAACTAAAAAAAACAGCAAAAACAACCACAGACAACAAACCTAAAAGGATAAGCACAAAGATGAGAGCCAATAACGAAAGAGTACGCATTATTAGAAATGATCGTAATGAACGAAATGAACGTATAGATCAAACACCCACCTTAAAAATTATTCCCCTGGGTGGCTTACATGAAATTGGCAAAAATACCTGTGTCTTTGAGTACAATGATGAAATGGTACTTTTAGATGCCGGTTTAGCATTTCCTACCGATGGAATGCACGGAGTCAATATTGTGCTTCCTGATATGACTTATGTACGGGAAAATAGTCATAAAATTAAGGGGATGATCGTTACCCACGGCCATGAAGATCACATTGGCGGAATACCATTTCACCTGAAACAATTTGAAATTCCGGTGATGTATGGCCCCCGGCTCGCGATGACATTATTACAAGGAAAATTAGAAGAAGCCGGTGTCGCCCATCGCACGGAATTACGTTCAGTTCGTCCCCGTGAAATGGTACGCATTGGTAAATATTTCTTAGTTGAATATATCCGTAATACTCACTCGATTGCTGACAGTTTTACCGTAGCCATTCATACTCCTTTAGGGGTAGTAATTCATACAGGTGATTTCAAAATTGACCATACACCCGTTGATGGTGAATTTTTCGATTTAGCACGGTTAGCTGAGTATGGCGAAAAGGGTGTTTTATGTTTAGTGAGTGATTCCACTAATGCCGAAATTCCTGGTTTTACCCCTTCGGAGCGTTCCGTTACTCCCAATTTAGACCGCATTTTTGGTCAAGCGACTGGGCGGTTATTAGTAACAACGTTTGCCTCCTCCGTCCATCGTCTCCAAATTGTTTTAGAATTAGCGAAAAAACATGGTCGTTATGTGAGTGTCGTCGGGCGATCAATGTTAAATGTGATCGCGCATTCTCGCAATTTAGGTTATATCAAATGTGAAGATAGTCTCTTCCTACCCTTAAAAGCGATCCGCAATTTTCCTGATGATAAAGTCTTAATTTTGACAACGGGTTCTCAAGGGGAACCGATGTCCGCGTTAACACGAATTGCCAATGGGGAACACCACGAATTAAGGATTAAACAGGGCGATACAGTGGTATTTTCTGCAAACCCCATTCCTGGGAATACGATTGCAGTGGTAAATACCATTGATAAGTTAATGATGTTAGGGGCAAATGTGATCTATGGACGTGACAAGGGTATTCACGTTTCAGGGCACGGTTGTCAGGAAGATCAAAAATTAATGATCGCGTTAACTCGTCCTAAGTTTTTCTTACCTGTGCATGGCGAACATCGGATGTTAGTACAACATTCTAAAACCGCCCAAAGTATGGGGATTCCTGCACAAAATATGGTCATTATTGATAATGGCGATATCGTGCAATTAAGCAAAGATGCCATTCGTATTGGTGGCAAAGTTCCCGCGGGTTTAGAATTAGTTGATTCTTCGCGATCGGGTATGGTAAAACAAAATGTTCTTAAGGAGCGTCAACAATTAGCGGAAGATGGGGTTATCACCGTCGCGATCGCGTTAAATTGGGAAGGGCAATTAGTCGCGAAACCGGAATTGCATTTGCGTGGAGTTGTCACAACCGTATCAGAAATGGAATTTCAAAAGTTAGTCACGCAAACAATAGAACACGTTTTAAGCGATCGTTGGTCCGAATTTGCTAAACCTTTTGACGCGACGAAAGTAGATGTGGACTGGGTAGGAGTGAAAACTCAGTTAGAGCGTACTATTCAGCGTGTATTACGTCGTGAATTACAAAGTAATCCCCTACTGGTATTCTTAATGCAAATACCGGATGAAGCGGTAATAATACCGAGGGCGACAACCTTAGAAAAACCCCTAATTGAAACAGAAAGAGCGCAAACACCGGAAACACAACCGGAAACGCCGGAAGTGAAACTAACAGGAAGACGTCGCCCTCGCACCGCGGCGCGTGCGGCCTCTTAATAGTCTAGGACTTTTGAAGAAACCTGGTTTTTTGATAGTTTTTTATTCCGTACCCGGAAGGAAAATACTGAGAAACCGGGTTTCTCGTTTTAACTAGCAACTTGGTTTAGATAATTTTAATAAAAGAAGAATCTTCATGCAATCAGCACTCCACACAAAAGCGACTATTTTACCGGGACATCAGCTTTCGATTACTTTACCCGAATGTCCAGAGGGTGAAATAGTAGATGTATTTGTTGTTTTCCCAGATAACAATCAATTAGAAACTCGTTCTGTGATAGATATAGTAATTCCTAATAAGAATGAAACAGGTAGGTTGGGTTGAACGGTAGTGAAACCCAACTTTTCTGACTGATGGGAAGTTCCAACTTTAATTAGAATTACTATATACTGAATGAGTTACCAGGCAAAAGACTCTTTAAAACTTCACAAGAAGTAGAGCAATACCTTCAAGAGGAAAGAAACGCATGGGACGATTAAATATTCCAGACTCAAGTCGAATTTCTCTTGATACATCGGTTGTGATCTATAGCCTTGAAAAGTTACCCAATTAGTTTTCTCGCCTCTAACCGATTTGGTTAAAATTCCAAACTGGTGACAGAGAAATCATCAGTAGTGAATTAACTTTGATGGAATGTCTAGTTTTTCCTATCAAAATGAAGGATTCTATTTGGATTAATGCCTATGAACAATTACTTTTATCGACCCAAGTACAACTTATTCCCATTACTCAATCTATTTTAAGACAAACTGCACATTTACGGGCTACTACCAATTGAAAAACGGCTGATGCTATTCATGCTGCTACTGCTTTTAGTGTCAATTTTACTAAGTTTCTTACTAATGATAAAGGGTTTGATCGAGGGCCTCGTTTACCTGTTGTTATTCTGAGTGAAGTTTTAGCTTATTGAGTAATGGAATTTGAACCACAAAGGCCGACTAGGACAGAGAGAGAGTTTTTTAGAAAAGAGAGGAAGGGAGAAAAGAAAGGAAAGCTTATGATCAAACTATCATTTATCAAGTTGATTTTTCAGCGTTTTTAAACCCAGCCAAGTGATAGTACATCCCAGGATATAATGGGGAAAATCCCACCAGTCAAAGGTTGTACCAATTAGCAGTCGTCCGATTAATGTGGCTCTAATTGCTTCTAAGAATGGGGGATGCCATAATTGCATAAATTCTAGTAACGCGGTGATCATAAATACCCAAATTGCCGCGATCAGTGGTGGGATTTTTGGGTTGATTAAAATTACTAATAAAATCCAAAATATTTCGTAAAAAATGCCTCCTGAATAATTATTCAACCACTGGTATAGGGGACTATTATAAAATTTACTGACCAAGCCTAGGGGGATAATAATAATGATAGCAATAAATAGGTTAAAACGATAACGATTCATATCTTTTTTTCTGTTTTCCTAGGAGTGATCGCATTTTTTTATGGGGTTTTATTATTTTTTTAATTATAGTAATTCCCATTAAAGTGGGAACTTCCCATCATGTCATAAAAGTTGGGTTTCACTAGCTTTCAACCCAACCTACCGGTTTCATTCTTATTAGGAATTACTATATCCTTTATTTCCGTGGAGTGTCGTCAGGAAAAGATCATGATCGTGCTCTTTTGCTACCCTGAGCGCAGAGTAAGAGAAAAAGGGCTTATTAACAAGCCCTGTTACCGAAATTTCCTCATAAAAGAGAGCACCCAAAATCTAACTTGACAGTGAAAACCATTCACCGGCTAATTAGTCCGTATAGCCAAGTTCTCCCTTTCTGACTTTCTCCGTCACCAAGGTTCGATACAACTCTAACTCCTCATAGAGGAGTTCCTGACTCATTGTTTCCGTGTGACGTTGGGTAACACTTCTCAGATCCTCAATTTCTTGGGCTGTGAGGACAGCATCCGCGACGGCACGTTCGATCATAGCTTTAAGTTTAGCTAATTCCTGTTTTTCTTCCGGTGTCAATTCTTTAGCATTCGGTCGTGAAATTTCCATAACTATTTTTCCTTAATTTAGATAGTAATGATACCTATTTTAGCAAATGGAATGACTTAAAAAAAGCGATCGCGGCTTCGGAAAGGGTAACACCCCCAGACTGACTTACACCCAAAACATAGAGACGTTGATTGATCAGAGATAATCTCAAAATAATGGTTTCATTCCCTTGGTTGAGGGTCAATTCTCGCCCCGGATAACCATTGAGCGAAAATACCGTATCGCGCTTAACCTCAAAATGACTATCCTTTTTAATGGCATCCGTGACTCTAGTTAACAAAAGATCAGGTTGTTGTAACTGAGATGGAGTTAAACTTTGGCTAAAAGCGGCGACAAACCTGGAAGTACCGGAGTGAACCCCCAAAACCTGAAAATTAAGAGTGCCTTGGGGCATAGATAACGTCTTAACTTCCTGAGATAATACTCCTAGGGGAGCCCAGATGGAAAACCCACCCGCCTTAATCAGGAGAGGTTGCCATTTTTGGGAATTTTCCTCAATGGTTAATAAAGGACTATTCTGGGTTGAGGGTTTTTGTAGCTGACGGATTTCTTCGTCTAGTTGTTGTTGGCCCTGCTCAAAAAAGTCCGGGCGGTTCCGCAATAATTGGGTTATCGTGTTTGCGTCACCCAAACTCCTCAGAGAGGGAAGGGGAAGAGAATACCCCACCCCCATGTTGCCCCAAACCAGAGTCGCCCCACTCAAGGATAAAACTACCCAATTCTGAGGAGAGATCAATCTTTTTACCAAAAAGTTTAAAATCATTTTACTTTCATATTCTTAGATATCTTTTAATCAAAAGCCAATGAATGAGTCCCTTGATAAGTTAATCCGCCGACTAACGGTGGGGCTAACATTTCCCCTAATTTTCCTCAATGGTTGGCTTCTCCTCTCCTTAGCCGAGAAGCTACAACCCTTAGTAGGCATCTTAATCGCAGCTACTCTCATTGCCTTTTTACTAGACTATCCTATTCGCTTTATTGAGCAACGGGGACTAAAGCGTGGTTGGGCAGCCAGTGGAGTCCTACTGGTTTTTTTCCTGATCTTGACCACATTGATTCTGTTTTTGGGCCCTTTAATTTGGCAACAGGCCAATGAATTGGTGATCCGTTTGCCAGAATGGTTAAAGTCTGGTCAAAAACAATTGAATAATCTTAATACTTGGGTTATAGATCAACAATTGCCCTTTGATGTCACCACTACCGTTAATCAATTTATCGAAAAGTTAACCAGTCTTCTGCGCTCTTTAACCAGTCAATTGATCGGTTTTACTTTTACCGCGATCGGTAGCATTGTCAATATTTTATTAACCCTAGTATTTACCATTTTCATTGTTTTAAGAGGGGAAAGTCTCTGGAATGGAATTTTATCTTGGATATCCCCCCAATGGAGTCAGCAAATACGCGAATCATTACCCCTAAATTTTGAACGGTATATTGTGGGTCAATTTACCTTAGCCACCATTTTAGCAATTTCCCAAACCACTGCACTTTTAATATTAAGGATTCCCCTCGCGCAACTTTTTGGTTTAGGGATAGGAGTCGCGAGTCTGATTCCATTAGGGGGAACTTCTACTATTATTGTTGTCAGTTTTCTCTTAGCTTTACAAAACTTTTGGTTAGGATTTAAGGTGTTAATTACCACGGTTATTGTGACTCAATTGGTCGAAAATGTAATCGGTCCGAGAATTGTCGGGGAATTAACAGGACTTAATCCGGTTTGGATGTTAATATCTTTAGATCTTGGCGTAAAAGTCGGAGGCCCATTAGGTCTTTTAGTCGCGGTTCCCATTGCCAGTTTTATTAAGATTAGTTTTGACATGATCCGCTCACCTCAAACTCTGCCATCAGTCCCTATTCTTACCCCCAAAATTTCTGGATCTGTGGAAGTCAAATAATTAGGACTGTCCTTTGGGTGGCTAAGACGCAGAAAACCTGTAACATGGAGATAAAGGATTTAACGCGTCTTATTCACCCTATAATATTAGGGACACCAATGGCTCCATTTACAGCCCTTTTCAACTTTTTCTAAGTCCCTTATCCCATTTTGGCGAAATAAGGTTTTATGATGTATGGAGAAAACTCCTTGTTAAGTAAGGATCATGTCATCTTTATCTTTTGTACCTGTGATTGATGAATCTAAGCTGATCGATACCGTGAGCCGCTATATTGCCCAAACTCTTGTTTTCATTCAACAACACCATCCTCAATGGGTGAATGAAAAGTATCGTAAGACTCCTTGGGGCAAATCTGATTATCAGTTGGCTTTGATTGATAAATTATCTAAGATTTTTAGGAAAGCACACGATCGCGCTTCTTTGCTATTACTTGCCACTAAATACTTCAATATCCTTTTCGCACCTGAGTTTATTGATTCTGTCAATTATAATAAAATCATTAAGAAACTTAATCAACTGATATCACCAACTGTGATATCTCAGACTCATGCCATAGTTTCTTCTTTAGTTTCCCATCAGAGTAATGGTTTTGTTAATGGCAATGGATTTCATTTTCCGGGGATCGCGATATTACTTCTCGATGTAGAAAATTTACAATTAGATGTAGAAACCGAGAAATTTTTGCAAGGCGTTTGTCGATATCCCATTCAAATTAAAGTGGGATTTGCCAATTGGCGCAGTTTAGGCAAAAAAGATGCGGAATTTCACGAAAGAGGTTATCAATTAATTCATGTTCCCCCTGGTAAAGATAGTGCTGATATGAAAATGGCCGCGGTAGGGGCTTCAATTTTTATTCATTATCCTACGGCTAAGGAAATTTTTGTTTGTTCTTCGGATCAAGCTTTAACTCATCTTCGTAATACCTTACAAGTGCATGGGTTAAATGTTTATCATGTTCGCAAACAACGGGAACAAATTACGGTTTTAAATAGTCAAACAGGAGACATTATCAAATATTACCCCAATGGTTCACCAGAAATGAAAACTATTGAAGAATTAATTATGGAGTTAAAAGAATTAATAAAAGAAGAACAGCAACGCACCGACTGTCAGTGGTTAAAATTGGCAAGAGTGGCAACTTTATATAAGGAAAAATATGATATGACTTTAACTCAAGTTGTTACTACTTATTTCCCCGGAAGTAAGGCCAGTGAGATATTTACCAAACATCCGAATGATTTTGCTGTTCATAAACCGGCGGATATTTCCCAAGCTTATGTGACTTTATTTGAGATTAATTCTTCTCCTAATATCAATGAAAATTCTTCAGATTTATCCGAAAATAATGGCAATAGCCTCACTCCGAAAAATATTTTTTCTTTAGGGGATTTAGAAAGCGCGATCGTTGAAATTGTAGCAATGTTAACGTCTTCTACCAGTAATAATTATGTATTTTTAGCCAATGTCGGTAGTGAATTTACTCGCCAATATGGGCAAACTATTACTCAATTGATTAAAGACTTTAATTTAGGGAGTAAATTTCTGGAATTTTTACAGTCTTGTCGTTCTCTCAAAGTCAGGAAAAGTGCCAAAGGTTGGCAAGTCGCGTTAGCCTAATATCAACTTTTGTAGGTTGGGTGTCGCGATTTTAATTTGGATTAAGACTCCCTTGATTTATGGAACCCAACCTACATTTTTTGTTTTTGGGGAGCATCCATTAGTGACCATTTCTATGTATAGCATTTCTCTGTCTGCTGAGGTACAAAAGCTTGCTCCCCCCTAGCCCCCCCTAACAAGGGTAGGTTTTTTTCTAAAACCCTGATGCCGTAACCGTTTTGCCTCATGGGGAAGGGAATCGCCCAAATATTTACCCAGTATGGAAGTCAGGATTTTTCTACCCGAAAAACCTACCCTTGTAAGGGCTGCGGGGGTGGGGTTTTGGGGCAACCACGGGGGGATTGCCCCTACCAGATCATCCCTCAATTGTGCAACGCGCCCTATTTTTTATCCTTCGACTCCCCAGGAGTTGATGGAGTTTTTTCTGGTTCTTTTGGTACTTTAGACTTATCCATAATAGGCGCACCATCTTTCAGTTTCACAACCCCGGAAATGACAATGGGTTCTTTTCCTTCTAATCCACTAATAATTTCATAATTGTTGCCTTGTAATGGGCCTAATTTTACGGGTTTCTGACGGGCAAGCATTGTCTTTTTCCCATCTATAGATTTTTCTTCTACAACAAAGACAAAATCTTGTCCGCCAATGCGTTTCACCGCGGCAAAGGGGACTGTTACTCCGGGCTGTTGTTCCCAGATCACCTTGGCACGAATTTGTTGATCTGTGCGTAGTTTATTATTCGCATTACTATAAAGGGCTTTGACTAATATTGTCTGGGTTTTTTCATCGGTTTGGGGGGAAATATCGGAAATACTGACGCGATCGATTTCTTTTCCTGACGAGTCTAAAAGTAAAACGGGGGTCCCTTTTCTAATTTTAGACAGTCGCTCTAAAGGAATTTGAATTGATACTTCTAGGGGTTGACTTTGGCTAATTGTAGTTAATTGTGTTTGGGTTTCTACGGAGTCACCCTCTTTGACGGGAACAGCACTAATTGTTCCCGAAAATGGTGCTGTTATTTGATAGTATTCTAACTGCACTTGTTCCTGAGTCGCGTTGGCTTGGGCTGTTCTTAATTGATCTTGTAAACTGGCAATATTGGACAGTTGTGCTTGAATGACTTGATCTTGACTGGCTAATTGTGCTTGTAGAGAAGTAATGGTACGATCTTTATCTTTTTCGGAACTGGCAACGGCTGCGGTTTTTGATTGAATGACTTGATTTTGACTGGCTAGTTGTGCATTGGTTGTTTTGAGAAAGCGTTCTAAATCTCTTTGAGCACTCAGGAGTTTAGCTTCAGAGGATTGAATGATTTTATCTTGGGTTTCGATTTGTGCTTTGGTGGTTCCCAGAAAGCGATCTAAATCTTTTTGAGCACTAGCAACTTTAGCTTCGGAGGCTTGTACATCTTCTTCTTGACTACGAAGTGTTGCTTCACTGGTTTGGAGATTTTTGGTGGCTATATCGAGGTTTGCTTTGGCATAAACTCCATCTTTGTAGAGTTGTTGATTGCGTTGATAATCGACTTTTTGATAATCTAACGCGGCTTTCTCTTTGTCTCTTTGGGCTTTGACTGAACGCAAAACAGCTTGAGCATCATCTAATTTGGCTTTGTAAGAGTTTAATTCCAATTCCGCGAGCAGTTTTTGTTTTTCCGATAGTTGAGAATTGAGGTTGGCTTTGGCTTCGTCTAATTTCGCTTGGTAAGAGTTTAATTGTAATTCAGCATTGAGCCGATCGCGCTCCGACAGTTGGGAACTTAAATCCGCTTGAGAGCCTTGTAATTTCGCCTGTTGAGAATTATATTCTAATTCCGAGCTAATTCTCTGACGTTCCGCTTTTTGTGCTTGGAGAGTAGCTTGAGCACTTTCTAAATTAGCTTTTGCTGTTCCCACCGCGGCGACTTTACTATCGAAAAGGGCCTCTTGTTTGGATTGATCAATTTCAAATAAAAGATCACCCTTATTAACGCGATCGCCCACTTTCACTAAAACTCTTTTCACATAACCAGTAACCCGCGGACGAATATTCGCGATATTTAAAGATTTTACCCCAACAATATATTCTGAAGTCGTCGAAATTTTTTCATTTTCTCCTTGCCCAATTTCCACAAGAATCGGCGGCATAGTAGCCGCTTTTGGCGGTTGAGAACAGGCTGCCAAAATTAAACTGAGATAGAGAATTGGTAGGGTTTGATGCAATTTTTCCTGGGATATCAACATAGGATCAAACTGTTAAAGATTAAAAAATAACAAGGTTCGTGGTTCTACAGAAGAAAAGCTAGTTAAAGTCCATCTATTCTGACACTTGCCGAGAATTTTTTTCAGGATAGGCTTGAAGATTCTCTTGAGGAGGAGTTCAATTTATTAAAATAATTATATATCACAGTCGAGTCTCTTTGTCAATCAGAGATCGCGAAAGTTTGGGTAATTTTATAGGGAAGAGGCTTGTAGTGAGTATCATCGATCGCTATGATGACAATGATACTTAAAATCGCGATGATTCAATGTCTCGCCCTGATAGTCCTTGTCTTAGTATTGCGATCGCCCGCTTGAAAATCCCTGGGAATAATCATTTTGCCTCTTGGGTTTTACTTGCCCCCAATCCCAGCGGTTATGTCCACCATGATTGTGTTTGGCCAGAAACTTTATCTGAAACTTGGCACGCGTGGTTGGAAATGTTTTCCCAAGGCCAAACTATGCCCGTTGGTGTTCTTCATCAATTATCGAATCCCCAGTCCCCTTTAAATTTACCGACGGCTTCTACTTCTGGGAAAAATCTTAGTTATAGTAGTCGTCTGATGCAACATTTAGGGATTAATCTCTGGCAATGGTTGTTTGATGGGCCGATCCAAACCAGTCTTCATGAAAGTCGGGGTATCGCGATCGGGCAAAATCAGCCATTACGGGTGCGTCTCGACTTGCGGGAAGCGGATTTAATCGCCTTACCTTGGGAAATTATGCAACCCCTAGGGGGGCAAGGCGCGATTTCCCTGAGTCAACAATTATTATTTAGTCGTACTACCAGTAATGTTGACCCCTTACCGACTCAACAACCGGCCCAATGTTTAAAAATTTTGTTGGTTTTAGGGGAGGAAGAGAAAGGTAAATTAAAGTTGGAAGAAGAAGCCGCGACTTTAGCGCAAGTGCTTCAACTTCCCACAAATATAGAAGAAACTCATGGTGGAGTCCCCTGTCGTGTTGATACTCTGATTCAACCGACACCTTCTGAGTTAATTGCCCAACTGGAAACGGGAGATTATAATGTTTTATTCTACGCGGGGCATGGGAAACCAGGTCCCGATGGCGGATTATTATTTTTACGTCCAAATACCACCCTCAATGGTACTGAATTAGCCCAAGTTTTGGTACGATGTCGCATTACTCTGGGGGTGTTTAATGCTTGTTGGGGGGCTCAACCTGCTGTAGAATTTCTTCCCAATACTCATCAACTTCACCCGATTCCTCAAAGTAGTTTAGCAGAAGTGTTAATTCATCATGGAGTCCCAGCTGTTTTAGCCATGCGTGACGCGATCGCGGATCGAGAAGCGTTAAGTTTTATTCAAGGTTTTGCCCAAGGTTTAATTCAACGTCTTACTATTGATCAAGCGGTAGCTGTTGCCCGACAACAGTTATTAACACTTTATAAATTCAATCAACCAGCATGGACTTTACCTGTCCTTTATATGCACCCCGAATTTAATGGGGCATTGATTGAATCTCTCGATGATATCAAAACGGAACTTCCCCCCAATTCTCCGACTTGGGTGGGACGATCTCTGCCCACCGCGTATTTACGATCGCGTAATTCCCCCCAACAAATGTGGCCTATTCTGGGAGGACTGGTGCGAGTCGGACGTGGGGAAGATAATGATATCGCGATCGTCGGCGAACAATGGGTATCCCAAAAACACGCGGAAATTTTCTGTCGAAACAAAGTTTCGGATACTCCAAATCAACCCACTTACTTTTTGCGAGATTTTTCTCGTTATGGTACTCTTATTTTCGGTTCTGAAGGTTGGCAAAGAATTCATCATCAAGAGATACCTTTGTCATCAGGAATGTTGTTAAAATTTGGCAGCTCTCAAGGCCAAATTTTTGAATTTCTCATTGAATCTCAAAAAACCTGATTTTTCCCCCGATGGATTACGGAATTTGTTTCATGGCATTTGTAGCACTGGAATGAAGGAAGAAGGAAGAAGGAAGAAGGAAGAAGAAAGAAGGAAGAAGGAAGAAGGAAGAAGGAAGAAGGAAGAAGGAAGAAGGAAGAAGGAAGAAGGAAGAAGGAAGAAGGAAGAAGGAAGAAGGAAG
>Ga0209812_10000021_pt1 | contig 133681 bp, 119 predicted proteins | sample JI71714BDNA_FD_187502 | JGI IMG/M metagenome (GOLD analysis project Ga0209812, IMG submission 187502) | Wastewater effluent complex algal communities from Wisconsin, to seasonally profile nutrient transformation and Carbon sequestration -... | ecosystem: Engineered > WWTP > Effluent > Algae... | reverse complement strand
CGTCGGTAAGGGCATAGTTGGTGAATTCCAGTCCATCGAAACGGCTGGCGCCACCCAGGGTGCCGAACCAGAGGTAGCCTTGCGCGTCCTGCGCCATGGCGCGCACCTGGCTCTGTGCAAGGCCATCCTTGGTGGAGAGCTGCGTGAAGCTGTGCTGCTGCGCGCGGGAGCCCACTGCGGCACACGCTGCGAGAAGGACGGCGAGAAAGAGGCGGAACATCGACCCCGAAGGTCGCTAGAAGGTGTTGATCAGCCCAAGGAAATCGGGCAAACGGCGGCGCGACACGGGGATCAGCGCCCCGGTATCGAGCACGGCCATGTTGCCTTCGGTGCGGTTGAAGCCTTTCAGGTGTGCCAGGTTGATGATGTACGATTTGTGTACCCGGAAGAAGGTCTTCGGATCCAAATTGGTCTCGAACACGCGGATGTGCTTGCTGCTCACGCTGCGCTTGCCATCCTTCAGGTGGATGGTGGTGTAGCTATCGTTGGCTTCCAGGTAGAGGATCTCGTCGTGTTTCAAGAGTGTGAGTCCTTCACGCCCCGGCACGGCCACGCGCGAGCTCAACGGCGAAGCAGGATCCTTCATCAAGGCCGCGATGGCCGAGGGCTGAGGTCCGCCGAGCTCGTCTGTCTGGCGCAGCAGTTTCTTCACGGCACGCTGCAACGCGTCGATGTCCACCGGCTTTTCCAGGTAATCCAAGGCGTTCTGCTGGAAGGCCTTCAGCGCGAACTCGTCGTAGGCGGTCACGAACACCACGGGCAGGTCCAATTCAGCCACCGAGGCCAGCAGGGCGAAACCGTCCTCGCCAGGCATCTTGATGTCCAGGAACAGGGCGTTGGGTTGCAGGGTAGCGATCTTCTCCCGCGCTTCGGTGGCGCTCCCCGCTTGTCCAACGATCTGCACCTCGGGCGAATGTTCCTCCAGCATCAGGCGGAGGTTGTCCCGTGCATCGGCCTCGTCATCCACGATCAGTACGCGCAGTGCCATGGGTGGTCATTTGCCGAAAAATAGGCCAAGCGCAGGAAGCGGACCATGTTGCACGATGAACGGCTCGTCCGATCCGGAGAACGGACTGTGATGGACGGTTAAGGGAGGAGGGGTCGAAGAACCTCTCGGGAGGCTTTCATGGATGATCCGGCCCGCTTGCGCCGCTCACGTGGTGTCCTGCACCGTTGCTCGTTCATCCCCGTTCCAACGGAACACTCCAGCGTAGCTTGCGTTAGAAATACGGAAGTGACCTGGGCAGGCGAAGGCACAGGTCCTCCGAAGTCGAAGGGAGCAAGCTCCCGCTCTGGTGTTAGGTGTTTGGTTTGGTGGCGGAGCCCGGATCGCGGAATGTCGGTCCGGGCTCTGGCTTTGTAACTCCCTGGAGAGGATCTGCGTACAACGCTCTAACTCTTCCGCCATGAATGCTCCGACCAACGAGATCCGCGTCCGCATCGACCAGATCGAGCGGTTGCTCATGTTCGACTACGAACCCGGCACTGAGGAAGCCTTGTTCGACATCTGCGACAGCCAGGGCCATATCGTGAAGACCGGTGAAGTGAACGGACCCGTTACCCGGGTGCGCATCACCGACCTGGACGGCGACGAGTACTACCTGATGGTGCTGGATGGCGAAGTCTCCACCGTGAAGCCGTTCCAACTGCGGAAAGTGGGGTGATCCTGATACGCACCAAGGCGAAGCCTTTCCGACACTTGGCGGAAGGGCTTCGTGCTTCACTGGCGTGCTGCGGCGAGCAGTTGACCGCACAACGAATGCTACAATGACCGTGGCCGAACCCGTTGCGTTCGTTGCGCCGTGGCGGTGAAAGGAACTACGCCATCACCTTGAACCTTTCGTTGCCCACGCACCGGTTCCTGCGTAAAAGGGGATGCACCGCCAAGAGGCCAAGGGCGCCAAGACCACACAACGAATGCCACAATGACCGTGGCGAACCCGTTGCGTTCGTTGCGCCGTGGCGGTGAAAGGAACTACGCCACCACCTTTATCCAGATCCGAAGCCTAGGCGAAGGCTCTCTTCCTATTCATCAACTCCTCCACCGCATCCACCTCGATCGGGATGTTCGCGAAGAGGTCGATCGGGTTGTCGCGCGTCACGAGGATATTGTTCTCCAGGCGGATACCCAGCTTCTCCTCGCGGATGTAGATCCCGGGCTCCACGGTGAAGACCATGTCCGGCTGGATCATCTCGTTCCACAAGCCCACATCGTGTACATCGAGGCCCAGGAAGTGGCTGTTGCCATGCATGAAGTACTTCTTGTACAAGGGGCGGTCGGGGCTCTGCTTCGCCACTTCGGCCTTGTCCAGCAGACCGAGTCCGATCAACTCGCTTTCCATCACCTTTCCCACTTCCTTATGGTATTCGGCCAGCAAGGTGCCGGGGCGCAGCATGGCGATGGACGCCCGTTGCACGCGCAGCACCGCGTTGTAAACATCCTTCTGCCGCTGGGTGAAACGGCCGTTCACCGGGATGCACCGCGTGAGGTCACTGGCATAACCGCCGTACTCACAGCCGAAGTCCATCAGGATCACATCGCCATCGTTGCACACCTGATCGTTGGTGATGTAGTGCAGCACGCAGGCATTGTAGCCGCTGGCGATGATGGGCGTGTAGGCATGCCCGCGCGAGCCGTTGCGCAGGAACTCATGCGTGATCTCCGCCTCGATCTCGTATTCCTTCACGCCGGGCTTCACGAAACCGCACACGCGCTCGAAGGCTTTGCCGGTGATGTCCATCGCCCGTTGCATCTGCGCCACTTCCTCCGCTGTTTTGCGACTGCGGATGCGGTGCATGATCGGTGCGCTGCGCTTCACGCTGTGGAGTGGGTAGTGTGTGCGCAGTTCCTTGTTCTTGCGGTCCTCGCGTGTCTCCACCTCGTTGCCTTGGCGTAGGTGCTCGTTGCTGTTCAGGTAAAGGTGTTCGCACTGGGGCACCAGACGTTTGATCGTGGCCTCGTAGCTGCTCGTCCACAGCACGGTGGTGATGCCGCTTAGCTCCGTCGCTTCCTGCGGCGTGAACTTGGCGCCTTCCCATATCGCGATGTGCTCATTGGTCTCGCGCACAAAGAGGATTTCCCGGTCGCGTGGATCCATCGCATCGGGGAAGAGCAATAGCACGGTCTCCTCCTGATCGATACCGGTGAGGTGGAAGATGTCGCTGGCCTGCTTGAAGGGCATCGAGCCATCGGCGCTCGTGGGCATGATGTCGTTGCTGTGGAAGATGGCCAGGCCGCCTTTCTCCATATGCTGGCGGAAGCGGTTGCGGTGCTCGCGGTAGGTGGATGAAGAGAGCGGAGTGTATCGCATGGTATTCGCCGAAACCTCGGCGCAGGTGAATAGGGCGAAGGTAGGGGAGCGGAATGTGAGGTGTGAAGTTTGAGGGGTGAAGTGGGAAGTGGGAAGTAATGCCACCTCACACCTTAGACCTCCGCGACCACACTTCACACCTTTCTGGTGTTGGAGCGTTCTCCTCGCATTGTTTTGCTGAGCCTCGCCATGACGGCCTCGGGGCGGTCATTCGTTGGTAGTCCTCGCTTCGCTGTAGGCTACTTGATTCGAACCCTCTCGCTGCTGATCTTCACACCATGCCTAAACCCAACAAGACCACCGCTACGAAGGCTGACGTCCACGCCTTCATCGATAAGCACCCCAAGGAGCAGATGCGCGACGACAGCCGCGTACTGATGGCCCTGATGCAAGAGTTGACGGGTGAAGAGCCGCACATGTACGGGCCCAGCATCGTCGGTTTCGGCACCTACCACTACACCTATGCCAGCGGCCATTCGGGCAGTGCGCCCCTGGCGGCCTTCAGTCCGCGGAAGCCGGAGCTGGTGATCTACCTCGGTGCGGAGGCGCAAGACCCGGAAGCACTCGCCAAACTGGGCAAACACAAGGCGAGCAAAGGCTGCTTGTACGTGAAGAAGCTGGCCGACATCGACCTGAAGGTGCTGAAGGCGATGATCAAGAAGTCGATCGCGATCACCAAGAAGACCTACCCACAGAAGTAAGGCTGATGACCCGCAGGTGAGCTGTTCTTGTTGCGGATGGAGATGGGTACCCTTTCACCCTTCACACCTCCGCATGCACACCTCACACTTCTCACATCACCCCACCACCTCCAATTTCCCCGACTTCGCCACGCGCCTGGCGGTCTTCTTCGGCACATTGCCGGTGCGGATGTATTCGCGGTGGCTGACGCCCCAGGTGCGCAGTTCCAGAAGCAGCTTTTCCAATGTGCGACCGTAAGGGGTGATCTCGTACTCCACGGTCACGGGCATGGTGTCCAGGACGGTCCTTTTCACCAGACCGTTCTGCTCCAGGTCCTTCAGCTCCTTACTCAGCGTTTTCGCCGGTATGCCCTGGTGCATTCGCTGGAGCTCCCCGAACCGCATGGTGCCTTTGAAGCCGAGGCTCAGCAGGATGGGGCTCTTCCACTTGCCACCGATGGTGTCCATGGCGTCGCGGAAGGACAGGAGTACCCCGGCGCAGGCGGCCGCGTTATGACCAGGAGGCTGAGTTGGGGCGGTGGCTTTTTGGCGCATGGTGTCCCGAAAGTACGAGGGTCAGGCAGTGGCGATGGGTGACGCAGCGTTGCGCTTGTGGAGGTAGATGTAGGAGGTCACAAGGAGGGCCAAGGAGACGACCGGCGCCGCCGCGGTGGAGACACCATCCACGGCCGTATGCGCGATGAAGGCGGAGAGGAAGGTGATGGCCAAGCCGGCGTAGGCCCACTCCTTCACGCGGAGCGGTACGACGGGAAGGATGACGGCCAAGGCCGCGATGAGCTTCGCGATGCCCAGTTCCTGCCGGAGGTAGTCCGGGAAGCCCAGATGCCCGAAACCGAGGGCCACTTCGGGATTAGTGAAATACATGATCCCAGCGGCCAGGGTCTGGAGGGCGAGCAGGGCGGTAACCACCCAATAGATGATGTTCGTGCGTTTCATGCCCCAAAGCTCGGATCGCCCAAAGCCTCACGGGGCGTGGGTTACAGAAGGGAAACCGGTTACCTCGAGGTAACGGACAGGTAGGGTGGGGGACGGCCGTCGGGTCGGTTAGAACGATTCCAAACAAGCGATGGTTCATGGTTCGTTTCCCCGGCAAAGGGCCGCCCTGTAAATTCGCCGCCGAACGAACACCAGCTGTTCGCTGTTATAACGGCATGGCCAGTAAAGGACTTTTCGGATCGTCGCTCGTCAAGAAGTACTGGATGGCCCTCACGGGCCTTTTCCTTATCAGCTTCCTGGTGGTGCACTGCACGCTCAACGCCTTCATCTTCTTCAACGATGGAGGGGTGGCATTCAACCAAGGGGCCGAGTTCATGGCCAAGAACCCGATCATCCGCACCATGGAGGTGGTGCTGTTCATCGGCTTGATCGCCCACATCGTGGATGGCCTGATCCTGTGGAGCCAGAACCGGGCCGCCCGTCCCGTGAAGTACGCCATGGAGAAGGGTTCCGCCAACCGCAGCTGGTATAGTGCGAGCATGGGCATCCTCGGCACCTTGATCCTCTTCTTCCTCATCATCCACCTCTGGCACTTCTGGGTCAAGAGCCGCATTACGGGCTTGCACCATTATGGCGTGGACGCCGAAGGGCGCGAGAACCTCTACGCGGTGATGGTGGAGGTCTTCCAGAACCCCGCCGCTGTGGTGATCTACGTGCTTGGCTGTTTCAGCTTGTTCTGGCACCTCCTACACGGCTTCAAGAGCGCCTTCCAGAGCCTGGGCCTCAACCACAAGCGGTACAACCCCATCATCGCGGCCGCCGGAACGGCTTTCAGCATCATCGTTCCGTTGGTGTTCGCCTTGATGCCCGTTTCCATGTTCCTCGGTTGGATCAAGTGATCCCTTGAACGCATCGCATTCCATGAGCAAGCTCGACAGCAAGATCCCTCCCGGTCCCATCGACAAGAAGTGGACCGACCACAAGGGCCACATACGCATCGTAGCACCGGCCAACAAGCGCCGCATCGACATCATCGTGGTGGGCACGGGCCTGGCCGGTGGTGCCGCCGCTGCCTCCTTGGCGGAGATGGGCTATAATGTGAAGGCCTTCTGCTTCCAGGACAGCGCCCGTCGCGCGCACAGCATCGCGGCCCAGGGTGGCATCAACGCCGCGAAGAACTACCAGAACGACGGCGACAGCACGTACCGCCTGTTCTACGATACGGTGAAAGGCGGCGACTACCGCGCCCGTGAGGCCAACGTTTACCGCTTGGCCGAGGTGAGTGCCAACATCATCGACCAGTGTGTGGCACAAGGTGTTCCCTTCGCTCGCGATTACGGTGGATTGCTGGACAACCGTTCATTCGGTGGCGTACAGGTGAGCCGCACGTTCTATGCGCGCGGACAGACCGGTCAGCAGCTGTTGCTCGGTGCCTACAGCGCCTTGATGCGCCAGGTGGGCAAAGGGGCGGTGCAGATGTTCGATCGCCACGAGATGCTCGATGTGGTCGTGGTCGATGGTAAAGCCCGCGGGATCATCGCTCGCAACCTCATCACCGGCGAGATAGAACGGCATGGTGCACACGCAGTGCTGCTCTGCACCGGAGGCTACGGCAACGTGTTCTTCCTGAGCACGAACGCCATGGGTAGCAACGTGACCGCCGCATGGAAGGCGCACAAGCGCGGGGCCTTCTTCGGCAATCCCTGCTACACGCAGATCCACCCCACCTGTATCCCGGTGAGCGGCACGCACCAGAGCAAACTCACGCTGATGTCGGAGTCGTTGCGCAACGATGGCCGCATCTGGGTGCCCGCCAAACTCGAGGACGCTAAGGCGATCCGCGAAGGCAAGAAGAAAGGCAGCGACATCCCCGAGGCGGACCGCGACTACTACCTGGAGCGTCGTTATCCGGCCTTCGGGAACCTGGTACCGCGAGACGTGGCCAGCCGCGCCGCGAAAGAGCGCTGCGATGCGGGCTTCGGCGTGAACAAGACCGGGGAGGCCGTGTACCTCGACTTCAGCGCTGCCATTGAGCGCTACGGTAAGTTGGAGGCCAATGTGAAGAAGATCGAGAACCCGAGCAAGGAGAAGATCATCGAGCTCGGTCGCGCGGTCGTGAGTGAGAAGTACGGCAACCTCTTCGACATGTACGAGAACATCGTCGGAGAGAACCCCTACGACCACGCGATGAAGATCTACCCCGCCGTGCACTACACCATGGGCGGCCTTTGGGTGGATTACAACCTGCAGACCACGGTGCCGGGGCTCTTCGCCTTGGGAGAAGCGAACTTCAGCGACCACGGGGCGAACCGCCTGGGTGCTTCAGCGCTGATGCAAGGGCTGGCCGATGGTTACTTCGTGGTCCCTTACACCGTGGGCGATTACTTGGCGGACGATATCCGGACAGGCCCCATCGACACCAAGCGTCCGGAGTTCGTAGCGGCGGAGAAGGAGGTGAAGGACCGCATCGCTCACTTCCTGAACAACAAGGGCACCAAACCCGTGGACGATTTCCACCGCGCGCTGGGCAAGGTGATGTGGGACAAGTGCGGCATGGCGCGCAATGAGCAGGGCTTGAAACAGGCCATCCAGGAGATCCGCGCCATCCGTGAAGATTTCTGGAAGAACGTACGCGTACCTGGCAAGGCGGATGGCTTCAACCAGGAATTGGAGAAGGCTGGCCGCGTGGCCGATTTCCTCGAACTGGGCGAACTGATGTGCATCGACGCATTGAACCGCAATGAAAGTTGCGGGGGCCACTTCCGAGAGGAATACGCCGAGACCGACGGCCCACAACAAGGCGAAGCCAAACGGGACGACGAGAACTACGCCTACGTAGCTGCATGGGAGTGGTTGGGCGAAGCCGGAAAGGCCGAGTTGCACAAGGAGCCGTTGGTGTTCGACGAAGTGAAACTGACCCAACGTTCATACAAGTAAAAGCACCGTAGCGTCGACCCAATGGGTCGACTTGCTACCAACAATACAGGCAGATGGGCAACATGAAGCTGAACCTGAAGATCTGGCGCCAGAACGGCCCCAACGACAAAGGGAAAATGGTGGACTATCCGGTGAAGGATGTGTCGGAGGATATGTCGTTCCTGGAGATGCTGGATGTGTTGAACGACGACCTCGTCCGCAAAGGCGACGACCCCATCGCGTTCGACCATGACTGCCGTGAGGGCATCTGCGGCAGCTGCAGCCTCTTCATCAACGGTGAGGCGCACGGCCCCGCGCGTGGCATCACCACCTGCCAATTGCACATGCGTCGGTTCAAGGATGGCGACACGATCCACGTGGAGCCTTGGCGCAGTGCGGCCTTCCCGGTGATCAAGGACCTCGCCACCAACCGTGGTGCCTTCGATCGCATCCAGGCGGCCGGTGGTTTCGTGAGCGTGAACACCAGCGGCAACCTCGTCGATGGCAACGCGGTTCCCATTCCGAAGGACGACGCCGACAAGGCCTTCGACGCGGCCACCTGCATCGGATGCGGGGCCTGCGTGGCCACCTGCCCGAACGGTTCCGCGATGTTGTTCACAGCGGCGAAAGTTTCGCAGCTCTCATTGTTGCCCCAAGGCAAGCCGGAGAGCAAGCGCCGCGCACTGGCCATGGTGGAGCAGATGGACAAGGAGGGATTTGGCAACTGCAGCAACACCGGTGCTTGTGAAGTGGAGTGTCCCAAGGGGATCAGCTTGGAGCACATCGCCCGGTTGCACCGCGACTATCTCGCAGCGACGGTGACGAAGGAGTGATGGCACTAGAAAGCCCAAGGCACGGGTTACCAACCACCACAACCAATTGTGGTAACTCTATGGTCTTTTACCCGCCAACGCTTACCACGCTTCTGAAGCGTGCACAAACCGCCAAAGGTGCTGTACGGGTCCGATGATAGACTGAAGCCCATCCGGCATTCGTTGTGCGACAGGTACGTCGGATAGGACAGGTAGATTGTTGGTCCGCCCGTAGCGCTCTCACCAAGCGCGACCGAAGGATGAACCGAAACCCAGTGCTCAGGCCATTCGGCAATCGCATCATCGGAGATCCCCCTGTCGGTCTTGGTACGCGAGCTATCAGACCATCCTGTGCTTCGGATCAGGGTCACACGTCCGGCAGCGTCGAGATCTTTGATCATTGCGTTCAGCGAGGCCGTGAACAAGGCATGAACGGTGGCCGAGTCAAACTTCAAGGGCTCTGTTGACTGAGCCAATGCCTTGGTGCTAATGACGCATGAGAGGGCCGCAATCAGAGTGTATTTCGGCATCGCATTCATCCTTGGTCCTAAGCTACGCCCTGGTTCGAGTAGTTTCGTCGCGTATGCTGATCAAAAGCAAGCTCCCCCACGTCGGCACCACCATCTTCTCCGTGATGAGCAAGCTCGCGGCCGAGTGCGGGGCCATCAACCTCAGTCAAGGTTTTCCGGATTTCCCGATCGATGAAAAACTGAGCGACCTAGTGAACACCGCTATGCGCAACGGTCATAACCAATATGCACCGATGCCCGGCCTACCATCCCTGCGCGAGGCGATCGCCAACAAAGTGGAACGGCTGTACGGTTACCATTACGATCCGGATACGGAAGTCACTGTGACGTCCGGCGGTACCCAGGCCATCTTCACGGCGATCGGTGCGGTCGTACATCCCGGTGATGAAGTGATCATCATCGATCCTGCTTACGACTGCTATGCGCCTACGGTGGAGCTGTTCGGCGGTAAGCCGGTGCACGTGCGCTTGGGTGCGGACATGAAGTTCGATGCGGGAGCAGTGAGGTCGGCCATCACGCCGCGCACCCGCATGCTGATGATCAACACGCCGCACAATCCGGCGGGCACCATCCTGCGTGATGCGGACATGCGGTGCATCGCCGAGTTGCTGCGCGGGACGGACATCATCCTGTTGAGCGATGAGGTGTATGAGCACTTGGTCTTCGATGGTGAGCCGCATGCTTCTGCGATCAAGTATCCTGAGCTTCGGGATCGAGCCTTCGTGATCTTCAGTTTCGGCAAGGTCTTCCACACCACCGGTTGGAAGATGGGCTATGCGCTGGCTCCGAAAGCGTTGATGACCGAGTTCTGGAAGGTGCATCAGTTCAACGTCTTCAGTGTGAACACGCCGATGCAACACGCGTTGGCGACATACATGCAAGAACCATCGAACTATGAGATGGTGGCCGCCTTCTATCAAGCCAAGCGCGATCGTTTCGCAGAGGGTATGAAGAAGTCGCGCTTCCGTTTGCTGCCGTGCGAAGGTTCCTACTTCCAGACCGCGGAGTACAGCGCGATCAGCCAGGAGGATGATCTGTCGTTCGCTGGGCGGGTGGCGCGGGAATTCGGGGTGGCCACGATCCCTTTGTCGCCGTTCTACAAGGCGCCGCCGACCGATCAGCGGCTCTTGCGTTTCTGCTTCGCCAAGCAGGATGCTACCTTGGATGCCGCCATCGAAAAGCTATGCAGGATCTGAGAGTGACCATCTTACAAAGCATGCTCCACTGGGAGGATGCGAACGTGAACCGTGGGATGTTCACCGAGAAGTTGGCAGGGCTGACTGGTGCCACGGACCTGGTCGTGCTACCGGAGATGTTCACCACGGGTTTCAGCATGCGGAGTACTGAACTGGCGGAGGATATGAACGGGCCAACGGTGCAGTGGATGCGCGAGCAAGCGAAGCAACTCGATGCGGCGCTCTACGGTAGCGTGATCATCACGGATGGTGGGAAATGCTTCAACCGTGGTCTTTTCGTGAAGCCAGATGGCCAGGTGACGGTCTACGACAAGCGCCATCTTTTCCGCTTCGCCAAAGAGACCGATCACTACAGTGCCGGAACAGAGCGTGTGGTGGTGGAATGGCGCGGTTGGCGGGTCCTACTGCAGATCTGCTTCGACCTTCGTTTCCCGGTATTCGCACGGAACCGTGGCGACTACGATGCGATGCTCTACGTGGCCAATTGGCCCGAAGCACGGCGATTCCCATGGAGCCACTTGCTCCTTGCACGGGCCATTGAGAACCAGTGTTATGTGGCTGGTGTGAATCGTGTGGGCATGGATGGCAAAGGCATCCACTACACGGGAGATAGCGTCGTGATCGATCCACGTGGTGCGGTGATCGGTCAGGTGGAACCAGCGATGGAAGGCACGGCAACGGTGTGCTTCGATCGGGGTGCTTTGGAGGATCTCCGCGCGAAGTTCCCTGTGGCCCTAGAGGCTGATGACTTCGAGTTGAGGTCGTAAGCTGTTGCTCAGCGCATCACCTGGATGTGCCCCATCTGTTCCTGCTCCATACCGATCGTGCCATCCTTGTCCTGGAACTTGTAGGCCAGGCGCCAGACGTACATATCATTCTTCACGACAGCCCCTCCGTAGGTGCCGTCCCAGCCCATGGTGGGGTCGTCGCTTTCGAACATCAGGTTGCCCCACCGGTCGAAGACCCAAAGGTGCATGCTGGCGATGTTCTTGCCGACCGGGATGAAGATGTCGTTGGTGCCATCGCCGTTCGGGGTGAACGTGTTCGGGATGAAGATCGCCGAAGGACAGTATTCGATCACTTGTGCGGAATCACGTGCCGCGCAATCGAACTGGTTGGTCACTTCCACTACATACCAGCCATATGCTCCTGCAAGGATCACGCGCGACTGCTCGCCGGTATTCCAATCGTAGCGTGAGCCGGGATTGCCCGCATCGATCCGCACGTACTGCTCATCCTCACCCAGGCAGGTGTGGAACTGGCGCGTGGCCATCTGCACCGGCGAAGGGTTGAACTGTACAGTGATCGCGTCGGAGCGCTGGCAGAGCCCGTTGCTCACCTGAACGGTGTAGGTGCCGGCTTGTCTGATCGGGATCGAACGCGTCGTGGCGCCGTTGCTCCACGCATAGGTGGATCCGGGGTTGCCCGCGTCCACCAAGAGCATTTCGCCCTCGCATAACACCGTGTCCATCCCGAGTTCCACCTGAGGAGGGGCGACGAACTGCACATTCGCGGAGTAGGTCGCCGAACAACCGATCGCATTGGTGATGGTGACGGTGTAGGTTCCGCTGGTCTCCACCGTGATCGTGCGGGTGGTCCATCCTGCGTTCCAGGAGTAGGTGGAACCGGCATTGCCCGCATCCAACGTAACGCTTTCGCCGACGCAGCGTGACACATCCGTGAGCACATCCACAGGCGCGGACTGGACGGCGATGGTCCGTTGATCCGAAGCACTACAAGCGCCGTTGCTGACCGTCACCGAGTAGGTGCCTTCATCGCTCACCTCGATGGTGTTCGTTGTCTGCCCCGTGCTCCAAAGAACATCGAGCCCGGCGTTCTCCGCATCGAGCTGGACGGTGCTGCCAGCGCAGATGGTGGTGTCCTCGCCCAATTCCAGGGTCACTTCGGGCACAAGCTCCACCGTGGCGTCGAAGGTCGCACTGCAGTTCTGCGCGGTGGTCACCGTCACGCTGAAGGTACCGCCCGCAGTGGGTTGGATGCTTTGTGTGGTGGCGCCGGTGTTCCAGAGGAAGGTGGAGCCCGCGTTACCTGCGTTCAATGTGATCGGGCTCGTGATACAGCTCGTGATGTCGTTGAGCACATCCAGGGGCATAGCATTGAGCGCGATCGTGACCGCATCGGAGGAAACGCATCCTTGTGGTGAGGTCACTTGCACGGAGTAGGTGCCGCTGGTGGTCACTGTGATCTGCTGTGTGTTGGCACCGGTGCTCCAAGCGAAGGTGCTACCCGCATTGCTCGCATCAAGCACCAATTGGGGCACGCCGCAGAGGGCGACGTTCGGTCCAAGTTCAACGACAGGCATCGGATGCACGGTCACGTTGAAGGTGGTGGAGACCTCGCACCCTTGGACATCGGCCACCGTTACGGTGTAAGGTCCTGAAGTCGTGGGTACGATACTCGGCGTTTCCTGCCCACTGGACCAGGTATAGCTCACGCCAGTCACCGGTGCGGTCAACGTCGGCGGTGTGTTCGCACAACCACTGGCCACCGATTGGGTCGGTACTCCAGCGAATGCGCGGGTGATCACCATTTGATCACTGACGGAGCAACCGTTGGGATCGGTGATGGTGACGGAGTAGGTCGCGGTGGCGTCGGTGAGGATGGTGGGTGATTGGATGTTCGCGGCGTTCAGGTTCGCAGCAGGTGTCCAGGCATATTGTGCGTTGGGCACGTTGTGCTGCACGGTCAGTTGATGACCTAGAGCGGAACAAAGCGTTACATCGGTACCTGCATTCGCCGTGTATCCGGTGGTGACCACCACTGTCACGCTTTGGCTCAACGAGCAGCCGCTCGCCGTATGGGTCACGGTGCAGGTATAGGTGGTCGTTTGTGAGGGCGTGGCGATGGGGTTCGGGATGCCTGCATTGTTCAACCCGGCGCCGGTCCACGAGTAGGTCAGGCCCGACCCTCCGGCTGCCGTCGCATTCAACTGCACGGATTGTCCCTGGCACAAGGTGTCATTCGCAGTGGTCACGTTCACGCTGAGCAACTGGCCAACGGTGATGGTGACCTGTCCACTAGCCGTACAACCGATACCCGATGTGGCGGTGACGTTGTAGTTTGTGGTCGTGGTGGGTGTGGCAGTGGGCGACTGAACATCCGTTGCGCTCAGTGTTCCGTCGTTCGGTGTCCAGCTGTAGGTGATGTTCGATCCGGAAGAGGGTGTCGCTGTGAGCGGGAGTCCGGCCACCGCACAGAGGGTGGTGTTTGGAGTAAGGGAGAGGCTGAAGACCGGGTCCACTTGTACGTACACCGAATCACTGTAGACACATCCGCCGGTCGGGTCGGTCCCTTGCAGCACGTACCAACCCGACGTGGTGGGCGTGGCAACGGGGTTATGGATCGTCGCGTTGCTGAGCGTACCGGCTTGACTCCAGGAGTAGTCGAGGTAGCTGTCGTCGTAGCGACCGATGAGGAAGTCGTCGATAGCCCAGTTGTCATGCCCCGCACCATTGTGTGCCAGTTGGCGCAGCCGGAAGGTGGTGTTCGCGCTTTGTGCGCCTGCTGGAATGTTGACATCGAGCGGGGTGAAATCCGGATGCTCGCTTTCGTCGTAGGTGGCGATGGGATTCCAGTTCAAGCCGTTGTTCGTGGAGTATTCCAGCACGATGTCCTCCCCCTCATCGGCGTCGTCGCATGGTGCGGTACCGTTGGCGATCTTCAGTTGGAATCGGAGTTTTCCACCTCCGGTCGTGTTGAAGCCATTGGTCTGCGCATACCGTTGGCCCGCTCCATTGAAGTAGAGCGCCATGCCATTGTTACTGCCGCAGATGGCACTGGATGTACCGCCTTGAATGGCCGTCCAAGTGCTTCCAGGAGCACCATCGAAAAGGTCCATTGAAAGGGCGCGTAGGGCTCGGCTTCCGAGTTGAACGGTGCTACCAACGCAGATTGCTGCTGGTTGCGCCGTGGTTTCCAGATCCACGATGCTCGCCGGTATCACATTCACGCGGATGCTATCATCCAGGTTGCCGCAACCCGTTGGGCTGAACACGCGAGCGCGGTACCATGTGGTCGACATCGGGTTGGCCGTAGGGGAGGAGATCGTGTCGTTGTCCAGCGAGAACCCCGGAGTCCATTGGATCTCGAACCAATCCGGATCCGGGGGCGGAACAAGCGCGAGTTGCACCGACTCATACTGGCAGATGGTGATCTCGGGCTCGTCATTGGCGGTTAGCCAGGTGGGGATCGTGAGCGGAAGACCGATGTGGTAGGTGAAGCTGCGGGGGCATCCGCTCAGAGGAATGGTGCCCGTCACGGTGTAGCTGCCCGTTTGTGCGGGTGTGAAGGTGTAGCTCGGGCCATTGCCCAGCACGGTGGATGGTGCGGAATCTTCCGTCCAGACCGCGTTGTTCAGTGGTTCGGGAACGTTGAGGGTAATGGTTCCCCCACCGCACACGATGGAGTCTTGTTGTACGGGGATGGCCTTCACATCATGGATGCTCGTGGCATAGCTCTCACCGTAGCCTGTTCCGAAGGCATAGGCTTGAAAACCGGCAGGGGCGGCGAGTTCGTGCCTGCCCGGCGCCACCGGAAGCTTTACGTGTTTGCGATCCGCACATCCCGAGAAGGACTGGAATTGTGCGGGCGCTACGACCACACCATCCAAGGTCAATTGTCCAACGGATGCCACGGGTACCACCACGCTAACACTGTGCTGGGTGATCAACGTGGAGCCTGAGGTATGCCACGATGCGCTCGTGGAGAGCCGTTCGGCGGGGGAGGTCAGCCACAATGCAGGATCGCCATTGCCGGCGCAGCTGTAGCCTTCCATCAATTGGGCTACGCTGACCGGTTTGTTCGCTTGTATACAAGCGGGTGCCGTGGTTCCGTTCAGTTCATGACGTTGCCCTGCGTTGAGAATGATCGGAGCGCCGCCGTTGATGGTCACTGTGGTTGCGTCGAATTCGGCCATCACCCGCACCGTGCTCGTGTTCACCCCGAGGATGGGTGCCGTGTAGTACTGCGTACCCCAAGCAGCGGTAGGGATCAGCTGCTCGAAGATCATGTCACAGGCTTGACAGGCCCCAGGCACCGTAGCGCACATCGATCCGCCGATCACGGCGAAGGGCCGGCAGGTGCCACTGGCTTCTGTGGCCTCCACGATTGTATTGGTGAGGTCGGTGGCATCCGTGGCGGCCTGCAGCTGGTAGGTCTGTCCGGCGTTCAAGGTCACGGTGTACGGTACCCCTGAAGCTTGGCCACTGGCGGTATTCACGGAAGGAGTGATGCGCACTTGGGTGCCGTCCTGGGTGGCCACCACCAAGAGCTCGCTCTTGTGCAGGTTGTTGAAGTTGGGCAGACCTTGGTAGGCGTCCACGCGGTAGCGGTTACCCAGCGCAGCGTCCGGTAGGACCTGCGATGCTTCATGGGTGAAGTTCTGCAGGCTTGTCGCCACCACGTTCACACTATCAGCGGTCTGGATCAGAATGCCCTTCGGAGCGATGATGCCGGAACCGGTGTTCTCTGCCGAAGTGGGTACGTCGATGATGGTGGCACCGTTCGCGGGAACAGAGAAACTCGTGCTCCATCCGGTCAGTGGGATGCTCACCGTTCCTGTGGTGGCGTTGCGGGTGAGGATCTGCAGGCGCAAGGTCTGCGCGCCAAATCCGTTCTGCATGAATCCCGTCCAGAACCGCGTTCCTCGGGTGGGAACCATGGTGGCGGTCTGGGCCTGCGCTGCCGTGGATAGGAGCACCGCGAAAAGCGGCATGCACCAGCGCATCGAACGCATGATACCGGTTATAAGGGCGACTTGACGGGTCATCGACATCCACCGAAGAGTTAGGGTGGTAGCGGCCGTTCTACGCTCCTGCGGTCGGGAAGGTTCCGGCCTGGCAAGCCAGGGTCTTCGGATCGGTCAGGGCTGTGCGAGGACCCAGTCCACCTTCAGGTCCCAAGCGGCGCGCACGTTCACGGGTTCGGTGTGGTACCAAACTCGTTCAGGCTGCTTCAGCGTCGCCCATTCCCCGGTATCCCAGCGGCCATTCGCGTTGGTATCGAGCACGAGGCGCAAGGTGCGCACACCAGGGGAGAGTAAATTCCATTCAGCTTCTGGATCGCCCGTGTTCACGCGTTCTTCCAACTGTACGCGTTGTTGGCCATCCAGCACTTGTAGGATGTAGTCGGCACCTTCCGACAGGCCGCTCAAGTTCACCTGGAGCGTACCGGTCGATCGCTCAGCCGCTATGCCGAACGAGGTGCGCAGCGTGTCATTCGCACCGCCGTAGATGTCGCGTACCGCTTTCGGTTCTGCGAGCAACTGGATCGGTGCCCCCGGAGCGGAGCGGAACGAAAGCTCGATGATGCGCGCATCGACCTGTTCGGCGGCGAATGGCACGGAGATGCTATCGCTCCGCAGAGCGATGCGAGTACTATCGAACGAGTCGATCGGTCGCGCGGACCTGATCCGGATGCGTGATCCACCGGCTTGTTCGATAAGGCTCGCGACCAATCCGGTATGGAATGGCATGCGCTTCGTGGGGCGGTACCGGATGGTGTCGAGCGCAGTGCCGTTCAAGCTGATCTCATACCTCCCTTGGTCAAGCAAGGTGGTATCTGATGGCCACAGCAGCACCGTATCGCGTGTCGGAGCGAATTCAGGTCTCCATTGAAGCGTACCACCTTCGCGCGCCACATCACGTACGGCGATGGAGTCGGTTCCTCGCGCAAGGACAAGTTCCAAAGCGCCATTCGGGATCACCGAATAGGTGCGCACTAGTTGTTGGGCGCTAGCGGGAAGGAATGCACGCAGGTCAGTGGATAAAGCAGCCGTGTCCGCTGGATGGAGGGTCAAGGAACTGTCGAGGAGGGCGATCTCTTCGTTCGGAAGATCGTACCGGTAATTGGCGTTCTTGTCGCGCAGGGCGAAGATGCTGTAGGTCCGATGAGGAAGGTTCGCGATGGTGAAAAGGCCGGCCACATCCGAGCGGGTCATGTAAGCCGGGCGCCCGGTCCGGAATGATGCCGTATCGTTCGGGGCATAGAGACCAATGATCATATCCTTCTCCACGGCTCCGGAGAAGGCGTTCACGATCTTGCCCTGGACCAAAGCACTATCCAGCGTGGTACCCGTGCTGATCACATAGGTCGAACTCGCAGCGGCATTCCCTTCGGTGAGGTCCTTAACGCTCTCACCCAGATTGAAGGTGTAGGTGGTGTTCGGCTCCAGTGGTGCGTTCAAGCCGATCTCCACACTTCGCGGGCCCGCCAGCCGGACATCAGGTGCTGCGGAAAGGGGCGGTGAAATGAGCAGTCGATCCCGCACGCGTTCGAGCTGGATGCGCTCATTGAATTCCAGCCGGATGGCTTTGGCATTGAACCCCGTGCTGCGGTCCGCTGGCGAGGCGCTCACCAACGTAGGAGGCGTTCTATCCTGCTCGCCCCCGGTGATCTGTTGCACACTGGCGCATGATCCCATCAGTGCGAGCACACCGAACAGGACCCCCGGATGCCTCATCAGAACAGGGGTTCCAGCAATTCGCATAGTTGCTCCAGCGCATGGCCGTCCACGATGGAGAAGTCGGCGTCCTTCACGCTGTCGATATCAAGCACAGCCGCGATCCTTCCATCGCTATCGCGGATGGGTACCACGATCTCCGAGCGTGTTTCGGCACTGCAGGCGATATGTCCGGGGAATTGCGTCACATCGGGGACGATGATGGTGCGCTCCTCCTGCCAGGCAGCGCCACAAACACCTTTGCCGAATCCGATGCGTGTGCAAGCGATGGGTCCTTGGAACGGCCCCAGTACGAGTTCCGCGCCCATCACCCGATAGAATCCGATCCAATGCCAGCCGAAGGCCTGGCGCAACGCGGCGGCCACGTTGGCCAAAGCCGCGATCTGGTCGCGTTCCTCGCGCAGGAGTTCGCGCATCTGTGGCATCAGTGCTGTAAAGAGGATGACGCGGTCGTTCGTCTCCGGCAGGTTCAGTTGATCTTGCATGATGCGGGGCGCAAAGGTATCTGGCGGAAGCCTTGCGCCTTGCTCAGGCACAGGCCGCGGTGTAAACGCTGATGCGGATCCCGGGAACAGCCGCCAAGGCCCTGATACACCCTTCAAGGGTGGCCCCTGTGGTGACGACATCATCCACGATGAGCACATGCTTGTCGCGTAGCTTCTCCGGATCCGGCAGGACGAAAGCCTCCTTCACGTTCATCCAGCGATCCAATCGATTCCGGCGTGTTTGGGAAGGTGTGCGAACCACGCGGACCAAGCCTTCGCCGATGTTCTCGACGGGCCAGACTTCGCGCATACCATCCACCAGGAGTTGGCTTTGGTTATAGCCGCGATGATGTTCCTTGCGCGGATGCAGCGGGACAGGAAGGAGCAGATCCACTGTACTGAAACGCGCGCTGGGCTTCAGGTCCTCGGCCATGTGCCGGCCCAGCTCCAGACCCAGCTGTTGGTCGTGTTGGTACTTGATGCGATGCAACATCCGCTGCACCATTCCCGTGGGATTGAAGTGGAGGAATGCGCTCGCAGCCTCCAACATCACCTTGCCACGGAAGAGTTCTTCCACCCGGTTCCTAGGGTCATCGTGGAATCGTGTCCGTGGTAGGTCGTTCAGGCACAAAAGGCAAAGGGCCTGCTCGAAATGGCGAAGGCTCTGGTCACAGCCACCACAACGGCGCGGCAGGAAAAGGCCTCCGAGATCGTGGATGGCCCGTGTAATGAAGGATGCTGGCGGGTTCAATACTTTGTTGATAAGCGGCGCGTTGATCGAGAAGCCCCCCTTTCGGCGGCAGTAATTTAGCGCACTGATCCTCGATCCACAACTATGGAACAGAATACCGGAAACACCCCCGAATCGAAGAATCGCTCCAGTACCGGACTGCTGGTGCTGGTCGTGTTGTTGTTGCTGAGCAATGTGGTCATGTTCTGGTTCCTCATGCAGCGGGGCACGGAGGTTGAACAGACCCAGCAGCAGGTGGCTGCCGTCACCAGCGAGAAGGAGAATGTGACAATCATGTTGGAGAACATGCTAGCCTCTTATGACACGTTGAAGACTGACAACGAGCAGCTCACAACGGAAATGGAGTTTCAAAAGCAGCAGATTGAAGAGTTGCTAGAGAAGGTCAAGAAAGGCGGGTATAGTCTTGCCAAAGCCAACAAAGAGATTAGCACACTTAAGGACATAATGAAGGGGTACATCTTCACGATTGATACGCTAAATCAACGGAATCAGAAGCTTTTGGCGGAGAATACGACCATCACCCAAGAATTGGGTGAGGTAAAGGGTCAGAAGGACGCGTTGACAACTGAAAAGGCTGCGCTTGAAGGCAAGATCGCCAAAGGTGCTATCCTGCATACCACGACCATCAACGCGGGTGCGCTCTTCATGCGGAACAACGGCAAACAGGTGGAGACCGACCGCGCCACGAAGGCCGAGATGGTGAAGTGCTGCTTCACGCTCGGTCAGAACTCGGTCACCGATTCGGGCGACAAGACCTTGTACATGCGGGTGATCAGTCCCGATGGCTCCGTACTTCCTGCCGCCGACCCGAACAACCGGTTCAACTTCAATGGTGTGGAGGGTGAGTTCAGCGCCAAGCGCGAGGTGAACTACCAGAACCAGCCCGTTGATGCCTGCATCTTCTGGAACGGGACCGGCGAGATGCGCACGGGACAGTACATCGTGGAGGTGTACGAATCCGGCGCGAAGGTCTCTGAGGCCAAGTTCGAGTTGAAGTAAGCCGCGCAGAACGCGACGGAAGAAGCCCCGATGGTCTCATCGGGGCTTCTTCTTTTCCCTGTGCTCAGAAGAAGGCGCGCACCTGTGCACCACCCACATGCACGATCGGTACCCCTTCAGAACGACGTCCATTGTAGGTGAGGTCAACCTGTAGGTTGTTGCTCAGGTTCCGCTGGATACCTAAGCTCCACGTGAGGTTCGTGCCTGGTTTCAACCCGGACAGGAGCTCGTTGCCGATGGGAGAGTTGGGCTCCCCATTGAAGCGGATGGAGACCCGGTTCGCCGTTACCAGGATGCTGCCCTTGCCTGCGGTGTTGTAACGGAACTCCGCTCCGAAGTCCTCGATCAGGGCGCGTTCCCCGCCGAACTCAGGCCTGTTCTTCTTGTCGGTGTATTTGAAGGAGGCGATCGCGCGCACGGAGGTGTTGGGTTGCCAGGTGATGCGCGGCTTCAATCCGTCCTGCGCCACCCGGTACGTGCGACCCGTGAGCAGGTCGGATCCATTGCTCACCGTACCACGCTCTGCTTCGACGTCAGCCGTCCATTGCCGCGTGGTGTTCCAGCGCACGCGGAAGGTGTCGAACCTCCTGGCGCGTGACTCGAACCCGTTCACCAGCAGACTGCGGCTCTGGTCGCTCTGCAAGGTGTGGTCCACGCTCCATTTGCGACTGGTGCGATCGTAGAAGAACGTGTTGCGGATGGAGGACGAATAACTGGTCAGGTTCGTATCCGTTGCCTCCTCCACGAAGGGGTTCAACGCATCGGCCACCTCTGCAGCCGCTGTCTTGCGATCGATGCGTAACGAGGCCAGGTCGGAGAACTTCCCCAACCAACGCTTGAAGCCTTTGGCATCGGCCCAGATCACTGCGGGTCGCAGATCCAACGAGGTGCTGAATTGATTGCTGAAGCTGCGCACGTAGTCGGTGCTCGGAACGAACACACGTAAGTGGTCCGCTTCATAACTGAAGTTGGCCAGCTCGAATTCGTTCAGGTCCTTGATGCCATCGGCGTTATAGTCGTTCCAGATGTACAGGCCCTGCCCAGCTGGGACGCTCACATAGATGTATTCCCGGCGTTGCTCCAAGCCGCTCCCAAGTTCGTAGAACACATCGAGCACGGCCACCCCTTTCAAGGCGGTCAGATCATGGTCGATGCGCGCCAGATAGGTGTTCTCTGGGCGTTGGGTGGTCAAGGTGCTGTCCGGCACATCGAGGCGTCGATAGGTGAAGGTGGTGGCTAGTCGTTTCCGGGGATCACGGGCCAGATCAAGACCTAGGCTGTAGCTCGTAGCCCGTGAGCTTTCCACCAGATTACTATCGCTCCAGGTCCGGTCCCAGCGCTGGCCGCCGGCTATACGCCACTTGTTCTTGAACGTATCGGGGCTCTGCACGTAGGCCTCCCATTCGTGGAATTGATAGCTGCCAGGGCTCAACCCTGCAGCGTTCTCCACGCGGAACAGGTTGCGTTCGTGCTCATCCTTGTACCCGATGGTGAGTGCTTTGAAACGATGCTGTGCCAGGCCTTTGTGGCGCAGGAAGTCCGAGTTGCGTGCGTTGCTGGTGGTGAGCCAGCTCGCCGTACCCACCAAATCGGTGCCACCGGCATGCACATCGCTGGTGAACTCGTGCTTCCAACCCCGGTAGTTGTCCGTTACTTGGAATGTGCCGATCCCGTAGCCTACGTTCCCGAGGCCTTTGCTGCGCAGTTCAAGGCCTGAGTTCGCGATGAGTTGGTCTCCAGTGAGCACCAGGCCGAGAATGTTCCAATTGCGGTCGAATTCAACCGCGCGGTACCGTTCCACGAACCGGAAGGTCTTCGAAATGGCTTCGGTCTCCGCGCCCACCACGAGTTGGAAGGTGCTGTCCTTGCGGCTCAGTCCGATGGCATGTTCGCCGCGAGCCATCAGGCCGTAGCCTTGATCGTCAGCTGCATCCTCTGCGCTGAACGTGTTGCGGTCTTCGTTGCTGTACGCCAGTTCCACCGTGGCCTTCGTGCGGCCGTTGGGCACGTGGTCCAGGCCGATGGTGATGAGCTGCTGGTTCCGCGGGGCGATCAGGACGCGCACCGGTGCGTGATCCCCCCGGCGTACAATGCGACCGTCCACCGTATCCGGGGCCACCCAGCGGAACACGCGGCCGTTCGGTGTGAATTCCTGCTGCACGTAATCCGCCGTGCCACTTCCGGTCTGTGTGAAGGTGACACGCCACAAGGCCGAATCGGATGACGTGTTGTAGACGTAGATCGGTGAGTAGCCCAGCGAGTCCGTGCGGTAGTACAACACTTGGTCGTTCGCGTAACCGGTGCTGTCCACGCCTGGTACGGTAGCGGCCAAGGGGTCGTCACCGGCTTCGCGCAGCACCTCTCGCTCCAGATCGCTCAACTGTTGTTGCAGTGGTTGGTTTCGATGGTCCTGCTCGCTGTAGAGGTTGAATCGCAAGGTGTTCTTTGCCCATTGCACGGTATGGTCCAGCCGTACCAAGGAGCGCGCGTAGTTCTTGTCGGAATACTGGAACTCCACGGTGATGCGGCGGTCCTTCGTGATCAAGCGTTTGGCCGTGAAGGTGACCTCAGCGGTATTGTAGTCGATCACGTAATCGTTCTCCTGACCGCGAATGAGCAGTTGTCCATCGATGAACACACGCTCGGTGCCGGAGAGCACGATGATGATGGAGCCGGTATCGTTGCCGCGCAAACGATAGGGCCCTTGGACACCTTCGATCCCTTGGATCACGTTGCGAGCGAACTTGCCCTTGCTGATCGCCACACTCGCTCCGATCCGTGAGTTCACGTTCTTGCCAAGGTCCAACGGCGTGTCGAAACTGAGGCCCTTCGTCTTCTTCAAATAGGTCAAGAAGTGGCTTTTGGGTCGTTGAAGCACGAAGTCGCCCGCGATCAACGACCACCCCTTCTGCTCGTCGCCCTCGAACAGCTTGATGAAGACCTGGTCGAAGTCCTGCAACTCCAAGGTGTTCCCACCGGCCTGGATGGGGATGTTGTTGTCCGTGATGCTGGCCAGTATCTGGATCCGGTCGGTCAGGCGCCCGCTCAGTTCCAAGTTCAAGGTCGAGTTCACGGCCAGATCCTGGTTGTTGCCGAAAAGCACACCGCGCGAGATGCTCCCGCTCTTGTTGAGTCCACGGGTCCCGAGCAGGTCGCTGTTGAGCTTGGGTGGTTCGTAGCGGAAGGGATCCACGCGGTCCCCGGCAGCACTCGTCAGTCTATCAGGGTCCTTGTTCTGGTGTACGCGCCCGAATGACAGGGGTAATGTGCGATAGCGCACCAGCAAGCTGTCGGCATCGGGTGCAGTGTTCCAATGAAGCACAGCACGATAGGGATCCAAGGAGTAGGTGTTCTCTCCCAAGGGCAGCCCGTTGGCGAACACATGCAAACTTCCTGGAACGATGCTCAAGGAGTCCAAGGTGATACTGTCCGGCCGGATCGGGACATAGCGTACTCGCAAGTTCGACGGGTATTGGGCCATGCTCAATAGGCCACACAGTGCGCCGACCAATGTGGTCAGCGCACGTCGAACGCCCTGTGGGAGGTTACAGGATCGGGGATGGACCAAGCCGAGCGACGGGCAACACATACGAGGCGCGAAAAGTACCCCAGCGGGATCCTACAGGGCGCCTATCACCAACGCCTTGTTGATGCGGATAGTGCGGGTGCGGCACGCGCGTGGGCACCCCCGGATACATTTGGCCGTCCGGCCCCCTACCCTCCATGCGCTTCGCACTGCTCCTGTCCCTTGCTGCACTATCGGCTTGTTCCTCCCCGGAAAAGGTCCGGGACCGTGAGGCAAAGGGCGGGAAGTACTACGGCGGGGTTTTCAACATGAACGAGGCGGCGGACATGGCCACCCTGTTCCCGCTCAGCCTGACCCGCTCAACGGCCCATCGGGTTGCCGCCCAGGTCTACGAGGGTTTGGTGCGTTTCGATCAACGGGACCTTTCCGTTCTGCCCGCGTTGGCTTCCTCCTGGACGATCGATGACAGCAAGACCGTTTACACGTTCACGCTTCAGAAAGGGGTGCGCTTCCACGATGACACCTGCTTCGTGGATGGCGTGGGTCGAGCGTTCACCGCTTCGGATGTGGTCGATAGCTTCACGGCGCTGTGTTCCTACAGCGTCCAGAACCAGCTGTTCTGGCTCTTCCAGGATAAGGTCGTCGGGGCCAATGCGCAGTACGCCGCCACCTTGGCCGGGGAGGTGGGGCCGGGCGTTGCAGGGTTGGAAGTGTTGGATGATCATACGGTGCGCATCACATTGACCACGCCCTATCCGAATTTCCTCCAGATCCTCGCGCACCAAGGTTGTTGGATCCACCCCAAGGAGTTGGTCGCGCATCATGGGAACAACGCGGCGTGGCATCCGGTCGGTACTGGTCCGTTCCGCTTCGTGCGGCATACCCCTGGTGAAGTGCTGGTATTGGAGCGTTGGAAGGATTATTGGGGCGTTGACGAGTTAGGCAACCGACTTCCCTTCCTCGATGCCATCCGGTGCACTTTCGTGAAGGATAAGGAGATGGAGTTCGAGCAACTCCAACGCGGGAACCTTACGGTGATGTATGAATTGCCGGTCGATAGGACTGACCTGCTTCGCGATACCGGAGCCTTCCAAGTCCAAAGTATTCCCGGCCTTACGGTCCAGTTCTACGGCTTCAACCACCGCGAACCACCGTTCAACGATGCACGGATCCGCCGGGCCTTCGCGCTGGCCATCGACCGCCAAGTGCTCGTGGATAGCGTGCTTAATGGACTAGCGGTTCCGGCACAACGCGGTGTGGTGGCGCCGGGATTCGCTGACTATCCGTACGATTCCATACCCGAGCTACGCTTCGATCCGGAGCAGGCGAAGGCCTTGTTGGCTGAAGCCGGCTATCCCGGTGGCGAAGGGTTGCCCAGCATACACCTACAGATCAACAGCGATGGTTTCGGTTATGTGCGCGTGGCAGAAGCCGTGCAGGACATGCTTTCTCGCAATCTCGACGTGCGCGTGATCTCCTCCGTGCTTCCTGCCGATCAACACTACGAGCGCGTGGAGATGGGACGCGCCCAATGGTGGCGGGAAGGATGGATCGTCGACCACCCGGATCCAGAGAACTTCCTGGCTTTGTTCTATGGCAAGAACGTACCCAAGGATACCACGGTGCCTTCTTATTTGAATAGCACGCGTTACCGGGACGTGGAATACGATTCGCTCTTCGCACGATCACTGCGAACGGCGGATGAGGCTGAGCGGTTGCTGCTACTAGCCGAAGCGGAACGCAAGATGATGAAGGATATGGTGGTGTCCCCGCTCTACCATGAGCGCTCGGTCCGCTTGCTTCAGCCTTGGGTCCGCGACATGCCCATCAACGGTATGGAATACCGCGACCTCAGCGCCGTATGGTTCGACCCGACGGTGCGCGACTGATGTGAAAGGGGCCTAGGTGCCGGTCTTGACGTGCGCAAGAACAAGGCGCTTTGCCAAGGGTAACAGTGTCTCGATGCGCGGGGCATCCACATCGGACTCCACCACGAACGTGGCCGGATTAGGCATGTGCGGGAAGTTGCGGATGAGCCCGCTCTTGATGCCTTCGTAGGTGCTCGAGATACTTACGGGATAGGTGGCGACGTAACGGGTGAACACGTTGCGGTGGTCCTCCGCTGCCTGTTCACCCACGACCATGGGTATCGTGTAGGTGTAGACATGGGCCTGTGACCCACCCCGCAGCAGCAACCATCCTTCCGCGGTGTACAACGGCATCACTCCGACAGGGGCAAGGTGGATATGTTGGGTGATGGTCTGCCGTAGGTCGTGGCCAGCTGCTAGGATCCGTTGCAGCTTTGGCAGGGCGAAACCGATAACTTCATCCACCACACGCAACGGCTCCGGGTCCTCCGGCTTCGCATGTTTGGCTTTACCGGTGGTCGGGTCGAAACCGACCAATGGACCATGAAGATCGCGGGCGAGCGCCTCCTTGGAACGTTGCAGCTGGAGCAACTCTTCGGCCTGTGTGGACAGGTCTGATAAGTAGGGATAGAGCTTGCGTTCCTTGAAACGCATCTGTACCCGTTGGAGGTATCCCAACAGGATGTACTGCTTGAGCTCCAGATCGAAGGAGGGCGAGTAGGCCCAATCCTTCGGTAGACCGGTGGACGTGGAGACCATCATCACTGCCATTGGAACGGCTTGTTCAAAAGTAATGTTGCTTTCCGGGCCTTTCTGCGGTGACCGTGTGGACCTTTGGAGTCCATAAGAAAAAGCCATGCCGATGTCACGTTCCTCCTATTGGGCCACACTTCCCATCCTGTTCAGTCTGTTCTTCTTCGCCTGCGTTCCAGCACGCAAGTATGAAGAAGCCGACCAGCGTGCCAAGGCGCTCCAGACCGAGGCCGACGCCGCGAACAAGAAAGCCCTTGACGCACAGACACGCATGGATGAGATGGGAGCAGAGCTGAGCGGTCTCGGTAAACGTGTCGGCGAGCTTGAGCGCGATACCACGGTGTTGGGCACTTCGCTTCGGAAGATGACCGTGCAATACGACAAGATCAATACGCTGAACGACGAGCTCCTCAGCAAATACAACGCCCTACTCGCTGGCAATAGCAGTGAGAATCGCAAGCTGCTCACGGATCTGGAGGCTATGCGCCTCGATCTACAGAACAAGGAGGATAGCGTGAACGCATTGGCGAAGCGCGTAGGGGAGAAGCAGGCCGCACTGGCCGCGCTACAAGCCGAGATCGACGCGAAGGATGCTGCCATGAAGGACCTGAAGAACCGCGTCAGCCAGGCGCTTTCAGGCTTCGAAGGCAAGGGGCTCACCGTGGAGCAACGCAACGGTCGCATCTACGTGAGCATGGACAACAAGTTGCTCTTCCCCAGTGGTAGTGCTGCGGTGGATGCGAAGGGCCGCGAAGCCATCGCCAAGCTGTCCAAGGCCATCGAGAATGAGAAGGACTTGAGCATCTTGGTCGAAGGCCATACCGATACCGACAAGATCGCACCAGGAAGTGCGTACAAGGACAATTGGGATCTAAGCGTGGCGCGCGCGACAAGTGTGGTCCGCATCATGCAGGAGAGCAGCGTCACGGACCCCGTGCGCATCACCGCCGCTGGACGCGGCGAATACATGCCCGTTGACCCCAACGACAAGGCAAAGAACCGCCGGATCGAAGTGGTGTTGATCCCCGACCTGAAGGAGCTCTACAAGCTCGTGAAGGACTGAGGGCTCAGGAGGCGGAAGGCGCGGGCAGCTTCGTTTCCAGCCATTTCCGCGCATCGGCCTCGGAAATGAAGATCCCTGTTGAGGTCTCCCGGGGGTGATAGCGGAAATAGATGTTCGAGATCCGCTCATTGAAGGCGCTCTGCGCTGCAAGGGCCAATCGGCCTCCCGTGCCACATCCACCGTGTTCGGCAGCGTGATCCACACTGAGCACATTCAACTCGAAATCGATCTCGGGCGGTAGCACGGCCAACACATCGATCTTCTTGCCGGCGATCAGCGTGCGTTTGGCCTGCACGATCTCGCTCATTCCCGCCACATCCAACTTCACATCCGGCTTGAATCGCACCTCCACCAAGGCGTCGGAGACGAGCTCCAACGTCGCGGTACGGGTGTCGATGACTCGGGGATGAGTCCATTTTCATGCTGCAAAGGTAATCATAGTATGCATGCATACTACTCCGCTTTGTGGGCTAAGTCCCTGGATCTGGGAAGTTTTAACGATCGTTCGAGCACTTCAGACCGCGTAGTGGAGGTGTTGTTGGCAGCAGCCTACCTTGTCGCCATGCAAAGCCGATGGGTGCTTTTCGTGCTGTGCGGCCTCCTGTTCGGAGGGTGCACCGTGGGGCGTTTCTTCATGTACAATTTCGCCGACACGCGCGATCATCGGAAGTTCCCTTCCCGATCGCTCGCGCCGTCCGATACGCCATTCCACTACCCCGTGGCTGCTGTGGAAAAGGGCCCCAAGACCATCACGGTGGGTGAAGAGGAAAGCGCCTTCGATACGTTCCTGGAAGATCATGCCACCGTCGCCTTCCTCATCATCCATCGGGATACCATCAAGTACGAACGCTACTTCGAGGGCTACGATCCAGCGACGATCCACACCTCGTTCTCCATGGCCAAGAGCGTGATGAGCATGCTGATCGGCTGTGCCATCGAAGATGGTCTGATCGCCAGCGTGGATCAACCCATTTCCGACATCGTTCCAGAGCTCAAGAAGAACGGATTCGACAAGGTCACCGTGGAGCATGTGTTGCAGATGACCAGCGGCCTCGACTTCGAGGAGAGTTATGTGAACCCTTTCGGCACGGCTGCGCGCTATTATTACGGCCGTCGCCTCTACAAGAACATGGCGAGGTTGCACTTGGAACGCGCGCCTGGCGAGCGGTTCGAGTATGTCAGCGGCAACAGTCAGTTGCTGGGTTGGGTACTGGAGCGAGCCCTTCGTGCCAAGGGAGATCAACGCACGCTGACGAAGTATCTTCAGGATCGTATCTGGTCGCCATTGGGGATGGAATACGCCTCGTCGTGGAGCTTGGACCGCAAAGAAGGAGGCATCGAGAAAACCTTTTGCTGCTTGAACGCACCCGCGCGCGACTTCGCGAAGCTTGGTTCGCTTTACTTGCACCAAGGGAATTGGCGTGGTCAGCAGCTCGTGCCAGCCAGCTGGGTGGAGCGGAGCACCGCTGTGGACACGGCGAACGGCAGCGCGGCGCACTACCAATACCAATGGTGGTTGCCTTCCGGCGAAGGCGATTTCATGGCGCAAGGCATCCTCGGCCAGTTCATCTACGTCGACCCGGCACGTGAACTGGTGATGGTGCGCCTTGGGAAGAAGTACGGGGGCGTCTCCTGGTCCGCGGTCTTCCGAAGTGTGGCTGGATCCTACGAGCCGTGAGCACGAACCATCCGAGTCGTGTGGTGGTGATCGGTGGTGGACCTGCCGGCCTGATGGCCGCGTCCGTCCTTTCGCAGCGGACACAGGTCGAGCTCTACGAACAAGGCCGGATCGTCGGGCGGAAGTTCCTGGTCGCTGGCGATGGTGGCCTGAACATCACCAACAGTGCGGTCGGCGATGCGTTGCTTGCCCATTTCTCACACACCACACGGATGCGTCCGATCCTGGAAACGTTCGATCCCACGGCATTGCGTGCTTGGCTCGGATCGTTGGGAATACCCACGTTCACGGGAACGAGCGGTCGCGTTTTCCCGGAGCGGGGTATCAAACCAGCCGAAGTGCTGAAGGCGATGGTGACGCATGCGTGTGATCGAGGCGTACTCATGAATACCGGTTACGCGTTCGTTGGCTTTGATGGTCAGAAGAGACCCATTCTAGAGAAGGATGGCGAGCGCATCACTCCAGAAGCGGACGCTTACCTCTTCGCCTTGGGTGGCGCTTCGTGGCCCAAGACGGGATCGACCGGGGCCTGGGTCGCTACGTTCGAGGCCATCGGCGTGGAGGTCAGTGCGTTCGAGGCTAGCAATTGTGGGGTGGAGGTGGAACTTCCCGCGAACCTGATGCCACATGTGGGCAAGCCCTTGAAGAACATCGCCGCGCGCTGCGGATCGAAGGTCGTTCGCGGTGAGCTCACCATCACCGAACATGGGCTGGAAGGCAACGCGATCTATCCGCTCATCCCCAGCGTGCGTGAAATGTTGGCTCTGGATAGTGGCGCAACGATCACGATCGACCTGAAGCCTGATCTGACCGAAGAACGCATCGCCGAGAAGTTGCGCGGGGCGGCTTGGAAGGAGCGCAGTGCCGCCCTGCGCTTGGACAGGCCTGCGCTCGCGCTGTTGAAGGCCTTCACACCAATGGAGCGCTACCTGGATGGCCGCACCTTGGCGCATGATGTGAAGAACGTTCATGTTCCAGTGCGCGCGTTGCGCCCGATCGAAGAGGCCATCAGCACCAGTGGTGGGATCCCATGGGATGCGTTGGACCATGACCTTTCGCTCCGAGAGCACCCGCATCTTTTCGTGGCCGGAGAAATGATCGAATGGGATGCTCCCACCGGAGGGTTCCTGCTGCAAGGCGCGTTCAGCACCGGCCATTGGGCGGCACAGGGCATCCTGGCGAAGCTTGGCCTAGCCGAACAGGTGTGAGAGCACGTCGCTCACCTGGCCCACTTGTACCACCTCGATGGTCTTCATAGGAACGATTCCCTTGGTGCCTTTGGGAACGAAGATGCGCGCGAAGCCGAGCTTGGCCGCTTCCGCGATGCGTTGCTCGGTGCGTGTGACCGGTCTGATCTCGCCGGTCAAGCCCACTTCGCCCGAGAAACAAACGTCCATCGGCACGGCGATATCGGCGTTGCTGCTCAGCACAGCACAGACCACCGCCAGATCGATCGCCGGCTCCTCCACCCGGAAGCCACCAGCCAGATTCAGGAACACATCCTTCTGCCCCAATCGGAAGCCACAGCGCTTCTCCATCACCGCCAGCAACATGTTCAGTCTTCGCAGGTCGAAGCCCGTGGAGCTCCGTTGGGGAGTACCGTACACCGCGCTGCTCACCAAGGCTTGCACCTCGATCAACAAGGGGCGCATGCCTTCCATGGTTGCGGCCACCACGACACCACTAGGCCGCTCTTCACGCCGACCGAGCAGCACTTGGCTAGGGTCCTCCACCTCGGCTAGTCCACTGCCCTGCATCTCGTAGATGCCGAGCTCGTTGGTGCTGCCGAAACGGTTCTTCAACGGACGCAGTAGTCTGTAGGCATGGTCCCGGTCTCCCTCGAACTGCAGCACACAATCCACCATGTGCTCCAGCACCTTCGGCCCAGCGATGAAACCGTCCTTGGTGATGTGCCCGATCAATACCATCGGGATGCCGGTGGTCTTCGCGAAGCGCATCAACTCAGCGGTGCATTCGCGCACCTGCCCTACACTACCCGGACTGGCATCCAGCACGGCCGTGTGCAGCGTTTGCACACTATCGATCACCACCAGCGATGGTTGGAGCGCGTCGATGTGCTTGAAGATGTTCTGCGTGTTGGTTTCCGTGAGCACGAAGCAGCCTTCGCCTTTTCCGTTCGTGCTTCCGCTGCTGGCTTGAAGTCGCTCGGCACGCATCTTCACCTGGTGCTCGCTCTCCTCGCCGCTCACATAGAGCGTCTTCAGGTGCGGATTGCGCAAGGCGGTCTGCAGCAACAAGGTGCTCTTGCCGATGCCTGGTTCACCACCCAGCAGGGTGATGCTGCCTGGCACTAGACCGCCACCTAGGACACGTGAAAGTTCACGGTCGCTCAGCGCGATACGCGGCCCGTCCTGCGCGGGGATGGCTTCGATGGCGACCGGCACGGGATGCCTTCCCTTCGCGCTCGCCGGTGTTCCGCGTTTCTCCTCCACGCGATCCACCACTTCCTCCACCAAAGTGTTCCATTCCTTGCATTGCGAGCACTGGCCCAGCCACTGGGCGTAGCTGCTGCCGCAATTCTGGCAAACGAACTTCGAACGGAGCTTAGCGGCCATGGCGGATCCGCTCGACCAGCGCGGTGGTGGAGAACCCATCCACCAACTTCAGGGAATGCACCTCACCGCCGCGCGCCTTCACGATATCGGCGCCTACGATGCGGTCTTCGGTCCAATCGCCACCCTTCACCAGGATATCGGGTCCGATGGCTTGGATGAGTTCGAGCGGGGTGTCCTGATCGAAGATGATCACGGCATCCACCAGTCGCAATGCGCACAACACCTTCGCGCGGCTGACCTCATCGTTGAGCGGTCGGTCCGGGGCCTTTCCCAAGCGTCGTACGCTGGCATCACTGTTCACGCCGATGATGAGCCGATCGCCAAGGGCAGCGGCCTCTTGCAGGTATTCCACATGGCCGCGATGCAGGATGTCGAAGCACCCATTGGTGAACACGATCCGGTCGCCTTTCATGCGCCACACGTTCACGGCGCGTTGCACCTGGACCAAGTCCATGATGCGTTTATCGGTGATGGCTGGTGCGGTATCGGCGTTCATGGGGCAGCAGGTTTCCGGTCCCGGGCCGCCAAAAGTAGCGATAGCCCCCCGAGCACGATGAGCATCAGCGTCTGGGCCACCCAGAGCAACCAGCCGATGGCCAACGCATCCGGGCGGATGAGGCCCCCACCTTCTGGCGGCGCCATGTACATGCCCACCACCAAGGCCACGAAAGCCGGGAATACCCCGATACCGCCCTGCACCAGGATGATGCCCACGGAGCCGGCGATGAAACCGGCCAGGAGGCCTTCGATCGGAATGCCCGTGGTGGAGGGCAGGGCCTGGAAGCCCATGAGGAAGGAACCGATGTAGAGCCCCCAGATCAGCAAGGTGTGCAGGATGAAAGCCCCTTTCTTCTTCGTGCTCAACACCGAACGTACTCCCGCGAGGAAACCGCGGATGCCATCCATGGCCCGTGCGCGCAACGCCGGGCGGGACCAGATGATGTAGGCCGCTCCGATCATGGCGACGACCGCGACCACACCGATCCAAAGGCCCCAGGAGATGCCGGGCTCGTCCGTGCTGACCGCACCTTGCTCGGACTTGAACGTTTCGATGCGCGCCTGCAGCATGGGCAACTTGTCTAATTGAAGCGCGAGGGTGAGCGCCGTGATGCCGATCAGCATGAGCATGTCCACCGCCCGTTCGGCCATGATCGTGCCGAAACCCCGCTCGAACGGTACGCTCTCGAGGCGGTATAGGGTGATCGCCCGGCTGGCCTCACCGGCTCTGGGCAACAACATGTTCATGAAGTAGCCTGCCATCACGGCGTGGTAGCTGCTCCAAAAGCGGACCTCGTGGCCCAACGGTTCCAGCAGATAGCGCCAACGCCAGGCCCTGCTCACGTGGCTCAACCAGCCAAGCAGCACACAGAGGATGAACCAGCCGAGGTGTGCTTGTTCGAATGCCGCGAAGAGCTCACCGCGTTGTTTTTCGTCAAGCTGGGCGTAGGAGTAGTGGATCAACCACACGCCCAAGGCGATGGGCACGATGATCTTGAGGGCGCCGAAGACGACCTTCTTCATGAACGCAACCGGTTGGTGCTTTCGTCGGGGAAGATGATGCTGGGTCTGAATGCACGCGCCTCTTCGATGCTCATGTGCGCATAGGAAACGATGATCACAATGTGGCCCACATGCACCTTGTGTGCGGCCGGACCGTTCATACAGATCACTCCGCTGCCGCGTGCACCTTTGATCACGTACGTCTCCAAGCGCTCCCCGTTGTTCACGTTCAGGACCTGCACCTTCTCCCCTTCAACGAGGCCTACGGCATCGATCAGGTCCTCGTCGATGGTGATGCTTCCGATGTAGTCGAGGTTGGCCTCGGTGACACGTACACGGTGGATCTTGGTCCGAACGACTTCGATGGTCATGATTGGGAATGGGCGACGAAGGTAGGGGTGCTTCCGCGCGGCTTACGCCTACCGGGACAAGGTGATGTTGTCGATCAAGCGCACCGGTCCCACCTGCGCGGCGATCAACGCTACCGCCCGCTCACGTTCACCCCAGTCCTCCAGCGGCACCAGCGTATCATGGTCGGCGATCCCGAAATAGTCAAGTTTGACGGAAGGCTCTTCTGCCAAGACCTCGCTCACCTTCTGGTGAATGAAAGCGATCGGCTCCTTGAAGGCCATGGAGGCCGCCTGACGAAGTGCCTTGAAGAGGATGGTGGCCTGTTGCCGCTCCATCGGGTTCAATCGTGCGTTCCGGGAGCTCAAGGCCAACCCGTCAGCAGCCCGCACGGTAGGGCAGCCGGTAACCCGTTCGGGCCAGTGCTCCTGTATGGCGATGAACCGGAGCAGCGTCAGTTGTTGCCTGTCCTTCTCGCCGAAGTAGGCCTCGTCAGGCCGCACGTAATGGAACAAGCGCTCCACCACGTTCACCACCCCTTGGAAGTGGTTGGGGCGTGAAGGACCCTCCCAATGGTCGTTGAGCACACCCAAGTCGTAGGTCTGTGGGGTGAAATCGGCGAAGATGGCATCCTTCTCTGGCGCGAAGAGCGCATCGCAACCGGCCTCGAGCAGGAGGGCGCGGTCCTCATCGAGTTGGCGTGGATAGTGCTTGAGGTCGTCTAAGTTGTTGAATTGCAGCGGATTAACGAAAATGCTGCACGCCACTTGGGCATGTTCCTTCTTGGCTTGGCGCACCAGGTCCAGGTGTCCTTGGTGCAAGGCGCCCATGGTGGGCACGAAACCTACGGAAGCCCCGGAACGGCGGGCCTTGGCTGTCCATCCGGCCATAAGGGTGGGGGAAGTGACGAAGTCCAAGCGGGACGCGGGTTCCGTGAAGGGGGTAAGGGGGCGAAGCTAGGTTTCCATGTTGAAGTTCCGCCGAAAAGTCTATATTTTTGTACCCGCAATTTCCTAACCCAACCATGAGCTTGAAGAACGTGAAGGTCCTTACCATCTCCCAGTCGATTCAACCATTCATGGACGGTCCCGAGGAGATGGCGAAGGTCGCGCGGCACTTGCCGCAGGGCATCCTTGACCTCGGTAATGAGATCCGGGTGTTCATGCCCAAGTTCGGGTGCATCAACGAGCGTAGGCACCAGCTGCACGAGGTGATCCGCTTGAGCGGGATGAACCTGATCATCAACGATACCGATCATGCCCTGCTGATCAAAGTGGCCAGCGTGCCCAGTGCCCGCATGCAGGTATACTTCATCGACAATGAGGAGTACTTCAAGCGCAAGGCCGATACCCACGATGCCGAGGGCAACTTCTTCCCCGACAACGATGAGCGCGCCCTGTTCTTCGGACGCGGAGTGCTGGAGACGGTACGCAAACTAGGCTGGGTGCCGGATATCATCCACTGCCACGGCTGGATGACCGCTTTCGTTCCCTTGTACGTTCGCCATCACTTCGCGGACGACCCACACTTCGAGAACACCAAACTCGTGTTCAGTGTGCACGACCAGAAGGCGGAGCCCCTGGACAAGGATCTGGCGAAGAAGTTGGCCATGGAGGGCTTCGACAAGGAGTTGCTCAAGGGCTTGAACAAGCCGACCACCGACGATCTGGTGAAGTTCGCCATGGGCTTGTCCGACGCCGTGGTCCGCTCCACCGCGAAGTTGAGCAAGGGTATGGAGACCGCGTTGAAGGCCTATGAGAAACCGGTTATGCCCTTCGTGGGCGAAGGCGATGCGGTGAAGGCGCACGCGGATTTCTACCACAGCGTTCTGGAGGAAGCACTCGTCTGATCCGGTGAGCGCACCATTTCCGCACCGGCGCACCGGCACGTACTACGGGCTGTTGGCCGCCGTGCTCTGCATGGCCCTCATTCAAGGTTGTAAGAAACCGGAGGAGGACCTGGGTCTTGAGTTGTTGCCTGGCGAGCCTCTCGGGTTGACCACTGACACCACTGTGCTGGAGGCATTCACTTTCGTGGATAGCGCAGTGCAGACCAGCGGTCTTTCGCGCAGTTTGATCGGCGCATACGTGGACCCTGACTTCGGTTCGTTGAAGACGAGTTTGGTGGCTCAGCTGCGGCTCACGGCCAACAACATCGGCCAAGGTCAGGATAACTCGGGTCTTGTGGCGGATAGCATCGTTCTGGCGCTTGCCTTCGAAACGCCCAACACGCATTACGGCAACCTCGACCCACAACACTTCGTGGTGCAGGAGCTCAGCGCTGGGTTGTCCATCGATTCGGTCTACCGCAGCACCCGCCAACCAGCCATATTCGAGGATGATCTGGTGGCTTTGCATGGGGGCGAGATCACACCGAACCCGTTCGTGAACGCATTCGTGGGCGATGATACCCTGGGACCACAGGTGCGCATACCCTTGAAGTTGAGCCTCGCCGAACGTTTTCTAGAGGCCTTCGGGACTTCCGCCCTCACCGACAATCAGTCCTTCTTGGAGTTCTTCAAAGGCATCAAGGTATCGGTGGCGAATGGTGCGCAGCAGCCTTATCAAGGTGGCATCCTCCACATCAATACCATCGGTACAGGCACGAAAGTGACCGTTTACTATCATGATGATCTGAACCAACCCGAACTGGGCCGCACCTTGGATCTGCTGATCTCTACGGGCAGTGTGCGGTATACGGCTGTGGAGCGCGACCGATCGCTGGCCGTGAACCCGGGTCTGGACCAAGCGCTTGCCGATCCGGATGGTGAGCAGGCAACGGTGTTCCTGCAAACCTTGGGCGGATACCGAACGGCGGTGCGTTTTCCGGAGCTGCTGGATCTGGCCGGTCAGGACCGGATAGTGTCTAAAGCAGAGCTCATCGTTCCGTTGAACGGCTCGTTCTACCCCTACTATGCGCCGCCGCCCACTATCCTATTGTTCCGGGATAACAATGGTGCCGATGCCTTCCTGCCCGACCAGCTTGCCGGTGTCACGGGGATCGGTGGAGAATTCTCGTTGTCGGAAAAGGCGTATCGCTTCAACATCACGCGGTATGTGCAGCAGGTGATGAACGGCAACTTGCCCGATGATGGCATCAAGCTGGTGGCGGGGAGTTCGGGGGTGAGTGCCAACCGGGCCGTGATCTGTGGTCCGGATCATCCTTCCACGCCCATGCGGTTGCTGCTTACATTTACCACGTACTGAACCTGAACGCCTACGCCGGGCCACGGCGTCAATAGCATGTGCGGGATCGTTGCCTACCTGGGAGAGAAGGAAGCCTATCCGATACTGATCAATGGGCTCAGGCGCCTGGAGTATCGCGGCTATGACAGTGCCGGGGTGGCCTTGTTGCAAGGTGACCAGCTCACCATCTACAAGTGCCAGGGTAAGGTGAGCGATCTGGAGGCCCACATCAATGGTCGCTCCACCAAAGCCACGTTGGGGATCGGTCACACCCGCTGGGCCACGCACGGGCCGCCCAATGATGTGAACGCACACCCGCACCAAGGCACAAGCGGGAATCTCGCCCTGATCCATAACGGGATCATCGAGAATTACGCACCCATCAAGGAAGAGCTCGTCCATCGCGGTCATGTGTTCCGCAGCGATACGGACACCGAAGTGCTCGTACACCTGATCGACGACATCCAGCGCACCGAGAAGGTGGAGCTTGCTGAAGCCGTGCGATTGGCGTTGGCGAGCGTGGTCGGAGCCTACGCGATCGTGGTCATCGACCGGAATGCGCCGGATGTGATGGTGGCCGCCCGGAAGAGCTCACCATTGGTGATCGGTATCGGAGAAGGGGAATACTTCTGTGCCAGCGATGCCACACCCATCGTGGAGCACACGAAGAACGTGGTGTACTTGGAGGATGGGGAGATCGCCGTCATTGATCGGCACAGTGGCCTGAAGATCCGCAATATCAAGAACCAGGTGAAGACGCCCTTCATCCAAGAGCTCGAATTGCAGATCGAAGCGCTGGAGAAGGGAGGGTACGACCACTTCATGTTGAAGGAGATCCATGAGCAATCGCGGAGCATCCGGGACAGCATGCGCGGACGCCTCAACCTGGCCAAGGGCGAAGTGGTGCTCGGTGGCATCAAGGACTACGAGCAGAAGTTCATCAATGCGAAACGCATCCTGATCGTCGGGTGCGGCACCAGCTGGCATGCCGGCATGGTGGGCGAGTACCTCTTCGAGGAGTTCGCGCGCATTCCCGTGGAAGTGGAGTACGCCAGCGAGTTCCGCTACCGCAATCCGATCGTGAACGAGGACGATATCGTCATCGCCATCAGCCAGAGCGGCGAGACCGCTGATACGCTGGCGGCCATCGAGTTGGCCAAAGGTCGCGGTGCAACCATCATCGGCATCTGCAATGTGGTGGGCAGCAGTATCGCGCGTGTCACCCATGCGGGGTCCTACACGCACGCTGGCCCAGAGATCGGCGTGGCCAGCACCAAGGCCTTCACGGCACAGGTCACGGTGCTCACGCTCATGGCGCTCATGGTCGGGCAGAAGAAAGGCATGCTGAGCGGTGGCAACTTCTACCGCTTGCTGAACGAGTTGGACGCCATCCCGGACAAGATCCAGAAGGTGTTGCAGAAGGAGGCACAGATCAAATACATCGCCGACATCTACAAGGATGCCACCAACGCACTCTACCTGGGTCGTGGGTACACCTTCCCCGTGGCGCTGGAAGGCGCGCTGAAATTGAAGGAGATCAGCTACATCCACGCTGAAGGTTACCCCGCGGCGGAGATGAAGCATGGACCGATCGCGCTCATCGACGATGCCATGCCGGTGTTCGTGATCGCCACGAAGGGCGCGAGCTACGAGAAGGTGGTGAGCAACATCCAGGAGGTGAAGGCCCGCAAAGGCAAGATCATCGCCATCGTCACCGAGGGTGACACAGTGGTGAAGGATCTGGCCGACCATGTCATCGAGATCCCCGATGCCCCCGATGCCTTGGTCCCCCTGTTGAGCGTGGTGCCCTTGCAGCTGATCAGCTACCACATCGCTGTGATGCGCGGTTGCAACGTGGATCAGCCCCGCAACCTGGCCAAGAGCGTCACCGTGGAGTGAGCTGTTGCTTCGGTCGTCCCCACATGATCAAGCGGTCGTTGTTCCGGTAGGGCTGTAGGTCCTTGGTGAAGAGTAGGTGCCCCAGGTCGATCAGCGGCAAGACACCGAAGCCCCCGAAGGTGAGGCCGTAGATGATGGCGACCTTGGGCGTGGTGCCGAGGTAGATCCGGTGCGCCCCGAACGGACCCAATAGGAGCGCCAACGTGCTACCCACCAAGCGCTGGTCTTCCACCACCACCTCGATGCTATCCGCGGAGGGCACCGAACGGAGCGGAACGAACGGACCGCCGGCCAGGGCGTGATGCCCGATGGTCAAGCAGAGAAGAAGGGTCAACGTGGACAGTGCGCTGCGCAACGCGGTAGGGTCGGCATAAATGTAGAACGGGCATCAGCGCAAGCCGATGCCCGTTCAAGAAGTGTGTTCGAGGTCACTTGCCAGCGGCGAAGCGGCGGGCCACCTCGGGCCAGTTCACCACGTTCCAGAACGCGGTGATGTAATCCGGACGGCGGTTCTGGTAGTGGAGGTAGTAAGCATGCTCCCAAACGTCCATTCCCAGGATGGGTGTACCTCCGCAGCCGGTGTTCGGCATCAACGGGTTGTCCTGGTTCGGGGTGCTGCACACTTCGAGTTTTCCGCCTTTGTGCACGCAGAGCCAAGCCCAGCCGCTGCCGAACCGCGTGGCCCCTGCGGCGGCGAATTTCTCCTTGAAGGCATCGAAGGAGCCGAAGGCGGTGTCGATGGCCGCGGCCAGGTCACCTTCGGGTTTTCCGCCAGCGTTCGGGGCCATGATGGTCCAGAACAGGCTGTGATTGTAGTGGCCACCACCGTTGTTGCGGACGGCCATGTTGTTCATGTCCAAACCTTTCATCAGGTCCTCGATGGACTTGCCGGCGTCCGGCGAGCCTTCCAAAGCCTTGTTCAGGTTGGTCACGTAGGCGTTGTGGTGCTTTCCATGGTGGATCTGCATGGTCAGCGTGTCGATATGGGGCTCCAGCGCATCGTGTGCGTAGGGCAGTTCTGGTAGGGTGAAGGCCATGTTGGTCGGTTTCTGGCGGGTTTCTGTCGAATGGACCGCACGAAGATACGCTCAGAGTGAAGTTCGGACTTGCACGGATCAGAAACCCCATTACTTTTGCGCCCACTTTCACCAAAAAACACAGGGAATGTTCAAGAAATTCGCACTGCTCGCCACCATGGCGGCCTTCTTCGTTGCTTGCGGTAGCAGCACCCAGGAGAACATGGAGAACAAAGCCGACGAGGCTGCAAACTCCGCTCAAGAGATGATGGACAAGGCTGCTGCTGAAGCTGAAGCTGCTGCCGCTGAAGCTGCCAAGGCTGCTGAAGCTGCTGTTGACACGGCTGCTGCTGCTGCTGAAACGGCTATCGACGCTGCCAAGGACGCAGCTGCTCACTAAGCCATTACCGATATGTACGTGAAAGGGGCCGCAAGGCCCCTTTTTCGTTGACGCCGTCCGGGCTTGTGGGGCATCGCGAGGTGCCCTTTGCGTTCAGCGCTATGGATGGGCTGTATGGACGCGCCGGTCAACGGATCGGACATCCATCAAGAATGCCGTTCAGCAAGAACGCGGATCAGGCTCATGGGGCGGTGCGCCCTGCCGCCAGTTCATCCCGCGCCTTGAGGTACATCCTGTCCTTTTGGAGCAGGATCCGGTAGTAGCCATCATCGCCCCAGACATTGCGCGCGATACCTGCTTTAATTCGCATGGCGATCTGCTCCCGAGAGCGTGCTGCGTCTGCGGGCCTGTGCTCGATTCCTTCCTTTTTAGCGAACCGTTCGAGTTCGGCGAGCAGATCGTTCGAGACTTGGTAACGCCGAGCGAAATCCTCACTGGATGTGTAGCGCGCCTGAAGGGTTTGACGCTCCCGATCGGCCACATTGAAGGCGAATTGGTTCAAGGTCCCACTGAAGAACAGGTCGGTGAGGTAGGCCGAGGTCTCCAGCGTATCGGCTGGCACGAAGATGTCGGGTACCACGCCGCCACCGCCGTAAACGGTCCTTCCCTTCAACGTCTTGAACACCTGCGAGCTGTCCTTGGGGATGCTGTCCGAGCTGAGCAACTCGCCATGGCTGGCCCTGGCTTCGAAGTCCTCCATGTAATCGATGCCTTCACCATAGGGCCGTTGGATGGAGCGCCCGCTCGGGGTGTAGTAGCGCGCCGTGGTGATGCGAACCGCACTGCTATCCGGCAATGGTACATGCTCTTGCACCAAGCCTTTGCCGAAGGTGCGGCGGCCTACGAGTAAACCGCGGTCATTGTCCTGCACGGCACCCGCCACGATCTCGCTGGCACTGGCCGAGCCTTCATCGACCAGGATCGCCAGCGCGATATCCTCGAAACCACCAGCGCGGGTCGCATCGGCATCCTGGCGTGGGGAGTTCCGGCCTTCGGTGTAGACGATCGCACGTCCGCTGGGGAGGAACTCGTCGGAGAGATCGATCGCGGCATTCAGGAAGCCTCCGCCATTGCCTCGCAGATCGAGCACCAGGCGTTGCATTCCCTGGCTCTTTAAGCTTTCTGCGGCTCTCACGAATTCCTCATGGGTGTTCTTGGCGAAGCGCACGAGCTTGATGTATCCGGTGCCGTCATCATCCAGTATGGTGGCCGCCACGCTGTGGATGGGGATCTTCCCGCGTTCGATGGTGACCTCGAAGGGCTTGGCCTTTCCGTGCCGAAGGATCTCCACCACCACTTCGGAACCTTTCGGGCCGCGAAGGTTCTTCATCACCTGGTCGTTCGTGATCCCGATCCCAGCTAGCTTTTCCCCATTCGCTTGCAGGATACGGTCCCCGGGTCGGATGCCCACGGCTGCGCTCGGTCCGCCTTCCACAGGCGAGATCACCACCACGGTATCCTGCTGGATGGCGAACTCCACCCCGATGCCGTCGAAGCTGCCTTCGAGCGGTTCTTGAGCGGCGCGAAGCTCGGCGGCGCTGATGTAGTAACTGTGTGGGTCCAGGCGCTGGAGCAGATCCTGCAGCACCTCATCCACCAAGGCGTTCTTCTCCACAGTGTCCACGTACTGAGCATCGATCAGGTCGATCACCTGGCCGATCTTGTCGGAGGAGGACGGTTGCCGCAGGTTGAAGACCGTGAGCGGGCCGGAAGAGGAGGATCCCATGTCCCGGCCGATGAACAGGCCAGCGACGAGGCTCAGCGCGATCAGGGCGGGATAGAAGGGCGATGGACGCCGGGGTTTTTCGTGCATCCTACAGGGCTTCCAGTTTGGTTACCATCACCCCCCCGGCCGTAAGTAGATCAAGGCCTGCGGGGTCCTTGTACGCCTCTTGAAAAACGAGCCGTTCAATGCCCGCCTGAAGGACGAGTTTGCTGCATTCCTTGCAAGGCGAGTGTGTGAGGTATAACGTGGCGCCCCGTGCATTGTTCGTGCTCTTAGCCACCTTCAGGATGGCGTTGGCCTCAGCATGCAGCACGTACCAGTGAGTGAGCCCAGCGGGGTCCTCGCAATCGTTGGGAAAGCCGGTGGGCGTGCCGTTGTAACCATCGCTGATGATCATGCCATCCTTCACGATGATGGCCCCCACCTTCTTCCGGGTGCAGTGGCTAAGCTTGGCCCATTCCAGTGCCATCCGCATATAGGCGCGGTCGTAGCGGTCCTGCTTGGCAGGTTCGGCGTGCACGATGGCGTCTTGTGCGGTGGACATCAGGGGCGTGAAAGTAGTACGGCCGCAAGGTGCGGCCGTACGGGTGTACCCAGGGCGGGACTCGAACCCGCACGACTTGCATCACTGGTGTTTGAGACCAGCGCGTCTACCGATTCCGCCACCTGGGTAGGTATTGGGGCTGCGAAGATAAGGTTCCGAGGGGTTCCGCAGAACCGACCGAACCACCAAGTCCGGATAGACAATGGTCCTCGAACCCCTCACGCCTATGTTCGAGCGGTTTCGGCAGGCGCCGCACGGAAATTACTGGGAGTACCGAACAGCAGCTACCTCCATTCTGCTCGGGCCTTGGTGCGGTAGGGAATCACTCCTTGATGAATCGCCCATTTAGGATCGCGCCGTCGGTGTTCGCTCGCACCGCATATGCACCCGGCGGCAGCGCGCTGATCTCGATCCGTGTGGTGGGGCCTTGGGCCTGAGAGGTCATCACGAGGCGCCCCTGCATGTCGTGGATGGAAATGATGTCAGCCGATCGAAGCCCGATCGCACGCAAGTAGAGTTCTCCGTCAGCGGGAACGGGGAACAGCGTCAGTGTCGCGCGTTGTATTTCACCGATGGCATTCGGTGCGCTTGGTGCGGCACAGGGCATGGCTCCGTTGTTCATTTCGTTGAACATGCCTGGGATGTTCCGTGCGAACGTGGTGATGCTATCCACACGAGCTTGGAGTGCTGTTACATTGGCAAGTGGATCCGATGCACCACTGCGCACGTAGGTATAGGCGAGCAGGAGGTTGATGTGCTCCCCCGGCTCCAAGGTTCCAGGACCCATGCTAGCCAAGACACGCGGGTCGCGAGTTGATCCGAGCGCACTGAGGCTTCCGTTCCAATCCGGTTGGGGAATACCCCCGGTACCCAAACCCTCGGGGTCTGAGGTGCCCGGGAAGCAGAACAAAGCGGGTGTTGCACCAGGTGAAGGGTCGTAGCCGATGCCACCATAGGTCTGCAACACATTGGTCTTCCATTTCTGTTGGTTATATCCCAGAAAGTGGCCTATCGAGTTAGGGTCGGTCATGGCAGGGGAGCCCTCCCTGTAGTATGTGATGGAGCCGCTAAGCCCGAAGCGTTCATTGTCGATCATCTCATCGGCATAGCCTGTTCCATTCACGTAGAGTTCTTCTGTGGTCATGGCATTGTCAACTCCATCTGGTTCGAGCAGCGGCCCCTTGAGCACCACCAGGCCGAATACAGGCGGAACAGAGCCATAGCCGTTGTTCCCGAGACAATCCTCATCCGTGTCATCCCCATTCAAAACGTACACCAGGCTGCGCAGGACATCGGTGCCAATGATGTCATCGTTGCTACAGCCGATATCCAGGTCGGCATAGTGTCCGATGCGCAGGTCGTTCAAGGGAAGTGAGCCGCGCTGGATGATCTTGTGCTGAACGAAGACGGTCTGGTCCAAAGCAGGGTTGTCGTCATAGGCGAACGCCATTAGATGCACCTCCAAGCCGATCGCCTCGCTAGCTGAGGCCATGTGTTCTTCACCGGTATCATTGAAGATGGCGTAGATCGCCTTGTCGCCCAGGATACACGGATGATCCCCGATTTCGGGATCGTAGCTGCCGTCCGCACCGATATCCACGAACGGTGCTAGGTAGGTAGCTTGGCCCGCGCTCACGTCACCCATCGCAGGCCAGCTCAGGAAGGTGGGTGGAATGGTGTATCCATCCGGGAACTCATCGTTCACATCACATTCCGGGTCCTGCAAACAAGCGAAGTAGGCTTGATGCAGTTCGATCTGTGTGGCCGATACGCTCCAGACCCTGTCATACTGGGCAATGGTCTGTGCAGTGATGCTCGCTGTACCGTCGGTCGTAAGCGGCCCGGGGGTGAAATCCTGCGCTCCCGGGTACAGGTGTGCAGCTACGCGCGCTTGGGAATTCGGTGTGATCCCTGTCACCCAGAGGCCACCTGCGCCCATGGTGAGCAGCCCGCTGAAGGCGGGTATCTCCACACCGACCGGAAGGCCTGGGTTATTCCCGATGAAGCCATTGGCGTGTACGACCATGCGTACATCATTCGCGTCGAGGGTGCCGAAGCCTTGAGCATGTCCTAGGAAGCTCGTGCTGAGCAGAAGGCTTGCAAGGAGGGGTCTTGGTATACGCATGGGAATCGGTGGTTATACCACCAACCTATGCCCAGCGGATGTGGAAGCGTTAGTGCTACACAGCCAACGGCGCCAACCGTTCGTCAAACGGTCGATACCGGCAGGCGAATGATGGTCACTGACCAGCGCGTGGATACGAACGCTCAGAGCTGTCGCAGCAGCCCGCGCAGATCGACCTTCTCGCCCACGATCCGCACCACCTCATTGATCGGTACGCGCTCCTGCTTCATGCTGTCGCGTTCGCGGATGGTCACCGCGTCGTCGTTGAGCGAATCGTGGTCCACGGTGATGCAGTACGGCGTTCCGATCGCGTCCTGGCGGCGGTAGCGTTTGCCGATGCTGTCCTTGTCGTCGTACTGGCAATTGTGGTCCAGTTTTAACGTGTCGATGATCGCACGCGCTTTCTCGGGCAGTCCATCCTTCTTGATCAGCGGCAGCACGGCCACTTTCACGGGGCCCAAGGCAGCGGGTATACGGAGCACCACACGTTCCTCGCCATTCTCCAATTTTTCTTCCTCGTAGGCCGCGCTCAGCATGGCCAGGAACATGCGGTCAAGACCGATTGAGGTCTCCAGCACGTAAGGCACGTAGCTCTCGTTGGTCTCCGTGTCGAAGTAGCGCAACTTCTTGCCGCTGAACTTCTCGTGGTTGCCCAGGTCGAAGTCGGTGCGGCTGTGGATGCCTTCCAGCTCCTTGAAGCCCATCGGGAATTTGAACTCGATGTCGCAGGCCGCATCGGCGTAGTGCGCCAATTTGATGTGGTCATGGAAGCGATAGTTCTCCGCCGGTAGACCGAGGGCGCGATGCCAGGCCATACGCTTGGCCTTCCAGGTCTCGTACCACTCCTGCTGGGTGCCGGGCCGGATGAAGAACTGCATCTCCATCTGTTCGAACTCGCGCATGCGGAACACGAACTGGCGCGCGACGATCTCGTTGCGGAAGGCCTTGCCGGTCTGCGCGATGCCGAAGGGGATCTTCATCCGCGCGCTCTTCTGCACGTTGAGGAAGTTCACGAAGATGCCCTGCGCCGTTTCGGGTCGCAGGTAGATGGTGCTGCTCTCGCCGCTCACACTGCCGAGTTCGGTGGCGAACATCAGGTTGAACTGACGCACCTCGGTCCAGTTGGCCGTACCGCTGATGGGGCACTTGATCTCCTCGTCGATGATCAGTTGGCGCACGGCTTCGAGGTCGTTCGCTTCGAGGGCGGCCTTCATGCGGCCTTCCACCGCATCGATGCGTTCCTGGCTGCGCTTCACGTTGGGGTTGGTGGCGCGGAACTGCGCTTCATCGAAGGTCTCGCCGAACTTCTTCTTCCCCTTCTCCACCTCCTTCTCGATCTTGTCGGCGTACTTGGCCATGTGCTCTTCGAGGAGCACGTCGGCGCGGTAGCGCTTCTTGCTGTCCTTGTTGTCGATGAGCGGATCGTTGAAAGCGTCCACGTGGCCGCTGGCCTTCCAGGTGGTGGGGTGCATGAAGATGGCGGCGTCGATGCCCACGATGTTCTCGTTGAGCTTCGTCATCGCTTCCCACCAGTACCGGCGGATGTTGTTCTTCAGCTCCACGCCGTAGGGCCCGTAGTCGTACGTGGCGCTGAGGCCATCGTAGATCTCGCTGCTTTGGAACACGAAGCCATACTCTTTGGCATGGCCGATCAGGGTCTTGAGACGGTCTTCTTGATTGCTCATGATGGTGGGCGAACGCTCTGGAAACCTTCAGCGTCGCGGGCGCAAATGTAGACGTGAGCATTGAGCCGGATGCGAACAGGCGGTCGAGAGTTGATGAATGGCTTCTCATGAGGCGATGCTCCGGCCTAACGGCCGTATTTTCGACCCCGCATGATCGAACACCGCGGCACACTCATCAGCGAAGACCTCTTCGACAAACGGTTCGTCTGCGACCTCAATGCGTGCAAGGGTGCCTGTTGTGTCGCGGGCGAAAGCGGGGCGCCGTTGGAGAAGGATGAAGCTGTCCTGTTGAAGAAGCTATGGCCGAAGATCAAGCCTTACATCCCGGAGAAGGGCCAGCGCGCCATTGAGGCACATGGCGTGAGCGAGGTGGACGACGATGGCGATCTGGTGACCACCCTGGTCGAAGGCCGTGGCGAATGCGCCTTCACCATCTTCGAGAATGGTATCGCGTTGTGCGGGATCGAGAAGGCGTGGAAGGATGGCGCTGTTCCCTTCCGCAAGCCCATTAGCTGCCACCTCTATCCGATCCGTGTGGTGAAGCTAGCCGAGCACGACGGATTGAACTACCACAAATGGCCGATCTGCAAACCGGCCTGCACCTGTGGCGCCAAGCTGGATGTACCCGTTTTCCGGTTCCTGAAGGATGCCCTTACCCGTGCGTACGGCAAGGATTGGTACGATGAGCTGGAAGAGGTGTATGCGGCGTGGACGGCATCGGAGCACAGCCGCGGTCCTGCGCGAAGCGCCAAGCGCTGATCAGCCCAGCGACTTCTTCTTCGGCTGGGTCACGTTCGCCGCCTTCCCGTAGGTGGGCACGAGGTAGGCCACGTCGTCGAAGGCACCTTGTGCGAAGCGTCGTTCAGCTTCCTGCACCATGGCTGCCGCGAATGGCCGGATGCCGGGTAGATGTGTGATGCCTTCCTGCGTCCAGAGCTCCACAGCCTTATCCGCACCATCACCGAAGACCAGGGCTGGAGAAAGCGAGCTGGCCTGAGCGACATCGAGCACCAACGGTGCAGGTGCATCGATGCCCTGGCCGTTCACGCCGAACCGCTGGGTGAAGACTTCCATACGCCGGGCATCGATCATGGGCCAGGCATCCACCGACACGTTCGGTTGCTGCGCTCGTGCTGCGTCATGGAGTGTTCGCAAGGTGCTGATGCCGATGATGGGGATATCCAAGGCGTAACACAGTCCCTTCGCGGCGCTTAGCCCGATGCGCAAGCCCGTGTAGGAGCCCGGTCCGATGCCCACGGCGACGGCATCCAGTTCCTTCAAATGGCTACCGGCCTCCGTCATCACCGCGTCGATGAAGACATTGACCTTCTCGGCGTGTACATGCTGGTCGCTTTCCAGATCGCGCACAGCGAGCACTGCACCATCGCGGGACAAGGCCACGGAACACAGTTTCGTGGCGGTCTCTATGCACAGGATGAGGGGCATGGGGCGAAGGAAACGATTAGCCGATCACCTGATGGGGCAGTTAGCTCATGAAATGCCTGCCGGGCGAACCATCAGCTCATTAGCACATCAGCTGATCACAACGTCACCGGAATGCCCTGGAGAATGTCCAGGTACTTGCTGGCCATCAGGTACTGGTACTTGGCGTTGATCAGGTTGGCCGTGGAGGTGTTCAACATGGTCTTGGCGGAGTTCAGTTCGATCACCGTGATCACACCTTGGTCGTACCGTTCCTGGGCGAACTGCATGGCGACCGTTCCGCTTTCCACGGCCTTGGAGGCCGCTAGGAATTGCCGGTGCGCTGAGCGCTGCTGGACCAACGCATCGAGCACGTTGCGCTGCAGGTCGTTGCGCAGGCTCACCACGTTATTCCGCACCTTCTCGTGCTGAACGCGCGCCTGTTGCACGGCGTAGCGGTTGCGCATATTGTTGAAGATGGGGATGTTCAAGGTGAAGCTGACGGACTGGTTCAGGTTCTGATCGAGTTGCGCGTTGAAGGGCGTGAGCTCCGTGTTGAAGGAGATGTTGGGTGCGAGAACGGCTTCGCCACTGGCGGTGGCCCCCACGACCACGGGATCACCGATGATGGGTTCACCCACGGTGCGGATATCACGACCGCTATATCCGGTTCCAAGCGAACCATTGAGGGTGAGGGAGGGGATCCGTCCCGCTTGTGCGATGGCCACGGACTTCTCGGCGCTGCGTTCCTGTAATTCGGCTTGGGCGTAGGCGGGGTGCGAACGAAGCACGTTCTCAAGCACTTGCTGCTGCGAAGCGGTGGGGGCGACCACCTCCAAATCGCTGATCGCCGGGGCCACGATGTCGAATTGGGCCATTTCGTTGGCCTCCAGCTGCATGGTGCGTGCCAGCACGAGCAGCTGTTGGTCGTGCTGGTTCTGCACGTCCGTCACATTGAATTCCTCTTGGGCCAGTTGCGCTTCCAGGGTCAGTTGCTCCGCGCGTGCGATACGACCAGCCTCCACCAAAGCACGTGTCCGTTCGATCTGTTCGCGGGTGTTGGCCGCTTGTGCCTCCGCCGCTGCGATGCGTTCGCGGAGGCCGAGCACGTTCAGGAAGCTTTGGACAACGGAGACACGCACATCGTTCCGGGCCGCTTCAATGCCCTTCATGGCCGCTTCCGCGTCGAAGCCGGCTTGCTTGATCGTGTTCTGCTTGCTGAAGCCACGGAACAGGTCCACCTGGCTGCTCAGGAAGAAGTTGTTGGTGCGGACGCGGTCCGTGGCGAAGGTGTTGGTGAAGCGGTCGATCACGCGGCCATAGTTGTAGCCGTGCGTGGCCGCCCCGTTAAGGTCTGGAAGCAGGTCCCAATAGGTGCGTTCCTGGTTCTCTCCGGCCAGTTCCGCGTCCAACGCGGCGTTCAGCACGGCCAGGTTGCGTTCATCGGCACGGGCGATGCATTGTTGCAAGGTCCATGCCTGTTGGGCCATGGCTCCGGTGCCGAGGAGCAGGGGGATGAAGAAAGTGGCGATGCGCATGAGGGTACCCGATGAATGCGATGGGACCCAAAAGTACCGGTGCGCCGCGGCTGTGACGGGCGGTTATGACGAACGGTGGTCGGGCGGGGCGAAAGGTGCGTGCTCAGGTACCGAGCACCTTCACCTCCACGCGTCGGTTGGCCTCGCTCTGCTCCTTGTTCTTGGGCTCGGGATAGATCATCTGGCTGTTGCCGAGGCCTTGGTAGGAGATGCGGGAGGGGTCCACGTCGTTCACCAGCAGAAAGTCATACACGGTCTTCGCCCGCGCGGTGCTGAGGTCGATGAACTCCTTCTTGTTCTTGAAGGTGGGTCCGTTCACATGCCCCTGCACCTCGATCTTCACGCCGGGATTCTCTTGCAGGAAACGGAGCAACAGCAGCAGTGATGCTTCGGATTGGCGCATCACCTTATCCTCGTTACCTACGAAGCGGATGTCGTCCAGCACCACCTTCTCTCCAGCGCTGATGGGCGTCAGTTTGATGTCCACGTTCACCACGGGGTCGGTATTGCCCTTCACACGCACGGTGGTGAACATGTAGCCTTTGTGAGTGCAACCGATCTTCAGGTTGCGGTACATGGCCATGTCGTACTCGTAAGTGCTCTTGCCCTTCGCTTCCACCACTTTGTCGAACTCCATGCCGTCGATGGTGAGCGTTGCGGGTACGGGTTTACCGCTCTTGGCATCGGCGATGTTCACCACCACATGCTGTTTCTGTTGCTTCTTGTCTTCCTCCAGCGGTTCGGGTGGTGGGGGTGGCGGGTCGTAGTGGAAACGGATCTCGTAGCCGCCGCGTGGTGGGTTCTGGTGGTCGATCACCAGGTAGAAGAGCTGGCCGGCCTCCACTTCCATCGAGCGGCTATAGCTGGCACCCACGCCGGATCGCACGAACTCCTCCGGTGCTTCCTTGCTCAGGCCGCAGCGCGAGGCTAGGGCCGGGTCGTTGCGCGAGATGTTGGAGCGGATGGGCTCCACCTGCTTGGTGGCGATCTTATCGCAGATGCCCGGAATAGCCCCTTCGAAGATGATGAAGTCGATGTCGTCCGACGTGTTGTTCGGGGTGATGTCCATGGTGAGGTTGCATTTCACCGGAACCCGGAACTTGTACCACGTGGTGTGGTGCTCGCGCTCGAACCACTGCTTGTGGTCGGACGAATTCTCCTTGATCTCCAGCTTGTTGCCGAAGCCACGAACAGCCTGCTCCGTGCGGTAAACGGAGTCGTTGATCATGATGGCTCCTGTGCAGTCACCATTGTCCTGGGTGAACCGTCCGGGCGTTTGGGCCCACACGGTTCCGCAGAGAACAACCGCTGCCAGGGAGAGCAGTGAACGGTCCATATCGGCCCGTGCATACGCAAATGGGTAGCCGAAGGTTCAGTAGCCCAGGTTGCTCCCCAGCCAACGTTCCATCCATTCCACGGACTCCCCCTTGCGCCGCGCCAGGTCGGCGATCTGGTCCTTGGCCACGCGGCCGATGCCGAAATACTTGCTCTTCGGGTGGGCGAAGTAGAAGCCGCTGACCGCCGCCGCCGGGCTCATGGCCAAGCCCTCGGTGAGGGTGATGCCCGTGTGCTTGGTGGCGTCCAGCAGGAGGAAGAGTTCGGGCTTCTCGGTGTGGTCGGGGCATGCGGGATAACCCGGTGCCGGACGGATTCCTTGGTACTCCTCCTTGATCAGCTGGTCGTTGCTGAGGCGGATGGTCTCATAGCCCCACAGTTCTTGGCGCACTACTTCGTGCAGCTTCTCGGCGAAGGCTTCGGCGAGGCGATCGGCCAGGGCCTTGAGAAGGATGGCGCTGTAGTCGTCGTGCGCGGCCTCGAAGCGCTTCACGCGTTCGTCCACGCCGTGGCCCGCGCTTACCGCGAAGCCACCGAGGAAGTCGGGCGTGCCAGCCGGAGCGATGAAGTCCGCGAGCGCGATGTAGGGAACGCCGGGGGCCTTTTTGCTCTGCTGGCGCATGGTGTGCACACGACCGATGACTTTGACGCGTGCGGCATCGCCGTAGAGTTCGATGTCGTCATCGTTCACCGCGTTCGCGGGCCAGAGGCCAGCTACCCCGTGTGCTTGGATCCACTGCTCCTTCACGATCCGGTCCAACATCTTCTGCGCGTCGTTGTATAGGCGCGTGGCTTCTGCACCCACCACGGCGTCCTCCAGGATGCGCGGGAACTTGCCGGCCAGTTCCCAGGCCATGAAGAAGGGCGTCCAATCGATGTAGGGCACCAGCTCGGCGAGCGGGTAGTTGCGGTAGCTGTAGATGCCGGTGCTCTTCGGGGCCACGGGCGGCTCGGCGGCGAAGTCGATGGTTAACTTCTTCGCACGAGCTTCTTCCAGCGGCACGTACTCCTTCTCGCGCTGACTGCCTTCGTACTGCGAACGCACCTTGGCGTACTCCTCCTTGATGTCCGCTTCGAAGCGATCACGCTCGTTGTCGCTGAGTAGGTTGCTTACCACGGGCACGCTGCGGCTGGCGTCGATCACATGCACCACGGGCTTGCTGTAGTGCGGGGCGATCTTCACGGCGGTATGTACACGACTGGTGGTAGCTCCACCGATCAAGAGCGGCAAGTCGAAGCCCTCGCGCTCCATCTCCTTGGCCACGTGCACCATCTCGTCCAGCGAGGGAGTGATCAGGCCGCTAAGGCCGATGATGTCCACCTTCATCTCGCGGGCGGTCTTCAAGATGGTGGCGCTCTGCACCATCACGCCGAGGTCGATCACCTGCCAGCCGTTGCAGGCGAGGATCACACCCACGATGTTCTTGCCGATGTCGTGCACGTCGCCCTTCACGGTGGCGAGCAGCACCTTCTTCGCGCCTTCCTTCTGCGTACCGATCACTTGTGCGGCTTTCTTCTCCGCGAGGAAGGGCTCGAGGTAGGCCACGGCGCGCTTCATCACGCGGGCGCTCTTAACCACCTGCGGCAGGAACATCTTGCCGCTGCCGAAGAGGTCGCCCACCACGTTCATGCCGGCCATCAGCGGGCTTTCGATCACGAGGACGGGGTCCACGTACTTCACGCGGGCCTCTTCCGTGTCGGTCTCGATGTAGTCGGTGACGCCATGCACTAAGGCATGCTTCAATCGCTCTTCTACACTGCCTTCGCGCCAGGCGGCTTGCGCGGCTACAACTTCCGCGCTCGGTGCGCCCTTGAATTGCTCCGCGAACGCGACCATACGTTCTGTTGCATCGGGACGACGTGCCAACAGCACATCTTCCACGTGTTCGAGCAGGTCCTTGGGGATATCATCGTACACACCCACCTGACCAGCGTTCACGATGCCCATGTCGAGCCCCGCTTTGATCGCGTGGTAGAGGAAGGCGGTATGTATGGCCTCGCGCACAGGTTCGTTGCCGCGGAAGCTGAAGCTCACGTTGCTGACGCCGCCGCTGGTCAATGCCCCGGGCAGGTTCTGCTTGATCCAACGCACCCCTTCGACGAAGTCGATGGCGTACCGATCATGCTCGGACATCCCCGTGGCCACGGTGAGGATGTTGGCGTCGATGATGATGTCGTGCGGTGCGAAGCCGGCCTTCTGTGTCAGCAGGTCGTAGCTGCGTTGCGCGATGGCGATGCGGCGCTCGAAGTTGTCGGCCTGGCCCTGCTCGTCGAAGCACATCACCACGGTGGCGGCGCCGAGGCGACGGATGATCTTGGCCTGACGCAGGAATTCGGCCTCCCCTTCCTTCAGGCTGATGCTGTTGGCGATGCCCTTGCCCTGCAAGCATTTCAGGCCCGCCTCGATCACGCTGAACTTCGACGAGTCGACCATCACCGGCACGCGCGCAATGTCGGGCTCGGCGGCGATGAGGTTGATGAACTTGCGCATGGCTTCCACGCCATCGATCATGCCCTCATCGAGGTTCACGTCGATCACCTGCGCGCCGTTCTCCACCTGCTGGCGGGCCACGGACACGGCCTCGTCGTAGTTGCCGTTCTTGATCAGCTTGCGGAAGGCCGCGCTGCCAGTGACGTTCGTGCGTTCGCCGATGTTGACGAAGTTGGAACCCGGGAAGATGCGGAGGGGTTCGAGGCCGGAGTAGGTGGGGATGCTAGCTGTCATCGAGATAGAGGCGTTCCCATCTTCAGTCAACTACCACTGTGACTGGGAACTGAATTTCGGTTTCCTCGCGTTCACCTCGAAGCAGAGTAGCTGTCGCGAAAAGAGCATAGTGCTGTTCGAGTCGGTGAAAACTCTCCGAGTCGTTGGTTCGCAATACGAGCAAGTCTGTGTCCGTTCGGCGCAGCCGTATTGGTTCGGACAACTTCACGACCACCTCGGACTTGGTACTTCCATGAAGGATGGTGCCAAAGAAATTCTTGCCACCCCAACTAGGATCCTTCACTACAATACGAACAGTTAAACCTGTAACGCTCATGTTCATCGGTCGACCCCATGGGTCGACGCTACGGGTGCTTCGATCGGGCGTGGTGCATGCCGCTTGGCCTCTGCGGCTAAGGCCGCGATATGCTCCGGCGTCGTCCCACAGCACCCGCCCACCACGTTCACCCAGCCGTTGGCCATGAACTCGCCCACGAGCCTAGCGGTGACCTCGGGCGTTTCGCGGTACTCGCCCATCTGGTCGGGCAGGCCGGCGTTGGGGTAGATGCTTACGCGGCAGGGGCTCTGCTCGGCGAGCACCTCCAGGTAGGGCCGCATCTGGGCCGCGCCCAGCGCGCAGTTGAGGCCCATGCTGAAGAGCGGCACATGCTGCATGCTGATGAGGAAGGCCTCGATGGTCTGGCCGCTGAGGGTGCGCCCGCTGGCATCGGTGATGGTGACGCTGCACATGAGCGGCACGCGGGTTCCTCGGTCTTCGAAGACCTCATCGATGGCGTAAAAGGCGGCCTTGGCGTTGAGCGTGTCGAAAATGGTCTCCACCAGGAGGATGTCGGTGCCAGCGTCAAGCAGTGCTTCCACTTGCTCCTTGTAGGCGGTGACGAGCTGATCGAAGGTGACGGCGCGGAAACCGGGGTCGTTCACATCGGGGCTGAGCGATGCGGTCTTGTTCATGGGCCCGATGGCGCCGGCCACGAAGCGCGGCTTGCTCGGATCCATCGCGGTGTACTTCGCGCACGCCTCCTTCGCCAAGCGCACCGATTCCAGGTTGATCACACGTGCTAAGTGGCTGCATTCGTGCTCGGCCTGCGCGATGCTGGTGGCGCTGAAGGTATTCGTCTCCACGATGTCGGCGCCTGCCGCGAGGTATTGCTCGTGGATGGTTCGGATGGCATCGGGACGCGAGAGCGAGAGCAGTTCGTTGTTGCCCTTCAGCAGGATCGGGTGGTTCTCCATGCCCTTCGGATGGAAGTCCTCCTCGGTGAGGCCGAGCTTCTGGATCATGGTGCCCATAGCTCCGTCGAGGACGAGGATGCGCTTGTCCGCCGCAGCCAGCAGAGCGGAGGCGGGCTCTTGCGCGATCTGTTCGAGTGTCTTCATGGCATTTCAGTTCTCCATCGCGTCCCAGAAAGTCCGCCGTCGTCCTCGTTCCTCGGACTATGGCGGGCGAAGAAAAAAGCCCCATCCGATGGTCCGGATGAGGCATCAATGCTCCCTTGGGGGACTTGCTTCCTGATCGCGGCTCATCTTTCCCCGGATCATTCCGGAGCTGGATTTAGCACCGATCGTCGGACGTCCGCCTTCGTCAGCTTGTTAGCTGACTTCGGCGCGACGATGGTTGCCAAGGCTTCACAGGGCCAGTCCCTCTGCCTTTCTGGATAAGCGATGGAAAGAACGTGGCGCGAAGATAGGCTTGTGCACCATATCCGTCACACCAAGCGCTCAGCGCGCCCGCCCAATGTGCTGTTCCAACCAATCGAACACGGTCTTGTGCCAGAGCATGGAATTCTGCGGCTTCAGCACCCAGTGGTTCTCGTCGGGGAAACGCAGGTACTTGCTTTCGATGCCCTTGGCCTGGCACGCGGTGAAGGTGCCGATGCCCTGCTCCAGCGGCACCCGGAAATCCTTGTCACCGTGCACCACCAGCATTGGTAGACGCCAGTCCTTCGCGTGAAGCATGGGGTTGAAGATGTCGTACTCTGCGGGTTGGTTGAAGACGTCGGTGCCGTTCTCCCAGTTGGTGAACCACAGCTCTTCGGTGGCATAACCCATCATGCGTGTATCGAAGATGCCGCAATGCGAAACGAGGCATTGGAAGGCGTCGGCCCAGCGCCCAGCGATCCAGTTGACCATGTAGCCGCCATAGCTGGCGCCGAGCGCGGCCACGCGGCCACCATCGAGGTAGGGGTACTTGCCCAGTGCGAAGGCCAGGCCTTTCTGGAGATCCTCCAGCGGACGATCACCCCAATGCTGGTTGATGGCATCGGTGAAGGCCTGTCCGTAGCCGGTGCTGCCGTGGAAGTCGATCATCACCACCGCATAGCCCTGGCCGGCATAGCTCTGCGGGTTCCAGCGGTAGCTCCAACCATCGCCGAAGCTGCCTTGCGGACCGCCGTGGATGAGGAAGGCGACAGGATACTTCTGGCCCTCGATGTAGTTCGCGGGCTTCAGCACATAGCCGTATACCGTCTCGTTGTTCCATCCGGAAAAGCTGAACTGTTCGTAGGCGCCGAAAGCCTTGTCCTTCAGCGACGCGTTCACTTGTGTGAGCACCGTAGCCCCTTCGTCGATCGATTTGGCCTTGGGAGGAGCCATGTAGAGTTGCGCCGGTCCGCTGAGACCGCTCTTCTGGAACACGAAGCCCTTGGGCGTTTCTGCGAAAGCATCGAGGTGGCCGTCTTTGCTGAGTGCGGTGACGGTGCTGGTCTTGATATCGATGCGGAAGAGGCGATGCTTGCCGATGTCGTCCGCGGTCACCAGCAGCCTTTTGCCATCGCGGCTCCACGCCAAGCTGGCGGCGCTGCGGTCCCAAGCACGGGCCACATCCACGGTCGTTCCAGTAGCAAGGTCCATCACCTTCAGTTGAAAGCGATCCGCCTCGTAACCGGGACGAGCCATGGCTTTGTAAGCGAGTTTGGTGCCGTCGGGCGAGATCACGGGCGATGCGTCCCACGCGGGGTTCGCTGCAGTATGGTTCTTGAGCTCACCACCGCTCACGGGCACGCTGTGGATGTCGAAGTTGGTACTCCACGGCTCGGTCTTTCCGGCCACCCGCGCGCTGAAGTACACGGTGCGGCCATCGTTGCTGATCACGAAGTCCTCGTTGCCACCGAAGGGCTTGGAGGGCACGTCGCCATCGAAACCATCGGTAAGGGCTACCGGTTGCGCGGAAGCATCGGCGAGCGGCAAGTAGAAGAGGTGGTTGCGGGTGCCATCCTTCCAGGTATCCCAATGGCGCAGGAAGAGTCTATCGTGGAGTTGGCCGCTGCTCTTCACGTCCTGTGCCGCCTTCCTGCGCTCCACCGTGCACGTGATCTCATTGCCCTTGCACTCGGGGAACACCGCCAGGGCCACCACGATGCCCGAGCCGTTCGGTGCTACACGGTAGGTCTCCACATCCAGTGCGAGGTTGGTGATCTGATTCGCGCCGTTGCCTTGTGCATCGGCCTTCCACACTTGCGTGGTGCCGCTTTCGCCGCGACCGCTGAGGAAGTAGAAGCCACTGCCATCGGCAGCCCATTGCACATCGAAGGCCCCGCCCTCGCTCGCGGCTACTTTCATCTCGGATGTGGCGGGTGCGGTGAGGTCCTTCAACCAAAGGCTGCTCACGCCGCGGTTCTTCTCCATATCGGTGGCGCGCACGTTGAAGAGCGCCTTCGTTCCGGCGGGATCCACGGCCAGGCCACTGATGCGGTCGAGCATCAGCATGTCCTGGTAGGTGAAGGGGGAGCGCTGCGCGAGGGTGACGGACGACAGAACACCGAGTAGAACGGAAAGGGTGAAATAAGAGCGGTTGCGCATGGTTTTCATCGACCGCAAAGTACTTCACCTAGCAGAACCGTCCGTTGTACTTTCGGGGAAAACCAAAGGCATGCGCATCACCCAACTACTTATCGGCCTACTCATCGTTCTCCCTGGAAAGGCGCAAGAGTATGCCACCGCGCGGATCATGGAGTCTCAATTCAAGAGGGCCTCCTTCATCCATATCAGCTACGAGAACGGCGAGCATGAAACGATCGACCTGATCGACTGGAGCCTGATGAGCGGTGTCGGCAATGTGGCGAGTACGATGCAGGAGAATCAGCGCACGTTCACGAAGATGATCGGCGCCATGCGTGGCAAAGGGTACGAGCTTATCCAGAGCTCAGAAAGCTCAACGGACAGCTATCTGCTGACGTTGATGGTCTTCAGGAAAAATGAATAGTGCAAGGTGTCTTTACCCCTGCGCCCCGGCGAACTCCTTCACGAAGCCCACGATGCGTTTGCGGAAGAGCAGGAACAAGAGCACATAGGGCACCGCCATCAGGTAGAGGATGCCCATGTTGAGGCCCTTGCCCACGGCCTGTTCGCCACCGAAGATGTTGCCCGAGCCTTCACCACTCTCTACTACGGCTTTGCACATCGCGCAGCCTTGGGCGTGCACGAACTCGGGCATGGCGATGATCACCAGAACGAGAAGCGCGGAGAGGAGGGTAGGGCGCATCGGGGAGGTGAAGGTAGGTGCCGGATCGATCCGTGGTGCTGGGTTACGTCGGGTCCGCTGTTCGGCGCGGCCTAGGGCAAGTCGGCGTCGACGGATGCGGGATCAATAGTAGGGGCTGATGAGCAAGTAGACCACCACGCCGGTCACGCTCACATAGAACCAAACGGGCCAGAGACGCTTGGCGAGCTTGCGGTGAGCGGGATATTGCGCGGAGAGTGCACGGTACGCTGTAAGCAGAATGAAGGGCAGTGAGCCACCAGCCAGGATGATGTGCGTGGCGAGGATGATGTAGTACACCACCTTGATCGTTCCGGTTCCACCGAAGGCCGTTTCACCGGCAAAGAGGTGGTGCAGGATGTAAGAGACCAGGAATAGGATGGAAAGCACCATGGCCCCGAGCATAGCGCTGCGATGTGCGGCCCATTTCCCGGCCTTCGCCGTGAAGAGCCCTGCGAGCAACAACAGGCTCACCAAGCTATTGATCACCGCGTTCACCTTGGCGAACACGTGGATGTCCCAAGTGCCAGATGTCGGTACTTGGATCCGGTTCAGGAGAACGACCGCTAGGAAGACCACCCCGGAAAGGACCCAGATCCATTGTTTGGCGGGTTTTTCAGCGATGTCGATCGCCTTGGCGGGGTAGGGTTCGCGCGTGCTCACTGCTGCTCAGTTCTTGGCGGCATCGCGGGCCTCCTTCGCCTTGATGCGCTCCTCCTTTAGCAACATCTTCAGGTCGGCGGCCAAGGCGTTCATGCCGGTAGCCGTTGTGCCATCATAGTAGCCGCGGATATGCCGCTCCTTGTCCACAAGAACGAAACGTCCATCGTGCACGAACTGTTCGGCGCTGGTGCTGTCCTCCAAGGCGCTCAGCAGGTACCCGGTGTTGCCCATGCGGTAGATGTCCACCGCGTTACCGGTGAGGAATTTCCAACGGTCGGGGTCTGCTTCGAGCTTCTTGGCATAGGCGTCGAGCACCTCGGGTGTGTCGTTCTCCGGGTCCACCGTATGGCTCAGGAACACCACGTCCTTGAAAGCCTCGTCGTTGAGCTTCAGCTGTAGCTGCTGCATGTTCACGCTCATGCGTGGGCAGATGGTGGTGCAGCGCGTGAAGAAGAAATCGGCGATGATGATCTTGCCCTCCACGTCCTTGTCGGTGAAGGGTTGGCCGTAGCGATCGATGAAGCTGAACGGCGGAATGGTGGCGTAGATGGTGTCCACCACGTTCTTGCCATCCCGTTGCACAAGAATGGGCTCCTTCGGGCCGTAATAGGGCAGGTAGTTGAAGCGGTGCTTCACCAGACCCACCAAGGGCGAGAAGAAGACGAAGAGGGAAAGGACGAACGCCGAGATACCTCCCAGGACCAACCACTTGGCCCGTTTACTGCTCGGCGTGGCGGAGCCGCTCACAGGTAGCGCAACCAGGCTTGGTGTACGAGGTTCGACTCGAAGATGGCGATGAAGACCAGGTACAGGATGAACAGGGCGTAGGGCAGCAGGATGATCGCGCGGATGTTGCGGCGCTCATCGCCCAAGTGCATGAAGGTCATCACGATGTAGGTGGCTTTCACCAAGGTGAGCACCACGAAGGTCCACTTCACCATGTTCCAGCTATCGGGCATCCACTCCTTCCAGTAGGCGCCCAAGGCCACTTCCACGGCGGTGACCACGGCCAGGAACAAGGTCACCATCCAGATCTTCCGGCGGATCTTCCGTCCGGCTTCCTCGCTGTGGTGTGCGTCCAGGCTGTATTCGATGATGTCGTCGCGTTCCATTTCAGATCGCCGAATCCACGGCGAAGGCGTTTGGTTGACGGATCAGAGCAGGTAGAAGAAGGTGAACACGAAGACCCACACGAGGTCCACGAAGTGCCAGTAGAGACCGGCCTTTTCGACCATCTCGTAGTGCCCGCGGCGGTGGAACACCCCTTGGATCACCATGATCAGCACGATGAGGTTGATGATCACCCCGCTGAACACGTGGAAACCGTGGAAGCCGGTGATGAAGAAGAAGAAGTTGGCGTACTGGGGTGGGCCGTACTCGTTCTCGGTCATGTTCGCACCGTTCACGTAGTTGGCGCGCTCGTTCCACAGCTTCAGCGACTCCGCATGGTCAAGGTGGTGTGCCCCTTCAGCCGGGATCAAGTAGTGTTTCGGGTCGGCCGGCACCAGGTGGAAACCAGGTGCGTTGGCCGGGTCGTGCGTGTCGTGGGTGTCGTTGTGCACCCAGTACTTCACGCCAGTGTTAGTGGTGATGTAACCACCGCCACCGTGGATGAAGTGGCTCCACTCCCAAGCCTGGCTGCCCACGAAGAAGGCGCCGCCGATCACGGTGAGGAACAACCACTTGATCACCCCCTTCTTGTCCATCCGGTGGCCTGCTTCCACAGCAAGCACCATCGTAACAGAGGAGAAGATCAGGATGGCTGTCATCAACGCCACGTAGATCAAGGGGTAGCTACCGGTGAGGCCCGGGAGCGCCCGGAAGACCTCTTCGCCGATGGGCCACACATCGGTGGTGCTGTGGCGAACGAAACCGTATGCGGTCAACAGGCCCGAGAACGTCAAAGCGTCCGAGACCAGGAAGAACCACATCATCATCTTCCCGTAGCTGATGCTGAACGGGGAGCGGCCGCCGCCCCAAAGGACGTCGTTGCTCAGTGCCTTGCTAGCGTCTCCTGCCATGGTTGGGATTGCGGGCGCAATGTTAGTGAACAAAGACCAAGAACGAAAGGAGATAGACCCAGAGCACCCCTAGGAAGTGCCAGTAGATCACTCCGCTCCACAGGCCGGCATGGTCGGTGGCGGTGTAGCGCTGTTTCAGGGCCATCACCACCATCACCAGCAGGCTCAACAAGCCGAAGACCAAGTGGGCCAGGTGGGCGGCCGTAAGGGCGTAGAAGAAGGAGCTCGAGGTGTTCCGCTGCTCGTCCAGGTCGGCGTTCAAGGGTTTGATGCGCGCCGCATCCTCGGGGTGGAAGTACTTCTCCCCCTCTTTGATCAGGGGTACCCCTTGGAAGCGGATGGTATAGTCCTCGCCATACACACCTTTGTTGTCCAAAACCTTGCTCACCAGGAAGTTACCCTTCTCGGTGAGTTCCTTCCAACCGCGGAACTGGCTCCACGTAAAGACCAGGCCCAAGACCAAAGTGATCACCAGCATGGGGGCTACGCTTCCCGCACGGCCTTTCTGCGCGGCCATCAGCGCCAACTGGGCGAACACGCTGCTCACCACGATGGCACCGGTGCTGACCAAGAAGGCTGGAGGGATCTTGATATCCACCCAATAGCCCCCGCTCATGCTCACCACATAGGCACTGGTGAGCCCCGCGAAGAACATCACGATCGCGAGGATGATCAGCCAGGTGACGAGTTTGCGCGTCCGGATCGCGCGTTCCTTGAGTTCTTCGGGCGTGAAAGGGGCCACTATCATAGGGTATCCAGCACGTACGCCACCTGTACCAGGGGCAGATAGATGAAGCTGGCGAACATCAACTTACGCGCGTCGCGGCCGTCCTGGGAGAGGAAGAGCCGTACGGCGGGTAGGACCATGACGAGCGCGCCGACCACGGATACCGTGAGCGCGATGGGACCCACGAACCCGAAGACCCAGGGGAGCATGCCCACGGGGATCAGGAAGAGGGTGTATAGGAGGATGGTGGCGGCTGCGGCCCTGTCGGGGAGGCGACCACCCGGAAGCAGGCGGAAACCGGCCTTGGCATAATCGCGGTCGAGCACCCAAGCGATGGCCCAGAAATGCGGGAACTGCCACATGAACTGCATGGCGAAGAGCAGGCCCGCACCCAGGTCGAAACGTCCCGTGGCGGCCACATAGCCGAGCATCGGCGGGAATGCGCCCGGGAAGGCACCCACGAACACGGCCCACGAGCTCAGCTTCTTCATCGGGGTGTACAAGGCCACGTACATGAACAACGAAAGGAAGCCAAGGGTTCCGGTAAGCGCGCCGAACTGCAGCCAGAGCATCAAGGTGGCCACACCGGCAGCGATGAAGGCGGCCACGATGGCTTCCGTGATGGTGAGCGTTCCACGTACCAAGGGGCGACCGGCGGTGCGGTCCATCAGCGCATCCTCGCGCACCTCCAGCACTTGGTTGAACGCATTGGAAGCACCCGTGAGCAAGGTGCCCGCCGTGCAGAGGCCGAGCAATCCGAGCCACGAGAAGGTGCCAGCGGGAATGGCGAAGAGGTAGCCCAAGGCCGCGCTGAACACCACCAAGGAAGCGAGGCGGAGCTTGAACAACACCGCCACGCTGCGCAGTTTGCTGCCAAAGGTGGTGGCGGTGAGAGTGCCGGTGGGTTGCACGATCCTGTTGCCTGCCGACCGGAGCGGATCCGGAGAAAGCGCGGCAAAAGTACCTCTCAGGACGGTTCACTCCGTGCCCGACAAGAGCTGATTCACCGAAGTACGTACCGCACGGCCTGCTCCGGATGCCTTTCCCGGAAGTGACAGGAAAGCCCCACGCGGAAGAAGTGAGTGATATCCTCGGTGCCCCATGCGGGGGTCAGGTGTCGGAAGGTGTAGGCCGCCTCCACCCGCAGGGCCGAGCGGGGGTCGATGGTCCAGCCCGCGCGAGCCTCGGCATGGATCAAGGTGCTTTCCTTGTATCGGCCCATTTCGAAACCGAAGTCCTGCTTGCCACCTACGGGGTTATCCGGTCGGTCGCTCTCTGGTCTGAAGATGTTGTTCCCGAAACTTGTAAGGCTATCGTTGCCCATCCACGCCATGCTCGCGCGCAGGGTGAAGATCCAGCGGCCTTGCTCATAGTCGCCATGCGCGAGGGCTTCCTGCACGTTCGAGCCATAGGGGTGCGCCAGCGGCTGACCCAAGTGCGCGTAGTTCTGGCGGGTGTCGCTGTGGGTGTACATGAACGGCCGGATGTAGTTGAACTCCCCACGCAGGTGCAGGCCCTCCACACCGAACGCGCGGTGGGCGTTCACACCGACCTGGAGGGCTTGTTTATTGGCATACCAGCCCGCCCCAGCCCGTACTTGCTGCAGGAGGAATTCATCCAGCATCACCTGGGTGTAGAAGAGCACGTGCTTGCCGGCCTTGATGTTGGCCGCGAAGCCCAGCAAGGCATTGTCCGGCGAGCCGATCCGGAATTCCGTGGGGCGGTAGAAGAGCACCGGGTTCAGGTAGTTCACATCGAAGCCACGCGGGTACTGGTCATCGCCGGACGACCACATGATGGCCTCAAAAAGCGCCACATTGATGCGGTCGGTGGCGTTCCACGAGAGGTAGTGCATGCTGGCGAACTTCTTGTGGAAGTTGCGCCAGTCGCCGTACCCGCCGCGGATATCGCTCATCATGGCGAAGAGGTTCACGTACTTTATGCGCCACACCGTGGTGCTGAGCTTGAGGTACGGATAACTGTAGGCCTCATCCGACAGGAAGAGCGAGCGGTGGCCTTCCCCGATGAAGTGTTTGCCCCGCCCCGCGGTGATGTTGATGTATTTATGCGCATCCCAGCTCAGGTGCGCGTTCCAATCATGGTGGGTGTACAGCGTGGCATCACCTTGTGCATAGCCCTCACCGGCGGTCACCTGCGTGGCTTGGGCCAAGGAGTCGAGGTAGGTGGGGAGCCGGTCGCCCCAGGCCTGTACGTCCACGTGCAGGTTCAATTTACTGCCGAGGTCAACATCGCTCCAGAAGCCCGCCCCTCCGCGGAAGCGAGCGCCCGTGTGGGAGCCCATCTCGTAGCCTCCGGTGGCATCGAGCAGCGGCCCCCAGCGGAAACGCCGTCCATTCTGGCGGCCCGCCCACTTGTCCAGAACGCTCCATGCGGCACGTGGTGCGAGGCTATCGGCCTTCAGGGCTGCGCGTAAGGTGGTGGTGGCGTACGGGCGCACAGCGGTATGGGCGTCGGAGCCGAAACGTTGCAGCGCCTGTGCATAAGGGCGTTCCACTTCGCGGCTCAAGGGCGACCAGCCGGTCTGTGCGTGGATCCCGGTGGTGAGGGCGAGCGCGAGCAGGAGCGATGGTCCGCGGGTCATGCACCGTTGCGCTTGGGCCACACGAAGGGCAGCATCGCCATCACGAAAGCCGAGGTGCCCAGCACCATCAGGCCGATGTTCGGGTGCCAGGCTCGGGTCACAAGGCTGAGGGCGATCACCGCGATGGCATAGAGGTAGAGCAACCCTGTCACTTTGCGGTGGCCCAGCTTCAGGTCCATCAGCCGGTGGTGGATGTGGTTGCGGTCGGCGGAGAAGGGCGATACCCCGCGCGACATGCGGTAGATGAAGATACGCAGCGTGTCCACCAAGGGGTAGGCGATCACGGCCATGGCGAAGATGGGCGTCGGGATCTGCTTCAGGTAGGAGGGCAGGCGCGAGGTGTCGTGGTCCACCACCTTCATGGCCAGCACGGCCAGGATGGCGCCGATGATGAGCGAGCCACTATCGCCCATGAAGATGCGCGCCGGATGCCAATTGAAGACGAGGAAACCCACCAGGGAGCCAGCCAGCACGAAGGCCAGCAGTGAGAGCGCCACGTCACCGGCGAGGTAAAGCCACATGCCGTAGGTCACCGCGGCGATCAGGCCGATGCCACCCGCGAGGCCATCCACACCGTCGATGAGGTTGAAGGCGTTCACCAGCACCACGTACACGAAGAAGGAGAGGGCGATGCTGATGTACTCGGGCATCTCGTAGATCCCGAAGAGCCCGTGCATGTCGCGGATGCGGATGTCGGCCATCATCACCAGGATGTAGCCCACCACCATGTGGCCCACGAGCTTCTTCACCGGGGAGAACCCGATGATGTCGTCCTTCACGCCGATGAAGAACAACAGCACCATGGCGGCGATCACGAACTTGAAGTCCTTGTAGGCATCGCCCATGGCGTAGTACATGATCACATGATCACGTGCATCATCGCCCAAGGCCGCGGCTTTGGGGAACCACAGGGCATAGCTGAAGATGATGGCGGCGAAGATGATGATGCCCCCGATGGTGGGAACACTGCGGTGGTGCACCTTACGCTCCTCGGAGGGCTCGTCCACCAAGTGCTTCATCCGCGCCACCTTGATCAAGGACGGCATGGTGAAGAGCACCACGAAGAAGGCTGTGATGCCACCGAGCAGGAGTATGTAGCCGTGTTCTTTCACGCGGGCTGGCCGGTCAAATGTCGTAATACCGGTTGAAGATGGCGGTACGGAAGCCGATGTAGAGGAAGGAGCTCTGCTGGGTGTCGGCGGCATTGGTGAGCCCCCGCCGCTGGAAACCGATGTACGCCCGCAAGTTGGTCTTCGGATTGAAGAGGTAGCTGGCCATGGCATCCAGGTGGATCAACTCCTGCACCCGAGGCCCCTCCGGAAGGGTCACCGGCACATCGGGTAGGCGCAGGTCGCTGCCGTAGTTCAGGCTGTCGGCCGGGTTGCGGTGGTAGGTGGCCGCCACCACTTTCACCTGCCCGTGCACGCGCCCGAAGGCCGCATCGGCGATGGCCACCAGCTCAGTGAAGTAGGAGCCGAGCGGGTGGGCGAGGGGAAGGCCCGCGTGCTCGTATGCCAATTTCGTGGGGTCGTGCAAGTACATGAACGGTGTGGCGCTGTTGTACTCCACCTGCAGGTTCAGGTCCTTGCGCACCACATCGAACCAGCGCACGCCGGCTTGGTAGGCGTAGCGCTCACCGCCGCCGTCATCCACGGCGAACTGGCCATAGGCATAGGCCTTGTCGGTCAACTTGATGCGCAGATCGCCACCGATCACGGTCTTTTCCCGACCGTCGAACCCGCGTACCAAGGTGTTCACGCCCAACACCGGGTTCAGTTCCAAGGGATCGAAGGGTTTCACACCCGTGCTGTCGATGTTCTCGAACAAGGTGCTCTCGAACAGGCCCAGCTGCACCCGACCGAGGTCCACGCTCAAGTGGTTGAAGCGGGCACGGCGCCAGTAGAAGAGCGATTCGGCGGAGCGGCCCGTGGGCAGGCGGTCGGGTCCGTTCACCCCGCTTTCCATCTTGCTGAGCCAGGTGCTGTATTGCACCCGCTTGTTGGTGGTGAGCGCACTGAACTTCAGGTAGGGGGCGTTCACGGCGTGGTCGCTCAAGAGCACCGACCGGTAGCCGTGCCCAACGAAATGTTTGCCATGCCCGAACTGGACGTTCAGCCACGCCGCCGGACTATAGGATACGTTGCCCTGCGACCAGCCATAATCCAACACCCTCCTCCGACTGATCTTCACCCGCCCTTGACCGGAGATGGTGCCCTTGTCGCTCACGTCCACGAAGAGGTACTCGGGAGCGACGGTCTGGTGTTCAAGTACGAAGGTCTGGAAGGAGATCTTCTTGCCGAGGTCGCCGGTGAACCAGGCCCCCCGCACGTTGCTGTAGAATTGGTTGGTATCGACGTATGGTGTCCGGTTGGTCTGCTCGAAGCCGTACTCGAACTGGAAGAGCAGGTCGGCGGTCAGGCGGAAGTCCTCGCCCTTGATCTCCAGGAAATGGTCTTTGTAGAGGCGCTCGGTGATCCAGTAGTAGTACTTGGCGCTGTCCACGCGGTGGCCCAGCACGTTGGTGAGATCAGCGCGGCTCTGGATCACCGGTTTCAGGCCGGTGTGGATGCGTGCGTCCAGGGCAGCGGCGTTCCGTTCCACATCCATGTAGAAGTCGCGCTGCAGCGGGATGTCGTTCTGCTGGGCGCTGACCATGCCGGTGGCGTACACCAAGGCGACCATCGCCATCACCTTGCCCAAGACCTTTCGCATCACCCGCCGAAGGTAGGCGGAAGGGTGGTATTCAACGCGAACGCCCGGCACAGGCCGGGCGTTCGTAGATCCGTTCAGCTGCGATCACACCTTCGCCAGCTCGCTCTTGGCGAACTCGGCGTACACGCTAGTGATGCCTTCGCGCAAGCCGATGCGGTGTTTCCAGCCCATGTTGTGCAGGCGTGAGACGTCCATCAACTTACGCGGTGTGCCATCGGGTTTCTCGGTGTTCCACTTGATCACACCGGTGTAACCCACTACCTCCTGGATCAGCTCAGCGAGCTCCTTGATGGTGAGGTCCTCGCCGGTGCCGATGTTCACGAACATCTCCTCGTCGTAGTGCTGCAGCAGGTGGAAGCAGGCATCGGCGAGGTCGTCCACGTGCAGGAACTCGCGGCGCGGGCTGCCGCTGCCCCACACCTCCACGTTCGGCGCGTTGGTCACCTTGGCGGTGTGGAATTTGCGGATGAGCGCAGGCAGCACGTGGCTGTTGTTGAGGTCGTAGTTGTCGTTGGGCCCGTAGAGGTTCGTGGGCATGGCGCTGATGAAGTTGCTGCCGTACTGGCGACGGTAGCTCTCGGCCAACTTGATGCCCGCGATCTTGGCGATGGCGTACGGCTCGTTGGTCTGCTCCAGGAAGCCGCTCAACAAGCTCTCTTCCTTCAGCGGCTGCGGGGCCATCTTCGGGTAGATGCACGAGGAGCCGAGGAAGAGCAACTTCTTCACCCCGTTCTCATGGGCGGAGTGGATCACGTTGCTCTCGATCATCAGGTTCTCGTACAGGAACTGAGCGCGGTACACGTTGTTGGCGTGGATACCGCCCACCTTGGCCGCCGCCAGCACCACGTGGTCGGGCTTCTCCTGGGCGAAGAAGTCGCGTACGGCGCCCTGCTCCTTCAGGTCGAGCTCCTTGCTGGTGCGGGTCACGATGTTGGTGTAGCCGTCCTTCTGCAGGCGGCGCACGATGGCACTGCCCACCATGCCCCGGTGGCCAGCGATGTAGATCTTGTCTTGCTTGTTCATCTGTCTGTAGCGTTGGGGCGATGCATGCATCGCCCTTGCAGAGCAAGATGATCTTTTGTAGGGGCGCAAGATCTTGCGCCCCTACAAAAGATCACTCTTGCTCGTGGAGGATCTTGTGGCCACCCTTCTTCAGATATACATCGCGTTTGAAGAGCTCCAGGTCGCTCTGCACCATCTCGTTCACCAGGGCCTTCAGGTCGTACTTGTGTTTCCAGCCGAGCACGCGCTTGGCCTTGCTGGGGTCGCCTTCCAAGTGGTCCACTTCCGCAGGGCGGTAGTAGCGCTTGTCGATGGCCACCAGGGTCTTGCCGGTCTTCTTGTCGATGCCCTTCTCCTTCTCGCCCTTGCCTTTCCACTCGAGCTTGATGCCCACTTCGGCGAAGGCCAGGTCGATGAAGTGACGCACCGTGTAGGTCTTGCCGGTGGCCAGTACGAAGTCGTCGGCTTTCTTGGCCTGCAGCATCAGCCACATGCCTTCCACGTAATCCTTGGCATGGCCCCAGTCGCGCTTCGCGTCGAGGTTGCCCAGGTAGAGGGTGCTTTGCAGACCCAACTTGATCTTGGCCACGGCGCGCGTGATCTTGCGCGTCACGAAGGTCTCGCCACGCAGCGGGCTCTCGTGGTTGAAGAGGATGCCGTTGCAGGCGAAGATGCCGTAGCTCTCGCGGTAGTTCTTCGTGATCCAGAATCCGTAGAGCTTGGCCACGCCATAAGGGCTCTTCGGGTAGAAGGGCGTTTCCTCGTTCTGCGCGCGGGGCAGCACACCGCCGTAGAGTTCGGAGGTGGAGGCCTGGTAGAACTTGGTCTTCTTCTCCATGCCCAGGATGCGGATGGCCTCCAGGAAGCGGAGCGTACCGATGCCGTCGGCGTTGGCCGTGTACTCGGGCATCTCGAAGCTCACCGCCACGTGGCTCATCGCCGCCAAGTTGTAGATCTCGTCCGGCTGGATCTCTTTCACCAGGCGCAGGCAGTTGACACTGTCGGTGAGGTCGCCGTAGTGCAGGTGGAAGGGGCGGCCCTTCTCGTGCATGTCGTGGTAGAGGTGGTCGATGCGGTCGGTGTTGAACAACGAGCTGCGGCGCTTCACGCCGTGTACCTCGTAGCCTTTGTTCAGCAACAGTTCGCTCAGGTAGGCGCCGTCCTGACCGGTGACACCGGTGATCAGGGCCACTTTGCGCTTGGCGGGGCTAGCCTTTGGTTTCTTGGCGGCGGCCACCTTGCTCTTGGCGGGTGCGGCCTTGGTGCTGGTGGAACGCGTGTTCTTCTTGCTCATCTTGGTCATTGTACGATGAACCAGTTGTTGACCGGTTCGTTCTTGTTGTAACGCATGGGAGCGTCGGTGGTCACATCGATCAGCTGTTTGCCGGCTTCGGAGCAGATGATCTGTCCGGCGGCGGTGTCCCACTCCATGGTGGGGGCATAGCGGGGGTAGGCATCGGCGGCGCCTTCGGCCATGAGCCCGAACTTGATGGCGCTGCCGGTGAAGGAGAAGGCCACGTGCCCGTGCTCGTGTTCGCGCTGGCGGATGTACGCCTCCGTTTCCGGGCTGCGGTGCGACCGGCTGGCCAGGATGGTGAAGGGGCGCACAGGCTGCGCGAGCGGCAAACGGGTGCTCATGGCGACGCGTTCATACGCGGGAAGCGCCTGGTGGGTTGCCGCCCCGGCCTGGCGGTACGCTCCACCGCCCTGCCACGCGAAGTAGAGCACATCGGTGACCGGCGCGTAGACCACCCCGGCGAGCGGTTCGGCATTGCCCAGGGGCGAGCGTGTATCGGTATCGGACCGCATCAAGGCGATGCACACGGCGAACTCGTCGTTGCGGGCCACGAACTCCTTGGTGCCATCGAGGGGGTCCACCAGCCAGTAGTGTGGCCAGGCCTGTCGTTCCGTCGCGGCGATGGTGCGTCCCTCCTCGCTGTGCATGGGCAGCCCCGTGCTGGCCAGCGCCTCCTCGATCGCCGCATGGGCGTTGCGGTCGGCTTGGGTCAGCGGGGAGCGGTCGGCTTTCAGGTACACGTCGAAGTCGTTGGCGTAGACCTCCAGGATCGCCCGGCCGCCGGCGAGGGCTGCGCGGATCGCAGCTTCGAGCAGCGGTGGTGGGTGGGGTCCCGTCATCGGCGCCGGTAAAGGTAACCGCGGTCATGGGCGCTGGTGGGCCAGGTGGGGCGAGCTATGAACGGCGGAACGTGTACGATCCTGTAGCGCACGAAAAAGCCCTGCCCGCAGGTTGCGGACAGGGCTTCTCAAGACGGTCGGTTCAGGCTTTACCCATGATCTTGAACATGCCGGTGCCGCACGTGGGGCAGGTGCCCTTCATCGCTTTGCGGCCGTTGGCCATGATGTTCTCCTTGGGGTCCTTCATGTTGCGCTTCGCTTTGCACTTCACGCAATACGCTTCAACGGCTGCTGCCATGTTTCCGGGGTATTTGGGTTGAACGAGCGAACAAGGTAGGCGTCCTACCGGGGCTTCGAGCACCCTGGGTGGCAATAGGTTTTCAACAGAAGCGCCGTAGCAGGGTGGGAAAATGCGCCCGGTGGACGGCCGAGAGGCCTTTCAGGCAGGGTTCGCAAGGCCAGGCCCTGGGCGGGTCGCGAGGCACCCTAGGGGCACTGCTCCGTGGACCGGGCCTACCGTTGTACCACGAGCCGGGTGGTGCCGCGTGCCCCAGTGGCATCGATGATCACCACGGTGTATGCGCCATTGGCCCACTGGGAGATGTCCAGATCATCCTTGTAGAGCCCGGGTCCCTGGCCCGCAATGGCGCGTTGGAACACGATGCGCCCCGACACGTCCTGCACGATCAGGTCGTGGGCCCCGGCCACCGAGCGGACAAGGCTTACCGCATGGTGCGCTGGGACAGGGAAGGCTTCCACACCGATGGCCTCACCGAGGTGACCATCGACCCCCGCATCGAGCTGGTCGCGGAAGAAGAAGCTCTGGTTGGTACCCGTGGTATTGCCATTGAATTCGGAGGTGGCATCAAGGGTGCGGGCCACATAGAAGCCCACGCCCGGCTTGTAGTAGTAGCTTGAGGTGCTCGCGTAGGTGAAGACGTTCCCGTTGCCGGTCTCTTCGTACACATCGGACACATCGATGCGCAGGACGTTCTCCACGTCGCCCCAAGGCAGTCGAAGGGTACCATAGCCCACCGCCGTATAGTCACTGTTGCCGGATTGGGCGAAGGTGTTGCCCCCGAACGTGTAACTGCCGGTGTAGATGTCGGTCCACGACGTTCCGATGGTACACGGGAACTCCAGGATCTTCTGCGGGTTGTCAAAGACCGCTGTGATCGGCAGGTTCGGGTTGTACGAGCCCAACACATAGAGTCCATCTTCAGCCACGTCCAGGTACACTTCCACCTCGGCCTCCACCTGCACCACATCGGTACCGGGCATCACGGCGAAGGCCTGACCATCGGCGGGCTCGAGGTGGTTGATCGTGGTGCCCACGGTGATGTTCAGTTCGGATGCGTCCCAGAGCTGATCGGGCCCGATCCCGCTCAGTTCGATGTACTCCGCCGCGATGTAACCGATGGACTCTCCGATGGCGGGTACACAGCTGGGGTCCACTGTGGGCTGGGCCAGTGCGGCACAGGTGGTGGCAAGGGCGGTCAGGAGTAGCGGTGAACGCATCGTGATCGGGTCTTCGTTGGTACGGTGGTGATGGACCGACAAGGTAGGGTGCCGAGCGTCTCCACCGGTGACCGATCGCGGGCGCTGAACGGTACCGCCGGTTCCAGCAGGGCGGCTGGGCGGATGACCGGGCTCCGTGCGGGTTAACGCGGTGGTCGCCAGCGGATCGGTGCGGCAGCAGCGGCCTTCGTATCCGCCGACCCGCTGGGTTCCTTCATCCATGGGCGGTTCCGCCGATGTGGACATCGTTATCGCCCTACGGCCGCGCGGTACAGCCGTTGTTAACCGATCGTGAAAAGAAAAGGCTTGGAAGGTATCCATTTCGATCCCTCCCACGTCCGTCGCGGGTATCCTGCCGATGTTGAAAAGTATGAGAATTCGATCCCGCTCCAGCTTCCGTTCGGGGCCACTTTTGTAACCCGACGACGACGCTGTAACCCCTGCCTCCGGCCACCGTGCCGAAGCCTCCAGGGAGACCACGAAGCCGGCGGAACCCAAGAAGTACTGAACGCACGCGGAAGGAGGCCGACCTCCTTCAGGAACATCGACTCTCCTAGCTGAACTTGCCATGAGCACCAACAACGACCCCCGCACCACCGCCTCGGCGGGCGAAGCCCAGATGAGCATGGACGCCGCGCTCGCCACCAACGTGGATGCCAACGAGCCCCTGCTCAAGGACAACAAGGACCGCTTCGTCATCTTCCCCATCCAGCACCATGATATCTGGAGCTTCTATAAGAAGCATGAGGCCAGCTTCTGGACCGCCGAGGAGATCGACCTGCACGCCGACCTCACCGACTGGGCCGACAAGCTCAACGACGACGAGCGCTACTTCATCAAGCACGTGCTCGCCTTCTTCGCCGCCAGCGACGGCATCGTGAACGAGAACCTCGCCGAGAACTTCCTCCACGAGGTGCAATACCCCGAGGCGCGCTTCTTCTACGGCTTCCAGATCATGATGGAGAACATCCACAGCGAGACCTACTCGTTGTTGATCGACACCCTGATCAAGGATCCCCTGGAGAAGGACAAATTGCTGCACGCCATCGACACCGTGCCCTGCGTGAAGCGCAAAGCCGATTGGGCGCTGCGTTGGATCAGCAAGGGCAGCTTCGCCGAGCGCCTCATCGCCTTCGCCGCCGTGGAAGGCATCTTCTTCAGCGGCAGCTTCTGCAGCATCTTCTGGTTGAAGAAGCGCGGCCTCATGCCGGGCCTCACCTTCAGCAACGAGCTCATCAGCCGCGACGAAGGACTGCACTGCGACTTCGCCTGCCTGCTCTACACCAAGCACCTGCTCCACAGGCTGAGCAAGAAGACGGTGGAGACCATCATCCGCGATGCGGTGGAGATCGAGAAGGAGTTCGTGACCGACGCGTTGCCCGTGAACCTGATCGGCATGAACGCCAAGTTGATGCAGCAGTACATCGAGTTCGTAGCCGACCGCCTCTTGGTGGAGCTGGGCAACGAGAAGATCTACAACGCCACCAACCCCTTCGACTTCATGGAGATGATCTCGCTGCAAGGCAAGACCAACTTCTTCGAGAAGCGGGTGGGCGAGTACCAGAAGGCCGGTGTGTTGAACAAGGATAAGGACCAGGCCAAGTTCACGTTGGACGCTGACTTCTGAGGAAGAGTCGGCAGTCAGCAGTTGGCAGTCGAATGCCCGGCAGGCCATCGACTGCCAACTGCCAACTGCCGACTGTGAACTGCCGATCGACTCATCCGCAACTCACATTCAACGGTTGAAGAAGAGCGGCGGCGGCGTTCCGGAAAGGGTGAAGGAGGGGGCCATCTTACGGTCGAGAAAAGGGACGGAATAACCATCAAGGGAAGCAGGCGGGAGCTGCGCTTCCACAAAAACAAGGAACAAGGAACATGTACGTTATCAAGCGCGACGGACGCCGGGAGGCAGTGAAGTTCGACAAGATCACCGCCCGGGTGAAGAAACTGTGCTACGAGCTGGATCCCATCGTGGATGCCACCCAGGTCACCCTCAAGGTGATCGACGGCATCTTCGATGGTGTCACCACCACCGAGCTCGACAACCTCACCGCCGAGGTGGCCGCCACCATGACGGTGAAACACCCGGATTACGCGCAGCTCGCGAGCCGCATCGCCGTGAGCAATTTGCACAAGAACACCAAGAAGTCCTTCAGCGAGACCATGAAGGACCTCTACACCTACATCGATCCGAAGACCAGCGCACCGGCCGCGCTGCTCGCCGATGATGTGCACGAGATCATCCAGAAGAACGCCGACGTGCTGGACAGCGCCATCATCTACGATCGCGACTTCAACTACGACTACTTCGGCTTCAAGACCCTCGAGCGCAGCTACCTCCTGCGCCTGCACGGCAAGGTGGTGGAGCGTCCGCAGCACATGCTCATGCGCGTGGCCGTGGGCATCCACAAGAGCGACATCGAGAGCGCCATCTCCACCTACAACTCCCTCAGCGAAGGCTGGTACACCCACGCCACGCCCACGCTGTTCAACGCTGGCACGCCCAAGCCGCAGATGAGCAGCTGCTTCCTATTGCAGCTGAAGGACGACAGCATCACCGGCATCTACGACACGCTGAAGCAGTGCGCGCAGATCAGCCAGAGCGCCGGTGGCATCGGCCTCAGCGTACACAACCTGCGCGCCAAGGGCAGCTACATCAAAGGCACCAACGGCACCAGCAACGGCATCGTGCCCATGCTGCGCGTCTTCAACGACACGGCCCGTTACGTGGACCAGGGCGGCGGCAAGCGCAAAGGCAGCTTCGCCATGTACCTGGAGCCCTGGCACGCCGACGTGTTCGACTTCCTGGAGCTGAAGAAGAACCACGGCAAGGAAGAGATGCGCGCCCGCGACCTGTTCTACGCCATGTGGATCCCCGACCTCTTCATGAAGCGCGTGGAGCAGGGCGGCGAGTGGACCCTGATGTGCCCCAACGAGTGCCCCGGCCTGGCCGACACCTGGGGAGAGAAGTTCGAGGCGCTGTACGAAGGCTACGAGGCCGCCGGCAAGGGCCGCAGCACCATCAAGGCGCAGGACCTCTGGTTCAAGATCCTCGAGAGCCAGATCGAGACCGGCACGCCGTACATCCTCTTCAAGGACGCCGCCAACGGCAAGAGCAACCAGCAGAACCTGGGCACCATCAAGAGCAGCAACCTCTGCACGGAGATCATCGAGTACACCAGCCCCGACGAGGTGGCCGTGTGCAACCTGGGCTCCATCGCGCTGCCCAAGTTCGTGGAGAAGGGCAAGTTCGATCACGACAAGCTCTTCAGCGTCACCTACGAGCTGGCGAAGAACCTCAACCGGGTCATCGACCAGAACTACTACCCGATCCCCGAAGCGCGCCGCAGCAACATGCGCCACCGCCCCATCGGCATCGGCGTGCAGGGCCTGGCGGATGCCTTCATCCTCATGCGCCATCCGTTCGATAGCGTAGAGGCCAAGGTGCTGAACCGCGAGATCTTCGAGACCATCTACTACGCGGCCCTCACCGCCAGCAAGGACCTCGCGATCGAAGAAGGACCGTACGAGACCTACGAAGGCAGCCCGGTGAGCAAAGGCATCCTGCAGTTCGACATGTGGGGCGTGAAGCCGAGCGACCGTTGGGAGTGGGACACGCTGCGCGAGGAGGTGAAGAAGCACGGTGTGCGCAACAGCCTGTTGCTCGCCCCCATGCCCACCGCCAGCACCGCGCAGATCCTGGGCAACAACGAGTGCTTCGAGCCGTACACGAGCAACATCTACACGCGTCGTGTATTGAGCGGCGAGTTCGTGGTGGTGAACAAGTACCTGCTGCGCGACCTGGTGAAGCTCGGCCTCTGGGGCGAAGACCTCAAGAACAAGATCATCAGCGCCAACGGCAGCGTGCAGAACATCCCCGAGATCCCGCAGAACCTCAAGGACCTGTACAAGACCGCGTGGGAGATCAGCCAGAAGGTGATCATCGACATGGCCGCGGACCGGGGTGCCTACATCTGCCAGAGCCAGAGCCTCAACATCTTCATGGAGAACGCCAACTTCGGCAAACTCACCAGCATGCACTTCTACAGCTGGAAGGCGGGCCTGAAGACCGGCATGTACTACCTGCGCACCAAGGCCGCCACCGACGCCATCAAGTTCACGGTGGACAAGGCGAAGCTGGCCGAGCCGAGCGTGGCCAAGGCCGTGGTGGGCGAACGCGTGAAAGACGCGGTGCTCAACGGCCCCGTGACCACCGCCAGCATGACCACCGAAGAAGCCCAAGCGCACGTGTCCGCCCTAGCGCGAGCGCAGGCGGAGATCACCTGCTCGTTGGATGATCCGGAGGGGTGTGAGATGTGCAGTGGATAGATTTGGATGGAATGTCACCATGGATAGCGGCCCCACGAGCCGCTATCCACAGTGACATATGTGGTTGGTTAAGCGTATGAAGTGAGGTTATTGAAGAAGTGTCGGGTATCAAATCAATGGACGCACAACAGATTACTTCTGCGATTGAGGAACTCAAACTCCCATTCTATAGGGACTGGGGTTTTTGGATTTCGACAATATTGGGATTAGTAGGAATTCTGTTTTCCGTAGCTGCATTTGCGGAGGCCCGGAAGGCTAAGAAAGAAGCAGGCAAAGCGGCAGATGCCGTGAGAAAGCAGGCAGCCGTTCTCGACATTGCGGAAATCACAAGAACCTGTCAAATCAAGGAGGAGATAAGTTATCCAGAAGCGTCTCTTGTTATCAATGAGGTTACGGCAAAAGTTAAGGTCATACTCGGAGTGTATAGAGTGAGATTGGCTGGTGAAAATCAGATATTGATTCAACAGGTAGAAGCTGCACTTCAAAACACCAGAGCCGCACTTGATCGAATTAACCCCTTAACCGAGGGTGAAACAAGAAGCAGCCACGACAACGTAGTATACTACACGTTGGAACCACAAATCGCCTCGATGGTGGCAACGCTCAACGAATTGAAGGGCACGTTGGACACATTGAAGGCCCTAACGAACTAAGACTATGGCAACTCCGCTCCTGCCCCAGTTGGAACAGATGCTTGAAGCAACTAAGCAAGGCAAGATTCCTTGGAAGTCTTCGAATCAAAACATGACACGATGGAACCGCTTGACTAAAGGCCGCAACTATATAGTAACTCTACAAACACAATCACGACTAGGGGGTGGAAAGAACTATATGTTCAATATTCAGACATCCGCACCCGTCGAGGTAATTGTTCAGTTGAATACAACGGTTGATGTAGCCTACGAGAATGTTTTAAGTAGATTGTTTGAAGCAGCAATGACCGCTTCGAAGGATGGTGGCAGCAAGGTTATCGACGACTTATTGTCGGGTTTGTAAAACCAGCTGTGTCCCCAACTGCGCGTAGCGTGGCCGACCTCTGAGCGTAGCCGCAGGCTACGCTCGACGAGAACTGGAGCACGGTAGCCTGTGGCTACCCTTGTACCCTCTTGCTTGCTCGGTGCGTAGCCACGGGCTACGGAGATCTTTCGTCGTTGCACTTTGCCGGAGGCTACGCTCAACGCGATGGGAATGACTTCTAGTACGGTTCCTCCGATTTCAGCATCTGTCCACCATTCATTTCGACTAATCTGGAGAATGCAGTTCGCATCCTGTTCGGTAGTTTGTCAGCATTGAATTGTTTTCTAAGTATGAAAGAAAGTCGACCATCGTCGTTTATCGTTCTGAAAGCATTCGTGTTCAGGTCAGGGTCACGGTTCAACTTAAGATGTATGTTTAGCCACACTGTCTTTTCGTAATGAGTGTAGGATATGTGGCTTATGTCGCTAATGTTGATGGTGCCTACGTCCTCAAATGACGAATGCCCCGATCCTGTGGTATATCTGAACTGCATTAGACCTCTTGCGAACCATACCTTGTAGCTATTCATAGCTCCATTCTCCTTGTATGTGTAGTCTTCTACCTTCCCAATAATCCATGCTTCCGTTTCCTTAAGTGTAGGACTGCTTTGTGCCTGGGCTACGCTGCATATACATAGGAGCAACTTCAGGGTCAGGCCAATGGTAGCAGCGCGCATGGTATGTTTACTTCTGGCTCCGAAGCTAAAAGAATCTCATTTACTTGCTCCCTTCTGAACGTAGCATGGCCGTGAATCAAGATAGTCGCAGGCTACCCGTCTGGGTGTATCGTGGCCGATATCTGAGCGCACGAACTGGGCGCACCTTGTGGCCACCGATACTTAGACTCGCATCCCATTGTTACAGTTGTTGTCAACCGGCCTGTACCTTCACCTCTTGAGTGAACTTCGGCGTTGGCCGTAACATTGGAGACTTTGTATCTTTCTCGGAAGCAACCGAAAACTGTCTTGAGACATGAGCATGAAGCGCATCGCCACCGGACTAGCTGTTATTTGCCAATCCATTGGATTCGTCATCGCCCAGGATGCTGCAACGCCAGTACCATATATAGATGGGAAGGTAAAGTATTCAGAGGTCATTCAAGTCGAAGGCTCAAGCCCAGCGCAGCTTTATGGGAAGGCGAAACTCTGGTTTGCGACCGCGTTTCGCTCCGCCCAGGATGTCATTCAACTCGACGACCGGGAGAATGGGAACATACTTGGAAAAGGAGTGATCCTGAAGGACGAACAGCGCGGTTTGACCCAGATCAGAAAGACATGGTACTTTACTGTGAAAGTACAGGTGAAGGACGGACGGTATCGAGCGGAGATCTATGATATCACTTACACCTTCGAGATGCCGGGGAATAATATTGGCGCAGGTGTGTCGAAGATCAACCTTGATGAGTACTTCCAGAATCCCAAGATCTACGAGAAGAATGGGAGCTTAAAGGACGCGGCGGCTACGTTCGCCAGCGAGACCAACGATTACATGAACGGACTCCTGACCGACCTTAAGAAGAGTATGACGGAGCAGCTGGACTCCGACTTCTGAGCGTAATGTGCCCCCACCGATGCGGGTCTGTGATTCGGGGTGCCGATACAAATGTTCTTCACGTCCGTTTGCAAGGCTCTTGATGTTGCATGGAGCTAGGAAGCTCTAAATTGAGCGTTCAATACACTGACTTCATATGGGGAACTGTGTCTACTGTGGCTTGTCTGCCGGGCTGTTCAGGTCGAAGCACAAGGAATGCGAGGTTAAAGAGCAACTTCGGATCGCTGAGGTGAAAGCCGTGCAAGGGAGGGTCCAGCAGGTTGTGGTGACCAGCTTGGACCAAGATCTAGGCGTCGAGGGGCTTTTGGACCTCGTCTCTAAGGAGACACAATCGGGGAACCTGACCGCTCAAGAATCCCGCGAAGCAGTCATTGCAGGGTGGTGTAACGGTGTTGACAAGTGCTTAGAGGACGGCGTGATCGATGCGGGTGAAGAGAAGGGCTTGGTCAGGATCAAGCGAGCTTTCGATCTTTCGGAAGATGAATTGGACAAGACCGGTGATCACACTCGGTTCGTTCAGGCTGCGGTGATCAGAGACCTGCTCAATGGAATATTACCACGACGCTACGAAGCGGAGCAGGGGCTTCCGATCAATCTTCAGAAGAATGAAAAGGTGGTCTGGGCCTTCCATGGTTGCGATTACTTGGAGGATAAGACCAAACGCACCTACCAAGGCGGCTCGAGAGGCGTAAGCGTCAAGGTCATGAAGGGCGTGTATTACAGGGTAGGGGCATTCAAAGGTGAACCCGTCTTCAATACGGAACGCGTGAAAGTTGACAGCGGAGCCGTGTATGTGACGAATAAGCATATCTACTTCGCGGGTGAGAACAAGAGCTTGCGCGTGCCGTATTCCAAGATCGTCTCTTTCCTACCATTCACCGATGCGGTTGGTGTGATCCGGGATGCCCAGACCGCCAAGCCACAGATCTTCAAGACAGGTGAAGGTTGGTTCACATACAACCTCGTTACCAATCTGGCGCAGCTTGACAGCCAAGGCTAGGCACAACTGTGCATCACAAGAAGTTCGTCTACTAGACTGAACGAAGGCATGAAATCAATTCTCGGTAGAACCATTCCGCGAGTGATCAGCGCAGTGGTCTTAGCGTGCATTCCGAACGTGAAAGGTCTGCTCGATCTGTACCATAGAACGATACTCTTCACTTCAGGACGGACAACGGATGCCGTCATCGTCGACTATGTTGAAGAGGATGTCGAAGGGGAGTACGGCTATACGTTCTATTCTAGCTATGCTTACGAGTTCCGTGACCAGCACGGTGTGCTAGTCCAAGGCAGTCAAACACAGAACGACGAGAATCCTCTTAACATCGACACTGAGAACTGTCCATGTCCAGCGAGGGTGGTTTACTTGGATTCCGATCCAAACATCAATGCACTGAAGATGCCCGGTGCAAGGTCATGGGTCAAGTTCATTTGGGATAGTGGATTACTCTGGGGAATATTCGCCGTAGCGGTGTATGCGATGGTGATCTACCAAGTGTTGAGGTACTTCTTCCCGACCATGAGGAAGGCGCCTTGACCCCAACTGCGCCGAGCGTGACCGCACGCTGAGCGCTGCCGTGCCTCCGGCAGGCAAACCTGAGACTAAGCTCAACGTGAATTGTCGCAGGTCCGCCGGGAAGGTTACCGGGGGACCTGCATCAGTACGGGCTCGTGCTTCAAACCTGCGCCGGGTCTCTCGCAGAGGACACTGCGCCTCAATGCCATTCGCTACCTCTTGCGCGTGAACTTCTCCTTAACCTCCCACAGCAACTATTCGCTTGGCAAGTGTAGCCAAAGTCAACGGAGAGCCTACGATATTGCGCGTAGCCACAGGCTACGCGCAGATTCCGATACGCTCGCTTGTTGTCCCATCTCCTTAGCTTTGGGCATCAAACCAGCCGCATGAGTGCCGACACGATGAAACTGGAATTGATCCAGTGGTTGTCCCAACTGGACGACAAGGGCTTGCTTGCCTCGTTGCTGCACTTCAAGAAAGCGAACGAAGCAGGGGATTGGTACGACACGCTCACGTCCGAACAGAAAGCCGCTATCGCCGAGGGCGAAGCGGACATCAAAGCAGGCCGCGTGAAGTCTTCCGCAGAAGTCTGGAAGAAGTATGGCCGCTCCCCGAAAGGTTGAGTGGACGGCCCGTGCCGAGCGTGACCTGGAGCGGATCCATGCGTTCGTACTGGACCGATGGTCGCAGCGCGAAGCGGATCATCTGCTCGATCTGGTGCAAGAGTTCGAAGTGCTGATCTCGTCGTGGCCCAATGGCTTCAAACGTTCGCAGCGCAACAAGGACCATCGTCTTGGCTTCGTTCACAGGAACACCACGGCGGTCTATCGCGTGCACAGGAACCGCGTTGTCATCGTTGCGATGTTCGACAACCGTTCTGACGCGCTGAGGTGATACAACCAACCGCGTAGCGTGGCCAGTATCTGAGCGTCCACCGCATGGCCCAGCTCGCCAAGAACTGGAACATGGTAGCCTCTGGCTACTCCTTTGCGCTTGTTAGCATAGTGCCTAGCCGCAGGCTACGCGCAGAGCCGTTCACTCCTTCGTCACCGGATCATCTTCCAGGTCCAGCACCATGGAATGTACTTCCACATCGAACCAAGTCGTGAATACCGCGTAAGTCCTTTTCTGCGGCCAACGACCCTCGTCCGTACACCAGTCGTTAAGTTCGTTCACGAAGATGTCATCGAAGTGGGTGCGCATCCATTTCATCACTTCCTCGTTGCTGGCCTTCTCATGAACCAGGTAGATGTTGCACTCGTCCTTCTCGTTGATCGGTTTGCCATCCTTGAACATGGCATTGGCCCAGTCATAGAAGGGCTGCTTCGGACGCACGAGGATCGCGTTACGGTCGATCGACTCGAAGAAGTAGGGGATAGGTTCCATGGAACGCTGGCAATACTAATGAGCAGGTCCGGTATCTGCGCGTCCATCGCACAGCTGGCCCCATCTGCGCTTAGCGTAGCCGTGCTCTGAGCGTAGCCTGGGGCTACGCTCGACGGGAACAGGAACGTGGTAGCCTGTGGCTACCCTTGCACCCGCTTAACTGCTGGGGGTGTAGCCACAGGCTACGGAGAGGCTGCGATGTTGGACACAGCCACAGGCCACCCGCGGTCGCGCCCTTTCACTCCAGGACCTTCCGCGAGTCGATCGGTGCGTTCTTGGCGCGCTGGTTCTCCAGATTGATCACGTAGCCTTGGATGTATGCCGAGAACCACGACCCCGAAATACGCGGGGTATGCGTTTTCTTGGTCACCCGGTCATACACATAGTAGGTGTACGAGGCTCCGCCACCCGTACCGTACCCCAAGTTGATCATGTTGACGAAGAATACGTAACGGTACTGCTCCGCATCGGCGTAGCGCGGCGTATTGAGTTCCTCATTATCCACGAAAAGGTGGTTACCCCGGTAGTTGCGTTCGAAGTGCTTGCGCAGGTATCTGTCGTGGGAGTTCCTGCCCTCGAGTTGCACCATCATGTAGGCATCGTCCTTGCCGAGGTCCGGTGGTAGAGCTTCCGGGTTGGCCGTGCCGTCGATGTATTGCTGGATGCTGCAAGAGCTCAAGAGTAGCATCGCCCCAAGTAGGGAAGCGATCCGTAGCCAATGGGGCATCCGCATGCGATCAGGTACTTGTGGAGCCAAGGTAGGGGCTGGGTCGCAATGGAGTAGGATGGAAGAAAGCGGACCGCGCCAGAGGTATTCACGAGCTGCGCCGATCGGAATGCGGATGGGTCGTCCGTGTTCACGTTATCCCTGCGCCTGCGGTGGGTCCCGAACTGCGCGTAGTGTGACCTATACCTGAGCGTAGCCTGTGGCTGAGCTCGAGGAGAAAAGGTACCATGAAGGAGTGCCAACACGATTGGGCTGTCACTTCTTCTTCCGTTTGTTCAGCACCCCCTCATACTCGATCTTGCCTGTCAAGGGGTCGACCAGTTCCAACTTAGGGTGCCCAACGAACGCACCCATGCCTACGGTGCAGCGCAGGTAATAGGTATGCCCGAAGCGGATATCGAGCGGGACTTCACTACGACTTTCGGTGCGTGCCCAAAGTGTGGTGCTCTGCTCCTGGTTCAGCTTTAGTTCAAAGGTCGACTTGTTGACCACTCTACAGATGAGCGAGTCTCCCAAGTGCAGGTTATAGCTGACCAATGGACCGAGACCACCTGGCCGGTAGATGTAGAGCATGGCATGTTCCCAGGTCGTGTCCACTGGAACCGATCGGGACTTGGACACATTGGCGATCATGCCTGAGTCCACACGAAGGATCTCCGCTGAAATGCGATGGCAACTGCTCGCAAAGCCTGGGGGATCATGGCTGGTGATCTTCACAAGATTACCGCCCGCCTTCGATGCGGCACCTCGGGCTTCATCCAGAACACGCTCCCAGCCACACGAGGTACTGAAACCCGAATCCCCGATCTTCAAAGTGCCAAGCTTGAGGGCGCCTTCTGGTGCGGGTTCTGAGACACCTAGAACAGCAATGGACTTAGCTGGGTCGAGTGCATAGGGCTCATTCGGTCGATCCACGAGCACGGTCTTCACACGTGGGCCACAGGACATAAGTCCTACGGTGATCAATACCAAGGCCACCCTTGGCAAAAGCAGGTATGTCCGAAGATCGACCATGATGTGATGCGAATCTAATGTTCCGTAGGATCTAGAACCCAACGGAGGGTAGCCGTGCTCTGAGCATAGCCTGCGGCTGTGCTCGACTACAATAGGAACATGGTAGCCCGCGGCTACCCTTGCAACCGATCGCCCGCTGGGCGTGAAGCCACAGGCTCAACGCAGTTGGGCGCCTATCGCCACACGGCCATCGACCTACCTTTACGGTCCAGCTCATGCGTGCCATCAACATCCTCTTTGCTGCGCTTCTCGTGCAAGGCTTTTCGGCCCAGCAACCCGTGCTGGCTCAACAGCCACCGAAGCCAACCGAACCCTGCGCATTGACCGTTCCTACGTCCGTCACCCTGAACAGCGAGGAGGTGCCACGCGTCGAATGCGATTGCCGCATCACCGCCTTCAGTGGTAAGGTGTACAGCCGCTGGGGTCAGGAGCTTTTCGCCACCGATGATGCTGCGCTATTCCCCTCCGGTCTATTGCACACCGAGCCGCTGCAACCCGGCACGTACATGTGGGTGGTCGAGCACACCGTGATCGTTGGTGCTGATCCGGTGGTGCGGAAGACAACGGGTTACATCAATGTGTTATAAGCGCTTTTGTGGTTGCCCTTGACCGCAGGCTAAGCGCAGCGAGTGAGGGGACAAGCCCCAATCCCGCCTTACTTGATCCGAACGCCCTCCATTTCGCCACCCTGGAAAAGCTTCATGCGCTTCACGGTGCCATCCGCTTCGGGGTAGAATTCGATGCGCGCGTCCACCACCTTCAGGAAGAAGGCATGTGGCCCCTCTCCGAATAGTTCGAACTCGGGTTGCCGCGTGGCTTGCGCGAAGAAACGATCGCCCTCCACGCGGAAGGTGAGCGTGAACCCTGCGGCCATCTCATACGTGCCCACATAGCGCTGTAGTTCTGCACCGTTCAACGGGATCTCCTTGCGCACGGGGATCGGCCTATCCGAGCGGGTGAGTTGCTCTTCGCCCCCTCGGCTCACGAAGCGGGCTCCCACCACGCGACCATCCGCGCGTTCGAAGGTGATCGTGATCACATCGCCGTGGTAGATGAAATGGTCGTTGCCGAGATGGTCCAGGTCGAGGACGGTAGAACCTTGGCGTTGGGCGTGGAGCCCATTTTCGTCCGCGGTGATGTAGCGCTCCACTCCTTCGGGGTTCACATACACGCCGATATAGTCCTGGGCAACTTCCGCGCTCAAGGGCAGTGCGGGTCCTCCGTATGGTTTACCCAGGGCGATAGCCGCCAATATCGGCGCGAGGTCTGTGGCGTCTCCGGTCTGTCGATTCACGAGGACGGCGACGTAGAGTTCTTCCTGCGGGAGGTACAGGCTCGCGCTCGTGAAGCCGTCGATGCCGCCATTGTGCTCGATGGTGGGGCTGCCTTGTACGTTCTGGAGGAACCATCCGTAGCCATAGTCGGTAGTGGAGCCATCGCTCAGTTGGAAGGGGCGGTGGGCATTGGTCAGCATCGCGGTGCCCACCAACTTGCCAGCGAAGACGCTGCGGTTCCACGCCCACAGGTCGCGCACGGTGCTGCGGATACACCCTGCGGCGCGCGGCCACGAAAGGCTGATCGGGTAAGCCGGCTCCCAGCCCTGCTCGCCTTCGGCGTATCCTACCGCCTCGTTATCCAGCGGGCCGCCTGCAATGGCCGCACTCGAAGAGGTCATGCCTGCGGTTTCGAAGAGATGTTCGCGCGCGTAGTCGGACCAACTTTGGCCGGAGACGTTCTCGATGATCGCGGTGAGCAGGATGTAGCCGCTGTTGCTATAGCTCCATCTGATTCCGGGGGCGAACTCCAAGGGCTCGTCCGCGAATAAGGCGATCAGCTCGGGCAGCGTGATCGCGTTGGCATAGGCCTCGGGTGTGTACGCCGCCGTCCGAGTGAAGTCGGGGATGCCGGAGCTGTGTGTGAGCAGGTGCTCGATGGTGATCGGATATTCCTTGGCCGGGAAGTCCACGTGATCCTGGATCTCGTCAGTGACTTTCAGCTTGCCAGCCTCCGCCAATTGCAGGATGGCCACCGCAGCGAACTGTTTGGTCACGCTGGCGATGCGGAACTGATGCTGCGTGGTCAGCGCGCGCTTGGTGCTTAGGTCCGCGAGGCCGATGGCTTTTTCGTAGAGGATGGTGTTGCCACGGGCGATGAGCACGGCACCACCGGGAGCGTCCATGGAGAAACGTGCGGTTAGCGCATCGTTGAAGGCGGCGGTCATTCCGGGGTCAGTGACTTGCGCGTTCAACGTGGCATGAATGAAGAGCACTGGCATGAACGGGATCGCGAGCCGCAAGAGGATGGGTTTCATGACGGATGGGACGCCCAGGGTCGCGTGCTGGTTACGATCGCACGTACTTCGATGGAAACTGCGACCAGGACAGATATCCTACGGTCAGCGGGTAGCATTCGGTCAGTGAAGCTCGAAGTTTATCATTCCGCTCACTCCACGATGAAACGATGGACCCTCGTGCGCCCATCGTTCCACCGGGCCTGTAGCAGATGAACTCCAGGGCGGAAGTCATCTGTTCCGATCTCCAGTGGTTGCGAAGACATCCGAGCCCGGAGAACCTCGCGTCCTTGCAAGTCAACGATGTTCACGTCCACGAATGCTGTTGAGGTGGACGTGATCCGCAGGGGCGTTCCTAGGGGAACCGGATCGGGTGTCAAGTGAAGCACTTCGGGTCCTCCCTCCTGCGGGTTCATCACCTCGGTGATCCCGGGTATCTGGCACAGGGTCACACATTCTCCACTCGCATCGTGAATGGTGATGGTGCAGGGTGTGGAGCACACGTTCACGTAGACGGTATCCTGACTGAACTAAAGTAGGGGACCACCGGTGGTCTGGCCTTGTGCGCAACCATCGGGCTCGGCCAAATAGGTGTAGGGCGCGGAGCATGGTGGTTGCCATATGGCGCTGGCCGGCCCAAAGGCTCCAAGGCCGTTGCAACCGCTTGTGGGTGGTGTGATGAAGTAGGGCGTCAGGATCGTCTGGGCGGAAAGGGAGTTGATGAACAACAACCCGAGGAAGGTGTATGTCAGCGGTTTCATGACCATGAATTTCGGCTAACCACGAGGCAATGCTGTACGAGCGACCCTATACCTTGAACACGGACCGTGCACAAGCGTTGGTTGCGACAATGCGTTCGGAGGGATGATCGCCGATCGGCACCGCTTTTCCGTTGATCAAAGGTCGCAATTGCGCCAGCCGTACTTCGTTCGGGACCGACCGTTGGTCTATCGGTTGTCATCCAGAGCAACCGATTGCGCGGTGAAGCACGTCAACCGTGCAATGTCGTCCCTTCGTCCGCTCTTGCTCGTGGGCATACTGATGCCTTGTTGTGGGCTGCATGCACAGCCTTGCGCGGTACTACCCACCTGCGTGGTGAATAGCGGTCTAGAGGCTGAGCCCGGAAACGACATGAACGTCGGCGAGCCGTATGATGTGGAAGGCTGGAGCGTCTCGCATGGCAATCCATCGATCTTCGCGAACGACGCACCTTTGGACGCTAGTGGCAGTTCCATCTGGATGTGGTCGTACAGCGGCCAGGGCGAAGGCATCTCCACCTGTTTCGATCTGCGTGCGGGGGTTACGTACGAAGTGTGCCTGTGGGTGCGCAATACGAACGAGGTGGCCCAGGACGGGCGCCTGCAGATCTGGATGGTGGATGACGTGACACCCGCTCCGGATAACCCCTTCGTGTTGTCGCCAAGCTCACTGGATGGACAGCTTGTTGATAGTTCATGGGTCAACGACACGGAGTGGACTCAACTCACCACTTTGGTGACACCCACTACGGATCGAAGTCGCCTACTCATCTTCCCACATATGATCAGCCCGCCGGAGAATGGTGTTTCGCAATACGAGCTGCAAGTGGATGGTGTTCGCATATCCCCAGTGGTGGCGGCCTCGAACTTTTCCTTGACCATTGATGCCACGCAGGACCGCATCGGGTGGTGCGACAGTACGACGCTCTGCATCGCGGGTCTGCCTTCCAACGTTCCGGCGGAGTGGTCGCCGAGCACTGGACTGTCCTCCTTGTCGGGTGTTTGTGCAACGGCATCGCCATGTACCACCACCACTTACACCGCCACCATCAGCTTGCCGGCTACCTGCCCCAATAGCTGTTCTCCCACCGTGGAAGTGGATCCCGTGAGCATCACCATCGAGGTGGAACTGCCGAGCGTGGAAGTGAACAGCTTGGGTCCTGTGATCTGCGGCACTGAACAGACCGTCGTCGCGGTCGTGCCGGAAGAGGGATGTGCGATCAGTGGCGGTTGGCAGGTTGCACCAGGCACCACGATACAAGGTGACTCCCTGGTCATCCCGGAGCTGTCCCCGGAGAGCGCGGGCCCGTACATCTACGAGGTCGTGCATCCGAGCGGCATCTGCACGGCCGTAGGGGGTACGGTGGTATTACGTCCACAAGGGACCGTTGCTGAATTGTACGTTCCGAATTCATTCAGTCCGAACGGCGACGGCATCAATGATGTATTCACCGGGATCAGTCGTGGTTTCGCGGACTTCCAACTGACCATATACGACCGCTGGGGCCGAGCAGTGCATACCACAATGGATGCGGATGCCGGTTGGGACGGTAGTTCGAACGGACAGTGGTTGCCGACCGGGGTTTATGCCTATGTGCTCGAACACACGCTAGCTTGTTCCACAGAAGGTGATCGTGTCGTGGGGCATGTGACCTTGTTGCGATAGGGTTTTCCACACGGATGGTCCATCTATCAAACCCAGCCCGGAGCGGTGGCCGCTGATCTTCACGCTTGGAACACGGTCGTGGACAGTTATCTTGTATACAGGAAGGTGCAGGAAGGCATTCCCAACTATGGTTGTAAGCGTATGGTCCGGAGAGCGGTTTTGCGGTGGTGAAGGAGGTCGGATGCCAAGCCTGTCAACAGGTGTCTCGGATGCGGATACACGAGAAACTGTTCTAGTGCGCACGAGGGACAGAAGGATGTATTGGCCATTGATCCGTGCTTTGTGCCTCAGGATCGCAATGGATGCGCTCGACCATATTACGGATCACAATGTCTTCATCAGTACGTCTAGGGCACTATGTCACAAGTGTTCGCCGGCCACTTGAAGGCACGGCCGTATCGTCTTCGTATCTTGAACCCGTGTCAACGATGCGCATCCTTCCCGGGCTCTGCATGGTGATCGCCATGTTCTGGTCCACCTCGGCACAAGCTGGCCATATCATCGGTGGTGAGATGTTCCATGATGATCTGGGTGGAGGTCAATATCGGATCACCCTGAAACTCTATCGGGAATGCTCGGGTATCGGCTTCGATGATCCGGCTCCGATAGGCGTTTACACCGGAACAGGCACGTTCATTCAAGCGGTGTACGTGGACTTCCCAGGGGGCAGTCCGGTGCCGGTTGATCTGGATGATCCATGCCTCTCGCTTCCGCCGAACCTGTGCTTGGAGACGACCTCTTACAGCGTTGTGTTGGACTTACCTCCAACGGCCGATGGCTACATCGTGAGCTATCAGCGTTGTTGCCGCACGCCCATCATCAATAACCTGCTCAACCCCGACGACCTGGGGATCACCGTACTCACACAGATACCCGGTTCGGCCGTAGGTGCCAATAGTGCGCCGCGTTTCAGCGAGTTGCCACCCGTCGCGGTCTGTTTGAACGAACCCTTGGTGTTCGATCATTCGGCCACGGATCCCGATGGCGATGAGCTGGTCTATGAGTTGTGTACGCCGTTCAACGGTGGCACGCCTGACTCACCGTCGCCCACCCCTTCACAGTTGACCGCACCGCCCTACGATCCAATTCCTTGGGCGGCGGGTTACAGCGGGGCATACCCGATCGATTCGGACCCTGCCATCAGCATCGACGCCTCGACCGGCCAGTTGACCTTGACCCCTACACTGCTGGGCTTCTTCGTGGTGGGTGTCTGCGTGAGCGAATACCGGGGCGGAGAATTGCTGGGTACCACGCGCAGGGACTTTCTGTTCAGTGTGGTCGCGTGCAATGCGTCCGTGGTCTCCTCCATTGCGCCGCAAGCGCAACCCTGCACTGGTCTTACGGCCACCTTCAACAACAACAGCAATGGTGCGCAGACCTATGCGTGGGACTTTGGTGATGCGTCCACGGACTTGGATGTTTCTACTGCGCTGACACCCACGTGGACCTATGCGGCCCCGGGAGAGTACACGGTCACCTTGATCGCGAACCCCGGCACGGTATGCGCCGATACCTCCATCCAGCGCTATCGGATGTACGAAGCTCCGGTGCCCTTCTTCAGCACACCGGATCCACTCTGTGGCCCATCACAGGTGGACCTTGTGGCTCGTGGGATCTTTGATCCTTTGGCCACCATCTCGTGGCATCTAGGCACTGGTGCCCAACCCGCCACAGCCCAAGGAATGGATGTATCAGCCACCTTCGGGACAGGTGGCAGTCAGCTGGTGACCCTCACCGTAGAACAGAACGGATGCACGGGTGTATTTGCAGCACCGGTGGTCGTGAACCCCGAACCAGAGGCATTCTTCCTGGTCGATCCGCCTTCCCCACAGCCACCGAATACCGTGGTGCGGCTTACCGATGCTTCCCTCACCAATGGTGGATCCATCGTTTCATGGTCTTGGGAGGCGAATGGATCGCCCACTGGTGACGCCACCGATCTGGTGCTGGATACTTCGGTGCCTGGCCGTTACCTCCTCACGCTCACGGTCTCCACCGCATTCGGGTGTACGGATACGTACACCACCGAGTACATCATCATCCCACAGGACGTTGAGATACCCAACGTGTTCACACCCAATGCCGATGGGCAGAACGATGCCTTCGTGATCGCGAACGCGCAATACTGGCGGAACTCACTCACCATCTTCAACCGATGGGGAATGCCGGTCCATGAGGCCAAGGATTACAAGAATTCGTGGAGGGCGCTGAACGTGCCGGACGGTACGTACTACTACGTTTTCACGCTCGAGGACGGTCGCGAGTTCACTGGGCATGTGACCATCTTGCGCTAAAGGCCACCTGGTATCGTTGACCACAAGATGCCTGGTCCGGTACCCGTTTCGGTTGTTCTTGATCCTGGCCTTGGACTACCGAGGAGTTCCCACCGTCCTGACCACTCGATCGCACATAACGGTGAAGCGTTCACTCATCCCCGTTCATCACCACATGCCCGGTCCATACCGTGTCCGGACAACCTTGGGAGGGGAGGCCTGTCAAGTGGGCATGATGAAAGCACTACTCATAGTGATCGCCGCTGCGGGGATCACTACTGCACCAGCCCAGTGGACCGCACTGAACACCGGCATCGAAGAGACGCTCTATGGCGTGCACTTCGTTGATGCGAACACCGGATGGGCCGTTGGTGAAATGGGGACCATCATCAAGACAACGGATGGCGGTGTCAGTTGGGAGGAGCAAGAGAGCGGCACGTTGGAGCGGCTCAGTTCCGTCCGTTTCATCGATCAGGATCGAGGTGCTGCTGTCGGCACAGGAAGTGCGGTCGTTAGGACCACCGATGGCGGAGATACCTGGGTGGTGCAGACGCTGCCCACCGTTTGGGCCTTGTCCACCGTGCACTTCTACAATGCGACAACGGGTTTCATCGTAGGCGACTTCAATACCATTTACAAGACCACGGATGCAGGAGCCACATGGGTGCAGCAGCTCGGCATGCAAGGTGGCTTCCTCACAGCGGTGCAGTTCACCAGCCTGGATACGGGCTTCGCGGTAGGTGAGCTCGGGACCATGTTGAAGACCACGAATGGCGGGGCGGACTGGAACACCATGCCAGCCCTCTCCGGCACTTGGCTGTGGGATCTTTGGTTCACCGATGCGAACACGGGTTACATCCTTAGCGTCTCCGATGCGTTCTACAGAACCACCGATGGTGGCACAAGCTGGCAACCCCTTAGCATTGGAATGCCCGAAGGGCAGTCACTATTCGCTATGCACTGGACCGGGGCGAACGTTGGTCATGCCGTAGGTAACGGGGGCAGTATCCTGCGCACCGAGGATGCCGGTACTACTTGGGAGCGGCTACCGAACGAATTCGACGGAGGCAACCTGACCTTCTTCGATGTCCATTTTCCGACGCAGGATGTGGGATATGTGGTCGGTGAATTCGGTCAAGTCTTGAGGGAACTGAATGCCGGGTTCAGCCACGTGAATGACCGGAAAGCCGGCGAGGAGCTGGGGCTTCATCCTGTCCCTGTTGTGGATGGCACTCCGGTGGTCTTGTCCTATGACATGAATGAGGTGACCATGATCTTGGTGCACGATGTACGTGGAGATGTCGTGCTTTCACTAGACCCGAACAGTGGTGTGCAGGTGTTGGACCTCAACAACCTGCCCAATGGAGCCTATTTCGTGGAGGTGCGATCAAGAGATGCCGTACAACGAGGTAAGTTACTCATTCAACGCTGATGATCGGGTATACCTGAGCTCTTCGCCATACCCCCAATGGGCTTTTCTTGCTGACTTCGATCATAGGACTTTCGCCAAGGGGCTGAGACTAGTTCAGCTCAGAAGCACGCCCCAAGACCAGAGAGAAGGAATGCGCGGTCGCGTTCTATGGTCGTACCTGTCCGAACGCCCCGATCCGGGTTTAGGCAATACTGATCAATACGGCCACGGTATGCCGGTGATCACCGTATCTCCATTTGCGTCCGGTGCTTTCGCGCAGGCCACCATGGTGCCGCTAGGGCACATGTTCCAGTGCACCATGCTGTCGTCCAGGTCGCGACCGAAGGCGATGGGCTCGTTCCACGCGCGTGATCGTAAGGCCACGTAAAGGGCACAGGTTCGTTGCGTGAGGAGAATGTGATCGATATCCGGGGCGCTTGCCGCGAAGGACATGATAGGATGGAACTTGCGCATGAGTTCCGCTGGCTGTGTTCTCGGGCTGGTGGAACAAGCCGCGAGCAGCGGGGCGATGAATTGGATGCGCATCGGTGATGTACGGTGGTCCTGGTTTCCACCAGGTGTATAGTCGCAGAAGTCGGCGAAAGGTGACAAGCCGAGCACATGTCCATTAGAATAGGAGCAGCGAAGCGATCACATCCCCTGCTCGGCTGCCAGCTTCAGGCAGTCGCAGCCGAGCGCCTCATCCACGAAGCGCTTCAGGTAGTGCATGTCCGATGTAGCGCGTTGGCGGCCAGTGCGTTCTAGATGGATCAGTACGCCGAGGCCCACGAGTACGAAGGGTACCATGTAGTAGCCCCACGGGGTGTGCCCAAGCATGTGCTGCGCGATCCCAAGAGTGATCCCGGTGAGCCCCAAAAGAGTGAGCGCCAGGTAGCCTCCAGCGAAGAGCATCCAGATGGTGGATACCGGTCCGATGAGGCAGCGTACCAGGGTATTCCCGTTCGGGAGCTCTTCGAACGAGAGGTCCATCTGTGGAGTCCATGCTTCCGATCCACTGCGCTGGAAGTTCAGCAAGAGGTGCTGATACGTGTCTTTCATCCAAATGCCGCGCGGGTTGTCGCGAGAGATCCGTTCGCGAATGGCCTTGGTGACCGCAGCTGCCGTTAGGGGCGACTCGAACTTGAAGCGTGGCCGAAATCCGGGAACGTCCATGTGATGAAGGTAGACGGCAGCACTTCAGCGGTCGTGACGATCGTCAGGTGTGGTCACCGTGGTGCAAATGACCGGTCAGGTCCCCGCCGTCACGATCGTCTTCAACGGTATTTCGCCGCGCTCGCGTTTGGCGATGAACTCATCCACGCTTAGGCGAACGATGCGCTTCACGTAGTCCTGCACGTCCGGTGCGCAGTCCATATGCCAGACGTAGATCCCATTGGCGCGCAGCCAATACGGTCGGCTGAGCGGCCCGCCGTACCGTGCGACGAGCACCATGTCATCGTTCGTAGGGTCCTTTTCGTTGTAGGTGAGTCCGGCCGTGCGTAGTGCGTTCAATTGGTCCGTGAGCTGGCTCAGGTCCATCGCGCCGAGGCAGAAGAGTTCGCCATCCTCTTGAACCGACAGGCGGGCTGCATCGAGATCGAAGTCGGTTCGAAACCGGTCCGTTCCTCCGGGGTACTTCGTGGCAATGGCTTCTTTGGTGATCACCAGGTCGGCGAGGTCGATCCAGATGGGCATGCGGTGAAGATAGCTGAAGCGTTTAGGAAGGTGCGCCGGAGCAGAGAATGACTTTGCGTGGCGCGCACACCACGATCAGCCTGCGAGCAGGGCAATCAGTTCCACAGACACCGGGATACATGATCAACATTCCGCTCTGGCTCCTGATCCGGCATGGAGCATGAAGGAATAACTGCGAACTAAAACGACAAGATCATGAATACGAAGATGGAGAACATGAAAAGCGAGGTGTCGGAAAAGGCGGAGAAGGTCGGGGACAAGATCCAAGGCAACTGGAACGAGATCAAGGGCAAGCTGAAGCAGAAATACGCCGAGCTCACCGACGATGACCTGGTCTATGCCGAGGGCAAAGAAGATGAGTTGTACGGCAAGCTGCAGAAGCGCCTTGGCATCAGCCGGGACGATGCGGAGAAGGCTATCGGCACGTTCACGGGCAAGAAGTGATCAACGGATCACGCAACAAGGCCGGACCTCCATGGAGGCCCGGCCTTGGTATTCCGGGAGGAACCGTTCCAGGTCGCTAAGACCTTCGCCTACTTTGAAGTCAGTGCGAAAGCGATCGGTAGGATGACTTCACTGTTCACCGCTTTTCCGTTGGAGGTGGCGGGCTTCCAATCGGGCAGTTCAGTGACTACACGCATCGCTTCAGCATCGAGGTCCGCACGCACGCCGCGTTTCAGTTGCACGGCGCTCACCGCTCCGTTGGACCGTACATTGAAGACCACGTACACGGTGCCTTCCACACCGTCCGCGACGGCTTTCTCCGGGTAGCGGATAGCGGTTGAAAGGTGTTTCATCAAGGCTGGAGTTCCTCCGGGGAATTCAGCGGGCGTATCGGATCCTGCGAAGACGATGGCTTCACCTGTGGGGACGGTCGTCGGGGTTATCCGCCAGGAGACAAGTCCCGCAGAGAGCAGGAGGGCGGGCACAGCGAGCAGCAATTTCGTGCGCGTATGGCGCGGTGAGCGGTTGTTGTACAGCATGGTGATCCGGGTTTTTAGGGTTGAGCTGGAAAATGAGTGGTGCATGGTGCGGGTGGAGGTGCGTAGGCCATGGGCGAGCAATAGCGTGGGGTAGTCTGCATGCATATCCTGTACTTGACGGTCAGCGATGTGTTCGTGTACCAGGCGGACTTCGCGCAGGGCGATGCGCCAGAGCGGCATGCTCCAGCAGAAGGCCGAAAACACTTCATACAAGAGCACATCAAGGGAGTGCCTTTCGCGCACATGCACCTGCTCATGCGCGAGGATGGTTTCATGGTCCGAGCGTGGTAGATCCATCGGGACATGGACACGTCCGAGGAAGGATCCCGCCTCACCCGTGCCTCTTCGGAATGCGCGCATGGTGCGCACCACACGGATGGCTAGCACGAACAAGAGGAATGCGGTCACCAAGTAGTGCACAAGGATCAAGCGGTCGGTCCAGCTCGTTCGTGTTGCAGGTCCACTCGCCGGTTCGATCGTGATCTCGGGTAGCTCGAAAGCCAGCTGGCCGAGCACAGCGGAAGTAGAAGCGTGCAGGAAAGGAATGACCAAGGCTGCGAATGGTGTCGCCAGCAACCAGGCTCTTCGACCATGGAACCCGGTCTCTTTGCGCAGCGTGATCGCGTAGATGCCGAAGAGGATCGCGAACGCGATGTTCACTTTGATGTAATAGGTGATGGCGTCCATGTTCAGCGCTTCTTCTTGTGATCCTTGATGAGCTTGAGCATTTCATCCAGGTCCGATGCATCGAGTTGTTCGCGTTCGATGAAAGCCGAGATCAAGGCACTGGGTGATCCACCGAAATAGTCCTTCACCAGTTTCTTGACAGACCGATCACCATATACCTCTTTGCTGATCGTTGCGTGGTATCGGTGGCTGCGTCCGAAGGCTTCGTGTGCTACGAACCCCTTCTCCTCCAAGATGCGGATGATCGTACTCACCGTGGTGATGGCTGGTCTGGGTGCTGGCATGGCAGCAAGCACGTCCTTCGCGAAGGCGGGTCCTAGCTTCCACAACACGTGCATCACCTGCTCTTCGGCCTTGGTCAATCGTTCCATACCGCAAGTATAACTAATAACATAGTCGAATAACGAATGAATTAGTTGGAGCGGTGGCTTTGGATCAGGGAATGGCAACTTCGGGAGAGGGAGCGGAGGAGCATTCCTGGTGCGGGCCATGGTCGGAGGGTGGAGTTGCCCCGTGTACATGTCAAGCCACCGTAGGAGAAGCGTTGGTCTATTTGGTCAGCTGGATCGAATGGTGTTGTTTCGTGGGGTGAGAGCCCTGGGCACATCTTTGGTCACATCAGCGTTGATGTGCGCCTCTACCATGAACGCACAGGGGGGCGTGCGGGCCATCTTCTGGGATTATGAATTCGTGGATGGTTCGTGGCTCGGTGCCTACGGGTTGGGTTTTGATCATGACATGAACGAGCGGTTATCCATGGGTCTTCAAGTGAAATACGCCGAGCCCTTCTTACAAGCGGACTACCGCTCTGCTTTCCACCTCTCCGACAATGACCAGGGGTCTTTCTACCTGGGCCCTCAGGTCGGCTTGCGTTCCTTCATGGCGGATGCACCCATGGTTTTCCCCGTCGGCTTCCGTACCGGTGTTCGAGGTGGACTTCGAGGATTCTATGCTGATCTGTTCGCCAGTGTGTCCTATTCACTGGGGGATCGCACAGGTTACGTGCGCGACCCTTCGTTGACCATTCCTGCTAGGGAAGCCTCTCCGCTGGCCTTCAACCTCGGATTACATATGGGCATCGGGTGGGACCGCGCGGACCGATGAGCCCGCACTGATCGGAAGCGAGGTCGATCAGGTAGGACCGGAAAGAGAAAGGCCCCACCGGATCGGTGAGGCCTTCGATGCGAAGGGTTCAACTCACTCCACCACCAACTTACCGCTCACGGTCTCCGTTCCGGTGATGATGCGGTACATGTAGAGTCCTGCCCGGATATCGGACGCATCCCATTCCACCCGTTGTGGTTCACCAACAGGCAGTGCACCGAGTTGGCGGCTTTCCACAAGAGCCCCGTTCAAGGCGCGGATCTCCAACACGGTGGTCTGGTCATCCTCCGTAGTAGGTGTGAAGAAGAACGCGGTGAGACCATTGGTCGGATTCGGATACACGTTCACGGTCATCGGCTCGATCCCGATCGACTTGGCCATGAAGGCTACTGGATCGTTGGTCGGCTCTTGTACCATGCCACTTCCAGGGCATACGAGATAGCCACTGTTGGTGGTGCCTCCGGCATACCCTTCGTTGATGGCGGTCAGTGCCGCGTTCAAGGCCTCTCGGGTATAACTGTTACCGCAGTTCCCGATCTTCTGGTCTGCCGCATTGATCACTTCCTGCACGGTCCAACCCGCGAAGAGTCCATTCGCTACCACCATGTCCTTCAAGAGGGTATACGATGGGCTGAAGGACATGTAGAATTCGTCGAACCGAACACTGAGCTTGAGCGCCACCAGTTGGCCAGCGAAACTGTTGGTGTAGTTCGTAGGGTTCACCATGGTGCCACTTGGCAACTGGGACACACTGCCATTGGCGGGCAGGAAGGCTGCCACTGCATAGCCGTTCGTGAAACGCAGGAAACGTGACCCGCAGCCGATGGTGAGATAGTTGGGTGCGGTGAACGCGGAGGCGAAGTTGTTCACCATGTAAAACGCCATGTTCCCACCACCCGGTGTAGCACCCCAGGTATTCTGTGTTTCCGTACGGATACCAGTGCACTCATCCACAGTGGTCAGCGTGATGGTCGTGGAGCAGGTCGACGTGCAACCCCGTGCATCCGTCACCACCACCGTGTAGGTGCCAGACGTTGAAACGGTAGCGGTTGAGCTATTGCTTGCGGGAGAGGTGTTCCAACTGTAGCTGTATGGCGCCAGGCCACCGGAAGCACTTGCAGTGATCGTGCCTGCACCGGCATTGTTGCTGCAGTTAACGGTGGGCGCACCATTGGCCACCACGTTCACCGTGCCAGATGTGCGACTGCATCCGTTGTTGGTCACCTGCACGGTGTAGGCACCCGTGAGTGTGGCTACATAGCTGCTCCCTGTTGCACCGCTGATGGACGAGCCATTGCGGAACCAAGCATAGGTGAGGCCGCTGCCCGTGTTCGCGTTTAGGGTGACGCTGCCACCCACGCAGAATGAAGTGGATCCCGAAGCGGTGATCGTGGCCTGCGGAGCTGATCCAACGGTGATGTTCATGGGCGCCGAGGTGGCCGTGCAACTTCCATTGCTCACCGTGACCGTGAAGGCACCATTGAGGTAAGCCGTGTACGCGTAGCTCGTGGCTCCAGAGATCACCACCCCATTGTAGCGCCACTGGTAGGTGTTGCCGCTTGATTGCTGAGTGGTGAGGATCACGTTGGAGCCGGAGCAGAAACTGGTAGCGCTCCACGCGGTGATCACCGGAGTGGTACCAGTTCCGGACACGGAGACGGTTATCGCATTGCTGGTACCCGAGCAGGTGCCGTTGGTCACGGTGACCGTGTAACTGCCGGCCAGTGTAGCCGTGTAGGAGTTGCTGGTGGCCCCGCTGATGGTGGTGCCGTTCCTACGCCACACGTAGCTGTTGCCGCTGGCCGATGCCGTGGAAAGTGCCACACTACCGCCCGAGCAGAAGGAGGTGGACCCTTGTGCTGAAAGCGTCGGCGTGCTTGACGTGGACACGGTCACGTTGATCGTGTTGCTGGTTCCCGAGCAGGTGCCGTTGGTGACCGTCACCGTGTAGCTGCCGGCCAGTGTGGCGGTGTATGCGCTGCTGGTGGCTCCGCTGATGGTGGTGCCGTTCCTACGCCACACGTAGCTGTTTCCGGTGGCCGATGCCGTGGAAAGTGCCACGCTCCCTCCCGAGCAGAAGCCGGTGGAGCCTTGAGCGGCGAGCGTTGGCGTGCTTGAAGAGGACACGGTCACATTGATCGCATTGCTCGTACCGGAGCAGGTGCCGCTGGACACGCTGACCGTGTAGCTGCCGGCCAATGTGGCGGTGTAGGAATTGCTGGTGGCCCCGCTAATAGTGGTGCCGTTGCGTTGCCACACATAACTGTTGCCGGTTCCGGCAGCGGTGGAGAGCACCACACTGCCACCCGAACAGAAGCTGGTCGTGCCTTGTGCGGAAAGAGTAGGTGCGTTGCCTGCTGAAACGTTCACCGTTATGGCGCTGGAGGTGGCTGTGCAGCCATTGTTGTTCACCGTGCGCGTATAGCTGCCCGCCAGTGTGGCGGTGTAGGTGCTCGCGGTGGCGCCACTGATGGTGGTACCATTGCGTGCCCACGAATAGGTGTATCCGGTGCCCGTGTTGCCACTTAGGACCACACTTCCGCCATTGCAGAACGAGGTGGGCCCACCGGCGCTGATCGTCGCGGAAGGCTGGCTGCCCACGGCGAGGGTGACCGGTGCGGAGGTCGCCGAGCAGCCGCCGTTGGTGACCCGCACGGTCGTAGCACCGTTCCAGAAAGCGGTGTAGGCATAGGCGGTGGCGCCGGGCATCGCTTCTCCATTCACATACCATTGGTAGGTGTTGCCGGTAGCTTGCTGCGTAGTTAGGATGACATTCCCGCCAGAACAGAAGCTCGTGGGACCAGTAGCTGTGATCACCGGGGTGGCCAACGAACCGGAAGCGCTCACGCTAATGGCGTTGCTCGTGGCCGTGCAGGTCCCGTTCGTGACGGTGACACTGAAACTGCCAGTTTGTGTAGCGGTGTACGAGTTACCTGTGGCGCCATTGATCGCACCGCCGTTCAAACGCCATTGGTAGGTGTTGCCCGTAGCCGTGGCTGTGGAAAGCACCACACTTCCTCCGTTGCAGAAGCTCGTCGATCCTTGTGCCGTGGCTGTCGGCGCGGTGCCTCCGGACACGGTCACCGTTGTGCCACTGGATGTGGCGGAGCAAGAACCGATGCTCACTATCACAGTGTAGCTGCCGGCCAGCGTGGCGGTGTACGAATTGCTTGTCGCACCCGAGATCGCCGTTCCATTGCGGCGCCACACGTAGGTGAGGCCCGTTCCCGTATTCGCGTTCAGCACCACGCTGCCTCCGTTGCAGAAGGCCGTACTTCCCGCTGCCGTGATGGTGGCGTTGGGTGCGCTCGTCACGTTCACCGCGGTGTTCGCGGAGGTTGATGAACATCCGTTATAGGTCACCGTTACCGTATAGGTACCGGTTTGAGTGGCGGAGTAGGAACTGCTCGTGGCCCCGCTGATCACGTTGTTGTTCAGGCGCCATACGTATGTATAACCGGCACCGGTGTTGGCGTTCAGCACCACACTTCCGCCTGTGCAGAACGTGGTTGCTCCCGCAGCTGAGATCGTCGCCGCCGGAGTGATGGGCGTGCCTACGCACTGGCAGCTGGAGTTATAGACATCGTTGGTGGTGCAAGCGTTGTTGTCGTTGCAAGGTGTCCCCACAGTGGCCGAGCCACCGACCACACCCAAGCAATCTGCGCTACCCGTTCCGGAGGAAATTGCGAGCGCCCCCAACGATTGGTTGTAATAGCTGCCGCAGGCGCTCACTTCCAGCTTCACGGCGCGCACCATGTATTGGCGACCTGCAACGAAAGGCACGCTTCCGCTGGTCCACGAGGTGGAGGTGACCGGATTCGTGGTCAAGCGCGTGGTGAGGCCCGAAGTCGCGTCGACCTGGTAGATGTGATAGCCTGCGCTGGCCTCGGTGCTTGCTGTCCAAGCGAATGAAGCATTGCCGCCAGCGTTCGTCACCGTGAGGTTCGATGGTGGCGATACCATCTTCATCCGCAGGGTCGGATCCCCCATCAGATTCATATGCGTGCGGCCGATCGTGCTCTGCCAGCCTTCGGTCAACGGGGCGTATAACCCCGTGTTGTTCATGCTCGCGGCTGCGCTATAGCCGATGTTCTCACCAAGGCCCATGTGGTGGAAGTACCACGCTGGGATGCCGGCCCAGCAGTTGGTCAGGCCATCACCCCGCGCGATCACGGCGCGCAGGAAGTTGTTGCGGCTGTCGAAGTCGTAGAAGAAGCTGCCGAGGGCCATGTTGAACACACCGCCCATGGTCACATTGCTCGCCAGTTCCTGGGTGGTGATACCGCCATCGGTACCGTTGTAGGTGGTGACACCAGCGTCGGTCGCGATCAGGCCGCCGCCGTAGTGCGCGGTCCAGAGGTAGCTCTGCCCGTTGATGTAGTTCTTGAAGCTTAGCACAGGTGCTGGTGGCACCGGGCTGATCTGCCCTACCAAAGCGGAGGCACGCCAGCCGCTTCCGGCCACCGGGTTACCCAGCCACTGCAGGTTGTCCACCAGCACGGCGCGTTGTTCCGGCGACCAGCCTTTCACTTTGTAGTTATGGGCCTTGTTCAGGTAGTTCCGAAGCAACTGCACTTCGGTGGTCCCAAAGGCTGGCATGTCGTACATGTCCACGCGGCCCACTTGAAGCTCCACGCTCGAGGGCAGGTCGCTCTGGTCGAATTTCCCGTCACCCGGTGTGTTCCACGTGCGTTGCTGCGTGGTCATGGTGTTGTTCACCGAGTTGTCGGTCCACACACCGTCCATGTCAGCGTAGTAAGCGTCGGTGGGCCGCGCGCCGCGGGTGTCTTCGTGACCATCCGGCGTGATGTTGCCGGAATAGGGTACCGGCACGTGCCCGATGATGTAAAGGGCCTTCACATTGCCCGGATCACTGTTGTAGTGCCCTTGGATGATGCTCTTGATGCTGGCGACCGAAGCTGTACGGGAAACGTCGCTGCGGATGACGCCCCATCCGTCGGCTCGCAGATCGCTCGTCAGGACGGTCAGTTCCGCACTAAGCGACGCGGAAAGTGTGTTGTCCACCAGCAGGATCACCTTGCCCCGATAGTCCACCACGGGTACTTGTACCCCGGTGTTGATGTAGCCCGTGCCTGTGACCCCTGCCGACACGCGCACGATCTTGTATTCGTAGTTCGCACCAAGGCTCACACTGGCATCCGTCCACGAAGTGGCTGTTGCCGTTGGCGTGGCTACTGCCGACCCCCAAGCGGTGGCGGTTTTCGTCTTTCGGTAGATCGCGATCGAGGTGGTACTGCTGATTGGCGCCCAAGAAAGGGTAATGGACGGCGTATTCTGGACCGTGGCTGTAACACGTACTGCTGCTCTTTCCGATGAGGACTGGGCAACAAGTAAGGCCGCGGTAAGCAGGGCGATCGAGAGGGTCAGGGAGCGGAGCATGCTCTTGAGTTCAGGTCAGAGGGTACATAAAAGGCTGTTCGTCAGGCGTTTCATTTAGACGTTAGAGCTGGTTTTCGTCACCGAAGTGATAGGACCGGTCCTTGTCGCATGGAACAAACGTTCAACCGAGGAATGAGAGAGCATTCGCATAAGGGCCCAAAGCTAGGCCCTGGCACCAACACGAATCCAGTGCAACTCCTTGACGGACGGCCATTTCACCCCTGATCGACGGCCTTGTTCACCACTTGGTCCGGTGTGGGTCCCGCTCCGCACCCGGACTGTACGGATTCGTCGGAATCGGACTGCATTCTACCAGTGCTATGCCACACCCGATGAATGCCAGCTCAGGCTCGACGGTGAACCTCTGGTGGAACGACGAAAAGCCCTTTTGGTCAGTCGGCCGAGCCGGTTCGGGCTGGTTCTGCGGCGGTGGGTGCCCAGATCTCCGGTATTAGCGCTCGTTGGGCTTCCACGGTCAGGTGTAGGGGGTCACGCCAGAAACTCCGGTCGGCGGGGAATAGTCCAGGACCGTCCAGATCGATGACCGTTGCCATGGTGCGCAGGCGCGCCAGATACTGCTCACGCGCTTCGCTCAGCCCAGCCTCCTGCATGATCCGCTGCAGGTCGGGATGGGTGGGGTACTCCACCAGGATCAACCGCGCACCTTCCGCCTTGCACCGGTCCGCGATCACTTGTAGCTTTTCATACACCGTAGTGTCCATGCTCCATTGTTCGGCTGCCGCGCGTTCGGCATCAAGCACTGTTCGCCACTGGTCCTCGCCGGGGACATCGTAGGAGAGGCTATTGGGGAATAGGCTGCTGTACACGTTCAACCCAGCGGCCTCGATCACGCGGCGGTTGTACAGGTAGGTCCATGGTTCTGCCAGTATGCCGGCCGGTTCCGCATAGATGTCGAAGTTCTGGCTCGCATGTATACCGCGGAACGAGACCTGGATCATCACATTCCGCAGGGTGGCCACGCTATCGGCGAAGTGGAAGGTGTGGTCGATGGTGGTGTAATTCCCCCCGGGAACACCGAGGTTGTAGTAGCGGTCTCCGGTGAGGGCTTGCAGGCTGTCCAGGTCGAAATAGGAGAGTCGGCTATCGCCTAGCAGGATGTTGGCCTCAGGGTTCCGTCGGTAATCCACCAATTTCCACATCATGTTGCTGAAGGGCATCGTTCGGCCGCTATGGTAGAGGTTCTTCTCCTTCAACGCACGCGACACCGGACCGCCAGTGTGGTACAAGCAGTATGGGTCCACCCAAGCCACCAAGGCGAACAAGCCGACCAAGGGCAGCGAGAGCTTCAGGCACTGGAGGAGGAAGCGGCGCACCATGGCTCAGAACTGGAAATAGATGAACTCACCACCACCCAACGGAGCGCATACGATGATGATGGCGATGAGCGTGTAGTACAGCGCGTAGCGGATCGGTTTCGTGGCCTTGCCGTCCAGTTGAAGGCCGTGTTGCCGGTCGCGACTGATCCATTCGATCAGCACGGTGACCCCGATGCCGAAGAGGGAGATGGCCAGTGTGAGCATGCTGGAGACGGCCGGTACTTCGAAGAGCGACGGGGAGAGGATATGGCGGATCACCGTGTAGGCCTGATCCATGTTCTGCGCGCGGAAGAAGATCCAGGCGAAGCAGGCCATGCCGAAGGTGAGCGCCATTTGCAAGAGTTCTTTCGGGTTCGGAAGCCAACGCCCTTCGGCCACCGTACCGCTCATGCTCTTATGCCGGTCCAGCACCACTAGTGGCAGGAAGAAGATGGCATTGATGGCGCCCCAGGCGATGAAGGTCCAGTTGGCGCCGTGCCAGAAACCGCTCACCAGGAAGATGATCATCGTGTTGCGCACCACGAGGGCCTTGGTGCCCTTGCTTCCACCGAGGGGGATGTAGAGATAATCGCGGAACCAGGTGTTGAGCGAGATGTGCCAACGCCGCCAGAATTCGGCGATATCCCTGCTGAAGTAGGGGAACGCGAAGTTGCGCATCAGCTCGAAACCGAAGAGGCGCGCACAACCGATGGCGATATCGCTGTAACCACTGAAGTCGCCGTAGATCTGGAAAGCGAAGAGAACGGTGGCCAGGAAGAGCGTGGCGCCGCTATGTTGCTCCGGTGCGGCATAGAAGTGGTTCACGATCTGCGCGCAGTTGTCAGCCACTACGATCTTCTTGAACAGGCCCCACAACATCTGTCGCACACCATCACGGGCCATGGCGATATCGAAGATGCGCAGGTTCCCGAACTGCGGGATCATATGGCGCGCACGTTCGATCGGTCCGGCCAGCATCTGCGGGAAGAAGCTGACGAAGGCGAAGAACGTGATCGGGTGGCGCGTGGCATTCAGCTGCTTGCGGTACACATCGATGGTGTAGCTCAGGCTCTGGAAGGTGTAGAAGCTGATGCCCACGGGGAGCACGAGGTTCAGCGTACGCAGGTTGAAGGGTAGGCCCAGCACCGTGAAAGCCGAATGGAAACTACTGATGAAGAAGTCGTAGTACTTGAAGAATCCGAGCAGACCGAGGTTGGCTACGAGGCTCACGATCAGTAAAGCCTTGCGCCGCCTGTCGTCGTCGGTGCGCTCCATACCGAGAGCCACCAGGTAATCGGTGCCCGAGGTGAAGATGAGCAGGCCCAGGTAGCGCCAATCCCACCAGCCATAGAACACGAAGCCCGAGAGGATCAGGAAGCTGTTCTGCAGCATCAGGCGCTGACGCAGCGCCCAGTAGAGCACGAAGACGATCGGTAGGAATACCGCGAAATCGATCGAGTTGAAAAGCATCGCTACGCTATCGCGAAGGGTGTTCTACGCACCCGGGATGGAATGGGTTCGGCAAGGACCAGGTCGGTCGGCCCAAAGCTATCCGCGCACCCGGGCGGCGATGGCGGTCGGACCATGCGGTATTCCATGCGGCGATGTTGATGGGAGAAGGATGGAACTCCGTCCCACAGTCGTACCTTGCGGGTGCTATGAGCTTCGAACCACGTAGCATCGAGACCCGCATCGCCACCATCACGCTGGCTAGTCCCGGTTTCATCGAGCAGCGGTATCGCTTGGGTGAACGTATCGACCTGGCGGGTTTCGCCGAGAACAAGCGCGCGCGCCTCGAGCTCGCCGAGGGTATGCCATGCGTCATGCTGTCGATCATCCCCCGCGACATGGACTTCGATGTGAGCGTGACCGGCGTGGACCACTTCGCGCCCGAGCGTGATCAGGATACGTTGCGTGCCTTGGCCGTGGTGGTGAAGGACAACATGTCGGAGATGGTCACCAAGCTCTTCTTCTCCTACTTCCCCACGGTGTTCCGCACCCGTGTGTTCGACGATGAGGAAGAGGCCCGCACCTGGTTGAAGAACCAGCTGGTGGAGGTGATCAAGGAGGAGGCCTGATCGCGGGTCGGTCCTAGGGAACTTTCCTTCGCGCGCGGTCCATCGATGACTGAAAAGGTTGCCTTCAGGCAACCGTTTCGTTGCGCTTCGTATTAGCGATGCTGACCGGTGAAAGCCCCGGTCCGGCCCACCACCATGTTCAGCACAACGACATCCGTCGTCCGATATGGTATTGCCCGATGAGGACGATCGGGCAGCGCATCGAGACCCTCACCGCCACCATCGTGCTGGTCGCGGAGCACTTCATCGAACAGCGGTACAAGGCGGAGGCGCGTTTCGTTCCAGGTGCCGTCGACCTTAACCGCAAGGCACGGTGGAAGCTGACCAAAGGAATGCGTCACGTGGTGCTCATCATCCTGCCCGGTGAGATGCCAGTGCATCCACCAGCGATGAACGAGGATCATTTGCGCCCGGACAGTGAGGAGCGCCGCATCATCGCGTTGGCGGTGGTGGCGCCAACCGCCGCGCTCAACGCCGCCACCAAGTTCTACTTCCGGTACTATGCTCAATCTTTCGAAGCGCGGGTCTTCGAGGCGGAAGATGAGGCGCGGGCATGGTTGCTGGGCGTGCTTGAACGAACAACAGCGCGATGATGATCGAGCTGTTGCTTTTCGTGTAGAGGGTACCCGAAGGCCCCCGTTCTTTCCGTTCTACTTGAACGCCGCCAACCCGGTCACCTCCATACCGGTGATGAGCAGGTGGATGTCGTGCGTGCCTTCGTAGGTCACCACGCTCTCGAGGTTCATCATGTGGCGCATGATCGGGTACTCGTTGGTGATGCCCATTCCGCCTAGTATCTGGCGCGCTTCGCGGGCCACGGTCAAGGCCAGGTGTACGTTGTTGCGTTTGGCCATGCTGATCTGCGCGGTAGTAGCGCGGCCTTCGTTGCGCAATACGCCGAGGCGCCAAGTGAGCAACTGGGCCTTGGTGATCTCGGTGATCATCTCGGCCAGCTTCTTCTGGGTCAATTGGAAGCCACCGATCGGCTTGCCGAACTGGATGCGCTCCTTGCTGTAACGCAGCGCGGTGTCGTAGCATTCCATGGCCACGCCGAGTGTGCCCCAAGCGATGCCGTAGCGGGCGCTATCCAGGCAGCCGAGCGGAGCACCTAGGCCGCTCTTGTTCGGAAGCAGGTTACCCTTGGGCACCTTCACGTTGTCGAACACGAGCTCGCCGGTGGGGCTGGCGCGTAGGGAGAGCTTACCATGGGTGGTCGGGGTTGTGAAGCCTTCCATGCCGCGTTCCACGATCAGGCCATGGATACGGCCTTCGGTGTTCTCGGCCTTGGCCCACACCACCGCGAGGTCTGCGAAGGGCGAATTGCTGATCCACATCTTGGCCCCGTTCAACAGGTAATGGTCGCCCATGTCCTTGAAGGTGGTGACCATGCCGCCGGGGTTGCTGCCGTGATCGGGCTCGGTGAGGCCGAAGCAGCCGATCTTCTTGCCCTGCACCATGTCGGGCAGCCACTTCTTCTTCTGCTCCTCGCTGCCGTACTTCCAAATGGGGTACATGGCCAGGGAGCCTTGCACGCTGCAAAGGCTGCGCAGGCCGCTATCGCAGCGCTCGATCTCCTGCATGATCAGGCCGTAGCTGATCTGGTCCAATCCGGGTCCGCCGTATTCCTCGGGCAAGAAGGGGCCGAACGCGCCGATCTCGGCTAACCCGGGGATGATGTCCTTACTGAAGGTGGCGTTCTCGAAGCGCTCCTCGATGATCGGCTTCAGGTGCTTGCTCACATGCTGCCGTGCCGTGTCGCGGATCAGCCGTTGCTCCTCGGTCAACAGCTCGTCGACCAGGTAATGGTCGTGGCTTTGGAACAGGTCGGTGGCGCTTTTCTTGGCGGCGGGTGCTGAAGTGGTGCTCATGATGATGCCGGAGTTCCGGCGGGCATGTCGGGGGTTGGATGACTTCGCGGGGACTAGCCCTCGTTAGGCGGTGCAAAAGTAGCAAGTCGGCGGGGGGCGCAGGATGGACCCGGGAGTACTTTCGCGCATCGATGGGAAAGCCCACCCTGCCCGCTGCCGATGTCCTACGTGCCGCTGATCCGTTGAACGCGGAGTGGGTCACCGTTGTTCTGCTGCTCGTGGTGCTCCTCATGGCGCTGATCCAGGTGGGTTCGCCTCGGAAATGGCGGCTGCTCGGCAGTTCCATGTTCAGCATGCGGCTTGGGAAACAGGCGTTGCGCGAGGAGATGGACCTGCAGGACCGGGCCTTCCTCGGTTTGTTGGCCATCGGCACCACCTTGCTCGCCTTGTTCGGCTGGCAGGTGATGGAACTTCAACGGGCGGGATCCTCGTTCCCCACGCTGGTGGGCGTGTTGGTGGCCGTGGTGTTGGGCCACTATGTGCTGTTGCGCGTACTTGGGAACATGCTCCGGATCGACCACGGTATGCAGGAATACGTGTACACCGGATTCCTGCTTTTCATCCTCGCCGGCTTGCTCGTATTGCCGCTGGTGGTCTTCATCGCCTATCAACCCACCTCGCGTTCCTGGGCGGTGGCGGGTGGGGGGCTGTTGCTTGGTCTGCTCCTTCTTTACCGCTGGCTAAGGGGGGTCTGGATCGGGCTTGGGGAGGGCGTACCGCTCCGGTACATTATTCTTTACTTTTGCGCCGCCGAATTGATACCGGTCCTTCTGGTCATCGACCACTGGCGCAACACCTCCTCCCCGCTGTCCAACTCCTAAGCCGATCGGCCTTGAAGATCAAGACCATCCTCGTTTCGCAGCCGGCGCCCACGGACGAGAAGTCGCCCTATCATGAGCTGGCCAAGAAGTACAGCTTGAAGATCGACTTCCGGCCCTTCATCAAGGTCGAATCCGTTCCTGCCCAGGATTTCCGCCAGGAGCGTATCAACATCCTGGATCATTCGGCCATTGTCCTCACCAGCCGCAATTCGGTGGATCACTTCTTCCGCATGTGCAAGGAGCTGCGCATCACCGTGCCCGAGACGATGAAGTATTTCTGTGTGAGCGAGAGTGTGGCGTACTATGTGCAGAAGTACATCGTGTACCGCAAGCGCAAGGTGTTCATCGGCAAGCAGACCTTCGGCGACCTGATGGATGTGATCAAGAAGCACAAGAGCGAGAAGTTCCTGGTGCCGTGCAGTGATATCCAGAAGGGAGAGATCCCGGCCTTGTTGGATAAGGCGAACGTGAGCTACACCAACGCGGTGTTCTACCGCACGGTGGCCAGCGACCTCAGTGACATCAAGGACTTGAAGTACGACATGCTCGTGTTCTTCAGCCCTGGTGGCATCGAAAGTTTGAAGAAGAACTTCCCCAAGTTCAAGCAGAACGGCGTGTTCATCGCCGCCTTCGGTCCTACTACGGCCAAAGCGGTGCGCGACAACGGCTACCGTCTCGACTTGGAAGCACCGCTGCCCGAAGCGCCGAGCATGACCGGTGCCATGGAGCTTTTCATCAAGCGCGAGGCCAAGAAGAAGTGACCTTCCTGCGTCACCCGGCCAACCGTTCGTCTCCATTCACCCGCCCTTGACCCATGGAGCGGCCTACCTTCCGCAAGCACGAGCGCCTGACGGGCCGCCTTCGCATCCAGGAGGTCGTCACCCAAGGGCGTTCCATCCACGAGGCGCCTCTCAAGCTCGTGGGCAGGATCATGGAACTACCAACGCCTGCATCAGCCCAAGTGGCCTTCGCCATACCGAAGCGCTACATGAAACTCGCCGTTCACCGCAATCGCATGCGCAGGCTCCTGCGCGAAGCCTACCGCCTCAACAAGGCCCGCTACCAGGATCGGCTGAAGCAAGCTGGCAAGCAATGTGCATGGCTCTTCATCTACCAAGGCAAGGAGCCGTTGACGCTGGCCGAGACGCAGTTGAAAATAACCCGCACGTTGGACCGTTGGATGGATAAGCATGGGTAGGATCCTCGCGTTACCGCTGATCGGGCTGGTGCACCTTTATAGGTTCGCCCTCTCGCCCCTTTTGCCTGGTGCATGCCGGTACACGCCGAGCTGTTCGGAGTACGGCCTGGAGGCGCTGCGCATGCACGGCGCTTTCCGCGGCGGATACCTCACCCTCAAGCGCATCCTATCTTGTCATCCCTGGGGCGGCCACGGTCACGACCCCGTTCCACAAGCACCGAAGAAACATGGATAAGCAGAACAACGCACGCATGCCCAAGTGGAAGCTCTGGCTCATGGGCTCGGCCATCGTGGGCGGCGGCGCCTTCACCATCTCCGCGGCCGACAGCTACTTCGAGATCAGCAAGAACCTCGAGATCTTCACCGAGCTGTACAAGGAACTGAACATCTACTACGTGGATGACACCCAGCCGGGCAAGCTGATGAAGACCGGCATCGATGCGATGCTGAACTCGCTCGACCCCTACACCCAGTACATCCCGGAGAGCGATATGGAGGACTATCGCTTCATGACCACCGGGCAGTACGGGGGTATCGGGGCGTTGATCAAACGGGCCAACGACCGCGTCTACGTCAGTGATCCTTACGAGGGCTATCCGGCCATGAAAGCGGGCATCTGGGCGGGGGATGAGATCCTTGAGGTGGATGGTCGCAAGATCGCCGGCATGGAGACCGATGAGGTGAGCAAATTGCTCAAAGGCCAAGCGGGTAGCGTGGTGAAGGTGATCACCCAACGCCAAGGCATGGAGCCGATGACCCATTCACTCACCCGTGAAGAGATCAAGATCCCCGATGTGCCTTACAAGGGGATGATCGATCCGGTGAACAAAGTGGGCTATATCAAGCTGAACAGTTTCACGCAGACGGCCGGTCAGGAGGTGCGCACCGCAGTGAAGGAGTTGAAGGAACAGGGCGCCACCAAGATGGTGTTGGACCTGCGCGGTAACGGCGGTGGTCTGCTCCGCGAAGCGGTGAACATCGTGAACCTCTTCGTGCCGAAGAACGAATTGGTGGTGGAGACCCGCGGCAAGATCCCCGAATGGGACAAGACCTACAAGACCTTGAGCGAACCCATGGACGCGAGCATTCCCTTGGTGGTGTTGGTGGATGGGCAGAGTGCCAGCGCAAGTGAGATCGTTTGCGGGGCGTTGCAGGACCTGGACCGCGCAGTGGTGGTGGGCGAGCGCACCTATGGCAAGGGGCTGGTGCAACAAACGCGAGACCTCTACTACAACAGCAAGCTGAAGGTGACCGTTGCGAAGTACTACATCCCCAGCGGCCGCTGCATCCAGAAGCTTGACTATTCGCACCGTGACAGCACGGGCAAAGTGGAGGAGGTAAAGGAGGAAGCGATCGCCGAATTCAAGACACGCAACGGCCGCCCGGTGTATGATGGCCGCGGCATCCTACCCGATGTGGAGGTGATGGACCCCGAACTCGCCAAGGTGGTCGGTGGTCTGTACAGCAAGGACCTCTTCTTCGATTTCGCCACCAACTACCGCATCAAGAACGCCGAGATCGGTCCCGCAGAGGAGTTCCGGATCAGCGATGCGCTGTACCAGGAATTCGTGGACTTCGTGAAGGATAAGAAGTTCGACTACGATACCGAAACGATGGACGCTTTCAAGAAGCTGGAAGAGGTGGCCAAGAAGGAGCGCTACTACGATCACGCGAAGGCGCAGATCGAAGCCTTGCACGCCGAGTTAGCACCGGACCGCACCGAAGAACTCACGCGTTTCCGCACGGACATCGAGGAAGTCTTGCGCAACGAGATCGTCGGGCGTTACTACTACCAGACGGGCCGCGCCAAGGCAGCCCTGGTCACGGACCCTGCGGTGAAGTCCGCCGTGGATGTGCTCAATGGCACGAAGTACAATGAGGTGCTCACCACGGTGAAGACCAGTAAGTAGTCCGTATGACCGCTGCTCCATCCGACCTGTTACGGGGTCGCGATGTCTTCCGCGTGGTGCATGTGAGCGCCTTGGCGCTCTGTGCGGTCATGCTGCCGTGGAGCAAAGCGCTGCTCAGTCTTGCCCAGCTCTTGCTGGTGGTGAACTGGCTAGCCGAAGGTGTGGTGCGCAAGGACCTGAAGGAACGCTTCCAACGGGTGTTCACACAGGCCCCATCCCTGGTCTTCATCAGCTTCTTCGCGTTGCACGTCCTCGGCTTGTTATGGACAGCTGACCTCAAGTGGGGCATCGATCTTGTGCGCATCCTCTTGCCGGTGCTCGCGTTCGGAGCGGTGCTGAGCGGATCGAAGAGGTTGGATCCGCTGGAGTTCCGCACTGTGCTCCTACTGGGTGCTTGGAGCGTGGTGGTGAGCACCGTGGCCTGCTTGATCGCGCGCCATGGTCAGGTGGATGACTACCGTTCACTTTCCGTCTTCATCAGCCACATCCGTCTTTCACTACTGTTATGCCTGTCCATCGTGGTCTTCCTCTGGGACCGCGGTGAGCCGCGGTGGTTTCGCTTGGCGGGCTATGCGGCGGCACTGTGGTCCGTGTTCTTCATCGATCGGTTGGGGAGCATCCAAGGTTACCTCATCCTGGCATGCATCGCTGCTGTTTTCACCTGGCGCTGGTCCGGTGGACGAGGGCCGTTCACCCGATGGGTGGTGCGCGGCGCGTTGGTCCTTCTTCCCACGCTGACACTTGCCGTGGGTTGGTCCGAGGTCCGCAGTCGTTATCGATTGCCCGACCCCACCATCATTCCCAAGTTCGAGCGCACGGCGGGTGGGGAGTACTATCAGCACGATATCACCAATCCGCAGGTGGAGAACGGCAACCACGTGTGGATGTACGTGGCCATGCGCGAATTGAAGCGGAATTGGGAGCGGCGAAGCGAACGTTCGTTGGACGGTATGGATGACAAGGGCCATCCGATCTGGAGCACGTTGGTGCGCTACATGGCGTCCAAAGGCTTGCGCAAGGACAGTGTGGGACTGATGACCTTGAGCGAAGCGGATATCCGCGCGGTGGAACAAGGCGTGGCCAATGCGCATCCCAGCCGCCTAAGCGGTTTAAGCGCGCGCTTCGATGAAGTGCTTTTCGAACTGCAGCAATATCACGCCATGGGCGCTGTGGACGGGCACTCGGTGGCCATGCGTATCGAGTACTTGCGTACGGGGCTGGGGATCGCGCGGGCGAATTGGCTCGTTGGTGTGGGGACTGGAGACACGGAGCGAATGTTCCAACACGAATACGAGCGGTCCGGGTCCAAGCTTTCGACACCATGGCGCCGTCGCGCCCATAACGAATACCTCACGCTGTGGATCAGCTTCGGAGCGCTGGGTCTGCTCTGGAGCCTCTTCAGCTGGTGGTGGCCTGCCCGGGCGATGTGTGCATGGCGGGATCCCTTGTTCATCGCCTTCGCCATCATCTTCGGGATCTCCTGCCTTACCGACGACACGGTGGAGACCCAGGTAGGTGCCACCTTCTTCGCGCTGTACTACGCCTTGTTCGTCTTCGCGGCGCCGCGGTTCAATGCACCGGAAGCGCGTACAACAGTTCAGCCACTCGCTGCGGGCTGATCCGCTGCACACAATCACACGGCTTACCCGCAGCGCAGGTCGTGCATTGCGGATCGAACACCAGCGCATGTGCATCGCGACCGATGGGTGCCCAGCGACCCGGATGGATCGGCCTGCGCGGTGAGAACACCCCGATCGCCCGGATGCCGCACGCCGCCGCGATGTGCAAGGGGCCGGTACTGGCGGCCACCAAGGCATCGCTTGCGCCGATCAGTCCGATCAGTTCCGTCAGATCCACGGCTCCACCGGCATCGATCGTGTTCGCGCCATCCAAGGGAAGCGTCCGCCGGTAGTGTGCAGCCTCCGCTTCTGTCCCGGTGACGATCACAGTGAAAGGACCATCGTTCAGGATGCGGATCAACGCGGCGAAGTTCACCAAGCCCCACTCCACCGCACTTCCTTTGGAGCCGGGGTGCAGGATCACCGTACGTGTTCCTGGGCGTTCCCATCCGCACAACCGTTCGGCCATGGGCAAGGCGGAGAAACCGCTCAATGCCGAAAGTTCGCTCAGCCCGATGTCAGGTACGGGCATCAAAGGCGCTGCCAACTTCAAGTTCAATTGAGCCTCGTGCAAGGCGCTGCGTTTGCGGCTGAACGCCACGCGATCGGTGCAGGTGACCCAATGCCACCACCGATGACTGGTGCCGATGCGCATGGGAATGCCCGCCGACCGCGCCCATTGTGCCAGTTCCTTGCGGGGGAAGACATGGATCAAGGCATCCGCTTTCAAGCCGCGCAGCATGGCCGGTGCATCGCCCGCTTCCAACTCCTCCAAGGTGAGGATAGCGTCCACGTGAGCGCATCGGAGAAGGACCGGCTTGGTGTAGGTGCGACCGATGAAGGTGATGCGCACACCGGGGAAGCCGCGCTTCAACAGCCCGGCCATGGGCAGTGTCAGCATCACATCGCCGATGCTGTCCGTGCGGCTCAGGATGATGTGGTCAGGCCCCTTGGTCACGCAGCCGTTGGAGTTTGGCGTACTTCAAGCGGACCGCGCGCGCGCTGAGCCGGGCGATCGAATACCCAGCGCGGCCATCGAGGAATCCGAGGCGAAGGAAGTAGCCTTGTACGAACTTCACTGCGGGGGAGAAAAGCCGCTTCAAGGCCCCGGGTCGTTTCCCAGCGGCGAGCAATTTGCGGGCATGTAGATCGCTGTAGCGCTCGATACGTTCTTCGTGTGAGCGCACGGTCGGGTAGGAGTAGTGCAGCAGATCACCGGGGAGGTGATGCACGGCGATGTCCTTGGGTAGCTGAAGCTCCTCATGAACATGTTCACCCTGCCAGCTGCTGCCTTCCTTGGGGAAGAGGCGCACCTTGGCATCGGGGTACCAACCGCCATGACGCACCCACGTGCCGCAATAGTTCGTTAGGCGGTTGAACTTGTAGGCGCCCTGCAGTCCACGCTGCGCGGCTTCCATTAACGATGCGCGCAGTTCGGCGGAGATGGCCTCGTCGGCATCGAGCGAAAGGATGTACACACCACGGGCCTGTGCGTTGGCGAAGTTCTTCTGGTCGGAATAGTCCGTCCACTTGCGCACGATCACCCGCGCGCCATGTTCGGTGGCGATGCGGGCGGTGTCGTCGGTGCTCTCCGCATCCACCACGATCACCTCGCTGACGAGCAATTGCAGCGAGATGAGGCAGCGCGCGATGTTATCCGCTTCGTTGCGCGTGATGATGACCGCCGAGATGCCTTTCATGCGGCGCCGAAGTTAACCGGCGCTGCGTGGATCAGCGTGCGACCACCATGCGGCCGCGACCAAGTACCCCGGTACCATCGACGATCGCGATGGTGTAGGTGCCACTGGCCAGGCCGTGCACGTCGAGTACTTGTTCCGGCTGGTTGAGCACTGCCGTGTATACCACGCGTCCCATCGCATCCATCACCTGCACCGAACTGCCCGGGCGCGGATCTGAGGAACGGATGGTGATGAGGTCTGCGGCTGGCTGCGGGAAGATGAGCAGGCTGGTGCCCATGCTCGACTCTAGCAAGCCCTGGCCGGTGTTCACCACAAGGTTCACACAATAGTCCTCCACCTCGCCGAACTCGAAATCAGGTGCGCACGGTTCCTCGGGAGAGGCGTTGTAGTGCATGATCACGCGCATGCGTGTGGGGCCCTGGGTTGCCGTTCCGGGGATCTCGACCGTGCCATTCACGGCCTCATTGTCCGCACTGCCGCTGTTGAAGACCAGTTCTTCGGGTGCATCGAAACTGCCGCTCTGGTCGAGGTCGATCCAGACATGGAACCACTCGTTGAACTGGAAGCCGGGGAACTCTGGTTCCAGCCGGATGGTATGCACTTGCCCGATGGTCAGGTCGGTGGTCACGTCCGTGTAATCACCGTACCCGCCATCATCACCGGAGGTGTTATCAATGTCGCCGAGTTGAACGTTCCCGATCCATTCATCTTCGGTGTCACCACCTGCAGTGACGCAGTACGTAAGGTCCGTACAGGCCCCGCAGCCCGTGGTGTTCACCGTGATGGGAGCGGACCATTCGGTGGGAACCCCATTACAGATGGAGCGCACCTGCACGGTATGATTACTGCAAGGCGCAAGGGGTGTGATCTCGAGGGTGGTGCCGGTGATGCCGCTCACCACGGTGAAGTCCGTGGAACCGAGCGGGACGTGACGCACTTCGTAGGTGGTGGCAGCGAGCACCGAGGTCCAGAACACGTTCACGATGTTCTCGCCGACGAAGCCCTCCGCAAGGCCCGAAGGAGGTGTGCAGCATCCTTCGCTGGTCCAGGTGAAGAGGTTGCTGTAGTCGCTGCTCTCCGCTTCGCAATGCGTGCGCACTTGAAGCTCATACGCAGTGCACGGAGTGATGGACGCGAGTTGATAGAACGGCTCGGCGATATCCAGTACTTCGTTCCAATCTGGAGCACCTACCGGCCGGTAACGCAGGTCGAATACGGTACCGACCACGCTGCTCCAAGCCGCAAGCGCGGTGTTGATGTCCACCGTCTGCACCGACACGTTGTACGGCGCCGGACAAGCCCCACAGCCGTTCATGATGAGCTGCATGCTGTTGCCCGCATTGATGCGGCCACCGGTCACCGTTTGGCCCGGCAGGTTGCCCACTTGGTCCACACCTTCGAAGAGCATGTCCCGGATGTATAACGCGCCCTGTTGCGGATCGGCCTTCACCAAGGTCATCAGGCTTGCGCAGGGTGCACTGTAGAGCAGCCCCACCACACCGGCGGTCAGCGGACTGGCGAAGCTGGTACCGCTGGTGGTGCCGTAGCCGCCGTTGATGTTGGTGGTGTACACGTCGTCACCGGGTGCGCCCACATCGATGGTGGTGAGACCGAACGCGGAGAATGTGCGCTCGTCGTTGATGTCCGTGGCGGTCACGCTGATCATGAAATCGCTCGGGCAAGCGGTGGGCAGGTCGCCTACTTCATCCACGTCCACCGCATTGTTGGCCGTGGCGCCGCAGTTGAGCACGCCTTCCGCACCCAGCGAATCGTACATAGCGCACCAGATGGGTGAATCGGCGGGCTGGCCACCATTGATGCCCCAGCTCGCATTGGTCGCCACCACGAATGCGCCCATGGTGCCGTTCGTTTCATTGTAGATGCGGCGCATGGTGAGGGGATAACTGTGTGAGGCGAGCACCCCAGCGTCGTTCGCACCGGAGTTGAACACCACCATCATCTTCACCGTCCAGTTGGCACCTACAACGCCCAGCTCGTTGTTGCCGGTGGCCCCGATCATGCCAGCCACTTGAGTGCCATGCGAGCCGCCGTACACTTGGTCCGTTTCGGAGTTCGGGTTCCACCCGCGGAAGTCGTCCACGTACCCGTTCAGGTCGTCGTCCACGTCGTTGTTCGGGATCTCTTGATGGTTGTACCACGCGTTCGCGATCAAGTCGGGGTGCGGCAGATCGGAGTTCTCGATGATGCAGACCACGATCGTATCCCCATCGGCGGTGAGGCCACCGGTACTGATATCCCAGGCCCCTTCGCTGTTGATGTTCTGGTGGTGCCACTGATCGCCGAAATCACTGTCGTTGGGTACCTCGCGGAGTTCCAAGTGGTGATTGTTCTGGGCCAGGCGCACGCCTTTGTGTGATCGTGCCGCGCGCAGCATTTCGAACTGTGCTGCTCGGCTCGGGTCGAAGCGGAGGAGCCAGGTGCGCATCGGTCGGCTTACCAAGCGCACCACCTGCATGCCGGTGGGCTGCCCGTTGATGGTGGCGAGGTCGTCGGCCACCTTTTCGGCATCAGCGCCTGGCGCGAGCATGATCAGCAAGTCTCCGGGAATAGCCACGGCTTGGGCCTGAGCAGCGGGACGGAGCAGAAAGAGGGACAGGGCAACGGACAGGAATACGCGCATTGGTGAGGGGCTTCGACCCAAAGGTAGGGGAGGCGTTGAACGCAAGCATTGATCCGCGCGGCATCCAAGGGGGCAAGGCTTGGAAGGCTGTGGGGTCGAAGATCACCCCCGCACATACACCCGCTTGACCCGCTGCGCGATGCTCGTGAGCGCCTCGTACGGGATGGTGCCAAGATCACTCGCGTATTGGGCTAGGGTGGGCTCGGCGCCGAATACGATCACTTCGTCGTTGGTCTGGCAGGGAATGTCGGTCACGTCCACCATGCACATGTCCATGCAGATGTTGCCTGTGGTGTAGGCGATATGGCCGTTGATGGCGACGCGGCCCTGGCCGTTGCCGAGGCGGCGGAGGAAGCCATCGGCATACCCGATGGGCAGTGTTGCGATACGGCGCGAGCTTTCCTCGCGGGCGCCGCGGCCGTAACCGATGCTATCGCCAGCGGGGACCTCCTTCACCTGGGCTACCACCGTGCGCAAGGTGGCGACGGGCCGCAACAAGGCCATCTCTTCCGCTGTGGCACCCACGCCGTGGAGGCCGATGCCGAGCCGCACCATGTCTAAGTGCGCTTCAGCAAAGCGGGTTATCGCACCGCTATTGGCGATGTGGAGCAGCGGTCGATAGCCGAGCACGGCGATGATGCGCTCGGCCAGGGTGCGGAAGAGTGCGATCTGTGCGCGAGTGAAGGCGTCGTGTTGTTGGTCTTCGCTCGCCGCGAGGTGCGAGAGGATCGCGGCCACCCGGAGAGGGGCACCCTTTAAGGCCTGCAGCAAGGCGGGAACCTCATCGGGTTGAAAGCCGAGGCGGTGCATGCCGGTGTCCAATTTGATGTGGATGGCGGGACCGGATCCAGCCACACGGGCAAGATCGATGGAGGCCTGCAACGAACGCAAATCATATACCTCGGGCTCCAGATCGAAACGGTGCAAGGTCTCCATCGCCACCGGTTCAGGGTTCATCACTAGGATGGGAGTAGTGATGCCATGCTGGCGCAGTTCTACGCCCTCGTCCGCATAGGCAACGCCCAGGTAATGCACTTGCTCGTGCTGCAACAGACGGGCCAATTCCACAGCGCCACTCCCGTAGCCGAAGGCTTTCACCATTGCCATCAGCCGCGCGCCGGATGTGAGCAAGGCCCGGAAATGGTTCAGGTTGTGGCGAACGGCCTCCAGGTCAACCTGCAGTTCAGTGCCATGCACATGTTGTTGCCAACGCTGTACGGCGAGCTCTAGCGCAAAACGGCGTGCGCCTTTGATGAGAACCACCGCACCCGCAAGGGCGCCGAGGTCCTCGTGCATGAGGAGTGCGTCACTATCCGCATAGAAACGCGCGGAAGCTGGGAAGGCGCCACGGTGTGCACCGATCGCAGGGCCCACGCCGATCACCTGTTGCACACCCACACGGGCCAGCTGGGAGGCCACCTCTCTGTACAGGTGCTCATCGGTCACGCCGCTCTCCGTCAGGTCGCTCAGCACGATGGCGCGGGGGCGGCCATGGGCGATGCGCTCCTGGTGTTCCAAGGCCACGGCCAGGGAGCTCTGGTCATTGCTGTAGCTGTCGTCGATCAAGGTGGTGCCGTGGCGGCCCTGCATGGTGCGCAGGCGCATGTCCACCGGTTCAAGCAAAGCGATGCGTTCTTTGATCCAGGCGGCATCCCGGCCCAGGTGCAGCAGCACAGCGATGCACGTGACGGCATTGCTGATGCTAGCCTGATCAGAGAAGGGCACGAGGAACTGCAAGGGTTCACCGTGATACCGGAGGTCCACCAGGCAGGAGTCGCCGCTCACCGAAGTGCCGGTGATATTGATCGCCGTGGCTGGTTCATTGTGCCCGATCAATGTCCAGCTGGCCTTGAGCCCCGAACCGGCGCTCACCTGGCCGAGGAGGCCATCCAAACTGGGAGCGATGATGCCAGTGGTCCGATGGAACAACGTGACCTTCTCCGCCAGTTTCACACCCCGGTCGTTCAGGAAGCCTTGGTCGTGGGCATCACCGAGGTTGGTGAGCACGCCGATGGTCGGTTGAATGATGAACTCCAGCTGCGGCATTTCCTTGGGCTGGCTCACGCCGGCCTCGAAAATGCCCAAGGTGTGTTCGGGTCCCATCTGCCAGACGCTGAGCGGTACGCCCACTTGGCTGTTCCAGCTTCCCGGGCTGCGGACGATGCGTTCCTCGGCACGCAGGAGTTGGAATAACCATTCCTTCACGATCGTCTTGCCATTGCTGCCGGTTATTCCGATCACGGGAATGGAGAATCGGCTGCGATGCCAGGCGGCGATGAATTGTAGCGCGCTCAAGGTATCGGGTACCAACAGCACGTTGGCTTCCGGCATCGCGTTCCTGTCCACCGGTGTGCTCACGAGGAAGTTCCGCAAGCCGCGGTCGTAGAGGGATTTGACGTACCGGTGCCCATCATGCCGGGGTCCGGGTAGGGCAATGAAGAGCGCATTCGGGTGGATGGCCGCATTGCGCGAATCGATCAGCAGGTGTTCGATGCGCTGAGTGCCTATACCGCTCAGTGTGCCGTCAGTGATCTCGGCGAGCATCTGCAGGGTCGGACGTTCGAAGCTCATGGTGTTAATTGCTTGGCACGGGCAGCCATGAAACAGGTGCGACAGAGCGGTTCGTAGCTGTCGGTCTCGCCCAGCAGCACGAGATCCTGGCTGGCCGTGGTGCGGTGGCTGAAGTTAGCGAGATCACCGCAATGCATGCAGATGGCGTGCACTTTGGAGACGTATTCGGCGATGGCCATCAGGGCGGGCATCGGACCGAAGGGGCGACCTTGGAAATCCATGTCCAACCCGGCTATGATCACGCGTATGCCGCTGCTGGCGAGTTGTTCGCACACGGCGGGCAAGCCGTCATCGAAGAACTGGGCCTCGTCGATGCCCACCACTTGGATCTCGTTGGTGAGCAGGAGCAGATTGCTGCTACCGGGCACGGGTGTACTACGGATGGTTGTGCCTTCGTGGCTCACCACATCGGTCGCATCGTAGCGGGTATCCACGCCGGGCTTGAAGATCTCCACCTTCTGCCGGGCGAACTCCGCCCGCCGCAAACGGCGGATCAACTCTTCGGTCTTGCCGGAGAACATACTTCCGCAGATCACTTCGATCCAGCCTTTGCGTGGACCGCGTGGTCCGGTGTGTTCCAGGAACATCAGGGGTGTCCGGCGTGTTCAACGCTTCGGACCGTTGTTTGCAGGGTGCTGCGAAAATAGGGATCTTCGCACAGGCCCCTTCGACCGGGCCGAATGCCCATGAAGAGCGAGAAGCCATTCCGCAGGATCAACGAACTGGTAGCAGACCTTGCCAAGGTGAGCAACGAACTTGGTTCGGGGACGCTGCATTTGGAAGGGTTGGAAACAGCATGTGACGATGCGCGCGAGTTGTACGAGCGCTTGGTGGTCCTGCGCCACAAAGCGCGCGAGACCGCAACAGGCGCGGGCAAGTCCGCACCTGCCCCGAGCAACAAGTTGCGCGAGGCTCCACCAAGCACTGAAGTCCCCTCGGAACAGCCGTCGTTGCGGTTGGATACCCGTCCAGCACCAGAAGTCTCATCCCGCCAGACTTCCTTGATCGAGGCCATCGAGCATACCGAGCAACAGAAGGTCGAACCCGCCGCAGGCAAGCCACAACCACCCTCCTTGGCCGAGAAGCTGGAGAGGGCGGCCGTGAGCGACTTGAACAAGGCCATCACATTAAGCCACAAGTTCTGGTTCGTGGCCGAGCTCTTCAATGGTGATCGGCAGGCCTATGAGAAAGGTGTGGAGTACTTGAACGGGTTCGCGAACCTTGTGGAGGCGAACACCTTCATCCAGGAGGAGGTCATTTCCAAACTGAAGAAGCCCGCTGATCCCGAAGCCCTGGCTACCTTCAACGAACTGGTGCAACGCCGTTACGTATGATGGTACGTTCATTCCTTGCCCTCGCGATAGCGGCGCCCCTGGCCCTCGCGGCTCAGGACGCCGATGCGGTCCGCAGCAATGCGCGCAAGTACGTCAAGAACCTCACCGCACCGGCCTTGCATGGCCGCGGGTATGTGCAGAACGGTGATGGACTCGCCGCCGATTGGATCGCCCAGCAATTCACCCGAATGGGCTTGAAGCCGTTGAAGACGGACTACTTCCAGCCGTTCCAGTTCAACGTCAATAGCTTCCCGGACAGCATGCGCGTGAGCGTGGATGGTGCCATGCTTTCACCGGGGGTGGACTACATCGTGGATCCGGCCTCCGGTTCCGCACAGGGAACCTTCAACCTCGTACACCTGACGCCGGATGACCTGCTCGATCCTGCACGCCGGGGCATGGCCATGGGTGTGCTCAGTGGTAACGCGGCCTGCTTGCATTTCCCGGCCACCAAGAGTGCTGATTCGCTGCGGATCTTCGGCGAGATCGAGCGAGAGCTCATGCACTTCTGCCCTGTGGTGAAGCGCGCCTCGGGAAAGCTCACCTGGGGTGTGGCCCAGGAAGCGGAACCCTATCCGCTGATCGAGGTGGCCAGCGCCGCGCTCACCGACAGTTCGCGGACGATCACCCTGAACGTGCGCAATGTGCTGCTTCCACGTCATGCGGCACGCAACGTGCTGGGCTGGGTGAAGGGCAAGAGCAGTAAGTGGGTGGTGGTGGGCGCGCATTACGACCACTTGGGACGCATGGGCTCCGAAGCGCTTTTTCCCGGCGCGAACGACAACGCCAGTGGTGTAGCGATGATGCTCTCCTTGGCCGAGTGGTTCAGCAAGAACAAGCCGAAATACAACATGCTCTTCGTGGCATTCGCTGGGGAGGAGGCGGGCTTGGTCGGAAGCGAATGGTTCGCAGTGGATCGTCCCTTGGATCTCTCCAAGATCAAGCTGATGCTCAACTTGGACATCCTCGGTACTGGCGACGATGGCATCACCGTGGTCAACGCGACAGCCCAATCCAAGCTTTTCGATCAGCTCGTGGCCTTGAACGGTAGGCGGCAGTTGCTTCCCCAGGTGAAAGCACGAGGACCGGCGTGCAACAGCGACCACTGCCCCTTCGTGAAACGCAATGTGCCGGCGCTTTTCATCTACACCATGGGAGGCGTTGCCGCATACCACGATGTGCTGGATAGGGAGGAGACACTTCCGCTGACGGAGTTCCCCGATCTGTATGCGTTGCTCAAGGAATACATCACGATCTTGAAGTGATCGGGTGTCACGATCACATCGGATCAACGCAACAGTATGTCCGCGACCCGTTCTTCCCTGACCTTGGTGCCCACCCCGATCGGCAACCTGGACGACATCACCGTACGTGCGCAGAAGGTGCTCGCCGAGGTGGACGGTGTCGTGGCCGAGGATACGCGGGTCACCGGGCGACTGCTCCAGCATCTGGGCCTCCAGCGACCCTTGATCCCTTTCCATGCGCACAATGAACACCGCATGGTGGAACAGCTGGTGGCCCGCATGGGCGCTGGGGAGCGGTTCGCTTTGGTGAGCGATGCGGGCACGCCGGGGATAAGCGATCCGGGGTTCCTTCTAGTGCGCGCGGCGCTGGCGGCCGGTGTCAGCGTGGAATGCCTTCCGGGTGCCACTGCCTTCGTGCCTGCGCTGGTCGATAGCGGCTTGCCATGCGATCGCTTCGTGTTCGAAGGCTTCCTGCCAGTGAAGAAGGGCAGGCGCACGCGTTTGGAGGAGTTACGGAGCGAGGTCCGGACCATCGTGTTGTACGAAAGTCCGCATCGTATCCCGCGCACCTTGCGTGACCTTCTCGAAGTTTTCGGCGGTGATCGGCGGGCCAGTGCTTCCCGCGAGATCAGCAAATTGCATGAGGAGACCGTACGTGGGACCTTGGCGGAATTGGTCGCTCATTTCGAACGCCACGAACCGCGCGGCGAGTTCGTGCTGGTGGTGGGCGGTGCGGCGTAGGTGTACAACCGATCACTTGGAGTGTTTACTTTGTCAACACAATGCTGTTGATAACCTACATCTGTCAGCGACTCGCAGCCTTGATCCTGGTAGGCCTTGTTGGCATGCAAATGGCTAATGCTCAGGCTTATCTGTTGTCTGATGCAGAGACCTACCTGAAGGAACGCACCGCGGACCCCAATAAGCCGATCGGAGAGCCCGTTGGCGAGTATGTGGACCTCTTCCCCACCATGGGTCAATGGACCTTGCTGTTCGAGAAGGATGGTGTCAAGCGCAAAGTGAAGTGCAAGGACATCTGGGGCTTCTTGTACAAAGGCGTCCTGTTCCGCATCAATGATGAAGGGCCCATCCCTGTGCGCTTGATGACCGAAGGAGCGGTCTGTTATTACGAGAACGGCTTCGCGCATTTGAAGATGCTGCGCGATGACCTGGAGATCGCTCCTTACGAGGTCGGCAACGCAGCCTACTTGAGCAAGGACCTGAAAGGGCAGATCGTCCCGGCCCGTTTCCAGGAAGGTGACCTGCGCTCGGTGAGCGCTCGTTTCCGTACGGAATACCCCATGCTCGAGCCACTGTACCGGTGCATCGGTGACCAGGCCGAGATGGATCCGATCCGCCAGTGCGTGGTGGATTTCGAGAGCGGCCTCCTCGGCGACCGCTGACGAGCGATGCACCTTTGTGACCTGTCGCTCAGCTGTCATTCCCAGTGGAGCGCGTTACCTGCATGAAAGCCTGGATCCTTAGCGCACATGGCGATCCGAGGAAAGTGCTTGAGCTACGCGAGCATCCACGTCCGGTGCCTCAAGCGAACGAAGTGCTGATCCGCTGTGAGGGCTTCGGTCTCAACTACGCCGATGTGATGGCGGTGAAAGGGCTGTACCGCGAAGCACCTCCGGTGCCAAGCATACTGGGGTATGAAGTGGTGGGTGTGGTGGAAGCCGTCGGGTCGATGGCGCCATCCGCATTGGTGGGCCAGCGGGTGGTGGCCATGACCCGGTTCGGCGGGTATGCGGAGTATGCGGTCACCGATCACCGGGCATTGGCGGTCATTGACAAAGAACTCCCACTGGGCGAAGCGGCTGCCATGGCCACGCAAGGCTGCACGGCATGGTACGCGGCCCAGATCCTGTGCCCCTTGCGCGCAGGTGAACGGGTGTTGGTGCATAGTGCTGCTGGTGGTGTGGGGCAGTGGTTGGTGCAATTGGCCGTACAAGCGGACTGCGAGGTCTTCGCGGTCGTCAGCGGCAGCGCGAAGTATGACCTGCTTGCGAAGCTCGGTGCGCACCACGTCATCGATCGCCGGTTCTCGGATACATACAGCTCGCTGGACACAGCTCTGAATGGAAGGAAGCTCGATGTCTCGTTCAATGCTGTGGGTGGGTCTTCCTTCGCCCAGGATATGCGCCGTTTGGGAAGTGGTGGTCGTATGGTGAGTTATGGCGGTGCACAACGTGGAGGGCTTGGCGCCTTCGGCACGCTTCGCTTCGTTTGGAGCATGGGCTTGGTGGTCCCGATACTTCTGATGATGAAGAGTTGTAGCATACTCGGCATCAACATGCTTCGTATCGCCGAGGATCGACCGGAGATCATCGCCGAGTGCCTTGCGGGTATCACCAATATGTGTGCTCAAGGAGCCTTCCGCGCACATGTGCACAAGGTCTATGGGAGTGCAGAACTACCAGAGGCGTTGCATGCGCTCGGCGCTGGTGATACGATCGGGAAGGTGGTGGTTTCGTGGTGATACTGCCAACCGTTCGTCCAGCACAAGGTGGACGGAACGTGAGCACGCGTTGGTGAAGCGTTGGTCGCATGTTGGACGGAGAGCCTTGTCACCACATGGTCTCCGGTACTTCGCATCAGGTCGGAACGCCATGCGAAACCCCGGCTCACCAACAGCCATGAGTACGCGATCGTCATCCATCAAACTGGTCATTTTCACCACTGGGATCGTGCTATTCCAGACCCGAAGCCACGCGCAGCAACTTGAACAGCTAGACATCCTACCACCGTTGGGGGCCACTTGGCACATGCGTGCACTACAGGTGATCCCACCACTACCGGCGGATGAACTACCCCTGGTCTGGCGCTTCACCGAACTCATGGGGAATGACTTGTTCGGAGTCACTTGGTCCATGATCCAGCCTAGTGACGCTCCGGATGGGGGTGCCTACCCAACTACGGATAGGGTGTTGCATAAGGTTCCCGACAATGACGCTCCTGAAGTGTACACATACCTGGATGTAAGATCCGATATGTGTTTGGAAGTGGCTAGCATCATGCCCTTTGTCAGCAATAACTACGATCCCGAAGCTCTTCATGCGGCTTACCCACTCCACTTCAATGAAGAAGTGGAGGTGGACCATTGTTATGCATCCGTTACAGCTTCGGAACTCACACCATACTGTGGCAACACCCGGATCGCGTTCATGAAAGTGGGAGAGCTCCAGCTCAATTTCGGTGAATTTCCGGAAGCACGATTAGTGCGTACTCAAGTGTTCAATGCGGATCAGGTGGATGCGACCATCAGTAGTTTGGTCGAAACACTCACTTGGTATTCACCAGGTATTCCCTATCCTCTCCTACAGTTCAACACCTTTTACTACTCGAATGGGACTCAAGCTCACAATGGTTTCATTTTGGACCCCTCTTCTGTGGTCGGTCTGGCAGATCGGACGGTTCCGACCCGCTTAAGTGTTTTTCCTGTACCGAGCGATGGTGAAGTGCACTTCCAAGCACCCGATGGAGGTTTATTGAGCATCATATCCGCTGATGCTCGCCTGGTGCACGAGGTGCGCCTGATGCCATCATCCACTGCTGCCACGATCGACCTAGGAGTGCTTCCGATCGGCGCTTATCAGGCCATTTTGCGGGATGAACGAGGCTTGCGGACCGCTTCGTTGATCATCGCTCGGTAGTTGAACCGTTCATCACGGGACGAGAACCGGTCTGGGACGGATAGTTTTGCCACCACCATGACCACCACCATGAAAAGAAGCGCGCTATCCCCGTTGTTCGTCATCCTTGCCTTGGGCACCATTGCGCAACAGGATCCGCTCTGGCTGCGAAATGCGGCCATTAGCCCCGATGGGCGTACCATCGCCTTCTGTTACCAAGGGGACATCTGGCGGGTACCCGTAGAAGGCGGCGATGCTGTACCGCTCACCACCAACGATGCCTACGACTATGCTCCGGTGTGGAGCCACGATGGCCGCACCATCGCCTTCGCCAGTGCACGTTACGGAGGTTCCGACGTGTTCGTGATGGGCAGCTTGGGTGGTGTACCTACGCGCCTTACCTATCACAGCAACGGTGAAATCCCCTCGGACTTCAGTACTGACGACCAACACGTCTTGTTCTACGGGACCCGGCAGGATGACCCGGGACATCAACTCTTCCCCGTGGCGGGTTTCGGAGAGTTATACTCGGTGCCCGTGAAAGGTGGCAGGCCCGTGCAGGTGAGCACCATCGCCATGCAAACGGCGCGCTATGACCCGACGGGCAAGGTGATCGCCTACCAGGATCGGAAGGGGTACGAGGATCCACTACGCAAGCATCACACCAGCAGTGTGACCCGTGACATCTGGACCTATGATACCGGTTCCAGAACATACAGGCAGCTCACCAGCTTCTCCGGCGAGGACCGCAATCCGATATGGAGCAAGGATGGAAGCACGATCTACTACCTCAGCGAAGAGAGTGGTTCCTACAACGTTCACAAGATGCCAGCCAGCGGAGGCCCTAGCGTGCAAGTAAGCCGCATGACGGACCATCCGGTGCGCTATCTCAGTATGAGCAACACCGGCGTCCTCTGCTTCAGTTTCCGAGGTGAGCTCTACACGCTGATCGACGGTGGCGAACCGAAGAAGGTGTCTGTTCGCATCAACACCGATGGCCGGTATAACCCTGACAAGATCATCAGTGTGAACAATGCGAGCGAATACGAAGTGAGCCCGAATGGAAAGGAGATCGTCTTCGTACAGCGTGGAGAGGTCTTCGTTTCGTCCATTGCGGAAGGTACAACGCGGCGCATCACGAACACGCCGGAGCAGGAGCGGAACGTCAGCTTCAGCCCCGATGGCCGCACCATCCTCTACGCCAGCGAACGAATGAACGGCGATGTCGGTGGCAGCTGGGATCTCTACACGACCACCATCACACGAAAGGAGGAGAAGTACTTCTTTAACGCCACCGTGCTGAAGGAGGAACCCTTGCTCACCACAGCGGCCGAAGAGTTCCAGCCCTTCTTCTCACCTGACGGAAAGGAGGTGGCCTACTTGGAAGAGCGTACCACGTTGAAGGTGCTGAACATCGCGAGCAAGCAGACGCGCATCGTTGTGCCGGGCGATAAGAACTATAGCTACAGCGATGGGGATCAATGGTATCAATGGAGCCCCGACAGCAAGTGGTTCGTGGTCAACTTCCTGAACGATAACCAATGGATCGGTCAAGTGGGTCTGGTGAAGGCCACCGGTACGGAGCCCATCATCAACCTAACGCGCAGCGGCTATGGCGGTTATGGGCCACAGTGGGCCATGGAAGGCAAGGCCATCGTGTACATGAGCGACCGCGACGGGTTGAAGAACCACGCGAGCTGGGGTAGCCAGGGTGACGCCTACGCCATCTTCCTGACCCAGGAGGCCTACGACAAGTACAAGATGTCCAAGGAGGAAGCCGAATTGGCCAAGGAGGATGATGAGAAGAACGACGAAGAGAAGGAGGGGGAAGGCAAGAAGAAGGATGGAAAGAAAGACGACAAGAAGAATGAGGAGGAAGACTTGGATAAGAAGGTGGAGCCGCTCGTATTCGACCTAGAAGGTGTCCAAGAACGTCGCGCACGCCTGACACCGAACTCGAGCTATCTCAGCGGAGCAGTGCTAAGCAACGATGGCGAGAAGGTGTGGTATCTCGCTGCATTCGAGAAGGGCACCGACCTGTGGCAGTACGAAGTGCGCACCCGGGAGACCAAGATCCTCAACAAGATGGGTGATGGTTGGGCTGGTGGACTCATGTTGGACAAGGAAGGCAAGAAGCTCTTCTATATCGCCAACGGAACCGTCAGCTACTACGACACCGATAAGAGCGAGAACAAGAGCGTTGGCATCAATGGGGAGATGGTGTTGAACGAAGGCGCCGAGCGCGCGTACATCTACGAGCATATCTGGCGCCAGGTGAAGAAGAAGTTCTATCGCGTTGATCTCCAAGGTGTGGATTGGGACAAGTACAAGGCCGAGTACAAGCGATACCTACCCTACATCAACAACAACCATGACATGGCCGAGCTATGCAGTGAGTTGCTCGGAGAGCTCAACGCTAGCCACACTGGGGCGGGGTATGGTGGCGATGAGGTGCCCAACGCCGATGAGACCGCCTGCTTGGGTCTGCTTTACACGAACGAACCCGGCCCAGGATTGAGGATCGCCGAGGTCTTGGAGAATGGTCCGGTGATCAAGAAGGGATCGAAGATCAAGGCCGGTCATGTGATCGAGAACATCGACGGCGACACCATCGCGTCCGACGTGGACCCGGCGCGTTACTTCAACCGCAAGGCCGGCAAGCCCATGCTGCTGGGAATGTTCGATCCCAAGACCAAGACACGCTGGACCGAAACGGTGAAACCCATCACCGCATGGGAAGAGAGCCAGCTGTTGTACAAGCGTTGGGTGGAGCGCTGCCGACATCTGGTGGATAGCCTCAGCGGTGGCCAGCTCGGCTACGTGCATGTCCGCGGCATGGACGACGGCAGTTTCCGCGTCGTCTTCGAGGAGGCCCTGGGCCGCTACAACAACAAGAAGGGCCTCGTGGTGGATACACGGTTCAACGGAGGTGGCTGGTTGCACGATGACCTGGCCACCTTCCTCAATGGTAAGACCTACATGCGCATGGAGCCGCGCGGGCAGATGCTCGGTACGGAACCGCAGTTCAAATGGCAGAAACCCAGCGTGGTGGTGATGAGCGAAGGCAACTATAGTGATGCGCACATGTTCCCCGTCACCTACCGGGCAATGGGCATCGGCAAATTGGTGGGAATGCCTGTGGCAGGCACAGGTACCGCCGTGTGGTGGGAGGGCCTACAGAACAACATGTGGTTCGGCATACCTCAAGTAGGTATGATCGACAACAACGGCAATTACCTCGAGAACCAGCAGCTCGATCCCGATGTGCGGCAGCCGCTGGATCCGGGCGCCGTGAGCCAGGGTCGCGATCAACAACTGGAAGAAGCGGTGAAGGTGTTGATGAAGTAGGGGTGGCCTTCACGTCCGGCATCATGACGAACCCCGGCCATTGGTCGGGGTTCGTTCGTGTCGGGCAGATCAACTTGTATCATGTGGGTTCGATCCGAAGGCAAAACAACCAAGAACGACTCTCTATTTGGCGCCTCTGCATGCGCAGGCAAGCTTAAGGACCTCAACTAACATATCTGAACTTCAATCTTAACGGATCGAATCAGCGAACGGAGCCGCTGGAGCCCGTACCAGTTTTTTCGAGTGTAGCTGTGGCTTGGGTTTTGGTGTAAACGCGACACCGACAGACTCGGTCGGTTGTAAGGACCTGCAGAACTTCCCAACAAAGTACAGGCACCGTACTTGATCAATTTGCGCCCATAATTTGATGATATGACAGCCGACAGTAACCGTGATCTAGGCTGAACGCTCAATGAACAGGAGGCCAGCGTAACGGTGACCTTGTATGCAAATGAAATGGCAAAAATTAGGCAGGTCTAATAAATTATCTAGTTTTGACGCATGTTGGGGAGGTGTCTTTTACTCATTCTATTTCTGAGTTCCTGTGCGAAGCTGGAGCCCACGTTGCCCGAGGACGATTCCTTGCTCGATGGGCCGATGGAAGGATTGAGTGGCGAGGAGCGTGCCCGTTTCATACGTGGTGATTTGGCTTTCAACGACGAAATCTTCCATGCTGGGAATGGCCTCGGACCCTTATTCGTTGCCACCAGCTGTGGAAGTTGCCATGCGGGCGATGGGCCCGGACATCCGTTCAGCACGCTCACCCGCTTCGGGCAGGTCGATGCTACTGGGAATCTCTACCTCGATCAGGGCGGCCCGCAACTGCAGCACCGGGCCATTCCCGGCGCACAGCCAGAGATCATACCGGCCGGAGCTTCTTCGAGCCAATTCCTGCCACCGCTGAATACCGGCTTGGGGTTCCTTGATGCCGTGAGCGATATGGACATCATGACATTCGCCGATGAGAACGACCTGGATGGTGATGGCATCAGTGGTCGGCCCAATTGGGTTGTGCGCAAGGGTTATAGCCCGGAGCGGCCCGGCTCAGTACAGCAAGCAAGCCTGTACATGGGCCGTTTCGGTCGCAAGGCCGGTGCCTTCGACCTCCTCCAGCAAACCGCCTCGGCCTACAATCAGGATATCGGGGTCGTTAGCACGTTCGAACCGGTGGATCCATATACCGGTGAAGAACAGGATCCGGAGGTGCTCACGGCCACCATCCATGATGTGGTCTTCTATCTCCGAACGCTGAAGGCACCCCTCCAACGGGAACCGGACAACGCGGAGGTGATCGCTGGGGAAGCGATCTTCATGGATATGGGCTGTGGCAAATGCCACCGGGCTGAAATGACCACCGGCGAGAGCCCCATAGCGGCACTCGCCAACAAGACCTTCCGGCCTTTCACCGACCTGTTGATGCACGACATGGGACCCGGCCTTGACGATGGGTATACCGAAGGGTCGGCGCTTACCAGCGAATGGCGGACGCCAGCCTTGTGGGGCCTGGGGCTGTTCCCGGATAGTCAGGGTGGTGGCTACTTCCTGATGCACGATGGCCGCGCGCACAGTATTGAAGAGGCCATCGGTCTGCACGGTGGCGAAGGCGCCGCTGCGCGCGATGTCTTCAATGCACTGAATGCGAGCGATCGGGTGCGGCTCCTGCATTTCCTGGAAAGCCTTTGACATGGACCGCCGCCGCTTCATACACCAAGGATGCCTCGCCTGCGCAGCAACCCTGCTTGCTCCGGTCATGCTCAGTTCGTGCGGAAGCATGCGCGTGGTGGTTGGCACCTTGGAAGGTGAGGACCTTGTGCTGCCACAAGGATCGTTCTTGGGTAAGGACGGCGCAGCGCTTACGCAGGTGGTCGCATCGCATCCGAAATTGAAGCAGCCCATCGCTGTATTCCACACGCAACAGGGCTACCACGCAGTTCTAATGCGCTGCACGCACAAAGGCGTGGAACTCCGCATCGTGGGCGAGCGCCTGGAATGTTCAGCACACGGTAGTCTGTTCGATCAGCGCGGTGCGGTGCTGGAAGGACCGGCCAGCGTGCCGCTGCGCTCGTTCCCCGTGCAGGAACGGGATGACCGCATCCATATCTCCTTGAGCGCATGAAGCGGCTGCCTCTTGTCGCCATGCTGCTCTTCGCGTGGCCTGCCATGGCCCAAGTGGATACGTCCCTGTTCGTGCGCTCGGTAGTGCCCGACAGCGTGAAGCGGACCGCATTGAACATGGACGCCGTGTACAACCGGCCCTTCCTCACCTACGAAAAGGCACCGGTGAGCCTTGGGGGCTATGTGGAAGCGAAGGCCGAACACCTCGGCACCGATGGCGTTAGCGAGGGCATGAGCTTCTCTTTGCAGCGCATGACCCTGTTCGTAGCCTCATCCATCCATCGACGTATCAAGTTCCTCAGCGAGATCGAACTGGAAGAGGGAGGTAAGGAGATCGGCATCGAGTTCGCCGCGATAGATCTGGAACTTCATCCCCTGTTCGTCCTGCGTGGTGGCATCGTGATGAATCCCATCGGGGCCTTCAACCAGAATCACGACGGGCCGAAATGGGAGTTCAACGATAGGCCACTGTTGGCTGTACAGATGCTTCCCGCCACGTGGAGCAATGTCGGTTTCGGCATGTATGGCAAAGGCGGCAGGCGGGATTGGACCTTCGGCTATGAACTGTACCTCACCAACGGGTTCAATGACGCCATCATCGGTAATTCAGAGAACAAGACCTTCCTGCCAGCCGCGAAGGCGGATCCTGATCGCTTCAGCGAGAGCTTCAATGGTGTTCCGTTGTTCACAGGCAAACTCGCGGCGCGCCATCAACGCTTTGGCGAGATCGGGTTGAGCACCATGAACGGCGTGTACAACAAGTTCCAGGAAGATGGTCTTGTGCTTGACAAGCGCCGCCGGGTGGATGTGGTCGCGATCGATGCGAACAGCACCATTGCGCGCTGGGGTACGCGCTTCAATGGGGAGTGGGCGTGGGTGCTGGTGGACGTGCCCGAGACCTATTCGCAACAATACGGAGAGCGGCAACAGGGCGGCTTCCTGGATATCGTGCAGCCTATCGCAAAAGGTCGGTTGCTTTGCTTCGAACAGGCGATACTGAACGTGGCGGTGCGAATGGAATATGTGGACTGGAACCACGGCACCTTTCGCGAAACGGGTGGTGCCATCGGTGACGACGTATGGGCCGTGGTACCTGCCATCAGCTTCCGGCCGGCGCCGGAAACGGTGATCCGATTGAACTACAGGTACATGCGCGAGCGTGATCTCCTTGGCAACCCACCAGCGATAACGGGCGGTTTCCAATTTGGCGTGGCCAGCTACTTCTGATCGCCGTACCGCAGGATCCGTTCAAACTCCTCTGGCACCGTCATCGGCTTCAGCGCAGGCACATCCGCCCCGCCGGTATTTCCGATCGGCACTGTGCCCACGAAGCTCTTCACACCGCCGAAGACCAGCCGTGGCAACTGCCCGATGATCTCGCGCGTGTTCTTGGTGCGGAACCCGAACTTGAGCATCCGCCAGTGAACGGCATTGTGCTCGGGCGGCCAACGTTGACCGAGGATGTGGGCCCGCTCGAGATGGTGCCATTCGAGTTGGAGATCGCCGAGCGTTCGAGCCTCTTCGCTCTTGTGCAACTCTGCTACGTAGTACGGCCGCACCTGGGTCGGCATGGCCCAATGAAGTTTCATTGCTTCACCGGCAACTTGCCGCACCCCTCATTTTGGCAGCACTGGGGCAATTTGGCAAAGGCGGCTGCATCACCGGGTGTGCCATCGGCGGAGTACCCCAGCTTGGTGAGCGCTGCACGCAACTTGTCCGCGTCGGTCTTGCGCGGATCGTAGATCACATTCACGGCAGCGGTGGTGAGGTCCACATCCACCTTCTTCACGCCCTTGGTATAGACGAGTTCGGTCTCGATGGTCTTCTCGCACATATCGCAGATGGCTGTGCTCTGGATGGCGATGCTGGCTGACTTACCGTCCGGGGAGGTGGACGTGGATTGCGCGAAGGCACCCAAGGTGCAAATAGCTAGAAGTATGCTTAGGATGTGTTTCATGCTACGTGGCTGCTCCGGACTCGACCGGGCGTTGCAAGTTACATACCGTTTGCGTCACCGCACCCTGCTCGCGTTCAGGATCGCCAGCAGCGCCACGCCCACATCCGCAAAAACGGCTTCCCACAGCGTGGCCAAACCGCCCGCGCCAAGCACGAGCACAACGGCCTTCACGGTGAAGGCCAGCACGATGTTCTGGGTCACCACACGCTTGGTGGCCTTGCCGATGCGGATCGCTTCAGCAATGCTGCTCGGCTTGTCGTTCTGCAAGACCACGTCGGCGGTCTCGATCGCCACATCGCTGCCCAGACCGCCCATGGCGATGCCCACATCACTGAGGGCCAGCACAGGTGCGTCATTGATGCCGTCGCCCACGAAGGCCACCACGGCGGTGGGGTCCTTCTTCGTCTCTTGCATTCGGGTCACCTTGTCCTGCGGCAGCAGATCGCCGAAGGCTTTGGTGATGCCGAGCGTTGCGGCCACGCGCTGCGTGATCGCTGTCTTGTCGCCGCTGAGCATTACAATGTCGCGGATGCCTTGGGCTTTGAGCAGGCTGATGGTCTCCTTCGCGTCGGCCTTGATCTTATCGGCAACAGTGAGGTAGCCCGCGTACGCGCCGCCGACAGCGCACACGACGATGGTGTCCTCCACGGCATCCACTTCCGCCGGGTAGGGCACGTTGAACTTCTGCAGCAAGCGCGTGTTGCCGACCAGCACCTCCTTGCCGTCCACCGTGCCGCGCATGCCGTGCGCACTGATCTCTTCCACCTTGGTGGCATCGCCCACCGCATCGCCCTGCGGATGCTTCAGCACCGCCTGTGCAATGGGATGCGTGCTATGGGTCTCCATGGCTTTGATCACACCGAGCAAGCGGTTCTCGGTGATCCCAGCGGCCGGCTTCACCTCCTGTACGGCGAAGACGCCTTCGGTGAGCGTGCCGGTCTTGTCCATCACGACGGTGTTCACCTTGGTGAGCACATCGAGGTAGTTGCCGCCCTTCAGCAATATGCCTTTGCGGCTGGCCGCGCCGATACCGCCGAAGTAGCCCAGAGGAATACTGATGACCAGCGCGCACGGGCACGAGATCACCAGAAAGATGAGCGCGCGGTAGAGCCAGGTGTTGAAGACGTAGGGATCCACGATGAGCATCGGCACCAGCACGATGCCAACGGCCAAGGCCACCACGATCGGCGTATAGATGCGTGCGAAGCGGCGGATGAAGAGTTCCGTTGGCGATTTGCTCTTCGCGGCGTTCTGCACGAGGTCCAGAATGCGTGCGAGGCTGCTTTCCCCGAAGGGCTTGGTCACTTCCATGTCCACCACCTTGTCCGTGGCGATCATGCCCGCGAGAACCGCTGCATCTTTCACGATGGTGCGCGGGACGCTTTCACCGGTGAGCGCCGCAGTATCGAAGGAGGCTTGGTCGCTGAGCAGCTTGCCGTCCAGCGGAACACGATCGCCTACGCGGATGCGGATGGTGTCACCGACCTTCACCTCGGCGGCGGGCGTTTCCACCGGGACACCATCGCGCATCACGTTCGCGGTATCGGGCCGTACATCGAGCAGCGCTTGGATGTTGCGCTTGGCGCGGTCAATAGCAGCGTCCTGGAACAATTCGCCCACGGCGTAGAAGAGC